>Ga0160460_100049_pt1 | contig 223044 bp, 180 predicted proteins | sample HID1973M_E6MG_FD_108238 | JGI IMG/M metagenome (GOLD analysis project Ga0160460, IMG submission 108238) | Enriched mosquito-associated microbial communities from UW Madison campus, WI, USA - HID1973M_E6 MG | ecosystem: Host-associated > Arthropoda: Insects > Digestive system > Unclassified ... | reverse complement strand
GATGCGGTTGAGGTTGGCGATCTCCTGGCCGATCAGGCGCGGCTTGATGAAGCGGTCGATCGCCGACAGCGAGTCGGCCACCATCTTGTCGATGTAGTCCACGCTGATGGTGATGTCGGTGGTGATGACCGGATCGCCGCCACCGAGCATCTGGTACAGCGGCGCGCCGTGCAGCTGCGCCCACAGGTCGTAGATCGCGATCTCCACCGCCGCCTTGGCGCTGGTGTTGCGCTCCATCGAGCCCTGGATCAGGTTGCTGATGCGGTTGAGGTTGGCCACTTCCTGGCCGATCAGGCGCGGGCCGATGAAGCGGTGGATGGCCTCGATGATCGAGCCCAGGGTGTCGCCGGTGATCGGTGCGGTCGCCGGCGCCTCGCCATACCCGGTATGGCCGGTGTCGGTGTGGACCAGCACGACCACGTCCTCCACCGTCTCGACGGTGCGCAACGCGGTCTTGAACGGCGTCTTCAACGGCACGCGCAGCATGCCGAGCTCGATATGGGTGATTTTCATTCGTGGGTCTGCGGGCGGATGCGTTGGATGTTGGTGATGCGGTCCACGTAGGTGACGGTGTCGCTGGCGAGCATCGGTTCCAGCGGCGTCACCGACACGCCGTTGAGGTGGGCCGAGACGCGCTTGCCGTCCGGGCCGGCCCAGCCGCCGCCGGCGGTGTCGTGGATCATGTAGGTCAGGCCCCCGTCGTGGCCGAGCGTCACCATGACGTGGCCGGGGATGTAGACCAGGTCGCCGACCTGCAGTTCCCGCACGGCGGCCTGGCGCTTGTCCCTGCCATCGCGCTTGTCGAAGGCGATGCGGTCCAGCGCCGGGCTGATCGCCTGCGCGCTGGTATTGCGCGGCAACAGCACGCCGAAGCTGCGGTAGATCTCCGAAACGAAGCCGCTGCAGTCGCGGGTGTCATAGGAATGCCCCCAGCCATAGCGCTCGCCGAGGAACTTGAAGGCCTGGGTGATGAGGTTGCGCGGGGTCAGTGGCAGGTAATCACCGGCGGTGTCCTCGACCCGCGGCAGCAGCGCCGGCACCAGCGCCAGGCTGCCGTCGGCGTTGCGGATCGGCAGCTGGACCACCCACGAGGTGTAGGCATGCTGGCCGTTCACCGCGCGATCGATCGGCCAGTCCGCCAGTACCGGCACGCGCACGCCCATGTCCAGCTGCAGGCGCGAGACCTGCGGCTGCTCCGGGGTGTAGGCGGTGAAGGCGGTGGCGCCGGTCACCACGCGCGCCGGACCACTCGCGCCATAGCCGAAGACCTGTTCGGCGCTGCCGGTGGCCACGGCGTTCTTCTCGATCCAGGCGTTGTAGCGCTCGCTGGCGATGAACAGCCATTGCCCATCGGCGCTCTGGTGCAGCACGGCGACGGCATCACCGGGGAACAGCGCCGATTCCTGGAAGCGGTCGATGTCGGTGTCGTCGCTGCTGCTGAACACGCGCAGCGTGGTCGGGAAAGTGCGCAGCGCGGCGCGCCGGGTCACCAGGCCGTACTGCAGCGGTCGCTGGGCGGGGATGTCGGCCAGTGCCAGGTTGGCGGCGATGGTGTCCAGCTGCGTGCTGGCGATGGCCTGGCCCTGGACATCGTAGAGCGGACGCTCCGGGCGCACCGAGAGTTTGTCGATCTCGCCGCGGACGAAGGTTGCCGGCAGCGGCGATGGCAGCCGGCGCAGGTCGAGGATATGTGGATCGCTGGCCCGCATGCGCGCGTTCTGTGCGGCGATGCCGGCGCGGTCGAGGATGACGCGGTCCGGATCGGGCTGGCGCGCGATCCAGTAGGACGGTGCCAACTGCTGCGGACTCACCGCCACCACGCCGGTGACCGGGTCGGTCGGCGCGACCGGCACCCTGGCCGCGGGCGCGGCCAGCGCGGCGCCCAGCATGGCCATGTACAGCGCCAATCCGGCGACGGCGCGCCAGCGCACGGCCATTGGCCGTGGCGATTTCAGGTTCATGGTCATCGGCAAGCTCCCCGCAAGACGTCCAAGAATATTTATTCCTTTGTCCGATCTTTGCAAGAATAAATTATTGACCCTGTGCCAGCGTCGTGTTACACAACGATGACCCACCTTCACCCGGGAAGTGTCGTCGTGGATGTGCGCTCTGACCAGTCTGACCTGTGTTCGTCCCGCTCCCGCGGCTTGCGCCGCCCGGGGAGAGTGGCAACGCTTGGCTTCGTGTTCGCCATGCTGCTGGTCGCCGGACCAGGCCGGGCGGCGTCACCGGTCCCGCTGAAGGCGGTCGGCGCCGAAATCGATGCCGGGCACTTCCGCCAGGCCGAAGCCGACATCGCCCGGGCGCTGGCCCAGCCCGGGCTCGATGCAGCCACGCGCCGCGACTATGAATTCGAACGCGAGCGCATGCGCCGCATGCGCCTGGATTTCAGCCTCGACACCGAAGCGGCGAAGCAGAAGCTGCGCCGCACCATCCCCGACCTGCGCGACGAGGAATTCGCCGCCTGGGACCAGGCAGGCCTGCTCGAGCACCTGGACATCGACGGCACGCGTTACTACTTCAACCGCGCGCCCTCGAACCTGATCCTGCTCAGCCCCCAAGCCGCCGCGCGCCAGAAGGCCGGTACCCCCGGCCCGAAGGAAGGCCCCAACGAGCGGCTCAACCGCCACCATCGTGAAGTGCTGGCCGCCGCCGCCGCCGCGCCAGGCAGCACCAGCCTGCTGCCGCATCGCCTGCGCATCACCCAGTCACTGACGGTCAATGCCGACGCGGTGCCCGCCGGCGAGACCGTGCGGGCCTGGATTCCCTATCCGCGATCCATCCCCGGCCAGCAGGAAGACATCCAGTATCTCGACAGCCAGCCCGCCGGCGCGCGCGTGGCGCCGGTCGACACGCTGCAGCGCACCGCCTACCTGGAGCGCAAGGCCGTGGCCGGCAAGCCGACCGAGTTCTCGGTGAGCTACGAAGTCACGATCTTCGCCCGCCACTTCGACATCGACGCGGCCAAGGTAAAGCCCACGCCGGACGATCCGGCGCTCGCGCCCTACCTGGCCGAAGCGCCGCCGCATGTCGTGTTCACCCCGGCCATGCGCGCGTTCTCGCGCCAGGTGGTCGGTGATGAAACCGATCCCTATCGCATCGCCCGCAAGCTGTTCGCCGCGGTCGACAAGATTCCCTGGGGCGGCGCGCGCGAGTACTCGACCATTCCCAACATCAGCGACTATGCCCTGCATTCCAACCACGCCGACTGCGGCCAGCAGACCCTGCTGCTGATCACGCTGCTGCGCATGAATGGCATTCCGGCACGCTGGCAGTCCGGCTGGGTGTTCTCCGACAACGAAGTGGGCTACGCCAACCTGCACGACTGGGGCTGGCTGTACCTGGCGCCGTACGGCTGGGTGCCGATGGACGTCACCACCGGCGCGCTGGACAGCGACGATCCGAAACTGCGCGATTTCTATTTCGGCGGCCTGGACAGCTACCGCATCGTCTTCAACGACGGCTACGCGCAGCCGCTGGTGCCGGCCAAGCAGCATTTCCGTTCCGAGACCGTCGATTCGCAGCGCGGCGAGGCCGAGTGGCGTGGCGGGAACCTCTATTACGACCAGTGGGACTACCACTTCGACTGGAAGGTGCTGCCGGCGGGCAGTGCGAAGCAGCAAGCGCCGCAGGGCGCGCGGTAACCGCAAAAAGGGGTGCGCCGGGTGGCGCGCCAGGGGCGGGGGCCCACCATCAATCAACGAACTGCAGGAGAGAGCAGGGGATGAACGGCAAGAATCTGAGAAAGGCGGCGTTGTGCGTCGCATTGGCGGCGTGTATGGGATCGATCGCGCCCATGGCCATGGCACAGGATGGCGCCGTCGTCGGCCGGCTGGTCACCGAGGGTGGGCAGAAGCTCGCCGGTGCCACGGTGACGGTGCGCAATCCGGAGACCGGGTTCGTGCGTAGCGCGACGGTCAACGCCGATGGCAGCTACCGCATCCCGCTGCTGTCACCTGGCACCTACCAGATGGAGTTGAGCGTGGGCGGCGGCGCACCCACCACGGTCGGCCAAGTCACCGTCACCCTGGGCAATGCCACCACGGTCAACGTGCCGGTCGGCGCGATCAGCACGCTCGGCGCGGTCGAAGTGCGCGCGCCGCAGGTGGTGTCGATGGTCGACGTGACCTCGACCGAGTCGGCGATGAACATCAGCCGCCAGGACGTGCTGCGCCTGCCGGTCGACCAGGACCTCAAGTCGGTGGCGATGCTGGCCCCGGGCGTGGTCTCGGGCAAGTCCTCGCTGGGCAGCCAGGGCATCTCGTTCGGTGGTTCGTCGGTGGCCGAGAACTCGGTCTACATCGACGGCCTGAACGTCACCGACTTCTACAACCGCGTCGGCTTCTCGTCGGCGCCGTTCGCGTTCTTCCAGGAATTCCAGGTCAAGACCGGCGGCTACTCGGTCGAGTACGGCCGGACCACCGGCGGCGTGATCAACGCGGTCACCCGTTCGGGCACCAATGAATTCCATGCCGGCGCGGAGATGACCGTCGAGCCGAGTGCGTGGCAGTCCAGCGCCAAGGACTACTACCTGGCCGATGGCAAGCCGTACATCATCGCCAGCCACGATGGCGCCAGCAACAGCAAGCTCAATGTGTGGGGGTCGGGCGCGATCGTGAAGGACCGCCTGTTCTTCTTCGGCATGTACGAGGCCCGCGACAACCGCGACTTCAGCACCAGCAACGATGGCAAGACCTTCAACAACGGCAACTCGGACGATGGCTTCTGGGGCGCCAAGCTGGATTGGTTCATCACCGACAACCACAGCTTGTCGCTGCTCGGCTTCTCCGACAGCAACGAGCGCGTCGGTGACGTCTACCGGTACGACTACCTGACCGGCACGCGCCAGGAACAGACCAACACCATCTACACCAACACCGGCGGCGACAACTACGCGCTGACCTACAACGGCCACATCACCGATACCTTCGCGATGAAGGCGATGATCGGCGACAACAAGCGCGACTATTCGAACAAGAGCCAGACCGACATCGAGTGCAACCGCGTCGTGGCCGAGGCCCGCGTGACGCCGGCCGGCCCGCCGCTCGGCTGCACGACCAGCTCTGCGGTGGAATCGCGCCTTGACGAGCGCCAGGCCGCGCGCCTGGACTTCGAGTGGACGCTGGGCGACCACCTGCTGCGTTTCGGCATGGACCGCGAGAACAACACCTCCACCTACGAGCGCAAGTATCCCGGTCCGGGCGGCATCTACTACAACGTCTATGCGGTCACGCCGGGCGCGACACTCTCCAACGGCGCCGCGGTGCCGGCGGGGACCGCGGCCTACGTACGGGCGCGGCGCTACGAGATCGCCGGCGAGTTCGAGACCGACAACTCCGCTTACTACCTTGAAGACAACTGGTCGGTCACCCCGAACGTGCTGCTGAACCTGGGCCTGCGCCTGGAAGGCTTCGACAACAAGGATGCCGCTGGTCGCAGCTACATCAAGATGGACAACATGCTGGCCCCGCGTTTCGGCGCGTCCTGGGACATCAAGGGTGATGGCACGATGAAGTTGTTCGGCAACGTCGGCCGTTATTTCCTGCCGGTGGCCAACGTCATCAACATCAAGCAGGCGGGCGGCCTGCTCGACGAGCGTACCTACTACGTGCTCAACGGCTGGGAAACCCGCGAAATCAATGGTTCGCAGTACCAGATGCCGGTGCTCGGCGCGCAGATCGGCCCGGTCGACGACTCGCAGGGCGACGGCAGCGTGGGCGACCTGCGCTCGGAAGTGGATCGCGACATGGATCCGGTCTACCAGGACGAGGCGATCCTCGGCTTCCAGCAGTCGATCAACGAAGCCTGGTCGTACGGCGTGCGCGGCATCTACCGCAAGCTGCACAACGCGATCGACGACATGGAGATCAGCGCCACCGGTGCCTGTGGCGAGGACGGTTACATCGGCTGGGTGATGGCCAATCCGGGCAAGAAGGTCACCGTCTGGGGCGACACCAACTGCGACGGCGACGCCGACGGCTGGGTCAACGTCGATACCTCGAAGGAAGGCTGGGCGATGTACCGCCAGGACGGCCTGGATGCCGATGGCGATCCGATCATGACCTACATCGGCCAGCGTGGCTGGGACAAGCCCAAGCGCGACTACAAGGCGCTGGAGCTGCAGCTGGACCGCGCCTGGGACGGCAAGTGGTCGCTGAACGCCTCCTACACCCTGGCCTATGGCCGCGGCAACGCCGAAGGCCCGGTGAACTCGGATACCGACTTCGCCGATACCGGCCGTACCGAGAACTTCGACGACCCGTGGGTGAACCTCAACGGCTACGGCTACCTGGCCAATGATCGCCGCCACCAGTTCAAGTTCCGGGGTGCGTACGCGATCACCGACGAGTGGCTGGTCGGCGCCACGCTCGATGCCCGCTCGGGTGGCCCGATCACCGGCTTCGGTGCGGGTAATCCGTATGACAGCAAGGTCTACCACAGCTACTACGTCTGCGTGGAGAACTGCGATTCGGACTTCAGTGCCGAACGCGTCTTCGCACACTCCCCGCGCGGTGGCTACGGCCGCATGCCGTGGAGCTACGAGCTCGGTGCCAGCGTGACCTGGCTCAAGTCGTTCAACGAGACCAACCTGCGCGTCAAGTTCGCGGTCTACAACCTGACCAACCAGCAGAAGAAGCTGTCGGTCAACCAGACCTACGAAGACGCCGTCGGCAGCCCGAACGACCTGTTCCTGTATCCGGAAAGCTTCCAGGCCCCGCGCTACGCGCAGCTGGTCGTCTCGCTGGACTACTGAGTGTGCGAAGGTCGCCGGACGGGGTATCGTCCGGCGACCGCCGCCTTCCGGAGCATCACGTGATCGCAAAGGGCTTCGCCACGGCCGCGCTGTGGCTGCTGGCCAGCGCCCCGGCCAGCGCCGCGGCGTCCCCGGACACCGCCGCCTATGACCGCCTGTTCGAGCAGGCGATGGCGCATTACCACCTGCCCGGCCTGGCGGTCGGGGTGATCGAGGACGGCCACGTCGTCTACCGCCGCGGGGGTGGCGAACGCATCGCCGGCAGCGGCGAGGCGATCGATCCCGGAACCCTGTTCAAGATCGCCTCCAACAGCAAGGCGATGACCACCGGCCTGCTGGCGCGGCTGGTCGACCAGGGCAAGCTCGCGTGGGACGATCCGGTGACGAAGTACCTGCCGGATTTCCGCATGTACGACCCCTGGGTGACCCGCAACATCCAGGTGCGCGACCTGCTGGTCCACAACAGCGGCCTGGGCCTGGGCGCCGGCGACCTGATGCTGTGGCCCGAACCCAATGATTTCAGCCGCGCCGACATCATCGCCGGCCTGGCCTACCTCAAGCCGACCCACAGCTTCCGTTCGCATTACGCGTACGACAACCTGCTCTACGTCGTGGCCGGCGAAGTGGCCGCGCGTGCCGGTGGCAGGCCGTACGACCAGCTCATCCGCGAGCAGGTCTTCGCGCCGCTGGGCATGGAGCGCTGCCAGGTCGGCGCATGGCGGCAGGCGGAGGTCGGCAACATTGCCCAGCCGCACATGCGCGACGGCGAGCGCAACGTGCCGGTGCGCGAGGACGACGATCGCGTCACCGACGCGCCATCGATGGCCGCCGGCGGCATCCGCTGCAGTCTCGACGACATGCTGGCCTGGATGGACCGTGCCTGGCTGCGTCCGGATCCGCAGCATCCGTGGCTGTCCGACACCCAGCGTCGCGCGGTCTGGTCGTTGCACACGCCGATGCCGATCAGCCAGCGCATGCGCGAGTGGGACGACACCCACCTGTACGGCTACGGCTATGGCTGGCGCCTGTCCGATGTCGACGGGCAGTGGAAGGTCGCCCATACCGGCACGCTGATGGGCATGTATTCCTCGCTGGTGCTGCTGCCGGACCGTCGCAGCGGCTTCGTCATCCTGATCAACGGCGAGGGCGAGGCTGCGCGCACCGCCCTGGGCGAAGCCCTGCAGAAGCGCCTGCTGGGCGCCGATCCGGCGCTGGACGTGCTGCACTATGCCGCCGCGCTCGAACTCGAAGCCGCGCAGCCCAGGCCGCCAGCGGCGCGCAAGCCGGACACCTCCGCGCGCCGGCCGGTGTCGCTGGCCGAGGGGCGTGGGCGCAGCGGCATCTACCGTGATCCGTGGTTCGGCGAGGTGCGCCTGTGCCCGCAGGGAAGCGGACTGGCGTTTGCGGCCCAGCGCTCGCCGCTGCTCAGCGGCACGGTGATGCAGGTCGGCGGGCGCTGGCTGGTGGATTGGCAGGATGCCAGCGTCGATGCCGAGCCCTGGCTGGATTTCAGCACCGACGCGCAGGGCCGGACGACGATGCACCTGGCCGCGATCGATCCCGATGCAGACTTCAGTTACGACTATGCCGACCTCGATTTCCAGCGCGCCGGCGATTGTCCTTAGCATCGCCTGCACCCTGGCACTGGCCCTGCTGCCGGGCCAGGCACGGGCCGACGGGCCGCCGGCGCTGTCGCCGGCCACCGACGCGGCCCAGGCCGGCATGCGCGACGTCGCCGCGATCGCGCCCGGTCTGCAGCTGGACATGCGCTACGCGGGCGCCGACAACTTCACCGGTCATCCGGTGCCCGGTTACGAGGCGCCGACCTGCCTGCTGCTGCGTCCGGCCGCAGAGGCGCTGGCCCGCGTGCAGGCCTCGCTGCGCCGGCAGGGCCTGGCGCTGCGGGTCTACGACTGCTACCGGCCCGTGCGTGCAGTGCAGGCGTTCGTCGCCTGGGCGAACGACCTCCAGGACCAGTCAACCAAGCCGGCGCACTACCCGCGCGTGGACAAGTCGGCGCTGATCCCCGGCTACATCGCCGACCGCTCCGGCCACAGCCGCGGCGCGACCGTCGACCTGACCCTGGTCGACTGCCGGCGGCGTCCCTGCCAGCCGCTGGACATGGGCACCGGCTTTGATCTCTTCGACCCGCTGGCCAATACCGATTCGCCTGCGGCGAGCGCTGCCCAGCACGCCAATCGCCACCGCCTGCTGCGGGCGATGGCGGCCGAAGGCTTCGCCAACTACCCGATGGAATGGTGGCATTTCACCTTCCGCCCCGAACCCACGCCGGATACTTCCTACGACTTCCCGGTGCGTTGAGGTGGGTGGCAATGGGCGACCTGCAGCATTTCGTTGATCTGCGTTGCCCGTATTGCGGCGAGTGGATCGAAGTCGTCGTGGACGCGTCCGCCGGCCCCCAGTCCTATGTGGAGGATTGCCAGGTCTGCTGCCGGCCGATCGAGCTGGTCGTCGGCATCGACGAGGACGGCGAGCCGACCGTGGCCGCACGCACGCAGGACGAGGGCTGAGCCGGCCCCCGCGCGTGCTCGTGCCGATCTAGAATGCGGCTCCTTCCACGAGCCCGCGTCCGCATGAACCTGCCTTTGCACTTCGGCCTGCTGGGTTCGCTCGAGGCCGGGTTGATCGCCCTGCTGGTCGGACTCGGCGTGTACTGGGTATCGCAGGCCTTGTGCCGGCGGGCGGGCCTGTCGCTGGGCCACGCGATCGGCTGGGCCTGCCTGGCCGCGGTGGCGATCGGCGCCGGCTGGGATATCTGGAACCTGTTCTACACCAGCATCGTGCGGCTGGAGTCGCCGTTGTACGCGCGCATGGCGCTGCAGACCATCCATGATCCGAACCAGCTGGGCGGGCGCGTGGTGCTCGAAGTAGCCGGCGCACTGGCCGGTGTCGGCCTGGGTTGGCGTCTGTTCAGCGCCGAAGCGCACTCCGGGGACGCGGGCGGTCAATGAACCGCTGCGGCCTGGGTCTCACTTCGGCCGCGTTTGAATCCCCGCATTACGAGTTCGTGATCCGTCGTTAATCAATGCCTAGCGGCTTTGCGCACGCGGATGGTTAACGTCGCGTGTGACCCGCATTCGTGGCGTACATGCGGTTCATCGGGTGGCGATAGGGTGGGGCCATGCGTGGAATTGCCGCGCATTTCCCCGATATCAGGAGACCACCCTCATGATCAATCGCAAGCCCGTGTTCGTTCTCTCCGCCGCCCTGGCCGCGGCGCTCGCCCTGCCGGCGTTCGCCCAGACCGCCGGACCGGCGGCCCAGCCGCAGCAGCAGGCCTCCGGTGGCGGCGGCCAGACCTGGGCCAGCGTCGATACCGACAGCGATGGCGCGATCAGCAAGCAGGAGGCGCAGGTCAACGCCGGCCTGGCGCAGATCTTCGACCAGGCCGACGCCGACGCCAATGGCAAGCTCACGCCGGATGAGTACAAGGCCTTCGTCGCCAAGCAGCAGAGTGGCGCCAGCAGCGCGCCGCAGCAGCAGAACTGATCGGGAACCGATCGATGTCGCCAGGTGCGACCGGTGCGGCGGGGACCTGCCGGTCCGCCCGCCCGGGCACCTGGCGACGGCGCGTCCTGGCCCTGCAGATGCTGGCGGCGCTGATCATGCCAGGCCTGCTGCAGGCGCATGGCCTGCAGCCGCCGGCATCGCCGATGCCGGCGCCGGCCGGGGATGGCGTGCCGGCAATGCCGCTGCCGGACCCGCTGCCCGCCGGCGCCTCGCCGCCGCAAGCGTCATTGCCGGAGGCGCCCACGCCGGTCGGCCCGGACATCCTGCCGCCAACGCCACTGGCGCCGGCCGGCTTCGCCGCGCTGGACAGGGATCGCAACGGCCTGCTGGATGCGACCGAGGCGGCCGCCGACCCGTTGCTGGCGGATGGTTTCAATCGCTTCGACCGCAACGGGGACCATCGCCTTTCGCGCGAGGAATACGCCGCTTACCAGCCGGGGCCGGCCGATGCCGGGGACGACTGAGCGCTACAATCGCGCCATGAACATTGCACGCACCGGCGGCAACGCCATCGAGCTGGTCGGTTTCGACGGCGACGACACGCTCTGGAAGAGCGAGGACTATTACCGCGCCGCCGAGCAGGATTTCGAGGCCATCCTCGGCCGCTACATCGACCTGGCCGACGCCGGCACGCTCGGCCACCTGCTGGCGGTGGAGCGGCGCAACCTGAAGATCTTCGGCTACGGCGTGAAGGGCATGACGCTGTCGATGATCGAGGCCGCGATCGAGATGACCGGCGGGCGCATCGAGGCGCGCGACATCCAGCGCGTGATCGAGATCGGTCGTTCGACCCTGCAGCACCCGGTGGACGTGCTCGACGGCGTGCGCGAGGCGGTGGCCGAAATCGCCCGCGATTACCACGTGGTACTGATCACCAAGGGCGACCTGTTCCACCAGGAGCAGAAGATCGCGCAGTCGGGCCTGTCCGACCTGTTCCCGCGCATCGAGATCGTCTCGGAGAAGGATCCGCAGACCTATCGCCGCGTGTTGGCCGAGTTCGACCTGCCGGCGGAGCGCTTCGTGATGGTCGGCAATTCGCTGCGCTCGGACGTCGAACCGGTGCTGGCGCTCGGTGGCTGGGGCATCCATACGCCCTATGCGGTGACCTGGGCGCACGAGGCCGAACATGGCGTGGAGGCCGACGCGCCGCGCCTGCGTGAAGTGGCACGGGCACGCGACTGGCCGCAGGCCGTACGCGCGCTCGACCAGCTCGCCGGCCAGGCGGCCTAGTCGCCGCGGGCGACCCGCTGCGGCATCATCGGTCCATGTCCCGTCTTCGCGAACGCCTGCTGCAAGCATGCCTGGGCCTGTGCCTGGGCGTCCTGCTGGCCCCCGCGCCATGCAGCGCCCAGGCCGTGACCGCGAGCGCGGCGGTCGACACGGCCGCCTACGCCACCGGCGATGGCTGGATCGACCGCCAGCTGGCCGACATCGACGCCTACGCACGGCGATACCCGGACAGCTACATCGACGAGCTGGCCCGTTACCTCGACGTGCGCCGCGGCTACGCAGCGGCGGTCCTGCAGGCGCCGGGCTGGCGTGCGGGCGACCTGTACCTGGCCTGCGCCTGGGCGCAGGCGCACGCGCGCAGCTGCCGCGAGCAGGTGCGGGCCTACAGCGCCGGCCGTGCGCAGGGCTGGCAGGCGGTGCTGGCATCGCAGGGGGAAGCGGACAACGCCGGCTATCGCGCGGTCCGCCACGCCATCGTGGCCAGCTACGACCGTTGGGACCGGCCGATCGTGCTCGATGCGCGCCTGCAGCAGCAGCTGGGCGACCACGAACAGCGCCTGGGGCGGGCGCGCGACGCGCTGCAGCCACCCGCCACGCCGACGCCCGCGGCCACCCGCTGAACTCCCGCCGCGGCTTTGCTGCTGTGCGGCTGGCCCCGGTGGCGCCGGCTCGGCGAAAATGCCGGTGCCGGCGCCGTGCCGGCGTCGTTGCCCCTGAATGCCATGACCGGGAATGCCCGTTTCGTTTCGCCCGACCAGATCCGCAGCCGCTTCGCCCAGGCGATGTCGGACATGTACCGCCAGGAAGTCCCGCTGTATGGCGAACTGATGGCGCTGGTCGCACAGGTCAATGCGCAGGTGCTCGACGCGGACCCCGTACTGGCGGCACGGCTGGACCGCAACGACGAGCGCGCGCGGCTGGACCTGGAGCGCCATGGCGCCATCCGGGTCGGCACGGCGGCGGAACTGGCGATGCTGCGACGGCTGTTCGCGGTGATGGGCATGCATCCGGTCGGTTACTACGACCTGGCGGTAGCCGGCGTGCCGGTGCACTCCACCGCCTTCCGGCCGGTCGACGCCGAAGCCCTGGCACGCAATCCGTTCCGCGTGTTCACCTCGCTGCTGCGGCTGGAACTGATCGAGGATGCCGCGCTGCGCACGCAGGCTGCCGACATCCTGGCGCGCCGTGACATCTTCACCACCGGCGCACGCACGCTGGTCGAACAGGCCGAGCGCGACGGCGGGCTGGACGATGCCGATGCCTCGCGCTTTGTCGCCCAGGCGCTGGAAACGTTCCGTTGGCACGGCGATGCGACCGTGCCGCTGCCGACCTACCGCGCATTGCATGACGCCCACCGGCTGATCGCCGACGTGGTCAGTTTCCGCGGTCCGCACATCAACCACCTCACCCCGCGCACGCTCGACATCGATGCCGCGCAGCTGCAGATGCAGCAGCGTGGCATGTCGGCCAAGGCGGTGATCGAGGGTCCGCCGCGCCGCCGCTGCCCGATCCTGCTGCGTCAGACCAGCTTCAAGGCGCTGGAAGAGGCCGTGCGCTTTCCCGCGGGCGATGGCAGCGCCGAGGCCGGCAGCCATACCGCGCGTTTCGGCGAGATCGAGCAGCGCGGCCTGGCGCTGACGCCGAAGGGACGTGCGCTGTATGACACGCTGCTGGCGCAGGCGCGCGACAGCGGCGGCGCCGGCAGCACCGGAGAGGACTATGCCAGCCGCCTGGAGGCGGCTTTCGCCGGCTTCCCGGACGACCATGAGACCCTGCGTCGCGAGGGGCTGGGCTACTTCCGCTACCGCCTCACCGAGGCCGGTCATGCCGACCCGGTGCGCGCGGGCACCCTGTCGCCGGACGAGGCCGTCGAAGCCGGCCTGATCAGCGCCGACCCGATCGTCTACGAGGATTTCCTGCCGGTCAGCGCCGCGGGCATCTTCCAGTCAAACCTCGGCGGCAGCGAGCAGCGCGCCTATGCGGCGCAGGCCAACCAGCAGGCGTTCGAACAGGCACTGGGCGCGCGAGTGCACGATGAGTTCGCACTGTATGCGGCGATCGAGCGCGATTCGCTGGCCGACCTGGAAGGCTGATCACAACGCGCGCGCGCGCGCCTGCAGCAGGGCCTTCTCGCGCGCGTTGCGGGCCAGCGCGGCGGCCTGTTCGAACGCCTCGCGCGCCTCGGGCAGGCGACCCAGCCGTTGCAGCAGGTCGCCACGCACGGTCGGCAGCAGGTGGTACTGGCGCATCGCCGGATGCTCGGCCAGCGCCTCGACCAGCGGCAATGCCACCGCCGGTCCTTCGGCCATCGAGATCGCCACCGCGCGGTTGAGGTCGATGACCGGCGAGGGCGTGCGCGCCGCCAGGCGGCCGTACAACGCCACGATGCCTGCCCAGTCGGTATCCTCGATGTGCCGCGCACGCGCGTGGCAAGCGGCAATCGCCGCCTGCAGCGCATAGGGTTCGTCACTGCCGCCGAGTGCCTGGGCACGCGCCAACGCGGCCAGGCCGTGCTGGATCAGCAGGCGGTCCCAGCGACTGCGGTCCTGGTCCGGAAGCAGCACCGGCGCACCGCTGGCATCCACCCGCGCGCGCTGGCGCGAGGCCTGCAATGCCATCAGCGCCAGCAGGCCATGCACTTCCGCATCGCGCGGCGCCAGTCCTGCCAGCACGCGACACAGGCGCAGCGCTTCCTCGCATAGCGCCGGCCGCATCAGGTCATCGCCGGCGGTCGCCGCATAGCCTTCATTGAAGATCAGGTACAGCACCTCGAGTACCGAGCCCAGGCGCGCGTCGCGTTCCTCCCCGCGCGGTACCTCGAACGGCACCTCGCGCTCGCTGAGGGTGCGCTTGGCACGCACGATGCGCTGGGCCACCGTGGATTCGGGCACCAGGAAGGCACGGGCGATCTCGTCGGTCGCCAGGCCGCCGAGCATGCGCAGCGTCAGCGCCACCCGCGCCTCGGTGCCGAGTACCGGGTGGCAGGCAACGAACATCAGCCGCAACAGGTCATCGCCGATGTCGTCGTCCGGATCGACCTGCTGGGACGCCTGCGCGGCCAGCTGGTCGCGCTCGATCTCGTAGCCCAGCGCGTCGCGCTTGCGCCGCTGCAACTGGAAGTGGCGCAGGCGGTCGATCGCGCGGTTGCGGGCGGTGGTCATCAGCCAGGCGCCGGGATTGTCGGGAATGCCGTCCGTGGGCCAGCGTTCCAGCGCCGCGAGCAGGGCGTCCTGCGCCAGTTCCTCGGCCAGGCCGACATCGCGGACCTGGCGCGCGAGGGCGGCGATGATCTTCGCCGCTTCCATGCGCCAGACCGCGTTGAGGGTGGAATGCACATCGCGATGATCCATGGCCGGCGATCAGACCATCGCCGGCGCGGCAGGGCAAGCTGCGGCGCAACCATGGCCGCCTTGCTTCACGCCGGCGGCTCGCCGCTGGCATGGAAGACTTCCCACAAGTGGCCGTCCGGGTCCTGGAAGCCGTGCTGGTACATGAACCCGTAGTCCTTGGCTTCGCCCGAGACCGTGCCACCCGCGGCGGCGGCACGCGAGACCAGGCTGTCGACCTCGCCACGACTGTCGACCGCCAGCGCGTTGATCACCTCCGTGCTGCTTGTGGTGTCGGTGATCGCCTTGGTCGTGAACCCCTGGAAGAAGGGCTTGACCAGCAGCATCGCGAAGATGTTCTCGCCGAGGATCAGGCAGGTGGCCTGCTCATCGGTGTACTTCGGGTCGAACGAGAAGCCGAGGGCGGTGAAGAATTCCACCGAGCGCGGCAGCGATTCCACCGGCAGGTTGACGAAGATCTGCTTGACCATGGGAACGTATCTCTCCGGCTCAGGGTTGCTTGTAGACGCCATTGACCAGCCACGGCGTGCCGAAGCGATCCACGCACATGCCGAAGCGCTCGGCCCAGAAGGTCTCGCCCAGCGGCATCTGCACGTTGCCGCCCTCGGCCAGCGCCTTGAACACCCGGTCGGCCTCGTCGTTGCTTTCGCAGTTCAGCGCCACGGCGATGCCGCCGCTGCCGTGCTTCTCCATGCCCGGCGGCATGTCCGATCCCATCAGCAGCGGCACCTGGCCGTGGGCGAGGGTGACATGCATGATGCGGTCCTTCGCGCTGTCCGGGATTTCACCTGCACAGCCCTCCGGCGGCGGCGGGGCGTCCTTCGGCGGCGGCGGCGCCTCGCCATAGGTCATCTGGAAGGTGTCGCCACCGAAGACCTTCTTGTAGAGCTCGAAGGCTTGGCGGCAGTCGCCGTTGAAGTTCAGGTAGGGCGTGGCTTTCATGGTGGCGTGCTCCGTCTCAGGAAAGGGTGTCGATGCGACCGCGCAGACTTTCCTCCTGCGCACGCAATTCGGGGGTGAAGGCGTCGCCGAAATCCTCGGCTTCGAAAACCGGCCGCAGCTCGACCTCATGGTGGCTGCCGTCGGGGTTGGGGATCCGGCGCGCCCACTCGACCGCCTCGGCGAAGGAGCGCACCTGCAGCAGCCAGAAGCCGGCGATGAGCTCCCGCGTCCCAGTGAATGGGCCGGCGATGACTTCCGGGGCGCCGCTGCCGAAGCTCACGCGCGCGCCGCGCGCGCTGGGATGCAGGCCTTCGCCGGCCAGCAGGACGCCGGCCTCGACCAGCTGCTCGTTGTAGGCACCCATCGCCGCCAGCAGCGGCTTTCCGGGCAGCTCGCCGGCCTCCGAGGCCGGGGTGGCCTTCATGATCATCATCACGCGCATCGCGGCTGCTCCGGTGATGGGGACGACGGGTTGCCGTCCGCTCGATGAGGCGACGGCTGGCCGCGAGCAGGATCGACATGGGGGGCGAACTTTTTTCAGCCCCGGCGGGACCCGCTGTCCAAGGGGCTTCGCCAGAGGCCCCGCCCGGGCTCGGCAGGGGCGCAATCGCCGGCCAGGCAGGCCTGGAAGCGGACCATCATCCGCCACAGGCGGCGGTCGCTTGGCGGATCAAGGCCAGCCAAGTCCAGGCGCGGCCCGGGCCCAGGGTGCTGACGACCAAGCACCAGACAGACGCATCGCCGTCTCTCGCGTGCCCCGGCTGGCGCCACGCTGCGCCGCGGACCACGTCAACGAAAACACGGGGCCGCGAAGCGGCCCCGTCGGTCTCACTGCTGCGAGCCGGCCACCGCCGTGGCGGCCCGCCTGGCCGCCTTCTTCCCGCGTCGCCGCGCCCGCCAGCTTTTCCAGTGGTCGGCCAGGCAGGAGAAGATCACGTACAGCGCCGGGGTGCTCAGCAGGGTCAGGCTCTGCGAGATCAGCAGGCCACCGATCATCGCGATGCCGAGTGGCCGCCGCAGTTCCGACCCCTCGCCCAGGCCGATCGCCAGCGGCAGCGCGGCCAGGATCGCCACCATCGTGGTCATCATGATCGGCCGGAAGCGCACGATCGAAGCTTCGCGCGCTGCCTCCAACGGCGATTTGCCGTGTTCGCGCTGCGCCACCAGCGCGAAGTCGATCATCATGATCGCGTTCTTCTTCACGATGCCGATGAGCAGCACCAGCGCGATCATCGAGATCACCGACAGCTCGGTGTTGGTCACGAACAACGCCAGCAGCGCACCCATGCCCGCCGCCGGCAGCGTGGACAGGATCGTCACCGGGTGGATCAGGCTCTCGTAGAGCATGCCCAGCACGATGTACACGGTGATGATGGCCGCCAGCAGCAGCACGATCATCGAGGTCGGATTGAGCTGCACGTTGAAGCCGCCGCCGTCGCTGATGCGGATGCCGTCGGGCATGCGCAGGCCCTTGACCGCGGCCTCGATGATGGCGTCCGCCTCGCCGGTGCTCACGCCCGGTGCGAGGTTGTAGCTCAGGTCCATCGTCGTGTACTGGTTGTCATGGGTGATCTGCGGCGGCGCCAGGCCGGGCACCTGGTAGGCCACCGCGGTGATCGGCACCATCTGGCCGGCGCTGTTGGGCACGTAGACCTCGTCCAGCGCCGCGGGGGTGGCGGTCTGCGAGGGCAGGGCGTTGACCACGACGCTGTACTGGTTGAGGTCGGAGTAGATCGTCGAGATCGATCGCTGGCCGAACGCACCGTACAGCGCGCCATCGATGGCGCCGATCGAGATCCCCATGCGCGAGGCCTTGGCGCGGTCGATCACGATGTTCTGGCGCAGGCCGGCGGTGTCGACGTCGGTGCCGACGTCGCGCAGCTTCGGGTTCTGCTTGAGCACGGCCTGCAGCTTGGGCAGCCACTCCTGCAGCTGGGCCAGGTCGTTGCCCTGCAGCGACACCTTGTACTGGGCGCCCTGGCTGGTGCCACCGCCGCCATCGCTGGGCAGGTCCTGGATCGCGCGCAGGCGCAGCTGCAGGTCCGGATAGCGGTCCGCCTTGGCGCTCAGGCGCGCGAGCACCTGGTCGGTGGTCTCGCGGCGGCCCTCGTCGCGTCGCTTGAGCTCGATGTTGAACGAGGCGCTGGAACCCTGGCGGCTGGAGCCCAGGCGCGCGCCGACGATCTTCACCGCCGGGTCGGCCATCAGCATGTCGGTGATGCGGTGCTGGCGTTCGACCATGTCGTTGAAGGACACGGTGGCGCTGGAGCTGGCACGGCCCCAGATCAGCCCGGTGTCCTGCGGCGGGAAGTTGCCCTTCTTCACCGCGCCGGCCAGGAACACCGTTGCCGCGATCAGCAGCAGCGGGGTGATCGACAACAGCAGCGCGTGGCGCAGGGAGAAGTCCAGCGCCTTGGAGTAGACCTTCAGGCTCAGGCCGTGCATGCGCTCGAGCCAGGCGCCGAAACGGCCGGGGTTCTCCGGCTCGGCGTGCCCGGACAGGAAGCGGCTGCACAGCGCCGGGGTAAGCGTCAGCGAGACCAGCATCGACACCACGATCGCCGCGACCAGGGTCACCGTGAACTCGCGGAAGAAGGCGCCGATCATGCCGCTTGCGAACAGCAGCGGGATGAACACCGCGACCAGCGAGGCGGTGATCGAGACGATGGTGAAGCCGATCTCGCGCGCGCCCGCCAATGCCGCGTCCATGCGCGACATGCCCTCGTCGAGGTGGCGCATGATGTTCTCGATCACCACGATCGCGTCGTCGACGACAAATCCAATCGCGATCACCAGCGCCAGCAGGCTGAGGTTGTTGAGGGTGAAGCCCAGCACGTACATCACCAGCGCCGAGCCGGCCAGCGACAGTGGCACGGTAATGGCGGCGATCAGCGTGGGCGCGAGCCGGCGCAGGAACAGCGCCATCGTCAGCACCACCATCGCCAGCGAGATCAGCAGGGTGATCTGCACCTCCGCCAGCGAAGCGCGGATGGTGGGCGTGCGGTCGAAATACGCCTGCATGCGGGTACCGGGATGCAGGTAGGTGCGCAGCTCCGGGATGGCGGCTTTCACCCGGTCAACCGTTTCGACGATGTTGGCGCCGGCCCGGGTGAACACGTACATCACGACCGCCGGCTTGCCATCGAACCAGGCGGCCTGGTACGCGTCCTGCTGGCCGTCGTAGACGTTGGCCACGTCCGCCAGGCGGATGACCCGGCCGTTGGACTGGGTGGCGATGGCGAGCTGGGCGAAGTCGGCGGCCTTGGAGACCGAATCGTTGGCGATGATCGCCATCGTCGTCTTGCCGTCGGACAGGAAGCCGGTGGGCGAGGTGACGTTGGCCGCGCGGACCGCGTTGCGCAGGTCGTCCGGGGTCAGCCCGAGCGCGTTGAGCGCGCGCATGTCCACGTCCACGCGTACCGCCGGGGTCGAAGCACCGGCGATGTCGACCGAGCTGACGCCGCTGATCTGGCGCAGGCGCTGCGCCAGCAGCGAGTCGGCGACGTTGTACAGCTCGTCGGCGGACTGGGTCTGCGAGGTCAGCGCGATGGCGATGACCGGGTCGTCGTTCGGATTCGCCTTCTGGTACATCGGCGTGCCCAGCCCCGAGGGCAGGTCGGCCTGGGCGGCGTTGATCGCCGTCTGCACGTCCTGCGCGGCCGAGTCGATGTCCACGTTGCTCTGGAACACCATGAACACCATGCTGCTGTTCTCCGAACTGGAGGAGCGCATGCGGTCGATGCCCGGCACCTGGCCGAGGTGGCGTTCCAGCGGGGCGGTGACGGTCGATGCCATGGTGCTGGCATCGGTGCCGGACTGGGTGGCATGGACGAAGATCACCGGGATCTGGATGTTCGGCAGTGCCGCCACGCCCAGCCGCAGGTAGCACATCAGGCCGATCACGAAGAGCCCGCAGGCCAGCAGCGTGGTGCCGATGGGTCGCTTGATGAAGGGGGCCGAAAGGTTCATCGCGCCGCCCTTACGACCGGGCCGCCGAAGGCGCGCCGGCCTTGCCGGCCGCGCGCTTCTCGCGCCAGGCGTGCAGGCGGTCGGACAGGCGTTCCATGTACAGGTAGATCACCGGCGTGGTGTACAGCGTGACCAGCTGCGACAGCAGCAGGCCGCCCACGATGGAAATGCCCAGCGGGCGGCGCAGCTCCGAGCCGATGCCGGTGCCCAGGGCCAGCGGCAGCGCGCCGAGCATGGCGGCCGCGGTGGTCATCATGATCGGGCGGAAGCGCAGCAGGCACGCGCGGCGGATCGCATCGTGGGCGGTCGCGCCGGCGCGCCGGGCCTCGATGGCGAAGTCGATCATCATGATCGCGTTCTTCTTCACGATGCCGATCAGCAGCACGATGCCCACGATGCCGTCCACGGACAGGCTCAATCCACACATCATCAGTGCCAGCAGCGCGCCCACGCCTGCCGGCGGCAGGGTGGAGATGATCGTCAGCGGGTGGATGTAGCTCTCGTACAGCACGCCCAGCACGATGTAGATCAACACGATGGACGCCAGCAGCAGCCATACCACGTCGGTCTGGCTGCCGGTGAACTGGGCGGCCTTGCCGATGAACTGCGCATGCACCTGCGAGGGCACCTGCAGCTCGGCCTCGACTTCCTCTATCGCCTTGATCGCCTGCGACAGCGAATAGCCCGGGGCCAGGTTGAACGAGATGGTGACTGCCGGCAGCTGCTGCTGGTGGCTGACCACCAGCGGGGTATTGGCGACCTTGGCCTCGGCCAGCGCCGACAACGGGATGATGCTGCCCGCGCCGACAGTGATGCCGGTGTTCGAGTTGCCGATGCCGGTAGCGGTCGAGGAGTTCGAAGAGCTCACCTGGCCGAAGGTAGTGGCGTTGGTGCCGGTCAGCGCGCCGCTGCCGTTGCTGGCGACCGCCAGCTGGTTCATCAGCGCGTTGGAGGTGCGGAACTCCGGCGCGACCTCCAGCACAACGCGGTACTGGTTGAGCTCTGTGAAGATCGTCGAGATCTGGCGCTGGCCGAAGCTGTCGTACAGCGTGTCGTCGATGGTCTGCATCGGCACGCCCAGCATGCTGGCCTTGTCGCGGTCGATGTTGATCTCCAGCGCCCGGCCTTCGTTGGCCAGGTTGTTGTCCACGTCGGCCAGCTGCGGCAGCTTGCGCAGCGCATCGGTCATGCGCGTGGCCCATTCGGCCAGCTCGGTGCTGTCCACGCTCGACAGCGAGTACTGGTACTCGGTGGCGGCCACGCGGGTGTCCAGGGTCACGTCCTGCACCGGCTTGAGGTACAGCGCCACGCCGGGAATGCCGGCGACGGCCTTCTGCAGGCGCGGCAGGATGTCGTCCAGGCCTTCGCGCTGGCTGCGCTCCTTCAGCACGATCGACAGCTGGCCCTGGTTGAGGGTCGGGTTCATCGTGCCGGCGCCGATGAAGGCGGCCACGCCGGTGACCGCCGGATCCCTGCGCAGCGCCTCGGCCACGGCCTGGGTGCGCTGCTCCATCTGCGGGAAGGCGACGTTCTGGTCGGCCTGCACCACGCCGGTGATCAGGCCGGTGTCCTGCTCGGGCAGCAGGCCCTTTGGGATCACCAGGTACAGGATCACCGTCAGCGCCACCGCGCCCACCGCCACGCCCAGGGTCAGGCGCTGGCGCTCCAGCACCCAGTCCAGCGAGCGCTCGTACAGCGCCACGGTGCGCGTCCACAGGTTGGTCTTGCCGGCGGCGGCGGCGCGCTCGTGCGCGTCCTCGCCCTCGGGAAGGGCGTCGGGCTTGAGCAGGTAGGCACACATCATCGGCGTCAGCGTCAGCGACACCACCATCGAGATCACCACCGCGATCGACAGCACCCAGGCGAACTCGTGGAACAGGCGGCCGGTGACGCCGGGCATCAGGATCAACGGCAGGAACACCGCCACCAGCGACACCGTCAGCGACAGCACGGTGAAGCCGATCTGGCGCGCGCCGGTCTCGGCCGCTTCCTTGCCCTCCATGCCCTGCTCGATGTAGCGCACGATGTTCTCGATCATCACGATCGCGTCGTCCACCACGAAGCCGGTCGCCACCACCAGCGCCATCAGCGACAGGTTGTCCAGCGACATGCCGGCAAAGGCCATCACGCCGAAGGTGCCGGCCAGCGACAGTGGCACCGCGACCGAGGGGATGATCGTCGCCCACAGCCGGCGCAGGAACACGAAGATCACCGCCACCACGAGGCAGATGGTCAGGATCAGGGTGAACTTCACCTCGTGCACCGAGGCGCGGATGGTCTCGGTGCGATCGGAGAACACGTCCAGGTGCACGTCGGCCGGCAGCACGGCACGCAGCTGCGGCAGCACGGCACGGATCTGCTCCACCGTCTGCACGATGTTGGCGCCGGGCTGGCGGCGGATTTCCAGCAGCACGGCGGGCTTGCCGTCGGCCCAGGCGGCAAGCTGGTCGTTCTCCACCCCGTCCACCACCTGCGCCACGTCGCGCAGGCGCACCGGTGCGCCGTCCTTGTAGCTGATGATGGTGTCCTTGTACTCGGCGGCGTCGACCAGCTGGTCATTGGTGCCGATGCTGTAGGACTGGGTCTTGCCGTTGAGCGAGCCCTTGGGCGCCGAGACGTTGGTCTGGGTCAGGGCGCTGCGCAGCGACTCCATCGTCAGGCCCATGTTCGACAGCTGGGCCGGGTTGACCTGGATGCGCACGGCTGGGCGCACGTTGCCGGCGATCGAGACCAGGCCCACGCCCTGCACCTGCGACAGGCGCTGGGCCAGGATCGAGTCGGCGTAGCGGTTGATCTCGCGCAGCGGCAGCGAATCGGAGGTCAGCTTGAGGGTGAGGATGGCCGCGTCGGCCGGATTCACCCGGTTGTAGACCGGCTGGTAGGGCAGCGAGGAGGGCAGCGTCGCCTGGCGGATGGCCGCCTGCACGTCCTGCGCGGCGATGTCGATGTCCTTGTCCATCGAGAACTGCAGGATGATCGTGGACAGGCCCGCCGAGGAGTCGGAGGTCATCATGTCCAGCCCCGAGATCTGGCCGAACTGGCGCTCCAGCGGGGTCGTGACCAGCGAGGCCATGGTGGAGGCGTTCGCGCCGGGATAGGTGGTGGTCACCACCAGGCTGGGCGCATCGATTTCCGGCAGGGCCGAGACCGGCAGCTGCCGGTAGCCGAGGATGCCCAGCAGCAACAGGCCCGCCATCAGCAGGGAGGTGGCGATGGGGCGGCGGATGAAGATCGTCGAGAAGCCCACGCGGCTCTCCTGGCAGTAATCGGACGGACAATGCCGGCGCACGCGGCGCCGGCGCACGGGGACGACGGCGGCGCCGTCGTCCCGGGGGGATCAGCGCGGGCCGCCGCCGCGGCGACCGCCGCCGCTGCCGCGGTTCTTGCCCGCGGCGGCCTTGAGCTCGGCCTCGGTCGGCGGCGCCGGGGTCTCGCCCGGGGCGAGCGCCTGCACCTTGCTGCCGGGCTTGAGGCGGAACTGGCCTTCGGTGACGACCTTCTCGCCGGCCTGCAGGCCGCTGGCGATCTGCACGTGGCTGTCATCGACTTCCACGCCCTGCTTGACCGTCTGCATCTTGACCGTGCTGTCGGCCTGGACCACGTAGACGTAGTCGCCGTCGGGGCCGCGCTGCACCGCCTGGGTCGGCACGACCACGCCGCCGGGAATGGTGCGCAGCTGCAGGCGCACGTTGACGAACTGGCCCGGCCACAGCTTGTTGTCGCTGTTGTCGAAGATCGCGCGGGCGCCGAAGGTGCCGCTGTCGGCGCTGATGCGGTTGTCGATCACGTCGAGCTTGCCGGCGTCGCTGATGACGTGTGCGTCGCCGCGGTCGAGTGCGGCCACCGGCAGCGCGGCCTGGGCCTGGCCTTCGCGCACGCTGGTGAGCAGGCGCTCGGGCAGGTTGAAGGAGACGTAGATCGGGTGGATCTGGGTCAGGGTGACGATGGCGCTGCTGGTGCTGACGATGTTGCCCGCATCGACGCCGCGGATGCCGGCGATGCCGTCGATCGGCGCGGTGATGCGGGTGTACTGCAACTGCACCTGGGCCGCGCGCATGGATGCATCGTTGGCGGCCACGGCGGCTTCATACTGCGAAACCTGGTTGCGCTGGGTGTCCAGGTCGGTCTTGGAGACGTACTGCTGGTACTCCGGCGCGCTGGAGCGGGCGTAGTTGGAACGCGCGGTCGCCAGCAGCGCCTGGTTCTGGCGCTTGGCGGCGGCGGCTTCGTCGTAGCTGGCCTGCAGGGTGCGCGGGTCGATCTGCGCGAGCAGGTCACCCTTCTTCACTTCCTGGCCTTCCTTGAAGTTGATGCTCAGCAGCTGGCCGCCCACCTGCGGGTTGACGGTGACGGTGTTCAGCGCGGTCACCGTGCCCAGCGCGCTGGCATGCACCGGCACGTCCTGGGTAGTGGCCGCCACCGCGGTGACCGGGACCGGCCCGGTGTCCTCGCCCTGGCCGGCCTCGCCCGGTGCCCCGGCAGCCCCGGGACGGCCCTGACCGTCCGGCCCGCGGCCCTCGTGGCCCCCCCGCAGCATCCGTGCGCCAATGGCCAGCACGACGACCACTGCCACCACGAGCAGCGAGATCTTCCAGAAACGCGACATTCGACAACTCCATTGAGGCGGTGGGGGGGAAGGGACGGGCGCCCTCCCGGGAAAGCCGTGCAGCTTATCGCCGGATCATGGCGATTGGACCATGACTGACGGGCCATTCAGACCGCGGCGGGCATGGGTTGGTTCACCGATGCCAACGCTCGGGCGGGCCGCAGGTTGACGCGGGGGCGGATCCGGGCGGCATCCGGTCCCCTGGGCCGTTCAAGAACCGTTAGATTGTGCGATTCCACCCCTTCGAGGATCCGTGATGCCCGTTTCGCGCGTCTGGGCTGGTGCCCTGCTGCTGACCCTGCCCTGGACGGCCCTGGCCGCGCCGGCCGAACGCCCCGAAGTCACCGCCGCCGCGGCCAAGCTGCAGGCCCAGGTGGTGGAATGGCGCCGCGACTTCCACCAGCATCCGGAGCTGTCCAACCGCGAGGAGCGGACCTCGGCCCAGGTCGCCGCCCACCTGCGCAAGCTCGGCTTGAAGCCGCGCACCGGGATCGCCCACCACGGCGTGGTCGCCATCATCGAAGGCGGCCTGCCGGGACCCAGGATCGCCCTGCGTGCCGATATGGATGCGCTTCCGGTCACCGAGCAGACCGGCCTGCCGTTCGCCTCCAGGGTCACCAGCGAGTACCGCGGCGAGCCGGTCGGGGTCATGCATGCCTGTGGCCACGATGCCCATACCGCCATCCTCCTCGGCGTGGCCGATGCCCTGGTGGCGATGAAGGCCCGGCTGCCCGGCCAGGTGATGCTGATCTTCCAGCCCTCCGAGGAGGGTGCCCCGGGCAACGAAGAGGGCGGCGCCTCGCTGATGCTCAAGGAAGGCCTGTTCGCCGACTTCAAGCCCGAGGCGGTATTCGGCCTGCATGTGTTTTCCAGCGTCCAGGTCGGCCAGATCGCCGTGCGCAGCGGCCCGCTGATGGCAGCCTCCGACCGCTTCAACATCAAGGTCATCGGTCGCCAGACCCATGGCTCGGCGCCGTGGAACGGCATCGATCCGATCGTCGCCAGTGCCGACCTGATCGGCGCCGCCCAGACCGTGGTCAGCCGCCAGGCCAACATCGCCAAGCAGCCGGCGGTGGTCAGCTTCGGCGCGATCAAGGGCGGCATCCGCTACAACATCATTCCCGACGAGGTGGAGATGGTCGGCACCATCCGCACCTTCGACGAGGCCATGCGGCAGAAGATCTTCGCCGACCTGAAGAACGTCGCCGAGCACACCGCTGCCGCCCATGGGGCCCGCGCCGAGGCCCAGGTCCCCGACCAGGACGGCAATCCGGCCACCATCAACGACCCCGCCCTGACCGCCAGGATGCTGCCCAGCCTGCAGGCGGTGGTCGGCAGGGACAACGTCTACGAGCCGCCGCTTCAGATGGGTGCGGAGGACTTCTCCTTCTACGCGCGCGAGGTGCCGGGCCTGTTCTTCTTCGTGGGCGCCACCTCGGCGGGCATCGACCCGGCGACCGCCCCGAGCAACCACTCGCCGAAATTCCTGCTCGACGAGAAGGCCCTGGACGTGGGCCTGCGCGCCCTGCTGCAGGTCTCGCTGGACTACCTGCAGGGCGGTTCCCAGCCCCAGGCCTGAACGCTTGGGCCGGGCGTCCCGACGCCCGGCCCGTGGCGGGGAAATTCAGCCCTGCGGTCGTAAAATGGCCGCATGAACACCCCCGCTGACTCCACCCTCGGGCAAGAGGTCGCCTACCCGACCCAGTACGACCCCTCGCTGCTGTTCCCGATCCCGCGCCAGCCCAGCCGGGTCGAGGTCGGCATCGATCCGCTCGCGCTGCCTTTCGTCGGCCTGGACCGCTGGCATGCCTATGAGCTGGGGTGGCTGGACGTACAGGGCAAGCCGCACGTCGACACCGCCACGATCCATGTGCCGTGCGGGTCGCCGAACCTGGTCGAATCCAAGTCGCTGAAGCTGTACCTCAACTCGCTCAACGGCGCGCGTTTCAACAGCGCCGAATCAGTGCGCGAGCGCATCGCCACCGACCTGTCGGCACGCGCCGGCGCCGAGGTGGTGGTCGAACTCGGGCTGCCGCCGGTCGCCGAGGGTGACGAGGGCGAAGTCTCGATCGACGGGCTCGACATCAGCATCGACGATTACGGCCCGCCCAATGCCGGCCACCTGCGCACGCTGCCGGGCGAGGTTGTCGAGGAGGCGCTGCTGTCGGCGCTGCTCAAGTCCAATTGCCCGGTCACCGGCCAGCCGGACTGGGCCAGCGTGACGCTGCGCTATCGCGGTGCGCCGATCGACCGCGAAGGCCTGCTGCGCTATCTGGTCAGCTATCGCGACCATGCCGAGTTCCACGAGCAGTGCGTCGAGCGCATTTTCCACGACGTCTCCCGCTGCTGCGGCCCGGAGTGGCTGGTGGTCGAGGCGCGCTACACGCGTCGTGGCGGGTTGGACATCAATCCCTGGCGCGCCTCGCCGGGCGCGCCGCCGCCACCGTCGCGGCGTGACATCCGACAGTAACAGCCGCAACCGACGGCCGCTTCGGCGGCCGCGTTGAAGTCAACGCATGGCTTCACGCTGAAGCGATCCGTCCTTAACGTTTGCCGTGCAACCGTGGCTCCACGATGTGGCAACACGGACCCATGCCCGCCATGAGCAACGACAAGAAAGCCGACTTCTCCGGCGTGACCGCCAAGGTCGACAGCACGGCGGAAGTCGTGCAGAAGGCCGATTTCTCCGCCGTCACCGCCAAGGTGGAAAGCACGGCGGAGATCGTCGGAGAGCAGTCCTACACGGTGCAGAAGGGCGATTCGCTGTCGAAGATCGCCAAGCAGCATTACGGCGACGCGAATGCCTGGCAGCAGATCTTCCAGGCCAACCGCGACGTGCTCGACGACCCGGACAAGATCTTCCCGGGGCAGACATTGCGACTGCCCGCCAAGGCCTGACTGCCGCCGCGCGCCCACGATCCACGGAGGACACCATGCAGACCCAAGCCCTGCTTTCCCGCGCCCTGATCATCGGCCTGGCGGCGAGCTTCGCCCTGGCCGGTTGCAAGAAGAAGGAAGACACCAGCGAGATGGCGCCACCGCCGGCCGCCGAACCGGCCGCGACCACGCCGCCGCCGGCAACCGCGCCGGTACCGGCGCTGACGGTTTCCAGCGTCACCATCGGCAATGCCGCAGCGGCCGACAAGAGCGTCGCGCCGGTCGCCACGCTGGGCACCAAGGACAAGATCATCGTTTCAGTGCGGACCGATGGCACCGCCAGCGGCGCGAACCTCGCCGTCAGGTTGACGTTCCAGGACGGTCAGCTGGCCGGTGAGCAGAGCGCCACGCTCAACACCAGCGGCCCGGAAACGACCAATGTCGAGTTCACCAACGCCAACGGCTGGCCGGCCGGCAAGTACAAGGCCGAGGTGACCGTGGACGGCCAGGCGGCAGGCATGCCGCAGGAGTTCGAGGTGAAGTGAGGTAGCAGCAGACACCCCTGCCGACTCTCTCCCGGCGGGATCGTGTTTCTGGGGCGCGGCGCGAGCCGCGCCTCTTTTTGTCTGCAGCAGGGCAAACCGCCGCTTGTCGCGCAGCGGCAGCGGACGCCTCCATCCAGGGCGATGCTTGCATCGGCAACCGAACCGGCAGGCCAGCTTCCATGCGCCCGCGTATCCGAGCGGCGCACGCGTGCCTTTGCCCGGGGCGTCGCAAACGGCGACAATGCGGGGCTTGTCCGGTGTTTCCGTGATGCCGCCATCGGCGTGAGTGCAGGGCAGATGCCAACGCCCCGCACCCGCCGGCGTCCGAAGCCGGTTTTCCCTCCCGAAGCAGAACCGAGTCGCGCTGACCATGTCGAACACCCCGAAGATCCTCTACACCCTCACGGATGAAGCGCCGTACCTGGCGACCCAGTCCCTGCTGCCGATCATCGACGCCTATACCGACACCGCAGGCATCGTCGTGGAGACCCGCGATATTTCGCTGGCCGCGCGCATCCTGTCGCAGTTCCCCGACTTCCTCGACGCCGCGCACCAGACCGCCGACGACCTGGCCGAGCTCGGCGAACTGGCCACGCGCCCGGAAGCCAACATCATCAAGCTGCCCAACATCAGCGCCTCGGTGCCGCAGCTGCTGGCCGCGATCAAGGAACTGCAGTCGCAGGGCTTCAAGCTGCCGGAATACCCGGAGAACCCGAAGGACGACGCCGAGCGCGACATCAAGGCGCGCTATGACCGCGTCAAGGGCAGCGCGGTGAACCCGGTGCTGCGCGAAGGCAACTCCGATCGCCGTGCGCCGCTGTCGGTGAAGAACTACGCACGCAAGCACCCGCACCGCATGGGCAAGTGGAGTGCCGATTCGAAGTCGCACGTCGCCCACATGGACGGCGGCGACTTCTTCGGCAGCGAGAAGTCCGCCACCATCGCCAAGGCGGGTGCGCTGAAGATCGAGCTGGTCGGCAACGACGGCAGCAGCACCGTGCTCAAGGAAAAGGTCGCGGTGAAGGCGGGCGAGATCGTCGACGCCGCGGTGATGAGCCGCAAGGCGTTGGCTGCTTTCATAGATGCCCAGGTCGCCGATGCCAAGGCGCAGGGCGTGCTGTTCTCGCTGCACCTGAAGGCGACCATGATGAAGGTCTCCGACCCGGTGATGTTCGGCATCGTGGTGACCGAGTTCTACAAGGACGTGCTGGCGAAGCACGCCGCCACGCTGAAGGCCGCCGGCTTCGATCCGAACAACGGCATCGGCGACCTGTACGCGCGCCTGGGCAGCCTGCCGGCCGCCGAGCAGGACGCGATCAAGGCCGACCTGCAGGCCGAATACGCCAAGCGCCCGGCGCTGGCGATGGTCAATTCCGACAAGGGCATCACCAACCTGCACGTGCCGAGCGACGTGATCGTCGACGCCTCGATGCCGGCGATGATCCGTGACTCGGGCCAGATGTGGAATGCCGAGGGCAAGCTGCAGGACACCAAGGCGGTGATCCCGGACCGCTGCTACGCCGGCGTCTACCAGGCGGTGATCGAGGACTGCAAGGCGAACGGCGCGTTCGACCCGGCGACCATGGGCAGCGTGCCGAACGTCGGCCTGATGGCGCAGAAGGCCGAGGAATACGGCTCGCATGACAAGACCTTCATCATCCCGGCCGACGGCACCGTCAGGGTCAGCGACGACCAGGGCCAGGTCGTGTTCGAACACGCCGTGGAAGCCGGCGACATCTGGCGCATGTGCCAGACCAAGGACGCGCCGATCCAGGACTGGGTGAAGCTCGCCGTCGAGCGTGCCCGCCTGAGCGCCACTCCGGCCGTGTTCTGGCTGGACAAGGCGCGCGCGCACGACGCGCAGGTGGTCGCCAAGGTCGAGCAGTACCTCAAGGACCACGACACCAGCGGCCTGGACATCCGCATCCTGCCGCCGGTCGAAGCGACGAAGTTCTCGCTCGAGCGCATCCGCAAGGGCCAGGACACCATCTCGGTGACCGGCAACGTGCTGCGCGACTACCTGACCGACCTGTTCCCGATCATGGAGCTGGGTACCAGCGCGAAGATGCTGTCGATCGTGCCGCTGATGGCCGGCGGTGGCCTGTTCGAGACCGGTGCCGGCGGTTCGGCGCCCAAGCACGTCCAGCAGTTCACCGAAGAGGACTACCTGCGCTGGGACTCGCTGGGGGAATTCCTGGCCCTGGCCGCCTCGCTCGAACACCTGGGCAACCGCTACGACAACGCCGCCGCCAAGGTGCTGGCCAAGGCACTGGACGTGGCCAACGGCCAGCTGCTGGACAACAACAAGTCGCCGGCGCGCAAGGTCGGCGAGATCGACAATCGCGGCAGCCATTTCTACCTGGCGATGTACTGGGCGCAGGCGCTGGCCGGCCAGGACGAGGACGCCGGCCTGAAGGCCAGGTTCGCTCCCCTGGCCAAGGCGCTGGTGGAGAACGAGCAGAAGATCGTCGGCGAACTCAACGACGTGCAGGGCAAGCCGGTCGACATCGGTGGCTACTACCGTCCGGACCTGGGCAAGGTCGCCGCGGCGATGCGCCCGAGCAAGACCTTCAACGACGCCGTGGCAACGCTGAAGGCCTGAGCGCCGGCCATGCAGGCGGGATGACCGCCTGCAGCGCCGCACCGACGCCCCGTGTCGCCGACACGGGGCGTCTTCGTTTCAGCGGAACGGCGACAGCGCGGTGAGCGCGCGCACCAGGCGGGCCTGGCGTGCGCGGACCTGTTCGCGGGAATGTCGATGGGGATGGGCCGCGGCGGCCGGTGTCGTGGGCGCACCGTCAGGCGCCAGCTTTCGCGCCAGCTCGGCGTTGGTGACGAAGCCGTGGTGGAACAACAGATCGTTGAAGATACGCATGTCCTGGCCTCCACTTGAGTGCAATTGATATTGGGCGCAAGCTCGGCGCGGAAAAAGCGAGCATTTCGCAACCCGGGCTTGAACAGAATTCAAGGCAGGTATCCGTGTCCAGACCCCCGCTGCATGCGCTGCAAGGTTTCGTGATCGCCGCCCGCCTGGGCAATCTGTCGCGTGCGGCCGAAGCCATGCACCTGACCGTCAGCGCGCTCAGCCACCAGATGCGCGCGCTGGAAACGCGACTGGGCCAACCGCTGCTCGAACGCCACCCGCGCGGCGTCAGGCCGACGCCCGAGGGCCAACGGCTGCTGGATCGCATCGCGCCGCACCTGGATGCGATCGCGCGCGAAGTGCAGCCCTTCGCCGCGCGTCGGGACGACGTGTTGACCCTGAGCGTGACGCCTTCGATGGCATCGGCCTGGCTGGTGCCGCGCCTGGGCGAGTTCTTCGCCGCCCATCCGAAGGTCGAACTCAGCCTGCTGTCCAGCACGCGGGTGGTCGATTTCGAGCGCGAGCTCCACGTGGATGCGGCACTGCGCGTGGGCCAGGGGGCCTGGCCGGGGCTGACCGCCGAGCCGCTGTTCGACGAATGGCTGGTACCCATGGCCAGCCCGGCGCTGATCGCGCGCATGGGCGGCATCGGTGCGCGCCCGCTGGCGCAGTGGCCGATCCTGGGTGACCCGGATGGCGAGTGGGAACGCTGGTTCGAGGTGGCCGGTGAGCGGCCGCCGACGCGCTACATGGCGGTCTTCGATGACTCCGAGGCGCACCACCGGGCTGCGCTGGACGGCGTGGGCGTGGCGCTGGGCCGGCTGACCCGTGCGCGCCTGCTGGTGGACGCCGGCCAGCTGCTGCCGTTGTCCACGCAGCGCTTGAAGGCCGGCTACGCGCATTACCTGGTCCATCCGGCGCGTTCACGGCAGCACCGTGGTTTTGCCGACTTCCGTGCCTGGCTGCTGGCCCGCGCCGCCGAGCATGTCGCGCACATGGACAAGCCGCTGGGGCCGCCGACCGCCGCGCCGCGTGCCGGCCGGACGCGCGCATCGCGCGCGCAACCGCGCTGAGTACACTGCCGGCATGTCCGCCACCCCGCTGCCCTCGTCATTGCCACCGCAGTCCGAACGTCGCGCCGTCGCGATCGGGCGCGCGATCTTCGAAGCCTTCGAGGACTATCACGCGCGCTTTGCCGAGATCACCCGCCGCGCCCGGCGGCGCTTCGAGGGCCGTGACTGGAGCGGTGCGCGCGAGGACGCGGTCGAGCGCATCGCGCTGTACGACCAGTGCATCGGCGAGTGCATGCTGCGCCTGCGTGCGGTGCTGATGGGCCAGGCGCACGATCGCGCGCTGTGGATCCGCGCCCGCGAGCACTATGCCGCGCTGCTGGATGGGCTGATCGACCAGGAGCTCTACAAGACCTTCTACAACACGCTCACCCGACGCTACTTCCGTACCCAGGGCGTGGATCCGCAGGTCGAGTTCGTCGCGCTGGACATCGAGCCGACCGATGCGATCACCCATCCGGTCGCCCACCACAGCTACGCGGTATCGCCGGGACGGCTGACCGAGGTCGTCGTGCGCGTGCTGGGCGACTATCCCTTCGACGTCCCCTATGTCCATCGCACCCGTTGCGCGGCGGCGATCGCGATCCGCCTGCACGACGACCTGGCGCACTGGGGCGACAACCCGGTGCGTGGCATCGAGCTGCTCGACACGGTGTTATATCGCGAACGCCGCGCGTACCTGGTCGGGCGGGTATTCGGCGAGCATCGCTTCTCGCCATGCATCATCGCGCTGGTCCACGATGAAGGCGGCCTGCGCGCGGAGGCCGTCCTGACGCGGCGTAGTGATGTCGCCCAGCTCTTCAGCAATTCGCGCAGCTACTTCCAGGCCGACCTGGCCACCGTCGGCGACGCGGTGGTGTTCCTGCGCAGCCTGCTGACCCACAAGCCGATCGACGAGCTGTACACCATGCTCGGCCGCGCCAAGCAGGGCAAGACTGAGCGCTTCCGTACCTTCTTCCGCCATTTCCAGGCCCATCCGGGTGAGCAGCTGGTGCAGGCCGAAGGCACGCCGGGCATGGTGATGGCGGTATTCACGCTGCCGAGCTATCCGCTGGTGTTCAAGCTGATCCGCGACCGCTTCGCCTATCCGAAGAAGATGAGCCGCGAGGATGTCGAGGGCAAGTACGAACTGGTGTTCCAGCTGGATCGCGTCGGCCGCCTGCTGGATGCGCAGCCCTACCGGTTCCTGCGCTTCCCGCGCGAACGCTTCTCCGCGCCGCTGCTGCGCGAGCTGCGCGAGACCTGCGCGCTCAGTGTCAGCGAGGAGGGCGATGACCTGATCCTGGACCTGTGCTACATCCAGCGCCGCCTGCGCCCGCTCAACCTGTACCTGCGCGAACAGCTGCCCGAGGCCGCGCGCGTGGCCGCGGTGGACTATGCCCAGGCCATCCGCGACATGGCGCGCAACAACATCTTCCCGGGCGACATGCTGCTGAAGAACTTCGGCGTGACCCGCCACCAGCGCGCCGTGTTCTACGACTACGACGAGCTGTGCCTGGTCACCGACTGCGAGTTCCGCGACTGGCCGCAGGCCACCACCTACGAGGAACAGATGGCGGCCGAGCCCTGGTTCCACGTCGGCCCGCACGACGTCTTCCCGACCCGCTTCCCGTTGTTCATGGGCCTGCCCGCGCCGATGCTCGAAGCCGTGCGCCAGCACCACGGCGAGCTGTTCGACCCGCAATGGTGGCGTGACCTGCAGGCGCGGCTGCGCGAGGACGACTATCCCGACACGCCGCCCTACGCCGAGCGGCTGAGGCTGGCGTGATTGCGCGCTCATGCACGCCTGCGCTGTAATCGCAACGTCCCCTCAAGGAGAGAGTCCGTGCAACAGGCAATCCGCTCGCTGGTCCTGGCCGCCACGCTCGGTGGCGTGTTCGCCCCGGCCACCGTCGCGGCCACAACGGGCTTCAGCCCGTCGGCGGTCCGCAGCCAGGTCGAGTCCAGCATGGTGGTATCGGGCCAGGTCCATATCCAGGCCGATGGCACGGTGTCGCAGGTGGCCATCGATCGCGAGGACAGGCTGCCATCCGGCGTCGTCACTTTCGTGCGCGATAGCGCATTGTCCTGGCAGTTCGAACCGGACATCGGCGCGGGCGGGGCGATCGCGCGCGTCGCGCCGATGCGGTTGCGCGTGGTGGCCGGCAAGCGCGAGGACGGCGGTTACCAGGTCTCGCTGCGTGGCGTCAGCTTCGAGGGTCCCGCGGCCAGCGACGGGGAACGCGTGCGGCTGATCCATCGCGCGGCGCCCACGTTCCCGGCGGCCGCCGCGCGGGTGGGCGCGGCCGGCACCGTCTACCTGTTGATGAAGGTGGGGCGCGATGGCCGCATCGAGGACATGGTGGCCGAGCAGGTCAACCTGCGGATGATCGCCAGCGAAGGCGACATGGCACGGCTGCGGCAGCTGTTCGCGAAGAGCTCGATGGAGGCCGCGCATGGCTGGAGCTTCCAGCCGCCGAGCCTGGGACCACAGAAGGATCGGCCGTTCTGGGTCGTGCGGGTACCGGTGAATTTCCATGGGCGCGGGGAAACTTCCGGGGCCGGTGGCGACGACTACGGTCGCTGGGCCAGTTACGTGCCCGGCCCGCGCCAACCCGCGCCATGGGCGAAGGACGGCAACGGCGCCGGCTTCTCGCCCGATACCCTGCCCGACGGCGGCGTCTACATGGCCGATGGCCGCGCCCCGCAGCTGCGCACGCCGCTGCAGGGCGGCTGAGTGATCCAGGGTTTCAACCACCTGACCCTGTCGGTGGCTGATCTCGAGCGGTCCGTGGCGTTCTATCGCGACGTGCTGGGGTGTTCGCTCGCCGCACGCTGGGCGCAGGGTGCCTATCTGGAGGCCGGCAGCCTCTGGCTCTGTCTCACCGTCGTCCCGTCCGGGCAGGCGCGCCCGGCACAGGGGTATACCCATTACGCCTTCAGCGTCGGAGCCGACGCGTTCCCGGCCTATGTCGCCGGGCTGCGCGCGCAGGGCGTACGCGAGTGGCAGGACAACCGCAGCGAGGGCGACTCGCTGTACCTGCTCGATCCGGATGGCCATCGGCTGGAGATCCATGCCGGGTCGCTGGCCTCGCGGCTGGCGCAGTGCTGCCGCCAGCCCTACGACGGCATGGCCTTCGACGGCCACGCCTGATCGCGTGCGCACCGCCGGCGTCATCCACCCCACAGCGACAGCAGGTGCCGTCCGTACTTGCCGCCCTGCGTGGCGCTGACCATGACGATGGCATAGGCGAATACCGCCGCGGTCGCTGCCAATGCCGCGATCGCGGGCCATTTGAGTCGCCCGGGCAGCGCGATGCGCCGGTGCAGGTTGCGGATGAACACCTCCGCCACCAGCAGGTTGGGGACGAAGAACAGGTACAGGATGGCGTAATCGAGTGGGCCGGTCGCGCCGCCCTTGCCGAAGCCGATCCCGCCGGCGAGGTCCTTCCATGCGCGGATCTCCAGGTCGAACAGCCACGCGCCCAGCACCAGCGCGAACAGGCGGATCGCCCATGCCCGGTGCAGGTCGAAACGCCGCCCCCGTGCGTGCACGTAGGCCATGGCCGCGCACAGCATCATCGCCATGCCCCAGATCGCGAATGCGATCGAGGCAGCGCGGCTGTAAGCACCATGGGTAAGGATGAATGACAGTCCGCCGACGCCGGCGAGGAAGCCGGCACTGACGTAGATCCTGCCGGTCCAGCGGTGCACTGCCCGGTACCGGCTGCGGATGCGGCTGGAGAACAGGATCGGCCAGGCCAGCACCAGGATGCTGCCCATCGCGAAGTGCAGGCCGATGCCGAGGTTGGCGATCCATTCCCCGGGCGTGCGCATCGGCTGGCCCTGCACCAGTGCCCGCCACTGCTCGAAGTTGGCCGATGTCGCCCCGGCCGCCCGCGTGACGATGTACACCCCGAAGGCCGCCAGGCCAGCCAGGGCAGCCCAGTAGAAGAATCGGCCGAGCCGGTTCAGCGACGCCGGTCCGCTCGCCGCCATGGGCCCGCCCGACCTGGCGGGGGCCAGCCTGTGCTGCTCGCTCATCTCGTTCTCCCGGGCGCGGCAAGGGGCCGCGACTCGACCGCAGCCTCCCGCGGGGCGGTCCGCAAGTCCTTAGGTATTGCGCAGGGTTGCTTGGGATTTCGCGTCCGGCGCGGCCGCCTATACTGGCCCGGGCGGGGAAATCCGCCGGGGAGACCGCATGCCGCCTTCCACACCGCGCCCGCTGGTCTTCGACGACGTGGTCATCGACTTCGGCGGCCGCCGGCTGCTGCGCGGGGGCGTTGACCAGGCCCTCGAACCCAAGGCGTTCGCCGTGTTGGCGCTGCTGGCTGCTGCGCCGGGCCAGACGTTCTCGCGCGATGACATCCTCGATGCGGTATGGGGCCACCGCCACGTCACCCAGAGTGTGCTGAACCGGGTCATGAGCCTGCTGCGCCAAGCCCTGGGCGAGGACGCGCAGCACCCGCGGCGGCTGCGGACCGTGCATGGCGTGGGCTACCGTTTCGAACTGCCGGAAACGACCGCCGCGGCACCGCCGGCATCGCCGGCGCGCCGTCAGATCCTGCGCTGGGCCTGGCTGGCGGCAGCCGCCGCGCTGGCAGCGGTGCTGCTCGCCGCGTGGCTGCGCCGGGAGGATACGCGACCGGCGATCAGTGCTTCGGCCGCCCCTTCGCTGGCGGTGCTGCCGTTCGCCGACCTGTCGCGGGCCCGTGACCAGGAATACCTCGCCGACGGGCTGGCCGAAGAGATCCTCGACCAGCTGGCCCAGTCGCCGGCACTGCGCGTGGTCGGGCGTACTTCCAGTTTCTCGTTCAAGGGCACGCGCGCGGACCTGCGCCAGATCGCGCGCCAGCTTGGGGTGGCCTACCTGCTGGAGGGCAGCGTGCGCCGCGAGGGCGACGACCTGCGCGTCACCGCCCAGCTGGTCCGCGCCGACGACGGTACCCACCTGTGGTCGAAGACCTACGCGCGACAGGTGCACGATGTGTTCGCGATGCAGGAGGAAATCGCGCGGGACGTGGCCAGGGCGTTGAGCGTCAAGCTGGACGTGGCGCAGTACAACCGCGAGCAGGGTGGCACGACCCGGATCGAGGCCTATGAACGCTTCCTGCGCTGGCGTGGCATCCTGATGCGCGGCAGCCTGGACCTGGCACATGACCGCCAGCGCCTGCAGCTCGCGCGCGAAATGGTGGCGCTGGATCCGCGCTGCGTGCTGTGCCAGGACGCATTGGCCAGCTCGCTGGCCAGCGTGGCGCAGGAAGTCGGCGGCGCACAGGCCGCGTCACTGCGTTCGGAGGAGGCGCAGGTGCGCGCGCGGATCGCCGCGATCGCGCCGGACAGCTGGATCGCCCGACGCGACCAGGCCAATGCGTTGTGGCGCGAAGGCCATCGCGCCGAGGCGATCGCGCTGGCAAGACGGGGGGTGGAGGCCGCGCCGCCCAGCAAGGAGCGCGCCTGGGACTACGCCTTCATGCTCTATGGCATGGGCCACATCGAGGACGCCGTGGCGCTGGTGGAGCAGGTGCGGGCGAGCGAACCGATGGCGCTGTACCTCTCGCGCGACCTGCAGTTCGACTACACCGCCGCGCGCCGCTACGACGACGCCGAGGCCGAGTACCAGCGTGGCCGCACGCTGGCCGGGAGCCAGCTGTCGCCGGACTACCTGGCCTTTCTGCGCCAGCTGGCGGGCAAGCGCGCCGGCGGCCTGCCGGCGCTGCGTGAACTGCACGCCCGGCTGCTCGGGCGCGATCGGGAATTCGATACGCCGTTCTTCCATGACCTTGGCAGCCGCCTGGATGATCGCCAGGCGATGCGTGCGCTGCTGCGCCGTGCCCTGGCCGACGAGGCTTATGGTGGCGGGACCGGGCTGGCCCACGTGCTGACCAACGTCGCCGATGCCCTGGGCGATGCCGATCTGGCGGTAATCGCACTGCGCCGGGAGCTGGCAGCATGGCCAGGCTTCAAGGAGGGCGCGATGGCGCAGTATCCGTATGTCGCGTTCTGGAATTCGCCGTACTCGGGGCTGCGCGCGCACCCGGGCTTCAAGCAGCTGCTGGTGGAGACCGGCGTGGTGGACTACTGGCGCCGGACCGGACGTTGGGGCGATGGCTGCGCGCCGGTAGGCGCGGAAGATTTCCGGTGCCGGTGATACAGGGCAGCTCTGCAGCCAGATCGACCGCTTCCTGCTGGCTTCGGCCCGGGATTCGGTGGCCAGAACCGCATCGGAGCACTCATCAACGTCGCGATGCCACGCGCTCGTGGCGCCCCGCCCGGTGTCTGCGGGCGGCCTGCGGGCCTGCAGGGCATCTTCAATCCTTGTTGGGGCAGGTCGATGTTGCTTCCGTCAATCGCATCTTCTGCCGACTACGCCGGACTTGTGCGCCACGGGTTCGACCGGGGCGCGGCCGAGGCCTTCCGCGTCCCGGCACTGCACGACCTGGTGGGTGATTGCTGCTTGCGAACCGACCTGCGCCGCAGCCTGGCTTGAGGGCCAGGTGCGTCGCGGAAAACGAAACGCCCCGCTTTCGCGGGGCGTTTGCTGGAGCGATGCGGCTGGAGTCAGCGCTTCATCGAGCTGAAGAACTCGTCGTTGGACTTGGTGTTCTTCATCTTGTCGAGCAGGAATTCCATCGCGGCGATTTCGTCCATCGGGTGCAGCAGCTTGCGCAGGATCCAGATCTTCTGCAGCAGCTCCGGCTCGATGAGCAGGTCTTCGCGGCGGGTGCCCGAACGGTTGATGTCGATCGCCGGGTAGACGCGCTTCTCGGTGATGCGGCGGTTCAGGTGCACTTCGCTGTTGCCGGTGCCCTTGAACTCCTCGTAGATCACCTCGTCCATCTTCGAGCCGGTATCGACCAGCGCGGTGGCGATGATGGTCAGCGAGCCGCCTTCCTCGACGTTGCGCGCCGCGCCGAAGAAACGCTTCGGGCGGTGCAGGGCGTTGGCGTCGACACCGCCGGTCAGGACCTTGCCCGAGCTCGGCACCACGTTGTTGTAGGCGCGGGCCAGGCGGGTGATCGAGTCGAGCAGGATCACCACGTCCTTCTTGTGCTCGACCAGGCGCTTGGCGCGCTCGATCACCATTTCGGCGACCTGCACGTGGCGCGCGGCCGGCTCGTCGAACGTCGAGCTGATGACCTCGCCGCGCACGGTGCGCTGCATTTCGGTCACTTCTTCCGGACGCTCGTCGATGAGCAGCACGATCATGTGCACGTCCGGATGGTTGGTCGTGATCGCGGTGGCGATCTGCTGCATCATCATCGTCTTGCCGGCCTTCGGCGGCGAGACGATCAGCGCGCGCTGGCCCTTGCCCTGCGGGGCCATCAGGTCGAGGATGCGGCCGGCGATGTCTTCCGAGGAACCGTTGCCGCGCTCCAGGGTGAAGCGCTTGCGCGGAAACAGCGGGGTCAGGTTCTCGAACAGCACCTTGTTCTTCGACGCTTCCAGCGGCTCGCCGTTGATGGTGTCGATCGTCGACAACGCGAAGTAGCGCTCGCCATCCTTCGGGAAGCGGATGCGTCCGGACAGGTAGTCGCCGGTGCGCAGGTTGAAGCGGCGGATCTGGCTGGGCGAGATGTAGGTGTCGTCCGGGCCGGCCAGGTAGCTGGCCTCGGCCGCGCGCAGGAAGCCGAAGCCGTCCGGCAGGATTTCCAGCACGCCGTCGGCGGCGACGCCGTCGCCGTGGCGGGTCAGCACCTTGAGCAGCGCGAAGATCACGTCCTGCTTGCGGGCACGGGCGACGCCGTCGTGGATGTTCAGCTGCTCGGCGATGTCCAGCAGCTTCTGCGCCGGCATCTGCTTGAGATCGCTCAGCGAGTAGATCGGGAAGCCTTCCGGCACGTTCGGCAGCGGACGCGGCGGCTGGTTCTGGGCCTGGCCCTCGCCCCCTTCGCCCGGCATGCCGCCGTTCTCGTCGCGGTAGCGGTCGCGCTGGCGGTCGCGGCGATTGCGGAAGCGGTCGCGGCGGTTGCCCTGGCCCTGCTGGTTGTTCTGGTTGTTCTGGTTCTGGTTGAAGCGCTGCTGGCCGCCTTCGCGCGGTGCATCGCCGCCCGGCTCTGCCGGCGGCGGATTGCCGGTGGCGGGGGCTTCGGCATGGGCTTCAGCTGCGGCACGCGGGGCCTCGGCCGGCGGGCTCGGCGGCAGCGGCAGGTCGGACTGCGGCGTGGACGCGGCGGTGTCGCTGGCGCCTTCGGCGGCGGCCTTGCTCACGCGGGTCTTGCGCACGCGCTTTTCGACGGGGGCGTCGACGCTCCCGGTTTCGGAAGGAGTGTTCTCGGACAAGTGCTTGATTCCTCGCTAAGAGATGCGAGCGCCCGGCAGGGGCGAACTGGGGTGGTCGGGGAGTCTGGAGGAAGTTTCCAGCGGGGTGCGGCGCACGCGGAGGCGGCCGGATGGACTGACGTTAACACCGCGCCGTCGGGACGCGCAAGCGGCGGCGGGACGGGGTATTCAAGTGCCGGCAGGGTGCCGGCCGGCACCGCCCGGGGGTCCGGGCGGTGCGGAGGGGCTCAGGCGACGGCGCCGCCGAGGCTCTTGTCGATCATCTGGGTCAGCTGGCCCTTGCCGACCGCGCCGATCTGGGTGGCCTGGACCTGGCCATCCTTGAACAGCAGCAGCATCGGAATCGAACGCACGTGGTACTTGATGGCCAGGGCGCGGTTCTCGTCCACGTTCACCTTGGCGACCTTCAGCTTGCCGTCGTAGGCGCTGGCCAGCTCGTCCAGCACCGGGGCGATCATCTTGCACGGGCCACACCATTCAGCCCAGAAATCCACCAGCACCGGCTCGCCGGACTGCAGGACGGTATTGTCGAAGTCGGCGTCGCCGACGTGTAGAACCTTGTCGCTCACTTTGGTCTCCTGGGAACCCGGGCCGGCCGGAAATCCGGGCCAGCCGCCACATTGCGGTAAACTGGGGCATTGCGCGGCGGAATCAATGCCACTGTCTGAAGCCGCGCTGTCCGAGCAAGGGCCGCAGTTTGCGACGCTGCCGGAATCGATGCAAGCCGCCGCCGGGCACCTCCGGCCGCCTTACGAAGATGGAATGATGAGCGATAAGCCGCTGACAGATTTGACTTTTTCCACGTTCGACCTGCACCCGGCGCTGCTCGCCGGACTGGAAGGCGCGGGATTCACCCGATGCACCCCGATCCAGGCGCTGACCCTGCCGGTGGCCCTCGCCGGGCGTGACGTCGCCGGCCAGGCGCAGACCGGCACCGGCAAGACGCTGGCCTTCCTGGTGGCGGTGATCAACCGCCTGCTGACCCGTCCGGCCCTGGCCGACCGCAAGCCGGAGGACCCGCGCGCCCTGATCCTGGCGCCGACCCGCGAACTGGCGATCCAGATCCACAAGGACGCGGTCAAGTTCGGTGCCGACCTGGGGCTGCGCTTCGCGCTGGTCTACGGCGGCGTGGACTACGACAAGCAGCGCGAGCTGCTGCAGAAGGGCGTGGACGTGATCATCGCCACCCCGGGCCGCCTGATCGACTACGTCAAGCAGCACAAGGTGGTCTCGCTGCACGCCTGCGAGATCTGCGTGCTCGACGAAGCCGACCGCATGTTCGACCTCGGCTTCATCAAGGACATCCGCTTCCTGCTGCGGCGCATGCCCGAGCGCGGCACCCGCCAGACCCTGCTGTTCAGCGCCACCCTCAGCCATCGTGTGCTGGAGCTTGCCTATGAGCACATGAACGAGCCGGAGAAGCTGGTCGTCGAGACCGAGAGCATCACCGCCGCGCGCGTGCGCCAGAAGATCTACTTCCCGGCCGACGAGGAGAAGATCCCGCTGCTGCTGGGTCTGCTGTCGCGCAGCGAAGGCGCCCGGACGATGGTGTTCGTCAACACCAAGGCATTCGTCGAGCGCGTGGCGCGCGCGCTGGAACGTGCCGGCTACCGGGTCGGCGTGCTGTCGGGCGATGTCCCGCAGAAGAAGCGCGAGACCCTGCTCAACCGCTTCCAGAAGGGCCAGCTGGAGATCCTGGTCGCCACCGACGTGGCCGCCCGCGGCCTGCACATCGACGGCGTCAACTACGTCTACAACTACGATCTGCCGTTCGACGCCGAGGACTACGTCCACCGCATCGGCCGCACCGCGCGCCTGGGCGCCGAGGGCGATGCGATCAGCTTCGCCTGCGAGCGCTATGCGATGAGCCTGCCGGACATCGAGGCCTACATCGAACAGAAGATCCCGGTCGAGGCGGTCACCGCCGACCTGCTGACCGCCTTGCCGCGGCCCGAGCGTGCGCCGGTCGCCGGCGATGACGAGGGTGAGAACGAAAGCGTGGGTGCGATCTTCCGCGAGGCACGCGAAGCGCGCGCCGCCGAGGAAGAGCGCCGGGGGGGCGGCCGTTCGGGCAGCCGTTCCGGCGGTCGTTCGGAAGGCGGCCGTGGCCGTGGCGAACGTCGCGAGGGTGGCAGCAGCGACGGCAAGCCGCGCGGTCCGCGCAAGCCGCGTCCGGAAGGCGAGGTGGCCAAGGCCGACGGCGCTGTCGAAGCAGCCGCGCCGCGTCCGGTCGCCGCCGCACCGGCCACCGGCATCGAGGGTGAGAAGGAGCGCGCGCCGCGCAAGCGCCGCCGCCGCCGCCACGGCAAGCCGGTCGATGCCGCCGCCGCCGAGGCCGCGATGGCGACCCAGCCGCCGGCCGCCCCGCGCAAGCCGATCCAGGTCATGGCCAGCAAGCCGCCGGCACAGGCCGGGGCGAACGATTCGTTCCTGACCCGCCTGGGGCGCAAGCTGCGCTCGCTGGTCGCCGGCTGAGGCCGGCCCGGCGACCCGGCCCCTTCCGCGCTCGGCGGGAGGGGCAGGGCGGACAAACGCGGCGGTTGGGGCGATTGCCGGCGGTGCATTCGGCGGTTGCTCCGGCATAATTGCTGAATGACCGTCCTGCGTTTCGACAATGTCAGCAAACAGTACGCCGGGGGCCATCAGGCGCTGACCGATGTCAGCTTCGAGGTGGGTGCCGGCGAAATGCTGTTCGTGACCGGCCACTCCGGCGCGGGCAAGAGCACGCTGCTGAAGCTGATCCACCTGAGCGAGCGGCCCAGCCGCGGCGCGGTGATCTTCGGCGAGCGCAACCTGCTGAAAGTGCGCGGGGGCAGCATCCCGCTGCATCGCCGCCAGGTCGGCGCGGTCCACCAGGACCACCGGCTGCTCAACGACCGCAGCATCGCCGAGAACATCGCCCTGCCGTTGATCCTGCGCGGCACCCGTCGCGCCGAGATCGGCAAGCGCGTGCGCTCGGCGCTCGAGCGCATCGGCCTGGCCCACCGCGAGAAGGCGCTGCCGTCGCAGCTGTCGGCCGGCGAGCAGCAGCGCGTGGGCATCGCCCGCGCGATCGTCTCCGAACCGCGGCTGCTGGTCGCCGACGAGCCGACCGGCAACCTCGATCCCACGCTGGCGGCGGAGATCATGCAGCTGTTCGCCGAGCTGCCCGAGCGCGGAACCAGCGTGCTGGTGGTGAGCCACGACCTGGCCCTGCTCAAGCAGATGCGCAGGCGCGTGCTGGTGCTGGACCATGGCCGGCTGGTCGACGACATCTCGCCGCAGGACCTGGCCGAATGAACAATGCCACCCAGCCCGTTGCACCGTCCCGGCTGTCGGTGTGGTTCGACCACCACCTGCACAGCATCGCCTTCAGCCTGGCGCGCGCGCTGCGCAAGCCGTGGGCCACGTTGCTGACGATCATGGTCATGGCGCTGGCGCTGGCCCTGCCGCTGGGCCTGTCGGTGGCGCTGGACAACCTGCGCCACCTGGCCGGCAGCGTGCAGCAGTCGCGCGACATCAATGTCTTCCTCAAGCACGACATCGATACCGCCGCCGCCGGGTTGCTGGCGGGCCAGTGGCGTGGTCGCGCCGACGTTGCCGCGGTGGTGCTGCGCACGCCCGAACAGGGGCTGGCCGAGCTGCGCGAGAACGCGCACCTGGACGAGGCGATCGACGCGCTCGGGGACAACCCGCTGCCGACCCTGCTGGTGGTGACCCCGGCCGAAGGCGGCGACGACGCGCGCCTGGCCGAATCGCTGCAGGGTGCCCCGCAGGTCGACCTGGTGCAGCACGACGCGCTCTGGCGCAAGCGCCTGGATGGCTGGCTGCGCTTCGGCGAGCGCCTGGTGCAGGTGCTGTCGGTGCTGCTCGGCCTCGGCGCGGTGCTGGTGGTCGGCAACACCGTGCGCCTGGACATCCAGGGCCGGCGCGAGGAAATCGGCGTGCTGCAGCTGCTCGGCGCCAGCGATGGCTTCATCCGTCGTCCCTTCCTTTACCTCGGCGCCTGGTATGGGCTCGGTGCCGGCGTGGTCGCGCTGGCGTTGCTGGCCGGTGCCGGCCTGGCGCTGCGCGCGCCGCTGGCGACGCTGGCCGACAGCTACGGCAGCCAGTTCTCGCTCCACGGCCTGGACCTGCCGCACTCGGTCGGTATGCTGGTCGGCACGCTTCTGCTCGGCTGGCTGGGTGCCTGGCTGGTGACCGGGCACTTCCTGCGTCAGACTCGCCCGACGGAGACCTGAGGGCCGCATGCGCAATCCCGATCTCAAGCACCTGATCAGCGACGCACCGCGCGTCATGGTCGTCGATGGCTCCAAGCTGGTGCGCAAGCTGATCGCCGACGTGCTGCAGCGTGAACTGCCGGTGGTCGAAGTGGTTGGTTGCGCGAGCATCGCCGAGGCGCGCGACGCGCTGGCAGCCGGCGCGGTCAACCTGGTGACGACCTCGCTGTCGCTGCCCGATGGCGATGGCCTGGCGCTGGCGCGCAGCGTGCGCGAGGCGGCAGGCCAGGCCTACGTGCCGGTGATCGTGGTGTCCGGTGACGCGCAGCAGCACCTGGTCGAGCGCCGCTTCACCGAGTACGTCACCGATTACTTCGACAAGGCACTGGGCCACGAGGCGCTGGCGACCTTCATCCGCGGCTACGTGCAGCCCGAGCCGGTGGTGGGCGCCACGGTCCTGTACATCGAGGACAGCCGCGTGGTCGCCGAGGCGACCAAGCGCATGCTCGAACGCCAGGGCCTGAAGATCGTCCACGTGCTGACCGCCGAGGATGCCTTCTCGCTGCTCACCGCCGAATCGCTCGGCCGCACCGAGCGACGCGTGGACCTGGTGCTGACCGACGTCACCCTCAAGGGCGAGCTCAACGGTCGCGACGTGGTCGAGCGGATCCGCGTGGACTTCGATTACGGCAAGCGCCGCCTGCCGGTGCTGGTGATGACCGGCGACAGCAATCCCTACAACCAGTCCGAGCTGCTGCGCGCCGGCGCCAACGACCTGGTGCAGAAGCCGATCGAGGAGCGCCTGCTGGTCACCAAGGTGCTGTTCCAGCTGCGCCTGGCCCGGCTCGACGACCAGGCCGTGATGCTGTGACCGAAGCGGAGGCGCGGATCCACCTGGAGCCTTCATGGAAGGCACGGGTCGGCGACTGGCTGCTGCGCCCGGAGATGCAGGAGCTGTCGTCGTTCCTGCGCCAGCGCAAGGCGGCCGGCGCACGGGTGTTCCCGCCTGGCCCGGAGATCTTCGCCGCTTTCGACGCCACCCCGTTCGACCAGGCCAAGATGGTGATCCTCGGCCAGGACCCGTACCACGGCTTCGGCCAGGCCCACGGACTGTGCTTCTCGGTGCAGCCGGGCGTGCCGGTGCCGCCCTCGCTGCTCAACATCTATAAAGAGATCGAACAGGACCTGGGCATCCCGCGTCCGGACCACGGTTGCCTGCTGCCATGGGCCCGCCAGGGCGTGCTGCTGCTCAATGCCGTGCTGACCGTCGAGGAAGGCAAGGCCGGCGCCCACCAGGGCAAGGGCTGGGAGGGCTTCACCGACCACGTCGTGGACGTGCTCAACCGCGAGCGCGAGGGCCTGGTGTTCCTGCTGTGGGGCAGCTATGCCCAGGCCAAGGGCAAGGTCATCGATCCCCGCCGGCACAAGGTGCTGAAGGCGCCGCATCCGTCGCCGCTGTCGGCCCACCGTGGTTTCCTGGGCTGCCGGCATTTCTCCGCGGCCAATGACTACCTGCAGCGCCGCGGCAGCGGGGCGATCGACTGGCGCCTGCCGCCGGTTTCGGCCTTCTCGACAGCCCTGCCGGGCTGAACTTCCGGCCCTCCGGCGCGGTCTGAACGGGGCTCGCGAAACTGCCATCCACGGCTCACGTTGCTTGAACGGCACGTCCGTACACTACGCGGGCTTGAAAACGTTCCCTCTGTCTCCAAGTCAGCTATGTCATTGATTTTGATGGCATTGACATTGGAACAATGGCGGTTTATCTGGCGGAATCGTTCTGCTGATGAAACGCTGAGGAACTTTCCACCCCTTTAGCAGTCCAACTACCCGACTGCTAAGATGAGGCCCTATGAGCCAGAACACCTCTACTGCCCTTGTGGCAAACAATCTCCCGATCCCCAGCGCGCTCGGCTCGCTGGACGCCTACATCGGTGCCGTGCACCAGATCCCGGTGCTGACGGTCGAGGACGAGCAGGCGCTGGCACGCCGCTTCCGCGATGGCGAGGATCTCGACGCCGCCCGCGAGCTGGTGCATTCGCACCTGCGCTTCGTCGTGCACGTGGCGCGTGGCTACAACGGCTACGGCCTGCAGCTCGGTGACCTGATCCAGGAAGGCAACATCGGCCTGATGAAGGCGGTCAAGCGCTTCGACCCGGACATGGGCGTGCGCCTGGTGAGCTTCGCCGTGCACTGGATCCGTGCCGAGATGCACGAGTTCATCCTGAAGAACTGGCGCATCGTCAAGGTCGCCACGACCAAGGCGCAGCGCAAGCTGTTCTTCAACCTGCGCAAGTCCAAGACGCGCCTGGGCTGGCTGAACGCCGCCGAGGTCAGCGCGGTCGCCAAGGACCTCAACGTGTCCGAGCGCGAGGTGCTGGAGATGGAGTCGCGCCTGTCCGGCCGTGACATCGGATTCGACGCGCCGTCCGACGAGGACGACGACCACGCGCCGCCGTCGCCGGCGAGCTATCTGGTCGCCAACGACGAGGATCCGTCGCAGGCCTACGAGCGCCACGACAGCGAGGACAACCAGCTGCAGCTGCTGCGCGAGGGCATGGCCAACCTGGATGCGCGTTCGCGCGACATCATCAAGCGTCGCTGGCTGGATTCGGAGTCCAAGGTCACGCTGCAGGAGCTGGCCGACGAGTACGGCGTATCCGCCGAGCGCATCCGCCAGATCGAGGCGAACGCGCTGAAGAAGATGAAGGCGCTCTTCGTCGCCTGAGCCTTCGCGCGTGATCCGTCGAGGAAAAGCCGCCCGCTGGGCGGCTTTTCCGTTCCTGCGCCCGTGTGGCCAGGAGTGCGCTGCGCCCAGGTGAAACCTGCGCGGCCGCGCGGGGTGCTAAGGTCCGGCCAATGGACCCTTGGCGGATGGCAACCGGGATGCATCGCGGCCACGCATCGGCAGGGCAGGCATGAGCGCGACCGGCGGCATGCCGACGACGCGATCCTGGCTGCCGGCACGGCTTGGCCTGGGCCTGCTGCTGGTCGCCGCGGTGGCATGGAGCGCGCACTTCCTGTTCGGCGTGTTCGATAGATACCGGCATGTCGATCCGGCGACCTACACCTTCTTCTGGGACCGGCGTGCCTGGCTGTGGACCCACCTTGCCGGGGGTGGGCTGACCCTCGTGCTCGGCCCGCTGCAGTTCCTGACCCAATGGCCGCGCGCGCATGCCCGGCTGCATCGCTGGAGTGGCCGGCTCTACCTCATCGGCATGCTCATCGCCTGCACCGGCGCCACTGGCCTGATCGCGACCTCGCCCGCACCGTTCGGCATCCGCCTGGCGTTCGCGGCGACCGCATGGGCATGGCTGCTCACCGCCCTGGCCGGGCTGGTCGCGATCCGCCGCGGCCAGGTGCGGCGCCATCGCACCTGGATGACGCGCAGCTACCTGGTCACCCTGGCACCGGTCATCTTCCGCGTGTTCCTCCACCTGCCCGGAATATTCAGCGTGCTGCCGCCGCCGCCCGAAGGCATCGCCTGGCTGTTGTGGCTGTCGTGGCTGCTGCCGCTGGTGGTGCACGCGGCGGTGCGCCAGGCCTGGCAGGTATTCGCCCGTTGGCGCGGGTCGCTGGCCGGGCCGGTGACCGACCGCGGCGCGGGCGCCCCGGGTTGAAGGCGTCGGATAATGCCGTCCATGCTCATCCAGGCGAGGGAATGCCCGTGACCGCACTGCCACCCCCATTGCCGCCGCGGCAGCCCATCGTCACCGCCCCGGCCCGGCCGCGTTTCGGCCTGCCCGGCTGGCTGATCGCGCTCATCCTCGGCTGCGTACTGCTGGTTGCCGCCATGGTCGGCGCCTGCGCGTGGGTGGTCGGATGGGGCTGGGGGCTGTTCGCAGACCAGGCGCGTGACGCGCTGCAGGCGCAGCCGGTGGTGCAGGCGCAGATCGGCCAGATCCGCGGGATGGACCTGGACTTCCTCGCCACCGGCGCCGCCGCCGGTGCGGAGGAGTTCGTTTTCGACCTGGCCGGCGACCGCGGCCACGGACGGGTGAAGGCCACGTTCGTGTCGTTGGGCGCAGGGCAGGAGATCATCACTGGCGGCGAACTCACCATCGCCGGTCGCCATTACGCGCTGGACGACCAGTCCGTCGGCGATGACGAGGCGCCGGGCGACGACGGCGATGACGCGCCCGACGACGAAGACGAAGAAGACATCCCCGACGATGGCCCCGCCCAGGACCAGGAACAGACATGATCGAAACCCCTGAAAAGCGCATCGCGCTGCTCGTCGACGCCGACAACGCGCCGGCGGCGAAGATCGACCTCATCCTCGCGGAGGTGGCGCGCTACGGCGTCGCCAACGTGCGTCGCGCCTATGGCAACTGGAAGAGCCCGCACCTGAAAGGCTGGGAGGCGGTGCTGCACGAGTACGCGATCCGGCCGATGCAGCAGTTCGCCTACAGCAGCGGCAAGAACGCCTCGGACATGGCGATGGTGATCGACGCCATGGACCTGCTGTACGCGCGCAACCTCGATGGTTTCGCCATCGTCTCCAGCGATGCCGATTTCACCCCGCTGGTGATGCGCCTGCTGACCGACGGCATGAAGGTGTATGGCTTCGGCGAGAAGAAGACCCCGTCGCCGTTCGTCAACGCCTGCTCGAAGTTCACCTATGTCGAAGGACTGGGTGCGCCGCATGCCAGCGAGGGCGCCGGCACCACCGCGCGCCGCGAGGGCAAGGACCTGCGCGGTGATACCCGGCTGGTGCAGATGCTGCGCAGTGCGGTCGACTCGGCCAGCGAGGACGATGGCTGGGCCAATCTCGCCGCGGTCGGCAAGCAGGTCGGCAACCAGGCCTCGTTCGATTCGCGCAACTACGGCTATCGCAAGCTGCGCGACCTGATCCGCGCCACCGATCTGTTCGAGCTGCGCCAGGACGAGCAGGCCATCTGGGTGCGCGACAAGCCCAGGGCAGGCGCCCCGGCCAAGGGCGTGGCCAGTGCGCCCGCCATCCCGTTGGCCTCGTCCGCACCGGCGCCGGCGCCAGCCAAGGGCAAGGGCAAGCCGAAGAAGAAGGCCAAGGACACGCCGGCGGCCAAGGGTGCGGCGAACGGCGGCTGATCGACCCGATCAGTACAGGTCCATCGGATCCACGTCCAGGGACCAGCGCACGCGCCGCGCCAGCGGCAGGGCGTGGATTGCCGGCACCAGCGCATCGAGCAGCGGATGCAGGCGCTGGCGCTGTGCGGCCGACAGCAGCAGCTGGCTGCGCTGGAAGCCGGCGCGCCGCGGCATCGGCGCCGGCATCGGGCCGAAGCGCTCGACGCTGTCGTCGTGTGGTCCCAGTTGCCGCACTTCTTCGAGGAACTGCCGCGCCACCTGTGCGTCCTTGGCCTCGGCGCGCAGCAGCGCCAGGTGGGCGAAGGGCGGGAAGCCGGCCGCCTCGCGCTGCTGCAATTCGGCGTTGGCGAAGGCGTGGTAGCCGCCATTGACCAGGGTCTGCAGCAGCGGATGGTCGGGGTGGTGGGTCTGCAGCCAGACCTCGCCTGGACGCTCGGCGCGGCCGGCGCGGCCGGCGACCTGGATCAGCTGCTGGGCCAGTTTCTCGCTGGCGCGGAAGTCGGCCGAGAACAGGCCTTCGTCGATGCCGACCACGACCACCAGGGTCAGCCGCGGCAGGTCATGGCCCTTGGCCAGGATCTGCGTGCCGACGAGGATGCCCGGCGCGTCCCCGAGCGTCGCCAGCTGCTGCTCCAGCGCATCGCGGCGCTGGGTGGTGCCACGGTCGATGCGCAGCACCGGCACGTCGGTGAATACCTCGCGCAGGCGTTCCTCGAGCCGCTCGGTGCCGATGCCCTGCGGCTGCAGGGCCAGCCCACCACAGTCCGGGCAGGCCAGCGGCACCGGCTGCCGCGCGCCGCAGTGGTGGCACTGCAGGCGCTTGCCGCCGGCATGCACGGTCATCGGCGTGCGGTGCTCGGGCGTGCTGCAGCGCCGGCATGGCGCGGTCCAGCCGCAGTCGTGGCACAACAGCACCGGCGCGTAGCCGCGGCGGTTCTTGAACACCAGGACCTGGCCTCCCTGTGCCAGCGCCTGGCCGATCCCGGCCAGCACCTCCGGCGACAGCCCGTCCTGCAGCAGGCGCTTGCGCATATCTAGCACGCGCACGCGCGGCGGCCGGGCTTCGCCGGCGCGACGTGGCAGGCGCAGCCCGTGGTACCGGCCGGACTGCGTGTTGTGCAGCGATTCCAGCGAGGGCGTGGCGCTGCCCAGGACCACCGGCACGTCCAGCGCCTTGGCCCGGACCAGGGCGAAATCGCGCGCGTTGTAGCGGATGCCGTCCTGCTGCTTGTAGCTGCCGTCGTGCTCCTCGTCGACCACGATCAGTCCCGCTTCGGGCAGCGGGGTGAAGATCGCCGAGCGCGTGCCCACCACCAGCCGCGCCTCGCCCCGGCTCGCCGCGGCCCAGACCCGGGCACGCTCGTTGTCCGACAGCCCCGAGTGCAGCGCATGCACCGGTACCCGCAGGCGGCTGCGGAAACGCGCCAGGGTCTGCGGCGTCAGGCCGATTTCAGGCACCAGCACCAACGCCTGCCGGCCCCGCGCCAGGCAATGCGCGATCGCCTGCAGATAGACCTCGGTCTTGCCGCTGCCGGTGACCCCGTCGAGCAGGAAGGCGGCAAAACCGTCGGCGGCCCGGACCGCGTCCACCGCCGCCTGTTGTTCGGGATTGAGTACGGGGCCGGGTGCCGGCGTCGGCATGGCCACCGGCGTGGCCGCGAGCGCCACGCGCTCGACCAGGCCGCGCTTGGCCAGGGCGCGGGCGGCAGCGCGCCAGTCGTCCATGGCCGCTTCCAGCCGATCCTCCTCGACCGCCGCATTCGCCAGCAGGGCTGCCAGGCGCGCCGGTCGCGTGCCCGCGCGCAGGCCGGCACGCGCGGTCTGCCCGGCTTCGGTCAGCGACCAGCCCCAGGCCCGGGTATCGGCGAGGGGCTCGCCGCGGCGCAACGGGCCGGGCAGGGCGGTGGCGACGACCTCGCCGAACGGGGCATGGGTGTAGCGCGCCAGCCAGTGCAGCGACTGCGCCAGCTCGCCGTCGAGCAGCGGGGCCGCGTCCAGCCATTCCAGCGCCGGTTTCAGTTCGCCGGCCGGGACGTCGGCCGGGGTACCGACCGCCGCGACCAGCCCGACCACCTCGCGATGGCCGAACGGCACCCGCACCCGCCGGCCGACGTCGGCCGGGGTCGCCGCCGTCCCGCCCGGCGGCAGGTAATCGAACAGCTGCGGCAGGGGCACCGGCAGCGCGACGCGCAGGGTGGAGGGGGCGGCGGACATCCATTCAGTCTAGCTCGACGCCCCCTCGATGGCGCCGGGACTTGCCCCAACTTCCTCTGCCGGCGTGGATAAACAGTGCGTAAATGGCGGCCGTTGTTGGATATTCACCCTTATCCACACAGCCTGTGGATAAAGCTGTGTGTTTCCCTGCTGCTCCACGCCGTCAAGGCGCAATCACGGGGCCTTGGGGCGGGTTGGACAAAAAATCGCCACATGGATATTTTACTTTGATATCAATAAGTTAGCCGTGAAACACGCTTGAAACATGGGGTTTGTTGCAGTTTGCGCATACACCACGGGCGGGGGAATTAGTGCTGTGCACAACCGGCATGAGCGGTTCCGGGCGGGGAACGCGGGGGGCGCTGGCTGTCAAGCGCGCTGCGGCGATTCCTGATCGCTATCATGCGGCGATGACGGAGTCCCCATGACCGACAGGTCCGACGCTGAATCCGCTGCCCCGAGCAGCGCCCTGACCGCCTTCCTGAGGGGCGTGGAACGCCGGGGCGACGTCCTCGCCCAGTTGCAGTGCGGTGACGATGCCCAGGCCGAGCGCGCCCTGGCCGCTACCCTGCGCGCCTTCCTGGCCCGCGCCGGGGACTGGCCCATGGCCAGCTGGCCGAACCGCTTCTGGGCCCTGCTGGTCGCCACCCCGGCGCTGCATGCCCCGGCCAGCCAGCCGCACTGGGCGGCCGGCCTGGAGGCACTGGCCCCGCTGGCCGCCGAAGATCGCCTGGCCCTGCTGCTGCGGATCGTCGTCGGCCTGGATGAAGCCGCAGCCGCGGAGGTGCTCGGCGCGCCCGAGTCCGAATACCGCCATGCCCTGGCCCGGGCCTGTCCGCGCGATGCCGCCGGCCATCCCGATGCCCAGGCCTGGCGGGCCCTGGCCGAAGCGGCCCAGCGCGAGCTGCGTGACGTGTCGCCCGAACGCCTGGCGCGCCTGGCTGAACTGCGTGACGCCGCTGCCGCCGGCACCCTGGCGCGGGCGCTGGAACGTAGTGCGCAGGCCGCGCCCGGCGCCCACGCACCAGCGGCGCGCCGTGAATTGCCCGCTCGCCGCATGGCCGGCCGCGGGCGCTGGATCGCCCTGGCCATGGTGTTGCTGGCCGTGGCCGCAGCGGTCACCGCCTGGAGCCTGCGCCGCCAGCATCCGGCGCTGCCGCCCGAACCGGTCAGCCAGGCCCCGGTCGGCGCGCTGCACGTCACCGATGCGGCGCCGGTACTGGTCGAGGAACTGCCCGCCGAGGACCTGGACACGCCACGTGGCGGCCAGGTCGCCACGACCGACCCGGCCGACGCGGCGATGCTGGCCGATCCGGATTTCGCGCTGGCGCGACAGGCCGATTTCTACGCCTGGTCCGCCGCTGGTGGCCCGGTGCCGCCGGACGAGTCCGAGCCGCGGGCGATCAGCGGCCCTGACATGGCGGCGGCCGGCTTGGAGACCGTTTCCGATGACGAGTAAGCCCTGGGGATGGCTGCTGGTGCTGCTGCCATCGCTGGCCGTGGCGCAGACCCTGCCAGCGCCACTGGACGAAACGACCGGGATGGCGACGGCCCCCGCCGCGGTCGCGCCGGTACCCTGGGCCTCGCTGGATGCCGCCGGCCGTGCCGATGCGCGTGCCCGCTATGCCGCCTGGCGTGCGCTGGGCGAGTCCGAGCGCGCGCGCGTGCGCCAGGCACAGACCCGCCTGTCCGGCCTGCCGGCAGACCAGCAGCAGGCCCTGCGTACCCGTTTCGATGCGATGGACCGGCTGTATCGCGATGGCTGGCGGATGGGCCCGCGGCTGGGCACCTGGTTCGCCGACCTGCACCCGCTGTTCGGCTACCTGCCGGCCACGCAGCGCCCGGCGGCGCTGGCGCTGCTGACCTCGCTCGACGATGCCCAACTGGCGCGGCTGTCGGTGATCTCGCGTCGCACCGCGCCGCAGGACCGCGACGCGCTGCGCGCCGAACTGCTGGCGTTGCCGCCGGGCGCGCGCGAGGCCTGGTTGCGTCGCCACGCCGGCCAGTAGCGCCGGCGATCGCGCGGCGTTACAGGTTGGCCATGCTGTTGACCACCAGCAGCACGGCCAGCAGCGTGACGCCGATGAAGTAGATGAAGCCGATGACCGAGTACTTGACCAGCGTCAGCAGCCAGAACTGCCGATAGACGCGTTGCTGCATGATCAGCAGGTAGGCCGGCATCCACAGGAACAGCACTACCTGCAACAGGCCGATGAGCGCACCGGGCCAGCCGCCCACCCAGCCCGTGACCTGGCCGAGCAGCATCAGCAGCAGGATCGCCAGCAGGTCCAGCAGCAGGAAGGCATGGCTGTACAGCGCCACCACCAGGTGTTCCAGGTAGCCGCGTCCGGCCAGCAGGTAGAACACGCGCAGCAGCAGCGCGAACAGCGGCACCATCACGAACAGCGCTGAAGGCACCGCGGTGAAGAACGCGTTGGCCAGCCGCTGCGGGTCTTCCTGCAGGCGCGGCACGTTGTCGTTGATCTTCTTGATCTGCCGGTCGACCCAGTGGTTGGCGAAGGCCGGCATCGGGCTTTCGAATGGCGTCTGCTTGCCGAGGCCCTCGTCGGCGTCGACGGCCGCGAAGGCCGCTTCCGGCGCCGCCTTGGCCGGCTTGCCGAGTTCGATCAGGCGCTGCTGCGCCTGCTTGTCGACCACCGCGATGCTGGCATCGAAACCGGCGCGCGCGCCGGGGATGTCGGGCATCTTGTCGCGGCCCTGGACCAGGCCGGCGATCAGGCGCTTGCGCAGCGCCTCGACTTCCTCCGGCGTGCGCGCATCCTGGAAGTTGCCGCGGACCTGCGCGGTGGCCTGGCCGCGCGCGCTGTCTTCCTTCTCGCCTCCGTCGATATGCACGGCGAGCTTGGCGACGAAGAAGGTGATCAGGCTCAGCACCACGAACAACCGCAGCGGCGGGATGTAGCGCACCCGCTTGCCCGCCAGGTAGGCGTTGGCCAGGCGGCCGGGCACCAGCAGGTCGCGCAGGGTGCGGAAAATGCGACCGTCCAGGTGCCAGAAAGACTCGAACACTTCCTCCACCGCGTGGGCGAAGCTGCGCACCGGGTTGTGCGCGCTCTGTCCGCAGGCATGGCAGTAATGGCCTTGCAGCGGGGTTTCGCAGTTCTCGCAGGCAGTCGGGACTGCGTGTGCGTCACTCATCGGGGCGACCGTCATGGGCTGGCAAGGGAGGCGCGGGTAAGATACCGGCCTGCACTACCCGGTGCCAGACGCCTGTCCCCCGGCGCGACCGTAGTAGCTGCCCGTCCTGCCTTATGTCCGCTTCCGTCACCTCGCCGCGCTTCGGTTCCGAAGTGCGGGCCACCTTCCTGCTTGCCCTGCCGCTGGTCCTGGGCCATGTCTCGACCGGCCTGATCGGTTTCGTCGACAACGTCATCGCCGGCCACCACGGCACCGACACCCTGGCCGCGGTGACCATCGGCACCGCGCTGCTGTGGCTGCCCATGCTGATCCCGATCGGCACGCTGATCTCGCTGACCGCCTCGGTCTCGCAGCTGCACGGTGCCGGCCGCGAGTCCGAGATCGGCCCGCTGTTCCGCCAGGCCCTGTGGCTGGCGCTGGGGCTGGGCGTGATCATGTTCGCCTTCCTGAGCGTGGTGCCGCCGCTGCTGCCGGCCTTCGGCATCGCCCCGGACATCGTGCCCGGCGCTACCGCCTTCCTGCACGCGGTGCGCTGGGGCGGCCCGGCGCTGACCCTGTTCTTCTGCATGCGCTACCTCAGCGAAGGCATGCACTGGACCCTGCCGACCATGCTGCTGGGTTTCGGCGGCCTGCTGGTGCTGGCGCCGATGGGCTACGTGCTGACCTACGGCCGGCTTGGTTTCAGCGAGCACGGCGCGCAGGGCCTGGGGATCGCCTCGGCGGTGATGATGTGGCTGCAGGCCATCGCCTTCGCCGTATACCTGTGGCGCGCGCGCCGCTTCAAGCACCTGCACCTGTTCGCGCACCTGGAGGGGCCGCGCTGGCGGGCCATCGCCGACCTGCTGCGTACCGGCCTGCCGATCGGCATCACCGTGCTGATGGAAGGCGGGCTGTTCATCGTCACCGCGCTGCTGATCGGCCGCCTGGGTGCCACCGAGGCGGCCGCGCACCAGATCGCCATCAACGTGTCCCAGCTGTGTTTCATGATCCCGATGGGCGTGGCCGAGGCGACCACCGTGCGGGTCGGCCATGCGGTCGGCCGCGACGACGCGCTCGGCATGCGCCGCGCGGCCTGGGCCGGCTACGCGATCGTGCTGGGCACCCAGACCCTGTCGGCGAGCACCCTGCTGCTCGGCCACGACGCCATCGTCGGCGTCTACACCGACGACCTGGCAGTGGCCGCGCTGGCCTCGACCCTGCTGCTGTTCGCTGCCACCTTCCAGTTCCCCGACGGCATCCAGGTGCTGTCGGCCGGCGCCCTGCGCGGGCTCAAGGACACCCGGGTGCCGATGTTCCTGGCGATGTTCTCCTACTGGGGCCTGGGCATGCCGCTCGGCGCCGGGCTCGGCCTGGGACTGGGCTGGGGGCCACAGGGCATGTGGATCGGCCTGATCATCGGCCTGACCGCGGCGGCCATCCTGATGGGCTGGCGGTTCCGGGTCAGCAGCCGCCGCCTGTTGCGTTCGTCACCCTGACTTTTTCCGCATGCCGGGCCGCGGGGCAGCAGGTATGCTGAAACCCGTGGCAAAAGGTGTTTGCCCTTTCCGGAGCTTTCCATGAACCAACCTGTACGGCGCGGTCCGGTGACCCGATTCTTCGTCGGGCTGTGGGATGTGATGAATTTCGCCCGCCGGTTGATCGTCAACGTGCTGTTCTTCGGGCTGTTGCTGCTGTGCCTGATGGTCGTCCTGGCGATGATGGCCCGGGGCAGCGGGGTCAAGCCCCTGCTGGACCGCACCACCCTGGTGATCGCGCCGGAAGGCAAGCTGGTCGAACAGTTCAGCGCCGACCCGGTCAGCCGGGCGGTGGCCCGCGCGCTGGGCGACAAGGGCGCCGAGGAGATCCAGCTGCGCGACCTGGTGCGTGCGCTGGAAGCGGCGCGCGAGGACAAGAAGATCGAGCGCGTGCTGCTGGACCTGGACAAGTTCCAGCCCGGCGGTTTCGCCTCCACCCGCGAGGTGGCTGCTTCGCTGCAGGAGCTGCGTGCCTCCGGCAAGCAGGTGGTCGCCTTCGGCGAGAACCTGAGCCAGTGGCAGTACCTGCTGGCCGCGCAGGCCAACGAGGTCTACCTGGATCCGATGGGCAGCCTGGTCCTGGAGGGCCTGGGCCGCTATCGCCAGTACTTCCGCACCGGCCTGCAGGACAAGCTGGGCGTGGACGTGCACCTGTTCCGCGTCGGTGAATTCAAGTCCGCCGCCGAGCCGTACATCCTCGACGCCGCTTCGCCGGAAGCCAAGGAAGCGGACCTGTTCTGGATGAACGACGTGTGGCAGCGCTACCTGGCCGACATCGCCGGCGCGCGCAAGCTCACCGCCGAGCAGCTGGCCGCGGGCATCGATACGCTTCCCGAGGGCGTCGCGGCGGCTGGCGGCGACCTGGCCAAGTTCGCCCTGCAGCAGAAGCTGGTCGACGGACTGAAGACGCGCGAGGAAGTCGACCAGCTGCTGACCAAGCGCGGCGTCGCCGACGAGGACAGCGACGAGGGCTTCCGCAGCGTCAACCTGGACGCCTACCTGGCCCAGCTGGACGCGCGCCGTTCGCCGGTCGACCGGCGTCCGCAGGTGGCGGTGGTGGTGGCTTCCGGCGAGATCAGCGGCGGCGACCAGCCGGCCGGCCGGATCGGCGGCGAGTCCACCGCGACGCTGCTGCGCGCGGCGCGCGACGACGACGAGGTCAAGGCGGTGGTGCTGCGCGTCGACTCGCCTGGTGGCGAGGTGTTCGCTTCCGAGCAGATCCGTCGCGAAGTCGTCGCCCTGCAGGCGGAAGGCAAGCCGGTGGTGGTGTCGATGGGTGACCTGGCCGCTTCCGGCGGCTACTGGATCAGCATGAACGCCGATCGCATCTACGCCGATGCCTCGACGATCAGCGGTTCGATCGGCATCTTCGGCATGATCCCCAACATCACCCGCACCCTGGACAAGATCGGCGTGCATACCGACGGCGTGGGCACCACCCGTTTCGCCGGTGCGTTCGACATCTCGCGGCCGATGGATCCGGCGGTCGGGCAGCTGATCCAGTCGGTGATCAACAAGGGCTACGCCGACTTCACCGGCAAGGTCGCGCAGGCGCGCAAGCAGCCGGTCGAGGCGATCGACAAGGTCGCGCGCGGCCGCGTGTGGAGCGGCGCCCAGGCCAAGGAACGCGGGCTGGTCGACGAGCTCGGTGGCATGAAGGCGGCCATCGCCGATGCCGCGACCCGCGCCAAGCTTGGCAAGGGCAAGTACCGCGTGAGCTACATCGAGAAGCAGGCGACGCCGTTCGCGCAGTTCATGAACAGCTTCGCCAGCAGCCGCGCCGGTGCCTGGGCGCTGGGCGAGAGCGGCGTGGGCCGGGTGATGCTGGCGCGCACGCTGCCGGAGGTCGATACGCAGCTGCGCTTCGTCGAGGACGCGGTGCGCGAAGGCCAGGCCGGTGGGCCGCCGGTGAAGGCGCTGGCCTATTGTTTCTGCGGGTTGTAAGCCGAGCCGCAGTGCAGGACGAGGACGCCGGCCGCGAGGTCGGCGTTTTCTTTTGGGTCGCTTTTTTTGGGGGGGAAGCGGGCGCCCCGCTTCCCGAAAGGCCTGCGATTACTGAGTCGCAGCGTCGATATCCGCTTCCTGCTGGCGCGCGGCGTCATCGACGGTGGCCTGGACGTTCTTCGCCTTGTCGATCGGCTGCTTGATCGCATCGCGCAGGGCGGTGGCCTGGGGCTCGGGGCGCTGCTCGGTCGGTGCCGGCGGCGGACGCTGGCAGCCAGCGAGCAGGAAGATCGCCAGGCCGGGAACGAGGAGCGTGCGTGGCTTCATGGTCATGGGCTCCCTTGCTGGCCTGGATTGGGCGTGGCGCTATCCTAGCGCGACAGCGACGGCGCGGACGTGCCGCGCATCGCAATGGAGACAGGGCATGACACAGCAACGCTGGCGGCTGGACGGGCAGGTCGCGCTGATCACGGGGGCCAGCGCCGGCATTGGCCTGGCGATCTCACGGGAGCTGCTCGGCCTGGGCGCCGACCTGCTGATGGTCGCGCGCGATGCCGACGCGCTGGAGGCCGTGCGCGACGAACTGCAGGACGAATTCCCCGAGCGCACGTTGCACGGGTTGTCGGCCGACGTCAGCGATGACGAGGACCGGCGCGCGGTGCTGGACTGGGTCGAGGACCATGCCGATGGCCTGCACCTGCTGGTCAACAATGCCGGCGGCAACGTCACCCGGGCCGCGGTCGACTACACCGAGGACGAATGGCGCGGCATCTTCGAGACCAACCTGTACTCGGCGTTCGAACTGTCGCGCTATGCGCACCCGTTGCTGGCCCGTCATGCCACCTCGGCGATCGTCAACGTCGGCAGCGTCTCCGGCCTGACCCACGTGCGCAGTGGCGCGCCCTACGGCATGAGCAAGGCGGCCATGCACCAGATGACCCGTAACCTGGCCGCCGAATGGGCCGAGGACGGCGTGCGGGTCAATGCGGTGGCGCCGTGGTACATCCGCACCCGGCGGACGTCCGGGCCGCTGTCGGATCCGGACTACTACGAGCAGGTGATCGACCGCACGCCCATGCGCCGCATCGGCGAGCCGGAGGAGGTCGCCGCCGCGGTGGCGTTCCTGTGCCTGCCAGCGGCCAGCTACATCACTGGCGAATGCATCGCCGTCGACGGTGGCTTCCTGCGCTACGGCTTCTGAGTCGGGCCCGCGCCGTCGCCGCAGCGACTGCCGGCGACGAGGTCGCGGATCCGGGCGTATTCGCGCTGGCGCTCGTCGGCATGCTCGGCGGTGGCGAAGCGGAAGTGGTCCTCGGCCTCGCCCAGCTGGCGACGCCAGGCATCGCATAGATCAACGTCGGGGACTGGCTCGCAGTTGTCGCGGATCACCTCGCAGGCCTGCCCGGCGCCGGTGGCGGGATTGCCGTCCAGCCCGACCACCTGCATCGGCAAGCAGTACTCGGTGTCGGTCAGGGTCTCGGCCAGGTACTGCGTCTGGTCGCGTCGCCGGCAGGCATACAGGGGCGGTGGCGCCGGCTTCTCGATCTTCTCCGCCGCCTTGGCCGGCGCAGGCGCCGCGGGGGAGTCGTCGGGCATGGCGACCAACGCCGGGACCACCGGCGGCGTCGGTGCCTTCATCACCGGCAGCGGCTGCGACTGCGGGACCTGCATCAGCTTCTTCTGCTGCTGCATGCCTTTCGCGCAGGGCTGGTTCTGCACGGTGAGCGCGCCTTGGGCATCGGTGCAGCGATAGATCGCGATTTCCTGCGCGGCCGCGGTGCCTGCCAGCAGCCACGCGGCCATCGTCAGCCAGGGCCAGGCGCGGCTCATGCGCCGCCACAGTCCTGGTCGAGGCGGGCGTCGATCGTGCGTTGCTCGCGGGTGAGCGCCTGGCGTTCGCTCTGCAGCGCGCTGTTGTAGCGGCTGATCAGCTCCCAGCGGCGGTCGCGCAGGCGCGCGCAGACTTCCTGGTGGGGCAGGGCATGGCATTCGTCGCGGATCTGGACGCTGCCGTAGGGCACGATCACGCCGTAGCCGGGGCGCGGCCCCGGCCCCGGTCCAGGTCCAGGTCCAGGTCCAGGTCCAGGTCGATTCGGCGCCGGACCCGGTCGCATGCCGCCGCCGGCGTAGCCGTAACCCAGGGTCCAGGTCGGCACCACCCGCGGATTGCCTTCGCCGTTGTCGCTGGTATAGCGCTGGCCGTCCTCGGTGACGCATTCGTACATCGGCTGCGGCGGCGCGACGGTGACCACCCGGACCTCGCGTGCGGGTGCCGGTGCGACGGGCGCGGGAGCCGGCTGCGTGGAGACCTGCCGCGGTGGAGGATCCTGCGGGCGCTGCATGTCCAGCACCTGCTGCTGGCGGCCCTGGCCGCAGGGGGCATCCTGCAGCGCCACGGCGCCGTTGCTGCCGACGCAGCGGTAGACCCGCACGCCACCGGCGGGCGGGGGATCAGCGGCCTGCACCGGCGCAACCGCGCCCAGCAGGATCGCGAAGCAGTACAGGCGCATGTTCATGGTGGATCTCCCGATCAGTCGCGCAGGACCTGTCCGGTCATCGCGATGCGGATGGGCGTGGGCTGGGCGAGGCCGCCGGTCTGGCCGTCGAGTACGCCGTCGATGGCTTTCAGCAGGGCGGGATCGAGTTCGTCGCGCTGGCGCGCCGGTGGGTCGCCGGCGAGATTGGCGCTGGTCGATACCAGCGGTGCCTGCCAGGCCTGGCAGAGCCGGGCGACCAGCGGATGGGCGCTGATGCGCACAGCCAGCCCGGCGTGCTCGCCGGTGACCCAGGGCGGCGCATGCTCGCTGGCGGGCAGGACCCAGGTGTGCGGGCCTGGCCAGCTGCCGAGGACTTCGGCCAGGCGTTCGGCCGGCAGTGCGGACAGATCCAGCCAGGGCCGCAGCGGCTCCAGGCTGGCCGCCACCACGATCACGCCCTTGGCGACCGGTCGACGCTTGAGTTCGAGCAGCCGCATCACCGCCGCGCGCTGGCGCGGATCGCAGCCCAGCCCCCAGACCGCTTCGGTGGGATAGGCGATCACGCCGCCCTGCTCGAGGGTGGACACCGCAGTGGCCAGCGAAAGGTCCGTCATCGCATCCGCCTTGCTGTAGGGGTGGCGAACCACCCCGGATCAGGCCTCACCCCGCCTTCTTGGCGACCGTCTTCTTGGCCGCCTTCTTGGCCGGGGCCTTCTTCGCCACCGCCTTCTTGGCGGGGGTCTTCTTGGCCGCGGCTTTCTTCGCCGGGGCCTTCTTTGCCGCCACCTTGGCAGCCTTGGGTTCGGCAGCCTTCTTCGCAGGCGCCTTCCTGGTCGCGGCCTTCTTCGCGCCGAAGCCCTTGCGCACCGGCTTGCCGGTTTCTTCCATCAGCTTGACCACTTCGTCCAGGGTCAGCGAGGCCGGCTCGCGGTCCTTGGGGATCTTGCCATTGAGCTTGCCGTCGCTGAGATAGGGGCCGAAGCGCCCGTTCAGCACCTGGATATCGCTGCCTTCGAATTCCTTGATCACCCGGTTGCGGGCGATCTCTTCCTTCTCCTCGACCAGGAACACCGCGCGCGCCAGGTCGATCGTATACGGATCGTCTTCCTTCTTCAGCGAGGCGTAGGTGCTGCCGCGGCGTGCGAACGGGCCGAAGCGGCCGATGCCGACGCTGACTTCCTGGCCGTTGTCCTCGCCGAGCATGCGCGGCATCAGGAACAGCTGCAGCGCGTCTTCCATGCTGATCGAGTAGATGCTCTGGCCCGGTCGCAGCGAGGCGAACTTCGGCTTTTCCTCGTCCTCGACGGTGCCGATCTGCACCATGGGCCCGAAGCGGCCAATCCGCGCGCTGACCTCGCGGCCGCTGGCCGGGTCGGTGCCGAGCACGCGCACGCTGCCGGCGTCGGTCTTGTCGAGCGAATCCTTCTTGTCCTCGACCAGTTCCTTGAACGGGCCCCAGAACTTCTCCATCAGCGGCACCCATTCCTCCTCGCCGCGCGACACCGCATCGAGCTCGTCCTCGAGCTTGGCTGTGAAGTCATAGTCGACGTAGCGGGTGAAGTGCCCGGACAGGAACTTGGACACCGCGCGGCCGACGTCGGTCGGGCGGAAGCTGCGGCCTTCCATCTCCACGTACTTGCGGAACAGCAGGGTCTGGATGATCGAGGCATACGTCGAAGGCCGGCCGATGCCGTATTCCTCCAGTGCCTTGACCAGGGCGGCTTCGGTGAAGCGCGGCGGCGGCTGGGTGAAGTGCTGTTCGCTGAGGATGCGCTCCAGCGGCACGCTGTCGCCGGGCTTCATCGCCGGCAGCTTGCGGCCCTCGTCGTCGTCCTCGGCGCTCTTGGTGTCCTTGCCTTCCTCGTATACGGCCAGGAACCCGGGCACGACCACGGTGGTGCCGCTGGCGCGGAACACATGCTCGCTGCCGGCGGCCAGGTCGACGCTGACGGTGTTGAGGGTGGCCGGGATCATCTGGCAGGCGACGGCGCGCTTCCAGATCAGTTCGTACAGGCGGCGCTCGTCCTCGGTCAGGTAGCGCGACACCTGCGCCGGCGTGCGCAGCGCCGAGGTCGGGCGCACGGCTTCGTGCGCTTCCTGGGCGTTCTTGGACTTGGTGGTGTAGGTGTTGGGCTTGTCCGGCAGCGAGGCGGTGCCGTAATCGCGGGCGATCACGTCGCGGATCTCGGTCAGCGCGTCCTGCGACAGGTTCACCGAGTCGGTACGCATGTAGCTGATCAGGCCGACCGTGCCCTCGTCGCCGATCGCCACGCCTTCATACAGCTTCTGCGCCACCTGCATGGTCTTGCGGGTGGTGAAGCCGAGCTTGCGCGAGGCTTCCTGCTGCAGGGTCGAGGTGGTGAACGGCGGCGCCGGGCGGCGCTTGCGCTCCTTGCTGGCGACGTCGGTGACGTGCAGGCGGCCCTGCGCGGCCTGCTGGATGCGCAGCCGCGCGGCCTCGGCGGTGTCGCCGTCGGTGATGGTGAACTGCTCGAACTTCTGGCCATCGAGCTTGATCAGGCGCGCGCCGAAACGCTGCGACGGGTGCGCGCACTCGGCATCGATGCTCCAGTACTCGCGGGCGATGAAGGCTTCGATCTCCTCCTCGCGCTCGACGATCATGCGCAGCGCCGGCGACTGCACGCGGCCTGCCGACAGGCCACGCTGCACCTTGCGCCACAGCACCGGCGAGAGGTTGAAGCCGACCAGGTAGTCCAGCGCGCGGCGCGCCTGCTGGGCATCGACCAGGTCGCCGGCGATCGCACGCGGCTGCTGCATGGCTTCCTTGATCGCGCGCGGGGTGATCTCGGTGAAGACCACCCGCTGCATCGGCTTGTCCTTCAGCAGGCCGCGCTCCTTCAGGATCTCGGCGATGTGCCAGCTGATCGCCTCGCCCTCGCGGTCCGGGTCGGTCGCCAGGAAGATGTCGTCGGCCGTCTTGGCCGCCTTGGCGATCGCCTCGACGTGCTTCTCGTTCTTCTCGATGAGGTCGTAGCGCATCGCGAAGCCGTTGTCCGGATCGACCGCGCCTTCCTTGGGGACCAGGTCGCGCACATGCCCATACGAGGCCAGGACGGTGAAGTCCTTGCCGAGGTATTTGTTGATCGTCTTGGCCTTGGCGGGCGATTCGACGATGAGCAGGTGCTTGGGCATGTTGGCGCTTCTTGAGGGCGGGGGCCCCGGGGGCCGGTAGGGTGGCTTAATTGGGCGGTCGAGGGAAGCGGCGATTGCTTGCCCAGACGGCAACGCCCGGGGAACGGTCCCCGGGCGTGCCTGATAGTGGAATCACGTCCGCCATGGCCGTGTCAAGCCGGGACGGTGCGCCGGCCTAGTGGCCGCGGGTCGCCAGCACGGCAAACAGGACCAGCGCCAGGACCGCCATCGCCAGCAACAGCAGCAGTCCGTACAGGATCAGGATCACGATGGTGACCGTGTCCAGGCCGCGTTTCTGGCGCTCCGGGGAGTCGGTGAAGGCCCAGCGGTCGACCACCAGGGTGTCGCAGACCAGGTCGTGCAGGGCCTGTTTGCGCGACGTGAAGGCCGCGATCAGGTAGCCGATGTACAGGGTCAGGATCCCCAGGTAGAAGGCGAAGGCACGGCCGATGCTGCGGCCCCAGCCCAGCCGGCTGCCGTCGGCGCGGACCACCTTGATGCCCACCGCCAGCTTGCCTGGCGAGGCCATCAGCCGCGAGGCGTGGAAGCAGCTGAACCAGGTCACCGTCGCGACCAGCGAGAAAACCTGCAGGCCCAGCTGCATCGCCAGGCCCAGGAACGGGCCGGCCTTGCCGGCGCCGTCGGCGACGCCGGCCGCCAGCAGGATCGGCAGCGAGATCGGCAGGGTCAGCACGCCGAGGATGAAGCCGTCGATCACGTTGGCGGCGAATCGGCGCCAGAAGCCTGCATAGACCACGTCGGCCGGTCCGGCCGGTGCGGGTGGAACGGTCGCCGGCGATGCGTCCGCCCCCGGGATGACTTCGGCCAGGGGCGCGGGCGCAGTCTCGACCGCCAGGCCCAGCTCCTCGGCGACCGAGGACAGCGGTTGCCAGCCGGCCAGCCCTTCGCGCCAGACCAGCGTCTGCAGGTGGATGTCGCTGCCGGCATAACGGGCAAGCAGGGTCTCCGCGTCGACCGGGCCCTGCTGCAGGCCGGCCGCGTCGGCGTAATACCAGGGGGACGTCATGTGTTTCTTTCCTTGTGGCCGCGGGCTCAGCCGCGGCAGTCCATGGGCAGGTAGCGGTCCTCGAGTTCCGAGCTGCAGCGCCATTCGCCCGAGGCCGGGTCCAGGTCCAGCCACAGGGCCTTGCCATCGAGCTGGCGCGCGCCGGGCGCCGCGAACGTCGCCTCGATGCCGCAATGGCCGTTGTCGAAGCGGCCGATGCGCACCTGGCCCAGGTCCTTGCCGGCATAGCTTTCCGGCGCGCCGAGGCCGTGTTCGCCGTTGACCGGGCAGCGGCCTTCGCTGGCCTGGAATTCGGCGACCTGGGTGCGCAGCGGAGTGACCTGCGCGTAGACCATCTGGGTCCGGGCGCGCAGCGTGTATTCCTGGTAGGCCGGGATCGCGATGGCGGCCAGGATGGCGATGATCGGAATGGCGACCACCGCGATCACCGCCAGCACGATCGCGGTGATCGCGCAGCCGGACAGGCCCTTGCGGGGGGCCGCCACGGCGCCGGGTGCGGGTGCGGATGGCGGCGGGGGCAGCGGGGGGGGCATGCCGTCGGCCGGCGGCGCCAGGCCCAGCTCGGCGGCGAAGTCGCCCAGCGGTTGCCACTGCGGCATGCCTTCGCGCCAGACCAGCGTATCCAGGCCGATGCGGCCGGATCGATGCAGTTCGACGATGTTCCCGCTCGGCAGCGGACCGACCCGCTGCCGGTTGCCCTCAGCGTAATACCACTCGCCCGTCATCCCTTCCCCCTGTGCTTCCCATGCAACGGAAGCGTCAGTGTACGGGCTCGGGCTCGTCGACGAACATCTGGGTTTCCATCCACGCGTACGCCGCCTCGGCGCCGGGCTGGTTGAACAGCACCATCAGGATCACCCACTTGAGGTCATCCAGGTCCAGTTCGTCCTGGTCCAGCGCCATCGCGCGATCGAGCACGAGCTCGCGCTGGTCGGCGTCAAGGATGCCGTGCTGTTCCAGGAACAGCAGGAAGCCGCGGCACTCGACGTCGAGCTTGTCCAGCTCGGGGCCGTGGTAGATGCGGACGGGGCCGTCGACGCGCGGCTGCGCCACGCTCGGCCGCTGGTCGGCCAGCGCGTCAAGCCAGTCGAAGGCCTTGCTGATCTCGGTGGGGCTGAATCCGGCCTGGATCAGGCCGTTCTGGAGCGAGTCCCGGTCGCGGACAAGATCCGCGTCCTCGCTGAAGTAGTGTTCGAACAGGTACAGCAGTACATCGAGAATGCTCTCTTTCATTGCCCCTCGGCCTGCGTCGCGAGACGCTGTGGAGGTGAAGAAACTAGGGATTGCGTGTGGGGTTACGCGTGTAGCGGCCGTGCTCTGCCACCACCCTTCCTTCCAGTTCCATGGCCAGCAGCATGGCCGACAGCGTGGCGGCCGTCAATCCGGTGCGCTCGATCAATGAATCCATAGGGATGGGGTCGTGGCCCAGGGCCCGCCACAAGCGCTGGTAGTCGGGGTCGGCCTGCCGGGCGGGCCGTGCCGGCACCGGCGCGGGGTCTTCAATGGGGGTGGCGGGGCGTGCTTGCAAGGCCGCCAGGGGACCGAGGACGGCCAGGACCTCGGCGGGCGATTCGACCAGCGCGGCGCCATCGCGGATCAGCCGGTGGCAGCCGCGGGCCATCGGATTGTGGATCGAGCCGGGCAGGGCGAACACCTCGCGGCCGCCTTCGGCGGCCAGGCGGGCGGTGATCAGCGCGCCGGAGCGCTGCGCGGCCTCGATCACCAGCGTCCCCAGCGACAGCCCGGCGATGATCCGGTTGCGGGCGGGAAACTGGCCCGCCTGCGGGCCGGTGCCGGGCGGGTACTCGCTGGCCACCGCGGCATGACCGGCCATGCGGTCGCGCAGGCGGGCATGGCGCGCCGGGTAGGGCACGTCGATGCCGGTGCCCAGCACCGCTACGGTGAGTCCGCCGGGCAGGGCCAGCACCGCTTCATGGGCGGCGGCGTCGATCCCGGCGGCCAGTCCGCTGGCCACCGACAGCCCGGCCGCCGCCAGTTCGTGCGCGAACCAGCGCGCATGCTCCCGGCCGCCGGCGCTGGGCCGGCGGCTGCCGACGATGGCCACGGCCGGATGGCGCAGCCAGGCCGGTTCGCCATCGACGAACAGGGCCAACGGGGCCCGTGCGACCTGTCGCAGCAGAGGCGGATAGCCCGGGTCGGTCCAGCCGAGCAGGTGATGGCCGGGCGCACGCAGCCAGGCGGCGGACAGCTCCAGCGCGATCGGATCCGGGCGCAGGAAGGCCTGGCGCTGGGCCGCATCGCAGCCGGCCAGGCGCCAGGCAGCGGGGCCGGCGGCCAGGGCCCGGGCGGCGTTGCCGTGGGTATCGAGCAGCTGCTGGCGGGGCAGCAGCGGGCCGCCGGCCAGCACCATGACCAGCAGGGCGGCCTGCGCGGCGGGGGGAGCGGAAGCGTCAGGCGTGGGCGGGAAGTCCGGGGGCACGGTCATGGACGCAGCGTGGCCCGGAAACGACGACGGCGCCCTGGGGCGCCGTCGCGTTGCAGCTTGGGAAGATGCCGTTACTGCGCGTCGGGATGGCGTGCGTTGTAACCCACGCGGACCGGCTTGACGCCTTCCATCACCAGCGCGTAGCTGACCTTGTCGAAGGTGCGGAACACCATCGCGTGCGCGGCATATTCCTCCGGCACGCCGACGGTGCGGCTGCCGCCGGTGAAGCCGTCGTCGGCACGCGAGGTCTCGCCGTGCGCGATGCGGTCGTTGACGCGACGGCCATTGCGCCAGATCGAGAACACCGTGCCGTTGTCGATGCCTTCGCGGCTGCCGGCGGAGATCGCGATCACGTCGCGCGGGCCGCCGGAGGTGAAGGTGTCGGTGACGGCCAGCACGCGCACCTCGGCGCCAGCGGCCTGCGGCGACGGCGGGTGCGGGATGAACTGCAGGTCGTACGGGTGCGCCTCGAGCGGGACCAGGCGGTCGCCCGGGCGGACTTCGCGGCCGGCCTGCTGCAGCACCACCGTGGTGGCGTCGCGGTCGGAGGTGCCCACGCGGGTCACGGTGCCGACGTTGACGTTGGCCAGCTCGTAGCCGAGGAACTCGGCATGGCTGGTCGGCGCCACGTAGCTGCGCCACAGGTTGCCGGCGCCGGACACGCTGTCGCCGGCGGCGTCGAGGTCGACGTTGTGCCTGGGCAGCTCATAGCTGACGGTCGGGCGGACCACCGCGTACATCTGGCCGGGCTGGGCGCCGGTCAGGCCGACGACGTAGGCCAGCTGGCCGGCGCTGGCGCGCAGGCGGCTGTCTTCCAGGCCGACCACGTAGGGCAGGTTGTGGAATTCGTCGGTGACCGACAGGTTCTTCAGGAACGGCTCGACGTCCGCCAGCGGAATGGCGTTGATCGGCGCTTCCTGGCGCGGGCCCGGCTTGGCGGTCACGCGGTCCAGGTAGGCCAGGCTCAGCACGTCGCCCGGATAGATCAGGTGCGGATTCTGGACCTGCGGGTTGGCCTGCCAGATCTCCGGCCACAGCCAGGGCTTCTTCAGGAACTTCCCGGCGATGTCCCACAGCGTGTCGCCCTTTCTGACGACATAGGTATCCGGGTGCTCGCCTGCCATTTCCACGGCAGCAGCGTACGTAGCGACGGTCAGCATCGCCACGGCGACGACCGTACGAATTCTGTTCAACATGATGGCGCTCTGCCTGATTCCCCAACAGGTTCGCGCACTATAGTTCAGATACCGGGGCGCAGCGCAAGCGTTGGCGTTAGAATTGGGACGCCTTGCCGGATTGTGCCGGCGCCCCCACTTCGGGTACCACCATGGCCCTGCTCCCCATTCTTGAATTCCCCGACCCCCGGCTGCGCACCAAGGCGGCCCAGGTCGACCCCGCCGAGGTGACCACCCCCGGCTTCCAGACCCTGCTCGAGGACATGTTCCAGACCATGTACGACGCTCCCGGGATCGGCCTGGCCGCCAGCCAGGTGGATGTCCACAAGCGCTTCATGGTCATCGACATCTCCGAGGAGAAGAACACCCCGCAGGTGTTCATCAACCCCGAGATCAGCGCGAAGGAAGGCGGCCAGGTCTACCAGGAAGGCTGCCTGTCGGTCCCCGGCATCTTCGCCGACGTGACCCGCGCCGACAGCATCACCGTGCGCTACCTGGACCGCCAGGGTCAGGCGCAGGAGCTGACCACCGACGGCCTGCTGGCGGTGTGCATCCAGCACGAGATGGACCACCTGGAAGGCAAGCTGTTCATCGATTACCTCTCGCCGCTCAAGCGCGAGATGGTCCGCAAGAAGCTGGCCAAGCAGCGCAAGCACGTCGCCTGACGCCCCTCGCGGGGGTCCCTGCCCCCGCTGTTGCCCCGCGCCGGCCGCCGTTCCCGGGCGCCGCGCCTTTCCACCGCAGGCCTCCCCCGCGCCATGAGAATCGTCTTTGCCGGTACGCCGGAATTCGCCGTGCCGTCGCTGCGCGCGGCCGCACGCCACCATGAAGTGGTCGCCGTCTATACCCAGCCCGACCGCCCCGCCGGCCGCGGCCGCGGCCTGACGCCCTCGCCGGTCAAGCTGGAGGCGGTCGCCCGGGGCATCCCGGTGTACCAGCCCGAGACCCTGCGCACGCCCGAGGCCCAGGCCCAGCTGCGTGCGCTGGAACCGGACCTGATGGTGGTGGTGGCTTACGGGCTGATCCTGCCCAGGAAGGTGCTGGCCATCCCGACCCACGGCTGCTGGAACGTCCATGCCTCGCTGCTGCCGCGCTGGCGCGGCGCCGCGCCGATCCAGCGCGCCATCGAGGCCGGTGACGCCGAGACCGGCGTGTGCCTGATGCAGATGGAAGCCGGCCTGGACACCGGGCCGGTGCTGCTGGCCCAGACCACCGCGATCGGCGAGCAGGAGACCGGCGGCCAGCTGCATGACCGCCTCGCCGAGCTCGGCGCCACCGCGCTGTCCGATGGCCTGGGCCTGCTGCGCGTCGGCCTGACGCCGGTGCCGTGGAAGCAGCCCGAGGAAGGCGTCACCTACGCCCACAAGCTCGACAAGGCCGAAGCCCGGCTGGACTGGGCCGAGCCGGCCGCCGCGCTGGCACGCCGCGTGCGCGCCTTCGTGCCGTGGCCGGTCGCCGAGGCCACCCTGGCCGGCGAGCGGGTGCGCATCCACGGCGCCGTGGCGCTGGATGAAACCCACGACCGGCCGCCCGGCAGCCTGCTGCGCGCTTCGCGCGAGGGCATCGACGTGGCCTGCGGGCAGGGCGTGCTGCGCCTGCGGGTGCTGCAGCGCGAAGGTGGCAAGGTCATCACCGCCGCCGATTACCTCAACGCCCGCCGCGACCTGGCCGGCTTCGCCCGATGAGCGCCGGTCCGACCACGACCGGTCCGGGCGGCAGCGCCGCCGGCGTCGCCACCCGGGTCGCCGCCGCGCGCATCCTCGGTGCGGTGATCGAGCAGGGCCGCTCGCTCAAGGCCGAATTCGCCAGCGTCCTGCCGGGCCTGGAGCAGCCGCGCGACCGCGCCCTGGTCGAGGCGATCTGTTTCGCCGCCCTGCGCCGGCGCCCGGCCTATGACGCCGCCCTGTCGCAGTGGCTCGAGCGTCCGCCGGGCAAGCGCGACGCCGACCTGCGCGGCCTGCTGCTGGCGGGGCTGGCCCAGCTGGATGCCCTCGCGATGCCGGCCCACGCCGCGCTTTCGGCGACCGTGGAAGCCTGTCGCGCGCTCGGCCGCCCGCGCCAGGCCGGCATGGTCAACGCCGTGCTGCGCCGCGCGCAGCGCGAAGGCGTGCCGGCGATCGCCGCCGACGCCGGCTGGCCGCAGTGGCTGCGCGAGGAAATCCGCGCCGACTGGGGCGAGCGCGCCGATGCGATCTTCCAGGCCAGCACGGAAGCGGCACCGATGTGGCTGCGGGTCAACCGCCAGCGCACCCGGCCCGACGACTACCTGGCCCTGCTGGCCGACGCCGGCATCGCCGCCGCCGCCGCGCCCTGGCTGGCCGACGCCCTGCGCCTGGACACCTCGCTGCCGGTCGCCCAGCTGCCCGGTTTCGCCGACGGCGTGGTCTCGGTGCAGGACGGCTCGGCCCAGCAGGTGGCCGACGCCCTGTCACTGGCGCCCGGCAGGCAGGTGCTCGATGCCTGCGCGGCGCCCGGTGGCAAGGCCGCCCACCTGCTCGAACGCGAACCGGCGCTGCGGCTGACCGCCCTCGACGTCGATGCCCGCCGCCTGCGCAAGGTCGGCGACACCCTGGCGCGGACCGGGCTGTCGGCGCATGTGCGCCTGCAGGCCGCCGATGCCGCCGACCCTGCCGCCTGGTGGGACGGCCAGCCCTTCGATGCGGTGCTGCTCGACGCGCCGTGCTCGGCCACCGGCATCGTGCGCCGCCAGCCCGACGTGCTGCTGCACCGCCGCCGCGAGGACATCACCGCCCTGCTGGATGTCCAGGCCCGCCTGCTCGACGCCGCCTGGCGGGTGCTGCGGCCCGGCGGCGAGCTCGTCTACACGACCTGCTCGCTGCTGCGCCGGGAGAACGACGGCCAGGTCGCGCGCTTCCTCGCGCGCACCGCCGATGCCCGCGTCGAGCCGTTGCCGGAGGCCTTCGGGCACCCCGTCGGCGACGGCCGCCAGCGCCTGCCGGGGGAGCAGGGCTGTGATGGATTCTTCTATGCACGAATGGTGAAGATTTCCTGATCGCGCCGGCTATCATCCGGCGCATGCGCAAGACCGGTACGAAAGAATTCTGGCTGTTGGCGATCACCGCGCTGCTCGTGCTCGGCGCGGGCCTGGGCATGCGTGATCCCTGGCCCTCGGACGAGCCGCGCTTCGCCCTGGTCGCCAAGCAGATGTTCGAAAGCGGGGACTGGCTGTTCCCGCATCGCGGCATCGAGCTGTACTCCGACAAGCCGCCGATGCTGATGTGGCTGCAGGCCGCCTTCTACGGCCTGCTGCGCGATTGGCGCGTGGCCTTCCTGCTGCCCTCGCTGCTGGCGGCGCTGGGCACGCTGGCCTGCGTGTACGACCTCGGCCGCCGGCTGTGGACGCGCCGCGTCGGCCTGTACGCGGCCTGGGCGCTGCTGTTCACCCTGCAGTTCACCTTCCAGGCCAAGAAGGCGCAGATCGACCCCCTCGTGGTGTTCTACATCACCCTGGCCAACTACGGCCTGCTGCGCCACCTGCTGCTCGGCCCCAGCTGGCGCTGGTGGACGCTGGGCTGGTTCTGCGCCGGGCTGGGCGTGATCACCAAGGGCGTGGGCGTGATCGCGCTGCTGATGCTGCTGCCGGCGGCGTTCGCCGCGCGCGCCGGCTGGCCGCGCGTGAAGGTCGGCCTGCGCGATGCGCGCTTCTGGCTCGGGCCGCTGGCCTTCCTGCTGGCGATCGCGCTGTGGCTCGTGCCGGTGGTGGCGGTGGCACTGTCCGCCGGCGAGCCGGAGTACCGCAGCTACCTCAACGACATCCTGTTCCGGCAGACCGCCAAGCGCTACGCCAACTCCTGGGACCACCCGCAGCCGCCGTGGTACCACCTGACCACCATGCTGACGATGTGGGTGCCGGCGATCCTGGCGCTGCCCTGGGCGATCCCGGCCTGGCGGCGGCGGCTGCGCCGGCGCGACGCACGCTACCTGTTGCCGCTGGCGTGGTGGCTGCTGGTGGTGGTGTTCTTCTCGATCCCCAGCGGCAAGCGCGACGTCTACATCCTGCCTGCGCTGCCGATGTACTGCCTGGCGCTGGCGCCGCTGCTGCCGGGCCTGCTGCGCAAGCGCGGCGTGCAATGGCTGGCCTGGGGCTTCACCGTGCTGCTGGTCGTGGTCTGCTTCGCGGGAGGCCTGGCGATGCTGTTCGGCGACCCGGCGTTCGAACGCAAGCTGATGGACAGCCGCGGCGCGGCGGACCACGTCGGCGCGGCGATCGCCTGGATCCTGCTGGCCGGCGGTGCCTGGGGCGTGGCCGCGCTGTCCTGGCTGCGCCTGCGCGGCGCCGTCGTGGCGCTGCTGTCGTGGCTGGCGGTGGTGTGGGTGCTCTACAGCCTGGTCGGCTACCAGGTGTTGAACGAATCCAGCTCCGCGCGCGGGGTGATGGCCGATGTCGGCCGGCGCATCGGCCCGCAGGCCGAGCTCGGCCTGGTCGCCTGGAAGGAACAGAACCTGCTGATGGCCGATCGCCCGGCCGCCAACTTCGGTTTCAAGGTGCCCTGGAGCGAGCAGCTGCGGCGCGGCGTGGCCTGGCAGGCCGAGCAGCCGCAACAGCGCTGGCTGCTGGTGCAGGAACCGGCCCTGCAGGCCTGCATCGACCGTGACCGCAGCGAGCTGGTCGGCGTGGCCAACCGCCGGCGCTGGTGGCTGGTGCCGGCCGATGCGGTGGTCGGGCCGTGCGTGCCCAGCGCCGAGGAACTGCGCCATGAACGCCAGGAACAAGGCAACATCGATGCTGAATGAGTACGTTTGGGTCTCGCCTGCCGGCGGCCGACCGCGGTCCCGGCCCTCGTTTGCTCCTGCATGCACCAGCATGGAATCGTGCGACGAAGATGTGAATTCCACCTCGTTTCGCAGTTTGCGGGCTTTGCGTGACTTAGCTCCTGTTCGTGATCGCCTGACGATCATGTCCGCTCCCGAGACAGGCCTGTCCTGCTGATGACGCTATTGCATCCCGCCCGCCCGGAACTGCCTGCCCTGGCCGAAGCCAGCCGCGTACGCGGCCTGACCGGCGTGGCCGAATTCGGCCTGTTCGCCCTGGCGGCCTGCGCGGTCACCATGCCCAGCGGCCTGTTCCCGTTCGGCCTGTCCCTGCTGGCGACCTCGATCCTGGCGTTCACCACGCTGCGCCAGGCGGTGCCGCGGATGGGCGTGAACCTGCGCGTGATGGTCTGGGTGACGCTGGCGGTGGTGGCGATGTCGGTCTGGTCGGTGCTGCTGTTCGAGCACGGGCTCAAGGACGTCGACAACCGGTCGCGCTTCCTCGTGCTGCCGTGGGCGGCGCTATGGGCGTTCGCCCTGCAGCCGCGCACGGTCTGGCTGTGGCGCGGGGCGATCTGCGGCATCTTCGCCACCCTGGCGCTGGCGATCTTCCAGGTCGCGCGCGGCGACCCGCGTGCCGAAGGCTGGACCAACGCCATCGTGCTGGCCGACGTGGTGCTGGTGCTGATGGTGCTGGTGGTGTTCTGCCGCCCGCGCGGCCGCTGGATCTGGATCGTGCCGACCCTGGTTGCCGGCTGCGCCACCATCGTGCTCAGCGGCAGCCGCGGCGTGTGGGCCGGCCTGCTGTGCCTGCTCGTCGTCGTGGCGATGGGCGCGCGCTGGCGCGACGGCCGCACGCGCCTGCTGATCCTCGCTGGCGTGGCCGCCATCGCCGCCACCCTCGTGCTGACCGTGCCGGCGTTGACCGACCAGATGCGGATCGACGAACTGCAGCGTGACATGCAGCGCTACGAGGATGGCGATGTCGATTCCTCCGCCGGCGCCCGCCTGGAGCGGCTGCAGGTGGCCTGGGCCACGTTCCGCGAGCATCCGCTCACCGGTATTGGCGTGGGCCATTTCGACGACGCGATGACGCGCCTGCCCGAATGCCGCACCGGCGAATGGATCAAGCGCTGCCACCTTGGCCACGCCCACAACGACCTGGCCGAATGGGGTGCGACCCAGGGCGTGCTCGGCATCGCCTTGCTGCTGCTCGTCTACGGCGGCCCGCTCTGGGTGTTCGTGCGCCTGTACCGGCGCAGCGGCCAGCGGCGTTTCCGCGGCCCGGCGGCGGCCGGCATCATGGTCGTGGTCAGTTACATCCTGTGCGGCCTGACCCAGTCGATGTTCGCCCACCAGGTGACCGCGAGCCTCTACTGCTCGCTGATCGGCGTCCTGGTCGGCCTGGCGGCGCGCGAGGCGATCACGCCGGCAGCGGTGCCGGTGCCGGCTCAGCCCGCCTTGCGCTGAGCCGGCGGGTCGGCCACCGGCTGGCCGTGCTGCAGCAGCCACAGCATGATCGCCTTCTGCCGCACGTAGTTGGCGCGCACATAGGCATAGACCAGGCCGCGCCAGCCATCCAGGAAGCCGCCGCGCAGCAGGTAGCCGCGCCAGAAGCGCCAGGCCGGCGCCAGCACCAGCTTCGACCACGACGCCCGCTTGCCGCGGGCGTGCTCGTGTTCGGCCATCATCCGCGCATAGCGCTGGGTCTTGGCCAGCTGCTGTTCCAGCGAGCGGTACGGGTAGTGGATGAGATCGCCGCGCAGCGTGCCGATCGGCCCGTCCACGCTGGCCGCCTCGTGGATCTCGCGCTTGCCGCGCCAGCCGCCACGGCGGCGGTCGAACAATCGCAGCACCCGGTCCGGGTAGGCATTGCCGTGGCGCAGGAAGCGGCCGAAGTAATCCGACAGGCGGTTGAAGCGGTAACCCGCCATGCCGGCGAAGCCACCGTCGCGCGCCGTTTCGATCGCGGTGCGTAGTTCCGCGCTCACCCGCTCGTCGGCGTCCAGGCACAGCACCCAGTCGTGGGCGGCCTGGGCCACGCAGTAGTCCTTCTGGCTGCGGAAGCCCTCGAAGGTCTTCTGCAGCACCCGCGCGCCCATCGCCGTGGCGATGGCGGCCGTGTCGTCGCTCGAATGCGAGTCCACCACCACGATCTCGTCGCAGAACGCCAGCGAGGCCAGGCAGTCGCTTATGCGCCCGGCCTCGTTGAACGCGATAATGCAGGCCGAAATGCGAGGCCGTTCGGACTGGGCGGTCGATGAGGACATGAGATGGCCGATTATCTGCTGTTCGCGACGGAGCGGTACGCCCTGCCTATTCTGGCGCCTCTGGCGCGGGCGTTACAGGCCAGCGGGCAGGGCGTGGCGGCCTGGTTCGAGGACGGCGCCCGCGGTGCGGTCCTGGAGGGGGTGCCCCCGGTCGACCTGCACGGCGCCCTGGCCCTGCGCCCGCGCGCGGTGTTCAGCGCCGCCAACTGGGTGCCGACCTTCCTGCCCGGCGCCAAGGTCCAGCTGTTCCATGGCTTCAACGTGGAGAAGCGCGGCGACACCCGTGGCCATTTCCGCGTGCGCGGCCTGTTCGACCTCTACTGCACCCAGGGCCCGGCGACCACCGCGCCGTTCCGCGAGCTGGCCGCGCGCGAGGGCCACTTCGCCGTCGCCGAGACCGGCTGGCCCAAGCTCGACCCGCTGTTCCGCGACGATGGCGGCCAGTCCGCGGCCCTGCGCGCCGCGGCGGCGGAGCGGCCGGTGATCCTGTTCGGTTCGACCTTCACCGAGCGGCTCAGCGCCGCGCCGGTGCTGTTCGACGCGATCGCCGCCGACATCGCCGGTGGCGAGCGCTACTGGCTGCTGACCCTGCATCCCAAGTGCCCGCCGGAGCTGTTCGACCGCTATCGCGCGCTGGCCGGCGCGAATGCGCGTTTCATCGAGCCCGAGCAGGTGATGGCGGCGCAGCGGGCGGCCGACGTACTGGTGTCCGATACGTCCTCGATCGTGTCCGAGTTCGTGGTCCAGCACAAACCGGTGGTGACCCTGCGCAACCGGGCGCCGAAGCCGCACATGATCGATTTCGACGATCCGGCGCAGCTGCCGGCGATGCTGGCGCGCGCGCTGCAGCCGACACCGGCGCTGATGGCGGCGATCGTGGCCTACGCCGATGCGATCCACCCTTATCGCGATGGGTTGTCTTCCGAGCGGGTGATCGCGGCGACCGAGGATTTCATCGATGGGGAGATGGGGCGGTTGAAGCGCAAGCCGCTGGGGGCGCTGTGGCGGGGGCTGCAGATTCGCAAGGATCTGGGGTATTGGGGGTTGTCGCGGCGGTAGGCTGCTCTGGTGGCTTCACTCTCTCCCTTTTACGGGGGGGGGGAAGCGGGGCACCCGCTGGCGCGGGTTGTGTTGGGGTTTATTGAGGGCGCGCCGGTGTTTGCGGAGGCTTGGCTCTGACTTACGGCATGGGCGCCGACCCGGCGGGGGTGGGGGCGTCGGTTTCGGCAGACGTCCCTGTCGTGACGAAACCGAACGTGGCACATCCCTGTGCCACTCGCCCCCGCCCCCGCCGGGACGGCGCATGGCGCTTCAGTTCTCAAGTCTTCGTTTGGGAGCGCGCAGGGAGGGGGAAGAGAAGAGCTGCACTCCCCGACCCTCAGCGAGCCACGACCCACGGACTTCGACAGCTGGCGCCGATAACGGCGAACGAAGGCCGGGCCGTTCCGATCGCCCGACGTCAGGGACGTCGCTCTTCTCTTCCCCCCTCCCGGCGCGCTTTTGAAGAATGGGGAAATCAAAGCGCCGGGTGACGTCCCGGCGGGTATGGGCGCGAGTGGGCCATGGATGGCCCACGTTCGGTTTCGTCACGACAGGGACGTCTGCCGAAACCGACGCGCCCATACCCGTCGGGGCGGCGCACCACAACGTAAGTCAGGGCCATGCTTCCGCGACCGTTGGCGCGCCCTCAATAAATCCCAACACAACCCGCGCCAGCGGGTGCCCGGCTTCAGCGAGGACAAGCAAACCCACGCAATGTCCATCTCCAGGCAAAGAGCCCCTACCAGCGCAACTTCCGCCGCGCCAAACGAGCAACCAGCTGCTCATGCAGCGCCTGCGCCTCCCCCACCGGCAGCAACCGCAACCGCAGCGCCGGACCGCCGCCCTGCGCCCCCGCCGTATCCAGCCATAGCGACGCCGTGCCGCACAGCCGATCCAGCGGCGAGCGTGACAGCTGCAATGCCTGCAGCTTGTCCAGCTCGGCCATGCGCCACCAGCGATCCCACCAGCCACCACGCACCACGATGCGCTCCGCGTCCACCGCATAGCCCATCCGCGCCACCTGCCGGTACGCCGCGAACAACGACCACGGCCACCACAGCAACAGCAGCCAACCCCACGGGCTTGCATACCACCCCAGCGCCGCGGCCACCGGCAGCAGCCATAGCGCCGGCAACGCGAGCCGCCAGCCGTTGCGATGCGGCACCGCCGCCCACTGCGTCGGCGGCCAGCTCGCATGCGGCAGCAGTTCGTCGACCAATGCATCGCAGGCCGCCGGCATGGCGATCGGCGCCAGGTCGCGGAACGCCCGGCCTTGCTCGTCGTGGCCCTGCGAGGCGGCGATGTCCACCTGCAGGCGGCGCCGGCGCAGCAGCCGGTGCAGGAAGGTTTCGCGCAGCGTCCAGGCCTGGATGCGCCGGCGCGTGGTGCTGGTACGGATCCGCGTCAGCAGCCCGCGCTCGATGGTCAGCCGGCGCTCGGCCTCGCTGAGCCGGAAGCCGTGGTACTGCATCAGCGCCAGCACCACCGACAGCACCCGCATCGCCGCGACCAGCACAAGCACCAGCACGATCGCCGCCACCGCGCTGGCGGCCAGGCCGGGATGCACGTCATGCACGTAGCGCCAGGCGTGTTCGCCATTGTGGGCGATGAAACTGGAGACCGAGCGCTGCGGGAACAGCTGGTAGAGCAGGCCGAACGCCGCCGCGACCACCACCATGCCGCGGTTGGAGACCAGCCCCAGCCGGATCACCTCGGCCGTCGGCAGCGCCAGCAGCAGGCGCGGAGCCGGCGTTGCCGGTAGCGCGCCGTCGACAACCGCCTCCGCTGCCGTCGCCTGGTGCGCGCCCTGGCGCACGCGCTGTTCCAGCGCCAGCGCCCGGTCCATCCGCAGCACCCGCATCTGCGCTTCCGGGCGCGCGCCGCCGGCCGATTCCAGCCGCACCTCGGCCACGCCGAATACCCGGTGCAGCACGTTCTGGTGCAGCACCACGTTGTGGATCCGCGCGAACGGGATGTCGCGCCAGCTGCGCTCCAGCAGGCCACTGCGGATGTGCAGTGCATCGCCGCCCAGGCGGTAGCGGTAGGTCAGGTACTGCAACAGCGACACGCCGACCAGCACGATGATGATGCCGGCGCTGACCAGGTGGCCGATGTTCTCGTCGCGATCGCCGCGCTGGCCGAACACCACCAGCGCCACCAACGGCACCAGGTACTGCTTGGCGTGCTGCAGCAGCACGAACAGCCACGACAGCGGATGCAGCCGCTGTTCGTCGCCGGAGGGATCGTCGAGCGAGGGACCCGTGCTCACAGCGCGTCGTCGTCCGCGTCGAGCTGGCGGGCGAGGCGATCGCGCAGGCGCTGCGCATCGGCCACCGCCAGTCCCTCGATCGCCACCGCACTGAAGCGGCTACCGGCGGTATGCACCACCAGCGTTGCCAGCCCGGCCAGGCGCTCGATCGGGCCGCGGCGCAGGTCCAGGTGCTGCACGCGGCTGGCCGGCACGCGGGTCTCGTGCTGCCACAGCCGGCCGCGACGCACGCCCAGGCCCTGGGCATCGAGCTGCCAGCGCACCCGGCGCCGGCGCACGAAGGCCCAGCCGCCGAACAGCAGCGCGACCACCACCACGCCGACCGCCAGCACCGGCCACGACGGCACGAAGCGGCCGGTGACGTGCGCGCTCGTCCCGGCCACGCCGCCGGCGATGAGGAAGGTCAGGGCGGTCATCCCGCCATGCAGCAGCGCGCCGCGCAGCGGCAGCGGTTGCCAGCCGGTGGCGGCGACGGATTCGGAAAGCGACGGCGAGGGTTCGGACACGGAACGGGCGCCTGCGAAGGGAGGCGCCCAGCATAGCGGCGGCGCGGGGGCCGCCGGAACCGTGGCCCCCGGGGCCGGGGACTACTGCGAGGACAGGATCAGCGCGTCCACGTCCAGCGCATGGCCGGCGCGCGCCGCCTTGGTGCGCAGGTACTGCTCGTTCTCGGCGGTGATCTCGCCAGTGACCGGGATGCGCTCGACCACCTCGATCCCCGCCGCGCGCAGGCGCTCGACCTTGCTCGGGTTGTTGGTCAGCAGCGTGATGCGCTCGATGCCCAGGCCGCGCAGCATCGCCACCGCGCTGCCGTAGCGGCGCTCGTCCGGGCCGAAGCCGAGCTGGGCGTCGGCGTCGATCGTGTCCAGCCCGGCGTGCTGGTAGCCGTAGGCGCGCATCTTCGCCGCGATGCCGGTGCCGCGGCCTTCCTGGTCCAGGTACAGCAGCACGCCGCCGCCCAGCTCCTTGAGCTTGGCCAGCCCACGCCGCAGCTGGTCGCCGCAGTCGCACTTGAGCGAGCCGAACAGGTCGCCGGTCAGGCAGGAGGAATGCACGCGCACCGGCACCGGCCTGGACAGGTCCGGCTGGCCGACGATGATCGCCACCTGGTCGCGCTGCGCCACGCCGCCGCGGAACACCGCGAACTCGCTCATGCCGACATCGCGCAGCGGCACCGGCGTGCGCGTCACCAGCTCATAGGCCCGCGCGGCCGCATGCGAGCAGCCGCTGTCCAGGTCTTCCAGCGCCAGCCACTGGCAGCCCTCGAAGGGCAGGCCGTCGTCCTCGTCCAGGTCCACCGCCAGCACCGCCGGCAGCAGCAGGCCGAGGCGGGCGATCTCCGCCGCGCCGGCATCCAGCGCATCACCCGGCGTCCACTGCGCCGGCACCTGCGCCTGGCGCAGGTAGGCCAGCGAGGCGAGGTCGTCGTACGACACCCCCGCCATCGGCACCCGCGCGCCCTGCGGCGCCTGCAGGCCGAGCACGCTGGCGCGGGTCGGGGTCAGGAACAGGTAATGCCGGCCGCCCGCTGCTTCGGCGAACGCCGCATACGAACGCGCCGTGCTGCTGTCCAGCGCGAGCACCGCGCGGGCATGCCCGTGGCGATCACGCAGCACCACCGGGCGGCTGGCGCGCAGCTCGGAGGCGGCGCGCTCGCAGCGGATCGCGGCCGGGTTGCCGAACGGGTCGCGGGCCGGGCGATCGCCGGGAGAGGGGGCGGGGGGGGAGGCGGGGGTATCCATCGTGGTTCCGGGATGGGGGCGGGCCGGGGTGGTTCAATCCTGCCCGAGGCCGTGCAACAGGACGTTACGCTGACGGCATCAATCGCTAGTGCGGATGTCGCGCCGTCGCATAGGGATTGGCCTCGCCGCTTTCCGGCGGGCGCAGCGTGTAGCGCTTGTAGGTCCACTGGTACTGGGTCGGGTCGCGGCGGGCGATGCGCTCCAGCCCGGCGTTGAGCGCGGTGGCGGCCAGCACCGGGTCCGGGTCGGCCACCGCCGGCCCGGCCGGCTCCACGTGCAGGGCATATTCGAGGTCGTCGCTGGTGCGCTCGACCCAGCCGTACAGCACGATCGCCCCGGTCCGCTCGGCCAGCCGGTTGACCAGGGTCATGGTCAGCGCCTGGTGGCCGAAGAACGGCGCGAACACCCCGTCGCCCATCTTCGGCTGCTGGTCCGGCAGGATGCCGACCGCGCCGCCGTCCTTGAGCACCTTGAACAGCTGGCGCACCGCCGGGCCCTCCGCGCGCACCTGCTGCACGGTGTCGCCGCCACGGGCCAGCTGCAGGAAGCCATCGACCGCGGCCGATTCCGGCGGCCGGTAGACGATCGCGATCCGGCCGCGCGAAGCCAGCCACTGGTTGAGCAGCTCCCAGTTGCCGAAGTGCGGAGCCGCCACGATCACCCCGCGCCCCGATGCCAGTGCCTGGTCGTACAGGTCCTGGCCATGGCGCTCGCGCAGCCGCGTCAGGTTCTGGGTGGGGGAGCGGGTCCAGGTGCGCAGCATCTCGAAGGTCTGGCGCGCGGTGGAGCGCAGGATCCGCCGGTGCAGGTCGGTGCGCTGGCCGGCGTCCAGCTCGGGGTAGGCCAGTTCCAGGTTGCGCCGGACCACCCGGCTCTCGCGGGCGTCCAGGCGCAGCCACAGCCAGGCCAGCCCATCGGCCAGCGCCTTCAGGCAGGGCCAGGGCAGGCGCCCCAGCAGCGATGCGGTCCGGTACAGCAGTCCGGCACGGAGATCGGTATTCATGTGGGGAATTCTAAGCGCTCGCCCCGGCTTTCCGTTCAGGCTGGCGGCGACGGCCTGTGCCGACTGGTCGCGAGGGCGGCGGGCCCGATCGCCTGGATGACAGGTTCAGCCCCATGCGCGATGCTCCCCGCGTCCAACCCTTGAGGAACCCCATGCTCGCCCTGATCCAACGTGTCACCCGGGCCTCGGTGGAGGTCGATGGCGAGGTGGTGGGGCAGGTCGGCCCCGGGCTGCTGGCCCTGGTCGGCATGGAGCCGGGCGATACCGAGGCGATGATCCGCCGGATGGCCGAGCGCCTGCTCGGTTACCGCGTGTTCGCCGACGATGCCGGCAGGATGAACCGCTCATTGACGGATATCGGCGGTGGCCTGCTGCTGGTCAGCCAGTTCACCCTGGCCGCCGACACCGCCTCGGGCATGCGGCCCAGCTTCACCACCGCCGCCCCACCCGCCGAGGCTGAACGCGGGTTCAACCAGTTGGTGTCCATCTGTCGCGAAAAACACGTTCCGGGGGTGGAAACAGGTCGATTCGGAGCCCATATGGTCGTCAACCTGGTCAATGACGGACCAGTCACCTTCCTGCTCAGGCCCTAGCCCCGGTCCGATGACCCGGCCGGCCTGACTAGCGCGGCGTCCCCCCTCCTCATCCGGCAGAAGGGGTGGCTCGCTGGTATAATGCTAGGTTCTCCCAATGACTCCCAGCCGGTGGCGCGAGCACTCATGGCCAACGAACGTCCTGCCCAGCAATCCGACATCAAGCAACTGATCAGCAAGGGCCTGGAACAGGGCTACCTGACTTACGCCGAGGTCAACGACCACCTCCCGGACGACCTCGTCGACCCGGAGCAGATCGAAGACATCATCGGCATGATCAACGGCATGGGCATCGACGTCCATGAAGTGGCACCGGACGCCGAGACCCTCCTGCTCAACGACGGCAACACCGGCAACCGCGAGGTTGACGACACCGCCGCCGAAGAAGCCGCCGCCGCGCTGACCGCGCTCGACACCGAAGGTGGCCGCACCACCGACCCGGTGCGCATGTACATGCGCGAGATGGGCACCGTCGAGCTGCTGACCCGCGAAGGCGAAATCGCCATCGCCAAGCGCATCGAGGAAGGCCTGGGCCAGGTCCAGGCCGCCCTGGGCACCTTCCCGGCCTCGGTCGAGCTGCTGCTGGCCGATTACGAACTGCACAAGGAAGGCAAGAAGCGCCTGGCCGAGATCGTGGTCGGCTTCAACGACCTGATCGAAGAGGCCGACGCCGCTGCCGCCGCCGAGCTGGAAATGGCCGCCGCCGAAGGCGATGCCGTGGAAGGCGACGACGAGGACGGCGACGACGAAGACGGCGCTGCCGAGGAAGACGCCGGCCCGGTCGGCCCCGACCCGGTCGAGGTCGCCAACCGCATGGGCGTGCTCGCCGACGAGCTGGCCAAGTTCAAGAAGGCGTACGCCAAGCACGGCGCCGAGCACAAGACCGTGACCAAGCTGCGCGAGGACATCGCCGCGGTGTTCACCACGCTCAAGCTGCCGCTGCCGCTGACCGACGTGCTGGTCAAGCAGCTGCGCGACGTGCAGAACTCCATCAAGGACCACGAGCGCCGCGTGCTGCACCTGTCGACCAACGTCGCCAAGATGCCGCGCAAGGACTTCATCCGTTCCTGGGAAGGCAACCAGACCAACCTGGAGTGGGTGGAAGACGCGCTCAAGCGCAAGCAGAAGTGGTCTTCGGCCCTGCGTGACGTCAAGGACCAGATCATCGCCGAGCAGCAGGCCACCATCGACCTGGAGAAGGCCAACCACCTGACCCTGGCCGAGATCAAGGAAATCAGCCGTGCCATGGCCTATGGCGAGGCCAAGGCCCGCAAGGCCAAGAAGGAGATGGTCGAGGCCAACCTGCGCCTGGTGATCTCCATCGCCAAGAAGTACACCAACCGCGGCCTGCAGTTCCTCGACCTGATCCAGGAAGGCAACATCGGCCTGATGAAGGCGGTGGACAAGTTCGAATACCGCCGCGGCTACAAGTTCTCGACCTACGCCACCTGGTGGATCCGCCAGGCGATCACCCGCTCGATCGCCGACCAGGCGCGCACCATCCGTATTCCGGTGCACATGATCGAGACGATCAACAAGCTCAACCGCATTTCCCGCCAGATGCTCCAGCAGTTCGGCCGCGAGGCCACGCCGGAGGAGCTGGCCAAGGAAATGGACATGCCCGAGGACAAGATCCGCAAGGTGATGAAGATCGCCAAGGAGCCGATCTCGATGGAGACCCCGATCGGCGACGACGAGGACTCGCACCTGGGCGACTTCATCGAGGACACCAACGTGGAGTCCCCGATCGACAACACCACCAACATCAACCTGTCGGAAACGGTCCGCGACGTCCTCGCCGGCCTGACCCCGAGGGAAGCCAAGGTGCTGCGCATGCGCTTCGGCATCGACATGAACACCGACCACACCCTCGAGGAAGTGGGCAAGCAGTTCGACGTCACCCGCGAGCGCATCCGCCAGATCGAAGCCAAGGCCCTGCGCAAGCTGCGCCACCCGAGCCGCTCGGAGCAGCTGCGGAGCTTCCTGGATATCGATTGATTCCAGGCGAGAGCCGAAAGTTGGAATGAAAAGCCCCGCGAAAGCGGGGCTTTTCTTTTGCCCGGCCGGAATGCACCCCACCTCCTTCTCCCCAGCGGGGAGAAGGTGCCCCGAAGGGGCGGATGAGGGGAGAGCCGTCACCTGCGATAACCCCCGAAAACCCCCCAACCCACCTGCCTTCCAGCGCATCAAATTGATACGATTCCCCCACGGGCCTATAGCTCAATGGTTAGAGCAGAGGACTCATCGAAAGGTGACCCCGGCACCGAAAGGGCCGGTGGAAAAACGGGATGAATTCAGGGGAACCGCAGCGGGTAAGGCCGCCGGCAACCGTGAGCCAAGCCGGCGGTACACCGCCGGAAGGTGCAGAGACTACCTGGGGGCTTCAGCGCCCTTGATGACAGGCTAGAGCGTCCCGCACCCCACCAGCGCAAGCTGCGGGTGAAGAGATAGTCCGCGCCGGGGGAAACTCCGGAACAAGCGAATCCTTTGGTTCCAGGTTCGAGTCCTGGTGGGCCCACCAATAGAGATATCGGGATTAAGTCTCTACTCAGTAGATGGCCCTAGATCGATCATCTATGTCGTTGAGCAATGCGTTGGAAATCGCATGTCCTGCTGGCCCGCACTCGGCGAAAACCAAGGTGCAGTCGCCCCCGTCAGAAATTACGTTGCCCTAATGAGGTAAGTCATGTTCAAGGCAGTATGCATCGACTACGACGGGCGGATTAAAGCTTCGTGCGTCACCGCACAGGTCACCTATGAGTGGTTCCTTAATGCGGTTAGGGGTTCGGAAGCGAATCTCGAAATACAGCGTGGTGTCATTGGCGGAAGAAAGGCGTACGCAACACTCCGTCAAGATCTGAAAAGCGGTTGTGTATTGCCCCCAATAGTCCTTGCCGAGGCTGGCGCGACCACCGCAGTCGTTGTTGATGGGGTCGAGAAGTCGCTCGAAGTGCTCTCTGCTGAGCTTGGCGCCATTCAGGGGGACTCAATTTATATCATTGATGGCTTGCAAAGAACGAACGCCATTCGACGAACGGTGGAAGAGCTCAAGCATGACCCTGACGCGCTTCAGGAGTTTATGCAGCGGAAAGTCCGCGTTGAGATGTGGCTCGGGGCCACGTTTGGCGCTATTGCCTACCGCATGTTGTTGCTCAATGCGGGTCAGCGACCGATGTCGATGCGACATCAGATCGAAGTGCTCAGTTCTAGACTAGGCCAATCACTCTCCGATATTCCTGGAATTGACATTTTTACCGTTGGCGACTCCAGGCGGCGAGCCAATCCAGGGCAGTTTCAACTGGCGAAGCTTGCTCAGGCATTTCAGGCATGGCTACAGGGAAAGCCAAACGTAGATGTTAGGAATGTGGTCATGGAGGAGCTGCTTGCAGAAGGTGCAATCGAGACGCTTGGATATGCGCTTGATGATGCCGATCCGACAGGGAATGACGGATTTCATAGACTAATGTCTTGGATTGTCAACATGGATCGCTACCTCGGAAGAGAAAATCTCACCTTTCTCGGCAACGAAACTGTCCTGCAGGGGGTTGCGGCGGCAGTGGGAGGATCCGAGCGTCATGAGAAAATTTCCGATCGAGTCTGGAGTTCGATGGATGAACTTTCCGACTCATGCTCAAAGGGTAATGCCGCTGAAGTTCTAGGTGTCGAGCTGTTTAACCAACTCCGCACTTCCTTTGACGTTGGCAAGGTAAACGTGGGCTCCGCTACTAGGGAGCTTGTTTACGGAGCATTCCAAGAGCTGTTCTTTTCGGGAGGGCTTCGTTCGATGAGGGAGTGTTGGGAGATTGCGGCATCCAGGGTCATCTAAATGGGAATTCCTGCCCACATTGCGGCGGCTCTCGGGTGTCCGCCCGAAATCGACAGGGAGGCGTTTGATGCGCACCTGGAATCTGTTTCTACGAGCCGCCTTCCATGGTTCTTGGCGGACCGCGATGCTAGGGAGGTCCTGACTAGCTGCCTGTTTGACGAGAGGGCTGCCTTGGAAAAGGTTGCCATTATTGAGGTGCTATACGTCAGGGGATTTGTCTATTACAGCGCGACTAGCGATGGGAACGAGCTGCGCTCACTCTTGGCCTTCCCGGATAGTGCATTCTCTGTAGCCGATGTCCCTACGGCGGCGCTTGCAGCCCTGGCGAGGCTCTGGCCAACTTGGCAGGCACTGGTTGTGAGCGAAGAAGATGCTGGCGAGGGTGGAGAAGTGGTTGATCCGACTGGCCGGGGCGGGGAGGGCGAAGTTTGGGCGCCCAGTAAATTGAGGGGAAAAGTGCTGGTTCTCTCGCCTCGAGAGCAGCAGCTCATGAAAGTTGAAGAGATCGATCTCAACAACGTGCTGATAGCTCTCGCGGGAATTCAGCGAGAGACTCTTGCGAAAAAGGTTGGGCCTCCAGCGTGGGTGGCGAAGTCTTCGGCGAACCTGGGCGGGCAATCTTTAGCACTGCGAAATGAGATGATGGCAGGTCGCCTCCTGCAAGAAGCTCTGGGAGAGACCCGGCCGAGATGGCGCTTTATTGCGCTGTATCGAATCTTAGAAGCTGCATATCTCGTGGCGCTAAAGGATGCATTTGCGCGAGACTTTCTGAGAGCGCCCAAGGTTGCGGTTGAGCGAGTTCAGGGTGCCTTGGGCTCGGAGCAAAAGCAGTTCGACCAGCTTGTCGTCCAGCATGATCTGATCGCGAACTTCGACGAAATTCGAGTTGTGATCGAAGGCTTGCCAGCTAACAACTTCGCTTCCGCTATCAAAAAGCGAGTGGATGAGCCGTTAGCTAGGGAAGCAGGCGCGAAGCGCTGGCGACTTGGTGTTGGATACACTTACCAAATTCGGTGCTCGATCGTCCACGCAGGTCAAAGGGATGTAGTTTTTGATCGTTATGAAGATGGTGACGATGCACTGGTTGCATTGCTTCCAAGCTTGGAGCGGGCTGTTTTTGCATTGCTGGGGGTTGATCTGCCGTGAATGCATGCGAGCTTATGCTGTCGCGCGAAGTATCAGCACGAGTCTGGAATTTCTAGATATTGCCGGTCACTCCCGATCAAGAAGTCTTGGCATGTATCGACTAGGTTGTTTTCCGGAATCCGCGTCGTTCCTCTGAGCACGCATTCCCAGATTACGATGACGCGCCAGCCTAGCTTGATTAGTGCATCTATGTGTGACACATCACGAGTTTGATTCCCGCAAATCTTCGTTGCCCAGAACTCTGCTCTAGTTCGAGGCAGATGGAACGAGGCGCAGGCATGTCCATGCCAGAAGCAGCCGTGGACGAAGATAACAGCTCGATACCGTGGAAGAACCAAGTCTGGCCGCCCGGGCAGTTTGCGGTCGTGTAACCGGTAGCGAAGCCCTCGCGCATGTAGGGCTCGGCGTACGATCATCTCCGGTTTCGTATCTTTCCCCCGAATTCGACTCATATTGAGCCGGCGTTGACCCGGCGTCAGTGTGTCAGTCATTACTCGGAGGTCCCGCTGCTTCTCACGTCACGCCGTGCAGGTAGATTCTTCTTCCGGCTTAATGTGCTCCGGCCCAAGTACAGCGCGCTGAATGGTCTGCATCATGTGGACAGCAAGGGCCTTTGCCATCAATGGAGGGACGGCGTTTCCGACTTGCTTGAAAGCAGGATTCATAGTTCCACTCAGTCGGAAGCCATCAGGAAATGATTGAAGGCGCGCAGCTTCTCGAACGGAGATCGTTCGAGCTTGCTTGCTGTCGTAATGGATATGGCTATAGCTGTCTTTTCCGAGATGTGCCATCAGAGTACGTGCAGGCTGATCGCTCCACATCTTGCGCCACTTATTGGGGAACTTGCTCACATCGTACGGCGGGACAATTGAATTCCAGAGGGCTTTGTACTTAGTAGAGCCCTCCGCAATCTTCTCGCCCTTCTTTCGGGCGGCATCTAGCCGCTCTTCAAACATTTCTACGGCATGCACGTAAGCCTCCGGGTACTGATCGCCGGGATTCATCCGAGCAAAGAGCTCGTAGTCGCGTGGCAAGTATCTGATTACATGATCCACCGGGCCTTCGATAGGTGCGCTATGCTTTGGCCAGTTGCGCATTAGAACGCCGTAAGCGGATGGCCTTTTGGGGCCGTAGCCGGCCGGTGTGTCGAAGCGCCGGGCACCCCTGGAAAGCTTTCCTGTCGAGAGGAGTTCACGCGCATGGATCGGGGGGAGATCTCTAAGAGCTTGTTCAGCTGTCACAGCTGGAGGAAGCTCCGCGCTGGCGGCAGGAGGAGCGATGTAAGAATGTGCTTGGCCTGCAAGATTGCGAAGTGTCTTGAGGGCGACAGAGCGTGAACCCTCGTAGCCTGGCGGCAGCACCAGCCAGTTGGTCGGGGAAGGGAAGGAAACCTCCGCCTTAAGCTCCTTCCTATAGGCAATTAGGAACATGCGCTCGCGCATCTGCGGGACGCCGTAAAAGGCGGCGTTAAGTAGCGTATAACCGCAGACGTAGCCCTTCTCAGCCAGGACTTCACAGGTTTCCTCTGCAATATTCTGACCGCCGTGGTTGAGGATGTCGGGCACGTTCTCCATGAGCACAGCCAGTGGCTGAAATGCGTCCACGTATTCAAGGTACTTTTTGTATAGCTGCGCTCTTGGATCGTGGATGAAAGCCTCAGGATGCTCTTCAATTTCGCGCAGCTTCGATCTGCCCACGCGTGCAAAAGCTTGGCAGGGGGGGCCGCCGACGACGATGTCAACCGAGCTAGAAACGCCACCAAGGCCGAGCGCTTTGCATAGCTCCTCTGGAGTGGTCTTCGTGATGTCGATCGGTTGACTGTGAGCCTCGCTGCCGCCGTGGAAATTAAGGCCATGGGATCGCGCCGCGTCCGGGTCAAACTCCACCGCTGCGCGCATCTCGAAACCCGCAAGTTCGAATCCGAGTGAAATGCCGCCACAACCCGCAAAGAGATCGAGCACGCGTGGCTTGGAACCGGCCTTGAGGCGCTCCAGTTTATGAACAAGGACTTCGTCGTACATTAAAAATTTTCCTTTTCGCGCGACAGACGAAGTGGGAGCTCGAGCTGCCCATCGTACTCATCGAGAAATCGTTGAATCGCCATCCGGATCACCCAGGCCGACGAAACGTGATTTGAGTCAGCCAGTGCTTGGACGTGGGAGTGCACATCTTCAGTTAGAAGCACAGAGGTGCGGACGGTCTTTCGGTCAGGGGCGATAGGGGGGCGGGCCATTTGCTCGGGCCGAGCTTAGATGATTGGCGCAATCATGCACCAAAATGCATACTATTGCATCAGTCCTATGGCCCGGCTGGGGTCAGAATCGTCATTTATTGAAGGGGGGGTCAGGATGCCGCGTAAGCTAGCTCTGAAGCGTCTCACCACGTCAGATTTGACGTTGTTCAAGTCACATTTTCGGAACCATCCATCGAGCAAGCAGAAGGCTTTCAACCTTGACTCACGGGTGATGACCGGGAAGCTGTTTCCTCGCCTACGGGAACTGGCGCCGATTCCCCCCCACCGGCATACGGTGGATTTGCGCATGTATGGCCCGGGCGGCGCGCCTGCCTACAGTTTGGCGAGAAAGATTCTCAAGCAGCAGAAGAATTGGCGTTTGAATGGCGAGCTCATCGACGATCCGGATGGGCGGCCAGGCCTTTACGATGCTTTGAACGAGGGTGACTACGCCATCCTGGAGTTCGAAGGGGATGATGCGCCTAGTGGGGTAAAGATCGTCCTAGTGGCGAAGGATGTGCCCGCAGATGCGCGTATTCATGCTGAGCTTTACGATCGGTTCCCCGTAGGGTCGATGTGGGCTATTAGTGTCGACACCATTCAAGAAGTAGTTGCCGCGGCAAGTCCAGCCGCAGGGCATCCTCTGAACGACTGGGTGGACGGTGACACGATAGAAGATGCTGTGCTGGGCGGGGCCGAAGGGGCTGCCGCTATTTCCAAGCGTCGTGGCGCAAGAGGAATGAGCCCTGAAGATTTCATACGAGCCCTCCGTCGAGCGGAGGTTACCGGACTTGTTGGTGAGGAGTTGCTCAATGCATGGCTAGACGAGCGCCAGAGCATTGCCGAGATCGATAGCTTCGAATGGGTTTCGAGTTCCAATGCAATATCGCCTTACGACTTTCTGGTTTCTCCCAAGGCGGGCCAAATTCGGTTGATAGACGCGAAGAGCTCGTCAGGTGCCTTTGGAAATCCTATCCACCTGTCTTTCCGAGAACTTCAGACTGCGGTTGAGGGCAAAGATCCATACGATATCTATCGGCTTTACGAAGTTAGCGAAGCTGGAGGAAAAATGCGCATTGCAGCCGACGTGAGGCAATCGCTTGAGCCTGTGCTTGCCGCACTTCGCATACTGCCTCATGGCGTTTCTGTGGATTCGATCTCTATCAGGCCGGAGAACCTAGTCTTTTCTGGAGAGGTTCTGGTTCTGAGTGCAGCGGACGACGGGCTTGTCGAATGAGTTGGAACTGTTGATCCCGCAGTTCTGGATTTTGGCTCTGGCTGCGCTCCTTTGCCTCAAGAGTGCATAAATCGTCGATACTTCAGTGCGCAGAGTTCTTCGTCTATTCGAAGCACATTCCTGATTCCTCTCGGGGAATAGTGGGTGCAATCTGTGACTAGGAGTCTAGAATCTCCGGACACAGCGGTGCTCACGGTCGAAAATCGGTGAGCTCTGCGCCCGAGCGATCGGGCGTGGACCGACGCTACCAGCGTCGGGAGGGCGGCGAATACAAGACTCCCTTGTGGAGGAATAAGCCCACCGACTGTGTCCGGTTCTAGCCTCCCGACACCCGTCGCCAGCCCGGCGACGGGGGCAGTCCATGCCAAGGAGGCACCGATGAGTCACCCGCCACTTCCCCCGCGTCCACCGGTTCCGCGCCGCAAGCGCCGTCAGTCCGAAGACCCCAGGCCCCGGCCGCAGTGGGTCTGGGTCGAACCTGTTCTCCCGCCCATGCTCACCGCCGAGGAGATCGCCGCGCTGAACGCCGCCGACGCGCTCGCCGCCGAGGCCCGGCTACGGCGCTGCGTGCCGCACCGGCCCAAGCGGTGCCGGATCGGCGAGAGCTTCTATCCGCATGCCAACCGCAAGGTGCCCTACATCCGCCTGCGCGGCGGCTGGCTGTCGCAGGCCGGCTTCGAGGTCGGGGGCGGGCTGTGGATCGAGGTACAGGGGGAGTCCATTGTCCTGACCCGTATTCCGCCCGATCCGCCGGCGTTGCCTCCAAAGCGGCGACGGCGGAACTAGATCCTGCCGCCGTGTGGGGTAACGAAGCTACGGCCACGTAGCCTTTTGTTGAGGGCGCATAGCTACAAGCGCTCTGCAGAAAGCAAAAAGCTCTAGCGCTGTCAGGACGCATCGGACGACGCCGTCACAGCCGTCAGTTCCAGCCTTGGCTCTGACTATTGAGTCCGAACCAGCCGGGAACCGGAACGCGAGCGTCCAGACCGGAGCATACGACTCAGGCCTCGAGAGGCATCAACGCCACCCGCAACGTCCCCGCTGCCGGAGAGCAAACCTCCCCGGCAGCGCGCGCCACCCCGTCGTCAGAACCGATACCGGAAACTCAAGGTCGCACTCACCGGCGCGGCGTAGTACAGGTTGCTGTACTCATCGAGCACGAAGTACTTGCGGTCCAGCAGGTTGTCGGCGTTGAGCTGCAGTTCGGCCTGCGGGTTGAACTGGTAGCGCGCCATCAGGCTGACCAGCGTCACCGACGACTGGTTCACCGTCTGCGGGCCGTTGGGGCCATCGACCGGGGCGTGGCTGGACGATTGCCAGTTCACGCCGCCACCGATCGTCAGCGCATCGAGCATCGGCAGGCGATAGGTGGTGAACGCGCGCCACAGCGTGCGCGGCAGGGCGGTGCGCAGCTTGGCGCCGTCCGGCCCTTCCAGATCGAAGTAGGAGCCGCCGAGCGAGGCGTTCCAGCGCTCGGTCAGGTCGCCGGCGAGCTCCAGCTCGGCGCCGCGCGAGCGGGTGCCGTCCACCGCGAGGTAGGCCTGGGTCATGCCGTCGGGCAGGTACTGGCCGACATCGGCCTCGGCGACGTTGTCCTGCTTCGTGTCGAACAGCACCAGCGATGAGTTGAGGCGCCCGTCGAAGTGGCGGCCCTTCAGGCCGATCTCGTAGCTGGTGCCGACCACCGGGTCGAGGTAAGCACCGCTGGCGGCGCGGTTGTTCTGCGGGTTGAAGATCTCGGTGTAGCTGGCGAACACCGACCAGGTCGGGTCGATGGCGTAGACCAGGCCGGCGTAGGGAATGGTCTTGTCGAGCTGCTGGTGGAACACGCCGCTGTAGACGTCGTCGGTGTCGTTCCTGTAGCGGCTGTAGCGGGCGCCGGCGATGAGTTTGAGTGCGTCCGCCAGGCTGAAGCGGGCAGCGGCGTAGAGGCCGGACTGGTCGGTGCGCACCGTGGTGACGCGGTCGGCCTGGTCGGCGAACACCGGGCGCGGGAAGTGGCCGTCCCATTCGAGGAAATTGCCGACCGGGGCGATGTCGTCGTAGGCGTATTCGTCGGTGTTGCGGCGATAACGCGAGCCGGTGGCGCCGACGACCAGCTCGTGCTCGCGGCCGCCAAGCTGGAATTGGCCGCTGGCGTAGGCATCGAGGTTGTCCTGGCGGCCGGCGTCGCGGGCGCGGTAGGCGTAGGGGTCGAGCCCTTCGCCGGTCTCGCGGTTGGGCCAGCCGTAGACATAGAACAGCGAGGAGTCGCCCTCGGTGCGGCGGTGGCTGGCCAGGGCGCGCAGCTGCCAGCCGTTGCCGAAGCGGTGGCGCAGGTCGGCGAAGGCGGTCTGGGTGCGGTTCTTCCAGTAGCTCCAGTCGGTGGAGGTGTTGAAGCCGCGGCGCCATTCGATGAAGCCGCCGTCGTCGTAGAACACCGGGTACGAGCCCCAGGTGACGCTGTGCGGGTCGGTCTGCTGGAAGTCGTAGCCCACGCTCAGCGTGGTGGCTTCACCCAGGTCGGCATCGATCACGCCATAGGCGACCTGCTTTTCGGTGTTGTAACGGTCCAGGTAGGAGCCGCCCTGCTCGTAGGCGCCGACGAAACGGCCGCGCACGCTGCCGGTGGCGTTGAGCGCGCCCGATACGTCCACGGTGCCGCGGTAGGTATCCCACGAGCCGGCGCTGAGCGAGGCGTCGGCGGTGAACTCGCGCGCATTGGCGTGCTTGCGGATGAAGTTGATCGAGGCCGAGGGGCTGCCGGCGCCGGAGAGCAGGCCAGTGGCGCCACGCAGGATTTCGATGCGGTCGTAGATGACGGTATCCAGGCTGCCATCGGCCGAGCTGCTGTTGAGGCTGGAGGCGATCGGCACGCCGTCGTAGGACATGTTCTCGATCTGGAAGCCGCGCGCGTAGAACACCACGCGCTCGGTGTCATAGGCGTTGGAGAACACGCCGGTGACGTTGTCGAGCACGTCGCGTACGGACTGCAGGTTCTGGTCCTCGATGCGCTGCTGGGTGACCACGGTCAGCGACTGCGGGGTGTCCTGCGGGGTGAGTGAGAGACGGGTGGCGGCGGCGGTCTGCTCGACGGTCCACGAGTCCGGGCGTTCGCCGGTGACCTGGACGGCGTCGAGCGTCCTGGCGACGTCGGCCTGCTGGGCCTGGGCCTGCAGGGCCAGGCCAAGGCCGAGGGAGAGCAGCGAAAACTGCGCGGCGGCGCCGGAAACGGTTGTGCATGTGCAAGCCCCAGTGAGAGTGAACGCGATCGCAGGGCGATCGCCGGATTCACGACCCATGGCTGGCGCGGGGGCTGGCTTGTCGTTGGCGGGATTGTAGGGCAGGTGGCCCCGTGGGTGCTGATCCGCCCTCGGGTCAGGTCGTCACTCAACGCGAGCGGGCAGCCGGATGACGATGCTCGCAGTAGCCGAGGGAGTGAATAGCTTCTCCATTTCGCGCCAGCAACAACCCGGTGCCCCTCTGCTATCGTCTGGCGCACGATGCGCTGGGGCTGTGCATCCATCCGGGGGGAGGGGAGATGGACGTGGGAAACGTCGACATGTGGAGGTCGCTTCAACTGGCGTATTCCAAGGGGCAATTCGCCAAGGCCAAGGAGCTGATGGACGAGTTGATCGCAGTCGATCCGACGTCTCCAGAAGGCCTGTGCGCGTTCTACCTGCGCGCCAGGGCCTATGAGGACGGCAGGTTCGGCAGCAGGGAACCCGCAAAGGCCCTGCTGGACTACCAGGTGCTCGTCGATCACGCCGAACTGTTCGGCAGCGACGGCATGTTGGGTTATGCACGCGTGCTCGTCCACGAGGACGCAAGGGCCAACAGGGAGCAAGCGGCCGACCTGCTGACGCGGGCAATCGCGATGGATGCGAACCTCAAGGCCATGATGGTGCTCGGGAGGCTCCGTGAGCTGGGATTCGACGATCCCGCCGGCGCCGCGAAGTGGTATCTCCGCGCCTATCGACGCGGCCTGCCCTGGGGCCTGCGATTCTACGCGCGGGTGCAGGCGCGGGAGGGCCGTCGCCTATGGGCGCTGGCCTGCCACATGGTGGCAACGCTTACCAGCCCATGGCTCGTGTTGATCCATGGTGTGCGATCTCCCTACAAGTAGCGCGCGCGCGGCGCCACCTGGATCTTCGCGCCGCCCCTCAATGCGCATGCTGCTGCGTCATCAGCGATTCCAGCAGCTGCTCATCCGCGCTCGAACACACGCCCAGCAGCAGCGCCTCCTCGCACCCGGGTGCGGCGATGTACGCATGCCCCATGTTCGAGTCGATATACACGCCCTGGCCCGGGCCGAGCTCCACCGGGTCGTAGAACTCGGTGTGCACTTCCACGCGGCCTTCGAGCACGTGGATGTACTCCTCGCCGGAGTGACGCACCAGCGCGCCGAACTCCTCGATCGTGCGCGCGCGCACCTTGGTCAGCACCGGGATCATGCGCTTGCGGCGCAGCTCCGGGCACAGGTAGTAGTAGTCGTAGTTGGGCGTGTTGACCTGGATCGCATCCTCGATGCGGCCGATGCTGCGGCGCGCGGTCACTGCCGGCTCCGGGGCTTCGCCCTGTTCGGCGAACAGCTCGGACATGCGCAGCTTCAGTCGCTGGCTCAGCTGCAGCAGCTTGTCGTAGGTCAGGGTGAGGCGGTCGTGCTCGACCTTGGAGAGCGTGGACAGCGGAATGCCGGACTGCTCGCTCATCTGCTTCAGGGTCCACCCCCGGCTGGTGCGCAGCGAGCGCAGGAGGCTGCCGATGGTGGGGTGGTCCGCGGTCATGCTGGGCTGGCTCCTTTGCCGATGAGGACACGATTGTCCTCCGCAGGTACATCATCACCCCGTCGCACATGCCATGGAAAGCGCCGAGGATGGCGGAATTACGGGGATTGTCGGCCTTCCGGGCGGGGCCGGGCGGCACTTGACAATTTTCCGATCAGGATCATTATCGCCCCATCAGGATGTATGGCAGCCCTTTGGGAAGTCCGTACGACCGCTGGGGGCGGCCTTCGACCAAATCAAAACGGCCCATTGCGGGACGGGGGAGAGCTGCCGATGCGTTCGCTGTCGATGATGTTGGCCGGCCTGTTGGCCACGATCCTGGCGGTCCCTGCCGCCGCGCAGGGCCCCGCGCCGCCGGCACCCGCCGCGCCGGTGCCGGCCCAGCCCACGTCGGGCGAAGCGGCGATGCCACCGGCCCCGGCCGGGGCACCGGCCCTCACCCGCGAAGACGTCTCGGCCTGGCTGGATGGCTTCATGCCCTACGCGCTGGAAACCGGCGATATCGCCGGTGCCGTGGTGGTGGTGGTGAAGGACGGCCAGGTGCTGGTGCAGAAGGGCTACGGTTACTCGGACCTGGAGAAGCGCACGCCGGTCGATCCGGACAAGACGCTGTTCCGCCCGGGCTCGGTGTCCAAGCTGTTCACCTGGACGGCGGTGATGCAGCTGGTCGAGCAGGGCAAGCTGGACCTGGACGCGGACGTCGCCAAGTACATCGACTTCCAGATCCCGGCGCGCGACGGCAAGCCGGTGACGCTGCGCCAGATCATGACCCACACCACCGGCTTCGAGGAGCAGATCCGCGCGCTCATCATCGAGGACCCGGCCAAGATCGTGCCGCTGGACCAGGCGCTGAAGCACTGGATCCCCGAGCGCATCCACGCGGCGGGCAAGACGCCGGCCTACTCGAACTACGCCACCGCGATCGCCGGCTACATCGTGCAGCGCGTGTCGGGCCAGCCGTTCGACCAGTACATCGCCCAGCACATCTTCCAGCCGCTGGGCATGCAGCATTCCAGTTTCACCCAGCCGCTGCAGCCGGAACTGCTGGCGCAGATGTCCAAGGGCTATGCCAAGGCGTCCGACGGCGAGGCCAAGCCGTATGAGTTCATCAGCCTGGCCCCGGCCGGCAGCCTGGCCTCGACCGGTGCGGACATGGGCCGTTTCATGATCGCCCACCTGCAGGACGGCGCCTTCGGTGATGCGCGCATCCTGCGCGAGGAGACCGCCCGCAAGATGCATTCGACCGGGCAGGCCTCGGTCGGCACGCTCAACCGGATGATGCTGGGCTTCTACGAGACCTCGATCAACGGCCATCGCGCGATCGCCCATGGCGGCGACACCCAGTGGTTCCACAGCGACCTGGAGCTGTTCCTGGACGATGGCGTGGGCATCTTCGTGTCGATGAACAGCTCCGGCCGCGATGGTGCGACGCGCTACCTGCGCGGCGAACTGATCACCCAGTTCGCCGACCGCTATTTCCCCGGCACGCCGGCCAAGGCGGCGGGCGTCTCGGCTGAAGACGCCAAGCTGCATGCGCAGCAGCTTGCCGGCACCTATGAGAGCAGCCGCCGGCCGGAGACCACCTTCCTGTCGCTGGCCAACCTGCTGGGCGGCGTGAAGGCGTACGCGAACAAGGACGGCACGGTGAGCGTGTCGATGGACCTGTCGCCGGGCGGCACGCCGCGGAAGTGGCGCGAGGTGTCGCCATACCTGTGGCAGGACGTGGACAGCACCGACCGCATGGCGGTGGACGTGGCCGACGGCAAGGTGACGCGCTTCGCGATGGAGCCGTACGCACCGATCATGGTGTTCGAGCGCCTGCCGTGGTGGCGCTCGCCGGCGCTGCTGCTGCCGCTGCTGGGCGCGAGCCTGTTCGTGCTGCTGATGACCGTGCTGGCCTGGCCGGTGTCGGCGCTGGTGCGCCGCTACTACCACGCGCCGTACCGCCTGACCGGCACCGATGCGCGCGCGCACCGGGTGATCCGCCTCACCGCGCTGGCCGTGCTCATCGCGATGGGCGCCGCGCTCGGCCTGGTGGTCGGCATGCTCAGCAACCTGTCGATGACCAGCACCGACAGCGATGGCCTGGTGATCGCGGTGCGCCTGCTGGCGACCATTATCCTGCCGATCGGCGCGATCCTGGCGCTGTGGAATGCCTGGTCGGTGCTGCGCAGCGACCGCGGCATCTGGGCCCGCCTGTGGGCGGTGCTGCTGGCGCTGGCCTGCCTGGTCGCGCTGTGGATCGGCCTGGGCCACCACCTGATCGGATTCGGCGCGAGCTACTGATCGCACCCGGCTGGCGGCGGTGCGCCGCCAGCCGTTCCGTCCTGATTCTCCCTTCGTGGCCTTTCCGGGTGCTTGCCGATGCGCGTTGAACTGCAACTGCATAACGAACCGCTGCCGCTGTCCTCGCCGTTCCGTATCTCCGGCTATGTCTTCGAGGCGATGCCGGCCACCGTGGTGACCCTGCGCGAGGGCGCGCACATCGGCCGCGGGGAGGCGGCCGGTGTCTACTACATGGACGACAAACCCACCGGCATGCTGGCGACGCTGGAAGCCCATCGCGCCGACATCGAGGCCGGCCTGGACCGCGAGTCGGCGCAGTCGCTGCTGCCGGCCGGGGGCGCGCGCAACGCGCTGGACTGCGCGCTGTGGGAGCTGGAATCGCAGCGCAGCGGCCGGCCGGTGTGGGACCTGGCCGGCCTGCCGCCGCCGCGTCCGCTGCTGACCACCTTCACCCTGGGCGCGGACGAGCCGGTGGTGATGGCGCGCGGGGCGGTGGGCTACAAGCAGGCGCGCGCGCTCAAGCTCAAGCTCACCGGTGATGTCGGGCTGGATATCGCCCGCATCAAGGCGGTGCGCGCGGCGCGGCCGGACGTGTGGATCGGCGTGGATGCCAACCAGGGCTACGTGCCCGACACGCTGCAGCAGCTGCTGCCCGCGCTGGTGGCGGCGAAGGTGTCGCTGCTGGAGCAGCCGTGCCGGCGCGGCCACGAGGCCGAACTGGAAGGGGTGGAGCGCGTGGTGCCGTTCGCCGCCGACGAGAGCGTGCTGCACCTGGGCGAGATGGACCGGCTGCCGGGCCGCTTCGACGTGGTGAACATCAAGCTCGACAAGTGCGGCGGGCTGACCGAAGGCCTGCGCATGGCCGAGCGCGCGAAGGAAATGGGGCTGAAGGTGATGGTCGGCAACATGGCCGGCACGAGCCTGGCGATGGCGCCGGCCTTCGTGCTGGGCCAGCTGTGCGACGTGGTCGACCTGGACGGGCCGACCTTCCTGGTGCGCGACCGCGTGCCGGGGGTGCGCTATGCGGCCGGCATGATCAGCTGTGGCGACGAGGTCTGGGGCCCGGCGCAGGCCGCACGCGCGTGAGCCTCGCCGCGCAGAAGACCTGGTTCGGCCAGCCGCGCGGGCTGACCATCCTGTTCCTCACCCAGATGTGGGAGCTGTTCTCGTACTACGGCATGCGCATCCTGCTGGTCTATTACATGACCAAGCAGCTGCTGTTCGCGCAGGAAAAAGCGTCGCTCATCTACGGCACCTATACGGCGATGGCGTACTTCACGCCGATCCTCGGCGGGGTCATCGCCGACCGTTGGCTGGGCAAGCGGCGCTCGGTGGTGCTCGGCGCCGGCATCATGGCCTTCGGCCATTTCGCGATGACCTTCGAGCCGCTGTTCTACGTCGGGATGGCGACGATCGCGCTGGGCAATGGCCTGTTCCTGCCGAGCCTGCCGAGCCAGATCAATGATCTCTACCAGGCCGACGACCCGCGCCGCGACCGCGCCTACAATGTCTACTACGTCGGCCTGAACCTGGGCGGATTGCTGGCGGTGCTGGTGTGCGGTGCGCTGGGCGAGCTGTACGGCTGGCACTACGGCTTCGGCGCGGCCGGCATCGGCATGTTCATCGGCTTGATGATCTATGTATTCGGGCGCGGTTACCTGCCGGCCGAGGCGGCGCCGGTGCGTGCGTCGACAACGGCGGCCGACGGCAGCGCCAGCCCGCGTGGCCTGTGGTGGCTGCTGCTGGGCGTGGGCCTGTCGGTGACGATCTTCCGCGGCGCCTACGAGCAGATGGGCAACACGCTGGCGTTGTGGATCGACAGCGGCGTGGATCGCCACTGGGGCGGCACGCTGATCCCGATGACCTGGTTCCAGGCGCTCAATCCGCTCGGCGTGATCGCGATGACGCCGCTGCTGCTGGCGGCCTGGCGCCGTCGTGCCGATGCCGGCCGCGAGGCGCACCTGGCTCGGCGCATGGCCACCGGTGCGCTGATCGTCGCGGCGGCTTACGGGCTGCTGGCGCTGGTGGCCGGTGCGGCCGGCGAGGCGCGGGTTGCTTGGCCGTGGCTGCTGGCGTTCTTCCTGATGTTCACCCTTGGCGAGCTGTACATCCTGCCGACCGGCCTGGGCCTGTTCGCCAAGCTCGCGCCGCCGCGGCTGGGCGCGACCACGGTGGCGGCCTGGTTCATGACCATCTTCAGCGGCAGCCTGGCCGCTGGCCTGGTCGGCACGCTGTGGACGCGGATGGGCCACGCCACCTTCTTCGCCGGGCTGGCCGGGCTGGCATTGGTTGCCGCCGCGCTGCTGTGGCGGCTGGATCGCCCGATCCACCGTCTTTCCTGATCACGCACCTTACGGAGGCACCACCATGCCGCGTTCGCTCCTGTCCATGCTCGTCACCGTCTTCGTCGTGCTCGGTCCGCTGCCGCTGCATGCCGCGCCGGCGCACTACGACCTGATCATCCGCAACGGCGTGGTCTACGACGGTACCGGCGCCAGGGCGCGGCGCGTGGACGTGGCGGTGAACGGCGACCGCATCGCCGCCTGGCTGCCGGTGGGCAACGACGCGGTGGCCACGCAGGTGCTGGACGCGAAGGGGCAGGCGGTCGCGCCGGGCTTCATCAACATGCTGAGCTGGGCGAACGAATCGTTGATCGCCGATGGCCGCGGCATGAGCGATACGAAACAGGGCGTGACCCTGGAGGTGTTCGGCGAGGGCTGGTCGATGGGCCCGTACAACGAGGCAATGAAGGCCGAGGCGCTGAAGCAGCAGGGCGACATCCGCTACCCGATCGAATGGACCACGCTCGGCCAGTACCTGGAGTACCTGCAGAAGAAGGGCGTGACCCCGAACGTGGCCTCGTTCGTCGGTGCGACCACGGTGCGCATCCACGAGCTGGGCGAGGACGACGTGCAGCCCGATGCCGCGCAGCTGGCGCGCATGCAGGAGCTGGTGCGCGCGGCGATGCGCGAGGGCGCGCTGGGTGTGGGCGGCTCGCTGATCTACCCGCCGGCGGCTTTCGCGAAGCCCGCCGAGCTGACCGCGCTGGCGCAGGCGGCGGCCGAATCCGGCGGTGGCTACATCGCGCATATGCGCAGCGAGGCTGATCGCTTCCTGGAAGCACTGGACGAGACCGTGGCGATTGCCCGCGCCACCGGCGAGCGCGCCGAGGCGTATCACCTCAAGGCGGCGGGCGAGAAGAACTGGCCGAAGATGGCCCAGGCGATCGACCGCATCAACGCGGCGCGCGCCGAAGGCCTGAAGGTCAGCGCCGACATGTACAGCTATACGGCCGGTGCGACCATGCTCGCCGCCACGCTGCCGCCGTGGGTGCAGGCCGGCGGGCAGGACGCGATGATCGCGCGGCTGAAGGATCCGGCGATCCGCAAGCGCGTGACCGCCGAGATGCGCGATCCGGACGTGGGCTGGGAGAACCTGCGCCTGCTGGCCGGCTCGGACGAGCGCGTGCTGCTGCTGGGCTTCAAGAACGACAAGCTCAAGCCGCTGTCCGGCAAGACCCTGGCGGCGGTGGCCAAGGCGCGCGGCAGGAGCGCGGAGGACACGATCATGGACCTCATCGTCGAGGACGATTCGCCGATCAGCGCGGCGTTCTTCCTGATGAGCGAGGACAACGTCGAGCTGGGCCTGAAGCAGCCGTGGGTGAGCCTGGGCTCGGACGCGGAATCGTCCGCGCCGGAAGGCGTGTTCCTGAAATCGACCACGCATCCGCGTGCGTACGGCAACGTGTCGCGCTTTCTTGGGCATTACGTGCGTGATCGCCAACTGATGCCGCTGGAGGAGGGCATTTACCGCCTCACCGGTTTGCCGGCGGGCAACTGGAAGCTCCGCGATCGCGGGTGTCTTGCTGCGGGCTGCATGGCCGACATCGTGGTGTTCGACCCGGCCACGATCAGCGACCCGGCCACGTACGCCAAGCCGATGCAGTACGCGACCGGGGTGAGCCAGGTGTTCGTCAACGGCGTGCAGGTGCTGCGCGATGGCGAACACACCGGCGCCACGCCGGGTCGCGTGGTGCGTGGGCCGGGCTGGCAACCCACGGCATCGCGTTAGCCGCTTACGCCGCCGCCTCACACAGCGGGAGGGTGTGGGGTTGCGGCCTGGCGGCCGCTGGGGCTTGGGTGTTCTGGTGGCTGGGACCTGGCTGGCCTTCGATGTGGATCGGTTGTTCTGGTCCTGCGGGCTGTTGGCGATGGGGTGTTCGCGGAAAGCTGCATGGGGTGACTCGGTCGCGGGCAGCGGGGAGTGAGGCCTGCTGCCGCTCATGTCCCCCGGTTCAGGCCCGCTTTGCGGGCATGAACCTCCTCCTTTACTTCCCGTCAGCAGGCCTCGCTCCCCGCCACCCCAGGGGCCAATGGCCGCTGAAAGGAAAGCAGAGCGAATGGACGGGGGGGAAGGAAAAGCGGGTCGCCCGCTACGCGGCTCGAGGCCACCCGCGAGGCAGCGGACTCCCGGGTGCGGGACGGCATCGGAGCGCTGGAGTCCATCCCCCACACACTCACTCCAACTTTGTCCTTTCCTCTCTTCTTTCTTCTTTTCTCTCTTCTCTCTTCTCTCTTCTCTCTTCTCCCTTCTCTCTCCGCTCTTCGCTCTTCGCTCTTCGTTTTGTGCTTTTGATTCTTGCTTCTGCTTTCAGTTCGGCGGCCGTGGTGAATGTGGCGTTGCGGCGCGGTGCCTGCTGACGGGAAGTAAAGGAGGAGGTTCATGTCCGCGAAGCGGACCTGAGCCGGGGGACATGAGCGGCAGCAGGCACCGCGCCGCAACGCCCGCCACAAGCTCACCCACCAAAAGCGCCAAACGAAGGCCAACGCACTCAACGTCAGCGCAGAGCCAAGAGGCCCCAGCGGCCGCAGGCCGCAACCCCCTCCTCCCTTCCCGCAAGAAGGGACCGCAGGCCCAGGCCGGGAACCCCCGACTGGAGCGGAGAAAATATTCTCCCAAAGGGTTGACAATTTTCCGATCAGGATCATTATCGGCCAATCAGGATGTTGCCGTACTCCGACGCTGTACCCGCCGCTGCGCCGCTTCGTTGCCTGGGGGAGAACAGACATGAACGCGCTTCACTCCGCTCGACCGTGGTATCGCTCCTCGTTGTTCCTGGCCATCTCCGGTGTCCTGGCCTGTGCCAGCGGGACGCCGCAGGCGATGGCCGCCGACACGCCTGCTGCTGAAGCCGCCGCCGCCGAAGCCGCCGCCGCAGCAGCGGACAGCGCCAAGACCCTCGACACCGTCGTGGTCACCGCCAACAAGCGCTCGGAGAACGTGCGCGAGATCGCCGCCTCGATCAGCGTGGTCGGCGAGCGCCAGCTGGAGAACATCGGCGCCAACGCGCTGGCCGACTACGCCAGCATGATCCCCGGCCTGCAGGTGCAGGACGGCGGTGCGCCAGGCCTGACCACGGTGGCCCTGCGTGGCATCTCGCCGCTGTCGTCCGGGGCCACGGTGGCGACCTACATCGACGAAGTGCCGGTGGGCTCCAGCGGCATCTACCAGGCCGCCAACACGCTGTCGCTGGACCTGCTGCCCTACGACATCAACCGCGTCGAGGTGCTGCGCGGGCCGCAGGGCACGCTGTATGGCGCCGGTGCGATCGGTGGCCTGCTCAAGTACGTCACGCGCGCGCCGGACGTCTCCGACGACGAATTCCGCATCGGCGCCGGCTACGGCACGATCGACAACGGCGAAAACGCCTGGAAGGTCCGCCTCGGCGCCAGCGTGCCGCTGGTCAAGGATCGCCTGGGCCTGCGCATCAGCTTCGCCCGCAACGAGCTGCCGGGCTACATCGACAACGAGGTGGACGGCCGCAAGGACGTCAATTCCGGCGAGCAGATCGGCGCGCGCGCCGCGCTGTTCTGGGATGGCGACAACGTCGACGTGAACTTCGGTTACCTGGAGCAGCGCGTGCGCGCCGATGGCCGCGCCCAGGTCGCGCTGGATCCGGACACGCAGCAGCCGCTGTTCGGCGACACCACCGATCGCTTCTGGCAGCCGCAGCCGTTTTCCAAGGACCTGCGCCTGACCTCGCTGAGCGTGGACTGGGACCTGGGCTGGGGCGACCTGGTGTCGGCGACCGGTTGGTCGCAGACGCAGACGCTCGACCAGATCGATGCCACGGTGCAGTTCGGCGAAGTCGCCAACCTGCTGCTGGGCCTGCCCGAGCCGGGCAGCTCCAACGTGCGCTACACGTTTGATCTGAACAAGTTCACCCAGGAGCTGCGCCTGACCTCCAAGGGCGGTGGCACCTTCGAATGGATGGTCGGCGCGTTCTACACCAAGGAAGACGCCGACCAGAACCAGCGCGTGTGGCTGGGCCAGCTCGATGGCTCGCAGCTGCCGTCGCCGTACGACGACATGTTCGGCACCCTGGCGGTGATCGGGCTGCCGAGCACGTACAAGGAAATCGCGCTGTTCGCCAATGGTTCGTGGCGCATCAACGATCGCTTCAAGATCGATGCCGGCATCCGCGAGGCGCGCAACGACCAGTGGTTCAGCCAGAACGTGCCCGAAGGCATCCTCGCGCCGATCGGCGACACGCCCGGCGAGTCCGACGAGGACGTGTTCACCTGGAGCCTGAGCCCGCAGTACAAGATCGCCGACGACGCGATGGTGTACCTGCGGGTGGCGACCGGCTACCAGCCCGGTGGCCCGAACGTCGCGCTGCCGGGCATCCCGCCGCAGGTGGACTCCTCGATGCTGACCAGCTACGAGCTGGGCCTGAAGTCCGAGTTCGCCGACCATCGCGTGCAGCTGGACGTGACCGCCTTCCGCATCGACTGGGACGACGTGCAGGTCGCCAGCTCGTTCAACGGCATCGGCGGCCTGGTCAATGGCGGCGCGGCGACCAGCCAGGGCGTGGAGCTGGCCTCGCTGTTCCGCGCCACCGACAACCTGCAGTTCGGGCTCAATGCGGCCTACACCGATGCCACGGTGAAGAACGACTTCGAGCCGACGATCATCCCGCAGGGGGCCTACGACGTGGTCCTCAACACCGGCCTGGCCGGCGACCGCATGCCGTACGCACCGAAGTGGTCATGGTCGGCGACGGCCGAGTACGCTTTCTCCACCGCCGGCGGCTACAACGGGCAGGTCGGCGCGGCGTTCCGCTGGGTGGGCGATCGCGTCAACGACACCACGCAGCGCCAGCGCGTCACCGCGCCGGGCGATCCGTCCACCGTGCTGCAGGAAGAGATCACTGCCCCGCTCACGCTCGACAGCTACCACGCCTTCGACCTTTATGCGGGCATCGGCCGCATGGGCTGGGAAGTGCGCGGCTACGTCAAGAACCTCACCAACGAGCGCGGCTGGTCGTCGATGGACCCGATCTCCGGCGCGCTGACCGGGGTGACCGCGCAGCTGGCGGCGGTGCCGATCGCACCGCGCACCTATGGCCTGGAATTCGACTACCGCTTCTGATGCACGCGTTGCACCCGCCGCCCCCGGGGCGGCGGCCTCCAGGGCCAGCCCGAGTACCGCGCATGTCGATCGCCACTCCGCTCCGCGAAGTCCAAGCGCTTCCGCAGCCCTATCTGTTGTTCCTCGGTGATGTCACCGAGGCCGCCTACGCGAAAACCGCGCTGGGCCTGCGCGACTGGGCGGGCGAGCGCTGCGTGGGCGAGTTCGCCTGCGGCGAGGCGCATGTCAGCACCGGCCTGCCGTTCCTGACCCCGGCGCAGGCGCGCGCCAGTGGCGCGAAGGCGCTGGTGATCGGCATCGCCAATCCGGGGGGGCGCATTCCCAACGGCTGGCTGCCGCCGCTGCTGCAGGCACTGGAAGCCGGGCTGGACCTGATCGGCGGCATGCATGCGCGGCTGAGCGACATCGAGCCGCTGCGCGCGGCGGCCACGGTGTACGGGCGTCGTTTGATCGACGTGCGCCAGCCGCCGGCCGGGCTGCCGGTGGCCAACGGGCGCAAGCGCAGCGGCCAGCGCCTGCTGACCGTCGGCACCGACTGCGCGCTGGGCAAGAAGTACACCGCGCTGTCGCTGGCGCGTGCGTTCCGCGAACGCGGGCTCGATGCCGATTTCCGCGCCAGTGGCCAGACCGGCATCCTGATCGCCGGGCAAGGCATGCCGATGGACGCGGTGGTGGCCGACTTCGCCGCCGGCGCGGCCGAGTTGCTCTCGCCCGATGCCGATGACGCGCACTGGGACGTGATCGAAGGCCAGGGTTCGCTGTCGCATCCGGCCTATGCCGGCGTGTCGCTGGCGCTGCTGCATGGCAGCCAGCCGGACGTGATCGTGGTCTGCCACGAACCGGGCCGCGAGCGCGTGCTGGGCTATCCGCACTACGCGCTGCCTTCGATCGAGGAGACCATCGACTTGGCCCTGCGCCTGGGCGCGCGTACCAATCCGGCGATCCGCTGCGCGGGCATCAGCCTCAACACCGGCGCGATGGATGACGAAGCGGCGCGGCGCGAGATCGACGCCACCGCCGCGCGGCTGGGCCTGCCGGTGGCCGACCCGATCCGCGGCGGCGAGGCGCTGGCGCGGTTGGTCGACGCCTGCCTGGCATGACGACTTCCACCGCGCTGCCGTCGCGTTTCCAACGCCTGGTGCTGCCGGGGCTGGCGTTCAAGGCCGCGGTGATCGGCGGTGGCTACGCCACCGGCCGCGAGCTGGCGGAGTTCTTCCTGCCCAGCGGGCCGCAGGGCGGGGTGCTGGCGATCGCGGTGGCGATGCTGTGCTGGAGCGTGGTCTGCGCGCTGACCTTCGCGCTCGCGCATGCCTGGCGCAGCTTCGACTACCACGCCTTCTTCGCGCGGCTGCTGGGGCCGTTCGCGTTCGTGTTCGAGATCGCCTACTTCCTGTTCATGGTGCTGATCCTGGCGGTGTTCGGCGCGGCGGCCGGCGAGATCGGCCTGGCGATGTTCGGCTGGCCGAAGCTGGTCGGCACGCTGCTGCTGGTGGCGGGCATCGGGGTGTTCACCGCGTTCGGAAGCCGCTCGGTCGAGGCGCTGTTCAAGTGGGTGTCGTTCTTCCTCTACGGCATCTACGCGGTCTTCGTGGCGCTGGTGCTGCTGCGCTTCGGCGATGCGGCGGCGACCACGCTGGCCACGCCGCAACCGGCCGATGGCTGGCTGGTGGGCGGACTCACCTATGCCGGCTACAACATCGTCGGCGCGGTGATCGTGCTGCCGCTGGCGCGGCACTTCCTGTCGCGGCGCGATGCGATCGTGGCCGGGGTGATCGCCGGGCCGCTGGCGATCGTGCCGGGGCTGCTGTTCTTCATCTGCATGCTGGCCTGGTACCCGGCGATCGGGGCGCAGGCGCTGCCGTCGGACTTCATCCTGCGGCAGCTGCAGTTGCCGCTGTTCCACCTGCTGTTCCAGGCGATGATCTTCAGCGCGCTGCTGGAGAGCGCTACTGCCGCGGTACATGCAGCCAACGAGCGGGCGGCCGCGCTGTGGCAGCGGCGGCGTGGGCGGGCGATGTCCAGCGGCGGGCGCGTGGGCCTGGCCGCGGTGCTGCTGGTCGGCTCGATCTTCATCGCCGAGCGCTTCGGCCTGGTCGCGCTGATCGCGCAGGGCTACCGCAGTCTGGCCTACCTGTTCCTGGCGGTGTACGTGCTGCCGCTGCTGACCCTGGGCGCCTGGCGCCTGTGGCGGCCGAGGCCCCGGGCCTCCGTCTCCCTGTTGCCGGATCCCTAGAGAGGAGTGTTGCGCATGATCGTTTCGGCCCGTCGTTGGCGATGGATGCTTGCCGGCCTGCTAGCGGGCCTGGCGACCACGGCGCTCGCCGCGCCGGCGCCCGGGCTGGGCGAGGACTTCGTCCAGCGCTTCGATGCGCGGGTCAACGCGGTGATGCGCAGCCACGACGTGCCCGGCATGGCGATCTCCATCGTCGACCAGGGCAAGGTGCTGCATGCGCAGGGCTACGGCGTGCGCCGGCTGGGCTCGCCCGAGCGCGTGGATGCCGACACGATCTTCCCGACCGGCTCCACCGGCAAGGCGGTCACCGCCGCGGCGCTGGCGATCCTGGTCGATGAAGGCAAGCTGGGCTGGGACGACAAGGTCATCGACCACCTGCCGGATTTCCGCATGTATGACCCGTGGGTGACGCGCGAGATGACGGTGCGCGACCTGCTGGTCCATCGCAGCGGGTTGGGCCTGGGCGCGGGCGACCTGCTGTTCGTGCCGCGCACCTCGCGCAGCCGCGCGGAGATCGTGCATGCGCTGCGCGAGATCAAGCCGGCGACGAGCTTCCGCAGCGGCTATGCCTACGACAACATCCTGTACATCGTGGCCGGCGCGCTGACCGAGGCGGTGTCCGGGCAGCGCTGGGAGGATTTCATCCGTGACCGCGTGTTCCGCCCGGCCGGCATGAACCACTCGGTCAGCGACGAGAACGATCGCTTCGCCAATCCCAATCGCGCGCAGCCGCATGCGCGCCTGGGCGGGAAGGTGCGTGGGCTGGGCGCGCAGCAGGTGCTGCCCGAGCGCGAGGGACTGGGCCAGGTCGGCGCACCGGCCGGGGGGCTGTCGTCGAGTGCGAACGACCTGGCGCGCTGGCTGCAGGTGCAGCTGGGGCAGGGCGCGCTGCCGGGGGGTGGTGGCAAGCGGCTGTACAGCGAGGCGGCGGCGCGCGAGCTGTGGACGCCGCAGATCAATGTGCCGATCCATCCGTACCCGGCGCCGATCACCGACATCACCCCGCAGTTCTCCGGCTATGCGCTGGGCTGGAACGAGCAGGACTATCGCGGGGTGAAGCTGGTGCAGCACGGCGGTGCGGTGTTCGGCGTGCAGACCTTCATCTTCATGGTGCCGGAGCGCGGCTTCGGCATGTCGCTGCAGATCAATTCCGAAGACGTGAACGTGATGCGCGGGCTGATGTACGAGGTGCTCGATGAGTACCTGGGCTTCCCGCCGCGCGACTGGGTGGCGGCGTTCGATACCTGGAACCAGCAGCGCCTGGACGCCGGCGTGGCCGCACTCGATGCGGCGGGCAAGGACGTGCGCAAGGCCGGCAAGGCGCCATTCCCGCTGGCCGGCTACGTGGGCCGCTACGCCGATCCGTGGTACGGGCCGATGGCGATCACCCAGCGCGATGGCAAGTTGCGCATGGATTTCCAGAAGACGCCGAACATGGTCGGGACCCTGGGCTACTGGCAGTACGACACGTTCCGGGTGGACTGGGACGATGCTTCGCTGGAGCCGGCTTACGTGACCTTCGGGCGTGATGCGCAGGGCAAGGTGTCACGGGTGACGATGCAGGCGGTGTCGCCGGTGGCCGATTTCAGTTACGACTACCAGGATCTGCTGTTTTCGCCTGTGTCGGGGGAGTGATCGGGGCCGTTGGGTGGCATTCTCTCCGATGACAGCGGAACACCCGCTGGCGCGGGTTGTGTTGGGGTTTATTGAGGGCGCGCCGGTGTGGGCGGATAGTTTGGCCCTGACTTACGTTGTGGTGCGCCGCCCCGACGGGCATGGGCGCGTCGGTTTCGGCAGACGTCCGTGTCGTGACGAAACCGAACGTGGCACATCCCTGTGCCACTCGCGCCCATCCCCGCCGGGACGGCACCCGGCGCTTTGATTTCCCCATTCTTCAAAGGCGCGCAGGGAGGGGGGAAGAGAAAAGCGAGATCCCTGACGTCGAGCGATCGTGCTCGCCCGGCCTTCGTTCGCCGCAATGCGTCTGGAGGAAAGCCCCCTTTGTTAAGGGGGCGCGGCGACAGCCGGGGGATAGGCAGGCCATGGTTCTGCCGCAACGCGGCCGCCCGCGCAGCGGGCGCGGCGACAGCCGCAGGGATAGGCAGGCCATGGTTCTGGCCGCAACGCGGCCCGCCCGCGCAGCGGGGTAGAATATGCACCCCCGCAGTGCCGCCGGCCCCCGCCATGATCAACAACGACGTCCTCCGCAGCATCCGCTACATGCTCGACCTCAGCGATGCGAAGGTGGTGGAGATCACCCGGCTGTCCGATCCGGACTTCGTGTTCGATACGGCCGACGTGCCGGCCTTGCTGAAGAAGGACGGCGAGGAAGGCGCGATCGCCTGCAGCGATGCGATCCTGGCGCACTTCCTCGATGGCCTGATCGTGTACTACCGCGGGCCGGACGACAGCCAGCCCAAGCGGGCGGTGGAGTCGCGCATCACCAACAACCTGGTGCTGAAGAAGCTGCGCGTGGCGTTCCAGCTCAAGGACGTGGACATGCACCAGATCCTCGAGGCCGCGGGTTTCCCGCTGAGCCGGCCGGAGATGAGCGCGCTGTTCCGCCAGCCGGGCAACCGGCACTACAAGCCCTGCGGCGACCAGATCCTGCGCAACTTCCTCAAGGGCCTGACCCTGCGCTTCCGCACCGGGACCTGAGCGCCCGCGGGCCAGGTCCGCGCCGGCGCCAGTCGTTACGCATCAATGCGTTGCGGCCGCGCGGGGCTGCAAACTTGACAGTCGAACCGTGCAGCAGCGCACAATACTGAATGCGCGCGTGCGGTTTTCCACGCTGCGCGGCTTTCGGCAGGGCGTGCGCCGTGGGGATCCCGGGCGCCGGTAATCGCATGTAATGCACAAGGGGATGGCCGGTGTCCGGCCATGCATCGATCGGTTTTGCTTGCTTCGCGCGATACGCAACGCGGTCGCTGGATTGGAAGAGGGGGTCAGGAGACCATGCAGTATCGTCTGTCGATGCAGCGCGCCGCCGCGCGTGCGCTTTCGTTCGTCCGCCGCAAGCCGGCCGCATGCCTGGTACTCGCCCTGCTGGCGCTGGCGCCTGCCCTCGCCCAGGCGGTCGTGCCGGCCCCCATGGTCACTTCGATCACCCCGAATTCAGGCCCAAAGGCGGGCGGCACCGTCGTCACCCTCAACGGCACCGACTTCGCCGGCGCCATTTCGGTGAAGTTCGGCGCGACCAACGCCACCTTCAGCGTCATGAGTGCGACTGCGATCAGCGCGACCGTGCCGCCGGCTACGAACGCGGGCGTCGTCGATGTCACCGTGACCACGCCCGGTGGCACCAGTTCGACCAGCAGCGCGGATCGGTTCACCTACCTCGGCCTGCCGGTGGTACGGGGCTTCCTGGTGGGCTACACCTATGCGCCCCAGGTGCAGTTCGACCTGGGCCCGTTCACCCAGGACGCGACCGGTTACGCCCTCGCCAGCGCGCCGTCCCACGGCACCGTGATCCTGTCCGGCAGCTGGGTGACCTATCTGCCGAACGCCGGCTATGTCGGGCCGGACAGCTTCTACTACACCGCCTCGAACGCGGAGGGGACGTCGGCCCCGGCGCGGGTGAGCCTGGAGGCGAGCCCGCCGACGATCTCCTATACGCCCAGCTTCGACGGCGTGCCGGCGGTCGTCGGCACGGCCTACTCCCGCTCGCTGGCAGGGGCTTCCGGGGGCAATGCGCCGTACAGCTACCAGGTCACCGGCACCCTGCCGCCGGGCCTGTCCCTGTCGACCAACGGCACGCTCGCCGGCACGCCGACCACGGCGGGCATCTACACCTTCAACGTGTTCGCCAGCGACAGTTCAACGGGGACCGGGCCGTTCGACTCAGGCACGGTGACCTTCTCCATGGTGGTCGCGCCCCAGGCCGCCGCGATCTCCCCGGGGAGCCTGAGCGGCGGCACCGCAGGCGTGCCCTACAACGCGACGCTGGCAGTCACCGGCGGCAGTGGGGCGTACACCATGTCGGTGACCAGCGGATCGCTGCCCACCGGCCTGTCGCTGAGTAGTGGAGGCGTGCTGTTCGGCATCCCGGCCACGTCCGGGAACAGCAGTTTCACCGTGACCGCGACCAACGGGTCCGGCGACACCGTCATTGCGAACTACACGTTGTCCATCATCGTGGGGCGCCCGGGTGCACCGTCAAGCATTGCGGCCACCGCCGGTGATGGCCAGGCGACGGTGAGCTTCGTGCCTCCGGCATCCAACGGGGGTTCGGCGATCACCCTCTACACGGTGACCGCCAGTCCGGGCGGCAGTACCGGGAGCGGGTCGGGCAGTCCCCTCACCGTGACGGGACTCACCAACGGCAGCGGATACGTGTTCTCCGTGACCGCGACCAACGCGGCCGGGCAGGTCAGTACCCCGTCGGCGAACTCTGCCGTGGTGATCCCACAGGGCCCGCAGACGATCACCTTCTACAATCCCGGCGCGCAGACCTGGGGTACCCAACCGACGCTGACCGCCACCGCCAGTTCCGGTCTGCCGGTGACCTTCACCTCGCTCACGCCTGCGATCTGCACGATCACCAACGGCGGCTCCCTGACGACGGTCGCCCCCGGCACCTGCACCATCCAGGCGGACCAGGCGGGCAACGCGGCGTTCCGGATTGCGCCGGCGGCCTTCCAGTCCTTCAACATCGCGGTGCCGGGGGGCGCGGTCACGTTCACCACCGACTTCCTGCCGACCCTGACGCCGGGCCAGGCGTTGGCGATGTTCATCGGCGCCACGGGCGGCGCGAGGCCGTACAGCTTCCAGGTGGTGGGCGGCGGGTTGCCGAACGGGGTGACGCTGGACCCGGGCGGTCTGTTCAGCGGCGAGCCGACGCAGGTCGGCACCTTCAATTTCGACGTTCGGGTCACCGATGCGGCCGGCCAGACGGCCACCCGGTCCTACGCGCTCACGGTGACCCCGCCGACCATCACGATCGGACCGTCCACGATCGGGCCTTTCACGGTTGGCCTGCCTGTCTCGCAGCAGGTGGGCGCCAGCGGCGGTACCGCGCCCCATAGCTTCGCGGTGACCAGCGGCGCATTGCCAGATGGCCTGACGCTGGATGGCGCGGGCTCGCTTTCCGGCACGCCGACTGCGTCCGGATTCTTCAACTTCACCATCACCGCGACCGACGCTGGCGGCTACACCGGCACGGTGAGCTACGGCACGAGCGTGGCCGGCATCGCGCCGGGCGCGCCGACCATCGGCACGGCCACGGCCGCCGACAGCCACGCGACGGTGAGCTTCACCCCGCCGGCCAGCACGGGGGGCTCGGCGATCACGGATTACACCGTGACCGCCAGCCCGGGTGGCGCGAGCGCCTCCGGCGCGGCTAGCCCGGTGACCTTGACCGGCCTCACCAACGGCACCGCCTATACGTTCACGGTGTCCGCGACCAATGCCGCCGGCATCGTCAGTGCCCCATCGGCCGCCTCCAACGCGGTCACGCCCAGGGGCACGCAGGTGATCACCTTCACCAATCCCGGCTCGCAGAATTTCGGTACGACGGTGCCGCTGGTGGCAACCGTCGCTTCCGGCCTGACGGTGACGTTCTCCTCTTCGACGATCAATGTGTGCCGGGTGACCAGCGGCAACATGGTGAGCTCGCTCGCGCCGGGAACCTGCACGATCCTGGCCGAACAGCCGGGTAGTGCGGCCTACCTGCCGGCGGCGTCGGTGTCGCAGTCGTTCCAGATCGTGGTACCGGGCGGCGCGGTATCCCTCGGCACGCCGTCGCTGCTGCCGTCGGCGCTGGTGCGTGCCGCGTATTCGTACGCGATCGTCGCCAGCGGCGGCGCCATGCCCTACAGCTTCCAGGTCTTTGGTGGCAGGTTGCCGAATGGCCTGGTCTTCTCGCCGACCGGCGTGCTCAGCGGCACGGCGACCGAAGCGGGCACCTTCGGCTTCGTCGTGCAGGTCACCGACAGCGCCGGCCAGACCGCGCAGAAGACCGTCCAGCTGGTGGTGATCGCCCCGACGCTCACGATCACGCCGGGCAGGCTGCCCGACAGCGTGGTCGGAGAGGCGTATTCGCAGACGCTGTCGACCAACGGGGGCGCCGCGCCTTACACCTATGCGGTCACCACCGGGGTGCTGCCGACCGGCATCACCCTGATGGGCAGCACGCTGCAGGGTACGCCGACGGCGGATGGCAGCTTCAACTTCACCGTGACGACCACTGACGCAGACGGATTCCAGAGCTCGCAGGCCTATACCGTGGTCATCGCCGTGCCGACCCTGGTGTTCAGCCCTGGCAGCCTGCCCACCGCCACCGGCGGCAGCGCGTATTCGCAGACGTTGTCGGTGAACGGCGGTATCGGGCCCTATGCCTATGAGCTGGCCTCGGGCGCACTGCCCACCGGCGTGTCCCTGTCCACGACGGGCACGCTCAGCGGTGTGTCGACGGTGTCGGGCAGCTTCGGCTTCACGGTGAAGGCGACCGACAAGTTCGGCTACAGCGGCACGCAGGCCTACACGCTGCAGGTCGATGCGCCGGGCATCACCGTCTCGCCGGGTACCCTGGCCGGCGGCACCGCGGGTATTGCCTATGCGCAGACGCTGACCGCCACCGGCGGCACCGCGCCATACACCTATTCGCGCAGTGGCACGCTGCCGGCCGGCATGAACGTGTCCGCAGCCGGCGAGCTGGCCGGCACGCCAACCGCTTCGGGCACCTTCAACTTCACCGTGATCGCGACCGACAGGTTCGGCTTCCATGGCACGCAGGCGTACTCACTGGTGATCGGTGCGCCGACCATCAGCTTCACGCAGGCGAGCCTGGCCGGCGGCACCGCCGGCACCGCCTATGCCGGTACGTTGTCGGTGACGGGCGGTACCGCGCCGTACACCTACGCGGTGACCAGCGGCGCATTGCCGACGGGCATGCTGCTGTCCGTGGCCGGCGCGCTCAGTGGCACGCCGACGGTATCGGGCAGCTTCCCGGTCACGGTGACGGCGACCGACAACTACGGGTTCACGGCGAACCATGTCTATACGCTGGCCATCGGGGCACCGGCGATCGGCTTCGCGCAGGCCAGCCTGTCCAACGGAACCGCCGGCACGGCATATGCGCAGACCTTGTCCGCCAATGGCGGCACCGCGCCGTACACCTATGCGGTGACCGCCGGCGCATTGCCGGCGGGCATGAGCCTGTCCACCGCCGGTGCGCTCGGCGGCACCCCGACCGTGGCCGGCAACTTCAACGTCACCGTGACGGCGACCGACAAGTTCGGTTTCACGGGGGCGCAGGCCTATGCGCTGGCGATCGATGCGCCGGTCGTGCGCGTGGTGCAGGCCACGCTGCCGGGCGGTATCGCGGGCACGGCCTATGCGCAGACGCTGACCGCCACGGGCGGTACCGCGCCGTACACCTTCGCGGTGACGGCCGGCGCGTTGCCGACCGGCCTGGGCTTGTCCGGCGCCGGTGCGATCAGTGGCACGCCGACCACGGCCGGCAGCTTCAACGCGACCGTGACGGCGACCGACAAGTACGGCTTCAAGGGCGTGCAGGCCTACACGGTGGCGATCGGCGAGCCGGCCCCGGTGGCGGTGGCCGACAACGCCAGCGTCAACGCCAACGGCACGATCTCGATCGCCGTGGCCGACAACGACAGCGGCCCGATCACCCGCATCGCGATCACCCGCCAGCCGGCCCACGGCACCGCCACGGTCAACGGGCTGGAGGTGCAATACACGCCGGCGCATGACTACTTCGGCAAGGACACGCTGGCCTACACCGCCACCGGTCCGGGCGGTACCTCGGCCGCGGCCGAGGTGAGCCTCACCGTGGTGCCGGGCGCGGTGCCGGGCGTGGTGGCCCAGCAGGCCACCGTGCTGGCCGGCCAGTCGGTGACGGTGCAGCTGGCGGCCAACGCCTCCAACGGTCCGTTCACCGGGGCGACGATCGTCGCCGCGCCGGAGGCGGGCACCGCGACGCTGCAGGGCACCGAGCTGGTCTATGCCGCCGATGCGGACAGCGCCGGTACGTTCGGCCTGGACTACACGGTGAGCAACGCCTTCGGCGCCTCGCAGCCGGCCCACCTCACGCTGACGGTCAACCCGCGCCCGGTGGCGCCGGCGCTGTCGGCCACGGCGATCGCCGGCACCACCGTGCAGCTGGAGCTGACCACCGGCGCGCAGGGCGGTCCGTTCACCGCCGCCCAAGTGGTCTCGGTATCGCCGGCCGACGCCGGCAGCGCGACCGTGCAGGCCTCGGCGCAGGGCTACACCCTGGCCTTCGCGGCGGCGGCGACGTTCAGCGGCGTGGCGCAGGTCAGCTTCACGCTGGGCAATGCCTACGCCACCTCCGCGCCGGGCGTGGCCAGCATCAGCGTGACCTCGCGCAGCGATCCGTCCAAGGACGTCGAGGTGATGGGCATCCTCGATGCCCAGGCCGACGCCGCCCGACGCATGGCCACTGGCCAGATCGGCAACTTCCAGCGGCGCATGGAAAGCCTGCATGGCGGCCGCGGCCAAGGGAGTGCGGCGGGCTTCAGCAACGGCATCACCCTCAGCTCGGCCAGCGCCATGCGCAACGCCAACGCGCTGCCGGAAATGCAGCACGTGATGGGCGGTGGCGATCTCGGTGCGATGGCGGCGGACGACACGGCGGCGGCTTCGTCCCCGGCGTCGACGAGCCAAGCCGGCGCACCGGGTGGGCTGGCGTTCTGGAGCGGCGGCGCGATCAACTTCGGCAAGATGGAGCCGGGCGCCAGCAGCGGCAACGGCATCGACTTCTCCACCTCGGGCCTGAGCCTGGGCGCGGACAAGTGGATCAGCCCGTCGCTCGCGCTGGGCATGGGCCTGGGCTACGGCCATGACGACTCGGACATCGGCCAGCACGGCAGCCGCAGCCGCGTGGACAGCTACAACGTGGCGTTCTATGGCAGCTTCCAGCCTGGCACGGCGGGCTACCTGGATGCCATGGTCGGCTACCAGTGGCTGCAGTTCGACGCGCGCCGCCATGTCACCGACAACGGCGGGATGGTGGAGGGCAGCCGTGATGGTGACCAGTGGTTCGCATCGATCTCCACCGGCTACGTGCATGCCGGCGAGCGCCTGCGGCTGACGCCGTATGGCCGCCTGGACATCGCGCGTGCCTCGCTGGATGCCTATGCCGAAAGCGGTGATCCGGTGTATGCGCTGGACTACCAGGCGCAGACCATCAGGACCACCACCGCCAGCCTGGGCCTGCTCGGCCAGTGGACGCTCAAGCGCGATCACGGCACCTGGATGCCGCAGCTGCGCGCCGAGTACGGCCGCGACCTGCAGGGTTCCAGCTACGCGACGATGCGCTACCTCGACGTGCTCAACGGCCCGCTGTACCAGGCCACGCTGCGCAACCAGTCGCGCGACCATGGCCTGCTCGGCGCCGGCCTGTCGCTGCAGACGCTGAAGGGCTGGCTGCTGCGTGCCGAGTACCAGGCCAACCTGGACGACAGCAGCCAGGACAACCAGTCGATCCTGCTGGGCATCGAGAAGAAGCTGCAGCCCTGACCGGGTACCACCCCCTCCCGTGCGCGGGAGGGGGCGGGCGCCGGTCGCGGGATCCATTCGACAGGGAAGACGAACATGACCGATCCGTACAATTCCATGCCGCTGCGCCCGGCCGGCACCTCCCTCACCGATGCGATGGTGACCACGGCGATGGAACTGCCCGGCTTCAAGGTCGTGCGCAACATCGGCCTGGTGCGCGGCATCACCGTGCGCTCGCGCTCGATCGTGGGCAATTTCTTCGGCGGCCTGCAGACCATCTTCGGCGGCAACATCACCATCTACAGCGAACTGTGCGAGCAGGCGCGCCAGGAAACCTACCGCGACATGATGCAGCACGCGCGCATGCTCGGCGCCAACGCGATCATCGCCGTGCGCTACGACGCCACCGACATCATGGCCGGGCTGACCGAAGTGCTGTGCTACGGCACCGCGGTGGTGGTGGAGCCGTACAACCGCTGAAGCGGCCCCGGTCGGGGGGCTGGGCGAGGGCAAGCCGCCAGAACCGGCAAGGCCCGGGGGAGAACTTGCGGCATGCGACGTGGTCCATGCTTCCGGCGGGCGACGCCCGGCGCGATGATGCGCCCGCGAGCCCGTCATTCCCCCACACGCCTCAAGGGCTGAATACGCAGACGCGTATCGCCCGCAGTACGGAGCCCCCATGTCGCTGAAACTCGACCCCAAGACCACCGCCCTCGTCCTCATCGACCTGCAGGAGGGCATCCTCCCGTTCGGCCAGGCGCCGCGCCCGGCCGCCGAAGTGGTGGCCACCTCGGCCACGCTGGCCCGCCGCTTCCGCGAAGTGAACGCGCCTGTCGTGCTGGTGCGCGTGGGCTGGAGCGCCGACTTCGCCGATGCGCTGACCCAGCCGGTGGACTCCCCCGCCTCGATGGCCGGTGGCCTGCCGGCCAACTGGTGGACCTTCCCGACCGACCTGGGCGTGCAGGATCGCGACCTGCTGATCACCAAGCGCCAGTGGAACGCCTTCCACGGTACCGAACTGGACCTGCAGCTGCGCCGTCGTGGCATCACCACGATCGTGCTGGGCGGCATCTCGACCAACATCGGCGTGGAATCCACCGCGCGTAACGCCTGGGAGCTGGGCTACGCGCTGGTGCTGGCCGAGGACGCGATGAGCTGCTCGGCAGCGGAGCACCACGAGGCCTCGCTGAAGTTCATCTTCCCGCGCATCGGCCGGGTGCGTTCCTCGGCGCAGGTGCTGGAGGCGCTGGCGGGCTGAGCGGCGTCAGCCGTTCTCCGGGTCGTACCAGAACGGGATCCGGAACTCGCGCCGGCGATCGGTGCCGCGATCATCGCCCTTGGGATTCCACACCAGGTGCAGGTCGTGCCGGCCGACCGCCATCGCGCGCAGGTCGATGTAGCCCACCAGGCCGCGCATGCTCAGGTCGCGGCGCTCCATCGGGATGAAGCCGTCGAGCTTGACCGGCTCGCCGTCGAGCTTGACCTGCCACATCGTCGCGATGCACGTGGCGGCGGCGCTTGCCGATGCCGGGCCCTGCGCCCGGTTGCGGCCATGTTCAAGCGCGGGGCAGCCCTCGCGCGCCAGGGGGTTGTCCATCCGCGGGCGATGCGGGATGAACACGCGCAGCTGGTGTGCCTCGATGCGGTCGGACGGAATCATCGGATAGCGCAGCAGCACATCGTCCGGGCCGCGCAGCGACTCGTAGTGCGCGCTGAGCATGCCGCTCTCCGTCGCCTCGGTGGTGACGACCTGGTAGGAATTGAACAGGGCGAATTCGCGCGAATTCACGATCTGCAGGCCTCCGGCCACGATGGCGAAGAACGGGACCAGCAGGAACACCAGGTTGAAGCTGCGACTGGGCAGGTTGCTCTGCAGGGTGAACTGCACCGGCGCGTTCATGCGCTGGGGCACGATGATGTCCAGGGCGCGCAGGAGGGCCTGCGTGACGCGTCGCAGGCCGGGGCTGGCATGGCCTGCGGCGTCGCGACGGGCGATGTGGCGGTCCAGCAGCGGCAGGCTCAGGCCAGCCAGCATGACCAGCAGCAGGGCCGCCGCGTAGAAGATCACGATCGCCCGGTCGGCGTTGTCGAAGAAGTGGCCGACCACGATGGCCGGGGCCATCAGGACCACGCCCAGCAGGCAGATCCAGGCCAGGCTGAGCGCGAACAGGATGGTCATCGCGAACAGCACCGACGCGGTGCGGTCGACGCGGTTGATGGCCTCTTCCAGGTCGCCCACCTTGTCCTGCAGGAACCTGCGGGTGAGCGGTCCGGAGCTCGGCATGCGATCCCAGCGGATGCCCTGGGGGAAGCAGGACTTCAGTCCGATCAGGCCCACCCAGTAGCCGCGCACGGCCAGGTGCGCCACGAACGCGAAGCCCAGCGAGTAGCCCAGGCCGATGCCGACGATGGCCGCGAAGGACTGGCTCATGTTGAGCAGGCCGGCGGCGTGTATGTCGCTGGTCGCCCAGGTGCCGAACAGTTTCGAAGGCAGCGTCAGCAGCGAGAACGCCAGCAGGCCGGAGATCAGCAGTTCAAGTTCGTCGCCGCGCTCGCGCAGGCGTTCGAAGGAAACCCGTTGCGGCGTGGGTTCCGGCGTGGCATTGGCGTTTGCGCCGGTCGTGTTGCCGGCGGCCTGGTCGAGCTGGTTCATCCTGAATCCCCTGTCCTGTTCCGGCGAGTCTAGCCGGTCGGCGGGAGCGGGCGGGGAACTCAGCCGGCCGTGCCGGCGGCCCTGCGTTCCAGGTCGAGCTGGGTGAGATACAGCCGCAGGTCGAACTCCAGCTGGTGGTAATCCGGCGCCATGTGCGTGCACAGCTGGTAGAAGGCCTTGTTGTGGTCGGCTTCCTTCAGGTGGGCGAGCTCGTGCACCACGATCATCTTGAGGAAGTCGGCCGGCGCATCACGGAACACGCTGGCGATGCGGATCTCGCGGCTGGCCTTGAGCCGGCTGCCCTGGACCCGGGAAATGCTGGTATGGGTGCCCAGGGCATGCTTCATCACCTGCAGCTTGCCGTCGTAGAGGACCTTGCCCAGCGGCACGGCGCGGCGCAGGTGCTGGTCCTTCAGGGCCTGGACGTAGTCGTACAGCTGGCCGTCGCTGCGCACCGCGTGTGGCTCGGGATACCTGTCCCTGAGCACGGCGCCGAGCCGGCCCTCGGCGATCAGTTCCTGCACCCGGGCGAGCAGGGGCTGCGGGTAGCCGGTGAGGTATTTCAGGGTTTCCATGGGGCGGGCGGGGCAGGCCGGGGCAGGGGACGGCGGTATGATGGGCTGGAAATCCCCAGCAAGAAACCGTGACATGGCAAAGGCAAACCCCCTCCAGGAACAGCTGCTCAAGGCGGGGCTGGTCAAGAAGTCCCAGGTCGCCCAGGTCGCCAAGGCGCAGGTGAAGGCCCGCCACGTGAAGGGCGGCGGCGGTCCGAGCGAGATCCAGCTCGAGGCCGAACGTGCGCGCGTGGAAAAGGCCGAGCGCGACCGCGCGCTGGAGGCTGAACGCAAGGCGCAGGGCCGGGTCAACGAGCTGCGCGCGCAGGCGCGCCAGATCATCGCCGACAAGCGCGTGCCGCGTGCCGGCGAGAGCGAGTACCGCTTCACCGTGGACGGGACGATCCGCACCCTGCTGGTCAACGATGACCTGCGCAGGAAGCTCTCGTCCGGCGTGCTGGTGATCGCCCGGGTCGATGATCGCTTCGAGCTGCTGCCGCGCGAAGCCGGTGCCAAGGTGCGCGAACGCGACGCGGCCATGATCGTGCTCGACCATGGCCAGGACAGCGGCGCGCCCGCCGCGACGACTTCGGAAGACGACGAGTACTACGCGCAGTTCAAGGTGCCGGACGACCTGGTCTGGTGATCCCCGGACGGCCCGGCACGTGCCGGGACCGTCCAGGACGGCTCATCGCACGAACGCGATCCGCTCCATCCGTGCGTTCTTCGCCGCCGCCAGCACCTGCGCGGTGACCTGGTACTCGGAGGCGGGGTCGGCGCTGATCCGCAGCTCCGGCTGCGGTCCCTCGCTCAGTCGTACCACGTCGTCCAGCCGCGACTGCAGGTCGCGCATGGCGACCCCCTCGCCGTCCCAGCTGAGCTGGCCACCGGCATCGATGCGCAGCAGGACCGGTTCGGGCGGAGGCAATCGTTCGGTGGTCGGCGGCACGTGCTGCGGCAGGCCGACGGTGATCGGCCGCGACACCATCGGCGCGGTGACGATGAAGATGATGAGCAGCACGAGCATCACGTCGACCAGCGGGGTGACGTTGATCTCGGCCAGGGGAGTGGAACGACCTGCGGCAGCGAAAGCCATGCGTCTGCTCCGTGACGGGGCGGTCTGCCCCGGCTTGGACACTACGCCCGGGCCGGCCGTGGCGGCAGCGGGGGCCAGGCAAGCGGTTCAGCGGCCGTTGGCCAGACCGCTGCGGTATCTTGGCGCGTTCCCACGACAAGGATCGTCATGCGTACGCTGCCCATCGTTCTCGTCCATGGACTGATCGGCACCCTCGACCACCCGGCGCTGCTCGAGCACTTCCCCACCATGACGATCGCCCCGCCGCTGCTTGGCTACGGGCCGCATGCGGGCGTGGATCCGGCGCACATCGACCTGCAGGCCCAGGTGGATCACCTGCACGCCGCGATCGAGGCCGCCTTCGGCGCTGCACCGGTGCGGCTGGTCGGCCATTCGGTGGGCGGGGCGGTCGCGATGCTGTTCGCGCATCGCTTCCCGGCACGGGTGGCGCGGCTGGTCAGCGTCGAAGGCAACTTCACCCTGCGCGATGCGTTCTGGTCGGCACAGGTGGCGGCGATGACGCCTGCCGCGGCCGAGGCGATGCTCGCCGGCCTGCGCGAGGATCCCTTGGCCTGGCTGGCCGGTGACGGGATCGCCGAACCGACGCGCTTGGAGGCGATCGCTGCTGCCTTGCTGTACGAACAGCCTGCCTCGACGATCCGCGCGACCGCCCGCTCGGTGGTCGAGGTGACCGCGCAGCCGGCGTACCTGCGGCGGGTGCGCGAGGTGATGGCGCGAACCCCGGTGCAGCTGGTCGCCGGCGAACGGTCACGCGCGGGCTGGGACGTGCCCGATTGGGCCCTGGCCGAAGCAGCCGGCATCACGGTGATGCCGGGCGTGGGCCACATGATGATGGTCGAGGACGGCGCCGGATTCGCCCGCGCCGTCCTTGCCGGGCAGGCGTGATCCGGCCCGGGCGCTTCAGTGCCCGGCGGGCCCGTCGATGAAGCCGCTCACTGCCGCGACCGTGGTCGCGGTGGCTTCCTCCATCAGCCAGTGGCCTGATTCGGGCACGACCAGGCCGGTGACGTCGGTGGCGGCGTTGCGCATGACCGCCGCCTCGCCCTCGCCGAACGACTTGCCGCCGCCGATCGCCAGCACCGGCATGGTGAGTTTGTCCGCCACGAACGGTTGGTTGTCCCGGGCGTCCTGGCGGAAGCTGCGGAACTGCGCGAACGCCGAGTGCATCGCACCGGGTTGGGCATAAAGCGCGGCGTAGTGCTCGCGCATGCCTTCGTCCACCTTCGAGGGATCACCGGCGAACTCGTTCCAGAAGCGATCCAGGTAGATGCGCTCGCGGCCGGCGACCAGGCGTTCCATGTCCGGGCCGCCGAAATCGAAATGCCACAGCAACGGGTTGCGCACGATCTCGTCCCACGGCGGGATGCCCGGCACCGGCGCATCCATCACCACCAGCTTGTCGGTGAGCCGCGGGTAGTTGGCCGCGTAGGCGAAGGCGACCATGGTGCCGATGTCGTGGCCGACGATGACCGCATGCTGCAGGTGCAGCGCATCGAGGATGGCGCGGATGTCGCCGGCCTGGGTCTTCTTGTCGTAGCCGCCGTCCGGGTGCGAGGACAGGCCCATGCCGCGCAGGTCGGGCACCACCACGGTATGGCGGGCCGCCAGCGCGTTGGCCAGCGGCGCCCACATGTCGCCGGTATCACCGAAGCCGTGGATCAGCACCACCGCCGGGCCCTTGCCGCCGACGCGCACGTGCAAGGTGGCATCGCCATGGGCGATCTCCTTCGTCTGGAAGGCGGGGGCAAACGTCTTCACCTGCGCGATCGCGGCGATGGGGGACAGCACGAGCAGGAGCACGAGCAGGGACCTGAACATGACGCTCTCCACGAAAGGGGACGGTCAAAGGGATGGGCTCGGGTGCGGGTGCATCAGGTGCGCGTGATCGATACGCCGCCATCCACCAGCGCAGCGGTACCGGTCACGAACGAGGCATCGTCCGAGGCAAGGTACAGCACCGAACGGGCCAGTTCCTCAGGGGTGGCCACGCGCTTGAGGGCATGCAGGCCGGTGACGAAGGCCTGGGATTCGGCGGAGCTGTTGTGCTCGCGGTACATGTCGGTATCCACCGCGCCGGGCAGCACGGCGTTGACGCGCACGCCCTGCGGGCCGTACTCGGCGGCCAGGGCCTGGGTCAGGCCGATCAGCCCGGCCTTGCTCGCCGCATAGGCGGCCATGCCGGGGAAACCGAAGCTGTAGCCGACGAAGGTGGAGGTGAAGATCACCGAACCGCCGCCATTGCGCAGCATCTGCGCGATCTGGTGCTTGGCACCGAGGAACGGGCCGGTCAGGTTGATGTCGAGGGTGTCCTTCCAGCCATCGGCGCTGACCTCGGTGCTGGCGCCGCCCTCGCCGATCGTGCCGGCGTTGTTGAAGGCGATGTCGAGCCGGCCGTACTGGCTGACCGCCAGCTCGACCAGGGCGCGGGCATAGTCTTCCGAGCGCACGTCGCCGGCGAGGGCGACGGCCTCGCCGCCGGCCTGGCGGATTTCCTGGACCAGCGAATCGAGTTCGGCGGCGCGACGGGCACCGACGACGACGGCCGCGCCTTCGGCGGCGAACAGCTTGGCGGTGGCGCGGCCGATGCCGGCGCTGGCGCCGGTGACGAGGGCAACCTTGTGGGCGAGACGGGACATGGTGTTCTCCGGAACGGGTTGGGGTGCGATCGGCGGCCAGTGGCTGCCGGTTGACGCACAGCTTGCTTGGGCGGGCCGACAATGCCGTGCCACAATCCGGACGCACTCGTTCGAAGGGATCGAACATGTTGTCCGAGGACGAACTGGCGCTGCTGGGGGCGATCCGCACGACGGGGAGCCTGTCCAAGGCCGCCGCCCGCCTGGGCAAGGCGCCGTCGACCGTCTCGCACGCCGCCCGGCAACTGGAGGAGCGCTTCGATGCGCTGCTGTTCGACCGCAGCGGCTACCGGCTCACCCTGACCCCGGCCGGCGAGCTGCTCACCCGCGAGGCGGCGCGGTTGTCGCTGGATGTTTCGCGCCTGACCCAGCGCGTGCGCCAGGTCGCCGGTGGTTGGGAAGACCGGCTGTGGATCGTCACCGACGAGATCATCGAATTCGAATCGCTGCTGCCGGTGATCGGCGCCTTCGACGCGCTGGGATCGGGCGTGCGCCTGCGCATCACCCACGAGGTCCTGGGCGGCACCTGGGAAGCCCTGCGCGAGGGGCGCGCGGACCTGGTCATCGGCGCGACCAACGAGCCGCCGGTGATCGACCAGCTGCGCTGGCGCGAGCTGGGCGTGATGGAGTGGGTGTTCGCGGTCTCGCCCGGGCATCCGCTGGCACGCCAGGCCGGGCCGCTGGACCGCGAGGCGCTGGTCCGCCACCGGGCGGTGGTGGTCGCCGATTCCTCGCGCCACGTCGATGCGCGCGGCTATGGCACCCAGGCCGGGCAACCGACGCTGGCGGTGCCGAGCATGCGCGGCAAGATCCAGGCCCAGCGCGATGGCCTTGGCGTGGGCTGGTTGCCGCGCCAGCGCGTGCAGGGCCTGCTGGACAGCGGCCAGCTGGTCGAGCGCGAGGTGGTCGAGCCACGCGAGCCGAACACGCTCTACATCGCCTGGCGCGGTGAAGCGGAGGGGCGCGCGCTGGCGTGGTGGGTCGAGCAGCTCGGCCAGCCGGCGCTGGCGACGCGGCTCACGCGCGGGCTGCCGATGTAGAGGGGTTACGGGCCGCGCCGGCTCGACGCGGACTCCAGCAGCGGATAGCCGCTGAATGGCTTGACCTCGTCCATCAGGAACTGCGACACGATCTTCTCCACGCCGTAGTCGCCACCGAGCAGCAGGCGCGCGATGTCCTTCCAGTGGTGGACGTCATTGACGATCACCCTCAGCAGGTAGTCGTAGGCACCGGAGATGCGGCTGGCCTCGACCACCTCGGGCATGGCCAGGATGCGCCGGTCGAACTCGGTGAACTCGTCCAGCGCGTGCTGCTTGAAGGTGACCTGGGCCAGCACGACCGTCGCCGAGCGGATGCGGTCCACCGCCACGTGCGCGCGATAGCCCCGGATCAGCCCGCGTGCCTCCAGCGTGCGCACGCGCGCCAGGCAGGCGCTGGGCGAGAGCGCGACGCGCTCGGCCAGGGCCTGGTTGGTGATGCGCGCGTCCTGCTGCAGGACGTCGAGGATCTTCAGGTCGGTGCGGTCCAGCGCCTTGGCGGTCATGGATCTCCGGGGGGCGGCGCGGCGCCGCAGGTTGTTCACAATTTGATGGCAGGGCCCGCAGATTCTGCGTAATTGACCCGTCATATCGGCCACATCCACGGCTCTACGCAACGGAAACATAATCCAATCAATCGCTTGGCGCCAGTCCCGTGCCCGCTGATTCTGCTGGACAGCGATGGCGGTTTTAACTTTCACTCGGTCCCAGACACGCTTTTGCCGTCGTGCGGGGGATTCGCCGGCGGTGCCATCCATCGACACCAGGGGACCGTGCCAATGCCTTCGCAGCTCCACGTTCGCAAGCTGACCCGCGCCATCCGTATCGGTTGTTGCCTTGGCCTGGTCGCCGCCGCGCCCGCCTGGGCCCAGGAACCGGCCGCCGACGCCACCGCCGATCCGGCCAAGACGCTGGAGACCGTCGTGGTCACCGCCGGCAAGCTGAAGGAGTCGGTGCGCGAGATCGCCGGCTCGGTATCGGCGGTGACCGACCAGCAGTTGCAGGACCTCGGCGCGCAGTCGCTGGCCGACTACATCGAACGCACGCCCGGCGTGGTGTTCAACAACTACCAGCCGGGCGTGTCGCACGTGGTCATGCGCGGCATCGCCACCAGTTCGGGCAACGTGCAGGGCCAGCCGACCACCGGCTACTTCCTCAACGAAGTTCCGCTGACCGAGCCGGGCTGGACGATCGCCATTCCCGACATCGACGCCTTCGACCTCAACCGCGTCGAAGTGCTGCGCGGCCCGCAGGGCACGCTGTTCGGTTCGGCGTCGATGGGCGGTGCGGTCAACTACGTGGCCAACGTGGCCGACAGCAGCGGCTTCGATGCCGCCGCCGAGGCGACGGTGAGCCAGACCAGGAACGCCGACGTCGGCTTCGCCGCCAAGGCGATGGTCAACGTGCCGATCAAGCAGGACCTGCTGGCGGTGCGCGCGGTGGCCCAGTACCGCGACGATCCCGGCTTCCTGGACAACATCGGCACCGGCCAGAAGGGCAGCAACGACACCACCCTCGATGGCGGCCGCCTGTCGATCGTGCTGACGCCGTCGGAAGCCACCACGCTGACCTGGCTGAGCCTGCTGCAGAACATCGACAACGACGACAACAGCTACCAGATCGCCGGGCTGGGCGACCTGCAGCGCGACACCGCGCTGCCCGAATTCACCAACACCAAGGTGGCCGTGCACAGCCTGCGCCTGGACCAGGACCTGGGCTTCGCCGACCTGACCGCGCTGCTGGCCTACCAGAAGAAACAGCAGGACTGGCGCTTCGACTACACCCCGATCCGCGGCGCCTACAACGCCGACCTGGACCTGGACCTGACCTCGCCGCTGTACATCGATTCCGGCGGCGAAAGCCGCGGCAAGAGCATCGAGCTGCGCCTGTCGTCCAAGCCCGGCGGCCGCGTCGACTGGCTGGTCGGCGGCATGTACTTCGATTCGACCAAGGACCTGTACGAGCAGATCGGCGCCGAAGGCGCGGCGGCGGCGTTCGACCAGTCCTCGCTGTTCGGCCCGGGCAGCGGCGCGGTGATCGCGCCGGACGGGCAGATCTTCAACAGCTTCTTCACCCATCTGACCGGCTCTGAAGCGGCGCTGTTCGGTGAGGCCAGCTTCCACTTCAACGACCAGTGGAAGGCCACGCTGGGCGGTCGCCTGTTCCGCAACAAGGTGCGCACCACCGCGACCCAGGTCGGCTTCTCGACCTATCCGGGCGATCCCATCGTCACCACCCAGCAGACCAAGGAAGACGGCTTCAATCCGAAGGCGTCGCTGACCTGGCAGCCGACCGCCGACGTGATGGTCTACGGCCTGGTGTCGGAAGGCTTCCGCTTCGGCGAGCCCAATACGGCCGGCCTGAGCGCCTACCCGGTGCCGTCGGGCTCCAAGAGCGACAGCCTGGTCAACTACGAGCTGGGTACGCGCACCAGCTGGGCCGGCGGCCGCCTGCTGGTCGACGCCACGCTGTTCTACGTGGACTGGAAGGACATCCAGCTGCGGCTGCAGACGCCGGACTTCTACAACTACGCCAGCAACGGCGGCAAGGCCTACAGCCGCGGCATCGAGTTCGCCACCACCTGGCGCCCGGTCGATGCCTTCGAATGGCAGGCCTCGGCGACCTGGCAGCAGGCGCGCCTGGACGAGGACCTGTTCATCCTGTGGTACGGCACCGCGCCCAAGGGTTCGCAGCTGCCGGGCTCGGCCGACTGGACGGTGAGCAACCTGCTGACGTACCACTTCGACGCGCGCTTCGATCCCACGCTCTCGCTCGCGCACCAGTACGTCGGCAGCGGCATCAGCGACCTCAACTCCGCGGTGCCCGGCATCACTCCGAACCGGCAGGGCAATTACAACCTGTTCGACCTGCGCTACCGGATGACCTTCGGCACCACCGACGTGACGCTGTTCGGCAGCAACCTCACCGACAAGCGCGGCATCACCCGCTCCGTGAGCGAGACCAACGGTACCGGCGAAGGCCTGGTGCGGCCGCGCACCTACGGCGTGACCGTGCACTGGCGCTACTGACGCGATGGACGGGAGGGTCTTCGTGAAAGTGCGTTCGATCGGGCGCTGGCAGCTTGCGGCCCGCCGCAAGCCGCTGGAGGCGGTGGTGGCCGACGCCGAGCGCTCGGGCCTGCACCGGCGCCTGGGCGCCGGCAGCCTGCTGGTGCTGGGCGTGGCCAACATCCTCGGGGCCGGCGTCTACGTGGTGACCGGTACCGCGGCGGCGAGCTTCGCCGGTCCGGCGGTGGTGCTGGCATTCGTGCTGGCGGCGCTGGCCTGCGGGTTCACCGGGCTGTGCTACGCCGAGCTGTCGTCGGTGATCCCGGTGTCCGGTTCGGCGTACTCGTACTGCTATGTCACGCTGGGCGAGGGCGCGGCCTGGGCGCTGGCCTGGATGATCATCCTGGAGTACCTGCTGGCGGCCGCGGCGGTGGCCGCCGGCTTTGCCGGCTACCTCACCAGCCTGCTCGGCGACCTGCAGGTCCACGTACCGATGTTGCTGGCGACCTCCACGGTCACCGCGACCCAGCAGGGCGGGCACACCCAGCTGGGCTTCAGCGGCGGGATCAACCTGGTCGCAGCGCTGGCGGTGCTGGCGGCCGCGGCGGTGCAGATCGCCGGGGTGGGACGTTCGGCGCTGGCCAACCTGGTGCTGGTGCTGACCAAGATCGCGGTGCTGCTGGCGTTCGTCGCGGTGGGATCGCAGTTCGTCGATGCGGCCAACTGGCAACCGTTCCTGCCGCCGAACGAAGGCGGCTTCGCCTACGGCCTGCCGGGCGTGATGCGGGCCGCGGCGATGCTGTTCTTCGCCTACCTGGGATTCGAGACCGTGTCGATGGCGGCCGCCGAGGCGCGCCAGCCGCGCCGCGACGTGCCGGTGGGCATCCTCGGTTCGCTGGTGGTGTGCACGGTGCTGTACATCGCCGCCGGCGCGGTGCTGACCGGGCTGGTCCCGTACCGCGAACTGGGCGTGCCGGACCCGGTGGCGCTGGCGGTCGACCGCATCGGCTGGCCGGGATTCGCGGTGCTGATCAAGGTCGGCGCGCTGACCGGCCTGGGCTCGGTGCTGCTGGCCAACGCCTACGGTGCCTCGCGCATCAGCCTGAGCATCGCCCGCGACGGACTGCTGCCGGCGTTCTTCACCCGGGTGCATCCGAAGCTGGGCACGCCATGGCTGGCGAGCGTGGCCTTCGGCAGCGCGAGCGCGTTGCTGGCGGCGCTGCTGCCGATCGGCATCCTCGGCGACCTGATCTGCCTGGGCATCGCCTCGGCCTTCATCGTGGTGTGCATCGCGGTGATGTGGCTGCGTTCGACCCGCCCGGAGCTGCGTGGCGGCTTCCGCGTGCCGCTGGGCGGGGTGTGGATCGGCCGGGCATGGATCGGCGTGGTGCCGGTGCTGGGCATCGTGATGTGCCTGGCGATGATGGCGCCGGTGCTCGGCGACATGGCCAACCAGGTGCGTCGCGGCGACACGCTGCCGGCCACCATCCTGCTGGTCTACGTCCTGGCCGGTGCGCTCATCTATTTCGTCTATGGCCAGCGCCGTGCGCGCCGGCAGCTGCAGGATCCCTCCGCATGAGCTTCGAAGATTTTCCGCTGGCCCAGGCATTGCAGCTGGGCCGCCTGGACGCGCACGACCAGCGGGCGCTGGTCCGCCAGGGCGAACTCTCGCCGGCCGAGCTGACCGCCGCGGCGGTCCTGCGCGCCCGCCACCTCGACCCCACGCTGGGCGCGCTCAGCCATGTCGATTTCGACGCCGCGCTGGCCCGCGCCGGGCGCGTGGACAGTGACGCGCCGATGGCGGGCGTGCCGTGGTTGCCGAAGGATTCGCTGCGCTATCCCGGCATGCCCACGCGGGGCGGCTCGCGTTCGCGCAGCGGCATGCCCGCGACGGAGGCATCGCCGTTCGTGCGCCGCTTCGATGCCGCCGGCCTGGTGGCGATCGGCAAGAGCACGATGCCGGAGTTCGGGCTCATGGGTTCGACCGAGCCCCTGCTGGGGCCGGTGACGCGCAATCCGTGGGACCTGGCGCACTCGCCCGGCGGCTCCAGCGGCGGCGCCGGTGCGGCGCTGGCCGCCGGCATCGTGCCGCTGGCGCATGGCAGCGACGGTGCCGGCTCGATCCGCATTCCCGCTTCGGCCTGTGGCGTGGTTGGCCTCAAGCCCGGGCGCGGCGCGACGGTGGCGGTGCGCGGGCGGCATGCGATCGAGGACCTGATCGTGGCCGACAGCCTGATGTCGCGCAGCGTGCGCGACACCGCCTGGGCGTTCGCCATGGCCCATCCGGTGGCCGGCCTGGACCTGGACGCGGTGGCCCGCCCGCCGCGGCGGTTGCGCATCGGCGTGGTGACCGACTCGCTGCCGGGGCTGGTACCCGACCCGGCGGTGGCGGCGGTGCTCCAGGACGTGGCCCGCCTGTGCGAATCGCTCGGCCACCACGTCCAGGCAACGGCCTACCCGCTGCTGGGCGGAGACGTCTGGCAGGCCCTGTATACGCTGTGGTCGCGCTTGGGCCTGGACGCGGTGGAGCTGGCTGCCGCGCAGGGCGGCGAGGACTTCGCCGCGCTCGCGCTGGAGCCGTGGACGCTGGGACTGGCGCACTTCCACCGCACTCAGTGCGGAGTGGCCGAGCTGGAGCAGGCCTATGCCACGCTGGCGGCGTTGCCGGAAGCGTTCAATGCCTTCCATGCACGCTTCGACGTGCTGCTGACGCCCACCCTGCGCACGCCACCGCCGCGGCTGGGCGAGCTGGCACCAGACCGTGATTTCGATACGTTGATGCCGGCCATGTTCCACTGGATCAGCTACACCCCGCTGCAGAACCTCGCCGGCACGCCGGCGATCTCGCTGCCGCTGGGCCAGGCCGGCGGGCTGCCGGTCGGCGTGCAGTTCGCCGCCGACCGCGGGCAGGAGCCGCTGCTGCTGCAGCTGGCCGCCGAACTTGAACTGGCCGCGCCCTGGCGCGACCGCTGGCCGACGGTCTCCGTGGCCACCGCACTGAAGGAATCGCACTGATGGGACACGCCCGCGACAGCCGCTACGCGCCACGCAGCCAGGACGATCTCCTGCGCCTGCTGGCCAGCCAACCCTTCGCCTGGCTGGTGTCGGCCGGTGGCGAGGATGCGGCCTTCACCCCGCTGCCGCTGCGGGTCGAGCTGGACGACGCAGGCCGGTTGGTCGCGCTGCGCGGCCACCTGGCCCGGCGCAATCCTCACGTCGCGCGCCTGCGCCGCGATCCCCGCGCGCAGGCGCTGGTGATGGGGCCGCATGCCTATGTGTCGCCGAGCTGGCTGGATGACCGTACCCAGGCGCCAAGCTGGAACTACGCCGCGGCGGTGTTCGAGCTGGAGGTGGCGGTGAGCGAGGAGGCGGCCGACATCCGCGGCGAGCTCGACGCCCTGGTCACGCAGATGGAAGCGGGCAGGCCGCGTGCCTGGGCGCTGGATGAAATGGGCGAGCGCTATGCACGCCTGGCAACCGGGGTAAGCGCATTGCGCGGCGTCGTCAGCGACGTGCGTGCGACATTCAAGCTCGGCCAGGACGAGGCGCGGCACGACTTCGCCCAGCTGCTGATCGGCCTGCAGGCCGGCGGCGAGGAGGCGCTGGTCGGCTGGATGCGTGATTTCGCCGCCGATGCCGGGGACGGCGCATGAGCCGGAGCCTGGAGGCGCTGGACCCGCAGATCCGCCGGTTCATCGAGGATGTCTGCACCGAGGGCGCGAGGCTGCGGGCCGGGCGTACGCCCGGCTGGCCGGAGCAGCGCATCATCGCCGCGCAGGCCCGCGCGCCCTGGCGCGAAGGCGGCCCGCGCATGCGCGAGGTCGTCGACGTGCACCTGGACTCGCCGCACGGCGGGTTCGGGCTGCGCGTGCTGCATCCGCAGGCATCCGCCGCCGCGCCGTCGCCGGCACTGGTGTACCTGCATGGCGGTGGCTGGTGCCTGTTCGGGCTGGATACGCATGACCGCCTGCTGCGCGAGTACGCCGATGCCGCGCGCATGCCGGTGGTGGCGATCGACTACAGCCTGGCGCCGGAGCATCCGTATCCGGCCGCGCTCGACCAGTCGGTCATCGCGCTGGAATGGTTGCGCGCGCATGGCGCTGGCTTCGGCCTGGACCCGGAGCGGCTGGCGCTGGGCGGCGATTCCGCCGGCGCCAATCTTGCCGTGGCCACTGCACTGCGCCTGCGCGAGGCCGGAGAGCTGGCCCGCGTGCAGGCGCTGGTGTTGAACTACGGCGCCTGGACGCCGGCGTTGTCGGACAACGCGCGGCGGACCCTGGGGACGCCGGATGACATGCTCAGCGGCGAGGAAATGGATGCGTTCTGGGCGGCGTACCTCGGGCCCGATGCCGCGCGCGTGGCCGGTCCGCTGTCCGCGCCCATGATGGCGCCGCTGCAAGGGTTGCCGCCGGCGCTGCTGCTGTGGGGCGAGCGTGACGTGCTGGCCGAACAGAACCAGGAGATGGCGCAGCGGCTGCTCGCGGCCGGCGTGCCGACGCGCACGCAGGTGTATGCCGATGCGCCGCACAGCTTCATCGAGGCGATGGCCGTCTCCGACAAGGCGCGAGACGCAATCGCCCTCGGTGCCGAATGGGTGCGCCATCATCTTTCGCCCGCCTGCCCGCAAGGACTTCCCGCATGACGCCGACGTTGCACCGGACCTTCCTCGCCTGCCTGGCATTCGCCGTGGCATGGCCGGCCCTGGCCGCATCGCCGGCCGCGCCGGTGGTGCCGACGCCGGAGAAGATCATGGCGCTGCGCATCGTCGGCGATCCGCAGATCGACGAAGCCGGGCAGTGGATCGCCTACACCGTGGGCACGCCGCAGGCGCAGGGCAAGCCGCCGCGCAGCCGGATCTGGCGCGTGCCGGCGGCGGGCAAGGGCGCCGCCAGCGAGCTGCCGGCCCCCGGCGAGGCCAGTGAGGAGCATCCGCGCTGGACGGCCGATGGCGCGCACCTGGATTTCATTTCCGATCGCGCGCTGCCCCAGGCGGATGCGAACGCGGGCCTGGCCGGCACGCAGGTGTGGCGCGTCGATGCACGTGGCGATGTCGCCACCCTGATGACCCGCGCCACCGGCGAGGTCACCGCGTTCCAGGTCGCGCGCGACGGCAGCCGCATCGCCTACCTGGCCAGCGACACGCCCGATGCGGCGACCCGCGCCGCGCGCGAGGCCAAGGACGATGCCGCGCGCGTCGACCACCCCACGCTGTTCTCGCGCCTGTGGCTGCGCGACCTGCGCAGTGGCCAGACCCGCGCGCTGACCGCGCCGGGCGTGCAGGTGCACGACCTGGCGTGGTCGCCGGACGGACGCGTGCTGGCATTGCGCGTATCCGACGGCACCACGCTCAACGACTACTGGTACCGCTCGCGCGTGGTGCTGGTCGACGCCGAGACCGGGACGCCCGGGCAGGTGCTCGAAGCGCGCGCGTCGGCGCACCCGCTGCAATGGTCACCGGACGGCACCCGCCTGCTGTACGGCCACCTGGGCGAGCACGGCATGACCGCCGAGCTGACCGTGCACGACATCACCAGCGGCCAGCGGGTGGTGCTGGGCAGGGACTGGAAAGGCACGCTGTGGCTGGCACGCTGGCAGGACGACCGCACCCTGGTCGGCGAGGGCCAGCGCGGGGTGCGCGGTGCGTTCCTGCGCCTGGACGCGGCCACGGGCAGCGGGAAGGAAGTAGCGCGCCCGCAGATTCCTTACCAGTCCTTCACCACCGCGCGCAGTGGCCGCAGCGCCTACCTGGGCATCCGCGACGACCAGCCGGCCGAGGTCTGGACGCTGGACGGAGGCAGGCTAGCCGCGCGCACCGATACCCACCCGGAAGTGGCCGGCTGGGCGCATGGACAGGTGCGCGAGCTGGAGTGGCGCTCCTCGCGCGACGGCCTGCGCATCACCGGCCTGCTGGTGACGCCGCCGGGATGGAAACGCGGGACGCCGCTGCCGACCCTGGTGCAGGGCCATGGCGGGCCGGCGTGGGCCTGGTGGTCGGGCTGGCTGGGGTCGTGGCACGACTGGGCGCAGTTGCTCGCCACGCATGGGTATGCGGTATTCCTGCCGAATCCGCGCGGCTCGGAAGGCGGCGGCCCGGCGTTCGCCGAGATGGCGCGCAACGACTGGGGCGGCGCTGATTTCCAGGACATCCTCGACGGCGTGGACCTGCTCGAACGCGAGGGCGTGGTCGATCCGGCCCGGCTGGCCATCGGCGGCTGGAGCTATGGCGGCTACATGTCGGCGTGGGCGGTGACGCACAGCGACCGCTTCCGGACGGCGATCGTCGGCGCGGGGGTGATCGACATCGGCGCCATGGCGCTGACCACCGACACGCCGGACTACCTGCCGGGCTACTTCGGCGACCCGCTGGCGAACCGGGCTGGGTATGACGCGCATTCGCCGATCCGCTACGCCGACCGGGTCAAGGTGCCGGTGCTGATCCTGCATGGGGAACAGGACAAGCGCGTGCCGCTGTCGCAGGGCCAGATGTTCCACCAGGCGCTGAAGTTCAACGGCACGCCGGTGGAGATGGTCACCTATCCGCGCGGCCCGCACTGGTTCTTCGAAAGCGCGCACGGACGCGACGTGCAGCAGCGCGTGCTGGACTGGCTCGATGCACAGCTGGGCGTGGAGCGGGCGAAGTGAGCCCCGGCGCGGACATCGCCTTCATCGGCGGCGGCCACATGGCGCGCTGCCTGGTCGAGGGCCTGATCGGCCAGGGGTGGGATGCGTCGCGAATCGCGATCGCCGATCCCGATGCCGCCACGCGCGGTGCGCTGGCCCGCGACCTGCAGGTACGGGCGCTGGAGCACAACCTCATGGCGGCGGCATCGGCACCGCTCTGGGTGCTGGCGGTGAAGCCGCAGGTGGCCCGCGCGGTCTGTGAGTCACTGGCCGCGACCGCACGGCAGGTGCGGCCGCTGGTGGTCTCGATCATGGCCGGCATCACGCTGGCGCAGCTGTCGCAATGGCTTGGCATCGACACCGTGGTGCGCAGCATGCCGAACCAGCCGGCGGCGATCGGCGCCGGCATGACCGCGCTGCATGCCGCCGTCGCGTTGGGACCGGCGCAGCGCGCCGCCGCCGAGGCCGTGTTCAGCGGCGCAGGCGCAACTCTGTGGATGGCGCACGAGGCGCAGATGGACACCGCCACCGCGGTAGCCGGCAGCGGGCCGGCCTACCTGTACCTGCTGGCCGAGGCAATGGAACAGGCCGCCGGCGCGCTGCCGCCGGACACCGCGCGCCAGCTGGTCGTGCAGACGCTGCTGGGCGCGGCGCGGATGCTCCAGGCCAGCGGCGATGCGCCCGCACGCCTGCGCGAGCGGGTGACCTCGCCGGGGGGAACCACCCAGGCCGCGATCGCGGTGCTGGAGGACGGCGGGTGGACGACGCTGCTCGACCGCGCCGTCGACGCGGCGCAGGCCCGCGGGCGGGAACTGGCTTCGCAATCGGGCTGAGACGGCCGCCGCTGCCCGGGGCGGGTGGCGGTGCGGCCGCATGGGGCCAAGGGGCAATGTTTCCACCCGGTGACACGGCGTAGCGTGGGGTCGCGGCATGGCCTTCCACGGGGTGAGCAGGTGTCTGACGAGATGGACGATGCAACGCTGCAGGCCCTGCTCGACCGCCTGCTGAAGTTCCGCCTGCCGCGCGCGCTCGACCTCAAGGCGCGGGTAAGCCGCGGCGGCCGCCTGTCGGATGCGGACATCGAGTTCCTCAAGCGGGCGCTGGAAGACGCCCACAACGGCCAGCGCTTCGTCGTGCGCAATCCGCAGTTCCATGCATTGGGCGCGCAGATCGTCGGCCTGTATGAGGAGATCGTGGCCCAGGCGATGGAGAACGAGCAGGACAGTGGCGACCAGTGAAGCGCCGGTGCCGGGGAGCCAGCGCCTGCGCGGCGACGTCGTCGCGGGGCTGACCGCCGCTGCGGTGGTGATTCCCAAGGCGATGGCCTACGCGACCATCGCCGGCCTGCCGATCGAGGTCGGCCTGTACACCGCCTTCGTGCCGATGCTGGTCTATGTGTTCCTGGGCACCTCGCGACCGCTGTCGGTCAGCACCACCACCACCATCGCCATCCTCACCGGCGCCGAGCTGACCGCGGTGGCGCCCAACGCCGATCCCGCGCAGCTGCTGGTGGTCACCGCCACCCTCACCCTGATGGTCGGCGCCATCCTGATGGCCGCCTCGCTGCTGCGGCTGGGCTTCGTCGCCAACTTCATTTCCGCGCCGGTGCTGGTGGGCTTCAAGGCCGGCATCGGCGTGGTCATCATCGTCGACCAGCTGCCCAAGCTGCTCGGCCTGCATTTCGACAAGGGCGGCTTCCTCCATAACGTCGGCCAGGTGCTCGGCGGGCTGGGCCACCTGCACTGGCCGACATTCGCGGTCGGCCTGGGCACGATCGCGGTGCTGACCGGGCTCGAGCGCTTCCGCCCACGCTGGCCGGCGCCACTGGTCGCCGTTGCCGGCGCGATCGCCGGCGCGGCGCTGCTGGGCTGGCAGTCGCGCGGCATCGACCTGGTCGGCACGGTGCCCAGCGGCTTCCCGCACCTGACCCTGCCCGACCTCAAGCTGGCCGAGGCGCTGTGGCCGGGGGCCTGCGGCATCGCGCTGATGAGCTTCACCGAGACGATCGCCGTGGGCCGTGCCTTCCAGGCATCCGACGAACCCCTCCCACGCGCCAACCGCGAACTGCTGGCCACCGGTGCCGGCAACGCGGCGGGCGCGTTCTTCGGCGCGATGCCGTCGGGCGGCGGCATGTCGCAGACCGCGGTCAACCGTCGTGCCGGCGCACGCACCCAGGCCGCGCAGTTGGTCACCGCCGCGGCCACGCTGGCGACGATGCTGCTGCTGGCGCCGATGATCGGGCTGATGCCACAGGCGACGCTGGCGGCGCTGGTGATCGTCTATTCGGTCGGGCTGATCCACCCGGCCGATTTCCGCGACATCGCGCGCGTGCGTCGCACCGAGTTCTACTGGGCGCTGGCGGCCTTCGCCGGGGTGATGCTGCTGGGCACGCTGAAGGGCATCCTGGTGGCGATCATCGTCTCGCTGGTCGCCCTGGCGCAGCAGGCCGCCGATCCGCCGGTGCGCCTGCTCGGGCGCAAGCGCGGCACCAACGTGTTCCGCCCGCCGTCAGCGGAACATCCCAATGACGAAACCTTCCCTGGGCTGTTGCTGCTGCGGGTGGAAGGGCGGCTGTTCTTCATGAACGCCGAGCGCGTGGCCGAGAAGATCCGCCCGCTGATCAGCGAGTTCCATCCGCGCTATGTCGTGCTCGACATGTCCGGGCTGTTCGACCTGGAGTATTCGGCGCTCAGCGCACTGGTCGAAGCCGAGCGCCGCCAGCGCGCGGTCGGCGTGCAGCTGGTGCTGGCCGAGCTCAACCCGGAGGTCTACGCCATGGTCCGCCGTTCGCCGCTGGGCGAGGTACTGGGCGAGGACCGCATGTTCTTCAACATCGAGATCGCGGTGGAGCGCCTTCGTGCCGCTGCCGCCGCTCCGCCCGTGGAGTCACCGCCATGAAACAGCACAAGGGCAGGAAGGCCGCCAGGAAGCAGGCCGCCGTCGCCGAAGCCGCAACGCCGGCGGAGGCCGCGGTCGATCCGGCATCGTTGCCGATGAAGCGCCGCGCCTACGAGGACCAGCTCGAGCAGCTGCATGTGGAGCTGGTCAAGCTGCAGGAATGGGTGAAGGCGCGCGGGCTGAAGGTGTGCGTGGTGTTCGAGGGTCGCGATACGGCCGGCAAGGGCGGGGTGATCAAGGCGATCACCGAGCGGGTGAGCCCGCGCGTGTTCCGCGTGGTGGCATTGCCGGCCCCGACCGAGCGCGAGCTCTCCCAGATGTACATCCAGCGTTACGTGCGCTATCTGCCGTCGGCCGGCGAGGTGGTGATCTTCGACCGCAGCTGGTACAACCGCGCCGGCGTGGAGCGGGTCATGGGCTTCGCCAACGAGCACACGGTGCAGACGTTCCTGCAGATCGTGCCGATGATGGAGGACGCGATCGTCAAGTCCGGCATCATCCTGCTCAAGTACTGGCTGGAGGTCAGCGAGGACGAGCAGGAGAAACGCCTGAAGGAGCGCGCCAACGATGGCCGCAAGGTGTGGAAGCTCTCGCCGATGGACATCGAGTCCTACAGCCGCTGGTACGACTACTCGCGCGCGCGCGATGACATGTTCGCCGCCACCGATACCGCCCAGGCGCCGTGGTACGTGGCCTATACCGATGACAAGCGGCGTGGCCGGCTCAACATCATCCGCCACCTGCTCGACCACGTGCCCTACGAGGCGCTGCCGCGCGCCAAGGTGAAGTTCCCGAAGCGGCAGAAGCGGGGGGATTACCGGGAGCCGGATCGTCCGTTCCGGGTGGTTGAGGAGCGCTACTAGCTCGGGTTTCGCTCGGCGTGCGGTTTATGCGTGTGCTGGTGGGAAAGCGGGGCGCCCGCTGCGCGGGCGCTGTTGGGGGATATTGAGGGCGCGCCAACTTAGGCGGAGACATGGCCCTGACTTACGTTTGGGTGCGCCGCCCCGACGGGCATGGGCGCGTCGGTTTCGGCAGACGTCCGTGTCGTGACGAAACCGAACGTGGGCCATCCATGGCCCACTCGCGCCCATACCCACCGAGGCGTCGCCCGGCGCCTTGATGTCCCCATTCTTCAAAAGCGCGCCGGGAGGGGGGAAGAGAAGAGCGACGTCCCTGACATCCAGCGATCTGTGGCGCCCGGCCTTCGTTCGCCGTTCTCGATGCACCGGTCGAAGTCCATCGGTCTAAGCCGGTCGAGGGTCGGGGAGCCTGCTCTTCTCCTCCCCCATCCCCGGCGGGTCGGCGCCCACGCCGTAAGTCAGGGCCAAACCAACCGCACACCCAGGCGCGCCCTCAACAAACCCCAACACAGCCTGCGAAAGCGGGCGCCCCGCTTCCCACCCCCACCAGAAACACAAAAACGCGCGACCAAAAAAAGCCCAGCAAGAGCTAAGGCACGGCGCTGTCCGCCAGCGCAGGCGGCACATTGCCCAGCGCCAGGTTCACCGTCGCGTACTGCACCGCCAGCCGGCCCTGCGCATCGGCCAGGTCGCTACGGGACTGCAGCCACGCGCGCTGGCTGTCGAGCACCGCGGTGTAGTCGGCGATGCCGCCGTCGTATTTCGCCTGCGCCAGCTGGTAGGCATCCCCGGCGCTCGCCTCGCGCGCCTGCAGGTGGTCTGCCTGCTGCTGCAGGGCGGTATAGCCGGACAACGCGTCGTCGATCTCCTGCCAGGCCTTCAGCACCGCCTGGTGGTATGCGATGGCGGCCTCCTGCTGCTGCAGCTCGCGCAGCTGCACCACGCCGCGGCGGCGGCCGTGGTCGAAGATCGGCAGGTCCAGGCTCGGCCCGATCGACCAGACCCGGCTGCCCCAGCTGCCGAACTCACCCGACAGGTAGGACTCGTAACCGAACTGGCCGCCCAGGCGGATGCTCGGATACAGGTCCGCGGTGGCGACGCCGACGTTGGCCGTCGCGTTGTGCAGCTTCGCCTCGGCGGCACGCAGGTCGGGGCGGCGGCGGGCAATGTCCGAAGGCACGCCCAGCGCCAATGCCGGCAGCGTGGACGGCGTGTCGGCGCTGGCCGCGGCGGGCGCCCCCAGCTCGGCATCGAGCGCGCCTGGACGCTCGCCAAGCAGCAGCGCGATCTGGTTGCGGCTGGCGCCTTCCTGTGCCTGCAGCTGCGGCAGGCGTGCCTGCTGTGCCTCCAGCTCCGCGCGCTGGCGCTGCAGGTCGAGGTGGTCGAGCGTGCCCGCGCGCACGCGGGCATCGAGCAGGTCCAGGCGCTGCTGCAGGGCCGCGATGTCATCGCGGGTAAGTGCGATCTTGCGCTGGGTGGTGCGCAGTTCGAAGTAGGCGCGGGCCACCTCCCCGCCCAGCGCCAGGCCGGTCTGGTCGAGCAGTGCCGCCTGCCGCTCGACATCGGCGTCGGCCGCTTCCACCGAGCGCCGCACGCGGCCCCACAGGTCCAGCTCCCAGGACACGCCGAGACCGGCCTGGTACAGGTTGAACGGCTGGCTGAGTACCTCGACCAGCGCATCGCGGTTGTCGCCGCCGATGGCATCAAGCAGGCGGATCGAGGCGCCGTACTCGCTCTGTCGCTGGCGGCTGACGCTCGCGCTCAGGCCGACTTCGGGCAGCTGCTGTGAAGCCACCGTGCCGCGCTGCACGCGTGCCTGCGCCAGGTGCAGCACGGCGGTCTGCAGGTCGGGGCTGGCATCGCGCGCGCGCTGCTGCAGCGCGTCCAGCGTGGGATCGTTGTAGGCCAGCCACCAGGCACCACGCGGCAGGCCGGCGTCGACACCGGCCTGGACGAGGGCCGGATCGGCGCTGCGCCACGCCTGCCAGTCTTCCGGGGCCTCGGGCGTGGGCCGCACGAAATCCGGCCCGACCGCGCAACCGGCGAGCATCACGATGGCCAGCGTCAGCGCGGTGCGGACGCAAGGGCGGAAAGCGGGGCGGGGCGGCGTCATGGGCACGGTCTCAGGACAGGCGATGGCGGAACAGCCAGGCCGACAGCGGCAGGGTGGTCGCCGCCATCACCAGCAGCGGCAGGAAATCGAAGGCGACGTCGCCCAGCCCGGCGCCTTCCAGGTAGACCCGCCGGGTCAGGTCGATGCCGAAGCGCAGCGGGTTGGCATAGGTGGCGACCTGCAGCGCGACGGGCATGTTGCGCACCGGGGTGATCAGGCCCGACAGCAGCATCAGCGGCATGATCAGCAGGAACGTATAGAGCATCGCCTGCTGCATGTTCACCGCCAGCGCGGAGATCGACAGGCCCAGGCCGACCGCGGCGATGGTGAACATCACCAGGCCCAGGTACAGCAGCCACAGCGAGCCGGCCATGGGGATGCCGAACCAGAAGCGGATGATCAGCAGGATGATGGTGGACTGCATCAGCCCGACCAGGATCGAGGGCACCGCCTTGCCGATCAGGATCTGCATCGGCGTGAGCGGGGTCACCAGCAGCTGGTCGAACGTGCCCTGCTCGCGTTCGCGCGCCACCGACAGCGCGGCGACCAGCAGGGTCTGCAGCATGCTCAGCGCGGCGATCAGCGCCGGCATCATCTGCCAGCGCGATTCCAGGTTGGGATTGAACCAGGCCCGGCGGTCCACGCTGATGGCACCTGCGCCCGCGCGACCGGCGTTGTACTGGGCGACGATCGCCGCGATGTGCGCGGCCGCCGCACCGGCGGTGGAGGAGTTGCGTCCGTCGAGGATCAGCTGCAGCGGCGCGGGCTGGCCGGTGGCCAGGCGGCGTTCGAAGTCGGATGGAAACGCGAGCACGAACAGCACCCGCCCCGATTCGACCGCCTCGGCCGCCTGCGCAGGGGTGCGAAGGTCCGGCTGGCGGCGGAACACGCCGGTGCCGTCGACCCGCGCCTGCAGCTCCGTGGCGGCCTGCCCGCCGTCCTGGTCGAACACCGCGTAGGGCACGTGGGTGATGTCGAAGCTGGCGCCGTAGCCGAACAGCAGCGACTGGATCAGCGCCGGTGCGAACAGGATGGCGCGGTTCTTCGGATCCTTGACCAGCGCCAGCAGCTCCTTGCGGCAGAGGAAGGCGATGCGCGAGAGGTAGGCGAGCAGGGCGTCCATCGGCTCAATCCAGGCGCTTGCGCAGCGTGCGCCAGGTGGCGGCGGTGAGCACGACGATGTACAGCAGCAGGATGCCGCACTTGCGCAGTACCAGGCCGATATCGTTGCCGGCCAGGAACAGGGTCTTGATCACGGTCATGAAGTGCGTGGCCGGCAGCACCTGGCTGACCGCCTGCACGACCAGTGGCATGTTGCGCAGGTCGAACACGAAGCCGGACAGCATCATCGCCGGCATGAAGCTGGCCAGCAGCGCCAGCTGGCTGGCCTGGAACTGGTTGCGGGTGACCCCGGAGATCCACAGGCCGAGCAGCAGCGACACGGCCAGGTAAAGCATCGAGGACAGTGCCACCAGCCACAGCGATCCGCGCATCGGCACCTCGAACAGGAAGCGCGCGGCGAGCAGGCACATCACCAGGTCGATGGCGCCGATCACCAGGTAGGGGGCCAGCTTGGCCAATACCAGTTCCAGCGGGCGCACCGGGGTGACGAACAGCGATTCCAGCGTGCCGCGTTCCCATTCGCGCGCGATCAGCAGCGAGGTGAGGAAGGCGCCGATCAGGGTCATCACCAGCGCGATCAGGCCGGGTACCAGGTACCAGGTGCTGTTGTTGGCCTCGTTGAACCACATGCGCTGCACCAGCACCACGCTGCCGGCGCTGGCGCCACTTCCAACGCCGCCGCGGTCGATCTGCAGCTGCGCGGCGGTGCCCAGCGCACCGGAAACATAGCCTTCCAGCGTCGAGGCGGTGCCCTGGTCGACGCCGTTGAGCAGCAGCTGCACGCGGGCCTGGCCGTCGGCGCGGCGGCGGCTGAAGTCCACCGGCACGCGCACGATCGCATCCACCTGCCCGCGTCGCATCATCTGCATGGCCTGGTCCATGCCGGGGGCCCAGACCGGATCCAGGTAGGGGGTGCCCTGCAGGCCGGCCATCGCGTCGCGCGCGCCGGGACTGCGGTCATCCATCACGATCGCGATCGGTGCGTGCTTCACGTCGAAGGACAGGCCATAGCCGAACAGCAGGATCAGCGCCAAAGGCAGCGCCAGGCCCACGGCGAGGTTGCTGCGGTCGCGCAGGACCTGGCGCACTTCCTTGCGGGTCAGCGCGGCCAGCCGGCGGAAGAAGCCGCGGTCGATCACGCGGCGCGCTCCGGCGCCTGGCGCCTGGCGCGGGCCTGCTCGACGATGCCGATGAAGGCGCTGTCCATGTCGCCGCTGCCGCTGCCACCAGCCTGTTCGCGCACCTGCTGCGGCGTGCCCAGCGCGAGCAGCTCGCCGGCGTCCTGGATGGCGATGCGGTCGCAGTACTCGGCTTCCTCCATGAAGTGGGTGGTGACGATGATCGTCACCCCGCCCTGGGCGAGTGCGGTGATGGTGCGCCAGAACAGTCGCCGGGCGAGCGGGTCGATGCCGCTGGTGGGCTCGTCCAGGAACAGGATGTCGGGCTGGTGCAGCAGGCCGGCGGCCATCGCCAGGCGTTGCTTGTAGCCGCCCGGTAGTTCGCCGCTGCGGGCCTCGGGCTGCAGGCTGAACTGCTGCAGCGATTCCTGCACGCGCTGGCGCAGCGCCGCGCCGCGCAGGCCATAGGCGCCGCCGAAGAATTCCAGGTTCTCGCGCACGCTGAGGTTGCCGTACAGCGCGAACTTCTGCGCCACGTAGCCGATCCGCCCGCGCGCCTGGGCGCGCGCGGTGCGCAGGTCCAGGCCGGCCACCTCCAGGTGGCCGCTGGTCGGCGGCAGCAGGCCGCAGAGCATGCGGAAGGTCGTCGTCTTGCCGGCGCCATTGGGGCCGAGCAGGCCGAAGATCTCGCCGCGATGCACGTCGAAGGAGGTGTTGGCGACGGCGACGAAATCGCCGAAGCGGCGCACCAGGTCGCGCACCACGATCACCGGTGCGTCGTCGTCGCCGGGCTGGTCGGCCGCGGCGATCGTGGAGATGGCCGCGGTGGCCGCCGGGCCGGGAGCGGCCGTGGCCCCCCCCGATGGCTCCGCCTGGCGCTGCTTGAGCAGCATCATGAAGGCGTCTTCCAGCGTCTCCGGGCGCGGCTCGGGCGACAGGCCCTGCAGCAACGCGGCCAACGCCTGCGGATCGGCATCCGGCTGGCGGATGTAACGCACCGCGCCCCCTCGCGGCACCGCATCGACGATCAGTTCGTCGGCATCGATCAGTCGCGCCTGCAGGTCGCGCGCCGGCGTACCGGTGGGCGGCGCGACGGTGCAGGTGAGGCCGCGGGCACGCGTCCGCAACGTGCCAGGCGCTCCTTCGGCGAGCAGCTGGCCGTCGTGCAGCACGAAGACCTGCGCGCAGCGCTCGGCCTCGTCCATGTAGGCGGTGCTGACCAGGACGCTGAGGTTCTCCTGCGTGATCAGCTGTTCGATGATGGTCCACAGGTCGCGGCGCGACAGCGGGTCCACGCCGACGCTGGGTTCGTCGAGCAGCAGCAGGTCCGGCGAGCGCACCAGCGTGCACGCCAGGCCGAGCTTCTGCTTCATGCCGCCGGAGAGCTTGCCGGCGGGGCGCGCGGTGAAACGCGCCAGGTCGGTCATCTCCAGCAGCCGCGCATAGCGCTCGCGGCGCTGCTGCGCCGGCACGCCGTGCAGGTCGGCGTACAGGTCCAGGTTCTCCTGCACGCTGAGGTCTTCATACAGGCCGAAACGCTGCGGCATGTAGCTGATGCGGTCCTGCACCTTCTGCGGCTCGTGCGCCACGTCATGGCCGAGCACGCTCAGCTCGCCGGCATCGGCGCGCAGCAGCCCGCAGACCAGGCGCATGAAGGTGGTCTTGCCGGCGCCGTCTGGGCCGACCAGCGCGGTCAGTTCGCCGGCGCGCGCGGTGAGGTTGATGTCGGCCAGCGCAGCCAGCGGTTTGCCGTCGGGGCCGGGGAAGACCTTGCGCAGCCCGCGTGCGACGACGGTGGCGCCGTCGCTCACCGGCCGGCCCCGCCATCGCTGCCGGTGCCGTCGAGGGCGATGCGCACGGTGGCCGGCTGGCCCAGCCGCAGCACGTCGCCCGGATCCTGTGCGAGCACGCGGACTTCATAGACCAGGCTGGTGCGCAGTTCCTCGGTCTGCACGGACTTCGGGGTGAATTCGGCGACCGAGGAGATGAAGCCGACCTGCCCGTCGATCGGGCGATCGGGCTGGCTGTCGGTGACGATGCGCGCGCGCATGCCGGTACGCACGTGCCCGAGGTCGGACTCGGAGAGGTAGGCGCGGATCCATTTCGGGTTCACCAGCGCCAGCGCGAACACCGGGCGCTGTGGGCTGGCCATGTCGCCGGGTTCGAGCAGTCGCGAGCGCACCACCGCGTCGGCGGGCGCCTTGAGCTCGCCCTGCGAGATCTGGAACTGCAGCAGCGCCAGCTGCGCCTGCGAGGCCTTCAGCTGCGCCTGCGCGCCGGCGACGTCCTCGGCGCGCGGGCCGATCTCCGCCAGCCGCAATGCCTTGGCCGCCTCGTCGCCCTTGGCGCGGGCGACCTCGACCGCGCTGCGGGCCTGGTCCAGCGCCTGCGCGCTGACGCCGCGGCCCTGGGTGGTGCTGGCGATCTCCTGCAGGCGGGCCAGGTCCTGCGCACTGCGCGCGGCATCGGCCTGCGCGGCGCGCACGCGGCTGCGGGCCTGGTCGATCTCTTCCGGGCGGCTGCCGTTGCGCAGCCGCGCCAGGTTCTGTTGCTGCACCTCGATCTGCGCCTGCGCCTGCGCCGCCTGCAGGGCGAGGGCACGGGTATCGAGCCGGCCGAGCAGCTGGCCGGCCTTGACCGCATCGCCTTCCTCCACCCCCAGCTGCTCGATGCGTCCGCTGCCGTCGAAGGCCAGTGACACCTGGCGGATGTCGACATTGCCGTGCAGCGTCAGCGTGCCTGCCTCGTCCCGGTCGCGGTGCGACAGCCACCAGGCCACGCCGACGACGATCACCAGGACGAGCGCGAGCAGGGCCAGCAGGGGCTTCTTCTTCATGGGGCGGGTTCCGGTGGCAGTCGGCGCGGTGGCCGTCCAGGATTACTTTAAATTGAGTTTAGACTTCGGTCGATGCACAATTCAAGCAGCCGGTTTGCAGAGGAAAGGTGATGGAGAAGGGGCGCGCGTCGCGGGCCGATGGCGAGGCCACGCGGGCCCGGTTGCTCGAATCGGCCGGGCGTCTGTTCGCGGCACGCGGCTTTGCCGAGACCACCGGCAAGGAAATCGCCGCCGATGCGGCCGCCGACCTGGCTTCGATCAACTATCACTTCGGCAGCCGCGCGGGCCTGTACATGGCGGTGCTGGCCGAAGCACATCGGCGGTTCGTCAGCCTGTCCGACCTGTCCGCGCTGGCCGGTGGCGACCTGCCGCCGGCAGCGCAGCTGGAAGTCCTGATCGCCGGGCTGGTCGAACGCGCCGCGAACCGGGAAGGCTGGCATGCACGCGTGCTGGCGCGCGAACTGCTGTCCCCGTCCTCGCACCTGGAGGCGTTCTTCCGCGCCGAGGTGTTGCCGAAGATCGCCGGCGTGCGGCGGATCGTCGCGGCGATCACCGGCATCCCGGACGACCATCCGGCGCTGCCGCGCTGCCTGCTCAGCGTCGTGGCGCCCTGCGCGATGCTGCTGGTGGTCGGCCAGGGACTGCCAGGCCCGCTGCGGCAGGTACTGGCGATGCCGCAGGCGCAGGTGGTACGCCACCTGCATGGTTTCGCGATGGCGGGTCTGGAGGAGATCGCGCGACAGTATCGCGCCGGCGAACTGGAACGCTGACCGCGGCCCTCGCGGGCCTCGTGCCCCGGACAACGCATCGCCGCTGTCATGCAGGCGCCGTCACCGGCGGAACCGCCAGTCGCAGGGGTGGGGCGATGGCGTCAGTGGTCGGCTGGATCCGCGCTGGTCGGATCGTGCCCCGCCGAGGCCTTGGCGTCGCGCGGGACCGCCTCCAGGCTGTCGCGGATCGTGCGTACCTGCGCGGCGCTGACCGCGGGTGCGCGATTGCCGAACTCGCTGCGCACATAGGTCGCCAGGTCTGCGACCTGCGAATCGTCCAGGCGCCAGGCGAAGGCCGGCATGCCCAGTTCCGAGGGCCGTTGCTGCGTGGAGGGCAGGCGCCCGCCAGCGAGGATCAAGCGCACCAGGGTGTCCGGTTCGGGCGAGAGCACCGTGGGATTGCCGGCGATCGCCGGGAACGCGTGTTCGTAGCCGCGCGCGTCCGTGCGGTGGCAGGCGGCGCAGTTGTCCACGTACAGCTCGGCACCCCGGTTGGCGTTGATGCCGGCCCTCAGCGCCCTGGCGGTGGCGTCGTTCGCGGCGTAGGCGACATCCTGGCGGGCGCTGCCCGGCAGGGTCTTGAGATAGGCCGCGATCGCATGCAGGTCGTCATCGCGCAGCAGCTGGGTGCTGTGCACCACGACATCGGCCATCGGTTGGCCCACCACGCCGGCATGTGGATTGCGGGCGGTCTTCAGCGTGTCGAAGATGTCCTGCGCGCTCCAGCGGCCAAGGCCGTCGGCGTCATTGCCGCGCAGCGGCACGGCGATCCATCCGTCGATCACCTGGCCGCCGGCGAGGAAGTCCGCGCCCGACTCGTCCAGTGCCCTTTCGCGCAGGGTGAAGCCGCGCGGGGTATGGCAGGCCCCGCAGTGGCCCAGCCCCTGCACCAGGTAGGCACCGCGCGCGATGCTGGCGTCTGGATAGCGCTTTGGATCGAACGCGACGCGCTCGGGATCCGGCGCGAACGCCTTGCGCCAGATCGCCAGGGGCCAGCGCATCGACAGCGGCCAGGGGATTTCCGCGCGGCGGTTCGCTTCGCGCACCGGCTGCACGCCATGCAGGAAGAACGCATACAGGGCGCGAACGTCGTCGTCCGTCAGGCGAGCATAGGACGGATAGGGCATCGCCGGGTATAGCGTGCTGCCGTTGGCGGCGATGCCGTGGCGCAGGGCGCGGTCGAAGTCGTCCAGCGAGTAGGCGCCGATGCCGGTCTCGCGGTCGGGGGTGATGTTTGTGCTGAAGATCGTGCCGATCGGCGAGGCCACCGGCAGGCCGCCGGCGAAGGGCTTGCCGCCCGGGCGGGTATGGCAGGCGGTGCAGTCACCGGCGATGGCGAGGTAGCGGCCCTGTTCGACCAGGGCCGGGTCGTTGCCGGCTATCGGGCCGGCGATGGCGCGGGTACGCGTGGGCAACTTCGCCCAGGTCAGCGCGACCGCCGCGACCACCACGACCAGGGCCAGCACCAGCAGCAGGAGTCGCTTCATGGCCGGCTCCTCAGGCATCGACCAGCGGGCCGGGATCGGCGAGGTACTTCTCGCGGATCGCGGTCGCGGCCCAGTAGGCCAGTCCGCCGACCAGGCCGGTCGGGTTGTAGCCGTTGTTCTGCGGGAAGGCGTTGGCGCCGATCACGAACACGTTCGGCACATCCCAGCTCTGCAGGTAGCGGTTGAGTGCCGAGGTCCTCGGGTCCTCGCCCATGATCGCGCCGCCGCAGGTGTGGGTGCTCTGGTACTTGGTGACGTTGTAATGCTCGCCGTCCTTCTTGGCGTCGCCGGCCATCGACAGCGGGTTGAGCACCTTGCTCATCCTCAGCGCCTGGTCGACGAAGAACTGCGAGGCGCGGATCTCGTTCGGATGCCAGTCGAAGGTCATGCGCAGCAGCGGACGGCCGAAGGCGTCCCTGTAGGTCGGATCCAGGCTCAGGTAATGCTGGCGATACGACATGCAGGCACCCTGGACCTCGTAGTAGAACGAGTGGCGGAAGTTGTCGGCCACCGCCTTCTTCCAGTCGCGGCCCCAGTTCGGCGTACCGGTGGGGACGTTGATGCCACGTACCGGACCGGCGCCAGGTTGGCGCGCCCAGACCAGGCCGCCGCCGACGAAGCCGGCCTTGGCATTGTCGAGCTGGTTGCCGTTGAGGTCGTCCATCGTGGTGCCGGCCCCGCCGATGCCCATGAACGGGTTGGCCTGTACATCCTTGTCGAAGAACAGCACCACCCGGTTGAGGTTCTGGTAGGAGTAGTTGCGCCCGATGGTGCCGGTATTGGTTTCCGGGTCGTACGGCGTACCGATGCCGGAAACCAGCAACAGGTGCACGTTGTACAGGGAGAACGCGCACAGCAGCACCAGGTCGGCCGGCTGCGAGACCTCGCGGCCCTGTGCGTCCAGGTAGGTCACGCCGGTGGCCTTGGCGCGGGTGTTGTCCAGGTCCACGCGCAGCACCTGGGCATGCGTGCGCAGCTCGAAGTTCGGCCGCCGCCGCACCACCGGCAGCACGCAGGCGTTGGGGCTGGCCTTGGAGTAGTTGAGGCAGCCATAGTCGCTGCAGAAGCCACAGGCGTTGCATGGCCCCATCTGGCAGCCGTACGGATTGACGTAGGAGCGCGAAGTGTTCGAGGCCGGGATCGGGTACGGATGCCAGCCCATTTCCCGCGCGGCCTTGTAGAACAGTTCGGCGCCGAGATAGTTGGGATTCGGTGGCAGCGGGTACTCGGACGAGCGCGAGCCCTCGAACGGGTTGCCGCCCTCCTGTACCACGCCGTCGATGACGCCGGCCTTGCCGGAAGTGCCGCAGATCTTCTCGAACATGTCCAGGTGCGGCTCGAGTTCCTCGTAGCTGACCGGGAAGTCCTGGATCGTCATGTCGGCGGGGATGAAGCCGCGACCATAGCGCTGCTCGACATTGCTGCGCAGGCGCATGTCCTCGGGCAATGGCCGGAAGTGGCAGCCGGACCAATGGCTGCCGGCACCGCCCACGCCGGTGCCTGGCTTGAACGATCCCATCTGCCGGTAGGGCACCGCGGTATCGGAGAGGGCGTGGCGGATGGTCACGGTCTCCTGTGCCAGGCTCTGCAGGAATCGCCGATGGATCGAGCCTTCCAGCTCGTCGACCACCTTGGGATAGGCGAAGTCGGGTTGGGTGTCGCGGTCGCCGCCGCGCTCCAGCGCCACGACGTTGAGGCCGGCGTCGGTGAGCTCCTTGGCCAGGATCGCGCCGGTCCAGCCCAGTCCCACGATCACCGCGTCCACTTTCGGTTTCGTCGTCGCCATCGCTCAACCCCGTTTCCCGGACAGGTCGACCGGCGGCAGCGGGTAGGCCTTGTCGCGCACGCCGATCCAGTCGATGTAGTCGGCGCGCATGCCCGGATAGCCGATCATCTTCCAGGCGCCCATGCCCCGGTTCCCGCCGTACTTGGGATCGGCGAAGTAGCCGTTCTTCACCTCGCCCAGGAAGTTGGAGAAGAACAGCTTGGAGGAGATGCCCTCCAGCTCGAGCTTGCCCCCTTCGGCGGCCTTGAGCAGGTCTTCCTGGCGGGCATGGTCGAGTGCGGAGAACGCCTTGCCGTCGAAGGCCTGGCGGCAATGCGCGTCGAATGCACCGATGCCGACGCGGAGGATCTCGCGCAGGTTCAGCCGACCCTGGTAACCGAACTCGGCCGGTGCATCGAGGAAGGGACCCTGCATGTACCAGATGGCGCCACTGGCGTAGGGCGTCTGCATGTGCCGGTCGAGGAACTCGGGCACGCCCGATTCGACCGCGCCGGGTCCGACATCGTCCGCGGGAATCAGCCGATCGCAGGCGGCCACCACGAAGGCCCACTCGGTGGCGTTGAAGAAGGTCGGCTTGTAGTCGCCCGCGGGCGTGGCGGTGCCCGCCTGCGGGGCAGCCGGGTCGGAGCAGCCGGGGACCGCGGCGGCCAGCGGCAACAGGCCCAGGCCCTTGAACAACGAGCGGCGGGTCAGCGAGGGGGTTTCATCGGCGGCGGTCATCGGCGGGCATCCCGGGGGCAGGGGCTGGCCACTGGCGCACGGCGCCAGGCGGGGCGGCACCGCGGACGTTCGCGTGGGTCCAGTCGCATCCGCGGCACCGTGCCGGACCTTAGCACCGGCACATGTCAGCTCCGCATGAATGCGAAGCGCCGCCACGGCGGCGGATCAGGGTCGCCAGTTCGCGTTCGCTTCCCAGAACGCCACCGCGCGGCGATACGCCTCGCGATCCATCGGCACGCCGGAACCGCCTTCCTCCACGCCGAGCGCGTTGCGCATCATGGTGATCGGCGCCATCGGGATCTCTTCCGGCTCGGCGGTATACAGGCAGCCGACGATGCCCCAGTCGGCGTCGATGGGCGAGCCCTCCTTCTCCAGCTGCGCGCGGCTGTACAGGATCGGCAGCAGGTAGTTGGCCACCGGCGCCTGCACGCCTTCGAACCAGCGCACCAGCACCGGCAGCTCCTCGCGGCTGCGCGCTTCGTAGGCCGAGCGCAGCTGGTGGCGATTGGCGTCGGTCACCGGTACGGTGAGGCAGCGGGTCGAGGTCCAGTTGCGGTGCACGTGCAGCTTGCAGAACGACGCGTAGCCATCGAGCACCTTCAGTGGCGCATGTTCGTTGAGGTAGGCCTCGAACTGCTCCGGGGTGCAGTCCTGCACGGTGTTGCGACGCGCCTGCCGCGGGAACAGGCGGGTGCGGGCGAAGGGCGTGAGGGCGATGGACATGGGCGCGGGCGTTCGGGCAGGGCGCACAGGGTAGCCGTCGCGGCGGCGATGTCGAAAGCGGTCGGGTGGCTTCGTCGTCCTGGTATCGCCGAACCGGAGTGCCGTGCCATGGCTGCCGCCGCCCCCGCCATCGACCATAACTGGCCCCTGGTCGCCGCCGGCGCGCTGCTGGGCTGCGTCGGCATCGGCGTGGTGTTCTCGCTGGCGGTGCTGCTGACCCCGATGGGAGCCGCCACCGGCTGGTCGCGGGCCGAGCTGTCGGCGGCGATGACGGTGGCGTTCCTGGCAGCGGGCTTTGCCGCTTTCGGCTGGGGCGCGCTGGCCGATCGCTTCGGCCCGCGCGTGGTGGTGCTGGCGGGCGCGCTGCTGCTCGGCCTGGCGTGCGTGCTGGCCAGCCGCGCCACCAGCGTGCTGCAGTTCCAGCTCAGCTTCGGCCTGCTGATGGGCGTGGCGATGGCCAGCTTCTTCACGCCGGTGATCGCGGCCACCGCGGCCTCGTTCGAGCGCCGGCGCAACCTGGCCGTGTCGCTGGTGTCGGCCGGAGTGGGCGTGGCGCCGCTGACGATGTCGCCCCTGGTCGCCTGGCTCACCACCCGGCATGACTGGCGGCAGACCCTGCTCATCATCGGCGTGCTGGCCTGGGCACTGACCCTGCCGGTGGTCGCCTTCGTGCGCGCCTCGCCCGGGGCGATGCAGGGCGCGGCCGAAGTGCACGCTGGCTCCTCGCCGCCGATCACCCTGGCCCAGGCCCTGCGCTCGCGCACCTTCATCGTGCTGGCGCTGACGTTCTTCGCCTGCTGCGCGGCGCATTCCGGCCCGATCTTCCACACCGTCAGCTACGCGATGGGCTGCGGCCTGCCGGTCACCGCGGCGGTGACCATCTACAGCGTGGAAGGCGCCGCGGGCCTGGGCGGACGCCTGTTGTTCGGCCTGGCGGCTGATCGGCTCGGCGCCAAGCCGGTGCTCGTATGTGGCCTGCTGCTGCAGGCGTTCGCGGCGGTGGCCTACCTGGGAGTCGCCCGCCTGGGCGGTTTCTATGCGGTGGCCACGATATTCGGCATGGCGTACGGCGGCACCATGCCGCTATACGCCTCGCTGGCGCGGCAGGCGTTCCCGCCGCGCATCCTCGGCAGCGTGTTCGGCGCCGCCAGCCTGCTGTCCGGGCTGGGCATGGCACTGGGGCCGTGGATCGGCGGCTGGTTGTTCGACCGCTTCGGCAGCTATGCCTGGATGTACCTGGGCGCGATGATGGTCGGCCTGGCGGCGGTCGCCCTGGCATTGCTGTTCCCGCGCGCGCCGCGCCCGATGCTGGCGGCGGCTGCCGGCTGAGGCGGGCTGCACGGCGGCGGGGCGATGGGCGGAACACGCTGTTCCCCGGCATGGCATCGGACTTTGCCAATCGCGGCGGTTGGTGGCCGGGCCGCGCCCATCCATGACTTTGGATACAGGTGCCGGGCGGTTTGGCGGGGTACTTCTGCACATTGATGAATCAGGCTCATCGCCCCATTCGTCTGGAGCTGTGTAATCGCAGGTCTCCGCCCGGCTAGATTGCAGGGCGGCGCGCCGGGAGGGCGTGCCTGCGGCTGTTGGCGTCACCCGTTCCGGTCGATCCAGACCCCCCACCGCCTGCCGTCGCTCCGCGGAGCGCCGACGGGAATGCAGAGTTCGTCCCCCCATGTCCGTTCCGTTCCTGCTTTCCCTGCCCGCGTGCGGGCAGGACGCTTCCCGCACCGGGGTGATCCCGTGCTGATGGAAGCCGTCCGCGTCGCCCTGCGGCGGCCGTATACCTTCGTCGTGATGGCGGTGCTGATCCTGATCGGCGGCCTGCTGGCGGCGCTGCGCACGCCCACCGACATCTTCCCGGAGATCGATATCCCGGTGATCGCGGTGGCCTGGACCTATACCGGCCTGCCGCCGGATGAAATGGCCGGCCGCGTCTCCACCCAGTTCCAGCGCCTGCTCAGCACCACGGTCAACGATGTCGAGCACATCGAGGCCAACACCTATCCCGGCATCAGCGTCATCAAGATCTACTTCCAGCCGGGGGTGGACATCGCGGTGGCGAACGCGCAGATCACCGCGTCCTCGCAGCTGGCGCTGCGGCAGATGCCGGCAGGCATCCAGCCGCCGGTGATCCTGAACTACAACGCCGCCACCGTGCCGATCCTGCAGCTGGCGCTCTCCGGCCGCGGCCTGAGCGAGCAGACGTTGTCGGACCTGGCGACGAACAACGTGCGCACCCAGCTGATCACCGTGCCCGGCGCGGTGCTGCCACTGCCCTATGGCGGCAAGCAGCGCCTGGTGCAGATCGACGTGCGCCCGGAGGCGCTGCAGGCACGCGGGTTGTCGGCGCAGGACATCGCCAACGCGCTGGCCGCGCAGAACGTGCTCACCCCGATCGGCACGCAGAAGATCGACAGTTTCGAGTACACGCTGCAGCTCAACAGCGCGCCCTCGGCGATCGAGGACCTGGGCCGGATCCCGGTCAAGGTCGTCGACGGCACCACGATCTACCTGCGCGATGTCGCCGACGTCCACGACGGCAATTCGCCGCAGACCAACATCGTCCACGTCGATGGTGGCCGTTCGGTGCTGATGTCGGTGCTCAAGAACGGCTCGGCCTCGACCCTGGCGATCGTCGATGGCATCGGCGCCAAGCTGGCCGAGATCAAGGACGGCCTGCCCGAGGCACTGAAGGTGGCGCCGATCAACGACCAGTCGCTGTTCGTGCGCGCGGCCATCAAGGGCGTGGTGCTCGAAGGCGCCATCGCCGCGGCGCTGACCAGCATCATGATCCTGCTGTTCCTGGGCAGCTGGCGTTCGACGGTGATCATCGCCATCTCGATCCCGCTGTCGATCCTGGGCTCGATCATCGCCCTGTCGGCGATCGGCCAGACCCTCAACCTGATGACCCTGGGTGGCCTGGCGCTGGCGATCGGCATCCTGGTCGACGACGCCACGGTGACGATCGAGAACGTCAACTGGCACCTGGAGCATGGCAAGGACGTGGAAACCGCGATCCTGGACGGCGCCCAGCAGATCGTCACCCCGGCGTTCGTCTCGCTGCTGTGCATCTGCATCGCGTTCGTGCCGATGTTCTTCCTGGAAGGCGTGTCGCGCTACCTGTTCGTGCCGATGGCCGAGGCGGTGATCTTCGCGATGGTGTGCTCGTTCATCCTCTCGCGCACCCTGGTGCCGACGATGGCCAAGTACCTGCTGCGCCCGCACGCGCCGCATACCGACCTGCACGGCACCGACGCGGCGCTGCCGCCTTCGTCGAATCCGCTGGTGCGCCTGCAGCGCGGCTTCGAGGCCCGCTTCGAACGCTTCCGCGCCGGCTACCACGCCCTGCTCGGCCGCGCGCTGGCCAACCGCCGCCGCTTCATCACCGGCTTCGCCATCGCGGTGGTGCTGTCGTTCGGGCTGGTGCCGTTCCTGGGTGCGAACTTCTTCCCGTCGGTGGACTCGGGCCAGGTGCTGATGCACGTACGCGTGCCGGTCGGCACCCGCGTGGAGGAAACCGCCGCGCGCTTCGCCGAGGTCGAACGGGCGATCCGCGAGGTGATCCCGTCGGCCGAGATCGAGACCATGGTCGACAACATCGGCCTGCCGCCCAGCGCGATCAACCTGACCTACAACAACACCGGCGTGATGGGTCCGCAGGACGGCGACTTCCAGATCGCGCTGCGCGAAGGCCACCGGCCCACCGCCGAGTACGTGCGCCAGCTGCGCGACGTGCTGCCCAAGCGCTTCCCGGATACCACCTTCTCGTTCCCGCCGGCGGACATCGTCAGCCAGATCCTGAACTTCGGCGCGCCGGCGCCGATCGACATCCAGGTCCGCGGCGGCAACATCGATGCCAACTATGCCTATGCGCAGGCATTGCTGAAGAAGGTGCGCGCGATCCCGGGCGTGGCCGATGCGCGCATCCAGCAGTCGCAACGGGCGCCGCGCTTCAACGTCGACCTGGACCGTACCCAGGCGCAGCAGCTGGGCCTGACCACGCGTGACGTGACCAACAGCCTGGTGGTCAACCTCGCCGGCAGCAGCCAGGTCGCGCCGACCTATTGGCTCAACCCGGCCAACGGGGTGACCTACTCGATCGTGATGCAGACGCCCCAGCGCGAGCTGGATTCGCTCACCGCGCTGCAGAACCTGCCGGTCGGCAATGGCAGCCGGTCCGCGGAGACGACCCTGGGCGGGGTGGCGCAGATCACCCGCAGCACCTCCAGTGCGCTGGTCAGCCAGTACAACATCCAGCCGATGGTGCAGATCCACGCCACCACCGAGGATCGCGACCTGGCCGCGGTCGCCGCCGACATCCGCAAGGCGCTGGCCGAGACCGCCGACCAGGTGCCCAAGGGCTCGCGCGTGGAGCTGCTGGGCCAGGTGCAGACGATGAACAAGGCCTTCTCCGGCCTGCTGTTCGGCCTGCTCGGCGCGATCGTGCTGATCTACCTGCTGATCGTGGTGAACTTCCAGTCCTGGCTGGACCCGGCGGTGATCGTCTCGGCGCTGTCGGCCGCGCTGGCGGGCATCATCTGGATGCTGTTCCTCACCGACACGACGCTGTCGGTGCCCGCGCTCACCGGCGCGATCATGTGCATGGGCGTGGCCACCGCCAACTCCGTGCTGGTGGTGAGTTTCGCCCGCGAGCGCCTGGAGGTGCTTGGCGACGCCACCGCCGCCGCGCTGGAGGCGGGCTTCGTGCGCTTCCGGCCGGTGCTGATGACCGCGCTGGCGATGATCATCGGCATGCTGCCGATGGCGCTGGGCATGGGCGAGGGCGGCGAGCAGAACGCGCCGCTCGGCCGCGCCGTGATCGGCGGCCTGGTCTTCGCCACCTTCGCCACCCTGGTGTTCGTGCCCGTGCTGTTCAGCGTGGTGCACGGCCGTACTTCCCGCAAATCCGTTCTCGCGCAGCCGATGCCGGCCGCCGGAGTGTCCTGACATGTCCCAGATTGCTTCCTCCCCCTCCCCGCAGATCCCTCCCAAGTCCCGCCGTGGCGCGGTGGTCGTCGTTTCGGTGCTGGTCGCCGCGGCGGTGATCGCCGGACTCGCCGTGCGCTGGTCGCGCGCGCATGAGCTCGAGCGTCGCGCCGAGGATCGCAGCGTGCCGACCGTCTCGGTGGTCGCGCCGACCGCGATGCCGGTCGACGCGCTGGAACTGCCTGGCCGCGTCGAGGCCTGGTCGCGCGCGCCGATCTATGCGCGCGTGAGCGGCTACCTCAAGCGCTGGAACGTCGACATCGGCCAAGCGGTCAAGGCCGGCCAGGTACTGGCCGAGATCGAGACCCCCGACCTGGACCAGGAACTGAGCCAGGCGCGCGCCGAGCTGGCCAGCGCCCGCAGCGACGCGGCGATCGCCAAGGCCGCGGCCGACCGCTGGAGCCGCCTGGTCGATACGCGCCTGGTCTCGCGCCAGGATGCCGACGAGCGCGCCGCCACCAGCCAGTCGCGCGAGGCCACCGCGCAGGCGTTGGGCGCCAACGTCGCCCGGGCGCAGACGCTGGCCCGCTACAAGCAGCTGGTGGCGCCGTTCGATGGCGTGGTGACCGCGCGCAATACCGACGTCGGTGCGCTGATCAATACCGGCAGCAGCGCTGGCAGCGAGCTGTTCGTGGTTTCCGACCTGAGCCGCCTTCGCGTATACGTGAGCGTGCCGCAGCGCCAGGTCGCCGCGATCCGCCCGGGCACGCATGCACAGCTGAGCGTGCCGGAGCATCCGGGCAAGACCTATGACGCCACGGTGCAGTCGCTGTCGCAGGCAATCGACAGCACGTCCGGCGCGATGCTGGTGCAGCTGGCGGTGGACAACCCCGAAGGCGAACTGCTGCCGGGTGCCTATTCGACCGTGCGCTTCGACGTACCCAATACCGACAGTGCGCTGGGCTTGCCGCCGAGTGCGCTGATCATCGGCAAGGATGGCGTGCGGGTGGCGGTGGTCGACCCGCAAAGCAAGGCGCAGCTGCGCGAGGTGCGGATCAGCCGCGACCTCGGCAACATCGCCGAGATCGCCGGCGAACTGAAGACCGGCGACCGGGTGATCGACAGCCCGCCCGATGGCATCGCCACGGGCGACATGGTCCGCGTGGCGGAGTCCGCGCCGCAGAAGAAGCCGGCCGGCTGAGCTGGCGCCCGCGTCCGTGCTGGCGGGTGGCTGGTGCGGACGCGGGTTTGGGTGGGGTTGCTTCTTTGGCGGCCTTGCCTTGTCTTGGTCGGTTGGCTGGGTTCTGCCGGGGGAAGCGGGGCGCCTCGCTGCGCGGGCGCTGTTGGGGATTTATTGAGGGCGCGCCGCGTTTAGCGGTTGGCTTTGCCCTGACTTACGTTTTGGGCGCCGACCCGCCGGGGGTGGGGGCGTCGTTTCGTCTTACGTCCTGTACTCACCGAACCGAGCGCAGCACATCCATGTGCTGCTCGCCCCCACCCCCGCCGGGACGGCGCATGGCGCCTCAGTTCTCAAGTCTTCGTTTGGGGCGCGCCGGGAGAGGGGGAAGTGAAGAGCGAGCTCCCCGACCCTGCGCCATTCCAGCCCCCTGGACTTCGATGACTTTCTCGAAACGGTGAACGAAGGCCGGGCTTTGCAGGTCGCCGGACGTCAGGGACGTCGCTCTTCTCTTCCCTCCCCCTGCGCGCCCATGCCCGTCGGGGCGGCGCACCCCAACGTAAGTCAGGGCCGAACCAACCGCCCACCAAGGCGCGCCCTCAATAAAACCCCAACAGCGCCGCGCAGCGAGGCGCCCCGCTTCCCTCGACAAACCACGAAATCGCGCAACGGCAAAGCGCGCTGAAACCAGGATGCAACATAGCTGTCCTACCGTGCCCTGCTTGGCCCGGCGCGGCATGGCTGGTGCGGGTCGAATGGAATCGCCTCTCCAATCCCGCACACAGGATCCAGCCCGATGCCGCAGTCGCCGACGCACCCGCGTATCTTTCGCCATGCCCATTCCCTTCCGCGCCGCAACGCGCTCGCCCTGAGCTGCGCCTCGCTGCTGCTGGCCGCCTGCGCCGTACCGGCATTGGCCGCCGAGCCGCAGTCCGGCCAGGATGCCGCCGCCGCCCGCGCGGCCAGTGCCAGCGCCACCCAGCTCGACGCGGTCACCGTCACCGCCGAACGCCGCGAGGAAAACCTGCAGGAAGTGCCGGTGTCGGTTGGCGTGGTGCAGGGCGCGCAGATGCGCGAGTTCACCGCCGGTGGCGACGACACGCTGCTGGCGCTGTCGGGCAGGGTGCCCAGCTTCTACGCCGAAACCACCACCGGCCGCATCTTCCCGCGCTTCTACATCCGCGGCCTGGGCAACATCGACTTCTACCTGGGTGCCTCGCAGCCGGTGTCGATCATCCAGGACGACGTGGTGCTCGAGCACGTGGTGCTGAAGTCCAATCCGGTCTATGACACCGACCAGGTGGAAGTGCTGCGCGGCCCGCAGGGTTCGCTGTTCGGCCGCAATACCACCGCCGGCATCGTCAAGTTCGACAGCATCAAGCCGGGCCAGGACTACAGCGGCCGCCTGTCGGCCAGCTACGGCACCTACAACAGCGTCAACCTCGACGGCGGCTTCGGCGGCCCGATCAACGACATCCTGTCGTTCCGCATCTCGGCGCTGTACCAGCACCGCGACGACTACGTGGACAATGATTTCAACGGCGCCAGCGCCGACGGCACGGTGACGCCGAAGAAGAACGCGATGGGGGGCTTCGACGACCGCAACGTCCGCGCCCAGCTGCTGCTGCAGCCGAACGAGCGGTTCTCGCTGCTGTTCTCCGGCCATGCCCGCGACTACGACGGCACCTCGACGCTGTTCCTGCGCAACGCCATCACCAAGGGTTCCAACGACGTCGACGTGGCCCGTGACCGCGTACGCTACGACGAGGCCGACAACAACCCGCAGGCCTATGACACCTACGGTGGCTCGATCAAGGCCCGCTACGACTTCGGCGCCGTCGAACTGACCTCGATCACCGCCTACGAAACCACCTCCGGCTACTCGCGCGGCGACACCGACGGCGGTGCCGCGGCGGACTTTCCGGTCAACGGCGTGCCGAACGGCTACGGCCAGTCGATGGGCCAGATCCGGGACCTCGACCAGTGGACACAGGAGCTGCGCCTTGCCAGCACCGGCGAGCGCGACCTGCAGTGGCAGGTCGGCGCGTTCTGGTTCGACGGGCGTGATACCACCGACTTCTACCAGCGTGCCTGGTTCCTGCAGGGCGCGGCCCGCAACCCGAACAACTGGGTACGCCTGCGCAATACCAATACCTCCTGGGCCGGCTTCGGCCAGCTGAGCTGGAAGGCGACCGACGCGCTGACCCTGACCGCGGGCATCCGCGAGACCGAGGACAAGAAGCGCACGCGCCTGCTCAAGACCGCCGACACCGCCGCCGGCGCGGTCACCTATCGCGGTCGCTACGACGTGGAGATGTCGGACACCAAGCCGAGCTGGGACCTCAGCGCGATGTACGCGATCAATCCGGAGGTGAACCTCTACGCGCGCGTCGCCAGCGGCTTCCGGGGCCCGACCATCCAGGGTCGTTCGGCGGTATTCAATTCCGACTTCACCACCGCCGACTCGGAAACGATCCTGTCCTGGGAGGCCGGCGTGAAGAGCAGCCTGTTCGACAACCGGCTGCGCCTGAATGCCACCGCGTTCACCTACACGGTCGATGACATCCAGCTCAACGGCAACGATTCCAACGGCAACGGCGTGCTGTTCAACGCGGACAAGGCCAGGGCCTACGGCCTTGAAGCGGACCTGGACTGGCGCCCGATCCCCAACCTGGCGATCACCGCCGGTGCCAGCTGGCTGCACAGCGAGATCGACGACGATCGCGTCTATGCCCAGGTCTGCGCGCTGAACGGGGTAGTGGTCTGCACCGTGAACGACCCGACGATCAGGATCGGTGCCAACACCTTCGCCCAGATCGACGGCAATCCGCTGCCGAACGCGCCGAAGTACAACCTCAACGTCGCCGCGCGCTACGACATTCCGGTCAACGACGGCGGCGCGTTCTTCCTCGCCACCGACTGGAACAAGCAGGGCCATACGAGCTTCGTGCTGTATGACACCGACGAGTTCACCGCCGACGGCAACTTCGAGGGTGGATTGAGGCTGGGCTACACCGGTGGCTACGGGGCGTGGGAAGTGGCGTTGTATGGCCGCAACATCACCAATGAGAAGAACCTCAAGGGCGTGATCGAGAACTACATGGCCGCGGTCTACAACGACCCGCGTACCGTGGGCATCTCGTTCAACCTCAACTGGCCGTAGGCGGGATCGCCGCGCCGGGTGGGGACCCGGCGCGGCGGCCTTACAGCGTGGGCACCAGGTCCAGCGAGCGTTGGCCGCGCAGGGCTTCGGCCTGCTGGCGCGCCCGCTCGCCGAGCGTGCGCTCGCCCAGTGCGCGGTACAGCGCGAGCATCGACCAGGCCACGCGATAGTCGCTGGTGGCGTAGCCGGCCAGGTCGCCGCCGAGCAGGGCGGCGGCTTGCTGCGGGCGGTTGCTGTCGAGCAGCAGCCACGCCTGCGCCAGGCCCAGGCGCACGCGGGTATCGGGACTGCCCTCGTGGCTGGCCTTGCTGGCGGCGGCGGCGAGGGCGGACAGCGCCTGTTCGCGCCGGCCATCGGCGGCATCTGCCAGGGCGCGCGCGATCACCGCGTCGGGATCGTCCAGGCCGGCCAGGCGGGCCTGCAGCGCTGCCTTGGTGGCGCTATCGTGGCCACGCAGGGCCGCTTGCATCGCCAGCAGCAGGCCAGGTCCGTCAGCCTGGGCGGTGGCGGCGAGGCTGCGCGCGCGATTGGCCGCCTGGTCCACCTGGCCGCGGGCGAGCAGCAGGCGCAGGGTCGGTTCTGCGAGCAGGCCGGCGTCGCGGGCCCTGGCCAGCTCGCCGAGCTGCCCGAGCGTGGTGGTGGCCTCGTCCAGGCGACCGTTCTGCAGTTCGGCGCGGGCGCGCATCGCCGCGACGCGGACGGTGAGGGCGGCATCCTCTGCGCTGACGGCCTCCTGGCTGGCGCGCTCGACACTGGCCAGTGCCGCGGCCGGCTGCACCATCTCCAGCTGGGCGCCGGCCTTGGCGGCAAGCGTGGCGGCAAGGTAGTCATGCACGCCGAAGCGTTCGTAGACGGCGATGGCGCGGTCGTACTCCTGCATGGCCTGGGGGAAGTGGCCGCGACGTGTTTCGATCATGCCCAGGTTGGTGCCGACCATCGCCGCTTCGACCAGGTCGCCGGCACGCTGCATGGCGATGCGCGCCAGCCCCAGGTCTTCCACGGCCGCTTCCATGTGCTGCAGTTCGCTCCGGGCCACGCCGCGCCCGTTGTAGGCGTTGCCGAGCATGCTCGGGTCGTCCAGGCCTTCCGGTGCCGACTGCAGCAGCTCCAGCGCCTGGGTGTAACGGACCTGGGCATCGACGAAGTTGCGCCGGCGGATGCCGACCGCGCCCAGGCCCATCAAGGCGCGCGCGCGCACTTCCGGCACCGCGCCCGTAGCCGTGGTGGCCGGCAACAGCCGCAGGAACTGCTGTTCTGCCTGGTCGATGTCGCCGGAGCGGTAAGCCAGTTGCGCCTGCCGCACGGCCAGCCGCGGATCCTGGCGCTGCGCCGGCGTGGCCTCGTCGATCAGCCGGCGCACGGCGGCCAGCTGGCCGGCGGTCAGTTCGGCATCGATCTGCTGGATCCGCTCGGCCAGCGGCGTGGGCGTGTCTTCCAGGCTGCGGCGGCCCTGTCGGCGCAGCCAGCTGTCGCTGGCGGCAGCCGCGGCGGCCAGCGGCGTGTTGCCACGCGCTTCGACCACGCGCTCGCCGCCGTGCTCGCGCCAACGCAGGCGCACGCGCCAGCCGCTGCCGTCCCGGCCTGCTTCCGGGGCGAGGATCCATTGCGCACCGCTGTCGGCCTGCAGGTGCTGCCAGGTGCCGGCGTCGCCGCGCGTGCCGGCGTCGAGCTGCGCGTCCAGGTGCAGGGTCTGGTCGCTGGGGACCACCTTGAGTCCGCTTCGTCGCAGGCGGCTGGCGATGTAATCCATCGCCCCCAGCCGCACCCACGAGGATTCGGCGTCGCCGGGCGCGACCTGCACCGGCAGGACCAGGGCCAGCCGGTCGCTGAGCGCAACCGCGGCGCTGCCGGCCTCCGGGCGCGAGGTCCGCAGGGCGAGGGTGGTGGTGAGGGCGGCAAGCGCGATCCCGGCGACGGCGGTGGCCAGCAGCCAGCGGCGTCGATGGCGTGGCTCGCCGCGCACGGGTGTCGCGGCGGGGATCGCATCGGGCTTCGGCGTCGGTGGTGCATCGGCGAGGTCGGGTTCCGGCGCCGCCGTCACCGTCGACGGGGAGGAATCAGCTGATGCGGCCGCTGCAATGACGACGCTCTCCAGCACCTGCACCGGCGCGACCCAGCGATAGCCGAAGCGCGGCACGGTGCGGACCATGGCCTGGCGATCGCCGCTGTCGTCCAGCGCCTTGCGGGCGCGCAGCAGGGTCTGCGCGACCAGCGTGTCGCTGGCATCGACCCGGCCCCAGACCGCGGAAATCAGTTCGTCGCGGCCGACCGCGCGGTCGCGATGGGCGATGAGGTAGGACAGACACTCGAACGACTTGGGGGGCAGGGCAATGCGTTCGCCTTGTCGCCACAACTCCCGCGAGGCGGGATCCAGTTCAAAGTCGCCAAAGCGGTACCGCGTCCGGGGCATTCACCCATGCTCTTCACTTGCCCCGACGTCCCCAGGCGGCGTCGGGCGGCAGCTTCGATGCTAAGCGATCGTACCGGCGCGACGAAGCGCGCCCTCGTTAATGAACGTGCAGGTCGAAATCGATCGATTCGTCGCCGCCGCCGCTGCCGTCGTCGAGCGTGCGCCGGTTGTCGAAGCGCAGGTGGGTCAGGTCCGGTGCCTGAGCGCGGAAACTCCAGGTGCGGGTGTGCTCGGCGTGACCGCCGGCGGGCGGCAACTGGCCGGGGTCGGCTTCCAGCTGCAGCGACGGCGGCAGCTGCGGCTGCAGTTCCCAGCGATAGCCGGTGGCCGGACTGTCGCGCAGGTGGACGCGCAGGACCTGGCCCGGGTGCAGCTGCACTGGCGCGCGTGCGTCGGCGGCGACCACGTCCACGCCGCCATCATCGACCACGACCGGGATCCGCTGCAGCACCGCGTCGATCGTCCCGGCCCCGGGGTTGCGGGGTTGCAGCCGGTCCTCGTCCAGGCGCAGCAGCGACAACGCGGCACCGTCGCCATCGGGTTGCAGCCGATACGCCGACCAGGCCGCGCCGATGCCTGCGTGCCCGACCAGTTTCCAGCTGCCGCGCATCCGCTCGCCGGAAATCGCGCCGCGGTTGGCATCCAGCCAGCTGCGACGCAGTACGTAGCGGGCCGGCCCGCCGAGGCTCAGCTCCAGGTCCCAACGTTCACCGGCACAGCCGCGGCACGGCAGCACGCCGATGTAACGCACGACGCCAGGTGCGACCGCGGCTGCACTGGCCGGGCCCGCCGGCGTGGCGCGGCGGCAACCGACCAGCGCCGCCAGCAGCAGGCACGACAGGACGCGCGCCGGACCGGGGCCTCCCCGGCCCCGGTCGCGACGCGCGGAGTACGGCGCGGGATGTCCCGGTCTCGTCACAGTACCCGGGCGCGGATCAGTGCGCCGGAGGTGTCGGCCGAGGCGCTCACCTTCAGGTAGTAGTGGCCGGCGGCCGGGGCCGGGATCGTGATGATCTGGTTGGTACCCGGGCGTACCGACGAGGCGATGTTCGACGAAGCCAGCGGTTCGGCCTCGAAGTTCGCATAGGCGACCAGGGTGCCGCGCCCGCCGTAGGTGCTGAACTCCAGCGTGGTCTTGCCGGCGGGCACCTCGATCACGTAGACCAGGCTCTGGCCCGAGGCCAGCGGCGGCAGCGATTCGGCGACATTCGCGGTGAGCGGGCGGCCGGTCAACGGCTGGCCGTAGCTCTTGGCGCGTTCCACCGCGGCGGCGGCATCGAGGATGCCGGCACCCAGCGGCTTGCCGGTGTCCTGCTTGACCGGGAAGGTGCGGGCCGAGGCCTTGAGCAGCGCCTCGATCACCGACGGCGTCAGCGGCTTGGACACCGCACCCTGCATCAGCGCGACCACGCCGGTCACGTGCGGGGTCGCCATCGAGGTGCCGATCATGCCGCCGTAGCCATCCTCGGTCGGCGTGCTGGTGCCCTTGTTGACGGTCGACCAGATGTAGCCGTTGGGAGCGCCTTCGCTGCCGGCACCGCCCGGCGCGGCCAGGTCGACGCCGGCGCCATAGTTGGAGTAGCTGGCGCGCTGGCCGCTGTAGCCGGTCGCGCCGACCGTCACCACGTTGGCGCAGCTGGCCGGGGAATGCCCGGCGACGTCGGCGTTGTCGTTGCCGGCAGCCACCACCACCACCGTGCCGCGCGAGACGGCCGAGTCGATCGCGGCCTGGGTATCGACGTCGCACGTGCTGCCACCGCCCAGGCTCATGTTGATGACCTCGGCCGGGTTCGGATTGTCCGGAACGCCATCGATGTGGCCGCCGGAGGCCCAGACGATGGCGTCGTTGATATCGGAGGAATAGCCGCCACAGCGACCGAGGGCGCGCACCGGCACCACGCGGGCGTTGTAGGCGATGCCGGCGCCGCCGATGCCGTTGTTGGTGACTTCGGCGATCGTGCCGGACACGTGCGAGCCGTGCCAGCTGCTGTTCTCGGCCGCCGATCCGTCATAGCACTCGCCGGCGGCGACGCCGTCGCCCTGGTCCCAGCCGCCGGGAACGCGCTCATCGGTATCGCGACGGGCCATCCAGCCATCGCTGATGAAGTCGTAGCCGGGCAGCAGGTTCGGTTCCAGGTCGGCGTGGTGGGTCGCGCCGGTGTCGATCACCGCCACCACCACACCAGCGCCGGTGGCGCCGGCTTCCCAGGCGCTGGTGACGCGCGCGCCGCCGGCGCCGGTGCCGTAGTGCCAGGCCTGGTAGGTGGCGAGCATCGGATCGTTCGGCAGCGCCGCGCGGTGCATCAGCTTGTCGACGCCGACGTATTCCACGTTCGGGTCGGCGGCGATGGCACGCATCAGCGCCTCGCTCTGGGTGTTGTCCAGGCGCTGCGAGGCGCGGACCACGTGCCGGCCGCCAACGGTGGCGCGCAGCGTGCGCAGGTTGAAAGCGGCAGTGCCGGCCTGCGCGGCAAGCTTGGCGCCCAGCTGCGGGCGGGCGCGGCTGGCGGCGGCATCGAGCGCCTGCTGGCGGGCGCTCGCCTGGGTGCGCGCGGCGGTACCGGTGCGGTACTTCACGATGAAGCGCTGGTGGAAGCCGGCGTCCTTGATCGAGGACAGGTCGAGGCTTGCGGGTGCGGTGGTATTGCTGGTGGCGGCCAGCGCGGGCGCGCAGGCGGCGGCGAGCATCAGGCTCAGTACGGTGCGGCGGGCGATCATGGAATGGATTCCGGATAGGGAGAAAGGAGCCCGGCCGCCAGGTGCGGCCGGGTGGAAGCGAAAAGCAGGGTCAGAGGTCGACGCCGAAACCGACGCCGGCGGAGCGGTCGTCGCTGCTGAAGGCGCCGCCGATGCTGAAGGACGCACGTTCGCCGATGGACTTGGCGTAGCCGACCGACAGCGCGCTCTCCCCGTTCTGCCAGCCCACGCCGGCGGCGACGCGGCCACGCGCGCTGCGGGTGTTGGCGGCATTGATCGACATGTTCATCATCGCCGCGCTCATCGCGCCCTGGCGGTCGATGCGCTTGTCCTGCAGGTCGAGGCGATGGTTGATGTCGTTGCTCAGGCCGCTGAACTGGTCGCTAAGGGTCTGGAAGCGGCTGTCGGTATAGCTGTTGGCGCTGCCCAGCGTCTTCGTCGCGGTGGTGTCGGTGTAGGCGTTGGCGGTGGCCACCGACTGCTCGTCACCGGCCTGCATCTGCTGCAGGTTGACCGCATCGGTCGCGGCGGTGGCCGTGGCGACGTGGGTGACGCGGCGTTCCTGGCCGCTGGTGCCGACCGACACGGTATTGGCTTCGTCGGCGACCGAACCCTTGCCCAGGGCCACCGCATTGTCGGCGGTGACGCTGGCACCCTGGCCGATGGCGGTGCCGCCGGCGGCGGTGACGCTGGCATCGGCGCCAACGGCGACGGCGTTGGTCGCGGTCGCGGCGATGTTGCTGTTGCTGCCGACCGCGGTGCTGCCGTCGGCGTCGACGGTGGCGCCGGTGCCGATCGCCGTGTCGCCGGCGTCCTGGGCATGGCTGCCGTTGCCCAGCGCCAGGCCATTGCCATTGCCATTGCCATTGCCGTTGCCGTTGCCGTTGCCGGCGGTACGGCTGAACAGCGTGTCCAGTGCGCTGTCGACCGCACCGAAGGCGTCGGCGACGTTGGCGTACTGCTGGCCCTGGATGGCGTAGCCCGGCATCGCATAGCTGCCGCTCGCCAGGCGCGAGGCCCCCACGCCCAGCAGCGCGGCGACCGAATCCAGCTGGCCGACGTTGGCCGCGTCGGTCGCGGCGGTGCCGGCCTTGACGTTGGCGATCACCGTGCCGCCATCGGCACCCAGGGTGATGCGGTCACGCGCCTGGGCATCGTCGTACTTCACCGCGGCCGCGTCGATCGCGCCGACATTGCCGGTGACATCGGCGACGGCGGCATCGAGCTGGCCCTTGTTGACGGCATCGGTGGCCTCGCTGCCGGCGGCGACGTTGACCAGCTGGCGCTCGGCGCCGGCGCTGCCGATCGACACGCTGTTCTCGCGGTCGGCCAGCGAGTTGGCGCCGATCGCCACCGCGTTGTCGGCGAACACCATCGCCCCGTTGCCCACGGCGGTGCCCCAGGCGCCGTCGGCGATGGCGTAGGCGCCTACCGCCACGCTCTCGTCGGCACCGGCATAGGCGTTGTAGCCGTTGGCCAGCGCGTCCATGCCCAGCGCGAAGGCATTCGTGCCGACCGCCACGCTGTTGCCGCCCTGCGCCAGCGCATAGGCGCCGATCGCGGTGTCGTAGTCGCCCGTCGCCTGGCTGTGGTCGCCCATGGCGGTAGCCGAGTAGCCGGTGGCCTGGCTGGCGCTGCCCAGGGCCATGGCGGAATCGCCGTTGGCCTGCGCGGCGTCGCCCACGGCGAGCGAATAGCTGGCGGTGGCGCTGGTCGAATCGCCGATGGCCATGGCATGCGAGATGTCCGGGCCACCGTCGTAGCCGACCATCGCGTAGTTGCCGATGGCGGTGTTGTTGGTGCCGTAGCCGCCCCACACCTCGGCGTTCTTGCCCAGCGCGATGTCCTCGCGCCAGGTCGCGATCGCCTCGCGGCCGATGGCCAGGCTGTCGATGCCGTAGGCGACCGATTCCTGGCCGATCGCGATGGCATAGGCGTCATAGGCCATGCTCAGCGCGCCGATGGCGATGCTCTGGTGGCCAGTGGCATGGGCATAGAAGCCCAGCGAGGCCGAGCCGTTGAGGATGGCCTGGTCGGGGTCGCTGTACTGGCCGGTGACCAGGCCATCGTCGGTGACGTGGTCGGTGTCGCGATCGCCGGTGGCGGCCGCCGGGCCCACCGCGGCATCGTAGTTGCCCCAGGCATAGCTGCCCGAACCCAGTGCCTGAGCGCCGTAGCCGGTGGCGAAGGAGCGGCCGTAGCTGCTGGCGAAACGCACCGCGATCGAGCTGCCGCCCAGGGCGGGGTTGAAGTCGACGAATCCACCGATGGCCGTGGAGGACGTTCCGATCGCGTAGCTGTAGTTGCCCACGGCGGTGGACTTGCTGCCGTAGGCCACCGAGTAGTAGCCGAGCGCCGAGCTCCAGCTGCGGCCAGCGTTCGCGCCGTAGCCGACCGCGGTGTCGTACTCGTCCTTGAAGGGCGTGTCGTAGACGTAATCGCCGGTGACGGGGTCGATGACATAGTGGCCGGTCTCCGGATCGACCTGCTGCAGCATCACCGCGCCACTGGTGCTGGCGCTGGCGCCGATCACGGTGTTGCCCACGCCGTTGGAGCTGGCCGAAGTGCCGATCACCGTCGAGTTGGTGGCCGGCCCGACGTACTTGATGGCGTTGTTTTCGTCGAAACCCAGCATCGCCTGGACCAGCTTTGCCTCGGCGGTGGCTCCGGCGCCGATGACGATGGCGCCGTTGCCGTTGGCACGCGCACCCGTGCCAAGGGCCACCGCGTTCTGCACGGTCGAGCTCACCGTGGCCAGGTTGTAGGTGGTGACGCCTGCGTCGACCGACATGCTCGGGGTCTGGGTGACCAGTTCGGTGGTCGCGCCGACGCCCAGGGCGAGGTCGTTGCTGCCGTTGGCACGGGCCTGGCTGCCGATCGCCACGCTGCCGGTGGCGGTCGCCGCGGCAGTGCTGGAGGTGGTCTGGCTGGTGGCGTCGGTCCAGGTGGTACCGGTGGTGGTCTTGGTGCTGGTGGTCTTCTGCGCCTGGGTCTGGGCCTGGCTGCCGAGGGCGACGCTGTCGGCCTGCACGGCAACCGAGCGCACGCCGATGGCGACCGCGCCGCTCGCGCGGGCCTGCGCGGCGGCACCGAGGGCGGTCGCGTTGTCGGCGCCGGCCCAGGTGACCTCGTCGGCATCGACCAGGCCGTTGCCGTTGAGGTCGGTCCACGAGCCGACGGCGGTGGAGGCCTTGCCGGTCGCCTTGGCGCCCGGACCGCAGGCCAGCGCATCGGCGCCGGTGGCGGTGGCGTCGACCGGCAGCACGTTGCCGGCATCGTCCACCAGCTGGCAGTGGGTGCCGGTGGCGGCCAGCGCCGGCAGGCTCATGGCAGACAGCAGGGCGACGGTGAGGATCCGTCGGGGCAGGGGACGCGACAACGTCGACTTCGGGCGCATGGCGATTCTCGGTGGGTGATCAGGAGGCCCCGGCTTGGACGGGGGTGCTGTCGCAACCTGTGCTGCAAATCCACCTCGGGCTTGAAAGGCCGATCACATCCGCGCCCGCTGCCATCACAATTCGATGACAACGGCGGTCAAGTCATTGATCCGAAAGGACTGGATGGCTGCGTCGCCGCAGGCGACGGCGGATCGACGCGGCGATCACGGGCGCCGGCCCGGCCTGCCGCCGGCGACCCTGGCGGACCTGGCGCAGGTCGGCAGCGGGGGCTTTTGCGCAGCGCAGCATGGCAATTTTGAAGTTGCTGATAGAGTGCGGTCCCGGTGCCTCGCAGGGCCCCGGAGAGCCACGCCAGCATTCAGTTTTCCCGCCAACGGCCTCAGGGCCGTTTTGCTTCGCGGATTTCTGTTAGCGCTAACGGAATAGCGGCGGCGGCATCCGGGAATACCGCGTGGCGGTCTAACGAATCGAAGGTCAGGAGTGTGGGGATGAAGCTGGTCGCGGGCATCGATGCCGGCACGCAAAGCATCAAGGTGGTGGTCTATGACCCCGAGGCCAGGCAGGTCGTCGGGTCGGCCAGCGCCGCGCTGGAACTGATCAGCGGCGACGACGGCAGCCGCGAGCAGGAAGCGGCCTGGTGGGTGGACGCGGTGCGCAGCTGTTTCGCGCGCATCGATCCGGCCCTGCGCGCCCAGGTCGGCGCGCTGGCCGTGTCCGGCCAGCAGCACGGTTTCGTCCCGGCCGACGCCGAGGGCAACGTGCTGGCGCCGGCCAAACTGTGGTGCGACACCAGCACCAGCGTCGAATGCACCGAGATCATGGACGCCGTCGGCGGCCCGGCGCGCTGCATCGAGCTGGCGGGCAACCCGATCCTGGCCGGTTATACCGCCTCCAAGCTGCCGTGGACGCGCAAGCACCGGCCGCAGGTCTATGCCCAGCTGGCCAGGATCCTGCTGCCGCACGACTACCTCAATTTCTTCCTGACCGGCCAGTACTTCTGCGAGTACGGCGATGCCTCGGGTACCGGCTGGCTGGACGTGCGCACCCGCACCTGGTCGAAGGAACTGCTGCACGCCACCGATCCACAGCGCGACCTGGGCCCGTGCCTGCCGCCGCTGGTCGAAGCAGGCACCACCTTCCCGATCGCCGCGGCGATCGCCGACGAGCTTGGCCTGCCGCGTGAGGCGGTGGTGGCCGCCGGTGGCGGCGACAACATGATGGCCGCTTTCGGCACCGGCGCCGTGGTGCCGGGCAAGCTGTCGATGAGCCTGGGCACCTCGGGCACGCTGTTCGCGTACTCGGACACGCCGGTGGTGGATCCGGCCGGCGCGTGGGCGGCCTTCTGCTCGTCCTCGGGCGGTTGGCTGCCGCTGATCTGCACGATGAACTGCACGGTCGCCACCGAGACCATCGCCCGCCTGTTCAACTTCAGCTCGCGCGAGGGCGATGCGCGCATCGCCGCCAGCGAGCCGGGCGCGGCCGGCCTGACCTTCCTGCCGTTCCTCAATGGCGAGCGCACCCCGGACCTGCCGCTGGGCAAGGGCGTGCTGGCCGGCATCGAGATGCACAACCTCGGTGAGGCCAACCTCTATCGCGCGGCGATGGAAGGGGCCACCTACAGCCTGAAGTACGGCTACGACGCCTTCGTCGCCGGCGGCATGGAGTTCGATGCCATCGTGCTTACCGGCGGTGGCAGCAACAGCCCGGCCTGGCGCCAGATGGTCGCCGACATCTTCAACCTGCCGGTCGAAGTGCCGCAGCAGGCCGAAGGCGCGGCGCTGGGCGCTGCGCTGCAGGCGCTGTGGTCACTGCGCCTGTCGCAGGGTGACACGACCCCGGTCGCGCAGCTGGTCGCTGCCCACGTCAGCCCGGACCCGGCGCAGACCGCCCGCCCGGATGCCGCCCGCCATGGCGCCTACGCCAAGGCCTACCAGCGCTTCCTCAACCACCTCTCCGCCGTGCGGCCGCTGTACGCCGCTTGAGCTTACTCCCCCGAAACTATCCAGACAGGTAGACGACCATGAGCACCCAACCCTACATCGGCGCCAAGGAATACTTCCCCGGCATCGGCCGCATCGCCTTCGAAGGCCGCGACTCCGACAACCCGCTGGCGTTCAAGGTGTACGACGCCAACAAGAAGATCGGCGACAAGACGATGGCCGAGCACCTGCGCTTCGCGGTGTGCTACTGGCACAGCTTCTGCGGCAACGGCGCCGACCCGTTCGGCCCGGGCACCCGCAACTACGGCTGGGACGCCGGCAGCGATCCGCTCAAGCGCGCCGAGGCCAAGTCCGACGCCGCGTTCGAGTTCTTCACCAAGCTTGGTGCGCCGTACTGGTGCTTCCACGACGTCGACCTGGCGCCTGACGCCGACGACATCGGCACCTACGAAAAGAACCTCAAGCACATGGTCGCCATCGCCAAGCAGCGCCAGGCCGATACCGGCATGAAGCTGCTGTGGGGCACCGCCAACCTGTTCTCGCACCCGCGCTACATGAACGGTGCGTCGACCAACCCGGACTTCAACGTCGTGGCCCGTGGCGCCGTGCAGGTCAAGGCCGCGCTGGAAGCGACCGTCGAGCTGGGTGGCGAAGGCTACGTGTTCTGGGGCGGCCGCGAAGGCTACGCGGCGCTGATCAATACCCAGATGAAGCGCGAACAGGACCACATGGCGCGCTTCCTGACCGCCGCGCGTGATTACGGCCGCAGCATCGGCTTCAAGGGCAACTTCCTGATCGAGCCCAAGCCGATGGAGCCGATGAAGCACCAGTACGACTTCGACAGCGCCACCGTCGTCGGCTTCCTGCGCGCCCACGGCCTGGAAAAGGACTTCAAGCTCAACATCGAAGCCAACCACGCAACCCTGTCGGGCCACACCTTCGAGCACGACCTGCAGGTCGCCTCCGATGCCGGCATGCTGGGCTCGATCGACGCCAACCGCGGCAACCCGCAGAACGGCTGGGACACCGACCAGTTCCCGACCGACCTGTACGACACCGTCGGCGCGATGCTGGTGGTGCTGCGCCAGGGTGGCCTGCAGCCGGGCGGCCTGAATTTCGACGCCAAGGTGCGCCGTGAGTCGTCCGACCCGCAGGACCTGTTCCTGGCCCACATCGGCGGCATGGACGCGTTCGCACGCGGCCTGGAAGTCGCCCATGCGCTGCTGACCGCCTCGCCGCTGGAGACCTGGCGCAAGGAGCGTTACGCCAGCTTCGACGCCGGCACCGGCCTGGACTTCGAACAGGGCAAGCTGGGCCTGGCCGACCTGGCCGCTTATGCTGCCAAGTCCGGCGAGCCCAAGCAGGTCAGCGGTCGCCAGGAAGCCTACGAGAACCTGCTCAACCAGTACCTGATCCGCTGAGCAGGCCCCGTCCACCGAACCGAACCTTGGTGAATCCATGTCCAGTGTTCCGCTAGAGGCCGGCGCCAGCGCCGGTGAAAACACCCGCTTCATCATCCTGATCAGTTGCGTCGCCACCATCGGCGGCTTCCTGTTCGGGTTCGACAGTGGCGTCATCAACGGCACCGTCGACGGCCTCAAGCAGACCTTCCAGTCGAGTTCGGCGGCTATCGGGCTCGAGGTCGCCTCGATGCTGCTGGGTTGCGCGGTCGGTGCATTCTTCGCCGGTCGCCTGGCCGACCGCCTGGGCCGTCGCGCGGTGCTGATCATCTCCGCGGTGCTGTTCCTGCTCTCGGCACTGGGCGCCGGGTCTGCCCACAGTTCACTGTTCTTCGTGTTCGCCCGGATCATGGGCGGGTTCGCGGTGGGCGCGGCGAGCGTGATGTCGCCGGCCTATATCGCCGAAGTCGCCTCCGCCCGCTACCGCGGGCGGCTGGCGACGGTGCAGCAGATCGCCATCATCAGTGGCTTGTTCTGCGCCTTCCTGTCCAACTTCCTGCTGGCCAAGGCCGCAGGCGCCTCGACCCAGCCGCTGTGGCTGGGCCAGGAAGCCTGGCGCTGGATGTTCTGGATGCAGGCGATCCCCTCCGCCGTGTTCCTGGTGCTGCTGCTGACCATCCCGGAAAGCCCGCGCTACCTGGTGGTGAAGGGGCGTCGCGAAGAGGCCCTGGCCGTGCTGACCCGGCTGTACGGTGCCGAGGAAGCCCGCAACAAGGTGGCGGAGATCGGCAGCTCACTGGCCGAGGATCACCACCGCCCGAGCCTGAAGGACCTGGTCAACAAGCAGACCGGCAAGATCCGCCCGATCGTCTGGGTCGGCATCGGCCTGGCGGTGTTCCAGCAGCTGGTCGGCATCAACGTCGTGTTCTACTACGGAGCGGTGCTGTGGCAGGCGGTCGGCTTCTCCGAGAACGACGCCCTGTTGGTCAATGTACTCTCCGGTGCACTGAGCATCGGTGCCTGCCTGGTGACGGTGGTGCTGATCGACAAGATCGGCCGCAAGCCGCTGCTGTGGATCGGTTCGGCCGGCATGGCGGTGTCGCTGGCGCTGGTGACCTACGCCTTCGCCAGTGCGTCGGTCGATGCCAATGGCAAGCTGGAGATGGTCGGTAGCCTGGGCACGCTGGCGCTGGTCGCGGCGAACGTCTACGTGGTGTTCTTCAACATGTCCTGGGGCCCGGTGATGTGGGTGATGCTGGGCGAGATGTTCCCGAACCAGATCCGCGGTTCGGGCCTGGCGGTGGCCGGTGCGGCGCAGTGGACCTCGAATTTCCTGATCACCTGGAGCTTCCCGATCCTGCTCACCACGATCGGCCTGGCCGGCGCTTACGGCATCTATACCGTGGCAGCGTTCCTGTCGGTGTTCTTCGTGCTGAAGTACGTGTACGAGACCAAGGGTCGCGAGCTGGAGCAGATGGAAGGCTGATCGCCTTTCAGTTTGTGCTGTACCGAGAAAGCCGCCTCCTCTGGGCGGCTTTTTCTTTTCTTCCATGTTGGATTGCGCGGGAAGCGGGGCACCCGCTGGCGCCGGTTGTGTCGGGGTTGTTGGGGTGCGCCGGTGTTTTGCGGAGGCCTGGCTCTGACTTGCGGGGCGGCGCACCAGAACGCAGGTCAGGGCCACACTGTCCGCAGACCCAAGCGCGCCCTCAACAGGCCCATCAGCGCCCGCGAAGCGAGGCGCCCCGCTTCCCACAGGAAATCCAAAGGCAGCAAAGGACCTGAAAGCGGTCGGAAGCTAGCCGCCAGCCCCCGGCACCGCCACGGAGCCACGCTTGACCAGCGTATGCGCCAGCACCTTGTCCACCACGGTGCCATCCTGGCGACGGATCGCGCGCATCAGGATGTCCACCGCGGTGTCGGCCATCGAGGCAATCGGCTGTCGTACCGTGGTCAGTTCCGGCCAGACGTTGGTGGCCGTGGAGGTGTCGTCGAAGCCCACTACCGACAGGTCGCGCGGTACGTCCAGGCCGCGCCGGTGCGCGACCGAGACCACCGCCGCGGCCATGTCGTCGTTGCTGGCCACGATCGCACTCGGGCGTTGGCGCTTGCCCAGCAGCTTTTCCGCCGCCTTCAGGCCGGAGCGATAGGTGAACTCGCCGGGCTGGATCCAGCCCGGCTCCAGCCCGATGCCGGCCTCGTCCAGCGCCGCGCGGAAGCCCTCGAAGCGGCGTGCGCTCGCAGTCTGGTTCGGATGGCCCTGGATGAAGCCGAAGCGCGTATGCCCCAGGCCGATCAGGTACTGGGTGATCTCGCGGCTGGCCTGGAAGTCGTCCACCCGCACGCGCGAGATCTCCGAGGCCTCGCGGCCGGAAGCGATCGCCACCACGGGGATGCCGGCGCCGACCAGCTCGGCGATCACCGTCGGTGATTCGCACAGCGGTGGCGGCAGGATCACCCCGGCCACGCTGCGGGCCAGTGCCCGCGCGGCATCGCGCTCGGCATCCGGGTCGATCTCGTCCCAGGCGTCGACGACCAGCTGCGCGGCGGCGCGCGCGCTGCCGCGCAGGGCGCCGACCAGCAGCTGGCGCAGGTAGCTGTCGCTGGGGTTGGTGTAGACCAGGGCGATGCGCGTGGTCTGCGCGGCGGCCAGCGAACTGGCGGCGAGATTGGGCGTGTAACCGAGCTGCTTGACCGCGCGCATCACCCGCTCGCGGGTGCTCTCGCGCACGTGCACGCGGCCGTTGACCACGCGCGAGACGGTCATCGGCGAGACCCCGGCAAGCCGGGCGACCTCGTCGATGGTGGTGGCCTCGCCCTTGCGGCGCGCCGACTTCCTGGCCGTTGCCAATGCGTTTCCCTCTGCTGGGCCAGCCGCGCCGTCACCTGCCCCGATGGCGGGACCGGTCACCGGCGGGGTCGGCGGATCATCCACCGATGTTAGCGGCAAAGCGGCTTGCGTTGCCGCTCGCCGGACCGGACCGGCGTGATCGGCGCCGGTCGCCGAGGCTATTCGGGGAAGGCGAGCGTGACCTGGAACCACGCGGTCCAGCGGCTGGCATGGTCCGGGCGTTCGACGTCGTTGAAACCACCCGGGCCGAAGCTCACCGGCGTAAGCCCGAAGCGGGCCACCTTCGACACATGCCACCGGGCGCAACGGTCCAGCCATTGCCCGAGCTGGCATTCCAGTGGTAGCTGCCTGGCGGCTGGTCGATCAACGCGACCTCCGAAAGCCAGCGGGCTTGGGTATTTCTAGTGGGTCCGGTGCGTCGGGCGATCCAGGCCGAAGCGCACCTCGACCCGCGTGCCGCCCCCGGGCGCGGCCACCACGTTCAACTGGCCGCCGAGCAGGCGCGCACGCTCTTCCATGCTGATCAGGCCCAGGCCTACCGGTGTGCGCCCCCGGTTGGCGTTCACGCCGATGCCGTCGTCTGTGATCGACAGCACGCAGTCATCGCCCTCTACCCCCAGCCGCACCCAGACTTCGCGGGCACGGGCATGCTTCTCCACGTTGTTGATCGCTTCCTGGACGATGCGGAACAGGCTGAGCTCGCATTCGTCGCCCAGCTCCTCCGGAGGCGCTGCATCGCAGTGGAAGCGCAGGGTGGTGCGGGTGCCGTGGTTGTTGCACAGCGATACCAGCGCGCTGGCGATGCCGGTGAAGCGCAGGACCGCTGGATGCAGCTCGTGCGACATGTTGCGGATGTCGTTGGACACCCGCAGCAGGTCCTGCTGGATGCCGGCCACCGCCTCGCGCTGGGCGGGATCGACTTCGCGCTTGAGGTAGCTCATGCGGATCGAGATGGCAGCCAGTGACTGGTTGATGTCGTCGTGCAGGTCGCGGGCGATGCGCGTGCGCTCTTCTTCCTGCACCACCAGCACGCGTCCGGCCAGGTCGCTGAGGCGGCGATAGGCATCGCGCAGGTTGCGGCCGGCGATGCGCTTCTGTTCCAGCAGCACGCCCACCAGCCACAAGGCGCCGGCGGTGGCGCAGGTCCATGCCTGCATGCCCAGTACCGCATCCGGCGGTGCCAGCCCGGCGAATGGGCCCACGCCCTCGTGGCTCATGCGCGTACCCAGCACCGCCAGCGCGAGCAGTGCGGTGCATACGCCGGACAAGCCGAACTCCAGCAGCGTCCACAGCAGCAGCGGAACCGCGGCGATGGTCATCAACGCCGAGGGCGCCGGCACCAGCGCCTGGTGCTGCCAGAGCAGCCACGGTGGCACCAGCAGCGCGACGGCAACCAGCAGCGCGCTGGCGATCCGACGCCATGCCAGCGGTCGCCGCAGGTGCGCCAGTCCCAAGGCCAGCGGCACCAGCAGCAGGTGGCCGGCGCTCAGTGCCAGCAGCAGGCCGAGGCCGTCATGGCGATAGGAAGGAATGTCGAGCTGCCGGCTCCAGCCGGCCAGCCACGCGGTATCCAGGACCGGCAGGACCACGCCGGCGCCGAGCAGGAACAGGGCGGCGCCGCGCAGGTCGCTGGGAGGCCATGCGTCGCCGCCACGCCGCATCAGCCAGGCCATCGCCAGCGCCGGCAATGGCGGGCCGGCGGCCAGCAGCAGGGCGGGCCAGGCCGGGGTGCCGGCCAGCAGCAGGGCAAGCCACAAGCCGGCGGCAGCACCTAGCAGGGAGGACCACCACAGCCGCCAGGGTCGTACCAGCAGCCAGGCCAGCAGCAGCGGCGGCGCGACACCCACGGCATGGCCACCGTCTTCCCAAGGCCAAAGCCATCGCGCCAGCAGCTCCCCGGCGCAGCACAGCAGGCCCAGGGCCAACGCGTTGCCGCCGTGTGCGACCGGCAGCAGCAGGTGGCGCGAAGGTGCCCGTCCTGGCAGCCCCGCGATCGGTGGAGAATGGTTCACGACGCCCTCCGGTGGCGCGCCAGGCCGCATGACGGGCATATCCATACCACGACGCCCGGATGGCCCCTCACACGACGCTCACGGCGCGCGCCTACCCTCTGCTGCGGACGAAGTGCGGGCATCTGCGCGCTGACTACGCTGTCGAAGGCGCGGGCGCGAGGAACGGACATCAGAACAGCGGCAACGCTCAAAGGAGACGTGCATGAGCCTTGATATGACCAGGCAGGAATCCCTGGCTCCCCGTCGACGACTGGTCCTGGCCGACGACCACCTGCTGGTGGCGCAGGGCATCGAGCGCCTGCTGGAGGAGTGCTTCGACGTCGTCGAACTGGTATTCGACGGCCTGTCCCTGCTGGACGTGATCCGGCGCGAATCCCCGGATCTGGTCATCGCCGACATCAGCATGCCGGGCATGACCGGCATCGACGTGATGTGGCAGGCGCGCCAGGAAGGCTTCACGATGCCTTTCATCTTCCTGACAATGCACGCCGAATCGGAAATGGCCTCGCGCGCGATCTGCGCCGGCGGCTGCGGCTACGTGCTGAAGAATTCCGCCGGCGAGGAACTGGTCTACGCGGTGCAGCAGGTCCTGGACGGACGTACCTACGTGACCCCGACCGTGGCCGCCAACGCCATCACCAGTTCGCATCGCCGCCGCCGCAATCTCACCGACAAGCAGCAGCGCGTGCTCGAATACGTCGCCCGCGGCCTGCGCTCCAAGCAGATCGCCTTCGAACTCGGCGTGTCGGTACGCACGGTCGAGTCGCACAAGTACGCGATCATGCAGGAGCTGGGTGTCCACGGGACCCTGGAACTGGTCCGCCGGGCCGAGCAGGAGGGCCTGCTCAAGCGGGCCTCCTGACGCCGGACCCCTGAATTGGCGGGGCGGGCGCACCCGGCCGCCGCGAACAGTAGTTTTACTTGAACGGTTACGGTTTTTTTTCCGTGGTCCGGCCCGGCCGGCGGCGCGCACGATGGAATCCCCGCCTCGTCGGCACGGACCATGAATCGCGTGCGAGTACTCCTGGCCGAAGACGGCTGGGCCATGTCCCGACAGCTCGGCGCCATCCTTGCGCAGGATTGCGAGCTGCTGGCGACCGTCAGCGACGGCCTGGCGCTGGTGCGCCTGGCGCGCGAGATGCAGCCCGACGTCCTGGTCACCGACATTTCCATGCCCGGCATCACCGGGCTGGAGGCGGTCGAGCGGCTGATCGAGGAGGGCTATTTCCCACGCGTGGTCTTCATCACCGTGCATGCCGAGCCGCAGGTGATCAGCCATGCGATGCGGCTGGGGAACTGCGGCTACGTACTGAAGGCCGATGCGGTCGAGGACCTGCTGCCGGCGGTACAGGCCGCCGCGGCGGGCGAGAAATACCTGTCCGGGTCGATCCGCTCCTCGGCGCAGGCCTGACCAGGCGCGGCAGGGCGCTGGCGACGATCAGGCCAGCAGGCTGAACAGCTTGGAGGCAATCTCGTCGACCGAGAAGGCCAGCAGCGCCAGTGGCGTCAGGGGGACCGCCGCGGCCAGCGCGATGCGTACCAGCGACCAGCGGCTGATCGGCAGCGACGACATGCCGCGGACCGTGGCGTAGTCGGCGCTGAAGTCGGCCAGCGCCGAGGAATCGTTGACGTCGATCAGGTCTTCCTCGCGATCCGGGTCGGCACCACGCTGCCAGCGCCTGTCGAACTTGCGGGTCATGCGGTTGGCCAGCGCGTCGAATTTCAGCAGCCCGTGGCGCTTGGCGCGGATCATCGTCGGCGACATCAGCAGCAGCGGCGCGACCACCAGCGCGCTGGCACCGATCACGTAGCCGACCATCAGGTAGCGCAGGGTGAACAGCGTCTCGCCCAGGTACAGCATGTGGTTGGCGAACACCCCGCACAGCACGATGCCATTGGCTACCGACACCGCCGCGAAGCGCTCCTGGGCCAGGCCGAGGAAACCCAGTCCGCCGGCGCCATCGGGATGGGCCGGGTGCAGGTCCAGCTGCAGCCGTGACAGGTGCCAGAGCAGGTGCGCCCACAACAGCAGCCGCCACAACCACACCAGCATGACGAAGCGGAACAGCGGCGTGGCGACATGCCGCAGCCAGAAGCCGCCCTGGGTGGGATGGCCGTCGGGGCCCACGCTCCATTCGGCCAGCCCGGGCAGGTGGTCGACGATGGCCGGCCCGGGCAGGGAGAGGGCGACCGTGGCCAGCAGCAGGCAGACCAGCTCCGGTGATATCGAGTCGCGCAGCCGTCGCATGTTCAACAATGCGCCGGTGAGGGCGCGCTCGCGCGAGGGCGGGACCAGTCCGGAATGCAGCCATTGGCGGATCGTCACCCTGAGGATCTGGTCGCTGCGCGGGGCCAGCAGCACCAGCAGCGGCAGGGCGACCAGGAATCGCGCCAGCACCGCATAGTCGCCCAGCAGCGGGATCGGGCCGCCCGGGACCTGCCGCCAAAGCGTGCCGTCGAGCGCGCAGGCCATCGCGATCGGCGCCAGGCAGACCATCACCAGCAGGACGGCAAACCACATTGCCGACCCATTGCGGCGACCGATCAGCCCGAGTCGGCTCAGCAGCGTGTGCGTGGGGCCGCCACGCATCAGCGAGTAGGTGTCGCCATGCATCCGCGGACGGTCCTGGCAAGGGGTTGCCGGCGACGATGCCAGTCGGTCGGGCGGCCTGCGTCAGTAAAAATACTGATCTTGAATGGGTAGGAAAACGATTGTGCGGCGCCCCCGGCAGGTTGAATCTGGAGTCCTCGATGGCGGAGGCGGCACGTGGATTCCCTGTTCGATTTCATCCACCGGTTCTTTGGCGACCTGGTCGCGCGCACCGACGGGCCGATGACGTTCCGCTTCTTCCTGCAGCCGATCATGGCGCTGATCGCCGCGACCCACGACGGCTTCAAGGACGCCAGGCTCGGTCGCTCGCCGTACTTCGTGCGGCTGGTCCATGGCGGCCACCAGACCACGCGGCTGCAGAACTTCCGCGAAGGCTTCACCGCGGTCGCGCGGATCCTGCTGCTCGGCGTGGGCATGGACGTGATCTACCAGATCAGGGTGTTCGGCGCGTTCCGCTATCCGAACGAGACGCTGGTCATCGCCATCCTGCTGGCTTTCATCCCCTACCTGCTGCTGCGCGGCCCAGCGGCCCGGCTGGGCCTGTGGTGGCGCCAGCACCATGGCCAGTCCTGATCCCCCGCTCCCCGGAACCCCAGACCTTCCATGACCAGTCCCGCCCCTTCCCCAGACGCCGCGCCGCGTACGGCCAACCCGGACGGCAGCGCGCTGGTGCGCCCGCAGCGGTTCACCCCCGCCGAGCCGCCGCCGATCCCGCAGGTCAACGCCGCCGATGCCGATGCGGCCTCGGTGGAGTACTCGCACTACCGCACCGGGCTGTCGAACCACCGCACCAGCCTGTCGGAGCACCGTACCGACCTGTCCGAGTTCCGCACCGATCTTTCGACCCACCGGACCTCGCTGTCGGAGCACCGCACCGAGCTTTCCACCGAGCGTACCGAGATGTCGATGCGCCGTACCGGCATGTCGTTCCAGCGCACGCGCATGAGCGCCGACCGCACGCTGATGTCGATCATCCGCACCGCGCTGTCGTTGATCGGCTTCGGCTTCACGATCTACCAGGTGTTCAGCCACATGGTGCAGCAGGCCATGCACATCGGATTCAGCGGCCACGCCCCGCGCAACTTCGGCGTGGCACTGGTGCTGCTGGGCATCGCGCTGCTCAGCGTGGGCATGGTCTACCACATCCAGTACATGCGTTCGCTGCGTGCCGAGCGCGACCAGATGATGCGCGACGGGCTATTGCACGGTGACAGCCCGTATCCGCCCTCGGTAACCCTGATGACCGCCGCCGCGCTGTGGCTGATCGGCGTGCTGGCGATCGCCAGCATGGTCTTCGACATCCCTTCCGTTCCCTGAGCCGCCTCCCCCGGGGCGGGTGATTCGCACAACCGGAGCAGATCCATGGCAACGAAAGCTGCAAAGAAGGCCGTACCGACCAAGTCCGCCCCCGCCAAGCCCGCCACCCCCAAGGGTGCCGGTGCCGCTGGCAGGAAGAAGACCAACATCCTGGTCATCTGGGGCGACGACATCGGCATCAGCAACCTGAGCTGCTACTCGCACGGGCTGATGGGCTACCAGACCCCGAACATCGACCGCCTGGCCAAGGAAGGGATGATGTTCACCGACTCGTATGGCGAACAGTCCTGTACCGCCGGGCGTTCGTCCTTCATCACCGGCCAGAGCGTTTACCGCACCGGCCTGTCCAAGGTCGGCCGCCCAGGTGGCAAGGAGGGCCTGCAGGCACAGAGCGTCACCATCGCCGAACTGCTGAAGGAGCAGGGCTACGCGACCGGGCAGTTCGGCAAGAACCACCTCGGTGATCTCAACGAGTACCTGCCGACCATGCATGGCTTCGATGAGTTCTTCGGCAACCTCTACCACCTCAACGCCGAGGAAGAGCCGGAGATGTACGACTACTTCCCGGAGAAGGACTTCCCGAACATCCGCAAGACCATCGGGCCGCGCGGCGTCCTGCATTGCTGGGCCACCGAAAAGGACGATCCCACGGTGCAGGAGCGCTGGGGCAAGGTCGGCAAGCAGAAGATCAAGGACACCGGGCCGCTGACCGCCAAGCGCATGGAGACCTGCGACGACGAGTTCGTCGCCGCGGCAAAGGATTTCATCAAGCGGCAGAACGATGACGACAAGCCGTTCTTCGTCTGGTTGAACACCACCCACATGCACATGTTCACCCACACCAAGAAGAGCAGCCTGGGCCAGGCCGGGCGCTGGCAGTCGCCCTACCACGACACCATGATCGACCACGACAAGAACGTGGGCGAGATGCTCGATTACCTGGACGAGCTGGGGATCACCGAAGACACCCTGGTGATCTATTCCACCGACAACGGCCCGCACCGCAACTCCTGGCCGGACGGCGGCACCACCCCGTTCCGCAGCGAGAAGGACACCAACTGGGAAGGCGCCTTCCGCGTGCCGCAACTGGTTCGCTGGCCTGGCAAAGTCAAGGCGGGATCGATCGCCAACGGCATCGTCCAGCACCACGACTGGCTCCCGACGTTCCTGGAGATAGCCGGCGCACCCGACGTGGTGGACAAGCTGAAGACCGGGTACAAGGCCAACGGAAAGACCTTCAAGAACCATATCGACGGCACCAGCCTGCTGGGCTACATCACCGGCAAGGAAAAGGAAAGTCCGCGCAAGCTGTTCATGTACTTCAGCGACGACGGCGACGTGCTGGCGATGCGCTACGACAACTGGAAGGTCGTATTCATGGAACAGCGCTGCCGCGGCACGATGCAGATCTGGGCCGAGCCCTTCACCACGCTGCGGCTGCCGAAGCTGTTCAACCTGCGCACCGATCCGTACGAGTACGCGGACATCACGTCCAATACCTACTACGACTGGTTCCTGCACCACGACTACCTGTTGTTCGCCGCCTACGGGATCGCCGACAAGTTCGCCCAGAGCCTGGTGGAATTCCCGCGCGTGCAGAAGCCGGGCAGTTTCACCATCAATGACGCGCTGGAAAAGATGAACGCGATGTCCGTCAAGGACTGAGCGTGGCGGGGCCGGCAAGGGTGCCGGCCCCGGCGGCAATGGATGAACAGCCGAGGAGGCGCGATGAGCGCAGTATTGCCATCCTGGAACGACGGTGAGTGCAAACGGGCGATCCTCGACTTCGTCGCCGCGGTGACGAAGTCGGGTGGCGATGGCTTCGTGCCGGCATCCGAGCGCATCGCGGTGTTCGACAACGACGGCACGTTGTGGGCGGAGTACCCGCTGTACGTGCAGATCTACTTCGTCCTCAGCGAGGTGGAGCGGCTGACCGAGGCCAATCCGGCGCTGAGGGACAAGCCCGCGTTCAAGGCATTGCTGGAACACGACGTCAAGGCACTGCAGCAGCTGCCCAAGCGCGAGGTGTTCGAACCGGCGTTCGCGGTACATGCAGGCATGACGGTCGACGAGTTCCGTGCCACCGCCAGTCGCTGGCTGGCCGCGGCCAAGCATCCCAAGTACGGCCGGTTGTTCACCTCCTGCATCTACCAGCCGCAGCTGGAGTTGATGGACTACCTGCGCGGCAACGGATTCAAGGTCTTCATCGTCACCGGCGGCGGCGTGGAGTTCGTGCGGGTGGTGGCCGAGCGGCTGTACGGCGTGCCGCCGGAGCAGGTGATCGGGTCGAGCACGCGCGGCAAGCTGGAGCTGGACAGCACCGGCGCGGAGATCCGCAAGCTGGCCGAGCTGGGCAGTTTCGACGACCGCGAGGAAAAGCCGGTGAACATCGAGCTGCATATCGGCCGCCGTCCGATCCTCGCCTTCGGCAACTCCGACGGCGACCTGGCGATGCTGCGCTACACGCTCGCCGGGCCGGGAAGGCGCCTGGCGATGGTGCTGCATCACGATGACGGCGAGCGCGAGGCGGCCTACGACCGGCATTTCCTGGTCAGTCCGCTGTCGGAGGCGCTCGATCGCGCCGGCGAATACGGCATCGAGGTGGTGAGCATGCAGCGCGACTGGGGGAGGGTATTCGCATGAGTCCTGCCGATGGCGGCCTCGAGTTCAATCCGCCCGCCGACATGGTGTCGTTGCCGGGCGGCAGCTTCCTGATGGGATCCAACGACCACTACCCCGAGGAACGGCCGGCGCACAAGGTGCGCGTGGGCGCCTTCGCGATCGACCGTTATGCGGTGACCAACCGCCAGTTCGCGCGTTTCGTCGCCGCGACCGGCCACGTCACCCTGGCCGAGCGGCCAGCCGACCCGGCTGACTATCCCGATGCCGATCCGGTGCTGCTGGTGCCGGCCTCGGTGGTGTTCGTGCCGCCGCCGGGACGGGTGGACCTGCGCAATACGCACAACTGGTGGCACTACATCCCCGGCGCCGACTGGCGCCATCCGCGCGGGCCAGGCAGCAGCCTCGACGGGCTGGAGGAGCACCCGGTGGTGCAGGTCGGCTTCGACGACGCGCTGGCATACGCGCGCTGGGCGGGCAAGGACCTGCCCACGGAAGCGGAATGGGAGTTCGCCGCGCGCGGCGGGCGCGAATCCGGCGAGTTCGCCTGGGGCGACGAACTGGTACCCGATGGGCGCTACATGGCCAATACCTGGCAGGGTGAGTTCCCCTGGGACAACCAGGCCCTGGACGGCCATGAGTGGACCGCGCCGGTGGGCAGCTTCCCGCCCAACGACTATGGCCTGTACGACATGATCGGCAACGTCTGGGAATGGACCTCGGACTGGTACCAGACCCATGACCAGCTGCCGGGCCGCCCCTGCTGCACGCTGGAGAACCCGCGCGGCGCCAGTCGCGAGGACAGCGTGGACGCACGCGCCGCCGGACCGCGCATCCCGCGGCGGGTGATGAAGGGCGGCTCGCACGTGTGCGCGCCGAACTACTGTCGTCGCTACCGTCCCGCCGCGCGCATGGCGCAGCCCATCGACACCGCCACCTGCCACCTCGGCTTCCGTTGCGTGGTCCGCGCCGGAGGAACCCCCGATGCTTGAAGAATGGCTGATCCGCATCAGCGAGCCGGTCATCGTCATCATCGACCTGATGGCGCTGTTCATCGTGGTCTGTGGAACCCTGATCGCATTCGCCAGCTCGCTCAGGGCGCTGGTCGCTTCCGCGCTCGATCCGAACGAGCGCGGTGAGCGTGGCTACCTGAAGGGGCATGAACGACGCGTGCTGTGGATGGAGTACGGGCGCTGGCTGGTGGCGGCGCTGACCTTCCAGTTGGGCGCGGACATCATCGAATCGGCGATCGCCCCGACCTGGCAGGCGGTCGCACAGCTCGGCGCGGTCGCGGTGATCCGCACCTTCCTCAACTATTTCCTCGAGCGCGACATGGGCGAAGTGCGCGAACGCGAGGACGACGCCGGACGGGAAGCGCGCGTCCGGCGGGAACCCCCTTCCACTCAAGGTTGAAGATGATGAGCAGCAAGATCCGCTTCCCCCGTGTCCCGGCCGCGCGCGCGACCGGCCTGCTGGCCGCCCTGCTGCTGGCCGCCGCGGCCCTCCCGGCCGCGGCTACCGAGGGCGCCCTGGGCCGCTCGATCACCGGTGCGCAGATCCAGGCCTATGCCGGCATCGTGCCCCCCGAGCCGGGCATGCAGTGGTCGCTGGGCTATGTGCACTACGACGGCGACATCGGCGCCAGCCGCGCCGTGCCGATCGCCGGCCGTGTCTCTGCGGGCCTGGACGCCAAGCTCGACCTGTGGTCGGCGACCGGCGTGTACATCTGGCCGACGGGCGAGGGCAAGTGGAACTTCGCCTCGATGGTGACCGCGCCCTACATCCTGCCCGACGTCACCGCCACGCTCGATGCCGGCCCGGCCCAGCGCAGCGTGTCGCAGAGCACCTCCAACTGGTATGACCTGTACTTCGCGCCGGTCATTGCCAGCTACCACGTCAGCCAGGTCGAGCACTGGTCGTTCGGCCTGTACGTGTATGCCCCCACCGCCAGCTACGACCCCAGCCGCCTGGCCAATGCCGGCCTCAACGTCTGGACGTTCTCGCCGAGCGTGGGCTACACCCACCTGTTCCAGCAGGGCACGCTCGAACTGAGCCTGCTCGGTGCGGTGGATTTCTATACCAGGAACGACGATACCGATTACAGCAACGGTGCGGTCTGGCGCCTGGACGCGATGCTGGTCAAGCGCACGCCCAGCGGTTGGGGCTTCGGTGCGGTGGGTGGCTGGATCCAGCAGCTCGAAGACGATTCCGGCGCGACCGCCGATCGCCTCAACGGCTTCAAGGGCCGTTCGTTCGGCCTCGGCCCGGTCGTCAGTTACGGCAAGAAGTGGTCCGGCGGCGAGCACCTGGACCTGAGCCTGCGCTACGTCAATGAGTTCAGCACGAAGAACCGCTTCGACGGCGACACCCTGATGCTGACGGCGGGATTCGGCTTCTGAAATTCGCCGCCGCCGGGACCGCCGGTGGTGGCAGGTACAGCGCACACGCCTGCGAGGGCGCGCTGCGGCTTGCGGCACCGACCATCACGACTCTCACAGGAGAACTGCCATGAAACACCTGATCCTCGCCGCCGCGGCCGCCCTGCTGCTGGCCGCCTGCGCCTCCACACCGACCGTCAAGACCGATCATGATCCCTCGGTCGACTTCTCCAAGTACCGCACCTACACCTGGGGCCTGAAGCCCAGGGCCGCTTCGCCGCTGGTCAGCCAGCGGATCGTCGACGGCGTCAACGCGCGCCTGCATGCGCTCGGCTGGACCGAATCGGCGGACGGCCAGGTCACCCTGGCGGCCAACGTCGTCAACACCCAGAAGCAGACCATCGACACGTTCTACACCGGCACCGGCATGGGCGGCTGGGGTTGGCGCGGTGGCTGGGGTGGCGGCATGGCGATGGGCAGCGCGCAGAGCACGGTGCACACCTATGACGTCGGCACGCTGGTGCTGGACATGTTCGATACCAGCACCAAGCAGGCGATCTGGCGCGGTACCGCCAGCGGCACCGTGCCGAACACGACCGAGAAGGTCAATGCCGCCGTCGAGGCTGGCCTGACCAAGCTGTTCGTAGGCTTCCCGCCGGGCTCCACGCCGGCCAAGTAACGCCCGCAACGACGATGGCGGCGGCGCCCGCGCAGGCGCCGACCGCTGCCGGGCAGATCGAACCCAAGGATCCCTCGATACCATGATGCTTCCGGGAAAGTCGCTCCCCTGCCTGCTTGCTTCGTTGCTGCCGTTCGCCGTCATGGCCCAGGCCGCCACGGCGCCATCGCCGGGGGACACGCCCGCGGGCACGACGGTGGAGGCCACGCAGGTGGCGGCGCAGGAGGCACCGGCGCAGGCCACCACGCAGGCGGCGACTGCCGCGGCGCCGCCGGCCTCCGGCAGGAAGCAGACGTTCCGCGAGCTGATCCACGATCCGGAAGACGGCCACCTCGACATGTCGGAATGGCTGCTCAACCACCATGGCTTCCTGCTGGTGCCGATCATCGTCAGCGATCCGGCGGTGGGCTACGGCGGCGGACTGGGCGTGATGTTCTTCCATCGCCCCGAGGGCAGTGCGGCCACGCGTACCACCGCCGACGGCAAGACCCGCTTCATCTCTCCGAACATCTATGGCGGGGGCGCGCTCAAGACCGAGAACGGCAGCAAGGCCTACGGTGGCGGCGCGATCATGCACTTCGACGAGGACCGCTGGCGCTACCGCGGCTTTGCCGGCGATGCCTCGTTCAACCTCGGCTTCTACACCCAGGGCCGCTACGTGCCGACCCAGAAGCTGGCCTACAACGTCGATGGCCTGGCCGCTTTCCAGCAGGTGTTCCGTCGTATTGGCGACGAGGACTTCTTCGTCGGCGTGCAGTGGGTCTACATGGACATGGACATCGAATTCGATGCGCCCGGCGACGGCAGTTTCTTCACCGACAAGGAGCTGGCGCAGAAATCCTCCGGCCTGGGCCTGACCCTGGAGTACGACACCCGCGACAACCCGTTCACACCGACCAGTGGCTGGACCGGCGTCATCGAGGGCAACTACTACCGGGAAGGCTTTGGCGGCGACGTCGACTTCGACAGCTACCGGGCGCACGCGCTGGGTTACCTGCCGCTGTTCGGCAGGAAACTGGTGGTCGGCGGCCGCCTGGACCTGCGCGCGGCCACCGGTGACGTGCCGTTCTACCGGCTGCCCTATGTAGACATGCGGGGCATCGGTGGCGGTCGTTACCAGGATACGCGTGCCGGCGTGGTGGAAACCGAGCTGCGCTGGAACCTGACCCCGCGCTGGGCGGCGATCGGCTTCGTTGGCGCCGGCCGTGCCTGGGGGCGACGCAACGCGTTTTCCGATGCCACCACCGCGGTCGCCAAGGGCCTGGGATTCCGCTACCTGATCGCACGCAAGCTCGGCCTGTACATGGGCGCCGACTACGCCTGGGGCCCGGATGACCAGACCATCTACGTCCAGGTCGGCAGTGCCTGGCATTGATCCCTTCCCCCTAGTTTCCGGAGACCGGCATGAAAGGCCTGAGGATCCTCGTCGCGACATGGTTCTGCCTGCTGGCGCTGGCCGTGCGGGCGGCGCCCCCCTCCGACCCGCTGCCCTCGTGGAACGAGGGGCCGACCAAGCAGGCGATCGTGGACTTCGTCGACCGCACCACCCGCGAACACGGGCCGGACTTCGTGCCACCCGCCGAACGCATCGCCACCTTCGACAACGATGGCACGCTGTGGGCCGAGCAGCCGTTCTATTTCCAGGGGTTCTTCGTCCTGGACCGGCTGCATGCGCTGGCACCCTCGCACCCGGAATGGAAGACCACCGAGCCCTACAAGTCCGCGCTCGCCGGTGACGCAAAGGGCGTGGCGGCCAGCGGTGACAAGGGCCTGGTCGAACTGATGGCCGCCACCCATGCCGGCATGACCACCGATGAGTTCTCGCGCACCGTCAGCGACTGGATCGCCACGGCGCGGCATCCGGTCACGCATCGGCCGTATACCGGCATGGTCTACCAGCCGATGCTGGAGCTGCTGGCTTACCTGCGTGCGAATGAATTCAAGACCTATATCGTTTCCGGCGGCGGCCAGGAGTTCATGCGTCCGTGGACCGAGAAGACCTACGGCATTCCGCCGGAGCAGGTCGTCGGCAGCAATGGCGACCTGGAGTACCACGTCACCGCGCGCGGACCGGAACTGGTCAAGCTGCCACGGGTATCGCTGATCGACGACGGTGCCGGCAAGCCGGTCGGCATCCAGCGTTTCATCGGCCGACGCCCGCTGCTGGCATTCGGCAACTCCGACGGTGACCAGCAGATGCTGGAATGGACCGCCCACGGTAGCGGCCCGCGCCTGGCCGGACTGATCCACCATACCGACGGCAAGCGCGAGTGGGCTTACGACCGGCAGTCCAAGATAGGCCGGCTGGACAAGGCGCTCGACCAGGCCGGTCGCGATGGCTGGCTGGTCGTGGACATGGCGCGGGACTGGAAGCGCATCTACCCGGAGCCCTGAGGCCCGCCATGACCCTCCTTCGCCCTTCTGTTTCCCGCAACACGTCGGGTGCCTGGCTGCGCGTGCCCGCCCTGTGCTGCGTGCTGTGCATGGCTGCCGCGACGTGGACCGCGCCCGCCCAGACCCCGGCGGCCAACCCGGTCTCGGTAACCCCGCAGCAGGATCCGCTGGCCGGCCTGGATGGCCACCAGTGCGGCACCCGCGAACCTGGTGATACGCGGCCGCGCATCGGCCTGGCGCTGGGCGGCGGCGGCGCGCGCGGCATCGCGCACATCCGCGTGCTCAAGAAGCTCGAGGAGCTGCACATCCCGATCGACTGCATCGCCGGCACCAGCGCCGGCGCGCTGGTCGGCGCACTGTATGCGGCTGGCCGCAGCCCGCAGGACATCGAGGACATCGTCCTGGAGAATGACTGGCGGGCGATGTTCAGCGACACCCTGCCACGCCAGGACCGCAGCCTGCGGCGCAAGAGCGACGACTACACCCGGCTGTCGCCGATCGGCATTGGCGTGGGCGGCGATCGGGCGCGGGTGCAGCTGGCCGGCGGCATGAGCCAGGGCCAGCGGATGATCGCGATGTTCGAGGAAGCCACCGGCAGCGGCCGGGTGGTGGGCGATTTCGACGACCTGCCGATTCCGTTCCGCGCGGTGGCCACCGACCTCAATACCGGCAACGCGGTGGCACTGGACCACGGCAGCCTGGCGATGGCGATGCGCGCGAGCATGTCGCTGCCGGGCATCCTGCGACCGGTCGAGATCGATGGCCGGGTGCTGCTCGATGGCGGCGTCGCCAACCAGATCCCGATCGACGTGGTCCGCGCGATGGGCGCCGAGCGCATCATCGCCGTGGACGTGGGCACGCCGCTGAGCAAGCTCGGCGCCGACGCCAGCGTGCTCAACGTGGTCGACCAGATGAGTGGCTTCCTGACCGTCGGCAGCGCCGCGCGGCAGCTGGCCACGCTCGGCCCGCAGGATCTGGTGATCCGACCCGACCTCGCAGGCCGGGTGACCACCGGCGGCTTCGACAAGGCGCCGCTGGCGCTGGAGATCGGCCAGCAGGCGGCCGATGCGGCCGCGCCGCAGCTGCGCCGCTATTCGGTGGACGAGGCCACGTATGCGCAGTTCCAGCGCCGCCAGCGCACCGCGCTGCCGGATACGCCGAAGGTGCAGTTCGTGCGCATGGTCAACGACACCGGCTATTCCGACGAAGTGCTGATGGCGTACCTGCCGATCCGGATCGGCGAGCCGCTGGATGCGACCGCGCTGCAGGAAGGCATCCTGCATGCCTACGGGCTCGGGACGCTGGCGAGCATCACCTACGACGTCAAGCGCGAGGGCGAGGCCACCGGCGTGGTCATCACCGCCCATCCCAAGCCCAACGGCCCGGCCTACCTGGAGGCAGGCGCGACGGTGAGCAACGACCTGGACGGCAACCAGGACTTCAACCTGCGCCTGGGCCTGCGTTTCTCGCCGATCTCGCCCAACGGCGCCGAAGCCCGCGTGGTGGCGCAGATCGGCAGCGAGCCGGGCCTCACCGGCGAGTACTACGCGCCGCTGGATCCACGCAACCGCTATACGTTCTCGTCGATCGGCGGCTACCAGACCAGCAGCTTCAATACCTTCGACGACGCCGGCAACCGCCTGGCGAGCTACCGGGTGCAGCGCTACGGCGCCAGTGCCGGCTTGAGCCGGAACTTCTCCAACGTCGCCGCGCTGGGCCTGGGCCTGGAACGCTACGGCGGCAATGCGCGCGTGAATATCGGCGAGCCGCAGCCGCGGACGAACTTCCAGCAGGGCGCGGCGGTGGCGCAGCTGTCCTGGGATGACATCGACAGCGTGTTCTTCCCGCGCCAGGGCATCTATGGCCGGGTGGGTGCACGCGCCTCGCGCGAGTGGTTGGGCGCGGACGACGAGTTCGACCAGCTCGATTTCGACCTGGTCGGCGCCTGGAGCTTCGGCCGCCACGCGGTGCAGGGCGGCGCTCGCTATCACGCCACCGTGTCCGGCGAGGCGCCGGTGCAGGACCTGTACCGGCTGGGTGGACGCTGGCGCCTGGCCGGCTTCCAGCGCAACGAGCTGACCGGCCAGGATTACGCGCTGGGCTTCGTGGGCTATACCTACGAGCTCGGCCGCGTGCTGGGCCGGTCCGCGCAGGTCGGCGGCACGCTCGAGTACGGCAATGCCTGGCAGAAACGCAGCGACATGAGCCTGACCGACGGTATCGTCAACGGCAGCCTGTTCATCGGCTTCGATTCGTGGATCGGGCCGCTGATCTTCGGCATGGGCATGCGCGAAGGCGGCAAGCGCGTGGTGTTCATCGAGCTGGGCCAGTCGTTGTAGGCGCCGTTCCGGCACGATCCCGGGCGCCGTCATGCAGTAAGGTGCAGGGCGGCACTTCCCGGGACTTCCGATGGCTCCGCAGCAGATCGTCTTCCTCGTCATCCTCGCGGTCACGCTGGTGTTGTTCATCAGCGAGAAGCTGCGGGTCGACCTGGTGGCGATGCTGGCGACGCTGGCACTGACCCTGGCCGGCATCCTCAGTCCGGCACAGGCGCTGTCCGGTTTCTCCAGCGAGCCGGCGATCATCGTGGCGGCGGTGTTCGTGTTGTCGGCGGGGTTGTCTGCCACCGGGATCACCGACCGCATCGGCGCGGCGATCGGGCGCGCCGCGGGTGGCCGCGAATGGCGCGCGATCGCGGTGACGATGCCGGCCACCGCGGCGATGGCGGCGTTCTCGCACCACCTGATGGTCACCGCGATGATGCTGCCGGTGATGATGCGGCTGGCACGCGAGCAGCACCTGGCCGCGTCGCGGCTGCTCATGCCAATGTCACTGGCGGCCTCGCTCGGGACCACGCTCACGCTGGTCAGCGCACCGGCCTTCCTGTTGGCCAACGAGCTGCTGGCGCGGGCCGGGCAGCCCCGGCTGGACCTTTTCGCGATCACCCCGATAGGCCTGGTGCTGGTGCTCGGCGGCATGCTCTACATGCTGGTCGGGCGGTGGCTGCTGCCCAAGCGCGAGGGCGAGGCGGACAGCGGCGATTACCTGCGCCCGGAGCAGTACTACACCGAGCTGCTGGTCGAGCCGCAATCGCCGTGGGCAGGCCAGGCACTGGCAACCTTCGAAGCCGCCTTCGAGGGCCGTCTGCTGGTGGTCGACTGGCTGCGCCACGGCCAGCGCCAGCCGCGCGGGGAAGCGGCTGGCCAGCTGCGCGCCGGCGACGTGCTGCTGGTGCGCGCCTCCCCGGACGAGATCGCCTCGGTCAAGGACGAACCGGGACTGAGCCTGCATGCGGTCGCCAAGTACGGCGAGCGGCCGGGGGAGGACCGGTCCTCCGAGGCGCTCGGCGAGGAGCAGCTGGTGCAGGCGGTGGTCGCGCCGCGCTCGGAGTTCGTCGGCCGCAGCGTGTCGGCGATCGACTTCCTGCACAACCTCGGCGTGGTGGTGGTCGGCCTGTGGCGCAGGGAAGGCTGGCTGCATGGCGAACTGTCGGAAGTACGCCTGGAGGAGGGCGACCTGCTGGTGCTGTGGGGCAAGCAGCGGCGGTTCCAGTCGTTGTCGGCGCATCGCGGCTTCCTGCTGCTGATGCCGTTCGATGCCCAGCGCAGCCGGCGTCGCCGCTGGCCGCTGGCCGCGGCGATCATGCTCGGCGCGATCATCGCCGCGGCCACTGGATGGCTGCCGCCACAGATCGCCTTCCTCGCCGGTGCGGTGGCGATGGTGCTGACGCGCTGCGTGGGCATCGAGCGTGCCTACGAGGAGATCGACGTACGCATCTTCGTGATGATCGCCGGGGTGATCCCGCTGGGCATCGCGATGGACCAGACCGGCACCGCGCAGGCCCTGGCCCAGCTGCTGCTGGGCCACGTGCAGGGCCTGTCGCCGCTGAGCCTGCTGCTGGTCATGTTCGCCGCCGCCGCCCTGCTGACCCAGATCCTTTCCGATGCGGCCACCACCGTGCTGCTGACGCCGATCGCGCTGGCCGTGGCCGAGGGCCTGCAGCTGCCGCCGGTGCCTTTCGTGGTGTGTACCGCGATGGGGGCGGTGGCCTCGTTCCTGACCCCGATCGGCCACCACGGCAACCTGCTGATCCTGGGGCCCGGGCAGTACCGGTTCGCGGATTTCCTCAGGGTCGGGGCGCCGTTGACCGCCTTGATCGGCCTGTCGGCGGCCTGGATGGCGCGCTGGCTGTGGCTGGGTGGCCCACTCTGGCCGCTGTCGGGCTGAACAGGCCGCTGCCGGTCCCATTCACGTTGGGCCACGGTTGGGCAAAAGCGGCGTAGTCTGCGCATCTGTGGTGGCCGGGAGGGGCTGCCTGGCCTTTGGGAGAGCACGGCTCCCCCGCACCGATGACCTAACATGGGTGGCGACAGGCGTCGTCGCCGAGGAGTTCTTGTGTTCGCAGTGGTTGGAAAAGCGGGATCCGGCTGTCCGGTGGCCCCCGGCGTGCCTGCCAGCCGGCGCGCGATGCCGGCACGGAGCCGTTGAGCCATGGTGATCTCCCCCCTTGAGCCCGCCGCCCCGGAGCGCGACGCGGGCCTGGCCGTGCTGCCCGCCGAGGCGCCGCTGGCCATGCCCGAGCAGTCGCTGCATGAAGGTCGCCTGCAGGTGCCGCGGCAACGCACCTCCCCGCGCGGCATCGGCCTGCGCCGCTTCTACCTGATCGGCGGTACCGCCGCGATGACCCTGGCCGCCAGCTGGATGATGCTGATGGTCATGTGGGACGGCGGCATCAGCGTGCTGGAGGCCTGCCTGCTGGCGCTGTTCGTGCTGCTGTTCGCCTGGATCGCGATGTCCTTCGCCAGCGCGGTGGCTGGTTTCATCAGCGTGGTGTTCGGGCGCGGCCGCAAGCTGGGCATCGATCCTGACGCGCCGCTGCCGCGGCTGCGCAGCCGCACCGCGCTGCTCATGCCCACCTACAACGAAGACCCGCGGCGGCTGCTGGCGGGCCTGCAGGCGATCTACGAATCGGTGGCGGCCACCGGGCAGGTCGAGGCCTTCGATTTCTTCATCCTCAGCGACACCACCCGACCGGCGATCGGCGAGGCCGAGGAGCGCGAGTTCGCGGCCCTGTGCGAGCGCACCGGCGGCAGCGGCCGGATCTACTACCGTCGCCGCGCCGACAACGCCGGCCGCAAGGCCGGCAACATCGCCGACTGGGTGCGCCGCTTCGGCGGCCGCTACCCGCAGATGCTCATTCTCGACGCCGACAGCCTGATGGGCGGCGACACCATCGTCCGCCTGGTCGCCGGCATGGAAGGCAACCCGGACGTCGGCCTGATCCAGAGCCTGCCGGCGGTGGTCAACGGCCATACCCTGTTCGCCCGCATGCAGCAGTTCGGCGGCCGCGTGTACGGGCCGATCATCGCCTATGGCGTGGCCTGGTGGCATGGCGCCGAGAGCAATTACTGGGGCCACAACGCGGTGATCCGCACGCGCGCCTTCGCCGATCATGCCGGCCTGCCCGCGTTGCCGGGACGCAAGCCGTTCGGTGGCCATGTGCTCAGCCACGACTTCGTCGAAGCCGCGCTCATGCGCCGCGCCGGCTGGGCGACGCACATGGTGCCCTACCTGCAGGGCAGCTACGAGGAGGGCCCGCCGACCCTGACCGACCTGCTGATCCGCGATCGCCGCTGGTGCCAGGGCAACCTGCAGCACGCCAAGGTGGTGGGCGCGAAGGGCCTGCACTGGATCAGCCGCATGCACATGATGATCGGCATCGGCCATTACTTCACCGCCCCGATGTGGGCGATGCTGATGCTGATCGGCATCGGCATCCCGTTGCAGGGCGATGGCCTCGACCTGGCGGCGGAGATCCCGTTCTCGCCGGCACGCTACTGGCATGCCCGTGCCGACGCCGGCGCCATCTGGGTGTTCGCGATCACCATGAGCGTGCTGCTGGCGCCCAAGCTGATGGGCTACCTGGCGCTGCTGTTCAACCCGATCGAACGCCGCGGCTGCGGTGGTGCGCTGCGTGCGCTGGCGAGCATCCTGCTGGAAACGGTGCTGGCCGCGCTGATGGCGCCGGTGGTGATGTACCTGCAGTCGCGCGGCGTGGCCGAAGTGCTGGCCGGCAAGGACTCCGGCTGGGACGCGCAGCAGCGCGATGACGGCAAGGTGTCCTGGGCCGCACTGGTCAAGGGCTACGGTGGGTTGAGCCTGTTCGGCCTGGGTGCCGGCATCGCGGCCTGGATCGTTTCGCCGGCGCTGGCGGCATGGATGGCGCCGGTCGTAGTCGGCATGGTGCTGGCGGTACCGGTGGTGGCGTTGACCTCGCTGCGCAGTGCCGGTGAGCGCCTGCAGCGCCTGGGTATCTTCTCGATCCCCGAAGAGCGCACGCCGCCGCCGGTGATGGTGCGGGCTGGCGAGCTGCGCCAGGCCGCGGCGCAGGCCACCCGCGAGGAAGCGGCGCGGAGCTGAGCCGGCGCGCAGGCATAATGCGGCTTTCCACGCTGGAAGCTGCATGATGTCGTCACCGCTGGACGGACTGGAGATCGAAACCGCCACCGCACCGGAATGGTCGGTGCTGTGGCTGCATGGGCTGGGCGCGGACGGTCATGATTTCGCCCCGATCGTGCCCGAACTGGTGCAGCCGGGCTGGCCGGCCCTGCGTTTCGTGTTCCCGCACGCGCCGGTGCGCCCGATCACCATCAACAACGGCGTGCGCATGCGTGGCTGGTACGACATCACCAGCTTCGATTTCGCCGACCGTGCCGATCGCCAGGGCGTGCTGGAGTCGGTCGGCCAGGTCGAGTCGTTGATCGAGCGCGAGCAGGCCCGTGGCATCCCGCCCGAGCGGCTGCTGCTGGCCGGCTTCTCGCAGGGCGGGGCGATCACCCTGGCTGCCGGCCTGCGCCGCCAGGTGCCGCTGGCCGGTCTGATCGGCCTGTCGACCTACCTGCCCGACCTGGCCCACGCGGCCGACCAGCTGGCCGCCGGTGCGCAGCGGCAGCCGCTGTTCATGGCACATGGCCAATCCGACCCGGTGATCCCGTTCGCGCACGCCCGACAGAGCGCGCAGGCGCTTGAGCAGCTCGGGTTCGCGGTCGAATGGCACTCCTACCCGATGGCCCACCAGGTCTGCGCCGAGGAGATCGCCGATCTCGCCGCATGGATGGGCCGGCGTTTCGGCTGAGCCGGACCGGCGTGCGTATCACCCCGCCAGCTGCCTGGCCGCGCGGATGACGGCCGGCTGGGCCGGGGGCTACTATGCATGCGAGATCGTCCTGCCACTGACATAGCGGGCAGTTCCGGCAGCCACGGCCGCCGGCAGGGGAAAGGGGAAGCCAATGGGTACATGCAAGCCATCGACGGGGCCGGTGCCGCCTTCGCGGAACCTTCCGCGATGAAGGTCCTGATCGCCGACGACGAACCGCTGGCGCGCGAGCGCCTGCGCATGCTGCTGGCCAGCCATGCCCAGGTCGAACTGGTGGGCGAGGCGGCCAACGGCGAGCAGGCCCTGCAGCTGGCCGCCAGCTGCCATCCCGACGTCGTGCTGATGGACATCGCCATGCCTGGCGTCGACGGCCTGGAAGCGGCGCGGCACCTGCGCGATTTCGCCCCCTGCCCGGCGGTGGTGTTCTGCACGGCCTATGACCAGCACGCGCTGTCGGCCTTCGACGCTGCCGCGATCGATTACCTGATGAAGCCGGTACGTGCCGAGCGCCTGGCCGCGGCGTTGGAGCGGGTGGCCACTTTCCTGGCCGGTCGCCTGCCCGCGCCGGCGGGCGAGGCGGCCCGGCAACGCACCCACCTGTGCGCGCGCCTGCGCGGCAGCCTGCGCCTGATCCCGATCAGCGAGATCCACTATCTCCAGGCCGAGGAGAAGTACGTCATCGTCCACCACGCGCGCGGCGAGGACCTGATCGAGGAGTCGCTGAAGTCGCTGGAGGAGGAGTTCGCCGATCGCCTCGTACGCATCCATCGCAACTGCCTGGTCACCCGCGCGCAGCTGGCCGAGCTGCGCCGCGGCAGTGACGGTCAGGTGCATGCCGTGCTGCGCGACGTGCCGCAGCCACTGGAGGTCAGCCGGCGCTGCGTGGCCAACCTGCGCGGCGAGCTGCGCCAGGGCTGATTGAACGCAAGGCGGCGGGGCGCCCGGCAGGCGATAATCTCCCCATGAAGACCCTGCGCATCGCCACCCGCAAGAGCCCGCTCGCCCTTTGGCAGAGCGAACACGTCGCCGCCCGCCTGCAGGTGCTGCATCCACATCTGGACGTCCTGCTGGTGCCGTTGAGCACGCGCGGCGACGAAGTGCTCGACCGTTCGCTGGCGGCGATCGGCGGCAAGGGGCTGTTCCTGAAGGAGCTGGAGCTGGCGATGCTGCGCGGCGAAGCCGACTGCGCGGTGCATTCGCTCAAGGACGTGCCGATGGAGCTTGACGCGCCGTTCGAGCTGCCGGCGATCCTCGCCCGTGCCGATCCGGCCGACGCGCTGGTGTCGCGGCATGCTTCGTTGCAGGCGCTGCCCGATGGTGCGCGCGTGGGCACGTCGTCACTGCGGCGGCAGGCCCAGCTGCGCGCGCTGCGACCGGACCTGCGGCTGGCGGACCTGCGCGGGAACGTCAACACCCGCCTGGCCAAGCTGGACCAGGGCGACTACGACGCCATCGTGCTTGCCTGCGCCGGACTGCAGCGGTTGGGCCTGGGCGAGCGCATCGGCGCGCGGTTGGCGGCGCCTGACTGGCTGCCGGCACCGGCGCAGGGCGCGATCGCGGTGGAATGCCGTGGCGATGATCCGCAGGTGATGGAACTGATGGCCAGCCTCGACGACGCCCCCACCCGCGAATGCGTCGAGGCCGAGCGGGCGATGAACCGCGCACTGCATGGCAGCTGCCATGTGCCGGTAGCCGCATTCGCGCAGCACCAGGGCGGGCGGCTGCATCTGCAGGCCCTGGTCGGCGATGCCGGCGACGGCCGCCTGGTGCGTGCTGGAGCCGAAGGACTGCCGGCCGACCGCGAAGCCCTGGGCCGCGAAGTCGCCCGTCGCTTGCTCGATGCGGGCGCGGATACCCTGCTTGGGCCTTATGCGCGCGAGGATGGCGGGGCCTGATGGCTCACCCCAGGCGGGATACCTCGCTTGGCGGCGCTGCTGGGGTCTATCGAGGGCGCGCGGCGCCGGGACGCGGTCCGCGTAGCGGACCGCGCCACCTCACTTGAACGTATAGACCAGATTGACCGTGGTCAGCGTATCGGTCTTCTTGCTGTCGTCGCTGACGTCGCTGTTGTGGCGCAGCTGCCAGGCCGCCTTCAGCGCAAAGCGCTGGTTCATCGCCACCTGCACGCCAAAGTCGTTCTGCGCATAGGTGTTGTAGCTGCCCGACTCGACCAGCAGCGAGTTCACCAGGTCGGTATTGCTGGTGATCGTGTACTTCAGGTCGAACAACCCGCGTCCGATCAGGCCGGTCTCGGTGCGGTCCTCGACCGAATCGTGCGCGCTGCGCACGCCGGGGCCGATCTGCGCATCGAGGTAGAAATGCTCCAGGTCGATCAGGCGGGTGCCGTAGCCGATGCCGAAGGTGGCCAGGCGGTCGTAGGTGGCGAAGTCGTCGGTTTCGTAGCGGCCGGTCGCGGTCAGCTGGCGATGTTCGCCAAGCTGCAGCGCGCTGCCGGCGCTGGCGGTGTAGCGTTGGGCCGTGGTCTGGCGGCTGCGGTAGGTCGTGCCGTCATCGTTGGTGATGGTGTATTCGGCGCTGGAGCGCAGGCCGAACAGGTCCAGCGAATGGATCCAGTCGCCATCGGTGTAGCGGCCCCTGAGGCGGCCGTTGAAGCTTTCGGTCGAGCTGTTGCCGTGCGCCGAGGCAAAGCCCAGCTCACCGCTGGAGCCGCTCCACGGCGAAGGAATCACCGCGGCCGCGGGGTCGGTCGGCGTGTTGGGGATCAGGTCTGCCCAGGCGGTGCCGGAGCAGGAAAGGAGGAGGGTGGCGGTCAGCAGGGCACGGCGGGACATGGTCGACTCTCGGATCAGGCGGCCAGCAGGCACAAGGATGGGAACGCTTTCATCATAACGGAAGCATCCATGCGCCTGATCGCATTCAGTGGCTGTGCTTCATCCTGCGTTGGGCGCCTGCGCCAGCTGCGCGCGACCGTGATCACAGTCCTCGGCGAACATCAGCGCGACCATCGCCAGCACTGCCAGGCACCATGCGGGTCGTTGCAGTGACGGCGACCAGGCCAGTACCAGCGACAGCAGCAACGGCAACAGCAGCAGGCCGCCCAGCTGCGCCCAGCGCGGACGGTGGTGTGCGAGCGGCACGGCAGGCTGTCGCGTCCCTCCACGGGCAATCCAGTTCACCCACGCGCCCGGGTCATCGCTGCAATCGGGGGTCTCGGCATGGCCGGTCCGGTTGCAGGCAGCAGGGATCGTTCCGGCCGGGCTTGGCGCCGGGTCAGGCATGGCATCTCCCCGATGCATTGGATATGGCGGATCCCCGTGGGGATTCTGCCATCGCCGCGGCCCGGCTGCCGCGCCGTCCGTCGCAGTCCCGGCGCCGCCGCGCAGCCCCCTTCGCGCCGGTGACCTGGCATGCGCGCGCAAGCCCGGGAGTCGGACATAATCGGCACATGGACCGCTATGAACGCATCAATGCCCTGCATCGCCTGCTCAAGGCGGCCCGCTACCCGGTCACGGTGGCGCGGCTGCAGGACGAGCTGGGCTGTTCCCGTGCCACCGTCTACCGCGACCTGGCCTTCCTGCGCGATGCGCTGATGGCGCCGGTGGAAGGCGATGGCGAGGCGGGCTTCCGCTACCTGGCCGGCGAAAGCGACCGCTTCGAGCTGCCTGGCCTGTGGTTGAGCTCGGAAGAACTACACGCGCTGCTGGCCTCGCAGCAGCTGCTGGCGCGGACCGGCGGCGGCGTGCTGTCCTCGGTCCTGGCGCCGCTGCAACAGCGCATCGAAAGCCTGCTCGCAGCCCAGGCCGGCGTCTCGCAGTGGCCGGTGGATCGCGTGCGGGTCATCCCGCATCGTGGCCGCAAGCTGGACGAGGCAAGCTTCCGCGCGGTCGCCTCGGCGGTGCTGGAACGCAAGCAGCTCGGCTTCGAGTACCGCGCGCGTTCGACCGATGAGTCGACCCGTCGCACGGTATCGCCGCAGCGCATCACCCACTATCGCGACAACTGGTACCTGGATGCCTGGGACCATGGCCGCGAGGGCGTGCGTAGTTTCGCGGTCGACCGGATCAACCACGCCCGCGTGCTCGACGACATCGCGCGCGACGTGCCGGACAGCGAGCTGGACGACCAGCTGGCGGCGTCCTACGGCATCTTCTCGGGCGCGCCCAAGGGCTGGGCGACGATCCTCTTCAGCGCCAAGGCTGCGCGCTGGGTGGCCGACGAGCACTGGCATTCCAAGCAGCAGGGCCGTTTCCTGCCGGACGGGCGTTATGAACTCAAGCTGCCCTACAGCGTCTCGCGCGAGCTGCTGATGGACGTGCTGCATTACGGTTCGGATGCGGAGATCATCGAGCCCCGTTCGCTGCGCGAACAGGCCAAGGCGCTGCTGCAGCTGGCCTTGAGCAACTACGAGGGCGGCTGACCGCCGCCCCGTACCCGGGGAAAGGAATCCCGCGGGTCCCGTTCAGCGGACGTTGGGAACCTCGAAGCCCAGCTTGCCGACCTGGTCGGGCGTCTGCGGTACGCGCTTGAGCTTGTCGGTATACACGCCGTAGTCGTCACGGAGCTTGGCGACCAGCTTGCGGTACTGCTCGTTGTCCATGTCCGGGGAGCGGGCGAAGATCCAGGCCAGGTCGCGGCCTGGCCAGGAAATCAGCACCCAGGAGTAATCGGGGGCCACTTCCAGGATCCGCTGCTTGGTCGGGATGACCTTGTAGAACCAGACCCGCCAGTCGTAATTGCCACTGTCCCCGTCGACCGAGGCGCGCGCGGTCTTCTCCTGCTCGGGCTGGTTGAAGCCCTCGCGATAGAGGTAGCGGATCCCGACCGAGTTGGCGTCCTTCAGGATGTACTCGTCGCGGCTGGCGACATGCCCCCGCTCCACCGGGTTGGGGATGCGCGCGATGACGTACCAGGTGCCGGCCATCCGCTGCATGTCCAGCGGGGGGCGGTTGGTCGCGGTCTCGTCGCGCGCTGCCACCGGCAGGGCGGCCAGGGCCATCAGGAATGCCAGGGCTAGGGTAGTGGTCAGGCGCATCGTGGCTCGTCGTTGATCACTGGACCGGCACGTTAAACCGGCCGGGGGGAACTTCCCGTCAATGGTAGGTCGCAGCCGGTGAGATGGCGATGGGGGAGGCTGCATTTCCCGACCCGCCGGAGTGATCCCATGCAGCGTTCCGCCTTCGCCTCCCAGCAGACCACCGCCACCCCCGACCCGCGCGTCCTGCGCCCGGTGCGGCAGATCGCCCTGGCCGGCCTGGCCCTGGTGCTGGTCTGGCCGGCCGCGCGCGGCCACAGCGAATGGCTGGGCTGGTGGCCGCTGTGGCTGGTCGGCATGCCGATGACCGCGTGGTGGGCGCTGCATCGCTTCCGCCTGCCGGTGCCGGCTGCCGCTGCCGGGGCCCGGCCGGTGACGCGTCGCCGCCGGCAACCGCAGGCGCGCCGGCGGCTGGTCCGCGGCAGGGTGGTGGCGCGCGCGGGCCTGGCCGGCGCTGCACTTCCGGCACGGTGAGGCGCGCGGGCGGTGTGCTAGCGTGGCCCGATCACGACCGACCGGAGCCTAGATGCACAAGCTCGCCGCCGCCTGCCTCGTGGCAGGCCTGACCACCGCCACGTCCCTCGCATCCGCCAAGGAGGCCGCCATGTCCCCGGATCCCTACGCCTGGCTGGAGGATGTCGAAGGCAGCCGCGCGCTGGACTGGGTCAAGGCCCAGAACGCCCGCACCGAGGCCCGCCTGGCGGCCAGCCCGCAGTTCAAGCAGATGGAGTCGAGCATCCGCGAGGTGCTGGACTCGGACGCGAAGATCCCGGGCGTGCAGAAGATCGGCGACTACTACTACAACTTCTGGAAGGATCGCCAGCACGAGCGCGGGCTATGGCGGCGCACCACGTTGGCCGAGTACCGCAAGCCGGATCCGAAGTGGGAGACGGTGCTCGACCTCGACGCGCTGAACAAGACCGAGAACGCGCAGTGGGTCTGGCACGGTGCCGACTGCCTGCGCCCGGACTACAAGCGCTGCCTGATCGCGCTGTCGCGCGGCGGCTCCGATGCCGACGTCACCCGTGAGTTCGACCTGGACGGCAAGCAGTTCGTCAAGGACGGCTTCTTCCGGCCGGAGGCCAAGGGCGCGATGGGCTGGATCGATGCCGACACGGTGTACGTCTACACCGACTTCGGTGCCGGCACGCAGACCAGCTCGGGCTATCCGCGCATCGCCAAGCGGCTGCGCCGCGGCCAGTCGCTGGCGCAGGCCGAGCCGGTCTACGAAGGCAAGCCGGACGACATGTACATCGCCGCGATGCATGACGACACGCCGGGCTTCGAGCGTGACTTCGTCAGCCGGACGCTGGCCTTCTACAACGACGAGCTGTACCTGCGCGATGCCTCCGGCAAGCTGGTCAAGGTCGACGCACCGAACTCGGCCAACAAGGGGGTCAAGCGCGAATGGCTGACCCTGGAGCTGCGCGACCCGTGGACCGTGGGCGGCAGGACCTATGCCGCAGGCTCCCTGCTGGCGACGAAGTTCGACGACTTCATGGCAGGCAAGCGTGAGTTCGACGTGCTGTTCACCCCGACCGACACCACCTCGCTGGCCGGCTTCACCTGGACCCGCCACCACCTGGTGCTCAACGTCCTGGACGACGTCAAGAATCGCCTGAGCGTGCTGACGCCGGAAGGCGGCAAGTGGAAGAAGAGCGAGTTCGTCGGCGCTCCGTCGTTCGGCACCCTCGGCGTGGATGCGGTCGACAGCGACGACAGCGACGCGGTCTGGCTGACCTCGACCGACTACCTGACCCCGACCACGCTGTCGCTGGCCGAGCTGGGCAGCAAGCCGGAAACGCTGAAGACCATGCCGGCGTTCTTCGACGCCAGCCGCGACACCATCGAACAACACTTCGCCACCAGCAAGGACGGTACCCGCGTGCCGTACTTCCTGGTCCGGCCGAAGACCCTGGCCTTCGACGGCAAGGCACCGACCCTGCTGTACGGCTATGGCGGCTTCGAGATCTCGCTGACCCCGGGCTACTCCGGCGGCCTCGGCCGCGCCTGGCTGGACAAGGGCGGCGTCTATGTCGTGGCGAACATCCGCGGCGGCGGCGAGTACGGCCCGCGCTGGCACCAGGCTGCGCTGAAGCAGAACCGCCACAAGGCCTACGAGGACATGGCGGCGGTCGCCCAGGACCTGGTCACCCGCAAGATCACCTCCGCGCCGCACCTGGGCGTGCAGGGTGGCAGCAACGGCGGCCTGATGACCGGCAACATGCTCACCCAGTACCCGGAACTGTTCGGCGCGGTGGTCGTGCAGGTGCCGCTGCTGGACATGAAGCGCTACAACCACCTGCTGGCGGGCGCGTCGTGGATGGCCGAGTACGGCAACCCGGATACCGATGACTGGAAGTTCATCCAGACCTTCTCGCCGTACCACCTGTTCGACGCGAAGAAGGACTACCCGCCGGTGATTTTCCTCACCTCCACGCGCGATGACCGTGTCCATCCTGGCCATGCACGCAAGATGGCGGCGAAGATGATCGACGCCGGCAAGGACGTGACCTATTACGAGAACATCGAGGGTGGCCATGGCGGCGCGGCGAACAATGCGCAGCAGGCGCACATGTCGGCGCTGGCCTACAGCTTCCTGTGGGAGCGGCTGGGCGGGGAGTAATCCCTGGGCCTGCGTTGGAATGAACGGCCGGCATTCGCCGGCCGTTCTGCTTGGAGGATGGATCGATGCTATTGCCGTTACTTGCCCTCGCCGTCGCCACCTGCGCCCCGGAACAGGCCCGCTATGTCCTGCGCGGCGATCCGGCGATCAGTGCGCGCTTCCTGGTCGTCGCCGCGACGCCGGACTGGCCGGCGGGGCTGGCCCTGCGCCTGCATTCGGCGCGCAGTGGGCGTGACTACGATTTCCTGCCATGGAGTGGCGGCAGCGACGAGCGCCAGCACCTGGCTTCGACCGCGTCCGTCACCGCCGCCGGCTGGCAAGTGCCGGCGGCCGACGCGCCCCGCCCGCTTGGCGACGTCGAATACCTGGGTTTCGATGCCAGTTATGCACTGGAAGCCGAAATGCCCCGCCGGGGTGGCCAGGCGCCGGCGCACTTCCTGCTGCCGGACCTGCGCGAAGCGCTGTGGTACCACGCCGCCGCCGACCAGCGCGAAGGCACCGCGCGCCAGTTCTTCGACCAGGCGGGCTGCCGCGCGCAGGACTGACGAGGCGAGGGTCGCCTACAGCCGCGCCAGTCCACGCTCGATGCGCGCGACCGCTTCCTGCAGTCGCGGCAGGCCCTGGGTATAGGCGATCCGCACATGGCGCTCGGCCTGGTAGGTGCCGAAGTCGATGCCCGGGGTAAAGGCGACGTGCTCGGTCTCGAGGAAGTGCCGGCAGAATGCCTGCGCATCGGTGCCGAACTCGCTGATGTCGGCATACAGGTAGAACGCGCCCTGCGGTTCGACCGCGATGCGGAAGCCAAGGGCGCGCAGCGCCGGCAGCAGGTAGTCGCGGCGTGCCTGGAATTCGCCCCGGCGCTGCTCGAAGATCGCGCGGGCTTCCGGCGTGAAGCAGGCCAGCGCGGCGTGCTGGGCCATGCTGGGCGCGCTGATGTACAGGTTCTGCGCCAGCTTCTCCAGCGCCGGCACCGCGCGCGCAGGCGCCACCAGCCAGCCCAGCCGCCAGCCGGTCATGCCGAAGTACTTGGAGAAGCTGTTGAGCACGAAGGCACCGTCGTCGACCTCCAGCACGCTGGTCGCGTCCATGCCGTAGGTGAGCCCGTGATAGATCTCGTCCACCACCAGGTGGCCGCCACGTGCGTGCAGTGCCTGTGACAGCGCCGCCAGTTCCGCGCGCGAGAGCACGCTGCCGGTCGGGTTGGCCGGCGAGGCGAGCAACGCGCCCACGCTGTCGCCATTCCAGTGCCGGGCCACGTGGTCCGGGGTGAGCTGGTAGTGGCTGTCCGGTCCGGTCGGCACCAGCTGCGCGCCGGCCTCCACCAGGCGCAGGAAATGCCGGTTGCACGGATAGCCCGGGTCGGCGAGCAGCCAGTGGCGGCCCGGATCGACCAGCAGGCTGCTGGCCAGCAGCAGGGCGCCGGAGCCGCCCGGCGTGACCAGCACCCGTTCCGGATCGATCTCCAGGCCGTGGCGGTCGCGGTAGGAACCGGCGATCGCCTCGCGCAGCGCCGGCAGGCCGCGCGCCGCGGTGTAGCGGGTGTGCCCGGCGGCCAGCGCCGCCTGGCCGGCGGCGACCACCGGCGCGGCGGTGGTGAAGTCAGGCTCGCCGATCTCCAGGTGGATCACGTCGTGGCCTTCGCGTTCCAGCGCCTGCGCCCGCGCCAGCAGCGACATCACGTGGAAGGGCGCGATTTCGCGGCTGCGCCGGCTGAAAGCGGCTTCGGCATCGTTCATGGCATCCATCGCGGCGATGATAGGCGATTGCCAGGCGCTGCCGCCGTGCCGCTTGCTCTCCGGCGCGGCGGCGCACAGACTCGCATTCACGTCGAGATCTTGCGTTCAGAGGATGGATCCCCACCCATGAAGCTCGCCCTTTTCCCGCTGGTTGCCTGCCTGATGACCCTCTCCGCCACCTCCGCCCGCGCCGCCGAGCTCACGCCGCCGCAGGCGCCGCGCCACCCGCACCAGGTCAAGGCGCCGTTCGGCGCGACCCGCGACGACGCGTTCTACTGGCTGCGCGATGACGAGCGCCAGGACAAGGCGATGCTCGCCTACCTGAACGCGGAGAACGCCTATACCGACCAGGTCATGGCGCCGCTCAAGCCGCTGGAGGACCGCCTCTACGGGGAGATCGTCGGCCGCATCAAGCAGGACGATGCCAGCGTGCCGTACCGCGAGCGCGGCTGGTGGTACTACAGCCGCTTCGAGGCCGGCAAGGACTACCCGGTGCAGGCGCGCCGCCGCGATGCCGCCGGGGTCGACGCGGCGGGCATCCAGCAGGCCAATGCCGCCGGTGATTTCGCCAGCGAGCAGGTCCTGCTCGACGTCAATGCGATGGCCGCCGGCAAGGACTACTTCAGCGTCGGCGATGCCGCCGTCAGCCAGGACAACCGCCTGCTGGCCTGGGCCGAGGACGCCGTCGGCCGTCGCCAGTACAACATCCGCTTCAAGAACCTGGAGACCGGCGAGGTCTACCCCGACCAGATCGGCGGCGTGTCGCCGAACCTGGTATGGGCCGACGACAACCGCACCCTGTTCTATGTCGAGAACGATCCGGAGACCCTGCTCACCGTCCGGGTGAAGAAGCACGTGCTGGGCACGCCGGCCAGCGCCGACACGCTGGTCTACGAGGAAAAGGACGACAGCTTCTACATGGGCATCGGGCGCACGCGCGACGATCGCTACATCACCATCGGCGTGGACAGCACGGTGTCCTCGGAACTGCGCTATGCCCCGGCCGCCGACCCGGCGAAGTTCACCGTGCTGGCCCGGCGCGAGCGCGATGTCGAGTACGAAGCCGACCACTTCGATGGGCGTTGGGTGATCCGTACCAATGCCGATGGCGCCCGCAACTTCAAGCTTGCCACCGCGCCGAGCGGCGCGACCTCGCGCGCACAATGGCAGGACTGGGTGGCGCACGACGACGGCGTCTACATCGAAGGCTTCGAGCTGTTCGACGGCTTCACCGCCATCGACGAGCGTTCCGGCGGGTTGGAGCGCATCCGCCTGCTGCGCGCCGACGGTGGGCAGGAGTACGTCAAGGCCGACGAGCCGGCCTATTCGATGGGCCTGTCGGTCAACGCCGAGCCGGATACCGAATGGCTGCGCTACGGCTATACCTCGCTGACCACGCCGGCGACCACCTATGAGCTCAATGTGCGCAGCGGCGAGCGCCGCCTGCTCAAGCAGCAGCCGGTGATCGGCTACGACCCGGCGCAGTACGTCACCGAGCGCGTGTGGGTGGACGCGCGCGACGGGGTCAAGGTGCCGGTGTCGCTGGTCTACCGCAAGGGCTTCCGCAAGGACGGCACCGCCGCCCTGTACCAGTACGGCTACGGCAGCTACGGTGCCTCGATGGACCCGGGCTTCAACCTGTCGGTGGTGAGCCTGCTCGACCGCGGCGTGGTCTACGCGATCGCCCATATCCGCGGCGGCCAGGAGATGGGCCGGCAGTGGTACGACGATGGCAAGCTGCTGCACAAGAAGAACACCTTCAACGATTTCATCGACGTCACCCGCGCGCTGGTCGCGCAGGGTTACGCGGCGAAGGATCGCGTGGCCGCGTCCGGCGGCAGCGCCGGCGGCCTGCTGATGGGTGCGGTCGCGAACATGGCGCCGGAGGACTACCGGGTGATGGTGGCGCAGGTGCCGTTCGTCGACGTGGTCACCACCATGCTCGACCCGACCATCCCGCTGACCACGAACGAGTACGACGAGTGGGGCAACCCCGAGCAGCCGCAGTACTACGAGTACATGCTGTCCTACTCGCCCTACGACAACATCAGGCGCCAGGCTTATCCGGCGCTGTTCGTCGGTACCGGCTTGTGGGATTCGCAGGTGCAGTACTGGGAGCCGGCCAAGTGGGTGGCCAAGCTGCGCGAGGAAAATACCGGCAGCCACCCGATCGTGTTCCGCACCAACATGGATGCCGGCCATGGCGGCAAGTCCGGACGCTTCCGGCGCTATCGCGAGCAGGCCGAATCCTTCGCCTTCGTGCTCGACCAGCTCGGCGTCGGCGCCGCCTCGCCCTGAGGCCGGCGGCGGTCGCGATGGACAGGACCGGCCCGCGCCGCGATACCCCGCCCCCCGCCACGCCGCGGCGTCCACCGACGCGGCTGCGCTGGGCCTGGTGGCTGCTGGCCTACGCCAGCCTCGGCGTGGGTATCGTCGGCATCTTCGTACCGGGCCTGCCGACGACGGTCTTCGTGCTGGTCTCGGCATGGGCCGCCGCGCGTGGGTCCGATCGCCTGCATGCCTGGCTGCTGAACCATCCACGCTTCGGTCCGGCGATCGTGCAGTGGCAGACCCACCGGGCGGTGAGCCGCAAGGCGAAGTGGCTGGCGACCGCCAGCATGGCGGCGTGCGCGGCGGTCATGTTGTGGTGCGTGCCATCGCGCTGGGCGCAGGGCCTGTCGATCGGCTGCATGGTGATGGTGGCGGCCTGGCTGTGGTTGCGGCCCGAGCCCCCGGGAGCAGGCGTTTCGTGAGCCCGGTGGCGGCACGATCCTCGCCGCCTTGTGGCTATACTCCGGTCATGAGCATGAAGTTTTCCCGATCACTCCGTAACGCCGCGGCCGCGGCCGCGATCGCGCTGGTGCTGGCCGCCTGCGGCAACAAGGGCCCGCTGGTGATGCCGCAGAAGCCGGTGCCCGAACAGGCGCAGCCGGTGCCGCAGCCCGATTCCGGCCAGGCGCCCGCGCCGACCCAGACCCCGACCGAGGCCACCCAGCCGACCGACGGCTTCCGGCCGCCCACCGACGGCGGTCAATGAACACGCGGACCGATTCGGCGCGCCTGCCATTCACCAAGATGCATGGCGCCGGCAATGATTTCGTCGTGCTCGACCTGCGCGACGGCACCCCGCCGCCGGACGCCGCGCTGGCCGCACGCCTGGCTGATCGCCACTTCGGCGTGGGCTGCGACCAGATCCTGACCATCGAGGCGCCGCGCAGCGAGTCCGCGGTGGCTGCATACCGGATCTGGAATTCGGACGGTTCGCCTTCCCAGCAGTGTGGCAACGGCGCGCGCTGCGTCGCCGCCTGGCTGGTGCGCGATGGCACCGCGCGCGGTGAGCAATTCGTCGTCGACAGCCCGGTCACCGCACATCGCGTCGAGCGCCTCGGCGAGGGCGAATACGCGGTGGCGATGGGCGTGCCCGAGTTCACCCCCGAGCGCATCCCGTTGGTCGGCTTCATGCACGCGCGCGAGGAGTACCTGTTGCCGGTACAGGGCGAGAGCGTTCGCTTCGGCGCGGTGTCGATGGGCAATCCGCACGCGGTGATCGAAGTGGGCCTGGTCGACGCCGCACCGGTCGAACGCCTGGGCCCGCTGCTGCAGCAGCATGCGGCCTTCCCCGAATCGGTCAACGTCGGCTTCGTGCAGGTGCTCGACCGCGGCCATGTGCGGCTGCGCGTCTACGAGCGCGGTGTCGGCGAGACCCTGGCCTGCGGCAGCGGCGCCTGCGCCGCGGCGGTGGTGCTGATGCAGCGAGGGCGCATCGACCGCGACGCGGTCGTCTCGCTGCCCGGCGGCGACCTGCGCATCCGCTGGCCGTCGCCGCAATCCCAGGTGGTGATGTCCGGACCGGCACGGTTCGTCTTCGAAGGAGAGTGGGGGGCATGAACGAGACCCTGGAAAAGATCGGCGCGCATGAAGTCGCTGCGTGGCTGCGGCGGCACCCGGCCTTCCTCAAGCAGTTCCCCGACCTGGCGCTGACCCTGGTGGTGCCGCGCGATGACGGCCCGACCGCCTCGCTCGCCAGTTACCAGCTGGAAGTGCTGCGCGACAAGAACCGCGAGTTGTCGCGGCGCCTCTCCGAACTGGCCGCCAATGCCCAGGTCAATGAACGCCTGGCCGTGCGGACCCACCAGCTGACCCTGGCGCTGATGCGCCAGCACGGCGCCGCCGATACGCTGAAGGCGATGGCCGCTTCGCTGGCCGAGGATTTCAACGGCGACCGGGTGCGCATCGTGCTGCTGCAGCCGATCGAGGGCCTGCAGGCCGACTGGCTGCAGGTCATCGGCAACGACGATGACCGCCTGGCGCCGTTCCGTGACTGCCTGCGTGATGGCGAGCCGATCTGCGGCCGCCTGCAGGCCGAGAAGCAGGTCGTGCTGTACGGCGACGATGCCGGCGAGGTGCAATCCACCGCGTTGCTGCCGCTGCCGGGCGTGGGCCTGCTGGCGGTCGGCAGCCGTGACCCGAACCGCTTCTATCCCGGCATGGGGACCTTGTTCCTGCGGATGATGGGCGAGGCCCTGGTCGTGGCGCTGCAGCGCTTCGAACGTTGACGGCTGCGCGGGCGCTGCCGGGTCCGCGGCCATGATCGAAGCCTTCCTCGCCTACCTGCAGGTCGAGCGCCGCGTGTCGGCGCATACGCTGGACGCATATCGCCGCGACCTGCTCGCGCTGTCGGCCTGGGCCCAGGTGCGTGGCGTGGATGCCATCGCGCTGGATGCCGAGCAGCTGCGCGATTTCGTCAGTGCCGAGCACCGGCGCGGGCTGTCGCCCAAGAGCCTGCAACGGCGGCTGTCGGCCTGCCGCAGCTTCTACGCCTGGCTGCTCAAGCATGGCCACGTACCGGCCTCGCCGGCGGCCAAGCTGCGTGCGCCCAAGGCCCCTCGCAAGCTGCCGCAGGTGCTCGATGCCGATGAGGCGGTGCGGCTGGTCGAAGTGTCGACCGAGGCGCCCCTGGGCTTTCGCGACCGCGCCCTGCTCGAGCTGTTCTATTCCTCCGGCCTGCGCTTGAGCGAGTTGTGCGCGCTACGCTGGCGTGACCTGGACCTGGAGGCCGGCATGGTCGGCGTGCTGGGCAAGGGCGGCAAGCAGCGACGCGTACCGGTCGGTTCGCACGCGCGGCGGGCACTGGCTGAATGGCGGGGCGAGAGCCGCCCGGTCGATGCGACGGCGATGGTCTTTCCCGGTCGCCATGGCGCGCAGATTTCCGCGCGCGCGATCCAGATCCGCATCAAGCAGCTGGCGCAGCGCCAGGGGCTGTTCAAGCACGTTCACCCGCACATGCTGCGGCATAGTTTCGCCAGCCATATCCTGGAATCCTCCGGCGACCTGCGTGGCGTGCAGGAACTGCTCGGCCATGCCGACATCGCCACCACGCAGATATATACCCATCTGGATTTCCAGCACCTGGCCAAGGTGTACGACGCGGCGCATCCGCGCGCGCGCCGTCGTCGCGACAAGGACTGAATGCGCGCCGGCTGCGACACCGCGTCGCTGCCGGCAGGTGTGTCAGCGTGGCCGCAGCGGCAGTGGCAGGGCCACCAGCCCGCCGCCATCGCGCCCCTCGACCTGGTAACGCTGCCAGAAGCGGTTGGCGATCATCTCCGCGCGGGCATTGGCCAGCCGTTCCATGGCTGGATTACCCAGCGACGCGGTGGTCTGGCCGAACAGCTGGAGCCAACGCCGGAACAGGGCCTCGTCCAACCCGGGCAGCGCCATGTGGACGCCCATCGGCGCCCCGCTGTAGCGCTGCGTCCCGCGCAGCAGCGAAGACCAGAAATCGACCAGCCGCGCCATGTGCGTGGGCCAATCGTGCACGTGGCGCTCGAACACCGGGCCGAGCAGGTCATCGCGGCGGACCGCGGCATAGAAGTCGTGGACCAGGCGTTCGACTTCGGCCTCGGTGCAGGAGGGGGCGCGTGGCGGCAGAGGGGAGGGCGTGTTCATGCGGATACCGTGGGGCATATTGTCGCCCAGCGCAGGCTGCGGGGTCGAGCGATCGCCCCAGGTGCGGCAATCCGTCGCGGCGTGCGGGCATCGACCCGCGCCGGCAGGGTGGCCATGGCAGGTGCTTGAACCGCTGGCGGCCGTCCCCACCTCCGGAATATCCCCCGGAGGTCACGATGGATCCCAGCCAGAACCCCAACACGTTCCATGCCACCACGATCATCTCGGTACGCCGCAACGGCCATGTCGCCGTCGCCGGCGACGGCCAGGTCACCCTCGGCCACACGGTGATGAAGGGCAACGCCCGCAAGGTGCGCCGCCTCGGCCGCGACGGCCAGGTGCTGGCCGGCTTTGCCGGCGCCGCCGCCGACGCGTTCACGCTGTTCGAGCTGTTCGAGGCCAAGCTGGAGAAGCACGGCCAGCTGACCCGCGCGGCGGTCGAACTGGCCAAGGACTGGCGCACCGAGCGCCGCCTCGGCAAGCTCGAGGCGCTGCTTGCCGTCGCCGACCGCGAGACCTCGCTGATCATCAGCGGCACCGGCGACGTGATCGAGCCCGAGGACGGCATCATCGCGATCGGTTCGGGCGGCTCCTACGCGCTGTCCGCCGCGCGCGCGCTGCTGGCGCATACCGAGCTGGACGCGAAGACCATCGCCACCGAAGCGATCAACATCGCCGGCGACATCTGCATCTACACCAATCGCAACGTGGTGGTCGAAGAGCTCTGACCGCATGGCCCGGCGCGCATGCGCCGGCCTGCCCGCGCCACGCCCCCACCGCATCCATGAGCACCCAAATGTCCCACAAGATCGAGATTTCCTCCGCCACCATGACGCCGCGCGAGATCGTGCAGGAGCTGGATCGCCACATCGTCGGCCAGCATGACGCCAAGCGCGCGGTCGCCATCGCCCTGCGCAACCGCTGGCGGCGCATGCAGCTGCCCGAGGCGCTGCGCAACGAGGTGATGCCGAAGAACATCCTGATGATCGGCCCGACCGGTGTCGGCAAGACCGAGATCGCCCGCCGCCTGGCGACGCTGGCGAACGCACCTTTCGTCAAGGTCGAGGCGACCCGCTTCACCGAGGTCGGCTATGTCGGCAAGGACGTCGAGCAGATCGTGCGCGACCTGGCCGATACCGCGGTCAAGCTCTACCGCGAGCAGGCCAAGGTGCGCGTGCGCACCCAGGCCGAGGAACGCGCCGAGGACCGCATCCTCGATGCGCTGTTGCCGCGCCGGGCCGGTGGCATCGGTTTCGACCCCGAAGCAGCGCGCAACGAGGCCTCCTCGCAGGACAACGAAACCCGGATCAAGTTCCGCCGCATGCTGCGCGCCGGCGAGCTGGACGAGCGCGAGATCGAGCTGGAAATCGCCGCCAACGTCAGCATGGACATCATGACCCCGCCGGGCATGGAAGAGATGGGCCAGCAGCTGCGGCAGATGTTCTCCAACCTCGGCGGTGGCAAGTCGCAGACCCGCAAGCTGGCGATCAGGGCGGCGCGGCCGCTGCTGGTCGAGGAGGAAGCCGCCAAGCTGGTCAACGAGGACGAGATCCGCGCCGCCGCGATCGAGGCCTGCGAGCAGCACGGCATCGTCTTCATCGACGAGATCGACAAGGTCGCCAAGCGCGGCGACAACGTGGGCGGTGGCGACGTCTCGCGCGAGGGCGTGCAGCGCGACCTGCTGCCGCTGGTCGAGGGCTCCAACGTGTCGACCAAGTACGGCACGGTGAAGACCGACCACATCCTGTTCATCGCCTCCGGCGCCTTCCACCTGGCCAAGCCCAGCGACCTGATCCCCGAACTGCAGGGTCGCTTCCCGATCCGCGTGGAACTGGGGGCGCTGAGCAAGGAGGACTTCGTGCGCATCCTCACCGAGCCGAAGGCGGCGCTGACGCGGCAGTACGTCGCCCTGCTCGATACCGAGGGCGTGAAGCTGGAGTTCGCCCCCGAGGCAGTCGACCGCCTGGCGGAGATCGCCTTCCTGGTCAACGAACGCCAGGAGAACATCGGCGCGCGTCGCCTGCATACCGTGCTCGAACGCCTGCTCGATACCCTCAGCTACGAGGCGCCCGACCGCGACGGCCAGAGCGTCCTGATCGACCGTGCCTACGTTGATGGCCACCTGGGCGAGCTGGTGCAGGACCCAGACCTGAGCCGCTACATCCTCTGAACAGCGACGTTCCGGCATCCTGGAAGGCCCGCGCAAGCGGGCCTTTCCTTTGGCACGGGTCGAGGGGCGGGCGCTGCGCTAGCATCTGCGCCATCCCCCTTTCCCGCGCCGCCATCGGATGACCGCGCACTACCGCCTGCTTGACCTGGAGATCGACGTACCGCGCCAGCGGGTCAGCCGTGATGGTCAGCTGCTGGACGTGTCCGGGCTGAGTTTCCAGCTGCTGGTCCACCTGCTGGCACGGGGCCAGCGCGTGGTCGGCTTCGACGAGCTGATCCAGGCGGTCTGGGCGCCGGCCGTGGTCGGCGAGGAAACCGTGACCCAGCGGGTCAAGCTGCTGCGCCAGGCGCTGGGCGACGATGCGCGGCGGCCGCGCTATCTGCGTTCGGTGCGCGGGCAGGGTTACCAGCTGGTGGAGCCCCCGCTCCCGCTCGAAGCCGGCGCTGCTGCATTGCCGGCAACAGTGGCGCCACCACCACGGCGCGTGCGCCATGTGGTGATGGCGGCGACGGTTGTGACGGTGGTCGTCGTGGGGGGGCTTGCCTGGTTCGCGTTCGCGCCGCGACCGCAGCCCGCCGCAGCCGCAGGTTCGCCTGCGCTGGCGCGTGCGGCGTATTACGCCGGCATCGGCCAGGCCGACAACAACGAACGTGCGATCGCGCTGTACCGGCAGGCCCTGGCGCAATCGCCTGACGCGCCCGAGGCCGTGGCCGGCCTCAGTCGCGCGTTGAGCGCACGCACCTGCCTGTACAACGGTGATGCCGACCAGGCCCAGGCCGGTGCGACGCTGGCACGGGGACTGCTCGCGCGCCAGCCAGACGACGCCGCGGCCTGGGCCGCGCTTGGCTATGCACGCGATTGCCTGGGCGACATGCGTGCGGCGATCGAAGGCTACGAGCACGCCGTGCGCCTGCGCGGCGATGACGATAACAGCCGCGCATCGCTGGCTTACCTGTACCAGGAGCAGGGTCGCCTGGCCGATGCGCTGCAGGCCAACCAGACCCTGCGCGAGCCGGCAAAGGTGCGCTTCCGCGAGGTGCAGGTCGCCCGCGAGCTCGAGCTGCTCGGCTTCGTCGCCGCGGCCGAGCGCCGGCATCGCGCCAACTTCGAGCTGCTGCCGGACAACGTGTTCGCCAACATCGCATGGCCGCAGTTCCTGCTCGCGCAGGGCCGCCTCGACGAAGCACGGACCGCGCTGAACCAGGCGATGGCACGTGGCACGCCGCACCCGGTGCTGTGGCGCCTGCAAGGGGAGCTGGCGCTGGCGGCCGGTGACGCGCACGGGGCCAGCGAGGCCTTCGCTGCGGGTGCGCGGCTGCGTCCGCACCAGTCGTTGCCGGCAACCCTGGCGGGGTTGTACGCCGAACCGCCAGGCACTGCGCAATGGCGTGACGAGCGCATCGAGCGACTCCGGCGCGACACCCTGGGCTGGCCGGATGCCTGGCTGGAAGCCGCCCTGCTCGAGCAGGCGCGGGGCCATCCCGATGAAGCAGTCAAGGCACTGCGCCAGGCTGTCGCGGTGGGCTTCCGCGACCGCGCCTGGCTGTCGGCTTCGCCGCTGTTCGCCGGCCTGCGCGGCGACGCGGGCTTCACCGCGCTGCTGGCCGGGATCGACCGCGACGTCGCCGTGCAGCGCAGGCAGGTCGAACAGGCCGGATGGCGCCCGTCCGACCTGCGCTCAGCGCAGCGCGCCGAGCACGTTCTCGGCGAACCACTGCCTGGATTGCGGATGGGCGAAGTTGCGGTTGAAGGCGGTGCTGGTGACCACCGCGACCAGCCGGCGCTGCGGCCAGACGAACACGTAGTTGCCGCCGTTGCCGGACATTGCCCACACCGCCACGTCCTGGCCGTCATGCTTGAAGTGCAGGCGCCACCATTGATAGCCGTACTCGGCATCGTCGTCGGCCTGGGCCTGCGGCCTGGTCATCTCGCCGATCCAGCCGGCGGACACCACCTGGCGCCCGTGCCAGCGGCCGCCGTCGACCACCAGCTGGCCGAACTTGGCCAGGTCGCGGGTGCGATAGCGCACGCCACCGCCACCCATGCCGATGCCCTCCGGTGAAAGGTTCCATTGGCTGCGGGTGATCTGCAGCGGCCGCTCCAGCGACTCGGCGGCAAAGCGGTCCAGGCGCTGGCCACTGGCCTGCTCGACCATCGCGCCGGCGACGAAGCTGGCCGCGGTGCAGTAAGCGAACGCACGGCCATACGGGCTGTCGGCCGGACGCGTCATCCACGGCGCGAAGCCCTTCACCGGCAGGGCCAGGGCGAAGTCCAGCCAGCGCTCGGTGACGTACATGCGCTCCTCGTTGCCGCTGGAAAACTGGTTCTGGTCATCGCATTCCCATAGCGAGCTCATGGTCAGCAGGTCGGCGAGGGTGGTGGCGCGCAGCCGCGGGTCGACCGCATGGCGGGCGGTGAAGGCGGGAAAGCGGTCATAGACGCGGTCCTGCACGCCGGACAACAGGCCGCGGTCGACCGCGATGCCGGCCAGCAGCGCGGTCACGCCCTTGCCGGCCGAACGGATGTCATGGAGGGTGTCGGCGTCGGCGCCGTTGAAGTAATGCTCGTAGACCGGATGGCCGTCGTGGACGACCAGCACGCTGGTGATCTGCTTGAAGCTGCCATCGGCGACCTTGGCCTCGACGGCCTGCAGGCGGGCGGGATCGAAGGCCGGGTCGGTGGCCACGGTGGTTGGCCAGCCGTCGCCGCCGCTGGCTGCGCGGGCGGGACTGGCTAGCAGGAGGATGCTGGCAAGGCAGGGAGACAGGAAACGGGACACGACGGACTCCAGCGGGAAGGAGTGGTCATCCCAGCCGGTGCCCGCCTGAAGTGCCTGATATCCGCCTGAAGAATTCTGAAGGCCTTGCCGCGCCTGGCTTTCAGCGCCGCCGGCCGCGCAGGTCCAGGGTATAGCGGTGGATCAGTTCCAGGTGCATGGCCAGGTAGTCCTCGTCGGTGAACTCCTGGGCCATGGGCGAGCCGGCCCGGTCCCGCGCGGCCTGCGCCTGCGCCCGTTCCCAGTCCTGGCCGCGTGCGGCCAGGTCGGCCACCACGGTGACGCGGTCCGGCTGGACCTCGACATAGCCGCCGGAAACATAGACTTCGACGGGTTCGCCCTGTGCAGGGCGGGCCGACACCTTGCCTTCGCGCAACGTGGTCAGCAGCGGCGCGTGCCGTGGCAGCACGCCGAACGCGCCGTCGCTGCCGGGCAGGTCGACCTCGCGCACCTCGCCGGTCCAGATGGAACCGGTCAGGCTGATGATCTCCAGTTTGAGGGTGGCGGGCTGGCTCATCGCGGCAGCGCGGGCGGACCCGGGGTCTGTCGTGGAGCCGCCAGTATCCCGATCGTGCCGTTGCACCGCGTCAAGGCGCGGGGACGGGCAAGCCGGAAGTCGCGGCCCGGAGTCCGTGCAGCGGGCTGGGCGCGCCGCCCGCGCAGCGGGATGTCACGCTTCCCCGATGTCCTCGTTCCAGACGTCCGGGTTGGCGGCGATGTAGCCACCCAGCAGGTCGATGCATTCCTGGCTGCGCAGGTCGATGACCTCCACGCCGTTCTCGCGCAGCCAGTCGATGCCGCCGCGGAAGGTCTCCGATTCACCGACCACCACCGTGCCGATGTTGAACTGGCGGACCAGCCCGCTGCAGTACCAGCACGGCGCCAGCGTGGTGACCATGATCGTGTCGCGGTAGCGGCGCTGGCGGCCGGCCTTGCGGAACGCATCGGTCTCGCCGTGCACCGAAGGATCGTTCTCCTGCACCCGGCGGTTGTGGCCGCAGCCGAGCAGGCGGCCGTCGCGGTGGTACAGCGCCGCGCCGATCGGGATGCCGCCTTCGGCCAGGCCCTGGCGCGCCTCGGCGATGGCGGTATCGAGCAGGGCGCGGTAGTCGGGCGTGGCGATCATGGGGCTATCCGGTTCATGGCGCCCCAGTCTCGACCAGTGCCGCCGGCATTGGCAACCCGGCGTCAGTCGGCGGCTGCCGGACCGGAGGCGGTATCCAGCGCGACCACCACCGACATGCCCGGGCGCAGGCGCGCGGCGAGGGGCTGGTCGGGATCGATGCCGATCTTGACCGGGATGCGCTGGGCGATCTTGACGAAATTGCCGGTGGCGTTGTCGGCAGGCAGGATCGCGAACTCGGAGCCGGCCGCCGGCGAGATCTCCAGCACCCGGCCATGCAGCCGCGCGTTGTTGAGCGCGTCCACGGTGAAGGTCGCCTGCTGGCCGATGCGCACGTCGGCCATCTGGGTTTCCTTGAAGTTGGCGATGACCCACAACGTGTCCGGCACCAGCGCCATCAGCTGGGTGCCGTTGGTGACGTAGGCGCCGACGCGCACGCCGATCTGCCCCAGCTGTCCGGCGCGCGGTGCGATGATCCGGGTGTTGTCATAGTTGATCTGCGCCAGCTTCACTGCCGCTTCGGCGTTGGCGACCGCCGCGGCCAGCGCGGCGCGGTTGACCTCGACGCTGCGCGCGCTCTGCTGCGCCGCCTCCAGTGCCGCCTGCGACTGCTGCACGGCCGCACGTGCCTGGGCATTGGTGGCGAAGGCGGTATCGCGGTCCTGGGCCGAGAGCAGCTGCTGGTCGGCCAGCTGTTGCGCGCGTTGCAGCGCGGAGGCGGCGCGATCGCGCTGGGCGACGCTGCTGGCCACCCCGGCGCGGTTCTCGTCGATCACCGCCGCGGCGCTGCGCCGGCTCTGCTCCCAGTTGGCGAGGTTCGCCTGCGCGGTCTGCAGCTGCGCCTGCGCCTGCTCGAGCTGCTGGTGGTAGATGCGGTCGTCGATCTTCACCAGCAGCTGGCCGGCGGTGACCCGCTGGAAATCCTGCACCGGCACTTCGGTGACATAGCCGCTGACCTGTGGCGAGATGATCGTCAGCTGGCCCCGCACCATCGCGTTCTCGGTGTTCTGGATCGCGCTGGTGAACGGCGGCAGGCGCCAGGCGTACAGCACGATCGCCACGCCGGCCAGGGCGAACAGGACGAAGCCCGCCATGCCCCACAGCTTGCGGCGCCGCCGCGCGGCAACCGCGGTCGGATCGACGGGGGAGGGGGCGGTGGTGCTGGCGGTCGTGTTCATGCGCGGGCCGGCGAGGACGGGGCGGCGGAAGTGGCGGCCAGCGCGTCACGGGCGCGCTGGCGGTCGCGTTTCATCATGTAGTACAGGAGCCAGACGAGGTTGGCGATGGCGATCAGGCCGATGGTCAGGAAGACATCGTTGTAGGCCAGCACGTTGGCTTCCCGCGTGACGATGCCCGACAGCGTGCGCATGGCCTGGGTCTGGCGCGCGGCTGCATCGGGCAGCGCGCGCGCGTACGCCGATGCATAGGCCTGCAGGCGCGCGGCGACCTGCGGGTCGGTCAGCACGAGGTTGTCCATCAGCTGGTTGGCATGGAACTTCTCGCGCACGGTCTGCAGCGTGCCCAGGAAGGCGCTGCCGATCAGTCCCCCCATGTTCTGCGCCATGCCGAACATCACCACGAAGCTGATCAGGTTGCCCGGCTGGGTCGCCACCCGGCCGATTCCGGCGATCATCGCCGGGGCGACGAAGAACGTGCTGCCGAAGGCGAGCAGGAACTGGCTCATGTACATCTGCTCCGGCCGGGTCAGGCTGGTCGCGCGGGCGTCGAGGAAGCAGCCGATGGAGATGGCCGCCACCGCGATGATCAGGTGCTCGCTGACCCGCTGCGGGCTGATCAGCAGCGCGCTGGCGATGATGCCGCAGGTGGCCCCGAGCAGCATCAGCCAGAACAGGGTCTGCATCTGGTCGTTGTTCAGCCCGATGTTCTGGAAGAAGCCGATCGCCCCGGTGGCCTGTTCGGACAGCACCAGGCGGATCAGCAACACCGCCAGCACCAGGCGGGCGATGTCGCCGCTGGCCAGCCAGCGGGTATTGAGCATCGGCCGCTTGCGGTTGTGCTCGATCGCCACCGCCGCGGTCAGCAGGGCGATGGAGGCGGCCAGCACCACGCCCAGCCAGGGCGTGCTGGTCCACCACAGCACCCGCCCGAATGAGAGCACGGCGGCGAGCCCGGCGCTGCCGCCGGCGAACAGCACGAAGGTCACCGCATCGAGCTTCTCGAACACCCGATAGCGGTCGCCCGGCGGCAGCTTGAGCAACAGCACGCAGGCCAGCGCGAACATCGCCAGGCCCAGCTCGAACAGGTACAGGCCGCGCCACTCGCCAAACTCCAGCAGTTCGGTGGAGAACACGCGCGCAAGGGGCAGCGCCAGCTGGGTCAGGCCCAGGCCGGTCACCACCGCCTTGAGGCGATGCCGGGCGGGGAATGCCTGGATCATGTAGTACAGGCCTAGCGAACTGAGCGCGGCACCTACCAGGCCATGCGCGGCGCGCACCGAGATCGCCGACCCCAGGCTGTGCACGAACAGGTGGGCGAAGGCGATCAGCGCGTACAGGCTCAGGAAGATCTCGGTGAACAGCCGCAGGCCGAACTGCTGGCGGAACTTCACCAGGATCAGGTTGGCCGACATGTTGGTCATCACGTAGGCCGCCGGCAGCCAGGCCATCTCTGCGGCGTAGGCTCCCAGGGTGCCCTGCAGGTAGGCCAGGTTGGCGGTCACCAGGGCATTGCTGAGGCCGCCGGTCAGGGCCACCACGATGCCGACCAGGGCGAAGGCGATCCGGCGCGGGGTGGAATGCAGGGGAGTCGACGCCGAGCCCGGCAGGCTGGGGCGTTCATGCGGTTGCCATTGGCGCGGGACGTACGTGTCGCTCACGGATCGGCAGCGGCCCGGGGGTGGACTTGCGGCCGATTGTGGCATGCCGCCGTCACGGCGGCGTCGGCGGTGCGATAATGGCCCGCATGAGCGAATCCCCCTACAAGTCCGGTACCACCCACTTCGGCTTCCGCGACGTCGCTGCCCGCGACAAGCAGAAGCTGGTCGGCGAAGTCTTCACCTCGGTCGCGCGCAGCTACGACCTGATGAACGACCTGATGAGCCTGGGCGTGCACCGGGCCTGGAAGCGCTATTTCGTCGCCACCGCGCAGGTCAAGCCGGGTGACCGCGTGCTCGACCTGGCCGGCGGCACCGGCGACATCGCCGCCCTGCTGCGCGACCGCGTCGGTGCCGAAGGCCAGATCGTGCTGGGCGACATCAATGCCGGCATGCTCTCGGTCGGTCGCGACCGCCTCACCGACCGCGGCCTGGTGGCCGGGCTGGACTATGTCCAGTGCAACGCCGAGGCGCTGCCGTTCCCGGACCAGAGCTTCGAGCTGGTGACCATCGCCTTCGGCCTGCGCAACGTCACCGACAAGGACGCCGCGCTGCGCGAGATCTACCGCGTGCTCAAGGTCGGTGGCCAGGCGCGGGTGCTGGAGTTCTCCGAAGTCACCGCAGACTGGTTCAAGCCGATCTACGACTTCCACTCGTTCAAGGTGCTGCCGAAGCTGGGCCAGCTGTTCGCCCGCGATGCGGCCAGCTACCAGTACCTGGCCGAGAGCATCCGCAAGCATCCGCCGCAGGAAGAGCTGAAGGCGATGATGGGCGAGGCCGGCTTCGCGCGGTGTCATTACAAGAATCTGACCGGCGGCATCGTGGCGATCCACTCGGGCTACAAGATCTGATCGCACGCCCCCTTGGCAGAATGGGGCCCTCCTCCAGCTACCCCGAAACTGGCTGCCACGGTGCGGTCACATGCGCCGTGGCGAGGCCAGGACCGCCGCCAACCCGGCGCCCACCTCGAACGCCACGCCGACGGCATCAACTGAGACGCGGGTCCGGATACAGTCTTGCGACTTGGGTCACACTGGCTGCAACGCAGGCCCCCCCTTCGCCGCATGTCCCTGTACGCCACCCTGTCCCGGCTGTTCCCGCGGTCCTTCAGTGCCAAGCTGCTGGCGGTCGCCTTCGTCGGCATCCATGTGCCGCTGCTGCTGTTGATCGCGTGGCTGGTCGGCGTCGCCGACCTGGATCCGACCGCGCGGTGGCGGGTATTCGCGGTGGTGCTGGGCGCCACGCTGCTGGGCACCGCGGGCACGCTCACCGTCCTCTACCGCCTGCTGGGGCCGTTGCGCGATGCCGCCGACGCGCTGGACATCTACTACGCAGAACAGCGCCTGCCGTTGCTGCCCGAGCAGGGCGAGGATGAACTCGGCCGCCTGCTGCGCGGGATCAACCGCAGCCTGCGCGGCATCGATGCCGGCCTGCGCGACGCCCGTCGCCACGCCCTGCTGGACCCGCTGACCGAGTCGCTGAACCGGCGCGGCTGCGAACAGGCGCTGGCCACTTCCGTGGCCGCGTCCGGCAAGAGCGGCTGGCCGTTCATCCTGTTCGTGATCGACATGGACAACCTCAAGCCGATCAACGACCGCTTCGGCCACGCCGCCGGTGATGCCGTGCTGGTGCGGCTGGTGGAAACCGCCTATGGCTGGCTGGGCCCGCAGGACTGGATCGGCCGTTGGGGCGGGGATGAATTCCTGATCGGCGTGCATGCCCCCGAGGAAGAGGCCACCCTCAAGCTGAACCAGTGGCTGTCGATGCTGGAAGGCGATGCCGACGGCCACGCGCCGGTGCACGCCAGCGCCGGCAGCGCCGCCCATCGCCCGGACGAGGAAGCCCCGGCCCTGTACCGGCGTGCCGACGCGGCGATGTACCGGGCCAAGTTCTCCGGTGGCCGCCGACTGGTGCGCGATGGCCACGAGGAGCCGGATGCACGGCGGCTGCCGGCCTGAATGCCGCGGCCACTGTCCTGGCCGGCACGGAGCGCTAGAATCGGGGGTTTCCCGATCCGGTTCTCGTCCATGCGTTCCTCGCTCCTGTCCCTGTCCCTGGCCGCGGCCCTGGTCGCCGGCTGCTCGCAAGAATCCGCTCCCGCGCCGCAGGCGCCCGCCGACCAGTCCGCCGCCGCCGTGAACACCGTCGCCCGCAGCCATGACGAAAGCTCCTACGCCGAACCGGAAAAGGTCGTCATCAAGGACCTGGCACTGGACCTGAAGGTCGATTTCGACAACAAGCAGATCGGTGGCAATGCCGTCTATACGCTCGACTGGAAGGACAAGGGCGCCAGGCAGCTGGTGCTGGATACCCGCGAGCTGACCATCGCGAAGGTCCAGGCCGTGGCCGCCGACGGCAGCCTGTCGCCGCTGGAATTCGCCCTGGCGCCGGCGGACAAGACCTTCGGCAGCAAGCTCACCATCGAGACCCCGACCCAGCCGGGCAAGGTCCGCATCGATTACCACACCGCGCCGACCGCCTCGGGCCTGCAGTGGCTGGAGCCGTCGATGACCGAGGGCAAGCAGCTGCCCTTCATGTTCAGCCAGTCGCAGGCCATCCACGCGCGTTCGTGGGTGCCGCTGCAGGACACCCCGAGCGTGCGCTTCACCTACAGCGCGCACGTGACCTCGCGCCCGGACGTGATGGTGCTGATGAGCGCCGACAACGATCCCAAGGCCGCGCGTGACGGCGACTACAGCTTCAAGATGCCCGAGCCGATCCCGTCTTACCTGCTCGCCATCGCCGCCGGCGACCTGGTGTTCAAGCCGATCTCCGAGCGTTCGGGCGTGTGGGCCGAACCGGCGATGGTCGACAAGGCGACCAAGGAGTTCGAGGACACCGAGAAGATGATCGGCGCCGCCGAGCAGCTGTACGGCCCGTACCGCTGGGGCCGCTACGACATGCTGGTGCTGCCGCCGTCGTTCCCGTTCGGCGGCATGGAGAACCCGCGCCTGACCTTCGCCACCCCGACCGTG
>Ga0160460_100048_pt1 | contig 224648 bp, 186 predicted proteins | sample HID1973M_E6MG_FD_108238 | JGI IMG/M metagenome (GOLD analysis project Ga0160460, IMG submission 108238) | Enriched mosquito-associated microbial communities from UW Madison campus, WI, USA - HID1973M_E6 MG | ecosystem: Host-associated > Arthropoda: Insects > Digestive system > Unclassified ... | reverse complement strand
ATCATCACAGAATAATCAATTATTTTTGACGCATAAACGCAATCTCTCTGCGCTCTTTCTTAATCCATTTTTGAGGGGTCAATTTGATCCGGTATTGAGGGGTCCACTTCAACGGTATTTACAGCAGGCCTGCCTGACACTCACTTGTTTCTCTGTGACAAGGATAGTCACCGCTTCCCGTTTGTCGGCAGGCCGCCGTATTTTTTTTCCAGCACATGTCTGATCGCGTCATTTTCCAATGTGAGATTGGCCACGATTCTTTTTAACCGTGAGTTCTCATCTTCCAGGTCTTTTATCTTTTTAACATCACTGACGGCCATACCTCCATACTTGGCTTTCCAGTTGTAAAACGTTGCATCACTTATGCCATGTTCACGACAAAGTTCTTTTACTGACTTTCCGACTTCCTGTCGGTTAAGAATGGAGACAATTTGAGCCTCTGTAAAGCGTGTCTTTTTCATATCTGCACCATTTAAGTTAGAGCTTTTTCTCTACTTTTAAATGGTCGAATTTGGGGGAACCTTACATTCGCCTTCATCTTGCTGAGTTTCCAAATCGAAGTCTTTGATAGAATAATTTAGAATTTCTAAAGATTTAATAAAAGTTGTAAGCAATAGATTGTTCGACAACCTGCAAATCTCATTGTTTGTATATTTAGACATTTACTTAGATATATTACTTGTTATATTTTATCACAGATTAGTTGCTTGGAACCCACATTAAATTACTACTAAAAATGTCGCAACCATGATAATATGAGTTGATTATTTCTTGAAAAGCCGATTAGAATTCTCCCTGATCGAACTGCTACTAATATCGTACAAAAGACGAGGATTTATTCGTCAGCTAGCATAGCAGCGAACCTCATGTTACTAGTAGGCCGGTTATTTTAAACAAAGAAAAAAAATAGAAAATAAAAAATAATTTGAATGAAATTTTTATATTTGTGCTAGGTGTTTTGGTATGCCTGCTCGTTCGTGCGAAGATTTCACCAACCAATAACTAGATAATATAACCTTCAGAGCTTATTATCCGATCACAGTATACGAACGCAACATCTCAGGATAATAATCTTTGAACTAAAGGATTATATTATGAACACTATCGACTACTTCAAACTTCAAGCAAAAAATCTACACAGAGATTTCAAGACCCAAGCTCCTCTTGTTGACAAAACGATAAGCGGTTTTCAGTACGAGTACTCACCGAAGTATTTTCAAATTTATGATGTCATTTCGGACTTTGATATCGATGAGGAAAATTTTACTCTCATGAACGCACAGCATATAATCGCGAATATTGCTGGTTTTGATAAATGGGCTACTCTGATAAAAGTATCGCCTTCAGAATTGGAACTCGCGAAATTATTATTTGAGCATCAAGATAGAATTGATTTGATTTCATGGAATTTTTATATTGCCGAAGCTCAATCGATGAATGAGGACGAACTCGATGCAGAGGCCCAAGTAGAAATATTCAAACAAGTGGTTATTGAAGATAATATTTTTGACATGGTGGTAGATAGTTATCTTATCAAGGATGACTGTTGATCATAATTGCTCGGTTTAATGATTTGCTCAATGATGGTAGGAATCAACAGCGTTGGATTTCTGTGCAGGTTTTTGGTTGACATCGTTTACTTAAATCCTAGAAGATCTCAATTCTGCAGTAATCACTTTTTTTCTTTTCACGGTCGGTCGTCTTAGTATATACTTCCTAAGTTATCGCCTTTGCCCAAACTGGCTGAATGCTTTTCTTATTAATCGTACCAGCGACAGCTGACGGCTATGTCTTTTCTCATATGTCTTATTGTTATAGAATCGTCGCATGAACGTCATTGCTTTATCCCGGTTTCTCTCATCAGTAAGTTGTGCAAAAAGCTCTACGTTGTCATCACTTTCTTCTAACCATTCATCAAGCTCGTCGTGTTCTCTTGTCGTTAAAGTCTTATTGATAAATCCTATGACAAGATAAGTCACTCGTTGTGCTCTTTGTTCTGTTTCCTGAAATTTGTACTTCATTGACTTAAAATACTGCAGTTGATGGACATTCAAATACGTATATCTACGTCACTTGGGACCAATCATCAGAATTCTTCCAGTACTTTTTCCATATCGGCTACATCTTTTGTACAATATGGAGGTAGTCCGTCAGGATCATGGTCATCTATGCCTATTAATATTGCGTAACGTTCTTTCGCCATTTTTGTTATTTGTTTCGCACAACTTTCTGGACTTTTTGCAGGCGTGGAAATAGAATTCCATTTGCACGGCCCTATGTTGAATAAAAAATATTTCGCTAAAGATAAGTACAAATGCCGTATCATATCAGTCCTGCCGAACTAAAGCCGAGTTTCAACAACTGCCGATGATTATTCAATACCGACCCTCCTACAAAACCTCTTGTTAGTGGTAACGATTGGTCAGTGAATTTTCAAACTCGTCATTCGTTCCAAGTACGTCACTTGATAGTCGTATAGCTCATCATAGATCATGGAGTTTATGTGCAAGGCGTCGATTTGCTTCATTCATTTATTGAATTTATCAAGGTTACTTAACTTGTCTGTTAGCGGCAGTATCATTTATTAGAACGTTACTCTTTCCAATCTTTCTGCCTTAAGTTTCGATAGAATTGATTGCCTTTCATGTTTGTAGTCAAACTGCTGATCGATAATAGTAATGTACTTGGACTTACTAAAATACCAGTTCACAGTTTCACCACTTGGTTCAACCATAAAGTCGCCGACAACATATTGAGCAACTGAATGAAAAATCATAACTAAAACAACAGCAAATACTCTTTCGATATCGTTATTTAGCTCTTTTAATTCTTGTACCCCTTCAAATCCAATAGTCCGACCCATTTGAGCTCTCGCTAATCGCTCACGAATTTGGTACGAACTTGAATGAGAGTATTTACACAAATACCCATAAAGCCTTTTTACTTCAGTTTTGAATTCTTCTTCGTTGTCAGGTTGTAAATAACCAAAACTCAAGCTGTTGATTGGATTTATATTTGAGGAGTTTAGTAACTTTTCGTACTCATCAATCTGTTCCTCAAAAGTATGTTTAATAGTGTTGTTTACTATAAGGCAACTTTTAATTGACAACTCAATCAAATACCGTAATTCTCTCCTGCATGTATTTAAAACTCCCTCTTTAGCAATGATTTCAATAGAAAGAACCGACTGCGTAATATCGTCAATCATACGCAAAAAAAAGTTGCGGTCACCACTGACACCATCTCGTATGGAGTTCATATAGCAAAAAGTAAGGCAGTGGGTGATTGATTTTCTCATTTCCACAAGTCTGCTCCACTCATCTTTGTATACCTCAGAATTAAGTTCTTCGTCAATTTTAGCTTTGTCCATTTAATGCATGGTTGTTTTGTATTGCCGCTAACGTTGAGGCATTGGCGACGTGGCGGTATTCTGTGTTCCGTCTGCCCATTGCCGCGGCTGATTAAAGATAAAAAGCTCATTGTTTATTCTGTTGCTAGGCGTCATTCGTCTGCGGGGAACCGATACTGATTAGCAAACAATAAGCTTAGACTATACTCGTCGACCCGCCATATTGCCAATGCTATGTTAGCTGTAGTTCTCCCGTCTAAGTTTCTCTCCAAATAGATTGTCAAATTCGGTAACGCCTTCACTACACTTGATAACTAAATAATTATAGTAGTCTTCAAGAGAAGAAAATGTTTTGTCAAACTCTTTTTCAGCGATTTTGAAATACATTTCAAATTTCCTCATGTCAAATTCGTTTGTGACTTCGTCCCCATAGTCCAAATTTGAAGCATGAAAAGCAAAATGAAAATATTTTGTGTTTAAGTCGTTGAATGTTTTTAAATCTGTCCCTGTCAGCTTGCTATACTGTTTTTTGAAGAATACAAGAAATCCAGCCGAAATGTAGTTGTATAAGTCTTTTGTCTTTTTGAAAATTAGGAAGGTCTTACTTTTTATCCAATTAGATTTGAAATAGTCTTGAAACTCATCCCAATTCAAGAGAACAACATTAGTATTTTTGACAGCCTCATATGAGCCACTCTGAAATCCAACTTTTGAAATTATTAATCCATAGTTTGCACCAAAGTCAGTCACCGCAGTTCTGAAAGCATGGACAATTGTCTTAGGAACTGCGTTGTTCCAATGTTTACACTCACACAATATTTTACTCTGCGGATTATTTGAGATGTTAATTGCATAAACATCAATATTTATAGTTTCTCTCGCAGTCAGGATATCTTTTTCAATTTCACAGTCATAGCCGATATCTGACAAAATTTTTGCAACTTTTGTTTGCAAATCTTTCCAGTCTTTAGGTGGCTCAGTAAAAATGTTCATCAATTAGTGTTGTCAAAATGAATTATGGCTAAATGAACAGGGCTTGCTGCTTTGGCGGCATTCATTGCTCGTCCAGCCCGGTTTTGTTTTATAGTCGAATATTGGAGCTAAAAGCATTGATTTATTCTTCAGCCGACATAGCAGTAAACCCCTTGTTGGTGGTAATTTTCTTACGATAATGTTCTGGATATAGTACAGATACAGCGTCACTACTATTATACCTTTCTGTCCATTTAATATTTCTGTCAAGCAAATTAATAACCATTGAAACAGCTCCATATTTTAACATAAACAAAAGCGTATTCGCATCTACCTCCCGATAACGCAACGAACATCTTACTTTGTTCAAATTATACTTATCGTTAAACCGCGGAATGCTTTTAAACTTGTCAATCTCATAGTCACTTGTCATAAATGGCCAATCGTTATTGTCCTTGTTCGTAAGAAATCGCTTCAAGTTTGTAAAGTCATACTTATTAAACAAGTCCCTTTGAGATGTAAAAATTGAAGACAATGCCATTTTCAATAACAATTTTGAAGCAGCCACTTCACTCTTGTCAAAAGACTTAACATAAAGTTTTCCAGTATTGGTTTCAGGGTCAAAGTCTTTAAAATTTTCTTCTGTCAAACCTTTAACCGTAATTCTATTTTTCTCAAACTCTTCGTGCCCTTCTATTTGCAGGTTCTCGACTTTCCCTTTTGCATTTTTTCCTTTTTTAGTCGCAATGCCAAGCCGTGCCCTTTCCATTACAAATACACTATTCGATAAGGCTGTTCCCTCAAATTTTGAAAACCTATTATTGCATTCGTCACACACACGACCCTTTTGAGCGACATATCCTTTGTTACCGAATGCCTCTGATACAATATGTTCAATAGAAGTTGCTGTATTTTCTTGGTCACAAAAAATGCACTGCATAAGCTGTTAGATGATTGTCTTTAAAATTGCCACCAACGGCCAGGGTTTTCTGCTGTACTGATATTCTGTGATTCTTCAGCCCAAGCCGCAGCTGAGTAAAGTTAATCAAAATGAAAATATATTCTGTAGCTCGGCTATATTCGTCCAGCCTGGACTACAGATAATAAGCGAACGGACGATGAGAACATATTTGTCAGCAAGCATTGCAAAAAACCTCCTGTTGGCTGCTGTGCTGTTAATCACGCATCTGATTTATCGGTTTTATACTTATCTCTTAGTGCCCGAAATTCGTTAGTTGCTTTATCTCCGAACTCAATTACTAATTTCATAAACTCTTTGAATGTCGATGCTGTCAAGATTTCATTTGGAATTCGATCGGATACTTCCTTTGATGTCGGGATTTCTTTTGTAAGCGGAAGTGATGGAATACTTTTGTTAAATGTCCGAGCATAGGGTGTAAAGCCCATAACAATCCATCCAAACATATCATACTTATTCTTAAGCTCATTATATGCAAGCTGATCTTCGTCCGACATATCATGATACCATTTTGCTACAAACGGTTCGCTGTATGAAAGAATAGGGTCAGTACGTTTTGCAAGTTCAGGTGAAAAATACTCTTCATACCAACTCTCAAAAAAACTCTCTTGGAATTGAAGCCAATTTTTCAACTCAATATTTGTAAACTCAGATGTCTTAAAAGAACCAATTTGAAAGCCATTTAATGAAATGATATATCCGATATTTGCGCCAATATCACCAACGACAGTTCGAAATGCGTGGACAACATTCTGAGGGATGGCGGATTTCCAATGTTTACACTCGCAGATGATTGAATATTTTCTTCCTTTAACTTGCTCTTCAGCATAAACGTCAATCTCTACTTCACCTCGAGCTGTCTGAATTCTCTTTTCTATTTCAACTGAAAAGCCACATTGTTTGAGTATTTCGGCAACTTCATTTTGCAAGTCTTTCCATGTTTCAGGAGTTGAATTTGTAATAGTCATATTTAACAGGAAAATGTGTCTGTAGCATAGCAGCCAACGGGCAGATCTTGCCGATGGTGAAGAATTTTATGTTCGTCCGCCAGAACTTCCGCGTGGCTTTTTGATAAAGTTAAATATTAGGGCCTAAAGCTCTACTTTACTCGTCAAGTCTTGAACCGCAGTACAGCAGAATTACCGCTGCTGACTACTCCAATGTTAAGCCCCACTATTGGCAATACTAACGTTAGCATAGTAGTTTTTGTGTCCCACCGAAGATTTGAACCTCGACCTGTCCCTTCATAGCGAAACTTTATAGAGTCACTATGGAGGGGAATGCTCTACCATTAAGCTAATGGGACAAAAAGTAAATTAATTATTTCATCCATTTGTTGTTGCTCAATACCGAAGTAACTTCTCATATGTCCTTTCAACGCATTTTTCTTCCGCTCTAAATCCTCGTTGAATTCGTTAAACATATCTTTTCTTAAATAATAATCTCTGATTTGATTATTTGTTGGAATTATTAATTCATTTAGTCTATCAGAAATGTCTTTTATTGTTCTGCTGAATAAAATAAAGTCGTCAAAAGAAGTACTGTCAAATTCATTTGGTGCGACTATACCCTGATAATCGTTTTGAATTTGAGCTCGAAATTGATTAATATTTTGAAACTCTCTGTCAACCCTTGTCTCGCTAATCCGGTCGTGAGAATATTTATTCCGAACAACTCGATAATAATTAAAAATTGCAAGTCGATGTGCACCTATTTGATTAGTTGCAGGAGTTATCGCTGATACTTTTCTAATTGTTTTCAATAAAATATTGTCTCTTGTATCGTCAAGCGTCCAATTTGAATTATATAAATCATTATGCTCTTCACGAAATTGATGTAAAAAAAGTTCTGCTGTTTGATAAACTGACAAAATGTAACTATGTGATATTCTTGCTCTAAAAACTGCTTGGTCAACAGTGTTAACTCGTATGTTATGTTGAATTGACTTTGTCTGTAAATAGTTGTCAAACCCATTTGCTTGTTGAGCTCTATTGATAAAGTCTCTTATTGAAATTTCAGTAAATTCAACAATAGCATCATAGCGTCCTAAGTTTTTATAAAGTTTCGAAATACAATTTAGTCTGAATGCCATTTTAGAGTGTCGATTGCTGCCAACTCGTAAATATATGCATGTTTTTCTTCTGTCCAAATTTGTGGCAATATTTACAAATTGTTGATTCTTAATTTCATGGTTCGACTAATGAAATTGCATTAATCTTCAAATTATTTGCGTCAATACAATTTCTATTTCATAAAAAGTTACTACCCATCCGAATTCAATATACCTTTGTCGACCTCGTTCCGCCGAAAGCGTTTATTATTTTGTCAAACATGATTTGAAAAGACCTTGCCACACCCAAACATTCAAAACAAAATAATATCAATATACTGTTATCTATTATCGAAAATGGTTTGCGTAGGTTGGGACTGCTTCAGATGACTGTCAGGAAAGCAGATTTCAATAACAACTTTACGGCAATGCTTCGCCACCTAAGTCACAGACAAAGGTTTAGGTGGTTGATTTGTGAACTTAAAATATTTTTTTGATATCTAATAACCAAAAATGATTTTTGAGGTAACTCAAAAAATAAATGATATTAAAACATTGCAAGACATAAAGGAACATCTACATGATAATACCAGACAATTTGGATCATCAATAGAATTTCATCAAAATGAAGGCAACTTCTTTATTGCCTCCATTTGACTTTTCGGTCTATGTCTCTTATAAGTTTCGAATACCCATCTAGTTGAGGAATGGCCTAACAACAATGCAACGGTAGCCGCATCCACGTTCGCGTCCTGCAACAGAATTGAAAAGCTGAGCCTTGCACAATGCCAGGTAATATGCTTATTGATGCCGGCGTTCTTCATCCATGCCTTTAATGACTTATTACAACCATTGGCGCTTGGCAAATCAAAAACCCGTTTGTTTGGATTTACTTTACCATTAGCCAACCGGTTACCTATGATCTCCTGCACAACTGGGTGCATGGTAACGGGAACGACTACGTCAGTTTTCGCCTGCACTATTTCAAAGATGGTTTTATCATTCAAAACGGATTTCCATCTTAGCGCCTTAATATCACACCATCTGAGGCCATTATAGCAACACACAATAAACGCATCTTTGATATCATTGTTATAGATCGGCGTTTTGAGCAATTGTAAATATTCAGCAGCTTCCAGCGATTCCTTTTTCTTCCCTGTCTTCTTTTTAGCCCTGAGGTCTACTGCCGGATTCTCTTTGAAATATCCTTCCTTGGTAGCGGTCCTTAAAACCCTTTTAAAGGCAGTAAAATAATCAGATGGGGTTTTACCTGTATGATTATCCAAGAGGAACTTCCTGAACCTTTCACATAGGTTCTCGGTAATGTCAATGGGTGCAATATGATCCTTCTTTAAAAAATCTTTGAACCTGTTGAGACTTCCCTCTTGGTGGCGGTTCCCTTTCCGTTTATTATTCGTTACATACTCTGAATAATAATCCAGGAAGTTTTGCTTGTATTTATGAGCAGGTATATAGGTTGTACCTATGGATTGCCGTTCGAGTATCAACTCAGATCTTCGCATTTCAAGGATCATGATCGCCTCATGATTGTAATTTTTCTCGACGATGGTTTTAGGCTTTGCATAGGTAAAAACACCGGCAGCTTTTCTTTCTCCAGGCCCTTTACCCCACTCAAAGGTGTACCAAAATTTGTCTTTGTTTCTTGATAGTTTTTTTGAAATTTCGATGTTCATTTTTGTTGACTTTTAGCTAGCCAACTGTCCGCCATTTGTCCGCCAGAATTAGCGAAAACAAGTGAAAACAAGCGCAAAAAAGCGGCGGACAAGAACAAAAAAAATCCTGCAAATCATTGATTTACAGGACAATACAAATTAAAAAAGTGCGGAAGAGGAGATTCGAACTCCCACGCCCGGTAAAAGGCGCTACCACCTCAAAGTAGTGCGTCTACCAATTTCGCCACCTCCGCAAGGGATTGCAAATATATGGGCTAATTGCGAAATCAAAACAGATCACGAACTTTTTTTGTATCGGTATTCTTTAGCACTGTATCACATTAAATTTTCTTCGCTATTCTTCTTTCACTCAGGAACTTTTCAAATTCCGCCAGGCTATAACTACTCAGGTTTTTATCCTTCGTCAACCCGCCTTTTTGGGCAGCAAGCACACCATATTTTACGTCGTGAAATCCATCGATACTGTGCGCATCCGGATCTATGGAAATGATCGCCCCCTGCGCAATGGCGTCATCGATAAAACTCCAGTCAATATCGAGCCTTCTCGGGTGAGCGTTCAACTCAATCACCACATTATTTTCCACACAGGCTTTAATGACCTCTTTGTGATCAACAGGATAACCTTTCCGACTCAATAATAGTCTTCCCGTCATGTGCCCGAGAATGGTGGTATAAGGATTCCTGATCGCATTCAATAATCTCATCATTGCTTTATCTTCCGGCATACTCAGATTCTGGTGTACAGAGCCAATAACCAGATCGAATGTTGCTAAAACTTCATTGCTGTAATCCAGGGAACCGTCATTTAGGATATCACTTTCAATGCTTTTGAAAATTTTGAACGGATGCAGTTTTGCATTCAACTCATCGATGTACAAATGTTGTTCACGAATTCTTTCTTCCTGCAAACCCTTTGCATAAGCGGCAGTTTTACTGTGGTCGCTCATAACAAGATATTCGAAACCTTGTGCGATACAGGCCTTCGCCATTTCTTCAACTGTGTTTACTCCATCACTCCAATTACTATGATTGTGAATGATTCCTTTTATATCCGACACCTGAATGATGTCACTAAAATCCTTCTGCTTTGCTCTTTCAATAAACGCAGTTGTATCTCTCAAATACGCCGGTACGAAATTGAAATGAATAGACTTAAAAATCTCATTTTCCGAATCAACCTTATTAGATTCCGACCATCCGTTTTCTTTTTGCAAGGCTTCATAAAACTCAGGTGCAGAGCTTGTTTCAAGTAACTTGTAATAGAAATTATCCTTGGTAGTGATATAAAAAACTAGCAAAATATTTTCGGGGCCTTTTACGGCAATCATTTCCTGATTCACTTCTTCAACAACAAAATTCTGTTGCGAAAAGAAATCGCCAACAAATTCAATGCTCTTCGTTGTTACAAATTCAAGCTTGCTAATGATCGTATTTTGTCTGCGAAAATCGCCTGTGATTTCAATAAGATCGTCACCAAATGCATTCGCCAATCCTGCCAGCAATTGGTGCGCATAACTTTCAATTTGTGCATACAAATAACTACCTACATGTCTTAAGAAAAACTCGATGTTTTCCTGTACACTTTTTTGTGTTTTTTCACCAAATCCTTTGTAAAGTGTCAGCCTGTTTTCATTGCATGCATACAACAATTCACCAACAGATTCAATGCCCATTTCTTTCCAGATAGTGGAGATTTTTTTTGGACCCAGTCCTTTAATATTCAACAGGTCCAAAATGCCCGGAGGTGTTTTTAAAAGCATATCCTCCAACACCTGCAACTTGCCTGTATCAAGGATTTCAATGATTTTCCTTCCGGTTGATTCACCAATGCCTTTCAATGTAAAAAGTTTATCCGGAGATATCTCGTGCAATGGTGCTGTGATCTTCTCTATATTGAAAGCAGCAACGCTGTATGATTTTGATTTGAAACTATTTTCCCCATGAATATCCATGAGTTTGGATAACAACGAAAACTGATCAGCAATGGCATAATTATCAAGCGGCATAAATGGCTGTTTAGACTGTGAAGATAGAGAGAAAATAACTGAATAATTGATTAACTGAACAACTGAAATTGAAGGACAAATCTTGTTGCTCGCCGAAGCTAAAAACGTCGGAATTCTATTCTATCGGTTCTGACGATTGTATTACTTTAAAAGCAAAAAAGCAAGACGAAAAGCTGCGAATCATTCGTTTTATTTGACACGATGACTCCGTACTATATTTTCAAAAAAACTCACACCATCAAAACCCTTTACAGCACAGCATTTCAGCCTTCTAAATTTTTCAATTCCAGACAAACCCTAAAAAAAAGTTAAGAAAAAATTTGGAGTGATTAAAAAATTATTCCAACCTTTGCACTGCAAACAATTAACAAACATGTCACGAATAGTTTTACATACACAACTACAAAAAACGTTTAGCCCGGAGAGTGGCTTTATCGTTTACGGGGCATGTATTACTGCAGATTAGTGAATAACAAAATCGCTCAAATATACGCCCCGCCCATAAAGCGGGGCTTTTTTATGTGTTACTTTCAGGCAACCGGCTGTTAACGAGAAGAATAAAGTTTAATAAATGAAATTAGAATTACGACATACACGATTTACAATTTTTGCACCGAAGGGGTTACTACTGCATTCACATTATAACGTTGATATACAACCGAAAAATATCATTGTGAGAATAGAATGTGAAAGTCAGAAATATCATCATCGACCGGATTGTGTCCATACGTAGGCATGTAGTGTGCCTGCCAAACGGAAGCCCGGTCGCAATCAACGACCGGGCTTTTTGTTTTCTGGGAATTGAACGCAGATTTTCAAGATCGTCAAGATTGATTATGATTTTTAGGCCAGTTCACTGACGATTGTGAAGAAAACAGTTTTCTAACAACAAATATTAGCAAATCATGAAAATCATGATAATCTGCGTTCCGGTGCTTATTGGGTGGTGCAATGGTTAGCATTTCAGAATTTGACTCTGAAGATGTTGGTTCGAATCCAGCCCCGATAACAAAATGTTGGCTTTAGCTTATCTGGTAAAGTGCCACACTGTGAATGTGGAGAACAGGGTTCGAGTCCCGGAGTCAACCAACAAAACTGGCTTATAGTTCAACGGATAGAATACTTCGCTACGAACGATGTGATACAAGTTCGATTCTTGTTAAGCCAACAAGTAACAGTTAGATAAAGATTGACCCGTAGCTCAACGGTGAGAGCAGGAACCTTATACGTTCAAGGCTATCGGTTCGAGTCCGATCGGGTCAACTCAAACATACTGCCACATAAATTAGTTCGTAACTCAACTGGATCAGAGTACCGGTCTTTTACACCGGGAGTTCAGGGTTCGAATCCCTGCGGGCCAACACATTGGATTAGGTTGGGTATTGATTAATGTACTTAATAGTTGAATAGAATTGGAATCGTACAAGTGTGCGACGCAACAAAGATCCATTCTTATTCAAATGCCCGGCCCCAAAAAAACAAATGGAGAATTGACAGAGTTGGTAATGTGCGGGTTTGCTACACCCAGGCTATCGCTCAGGCGGTACAAAGGTTCGATTCCTTTATTCTCCGCAATTAAAACAAGGTGCTTTGGCAGAGCAGGTCTATGCACCGGAATGAAAATCCGGCAAAGAAGGTTCGATTCCTTCAGGCACCACTATGCAGTATTATAAAACATAAACCAATGGAACAGCAGCAGCAATGGCGGAAATTAAACGGTCAGCGAATCATTGGCCCTATCACAGATCAGGTAACCAACGTGTTGGCCCGCGAATATGATGCGGGCAACGAACTTAAAGTATGTATTGGAACCGATAGCCAGGTAAAAGGCAAAGTAATTGAGTTTGCTACCGTAATCGTTTTCATTAGAAAAGGCAAAGGTGGCTTCATGTTTATACGTAACGAAACCACTACACAGCAAATGCATATCAAACAAAGAATGCTTGTGGAAGTAGCGAAGAGTATTGAAGTAGCGTACGAGCTTAGCGACATCTTATCAAAGTATGAAGTGAGCATGGAGGTGCATGCGGATATCAACACGAATCCTGGCTTTAAAAGTAATGATGCATTGAAGGAAGCAATGGGCTACATAACAGGAATGGGCTTTGCGTTCAAAGCAAAACCTGAAGCCTTCGCCAGCACCAGCTGTGCCAATAAGATTGTGCATTAAAAAAAATGAAAAATAATTTCACTGCGCATATACGCTGCACAGTTGTGTGTAAGCTTTGTATGAGTGAAACAAAAACAAACAAATTACAATTCACCTTAAGTGATATAAAAAGCTTGCTTAACGGCAAGAAGGAAACATGCATGTTCTCAGCAAACCAGATGAATGTTTCAAAGAAACATCATAGTGCAGCGGTAGTAACCGGCTGTATGCTGTTGCGGCAATATGTATTTTCCTCCATAAACTGTGTGTCACGGGTTCGATTCCCGTCTGGACTTGAGGTTCAGTAGCTCAGTTTGGTTAGAGCAACAGCTTAAATGCAGGTTCGAATCCTGTTCCGCTTAACACGGATAGCCAAATGGTAAGGCAAAGCACCAAGGATGCTTGAAAGCGAAGTACACCGCTTCTTAAAAAATGGTGACTTTACTTAAAGAACAGATTGTCTTTCGGCGATGTTGACAGTAAAAAAACGCACCCCTTATTCCCAATGTCAAACAGAGCAGCCGGATCACTGCTTGTGTATTATTCGAAATGCATTAAGCCGCATGAAACTTTTAGCAATTGCTAGTGATAGCAATTCACATAAACTTTTACGCTCAATAATTCAACCGATAATATCCGCGATGATAAGGTGAAAGGCAATCTGGACTTTAATAGCTAAACAATTTAAAACCGCAAGAAAAATAAGAACATGAAAAGAGTAAAAATAAATGCCTACCAGGTTGGCCTGGTATTTAAAGATGGTGTTTATCAGCGAATGCTGAAAGAAGGCATCTACTGGTTTTGGAGTGGCGAAACTATTCAGCTGTATGATTTGGCAAAACCATTCAATGCGCCAATTGAGTTGAACATCTTGTTGAAAGATGCGGCACTTGCCCAAGCATTAGAAATTGTAGAAGTAACAGACAAAGAGATCGTACTGCAATATGAAAATGGTTTGTTGAAACAAGTTTTGACTGCAGGTCGATATGCATTCTGGAAAGGCGTTGTGGAATATAGCTTCGTTCGCGCAGACATCAGCAAGGTTGACATTACTGAGCCTATTGCAATAGATGTATTGCTGAGCAAACCTGTAGCACCTTTCGTAAGAAGTGCGAGTGTAGAACAATTTGAAAAAGCAGTGCTGTTTGTAAATGGCTCCTTCTCCAAAATATTGCAAGGTGGTGCTTACTACTGGTGGAAAAACGCAACCGCAGTCAGTGTCAGCAGAGTTGATGTTCGCCAGCAACAATTGGAGATCAACGGCCAGGAGATTCTGACAAAAGACAAAGCAGCACTGCGTATCAACGCGTGGGCGCAATACAAAGTAACCGATATCGAAAAAGCTTTGTTGCAAAACAAAGAGTACGATAAACAATTGTATGTTGCTTTTCAGTTGGCACTACGTGAATATGTTGCAGGTTTTACGTTTGATGAATTGCTCGACAAAAAAGAAAACATTGGTGACTATGTAATGCAGCGTGTAGAAAAAGACGCACAGGCTTTGGGTATAGCAGTAATTAGCTTTGGCATCCGCGATATCATACTGCCTGGTGACATTAAAGAAATCATGAACCAGGTACTGGTTGCTGAAAAGAAAGCACAGGCAAATACAATCATGCGTCGTGAAGAAACTGCCAGCATGCGAAGCATGTTGAACACTGCGAAGCTGATGGAAGAAAACGCTATGTTGTGGAAATTGAAAGAGATGGAATATGTTGAAAAGATAGCAGACAAGATCAGCAACATCAGTGTAAGTGGAAACGGCGTGCTGATAGAGCAATTGAAAGAAATCTTCGTTCCGAAGAAATAATCGACATCCGGTATTGCAAAGTGCCGGATGTTTTTTTAGCACACAGATGACACTGATTAGACTGGTCTACACAGTTTTTTTTAGACTGCAGAGATCACGAAGTAACGCTACTCGAATAAAGTGATAAAGCAAAAAGCGTAAAGGGAGCGAAGAGGATTTCCTCTCTGCTTCCTTTGCGCCACCTTCGCGTTCTTTGCGGTAAAAGACACAGCGAGAAAAAGATCCGCGCAAATCAGTCCAATCCGTGTCATCCGTGTGCCAAAAGTTCGGGCATAAAAAAAGTCCTGCATTTCTGCAGGACTGTATGTTCATTTTGCTGTAAAGACTATGCTTTTTTAGGAGCAGCTTTCTTAGCAGCTTTTTTAGGAGCAGCTTTCTTAGCTACTTTTTTCGCAGCAGCTTTTTTAGGAGCGGCTTTCTTTGCAGCAGCTTTTTTAGGAGCGGCTTTTTTTGCTACTTTTTTCGCAGCAGCTTTCTTAGGTGCAGCTTTTTTTGCAGCAGCTTTTTTAGGAGCCGCTTTTTTTGCAGTTGCCATGTTTCTTGAATTTAAAATGGTTAGTAAAGAAATATCAGAAGTAAAAATAAAAACTTCTGGGAAACTGCCAAAAAAATTTTGCTATTAAATCAAAAAATATTAAGCCGTAGCCTCAACTGCGTTTACAGAAACGACAGTTTTGTTACCTCTTGATTTTCTGAATTCAACCACACCATCAGTAAGCGCAAACAATGTATAATCTTTACCAACACCGATATTTTTACCAGGATGATAAACAGTACCACGTTGACGAACGATGATGTTACCTGCGATCGCAGCTTGGCCACCATAGATTTTTACACCCAGGCGTTTGCTTTGTGAGTCGCGGCCGTTCTTTACACTACCTTCACCTTTCTTGTGAGCCATGATATAAGTTTTTTATAATTGTGATTATGCGATTTCGTTGATCTTGATCTTTGTATGATGAGTTCTGTGACCGTGTTTCTTACGGAAACCTTTTCTTCTCTTCATTTTAAAGGCAATCACTTTATCACCTTGTACTTGAGCGACGATTTCAGCTTTAACTATAGCTTTTACAGCGGCACCTATTGATATGCTACCATCTGTATCTACTAATAATACTTCTGAAAACTCTACTTTGTCACCGGCATTGCCGCTAACCTTTGGTACATACAAAGTTTGGTCTTTTGCGACCTTAAATTGCTGTCCTGCTATTTTTACTACTGCGAACATAACTTTCCGAATTAAGGAGTGCAAAGGTAAGAGTATTTTACTTTCCAACAAATACTTATTGTAAAAATGTTTCTCGTAAATAATTCAATGTTTTGGTAGATTGCAGCCTGTTATTTTTACTTAACTGTAATAAATCTATGAAATTCAAATCATTTCTTGCCAAACCCTTTGCTTCTTACATCCACAGGCAAATTAAAAAAGGAATGCTTACCGCCCTGGAAGATCAGGAAAATATTTTTAAAGATCTTTTGAAAACCGGCAGCAAAACCACTTTTGGAGAAGATCATAAGCTTTCGGAGGTTAAGACCTATGAAGATTTTAAAAATGCGGTGCCTATCCGTGACTATGAACAGTTCAAGCCATATATAGAAATGGTAAAGGCGGGCAAGCATAATATTCTCTGGAAGGGTCAGCCGATTTATTTCGCCAAGACTTCTGGCACTACAAGCGGCATTAAATACATTCCCATTTCAAAAGAATCTATTGATAATCATATAAATACAGCCAGAAACGCCCTACTTTGCTTCATGGCAGAGACGGGAGTTACGGCCTTTGCTGATGGAAAGCTGATTTTCCTTTCCGGCTCGCCGGAACTGGAGCGTATTGGCAATATTCCCACAGGAAGGTTAAGTGGGATCGTAAACCACCACGTTCCGAGTTATTTGCGCAGTAACCAGCTTCCAAGCTACGAGACCAACTGTATTGACGAATGGGAAACAAAGCTTGACAAAATAGTTGAAGAGACCATTAACCAGGACATGACGCTCATTAGCGGCATTCCACCGTGGATGCAAATGTATTTTGACCGCATCTCTCAGGTGAGCGGTAAAAAAATTAAGGATGTTTTCCCGAATCTATCTGTACTGGTTCATGGCGGCGTAAACTTTGAGCCTTACAAAGCAAAACTTTTTGAAAGTGTTGGAAAGGTTTTACCAACCATTGAAACCTACCCTGCTTCTGAGGGCTTCTTCGCTTTCCAGGATTCTCAAAATGCGGAGGGTCTTTTATTAAATACAAACAGCGGAATATTCTTCGAATTTGTTCCTGCGGGTGAAATTTTCGACAAGAACCCAACACGTATAAGTCTTAAAGATGTGAAGGTGGGTGAAAATTATGCCATCATCATTAACAACAATGCTGGTTTGTGGGGCTACAATATTGGTGATACGGTTCGCTTTGTTTCCACCAATCCTTATCGCATAGTTGTTACTGGAAGGATCAAACATTTTATTTCTGCTTTTGGCGAGCACGTTATTGGTGAAGAAGTAGAATATAGTTTGTTGAAAGCGGCAGCGGAAGAAGGTGTTCACATCACTGAATTTACTGTGGCGCCAATGATCAAGCAAGATGCAGGAAAGTCTTACCACGAGTGGTTTGTAGAGTTTGAAAACGCTCCTGCAAACATGGCTGAGTTTGCTTTGAAAGTAGATAATAATTTGCGTCAGAAAAATATTTATTACGATGATCTTATCACCGGAAATATTTTGAAACCGCTGGAAATAAAACCTGTTCACAAAAATGGTTTTATCGAGTACATGAAGAGTGTTGGAAAATTAGGCGGGCAAAATAAAGTGCCGCGACTTAGCAACGACAGAAAGTTGGTGGACGAGCTAGTAAAATGGACCGATTAGTAATTAAAAATTGAAAGTTGTAAGTTTAAAATGACTTGCGACTTCACATAACTGAAAGCAGTCGTAATGACTGCTTTTCTATTTTATGCAATTTCACCAGAGGCGTTGTCTATGCTTTGGGGAAACCGGCGGCAAAGCCGTGATTGAACTTTGGTTGCGACGCTCCATTCAACTGTAGTACATCTATTGAACAAAGGAAAAACTCTGCCCAACTAAAGCTTGCAGGCGGGTGTGTCCATCTGCCAATCATTGCTCAAAAAACGAGTGATAAAAACCTGGTTTGTGCACCTTTCCAGAAGGGAGATATAAATCAAAAAAAGTTGGGGTAAAAAAAAGCAGATAACCTTTCGATTATCTGCTTTGTGAGCGGAAGACCGGGCTCGAACCGGCCACCCCGACCTTGGCAAGGTCGTGCTCTACCAAATGAGCTACTTCCGCTTGTTGTAAGAACTTTATATCCTCTATAATAATAGCGCTCTAAAAGAGTACCCGGGATGGGAGTTGAACCCACACGAGCATTGCTGCCCACAGGATTTTAAGTCCTGCGTGTCTACCAGTTCCACCACCCGGGTGACACTATCTTTAAGACAAAAAAAGCAGATAACTGAGGCTATCTGCTTTGTCTCAGAGCGGAAGACCGGGCTCGAACCGGCCACCCCGACCTTGGCAAGGTCGTGCTCTACCAAATGAGCTACTTCCGCTTATTATAAAGAACTTTTTCTTTTCAAAATTTCTCTTCGTATTAGCTATCTTATTGATTTGCTTTTACTTATAAGAGCTTTTGTTATTTTGATTGGGAGTGCAAAGTTATTTTATTTTTTGAACCCTCCAACTTTTTCTCCTACTTTTTCAAATATTTTTTATTTGTATTTCGGAGTGTACTGGGTGCTTTCAGGTACTGCTACATCTGGATGACCTTTGTAACGGTGCTGATACAAGCCATAACATCCGCCAAGCACAAAAGCTAACACACAAAACACTTGCAGATAAAATAAAAATACAGATGAGTTAACCCAGTTTCTAGCGAAGTCTTTCTTTGTTGGATCGTCGAAATGTTGTTCGTTCTGTGCCATAAGTTTTTTATTGCATTGCAAAAATAAAGGTTGAAACTATTCAATTCATTTTTTGGTGCCGAGAATTTCAGAAAATCTTTTCTCACCCAATATAAAATGTTTCCATACGATGCTGTGGGTGTAGTATCCATGCAATTTTCCAATTCTCTTTTTTGCAAACACACTTTTCTTCCTATCGAAAAACAACCACTTTAAAAAGCTAGCATGCGCTCTCAGGATCGCGGTGATATAGTGTGTCTCGCCCGCCAGCAAGGTCTTCCACGCACTTATAGCATCCAGCAAAAACCTGTAAGGGATTTTCCATAATGCCATCGCAACGGGCAGATTCTTTGCCATCATGACCAAATTATTGCGGAAGTTGAGATACACTTTTCTTTCGTTTCCTTTTGGCAATGTGCCTCCTCCAACATGATACACTACGGATTTTGGGCAAGCCATTATTTTGTATCCGTGTAACTGCATTCTCCAGCACAGATCTATTTCTTCCTGGTGCGCAAAGAAATATTCATCCAGCCCACCGAGTTCTTTGTACACTTCGCTTCTTACAAACATGGCGGCTCCGCTGGCCCAGAATATTTGCGCTATATCATCGTACTGCCCATGATCTTCTTCGCAAATGTCAAAAATTCTCCCGCGGGCAAAAGGATAACCAAGTCTGTCCAACCACCCTCCTGCTGCACCGGCATATTCAAACAATCTTTTATCAGCATACATGCGCAGCTTAGGCTGACAGGCACCGATATTCTTATCGCTCTCCATGAGCTCGATAACAGGTTCGATCCAGCCGCTTTCTACTTCCACATCTGAATTCAGTAAAACGAAATAATCGGCTTCTACCAGCTTCAATGCTTCGTTGTAGCCTTTGGCAAAGCCGAAGTTTTCTGATAGCCTTAATATTTTTATTTCGGGATAATTTTTTTGAACAAAATCGACGGAATCATCAGAGGACGCGTTATCAGCCATCACTATTTCAACATTTGAATATGTTGAGGCAAGAACGGAAGGAAGGAACTGCTGCAAATGTTTTTGCCCATTCCAATTTAAGATAACGACTGATACTTTTGGTTGCAAGGATTATTCTTTAATCAAATATTTTCAAAAATAAGGCTTGCGAAGATAAGAGAATGTTATTTACACAAATCAGGAGTTCCGGCTTCAATCAATAATTAATAGGTTGTAGTCACGAGCAAATGCAACTTCGCGATCAGGCAGATCCAATGTTAAATGCTTCCGATGCGGCTAAACAAGGAAAATCAAAGTTTTAGAGAGATGAAATATTAACCATTATTTTCTAACTATTAATTAACCGAACAGCCTTATTGAAGCTTTTCAAATGTACAAAAGGACGAAGACGCGTTTAAATCCGGCTGAATGGCCATTGCCTGGATCTTAAAAGTTTTTCCAACAGCAATCCAATTAAAATCATAATACACGAAAGAACTTATTTGAGAGTTAATGGAGCGCACACCTATTTTCCCGTCTTTAAACTCATATTCAAATGTTTGCAACTCCGGATGTGCTGGTGCAGTTATATTGTCACGATACGCTTTGGAATTGTAAAACAGGCTGGGCTTGCCGTTTGTAACGGACACAACAAGTGTGTCGGACCGTGAATCTATTTTCACGTAGGTTCCCCTAAAACTGTCTGAGTTTGCATCATAAGTGGCGCTTGCAGAGGTTGAACTTTTTGTACATGACAACATCATAACCGGCACTACCAACAATAAAAGTAAAAATCTGCACATCTTTTGTCTTTATTGCTTTGACAACTTAAGAAGATTGAACGTTGCATGTATTATTAATGCTACCGCAACTACGCCCAATGCCCCAATCAGGTTTAACCATAAAAATCCTATGTTGCTTTTCCAAAACAAGAGAATAATAGCTAATTCTACTATTAAGGCACTTGCAAACACTGCATTACCTTTCACACTTTTACAATAAAATGCCACGAGAAAAATGCCGAGGATCACACCATAAAACAATGAACCCAATACGTTTACAGCTTCAATAAGGCTACCCATGTTATTGGCGAACTGAGCTATCACTATGCAGAAAATACCCCACGCAAGGCTATAGTAGCGGGAAATGGAGTAGTCTTTCATCTCTGTGCAGGATGTATTGATAAACTTTTTATGAATATCTACAACGGTGCTCGAAGCAAGAGAATTCAGAGCTGCAGCAATGCTTCCCCAGCTTGCCAGGAAGATCACAGCAATCAGCAATCCAACGAGGCCCTTGGGCAAATAATCGACTACAAATCTTATAAAAATGTAGTTTGTGTCACTTGCATCTCCGCCAACTTCCTTTTTCAAAACGTCTTTTAAACCTGTTCTTATTTTTTCGCTTTCTGCGTTTACATTTCTTAGCTCCTGTACTGTTGAAGCTGACGCACCCCCATTCTTTTCTTCCTGAACAAATGTTGTGGAGAGCTCTTTTTTCTTTACTGACAAAAGATTGTATTGCTGCTCCATCGCCTTCAATGTGTCTTTTTTTGGCGAGGCGGCAAGTTTATTCACCTGTGCCTGGTTGAAAAAAATCGGCGCCTGGTTAAACTGGTAAAATGTAAATATCAAAGCACCGATCAGCAAAATCAAAAACTGCATCGGCACTTTTACGATACCGTTCATTAACAAACCCGTTTTACTTTCGGCGACATTTTTAGCTGTGAGATAGCGCCCTACCTGGCTTTGATCGGTTCCAAAATAAGACAGTGCGAGAAAGAAGCCTCCTATCAATCCGCTCCAAATATTATAACGGTCGCTCCAGTTGAAACCTTTTTCACCATTGCCGCTTGTTATCACGTTTAATTTTCCCAGCTTACCACTCACCTTTAAGGCATCAACAAAACCAACGCCTTCAGGCAACAAATGCACCACCATATAGGCTGCTAAAAACATTCCCGCAAATATGATGATGAGCTGCAATTGCTGTGTATATGCAACGGCTTTGGCACCACCGGTTACGGTATAAATAATGAGCAGTCCACCCATGAAAATGTTTGTCCAGTATATGTTCCAACCCAGTAACGATGACAAAATAATTGACGGCGCGTAGATACTTATACCTGTTGAAAGTCCTCTTTGTAGGAGAAACAAAAATGAAGTAAGTGTTCTTGTTTTGAGATCAAATCGCTCTTCCAAGTATTCGTATGCGGTGTAAATTTTTAGCCTATGAAAAACGGGAACAAATGTTATGCACAATACAACCATCGCAAGCGGCAGCCCAAAGTAGTATTGCACAAAGCGCATTCCGTCTGTATATGCCTGCCCGGGAGCTGAAAGAAATGTAATGGCGCTGGCTTGCGTTCCCATTATACTAAGTAAAATAAGATACCATGGCATGCTCCTGTTGCTTAAAAAATAACCGTCAAGATTTTTTGTTGTACGGCTCTTATACAATCCATAACCAATGATGATGAGAAGCGTGACCGCCAGTACTATCCAATCTATAAAGCTCATGAAAAGTATTTAGTAAATAATTGAAACAATACAATAAGCAACGCAAGAATAACTATAACAAGTGCATACCAGCTGCGCCAGCTTCTAAAAACCGGAGCTATATCTTCATCTGTATTTGTTTTTATGTTACTCATTTGTATGTTCGATTTATTGCAGATTATTTGCGTCCGGAGATCAACATGCCGGCCATCCAGCCCAGGCCAAGCCCAATGATCAAGCCAACTGAAACGCGTTTGATAAATGCTCCGATTATTAATCCTAAGATCACACAAAGCAATATTCCAATATCTCTTCTTCCTTGTTGTTTCGGTTTGCTCATGACAATACAAATTAAGAAAGTCAAAAACGTGTGTATTACATTTTCTTGACCCGGATTTCAAGACTGTGCTTTATTTGAAAATGTGAAAATTCATTCCGCGCAATTTTTCATTTTCCTAATTAACCTTCAACTATCCTAAAGCAAGTGATTAATTCAGAAGAATCCACTAAAGCATTTTCAAATTTTCAAATCCTCAAATTTTCAAATTAGATCACTTTTGATTTCTCTTATTTCGAACTTTTATTCAATGCAATAATATTAGCCATCAAACGATAGGCGCCCGGTACTCCGGCAGGAAGTTCTCTGAAGAAAACCAATCCAGTGTATACAAAGGTTCCTTTGCCGTATTTTGTGGTGATCAGGCTTCCCTCATCATCAGATTCGCCCGGATCATGCATGGAGAAAATTGTTTCATAGTGTTTGTCCCAATTTGTGGCATGATAGATACTGCGTTCCTGTATCCAACCCTCAAAGTCTTTTGATGTTATTTTGTTAGGGAAATTCAATACCTGGTGTTCAGGTTGCAAAATTTTCACAGCAGCATTTTCATCAGTTATACGTGTTCGTGAAATACCGAAATCATATGGACCGATCTTTGCTTTTACTGGTCCAATTTGATTGGAGGTGTTGTACTGCACAATTAAGTTTCCGCCATTTTCTACATACTGCATCAACAATGAATGATATGTATTTAACCAGTCGTAAATATTGTACGCTCTAACGCCGGTTATGATTGCATCAAATTGTGAGAGGTTTCCGGATGCGATATTTTTCTCGTCAAGAAAAGTAACATCATAACCCATTTGAGCAAGTGCTTCTGGAACTTTATCACCTGCACCTTTTATGTAACCAATCTTTTTGCCCACCGTTTTTACATCTACCAATACATTTCTCACAACGGCATTGGAGAAGTAATTGATGTTAGGAATATGATCATACTGAATTTTGCGCAGCACCTTTGCAGCTTCTTTTTGCGGCTGTTGATAAAGGTTCATATCGTATTCACCAGCGGCATTGTTTCCGTAAAAACTCATGTCAAATGGATGAGAAAAAACAGCATACTGGCCCTTCTTCAAGCCTTTTGTATCATCAACCAGCAGCTTGTCGTTTTCATAGATCTTAACATCTGCAATATCTTTATTGGCGATGTATTTTACTTCCTGTGTAAATGTTTTTCCACTTCCTGAAATCATCATATTAAGGGGACTTGGAATTTCTAAGCGGTATGCAGGAAGAATCACAAGAGGCTCATATAACTCTCCTTTTACAGGATCTGTGTATTTATATAGTAATGGTTTCTTGTAGGTAATTTCTTGTCCGTTTACTGAAATCACAAATGTTGCTTCGAAGGCTGGATCATTTTGTGGTTTGCCTATCAGCGTTTGATCATTTACGGTAAAACTTCCTTTTTGCATGGGTTCAACCAACCAATATGGTTGTGACAACGCGTTGTCCGGTGCAACAGAAAGCATTGTTGGAAAACTGAATGATTTGTTTGCTTCAAGATCCTGTTTGCCTGCAATTTCTTTGTTGCCTATTTCTGTCTTAACCAACGATAGTTTTACATCTTCGCGATTATTGATGTTCAGATTTACAGGCATTGAATCACCCTGCACGGCGTATTCCTGGTTGGTGCTGGCTTCCATGTACAGGCCTGCGCAAGCTTCGATAAGTTGCTGCACTTCTGCCAGTTTCTTTTCCTTCCAATAACCGTCTTTCAATTTACTGATGGATTGATACAGTGTAACCAGGGCGGGAACAGATTTTCCAGGCTCTGCGGAAGAATAGTTCTTAATGATCGCATCTACCTGAGCTGTGATTGCTTTACCTCCTTCTACCCTGTTCCATGTTGTAGTCACATCATCCATCAGGTCTGTTTTCGGATTGCTGCCCAATGTCGTTTTGAAATATTCATAAGATTGTCCTCTTGTGGAAGCTACGCCAAATCCCTGGCTTTTATGTTGACTGCGGCTTTGCGCGGCTATTTCTCCGTAGCTTTTTCCAAGCAGTGCGTTGTAACCACCGATGTCCATTTTGAACTGGTCCTCGCTGGTTGTATTGGCACCTCCAAAATTGAAAGTGTTCCACAAAATTCTTTTTGCCTGCCACGGTTTTACGCCAAAGGCAAATTGTTCAGGGAAGCGCTTAGGATCGGCCGCGGCGATAAATGCTTCGCGTGCAATAACTGCAGATGCGGAGTGGTGACCATGACCGGCGCGACTATCTTCCGGAAATCTTGTAATAATAATATCCGGCTGAAATTTGCGGATAACCCAAACAGCATTTGCCAGCACTTTTTCTTCGCCCCATATCTTGAGTGCTTCTTCTGTGCTTTTTGAAAAACCAAAGTCGAAGGCTGTTGAAAAAAATTGTTCAGCGCCGTCGATTCTTCTTGCGGCCAGCAACTCTTGCGTGCGGATCAAACCTAGTTCCACGCCTTGTTCGTTGCCAATCAAATTTTGTCCGCCATCACCACGGGTGAGCGATAAATAACCGGTGCGATATAATTTTTCTTTGGACAAATAAGCCAACAACTTGGTGTTTTCATCATCCGGATGTGCGGCAAAGTATAAAACTGAGCCAAGAACGTTTAGTTTTTTAAGGCCGGATAAAATGTCTGCGCTGCTGTAGGTAGCTGGCCCCTGGGCATTCACAGAGTTGCAAAGCAGTAAAATTGCCAACAGAAATATGTTTGCTATTTTGTTCATCCAATAATTATTTAGATTAAAAAGGTCGGTATAAGCCGCCACGAAATTAAGCGAAAAGAATGGTAGCGTGTTGCCGCTGGTGGAGTTATTAGAGGAGTTGGTAGTTGATAGTTGTTGGTTGTTAGGCTTTAATGGCGACTGTTCCACGATAAAGGCTAACAACTAACAACCAACAACTAATAACTTTTACTTCAAAAACTCATCATGAATAAAATCAACCACTTTCACTAGGTCGCCGCCAGTTTCTTCGTAGAGCTTTAATTGGCGATCGGCGCCGGTGCCGTTCTCGAGAATGGACTGTATGTTCTTAATCACATGTCTGCTGCCCAGCTCATCCACTACATCGTCAACAAAATCGAGCAGTTCGTTGATCAAAACCCGGGTATTTACTTCTTCTTCTTTGCCAAAGTCGATCAATCTTCCGTCAATTCCATAGCGGCTGGCTCTCCATTTGTTTTCGTTGATCAGCGCTCTGGAATATTGGATGTAGTTCATGTTTTGCAAACGCAGCTTGTAAATCTTAGCACAAACAGCCTGGAACAACGCAGCGAGGGCAATGGTTTCACTGGTGGTCAATGGAACGTCGCATATGCGAAATTCAACGGTATTGTAAAAAGGATGAACTCGGAGATCCCACCATATCTTTTTCGCGTTGTCGATACAATTGGTTTTTACGAGTAACTTGATGTAGTTGTCGTATGCTTCGATGCTTTCAAATGCTTCGGGAATACCGGTGCGGGGAAATTTGTCAAAGACTTTTGTCCTGTATGATTTGTACCCTGTTTTCCTTCCTTCCCAAAAGGGAGAATTGGTGCTAAGTGCGAATATGTGTGGTAAAAAATATCGTGTAGAATTAGCAATGTGGTTTGCCATTTCCCTGTTCTGCATACCAACGTGCACGTGCAGACCAAAAATCAGGTTGCTTCTTGCGGCCTCCTGAAACTCGTTGATCATTTCGTCGTAGCGCACATGCGCTGTGATCAATTGTTTTTGCCAGTGGCTAAACGGATGCGTCCCTGCCGCGCCGAGCCACAAATTGTTTTCATCCGCAATGCCGGCCAATGTTTGGCGCAAACTGGTAATGTCACGCAAAATCTCGTCAATATTGTTACAAACGTCCGTGCCTACTTCTACCACGGCCTGGTGCATTTCTGCTTTCACTTTGTCATTAATGAGCTTTTGGCCTTCCAGCACCAGCTTCTGGTCATGGCTTATGAGCTCCCGTGTAGCGGGATCAATAACCATGTATTCTTCTTCTACCCCTAAAGTGAAATGTGTAAAATTGAGATTGGACATAAAATGGCAAGTTCAATTGCATCTCAATATTAAGGCAAATAATGGAAGCACTTCTATAATTTTTCCAACAAAAAAGGTGATGCTTTTTGAGCATCACCTTTTGTTTATAAAACAGATTATGTTTTAGAAAGTGTAACGAACACCAATCTGCATACTCCAGCGAGAAAGGTAATCTGAATACGCCCAAGGCTTGTTTGTATATTTATTTAAACCGAATTGTGGATTAAAATAATAGTACGGTTTAATGGTACCGTCAGCTTGTTGGGTAAAGTGATCAATATTTAACGGCTGAGCTTCCTGATTGGTTAAGCTATAAGCATGACCCCAGTTTTTGCTCAACAAATTACCTACGTTGAAAATATTGGCTGTAACTGAAATAGTGTGCGTTTTATAAGCGGCAAACCCTTCTTCAATTTTCAAATCAAAATGATTTTCCCATGGAAGTCTGTCTCCGTTTCTTGCTGTATTCTTGCCAATATGGTCCTTAAGGTATTTATCAGAATTCATATAAGTCTGGAACGCAGCATATTGTTGGTCAGGAGTCAGATTATTTTTAGTAACAAATGAAGATGCATCAGTTGGCATGTATATCAAATCAGCACTGTTAGTGCTACCAGTGGCTGCTTTAGCAACTGTAGATCCATCGTCTCCATTAAGATCGCCAAAATAAACATATGAGAAAGTCTGTCCGGATTGACCGTTATACACCAATCCAATATTCGTATAGAACTTGCCATATTTGAATTTCTTACCAACATAGCCGATTACGCGAGAACCCTGATCATAGTTATTTCTTGCAAGATCAAGATTATTAAGACCATTAATATTATATGCAAACCGATACTGAGAAGCAGCGGTTGAAGACGTACCGTCATTCATTCCATAAGAGTGACCGAAGCTATAAGATACACTTGCTGTAAAGTCTCTGTTAAATGATTTCATCAACGAGAGAGCTATGTTATAAGAGTATCCTTGCGTAGTATTTCCAAGTTCATAAATATTACCATAAGTTGTATTGATCAACTTATTGTTGTAAAAAGGACGAGTACTGTTGCCCTCTACAAGGCTGGCTGCAGAAGGTGCTAAGTTAAGATCGTGATACAAAATATCCTGTAAAGTTTTTGTATAAATACCTTCCAAAGTACCTAGTATACCCCAAGGCAATTTTTGGTCTACTGCCAAGTTAGCTCTTAATGTTCTTGGATATTTGAAGTCAGGATCGGTAACGTTGATCGCTGGTCCTACGCCTGTTGCCGGTTGGAAAGGCGTAACTGGATTAAAGTGCACGTTATTACTTTGAACCTGGGTGGCATTGAGAGAACTTGACAAAGTACCAATACCGGTATTGCTGTACTGATTTGATACCCAAACAAATGGCATGCGGCCAGTAAATAGACCTAACCCACCACGGATTCTTGTTGTTTTATCTCCTTTTACATCCCAGTTAAAACCAACTCTTGGAGAAAGCAACACTTTTGTAGTAGGTATCTTATTAGTTGCTACGCCATTTGCGACTGCAATGTCAGACTTGTTGAACGCGTCGTTTGCTGTAGGTTTGCTAATGAAAATAGGAATATCAGCTCTCAAACCGTACGTAAACTTAAAGTTATCCGCTACATTGTAAGCATCCTGTGCATAGAACCCAAGCTGAAGCGCTTTAACGTCTGCGACAGGTTTTGGATTGCTTTTATCAGTTGAATAAGTCGTTCTGTAACTGTTAGAATATGCAGTAGCAATACCAGACGCGTCATCATAAAAAGACTGAAGAGTGCTATAGTTATAACCACCAACTAATCCCTGCAAGAAAACGTTCTTAGAATTATAAAGTGAATTATCAGTTCCTACGGTAATAGTATGTTTACCCGCATATATGTTAAAATTATCAGTCAGCGTGTAGGTATTCTGATCAAGGGAGTTCGCCTGAGAACTGTACTCTGTACCAAAATTATACGTCGCTCCTCCATCAATAATAGTTGTCGCCGGGAAAAGATCGCCGGGAGTTCCTCTCTTATCTCTTGCAGCAGTATAAGTTGCACGTAAAACGTTAGAGTATTTGCTGCTGATATTTGAATTCAACTCAATAACAGTAGAATTAGTTGTTGAATAGAAATTATAACCATTGTTATAAAAACTCATAGAACTAGTTCCATCGCTAAAAATAAAGTTGTTTCCCTTTACATAGTTGTGTCTGAGTGTAAGCCTGTTTTTGCTGTTGATGTTCCAGTCCAAACGAACAAAAAATGCGTCAGATTTTTTCTGTTTGTCAAATCCATTGTAAGCGCCTGGATTATAAACCCAGTTAGGGTGCTTGCTTTTATCTTGCAAAAAGTTTGTAATACTATCTAAAGCAGATGTACGAATCAAAGATGTTGATGATCCTGGCAAGTTGTCTATCGGTTGGGTTCTTCTTTCTCCTTCGTAGTTTAAGAAGAAGAACAATTTGTCTTTAATGATGGGGCCGCCCACGCGAGCACCGTAAGTATTATCTTTAAACTTACCATATTTGGAACCATCATTAGCACTCTTACCAACAAGCCCCTGATTTTGGTTAAACCCATATATAGAGCCATGAAATTGATTAGTACCAGAGCGTGTAACAGCATTAACGCCTCCGCCTGTAAAACCACTTTGCGTAACATCGTATGGAGCCAAAATAACCTGTACCTGCTCAATAGCGTCAAAAGGAAGCGGATTCAATGCGGCCTGACCGCCATTTGTACCGTTTGCAGCAAGACCAAATACATCAGTTGCATTAGCACCATCAATTGTGAACTGATTATATCTATTATTTTGGCCTGCAAAAGAAATACCCATTGAACTTCCATCTGTGCCACTGTTTCTTGCCTGAGCCTGTGGAATTAATCTTGCGAAGTCATTCACACTACGGTTAATTGTTGGCAATGAAGTAAGCTGCTGTTGCGTGATCTGTATTGAAGGGCCTAATTTTTCTTTCGCAACTAAGCTCTTTTTACCGGTTACACTAACTTCAGTTAGCGTTTGGCTGCTCGCAGTTAGTGTGGGGCTTAATTTAGTTTCCTCACCTACCTGGAGATAAAGATCATTGTAGGTTACTTTTTCTAACCCTACATAAGATACTTCTACTTTATAAGGACCGCCAACACGCATGTTTGGCAAATCGAATAAACCATCCTTTCTTGATACTGTGTGATAAACAGTTCCGGAGGGTGTGTGGGTCGCCGTGATTGTTGCTCCAACCAACGGTTCGTTTTTTTCGGACTTAACTACCCCGGTCATGTTACTAGTAGTTACCTGCGCATGAAGTACGGCTGTAAACGCCATAAACATCATAAGCAGTTGGGCGATTTTCTTAAGCATATAATGTTAAAATTTTCAGCTGCAAAGAAACTAATTAAGTTGCTATGGAATATTAACAAATTGTTAGCATGCATTAAGACAATAAAAATATTTCAATAGCTGCGTCTTTTATTAACAATCCATTCAATTTTTTCATCATTTATTTTGCTTTTATTCAAAAAGCACCTGCAAAAATTCAGACAGGACTCATATGTAAAAAATAAATAATCAAAAGTGATTTCTACTGATATGTGAAACATCTTGTTGAATGTTTACGGATATAGATGTCTTACCTTTGTTCAAACTTTATTAGAATCATATGCTGAATACGATAGAAAGTGCAATAGAAGATATAAAACAAGGCAAACTGATAATTGTAGTTGATGATGAGGATAGAGAAAATGAAGGCGACTTCGTAACGGCTGCTCACAATGTCACCCCGGAAGTGATCAACTTTATGAGCAAATATGGACGCGGCCTTATATGCGCTCCCCTGATCGAAGAAAGATGTGATGAACTGGAGCTTGACCTGATGGTCAATAATAATACAGCTTTGCACGAAACGGCTTTTACCGTTTCGATCGATCTTCTTGGGCATGGCTGCACAACAGGCATTTCCGCACACGACCGTGCCAAAACCATTCAAGCACTTATTGATAAAAAAACAAAACCAGAGGACCTCGGTCGTCCTGGACATATTTTTCCTTTAAGAGCAAAAAAAGGCGGCGTACTCAGACGTGCCGGCCACACTGAAGCAACCATTGATCTTGCCCGACTGGCGGGATTTGAACCTGCGGGTGTGTTGGTTGAAATTATGAACGAAGACGGTTCCATGGCAAGACTGCCGGAACTTATGGAAATAGCCAAACAGCATAATTTCAAAATTATTTCCATTAAGGACCTTATTGAATATCGCCTCAAAACCGATTCTCTTATTGAAGAAGTAGTGAGAGTGGATATGCCAACCAAATACGGCCATTTTAAATTAGTGGCGTTCAGAGAAAAACATACACAAAATGAGCACCTTGCTCTGATTAAAGGTGAATGGCAAAAGGAAGACGCCGTTTTGGTGCGTGTGCATTCTTCCTGCTTTACCGGGGATATTTTGGGTTCGCTTCGCTGCGACTGTGGCGAGCAACTTGAGCTGGCAATGCAAATGGTAGAGAAAGAAGGCAAAGGTGTTGTATTATATATGAATCAGGAAGGACGAGGCATTGGCTTGTTGAACAAACTAAGAGCCTACAAACTCCAGGAAGAAGGAATGGACACAGTTGAAGCAAACCTGCATCTCGGTTTTCCAATGGACAAAAGAGATTACGGCGTAGGCGCTCAAATTCTCAGATATCTTGGTGTCACTAATATTAAACTGATCAGCAACAACCCAAGAAAACGCAGTGGCCTTTCAGGTTATGGTCTCGAAATTGTTGACACCGTTCCCGTTAAGGTCAAACCTAATCCCCACAACGAAAAATATCTTAAAACCAAGAGAGATAAGTTGGGGCATCAGATTTTGAATGAAGAACAAACAGGGGGATTTGAGGTTTAATTAAGAATTAAGAATTCTTTATAGGCTACATTCATTACAGAATGTAGCTTTTTTTATTTCCAACAATATCTTGGAAGATAAAAAGGCAGAGGCTCAATTCCTAATTCCTAATTGGCCGTTACCTTCCTCGTACTCTTAAAAATCTCCTTCACTTTATTAAACTCTTTCCGGTAAGAGAAGCTGACGCCAGAGCGGTTTTTGGCTTTGCCGGCAATGTAACTGTAATTATCGCGGTAGAAGAATGTTAAGCGGAATTTACCATCGGGGGTAAGTTTATACTCCACGCTTACATCTGGCAGGAACTGGAATGCGGCCTGGCTCTGCGCGGCGGTTAGTCCAAAGTCGAAGGCACTTCCCAGCATGAACGTCAGTCTTTCATTCATGTAACTTTTATTTACACTGAAAGTAAAATTGGTTCTGTCAGGAATCGCAAAACTGTTGGCTTCGGTAGGGTCAGTTGGGTTCACAGTGCTTGAAGCGTTGTATAAACTCGCATTAATGGTAATGCGCAAACTTTGATCATTAAACACGTTTTGGAAAATGTTTGAGAATTCTTTTGTCAGCATGGTCGACAGAAAACTCGATATGCTGTTTATCACCAACCCTTCAAATACTGTATTTCCTATTGTTCCCTGTTTGCTCGCGGTAACCGGCGCAAAAGAGTTAAACAATACAAGGAACGACACTTGCTTATTCACTTCATTTTCGTCGCGCCTGATTAACGCAATGGCAGCTTGCAACTCGGGATCATTTTGTGTAGATCCTCCCTCAGGAAGTTGAATATCAAATTGAATGCGTGGCGCAGTTAATCTGTCTGTAATTTTCGCGATCACCAATACAGTTCCCCGATAACGATTCGGATCTTTAAGATTTTCGTTATTCATCAATCCCAGGCCCTGCACAAGATCATTGAACTTTACATTCTCCGCTTTATATTCAGCATTGATATTTAAAATAGCCTGCGAAGGGTTGCCGTTCCATAAAATATAGTTAGAGGCGGTTTGGCTCAACGTAAAATATCTCTTCAATCCCTGGAAACTAAAATTGTAATTTCCTCTTTCAATTTCATACCGGCCGCTCATGGTGAGATCTTCGGTTGTACCAACTGTCATTTTAATATTTCCATGTCCCTGCGCCTCAATAACATCGCCTGTAAGCTCATCCATAATCAGGTAAACGTGAGCATAGTTGTTTGCCGTAATGTCCATCGACACATTCAAGTTGGTACCAGAGTTTTCTCTATCCGCAGCTTTCATTTCCTTACCGTATGTTTTATATACGATAAAATCTGTAGTCTCACTTTCGTGAGATGATGCCATTGGCAAATACAACTTAGATGAATCCGTTGGTTCACCTTTTATCGACATCTCCATTTCATCCATTGGTCCGGATAAGGCTAAATTCACCTTACCTATTACCGTTCCATAAAACTGCTTGTTGTCCACTGCTTTTGTATTCAGCACCAGCAAATGGTTTGAGCGTATCTTAAAATCAAACGCAAGGTTGTCGAAACTTTGGTGATACAATTTACTGTCTACGACTTCACCTGTATTTCCAAGCGTATCTTTTATAGTAAATGTGCCGAAGTTGATCACACCATCTTCAAAATCTACATTGGCTTTTGGAATTTTGTAATAGCACTTTGTATAGTCAATCAACATTCCCCCATCAGCCAGCGAAACTTTGCCTAGGTATTTTAAATTCTTCGGATTGCCTGTAATTGTTAATTGGCCCGTTGCCTTTCCCGTAAGATGTGATGCGATGCCTTCAAGATATTTTTCCAGCGGATGAATATCTGTATTTTTAAGATTGGTAACGATATTCAAATTATCCGTGGTGCTATCAACTACATTAAACATTCCCTGCAAATCAAATTGATAGTTGGGATTATTTGAGACGACAGAGAACGGAGCCGTTTTCTTTTCGCCATCATATGCACCTGTAAGGTCGAGCATTCCAATTGAATCATTATCTAATCTAAACTGTTCAGCCTTCGCATTTACATCGATCTTCATTTTTCCAAAAGGCGAGGTAATATTTACATCACCCGTTAGCAACCCTTGCAGTTTTACTTCTTTTTCAAAAAATGGTGCAAAGTCACCGATGTTTATTTTTGTCAAACTAACATTCAATGTATTGGCGCTGGAAGAATCGCCGGGAGAGGCCGTCAGATAAATCTCCTGGTCATCACTATAAATGCGGAAACCATCAGTCATTACAAGATCGCGGCTAAGGATAAGTTCCCCATTATTATCTATGATCCACTTTTTCCCATTAATATCAAACGAAGATGGCCTGAAGCTAATGCGTGCACCGTCCGTCAGCGTTTGTACATCTGCGTTTATCTGCGCGTTGTTTAACGTTTGATTCGCAGTGGTCGCGATTTTTACGCTCGACATGTCATTGGCAGAAACGATATTTATGATGCTTTTAGGAAAATGCAAACTGTCATTCACATACGTGTCGCCAATATTGGTCACTAAAGTAAGAGTGTCCATGCTTCCTTTTGCCGTCATCTTCACATCAGAGAAAGCAACGTTGCCGTAAGAGAATTTCGGCACATCAGAGGTCACTTCAAATACGTTATCCCTGCTGTTGATCCTGCCAGAAACCGTTGAGTTATTGAAACCACCTACCTTATCTGTAAACAAGGCAACATAATCTTCAATCGCTCTAGTAGTAATCACAAAACTGAATTTTTCCTGTTCTAGTTTTTTGGAAGAAGGCCTGATGTAACTTGGATAGTAGCGATTCAAAAATGTTTGAAAAGCATTTGGCAGGTTCTTAATATTAAACTGGCCAGCAATTGCAGCATCCAGCTCATTGCTCATTAGTACCAGCGTCTTATTACTATCGACAACACTTGAGTACAGCGTTAATGAATCAAATGAAATACGTTGTCCCTCTTTAAAGATAGATGCATCATACACGCGTGCAGATCCTAAAAAGTTATCGATGTCATCCCCTTCAAAATTGAAACGGAAATGGCCATTGAAATCAATATCCTTTTGAGTAAAGTTTAATTTCTGCAAATTCGAATGTTCTACCGTAGACGTAAAATCAAAGCGGGGTTTCTTACCAGAAAAATCAACCAGACCGTCCAGGTTCCCTTCCAGATTTTCATCATTGATTGTCAAAAGACCATTGAACAAACGTTTAGCAACCTTTCCATCAACGTTGATGTTTTTATAAGTATAGTTATTGAAATCGATTGATGAAAGTTTTCCTACCAGTGAAGCCTCAAGCTGGCGGAATGTAAACGCCGTACCTTTTCCAGAACCATCAAACGAAACTTTTCCGAACTGCTTGTTATCAAGAAAGGCTCCTAAATCAAAGTTGTTGGTTGTAAGTTTTCCAGAGTAAATCGCCAGTCCTTTTTCAGGCATCTTCATGTGAATATCGGTCGTTAGGCTTCCAAGGTTGGTTTCAATCGTACCGAAAGTGACAAAGTCCCGTATGTAACCGTTATAACTTCCCCGGAACCTAAGATTTTGAACACTGCTTAGCTTTGGTTCAGTTATATCTTTAATCTCCGGAAAAATAGTTGACGCATCTGCATATGTGGTGCGGAGTTCATTTGCTTTGAATGAAATGAAAGTTTGCTCTATGTCCGGCAATCCTTTCATGCTGAAATCTCCGTTCAGATAAGTTGTTTTACCCGCCTTTACTTCCAGGTTTTTGCCCGACATGTTTTCAATTGTACCTTTTACATTACCGGTAAAGTACACTTGCTTTTTCCAGTTTTTTAGCTCGGGCGCGAAGTACGCAATATCATCGCTATTGATCTCCGAATCTTTGAAATGCCCATCCATCACTATCTTGCTGATGTAATCGCTCATGTCATCAAAATCATCATACCGCATCGCATAAAAATTACGCAGCCTGCTTTTAGGCGTGTGAATATCCAGGTTGTGAAACTCCATTGCTCTTGGGTGAAATTTCACGTCAGCCTTCATTGAAGTTACCTGGAACCCACTTCTTTCTTTGGTACTTAAAACGAGCTGAACCGAAAGCGTATCTTTTTTGAAGTGAAGATTTTTAAAAGTGCTGTTTATGTCTCCGAATAAAATATGCGCTCCATCAAAATAAGTGTAAGGATCACGTTTGGTGTACACATCATTCCTGAATGTGCCTTTCGCAAGCGTCACCTTGTTCACTGCAATATCCCATCCAGCCTGGTTCCATTCTAAAGAATCAGGATTTATTTTATGAGAAACAATAACCGTATCACCCGGTTTTCTTACGCGGGGCGGTCTTCTTCCGTCATAATTATAGATCGAAAAAACAGGTTCGTTAAGATCGATATTGTCTATAACTATCTTCTTCTTTTTCAGATCAAACTCTTTGGTATTGAGTATAAATGACTGAATTGAAAAACCCATGTCTTCACCGCGCCATTCATCTTTTTTGAGAATATGAAGATTTTTAAAGTCTATTTTCTCAAGATTCAAAACGATCGAACTTTTCTTTGTCGATGTATCAGGTGTGGACGGGGTAAAGTAATCTGCAAGAAATTGATAGTTCCAAACCGAATCCGTGCGATGCAGAAAAATGCTGGCATCCTGCAGGCCGATATATTTTAGATTAACATCCTCCCCCAGGAAGAACCAATTATTGATATTCACTTTTACAGTACCCGCATATAAAAGGGTGTCCTTGTTGTGATCCTTTACAAGTGTGCCTTCCAGCAACATTTTGTTAAAAAGGCTAAAATCCACGTGCTTTATCTGAACGGTGGTGTTTAACTCTTTGGAAAGCCTTTTAGTGACTTTACCTATGATCCAGTTTTGAAAGAAGGAAGTTTGAATAAGCCCCCATGCCAGTAATAGGAGTACCAGCAGCGATAGAAAGAAATATCCAATTATTTTCCGGGCTTTTTTCAGTAAATGGGGATTGTAGTTGTAAAAATACTTAAACGGTGATTATGAGCAAATTCGATACCAGAAAAGGTCGTGGGTTTAACGGAAGATTGGAAAAAAAGATGATTTTTACCGGAAATAATCCCCGCAAGCACCGCCGACAGTTCTAAAAAGCCAAAAAAGCGTTTTTCGGCTGTAGTTAGTCAGTTCAAAATTACATAGCTTTAACAAACCGTATTTTTCGGTTTTATTATTTTAGTTAATTTAGCCCTTATGAAATCATTGAAACATTTCATTGAATGGCACATTTTCGGTGTCTGCTCGTACCTGGGTGAAAAAATGGGAATCGCAACATCCTCCATCCGTCGTTTTTTTATCTATGCCTCCCTCCTCACAATGGGTTCGCCTATCATCTTCTATCTTATCTATGCGTTTTGGATCAATATGAAAAAGTATGTTTTTGCGGCCAAACGTAACCCGCTAAAGTACTTATAAGCAACAAATTGCAGCAATCGGTTGCATTCAAATTAAATTATTTTAAGGTATTTTCTCCTTTCTTCCTCAAATGGTTGCATATCACTTACAAATTACTTGTTAAAATCTTTTCGTTAAAAGTCCTTTTTGGATAAACATCAGACTTTATCGGTTACACATAAGAATGCATGTGTAAGTATCTTTGCACTGTGAATAAGAAATAAGGTTTGGCCCGTTTTTAATTGATCCAGAAAAGTCCGTGAGAAGCGAGTTATGATAAGACTAGCTCTTAAAATAACTAAACATGAGTAAAAATCTAAACCCTTTGTAAAGTGAACCGATTCGCTATCCGACATCATAATTATTCAGACTTTGTACATGGCATAGCCGGTGCGTTTGATGTAGAAATCAAAAATAATGAGTTTGAATTGCCTGAGTCTTTAGGAAATGGATTCGTAAAAGGTATAGATCTCGGAAATGGATTAAGCGTACTTATGGCTGAGGCGTCTCTACGCCATAGCCTGGTGCTAGAAGCAGGAGCAGTTGATGAAGAATTTTATGTGTTGAATTTCCAGGAATCAAATCCTGAAACAAATAACATTTCGGATTTGCAACCTGACGGCTCCATTCTTCTTCTAACAGGTGTATATCTCAGAAGTTCTTTACATAGTGCACAATACTATTTGCCCGCAGGGCATTTAAGATCTGTGAGTGTGATAATGCCTTTGACCTGGATGCAGCATTTTGCTGAGGAAAGTGAAACAGGTATAATGCTGGAACATCTACGCAGCATACCTTTTCAAAAGCATCATTTACAACTTATGGAAACTGAGTACAGGATCATAATAAGTAAATTATTTAATCCCGAACTCCAGACCCCTTTACGAGAGCTATTCATTGGCAACCGCGTTATGCTGCTGATCGAAAAATTCTTCACAAAGCATTACTTGGGTCTCAACAGTGCAGAAAAAGAAAAACAACTTACTGCAGAAGAGCGTGGAAGGCTCGCAGAAGTTGAAAATAAACTGGTCAACGGTTTATTTGAAGAAACGCCAACAATTGATGATCTGGCAAAAATGGCCGCGATGAGCGCAACCAAATTAAAAAGATCCTTTAAATCAATTTTTGGGCTGCCGGTGTATGAATATTATCAGAAACACCGCATGCACGTAGCAAAAGACATCTTGCTCACCGGTAGTTATACCGTAAAGCAGGTGGGTCAAAGAGTTGGCTACCAGAATATCAGCCACTTTGCTGCAGCGTTTAAAAAAATCCATGGAGTATTACCCAGCCAAATGCTGGTTAACAAATAGGTAAGTTTTAAGGTTCAATGGTGTTGTTTAAAAATGCGAAGCCCCTTTCCAGGGGCTTCAATGTTTTTGTAACCTTCCGTTTTATTTGCGTTGAATTGTTCCGGTAAGCGTTTTTCCGGTTTTGGAAACAGCATTTATTTTAATTATCCCATCTGTAGTGTATTCCATGCTTCCGGAGAACTCCGTTTCCATTACTCCATCTCCCAAAAATGAAAGAATAATATCGCCATTTTGAGGATCACATCCTGCATTGCAAAAATCGGTTTTGCCTGATGCAGGAGCATTTGCTATCCGGACATAAAAAGCCGGCGTCCATGCAAGTGTGCATTCTAGCTCTTTATTATACTTTACTGTGTGTTGTGGGGGAGAACCATATCGGACATTTGTGCCGGTATATTCTGTTCCGTCGAAAATGACATCAAACTTTTGGACATATCCCTGCGAGTTCGTGGAGTTGTCTTCGTTATGATCCTTTTTGCAATTGGTTAATGTAATTGCGATAACCGCAAGGGCAATGGTAAGTTGTTTCATGTATCAGGTTTAATGGGCGAAAGATAATTTAAACCGTACTTACCGTTTGTTAAAATTATGATTTTGAACTCCTGTTTATCTTGTCCAGCATTTTCGCCAAACTAATTACCCTGTCCCTCACATACTTTGCATTTTTATCAAACATTTGCATGGCATCGTATTCAGCGCCTTTGGGTTTTGTAAATGGTTCCTGATAAGGATTATCTTTCTTGAAACAGAGGTAGGTTTTCTTGAAGTATTTGTCGCGCTTATTCAGCCATTCTATTTCGTCTTTCCTAAAATCAATCTTCTTTGTTGTATCAAGTGAGGTGTAAATGGTGAGATAGTAAAAATTCACTAAGCTATCCATTTGACTGTAATATTTTTTTGCGCATGCAAATGTGTGGCGGCCATTGTCAAGACATTCCTGGTATTTGACATCAACGGAGTCGACGACTTTGCGCGTTTGCCCAAGGGTTACAAACGACAAATAAAAGATTGCAGCAAGAACGATTATGAGTTTTGAGGCCATAGAGGCAAATTACCAATTTGAAAATATGAGAATTTGAAAATGAATTCTGTGCAATTCCCTGACTTCAACTTAACCAGTTTTGAGGGAAAAAATCAGAAGGGATGCTTCACAGGAAGCATTTTCAAATTTTCAAATTCTCAAATTTTCAAATTATTATTCTCTCTAAATTACCGCTTTTCTCAATTTAACCAACTGTTCCAGCAAGCCTTCCAGTAAATCGAGTCTTAACATATTCGCTCCGTCACTTTTCGCTACTGCTGGGTTAGGGTGAGTTTCGATGAACAAACCATCTGCTCCTGTTGCAATCGCAGCCTTTGCAATGGTTCCGATCAGCTGAGGATTACCGCCTGTTACACCACTTGTTTGGTTTGGCTGTTGAAGGCTGTGCGTACAATCCATTACCACAGGCACGCCATGTTCTTTCATCCACGGGATATTTCTGTAATCTACTACCAAATCCTGGTAGCCAAAAGTTGTTCCTCTTTCAGTAAGGATTATTTTGTTGTTACCCGCTTTTTGTATTTTTTCCACCGCAAACTTCATGGAAGGACCACTAAGGAACTGCCCTTTCTTTACGTTTACAATCTTACCGGTTTCAGCTGCAGCCACTAACAAATCCGTTTGTCTGCAAAGAAATGCAGGGATTTGCAGCACATCCACAAACTCTGCTGCCAACGGAGCTTCAATTGCGGAGTGAATATCACTTGTTGTGGGCAAATGAAAATGCTTTCCGGTTTTTGCCACCAGATCAAGGCCCAACTCATCGCCCAGACCCGTGAAAGAACCTCCGCTAGTGCGGTTTGCCTTTCTATAAGAAGCCTTAAAAATATAAGGAATACCCAGTTTTTTACAAATGCCGGACACCTTGTCTGCCACTTCCATTACCAGTTCTTCACTTTCTACCACACAAGGTCCCGCTATCAAAAAGAAATTTTTCTCGTCGTATTGCTGATTAGCAAATGCATCTTTTAAGAATTGTTCCATGTTTACAAATGTACTCAATTTGAAAATTTGAAAATATGCTAATTTGAAAATTGGTCCTATATGCAATTCACAGCATTCAAACCGGCACTTATTTATGTTAAAAATTCGATGAAAATGCAGCACAGAAAGCATTTTCAAATTTTCAAATTACCACATTTTCAAATTTATCATAGGTTTGCACACGAAACAATTAAACATGGTTAAAGAGAAAATTTTAGTAATAGGCGCGTGTGGACAAATAGGCGTAGAACTCACATTGGCGTTGCGCAATATCTACGGCGGCTCGAACGTGATCGCTTCGGATATGCGTGAAGAAAATGAATTGCTTAAGGGCACTGGCCCCTATGTAACACTGGACGTGATGAATAAAGAAATGTTGCACGTTCAGGTGATCAGGCAAAATATTACGCAGATCTATTTGCTGGCAGCGATCCTTTCTGCAACGGGTGAAAAAAATCCAAACCTTGCATGGCATTTGAATATGCAGAGCCTTTTGAACGTGCTCGATATTGCGCGTGAAGAGAAATTGCATAAAGTGTACTGGCCAAGCAGCATCGCGGTTTTCGGGCCAACATCTCCTAAACAAAATTGTCCTCAGCAAACAATTATTGAACCTTCTACCGTGTACGGCATCAGCAAGTATGCCGGAGAATTCTGGTGCAACTATTACAATCAGCGCTATGGCGTGGATGTGAGAAGTATTCGCTATCCTGGTTTGATCAGTTATAAATCGGCTCCTGGCGGCGGTACAACCGATTATGCTGTTGAAATTTTCCATGAAGCATTGGAGGAAAAGAAATACGAATGTTTCCTTGAGGAAGATACTTACCTGCCGATGATGTACATGCCAGATGCAATTCGCGCAACCATAGAATTGATGGAAGCGCCTGTGGAAAAAATTTCTATACGCACGTCATACAATGTGGCAGCAATAAGCTTTTCACCGAAAGAAATTGCAGCCTGCATTAAAAAGCATATTCCGGATTTTGAAATTTCCTATAAGCCAGACAGCCGCCAGGCTATTGCCAATAGCTGGCCTCAAAGCATTGACGACACCGTTGCCCGCAATGACTGGAATTGGAAGCACGAATACAATTTGGAGAAAATGACGAGTGATATGTTGGAGAACTTGAAGTAATTGAAAATGGAAAGTTGAAAATGGAAAATGGAACGCAAATTGTTATGGTTTTGATGATTTATCGTGATCTTTTTATTTAAATTAAATCATGATAATCCTGCAAATCCGGGTTCCTTCTCGTTTTCAACTTTCCATTGTTCTCTTATTCAACCATTTTCAACTTTCAATTTTCAATTTTCAATTAACATGAAACAAATAATTACTTTTTTAACCACTACCCTGTTTTTAACTGCCGTACATGCTCAAACACTTAAAACCGGTGTTTGGCGCGGTGCTTTACAGAGAACCGATGGCAATGAGATCGCTTTCAACTTTGATGTAAAGCAGGTACAAGGTAAAAGCGTATTTATTATTCATAATGCTGCAGAGAGGCTCGAAGTAAAAGATATCAGTTTTGCTGGTGATTCCTGTTTTATCAACATGCCTTTTTTTGAATCGCAGTTCCGGTTGAAAGTGGTTAACAACGGCGAGCTTGCGGGCTTGTGGATTCGAGGATCTTCCTCGAAAAATCTTGTTGTTCCTTTTAAAGCGGTCTATGGAAACGCTGAGCGATATCCAGCTACATCGAAAGCAACTTACAATGTAAGCGGCAGATGGGCAACCAGCTTTTTATCAACTGACGGCAATGAGCAGGCGATTGGCGAGCTCGTTCAGAAAGGACAAAAACTGACAGGCACTTTTCTAACTACAACCGGCGATTACAGATTCCTTGAAGGCGTAGTGAATAATGACTCTTTGCAGATGTCGGGTTTCGATGGAGGGCATGCTTATTATTTTTCTGCCAAAATAAAAGACGCTAAACATTTATCAGACGGCGTTTTTGTATCGGGACCTGTTTATAAACAATCATGGATAGCTGATAGAAATGACACTGCAACTTTGCCACAAAATGAAGCTGCGATGTACGTAAAACCAGGTGAAGACAAATTGGATTTCGCTTTTACTGATCTGGATGGCAAAAAAGTTTCAATCAATGATACCCGGTTTAAAGACAAAGTTGTTGTTATCCAGATAATGGGAAGCTGGTGCCCGAACTGCATGGATGAAACAGCCTTTCTCAGCAAGTTTTATGACAAAAATAAAAATCGCGGCATTGAAATGATAGCACTTGCCTATGAGTACAGCGACGATTTTCAACGGTCGCAAAAAAGTTTGCTCAAATTTCAACAACGGTTCAATGTTCAATACCCGATACTGATCACTGGCATAAAAGCAAGCGACTCTTTACGCACACAAAAAACATTGCCGCAGCTTACACCGATTAAAACATTTCCATCAACAGTGTTCATTGGAAAAGACGGGAAAGTAAAAAAGATTGATACAGGTTTTAATGGTCCCGGAACGGGAGTTCACTACGACGAATACAAGAAAGAGTTTAATAAGATCATCGATGAATTGTTGATTAATGCTGAACATTAAACGCTAAACGCTTAATACCTAACGCAGAAGGCTCGGTGGCCAATTCAAATCAGCGTGCTGCTTTCTGCGTTTTGCGTTGGGCGTTCTGCATTAAGCATTATATTTGATACAGCCATTAATTACAAAACCTTACCATGAAACGATTACTTATTTGCCTTGGTTTTACAACACTAAGCCTTGTTCTTTTCGCACAAAAAAAATCCGCAGCTACATCATTTATTCTTCAGGGAAAATTTACAAACTACCCTGAAAAGTTTTTCTTCCTGCAAACGTATAATACTAAAAGAGAAAGAAGGATTGATACGATTCAAGTTAAAGCAGACGGCAGTTTTTATTTTATAGACAGCAACAATATCAATGCACAAAAAGCAATGATTGGTTACGGCAGCATGTTTCACTCGGACATTTTTGTTGCTCCGGGCTATAACCTTACCCTAACCTCAGATAGTAAAGAATTTAGCTCTCGTTCCTTCACACAAAATAAAAAACTAACCGGCAAGGGAAGTGAGAGCAACTCGTTTCTTTTTAAAAGAGATGCTGTAATGTTTGCCAATAAAATGCCGCACGAATGGTTTGAAATGAATGAAAAAGATTTCATGACATTTCTGAAAAACAGCAACAGGCTAAATGATTCTTTATTTCATGTAGTGTTTGATCATCAGGCAGGAAACGATAACCATTTCAGCTTCTTTAGGCAAACAACAACGATGGACAATACCTTTCAAAACTTTTACTATGTAGTTGTTCATTCCCTGATAGATACGAGTTTCACTGCTGACCAAATGCGCTCGTTTTTAAGTGACAATGTTGATAAAACAATACTGAATGACCTTTACAATGAAAAATACCTGGTTTCTGAGTGGTACCGCACGGCGATGAACGATTATGTTTCATACCTGCAAAAGCTGGAATGTAAAGAAGTGCCCGCTAATTGTGAAGGGAAAAACTACAATGTTCAATTGCTTAATGAAATAGCAAAACATTACAAAGGAAAAGTAAAGCAAATGGCGCTGTTCCGCTTTATGAATAACAACCTTACGTATTGCAGATCTTTTGCTGAACTGAATACGTACAAAAAAGAATTTCCTCAATTTGTGGCGTTGCTGGAAGATAAAACCAATCAGCAAAAGATTGATACCCTTTTCGCAAAAATGGAGAACACACTTCTTAAAACGCAGGTTGGACAACTTGCACCGGCCTTTGTTGCGGAAGACAGTACTGGCCGCCAATACAATATTGAAAATTATAAAGGGAAAGTGGTTTACCTGGACCTGTGGGCGAGCTGGTGCGGACCATGCAGACATGAAACGCCTTACCTGAAAAAGCTTGTTGAAAAATTCAACGGAGATTCTTCAATTGCCTTTGTCAGCATAGCGGTGCTTGATAAAAAAGATAAATGGAAACAAGCGCTGGCAGATGACAGGCCTCACTGGCTTCAGCTTTTTGATAAAAACGGGTCAGTGCAAAGCGCATATGTTGCCAACTCCATTCCAAAATTCATTCTGATAAATAGAGAAGGTAAAATTGTAAGTTTCGATGCGCCGGTTCCAAGTAGTGGTGAAGAAATTGAAAAGCTACTAAGAACTGAAATCGCGAAATAAAAACATTAAAACACAAAGCCTGTTGACTACACATCAACAGGCTTTTTTCCACATCATCATCACCACATTTATTCGGCAGAATTGTTTTCAGAGGTATAATAAATTGTTCCTTTTGTGGGAGCTCATTAATACATACGAGAAATATTGGTAAATGGTTTGCCGAGGAACGCATTTTCAAAAAAAATCCCCGCTAAAGCTAGCAGGGATTTCACGAAGTCGTGAGAAGTAGTAAATGGTCATATACCTTTCTAAGCTTTTTTTGAAGTTATCAGGCAATGTTATGCTATTACTCCTTTATAAGTTTTAGTGTGTTTAGAATCTGGTCGTTCTGTATTACTTGTACGAGGTATACTGCCCTTGCTAATGATGCAATATTGAGTGGCGACGTAGACGTGACGCCGTTTTGCACTAAAAGCACTTTACCCGTTATATCCATTAGTTTTACTATTGCCGGTTGGGTAAGTCCTTTAATATAGCATACATTTTGAGCAGGGTTGGGTGTAATTTGCAAGCTAAGAGCCCCTGCATCAAAATTTACAGCCTTCACCGGACTATACGTAAAGTTGTGATCTATGTCTATCATTTTTAGGCGGTAGTAGTTGGTGCCGTTTGCAGCATTTGCATCCACAAAGCTGTAACTTTTTGATCCTGCGAAATTTCCGGCTGCAGCCAGCGTACCAATTTGTGTGTAGTCGTTGCCGTCCATACTGCGCTCTATTTCAAAACTGCTGGTGTTTACCTGTTCAGCTGCAGTCCAGTTTAGCAACGAAGTATTTGTTTTACCGGCTTGTGGTGTGGCAGTGAATGACAACAGCTTAAGTGGCAAGGGAGTGGGCGCTAATGACAAACTCTGATTGTTAGCTCCCTGCTCCGCAATTGTAGATGGCGGAAGAGAACCCAGCGTACCACCTGAAGGCTGCGACTGATAAAACAATTGATCATAATTGGTGACTTCTGTTCCAAATGGATCCACCTGCATTGACCAGATTGATTCCTCGGTACCGATACCTCCATAGGTTGCTGCATTTTGATAATCGATAGCGTTAACTATCGCGCCGGTGGAATTTCCTGAAAAAGAAACCGTACCTAATACAACTTCCGTTGCCGGAAAATTATACGTATTAGCATAAACAGGAACACCTGTAGAAGCCCATGAAAACGTTTGAATACCCGATCTATCAGTAAATCCCGTTTTTGCACCAAAAGGGGCTGTCAGGGACGCCAATGGCGCTCCTTTTGTAAAGGTTGCCGTAAGCGCTCCATTTGGATTCGTCACCTGAATGGCAAATTCAAAAAACTGAACAGGACGTACACCTTGTCCCTGTCGGGGCGCAGTGTATAAGATATCTACCGCATTGGTGTTAGTAGGGTTTCTTCGTATAGAAAATTGTGCATAGGTTTGAAAAGTTGTTAGAATCAATATGATTGGTAATAGTTTTTTCACAATGAACGATTATTTGATATTGAGAAATTGAGTTACTTGTGCTAATACATTCAAAAAAGAACGAGTAGCCATTAATAGAGAGAATGTCACTTTTCTGTACAATGCCATTCATATTATAGTTTCAATTAGAATGAACAGCAGATACTGACGCAGAACCATAAGCGGTCAATATAAAAAGCATACGATTTACATAAGCGTTGTTTGGCCCTCTTGCCAATGGGAAAAACAATTAAACTTTTCTTTTCATTGTTAACGTTTAGATTTTAGCTGATCAAAAGGCAAGTAGTATGGAAAAAATCTCTAAGCTCAGGTCGGAATGTTTTGGAATGGGAAGTATGCCAACACTCAAGAAATGGGCAATTAAAACGCTTTATTTAAAACCAAATGGCCATTGCGTTTGCAAATCACAAAAACATGTATGCCTAACCGTTAGCACGACAAACATATAGGCTTCGAATTATTATTTTTTACGGGAACCCGTAAAGTGTTCTACAAAGCGCTGTTTAAATAAAACACTGTCCGATTACATAAAAGCAAAACCAAATCTTACTAACAGGCAAAAAAACACCCATCCCAATACGAGAATATTGCCAGCAAACGACGTTCGTTTCACGTCACTATGTTACTTTTGGGATGCGTTATAAACAGTTGGTCAATGTGAACTATGGAATCAAGGCATTATGCTTTGATATACGAGGCCGTTGTATTTGTATACTCACCGATGGGACAGGTGATCATTGGTTAGTGCAAATATAAACGAATATTTCGAATTAATGCGAATTTTTCAATTTTTTTTGATGAAAAAACGTTTAAGTCAAAATTTAAAGTTTTTAAGAGAGAAAAGGGGATTCAGGAAAAATAAAATGGCCGAAGAACTTGGCATTCCTCCGAGTACGTGGCAGGGTTATGAAGATGGCTCTAGCAATCCGACAGTAAGAAATATGGCAATTATGATCGCATACTTCAACATGACAGAGCATGATTTGGAGTATAAGAATTTGTCAGAAAAAAATGTACTTGAAGAAGAAACAGCGCCCTATGATACTACCAAAGCACTCAAAGCCGAAAATAAGGCCCTGAAAAACGAAGTCAAGCTGCTAACTGATAACGTCGACACTTTCAAAAATTTGGTAGAATCTAAGAACAAGGAAATTGAATCTAAAGGCCTTGAAATTTTGTCTTTGAAGAATGAATTGAATGAACTGAAAAGTAAAATGCTTACATAAAAAAGCGAACCACTTTGTAAAGTAGTCCGCTCGAGATAAAAAAGATCATTTGATTATCTATTCCGGAAATGAAATATCAGCCACTGTTTTCTTCTCCAATATTTTTAAAGTAGCATCTCTTACCTGCACCATTGCCATATTTAAACCACACTTTTTTTCGTCACAGTTTTTGCAGCGCTCATAAAAATTAAGGCTTACGCAAGGCAGTAAAGAGATCGGCCCATCAAGCAATCGCATTACCTGTGCAAGATTTACCTTTTTGGGTTCAATTGCAAAAAAGTAGCCTCCACCCTTTCCCTTTTTACTGTCCAGAATTCCTGCTTTTCTTAATTCAAGGAGAATATTTTCCAAAAACTTCAACGGAATTTTCTTTTTCTTGGATACTTCTGCGATAAGCACCGGGCCTTCATGCTCATGCTGAGCCAGGTACATTAAAGCTTTGAACGCATATTGAGTTTTCTTTGAAAGCATCGGAAGTTATGAGTTTTGAGTTACTTATTTTGAGTTGATAGTTCTTGGTTGTTAATTGTTAGAAATGAATAATAACGACTATTCGAAAATAAAGTCTAACAACAAACAACTATCAGCTAACAACTTTTTACAGTCCTAACACTTCTTTCATACTAAAGATACCTTTTTTGTCTTTAACAAACTCGGCAGCCAAAACAGCGCCAGTTGCAAAGCCGGTTCTGTTATGTGCAGTATGGATAATTTCGATATCGTCGATTGCAGATGTGTACAAAGCAATGTGCGTACCCGGAGCCGGATCTACCCTTTCACTCAGGATTACAAGATCACTTGTATTGTCGCTTTCTTCGTTCACCCATTTTGTTTTGCGGGAAACTCTTTCCAGAATCTGCTCAGCCAGTGAAACCGCTGTTCCGCTTGGTGAATCTTTTTTCTCTGTGTGATGTATCTCTTCCAAACGCACATCGTATTCGGCGTGAGGAGCCATCAACTCTGCCAGTCTCTTGTTTATTTCGAAAAATATATTCACGCCTACACTGTAATTGCTGGCGTATACTAGCCCACGGTTGTTTTCGTCGGTATATTTTCTAACGGTATCCCATTTATCCAGCCAGCCGGTAGAGCCGCATACAGTAGGAACGTTCCATTCCAGAAGCTTCATCACATTGTTGTAAGCACTGTGCGGGCTTGTGAACTCAATGGCAACGTCGGCCTTCGCGAGATTTTCTTTGGTAAACTCATGTTGGTTATCAATATCAAGCTTTAAAACTATTTCGTGCCCTCTTTTTAAAGCGATTTCTTCGATGGCCTTACCCATTTTGCCATAACCAACTAAAGCAATTTTCATCTGTATATTTTTTCGGTGAGAAAGAATCAAATTCGGTTTCAAGTCGCCGGCCCAAGACACAAGTTGTTGAACCCGTTTTTATGGTAACCCGCGTAATGCTGTTTTCCCTTTGTGTATATCAAACACCAGGCTCACACCAAATGTTTGTCCGCCAACCTGCGGAGCAATGTTCGGCTTAATTTTCATGCTTAAATCATCGGTCACATCAAAGTGCTTCAGGTGAGCATCCACGGTAGCGTCCACCACATTTAATCCCCAAAACAAAATGAACACCAATGCTGCGTAGTCGACATACTGGCGAAATTGATTCCGAACGTTGCGCAATGAGTTGATGTCTCCATTGTCAACAAACGGTTTCAGATATGGCGCAATATCATCGTAATTGGTTCCTGCACTGTCTGACGGCGTCAAATATTTAATAGCATAGTTGGCCGCACGCACCGTTTTCATATTGTCAATAAAAACGTAGGTGGTAATACCAAGTGCCCCGTAAACAATGGGAAGTTTCCAATAGCTGCGATTGTAGATTTGTCCCCAGCCCGGTAATATTGCGGAACGGGTTGAGGCAACTTTAGGATCGTGTTTTCTCATTTTGCCATGTATCATGGCAGAATCGCCATACAAAGAAGCGGGCTTCTTTTTGGCTATGATCGTATCATGCGTAACCTTCAGGCTGTCCTGTTGGCAAAATGCAACAGAACTCACACCTCCAAAAAACAGAAGAAAAAATAAAAAACGGTAAAACTTCATTTTTTTTAGTTAGCTGACACGCCTAGTTGTTCCAATATTTTGTTGAACTCCTGTAAAGAATAATATTCCAGCGTAATACTGCCATTGCCTTTTTTGCTGTGATTTAGTTTTACACGGGTGCCAAAATGAGACGCTAAATTATCCTCAATTTTCTTATATGTAGGTGGTAATGTTGATTTTGAAGCAACTTTAACAGGTGTCGCACTTCCGTCTTTGTAGGCGCTGCGAACCAGTTCTTCGGTTTGCCTTACAGAAAGACCTTTGCTTTTTATTTCTCCAAAAATATAGAGTTGTTTATCTACCGCATCTATGTTGATCAAAGCTCTCGCGTGCCCCATGCTTATTTCACCGTTACGAACAGCTACCTGTACGTCTGGTGGCAATTTTAAAAGGCGGATATAGTTGGAAACGGTACTTCTTTCTTTGCCCATGCGCTCTGCCACTTCTTCCTGCGTATGGCTAAGCTCCTCCATCATACGTTTGTAGCTGAGGCCAATTTCTATGGCGTTGAGATCTTCACGCTGCAGGTTTTCCAGCAAAGCCAATTCCAGCAATTGCTGGTCATTTGCCTGGCGAATGTATGCGGGCATATCTTTCAAGCCTGCAATTTTCGAAGCACGGAAACGGCGTTCACCAGAAATCAACCTGTACTTTCCTGTTGGTAATTTAGAAACAGTAATCGGCTGTATGATGTCGTGAATTTTGATGGAAGCCGCCAATTCATTCAGCGCTTTTTCATCAAAATCGTGACGAGGCTGCTTTGGATTTGTTTCGATCTGCTCTATTGGAATGCGTAGGATTCCTGTTGCTGCTTCTACCACATTATTCTTCAAGTGCGTGCCTGTAGCTGTTTTCAGGTCAGCGTCAATACCCTGCAGCAAAGAGCGGATGCCTTTGCCTAATAATTCTTTATTACCTTTTGGATTGCTCCCTGGTTGTTTTTTCTGGTCACTCATTGTGAAAATCTTGATCCGGGAAACCCGGAATTTTATTAAGTCAAAAGGAAAAATTCAAAAGCTTTAAACACAATCTGTCAAATCCTAAACTGCCGATCTTTCAAACTTTTTATTTTTGACTTTTCCCTTTTTAATTTCTATTACTCCTCGTCGTCGTTTGCCTCAATGATCCTTTCTTCCTGGGATATTTTGGTCATGTTGTTTTTCTGCAAAATTTCTTTAGCAAGGTTCAGGTAGTTAACCGATCCTTTGCTGAAGGCATCATACAAAATAGAAGGCTTGCCCACACTTGGAGCTTCGCTTAATTTGGAATTACGGTGAATGATCGTGCTGAAAACAAGATCATCAAAGTGACGGCGCACTTCGCTTACCACCTGGTTGCACAAACGCAAACGGCCATCGTACATGGTCATCAATATACCCTCGATCTGCAATTCCGGATTTAAGCGGTTTTGCACGATCTTGATCGTATTTAATAATTTACCCAAACCCTCAAGGGCGAAAAACTCCGTCTGTACAGGAACGGCCACAGAGTCTGCAGCTGTCAAAGCATTTACTGTAATAAGACCGAGAGACGGAGAACAGTCGATAATGATGAAATCGTAGTCAGATTTTATAGGCTCCAATATGGCTTTCAGCACACTCTCCCTGTTCGGATAGTTAATCATCTCAATTTCAGCACCCACAAGGTCAATGTGAGAAGGGATCACATCCAAATTAGGGATCTCGGTTTTCAGGATCACGTCTCGTGCAGGCGTTTCGTTGACCATGCAATCGTAGAGCCCCTGCGTAATATTATGCAGGTCGAATCCAACGCCGGTGGTACTATTAGCCTGCGGATCTGCATCCACCAGCAAAGTTTTGAATTCAAGCACCGCAAAACTTGCTGCAAGGTTAATAGCAGTGGTTGTTTTTCCCACCCCACCTTTTTGATTCGCTACACCAATTATTCTTGCCATATTTACTTATTACTTAATTGCTTTTTCTGAGCCAGATAATTTTCCGATACTGAGCCAGATAATTATCTGGCTCTACGTGCGTTCCCGCGTTCCGGGTCGCAAATGTAAAATATTATATTCCTTCCGCAATTTGAAATTAAAATTTGAAATAAAAAATTTGCGTAAGGATTTATGAAACAGTGTGTTGCATGTAGAAACAAGGCACTGCCTTGTCTTTTGGATTGGAAGACAAGGCAGTGCCTTGTCTTTACCGGCGTTACAAATCGATCGTTTCGCCAATACCGGGCAACATCAATGTTTTTCCGGCTTCTTTAAATATCTGCAAAGTTTTTTCCCTGTCTATTTTGATAAATCCGAAGGTATCATAGTGCATGCCTATCACTTGATCACATTTTATCATATTTGAAGCTTCCACAGCATCAGCGGCATCCATAGTAAAGTTGTCCCCAATAGGCAACAATGCAAATTTTAATTTTCCCCAGCGTGGAACGAGCTGCATATCAAGCGTTAAGGCTGTATCGCCGGCATAGTAAAAGTCACCTTCTTCGCTGGTGATGACAAAACCAAGAGGGTTTCCACCGTAAGAACCGTCAGGAAGGCCGCTTGAATGGTGGGCAACTACACACTTCACCGTAAACTCGCCGAAATTCCATTTGCCCCCGGTATTCATAGGATGGGTATTTTCTACACCTTGCTTGTTTAGCCATTCATGAATTTCATAGGCTGCAATAACTTTCGCTCCTGTCCTTTTGGCAATACCAACAGTATCCGCAATGTGGTCGGCGTGGCCGTGAGATTGCAAAATGTAATCAGCCTTTATATTATTTACATCTATTTTTTTCGCCAGTTCATTGTGCGTAATAAATGGATCGAACAAAAGATGTTTTCCTTTAATCACAACCGAAAAGCAACTGTGTCCGTAATATGTTATTTGCATAATTCTATGTTTATTAGGCTGCGGTTTCGCAGGCTGACAAAAATAGGCAATATAGCGCAGGTGAATTGAAAATTGAAAGTTGAAAATTGAAAATTGAATGAGGCAGAACTTTATGAACAATATTCGACGCTCGGCATTTTCAACTTTCAATTTTCAATTTTCAACTATTACCTACCTTTATCGCCAACAATTAAACTTTCCATTTCTACATGTATACCATTATATCCGGTACCAACAGAGCGGATAGTAACACCATAAAGATTGCACGCCAATACGAATATTTCCTACGGCAAAAAGGGATTGAACCTAACTTTTTATCGCTCGAAAATATGGACGTGAATCATAGAAATCCGGCCATGATCCAATTGGAGAAAACTATTCTGATCCCTACAAAGAAGTTTATTTTCATTGCACCTGAATACAACGGCAGCATTCCGGGCGTTTTAAAATCGCTCATCGATATTTCTGATATTAAAAATGTATGGTGGGGCAAAAAAGCACTGCTCGCGGGCGTGTCTACAGGCCGCGCCGGCAACCTGCGTGGCATGGAGCATTTTACAGGCATTTTGCACTATGTAAAAGTGATTGTTCATCCTAACAAACTGCCCATTTCTATCGTTGACAGATTATTGGACGCGGAAGGCAAAATTACCGATGCAGCAACAGTGAAGGTTATTAACCAGCAGTTGGATGAGTTTATAGAATTCTAGGATAATTCAAAATCAGAAGTAAAAACTCGAAAGGGCTGCTTGCAATTTTTGAATTTTTACTCCTGATTTTTTACTTTTTACTGGGTTTCAGTTTGGGCGAATGCGATTAGCCCTACAATTTTTGCCTTCTTAAAATATAATTCGATCTCGATCGTCTATCGATTAATTGAAAAGTAAAAATTCAAAAGGTTTGCTGAAGATTTTGGATTTTTACTTTTACCTTTTTACTTATAAATCATCACTATGCGCAATTCCGGCTTTGCCTGGATACTTTTGGCAATTATAGTTGTTATCGACATTTATGTTTTTCAGGCTTTAAAAACGGTTACCCAAAACTCCGCCGGCCGCACGCGGATCATTTTGTTTTCCATTTACTGGTTGTTATCTGCCTGCACATTTTTCTTTATTTTATTGATGCCTTACCTGAATACGGAAAACTGGCCCAAAACATTGCGCAGCTATACCTTTGCAATATTGATCGGCTTGTTTTTCTCCAAAGTGGTTGGCTCTATATTTTTCCTTATTGATGATGTAAGAAGATTGGTGATGTGGAGCATTGGAAAATTATTCAGCAACCCTTCTGTCGCTATCACTACTGGCGACGAAGGAATTACACGTTCTGTATTTATAAGTTGGCTGGGACTGGCTGCCAGCGGCACTTTGTTTGGTTCTTTGATTTACGGTTTCCGCAACAAGTATCACTATCATGTAAACAGGATCAAACTTTCGTACGCGAATTTACCGGCGTCATTTAAAGGTTTGAAAATTGTACAGATCAGCGATATCCACTCCGGAAGCTTTAATGATAAAGCAGCCGTGACCAGAGGAGTTGAAAAAGTCCTGAACGAAAAGCCGGACCTCATTTTGTTTACAGGTGACTTGGTAAATGACCGTGCCACTGAAATGAAAAACTACATGGACGTTTTTGGCAGGTTAAAAGCTCCGATGGGTGTATTCTCTACACTTGGCAATCATGATTATGGCGATTATGTGGCATGGGACAGTCCGGAAGCAAAAAGGCAAAATCTCGACAACCTGAAAGTGGTTCATGCCAACCTCGGCTGGCGCTTGCTCATGAATGAACACGTTGCTCTTGAGAGAGGTGGTGAGCAAATTGCTTTAATTGGTATCGAAAACTGGAGTGCAAAAGGACGTTTTCCTAAATATGGGAAAATGGCGGAGGCATATGCAGGAACGGAAAAATATCCTTTCAAAATTTTGATGAGCCACGACCCGAGCCATTGGGATGCTGAAGTAATTCCTAAATACAGTGACGTCGATCTTATGCTGAGTGGACACACGCACGGTATGCAGTTTGGAGTGGACCTTCCCAGTTTCAAATGGAGCCCTGTGCAGTATATGTACAAACAATGGGCAGGATTGTATGAAACAGAAAAGCAGAAGTTATATGTGAACAGAGGCTATGGATTTATCGGGTATCCGGGTCGTGTAGGTATATTGCCGGAGATCACCGTGATCGAATTCGTGTAGTGAGCACGCAGATGACACTGATTTTATTGTGTATTCTTTATAAAACAAAAACAAGTAAATTTGAGAAATAAGAAAATAGGATGACTTACACAGAGAAACATATTGTTGAAACGTATTCTGGCCTTTTTGAAGGACTGAGTTCTATTAGTAAAATAGAGCTCATAGAAAGCTTGACAAAATCTCTTAAAATAGAAGAAAAGTCGAAAGACAATAAATTCTATAAATCTTTTGGTGCGTTCTCGTCTGAGAAATCGGCAGAGGCGATCATTAAAGACATCAAGTCAAGCAGAAAATTTAGAAAAAAAGACTTTAAGTTGTAATGCAATATTTACTTGATACCAACATCTGTGTTTTCTTTTTGCGCGGGAAGTTAAATTTGGACGAGATTATAAAAGATAAAGGCAGGGAAAATTGTTTTATATCCGAAATTACTGTGTTAGAGTTACGTTACGGCGCAGAGAATAGTGACAATCCTTCTAAATCTCACAAAGCCGTTGAGTCATTTGTAAACGGCCTCTCAATAATTCCAATTTACAGTTGTATAAAGCGATATGCAAAAGAAAAAGTTCGACTGAGAAAAATTGGCAAATCTATGCACGACGAATTCGATTTGCTTATTGGAGTTTCTGCTATTGAAAATAAACTCACATTGGTTACTGACAACTTAAAAGACTTTGAAAGATTAGATGGCATTAAAATTGAAAATTGGTTCAAACGCTAATGCATTTAAATTTTAATGGCGTTTATAAACAAAACAGCAAGACTTTTAAGCCTTGCTGTTTTTATTCTATAAACGAACTAATCCGTGTAAATCCGTTTAATCCGTGTCATCCGTGTGCCAATTAGTTCTTCAAAACGAGATACTGATATGGTTGCAGTGATATTGTACTTGAGACAGGCACAGCCGAGCCATCAAATGCATTTTTCCAATTTGAATTATTCAATGCAGATGGAACGCTGTAGTCAATCGCTTTGTTGCGGAAATTCGCAAGCACCAACACTTTCTCGCCACCACTCTCTTTTGTAAACACACAAACATCGTCGCTGCTGTAAGAGGTTAATGTTCCTGTTTTTAACGCATTGCTAGCGTTTCTAAAAGCAATAATGTTTTTATAAGCTGCTTTTATTTCCGGATTGATAGTCCAGTCGATGTTGGTCGTGTTATTGAAATACGAAAGCTTTACAGGACAACCAACTTCCTGACCGTTGTAAATCATTGGCACGCCTTTCATGTAAGCCGCAATGGTAAACAATGCCAGCGATCCGTTTTTACCCCCGAAAAGATCGATTGGAGAACCATCTGCAGCATCTACATCATGATTGGAAAGATATCTTACCACTTGCGTGGCAGTTGTTGAATTGGTGTATTCTGCAACGTTCAAACTGTCGATCAGTTTGGCGGATTGTCCGGCTGCGAAAACTCTATCTTTCATGGTATAGTAAAAACCCATTCCATACTTTAATTGAAAGCCCGCGTTGAACTGGTCTTTGCGCGTTCCTTCCGCATACATCAGCAATTGATGTGTGGAAATATTGCGCAAAGTATCGATTGCCTGTTGCCAGAAATCATAAGGCACAAAGTCTGCTGCGTCGCATCTGAAGCCATCTACGTTAGCCGTGTACACCCAATATTTCATGGCTTTGATCATTGCCTTGCGCATGTCGCTATTATCAAAGTTAAGCTGTGCAACATCGTTCCAGCCAGTGTTTGGAGGGCTGATGATATTTCCCGAAGCATCCTGCTTGTACCATGATTTGTTTGATATCCAGCTATTGTCCCACGAAGTATGATTAGCCACCCAATCCATGATTACCGCCATTCCTTTTGTATGGGCATCAGCAACCAGAGAACGCAAATCGTCGAGCGTACCGAACTCCGTTGCAACAGATTTATAATCTTTCACACAGTAAGGAGAATTAACTGATTTTACTGCACCTACAGGATATACAGGCATCAAGTAAACTACATTTACACCAAGTGCTTTGATGGAATCAAGTCTTGCCTGAACAGCTTTTAACGTTCCTTCTTTGCTGAATGCACGCATATTTACCTGGTACATCACAACGTCACTTGCTTGTGGCACACTTGTATAAGGTGTTCCATATTGCGCAGGATCGGCTTCCACCACCACTGGTGGGTCAACAGGTGGATCGGGTTGCGGATTACCAGACGATTTACTGCAGGACAAAAAGCTTGCTATCAAAAGACACAACATGTTATAGAACATGATTCTTACAATTTTAAAAGACACATCTCTCATTTTAATATTAACGTGTCGCTCTGGGGAGCAGGTTAACAATACTCAAAAAAACCAGACCTGTCAGGTTTTAAAAACCCGACAGGTCTATTGCCTAGTTCTTCTTCAACGTGTAGGTGTAATTTCCTGGCACATGCAAGTCAAGTGTAATGGTATAGTTACCATCAGATGAAACGCTTAAGTTGTCTGTGTTAGGATTGTACACAATGGTATTATCAGAATAAACCAGTTTGCCTTGTTTGTTAAGTCCGAAGTCAATGGACCAACCATCATTCGCTCTAAACTTAAATGAACCGGTTGTTTTCATATCCAAGGTTGCAGACCACGTTTGTGAAACAGGATCGTAGGTCATATCAGTATCGGTGTTCCAATCGCCTCCTACTCTTGCATCACCAATGATTCCCCAATCTGTTTTAATGGCTTTCCATGTCATGTCTTTCAGATTTGCGATCAGCTCGTAATAGCCGCCTGTTGGGACAGACAATCCTCCTGCCAAACCATCAGTAGTCAATTTACCACCACCGGCATCGCCATAGTTCACATGGTCCCAGTCTGGCGCATTGGTATATTTAAAACCGTGACCGCCGCCTGGCATATATACATACCCTTCGAATACATAACCAAGATCTGAAGAGAATGGCACGATGCGTGGCGCCGTTCCCGGGCTCCACTGATTGGGTGTTTGATAATCACCGGGCACATACAGAAAAAGTGCATATGGATTAACGTTGAGCACAACTGTGTTTGTATATGCAGGAGTAATGTTGGAAGCCGCACCATTGTATTGTGGTGAAACGGCTTTTACTCTTACTACCATTTGGCTGCTGCTTCCCGGAGGCAACCCAAGTGAATTTGCCATAGAGTTAAGATCAACGCCAAGGTATGACATCTCCAACCCAGCCACATCAACGGTTTTAGCATTCTTCCATCCTGTAGCGGTATCACCGGGAACATCAAATTGCAGTGTGTAAGTGATCGTTCCTTTAAAACCAAAATCTGTTTTTGGCCAGGCAAATGTTACAACTTCTGTTGAGTCGTTTTGAGATGACAACACAAAGTTTGTTTGCGAAGCCGTCAATGCATTCGCCGGAAACGAAGCGTCGCTGTAGGTTAATTTTGTTTCATCTTTTTTACACGATGCTAAAACGCCAACCACAAGCAAGGTGCAAAAGAATTTATTGAACATTGTATTCATAAAATGTCTTTAATAATTTTAGTAACCTGAGTTTTGATGAAGATTGGTGTTTGCAATGATCTCTGCAGCAGGGATCGGGAAAACCGCATATTTACTGTCAACCGATTTACCTTCTGCTACGCCGCCTTTCCATGGCCATACATAATCGCCACCGGTAAATTTGCCGTAACGGATCAAATCTGTTCTTCTGAAACCTTCCCAATACAACTCTCGGCCTCTTTCATCCAAAATGTCATCGAGAGTGTAAGAAGCCTTATTGCCACTTGTGTTGCCATAAGCACGTTCGCGCAATTTGTTGATGTATGTATTTGCTGTCGCATCATCGCCACCAGCGCCTCCACGTTTCACGGCTTCAGCGTAAACGAGATACATTTCAGCCATGCGTAACAAAGGAAAATCAGTATTGCACAACACACCATTTGGAGAATAAGGTGTTTGACCCGTTGATGTTAAATTGCTGAATTTAAACACACTCAAGCCTTGTGTAAAATCAAGCACGTCGTTCACGTCTGCTTGTGCACCTGCGAAGATTGCGCGTTTATCACCACTTTGGTTATTGAACAATGCAGGCAGATTCTTTGTACTTCTGTTACCTAACCAACCACCACTTGGTATGCCGTAGTTTGCTTTGTCATCACCAGAGTTACCATGTGCAGAACAGATCAGGAACGTAGTACCGCCGTAGTTTTGAGCACTTGTTGCATCGTAGTCAATTGATAAAATTACTTCAGGATTGTTTTGATCATTGTCGCTCAGGAACAAATTTTTGTAAGGCGTTTTCAATGAAAAACTTTTATCTCCTATCACCTTTGATGCATACGTTACAGCATCTGTGTATTTGCCACTTCCTTTTCCTAAATAAGTTTCAGCGTTCAGGTACATGCGTGCGAGCAATGCCCATGCAGCGGCTTTCGTCACACGATTGTAAGCAACGGCATGTGGAGCAGGCAATGTTGCATCAATATCTTTCAACTCAGATTCGATGTAAGCAAACAAATCTTTCGCTTGTATCTGCGGAGGCACCGAACCAATCTGATCTTTCTCTGTTGCGAACGGAGGATTTTTGAAAAGATCCATCAACACCCAATACTGATATGCTCTAAGAAAACGGGCTTCTGCGCGATATTGTTTAACACTGTCTGCAGACTGGCCGGTTATGCCGCGGCTCGCCAATTTTTCATCAGCAGATTCTCTGATAAATTCGTTGCACACTGCTACCTGGAACAAACTTCTTGCATACAGGAAACGAATCAAATCGTTGCTGGATGTCCAGGTGATGTTATGAAAGCTTTGCAAATTCGCATCGTTCCATGCGCAGATGGCTTCATCTGTTGTAAGCTCCTGCATGTTCCAATAGGCTCTTACAAAATCAGCAGTTCCGGGATCTGAAAGGCCGGACACGTTTACGTCTGACAAACCTGAGCCCTGACTGCTGGTTAATGCATAGCTGCCATAAACTTTTGCCAGTACGGACTTGTAGCCGCTTACGGTGGAGTATTGTAAGTTGGATGTAGTTGAATTCGGTGGCTGCAGGTTCATATCTTTTGAACAGGACGCAAAGCAGGCAACCACTGCAACTCCTGTGAATATGTTGGAAAATATATTGTTCATTTCTTTTTCGTTTAATGATTAGCAAAAATTAAAACTGCAGATTAATGCCCAAAATGTAAGTGCGTGGACGTGGATATAAGTTGTTGTCATATCCTCCGGAAATCTCCGGATCGAGGCCAGTGTATTTTGTTACTGTAAATACATTCTGGCAGTTTGCACGTACAGTCATGTTCATGCGGTTGTTAAACACTCTGCCGATCTTATAGCTAACACCGAGGTTATCCATTTTAAGGAAAGAAGCATTCTGAACGTAATAGTCTGAGTGCGTCTGACCATCCACGAATCCTGTGTATAAAACATCTGTGGTGCTGTTGCCAAGATATCCAAGCGGATTGATGATGTTTTTCTCAAGACCCAAACCTGCTGCTACATTGTTGTACATGTAGTTGCCAATGTTCGCACGCAATGTTGTGCTCAAGGTCCATTTATGATAGTTGAAGTTTGTAGTGAAGCCCATGATCCATTTAGGGAATGGCGTTTTGTAGCGATAGTAATCGCTTTGATTGATCACGTTGTCACCATTTTTGTCTTCATATACACCTTCAACAGGCTTACCACTTTTGCTGTAAAGCTGTCTCCATACGTAGAATGCGCCAGGGCTGTAACCAACAGAATTTATTTGCACACCATTACCATAAAGATTTCCTGCGAAGCTTGAATCTGCCGAAGCAGTAAGGTTAGTGATCTTGATATCATTGTAAGCAACGTTGAAATTTACATCCCAGCTAAAATCTTTTGTTTTTACAGGAGTCGCACCAATAGTAAGTTCCACGCCTTTGTTCTCTACGTTTCCTACGTTAGTAAGCAATTCGCTTCCAAAGTTGGAACCTGCTGGAACAGGAATTGTATTCAACAGATCCTTTGTTTTCTTAAAATAGAAATCTAAACTACCGGTAATTCTGTTGTTCAAGAAACCATAGTCCAGGCCTGCATCGTAGCTTGCTGTTTGCTCCCAGCGAATGTTAGGATCAACAGCTGTTGGTGTAGCCATGTTGATATACGTACCATCCAGTTTTACCATTGAGTTGTTATCACTGCTTCCAAATACAAGCTGATAAGGATAATTATTGATACCGTCCTGGTTACCGGTGATACCATAACTTAAACGAAGATTCAGGTCTGACAATGTTTTCGAGTCCTTCAGAAAATCTTCCTGTGCCATGCGCCATGTGAAGGCTGCTGAAGGGAAAATACCCCATCTGTTTGCCTTTGCAAATTTTGAAGAACCGTCTGTTCTCAAAGAGGCAGCAAGAATATACTTTGTATTGTAAGTGTAGATCAACCTTCCGTAATAAGAAAGAATGGTGTTCTCAGGTTTTGCAAAAGGATATTGCGGTTGCGTGCCCGGAATAATATTGCCATTTGCTCTTACGCTTGGGTAGTTATAGTTGGTAGAAATATTATTGTAGTAACCATAACCAGCCGTAGCATTGATGGTACTTTTGATCGATGCGAGATCTTTTGTGTAGTTGAAGTAAAACTCCAACACCTTGTTGCTGATCTTGTTTTTGTACTGGTTGTTCTGGCCGCTGTCAAGATAGTTCTGGGCAGCATAAGCAGGCACTTTCACAGTTCCTTTTCCTTCACCCACATCATAACCAAGGTTTAGGTTGGCATGTAATTCAGGAAGAAAGTGAAATGAATAGTCAAATTGCGCATTACCAAAACTTCTTTGCACATTGCTATTGTTGTTATACAACTCCAGCAATGAAACAGGGTTACGTGTTGCCAGTTTGTTAAGCGATGTTACACCCTGGTCAGTTGTTTCCCATTCCCAGTAATTACCATATTTGTTGTTGGTATTAACAGCTTGAGTTGGGTCAAACTGTACTGCCGAGGCTATTGCTGCGTTGTTGGCAAATCTTGTTTTGCTCACTGCGCCTTTCAGGTTCAAATCAATTTTTAAATGATTGTCAAACAGGCGTGGGCTGAGGCTGATAGCCGCTGTTCCGCGTTCAAGTTTATCGGTTTTCAAAATACCTTGCTGGTTCAAATAACCTGCGGATACACGAACCGGCAATGCTTTAGAACCACCTACTACACTGATGTTATTATCTGTTCCGATAGCAGTTTGGTAAATTTCTTTTTGCCAGTTAGTATTTGCTTTACCCATTAAAGCCTTTTGCGGGGCGGTTCCCAAGGAATCAACATAGCCGCGAAATTGTGCCGCAGACAATACGTCTACATACTTGCTGATCGTTCCTGCAGAAACCTGTGAGGTAAAATTGTAAGTTGGTTTACCTGCTCTTCCTTTTTTAGTGGTAACGATGATTACACCGTTTGATGCACGTGAACCGTAGATAGCTGTTGAAGCTGCATCTTTCAATACAGTAAAGCTTTCGATATCATTTGGGTTCACTAAACTCAAAGGATTTGATGTACCGTAAATATTGGTATTGCTCAAAGGCAATCCATCGATTACCAGCAATGGGTCGTTGCTTGCATTCAATGAAGCGCCGCCACGAATACGTATTTGCACCGCCGAGCCCGGCGCACCACCAGCCGTTGTGATCGATACACCAGCCACTTTACCGGCAATCAGTTGCTCTGGCGTTACAATCACCCCCGTTTGAAAATCTTTTGAGGTAACGGTGCTGATCGCGCCTGTCAGTTCTTTTTTCTTTTGTGTACCATAACCAATTACCACCACATCGGTTAATGCAGTGCCTAATGATTTCATGGTGATATTCATTGCGCTGCCGGCCTTGATTTCCTGGTTTTCATAACCAATGGAAGACAGCACCAACGTTGCATTGTCGGGCACTGTAAGAGAGAACGAACCGTTCATATCGGTTTGTGTTCCCCCTTGTGCATTTTTCACTTTTACAGATACGGAGGGAACCGGTTCTCCTTTTTCGTTCTTAATGGTTCCTTTTACAGTCGTTTGTGCAAGCGCTACTATTTGTACACAACAAATAATAACTGCTAAGATCACCGGCTTTAGTGAGTGCAATACTCTCCTTCTTCCGGTGCGCATCGTTTTGGCGTTTGTTACATGCATATATGACAAGATTAAAAATTGTTTTAGACTCTGATATTTACCACTAAGGCACTTAGTTTCACTAAGAAATATTTCTTTTTTAACGTATACTTATTTCACCATTAAGGCACCAGTCACCAAAAGCTTCACTAAGAAAGTGGGCCAACACTAAAACTTAGTGTTCCTTAGTGCCCTTAGTGCCTTAGTGGTGAAACGTAGGCCCAGCCTATATTTGGTGTCACATTGTAATCTTCATTTCCCCGCTATCATTCTTGAACACTGTCATCTTCACCTTACATCCATCTGCACTTGAAAACGTTCCCTGCGGATCGAATTTTGAAATGGCAGATAAGAACGAAATGCTTCCATCCTGCAATGAGTAATTTGTTCCGTTCACTTTAATATTTCCCAGGCCATCAAAACCATGCAATATCAATGCAATGTTTTTAAATGAAGAAGCGGCTTTACCTTCAGCCTTGTTCATCACAATTGTGTTCGTTGCAGGATCATAACTGATTGTGCGTTTGTAAAAACTACCTGCTTCATAATCATAAGTTGTTCCATCGTCTTCATAATACACGAAAGTGTTGGGCACAGATCCTTTGTAAACATGAATGTTCAGCGTGTCGGTTGGTTTTTCTACTGTTGATTGTATTAAAGATTGCATCGGAATGATGCTGCTCTCTTTTACATACACAGGCAATTTCTGCATTGAGAGTTCTTCAATTTTTTCTTTGCCACCATTCTCTTCTGCATCGTTGTAGAGGTTGTACCATTTGCCTTGCGGGAAATAAATTTTCATAAAATCTTTTCCGCTTTCTACCGGCGCTACAAGAAATGATTTACCAAACGTGAACTGGTTTTGAAAAACAGGCTCATAAATTTTTGAATCGTGCGTGTAGTCGATCGCGAGCGAACGCACCACCGGCAAACCATCTTGCGTAGCCTCATAAAAAGTTGAATAGAGATAAGGCAACAACTTGTAGCGAAGGCTTATGTAGTTTCGCGAAATTTCCAACACTTCCTCGCCAAATGCCCATGGCTCTGATGATTTTGTATTCAACTGTGTATGATTTCTGAAATATGGAATGAAGGCTCCAAGCTGCATCCAGCGTGTGTACAAACCCACAGAAGGGTTGCCTGTAAACCCACCAATGTCCATGCCTGTGAATGGCACACCGCTTAAACCTAAACTGTTCAGCAAACGAACGCCTGCCAGCATGTGATCATCTTCTGCTCTGTTGTCGCCCGTCCAGATGGCAGTGTAGCGTTGCAATCCAGCATAACCAGCTCTTGTTAAAATGAAGGGACGTTTGTTTAAAATCGCTCTTGCTCCTTCATAACTTGATCTAGCCATTTGCAATGCATATACGTTGTGTGCCTGCAAATGTGTAGTTGGATGATTGTCGTAATTGAACAACACATTGTTTGGCATTTTTTGCCCCCAGGTGGAAATTTCGTTCATGTCGTTCCAAATGCCGGAAACGCCCGTATTTGTTAAGTATTTCAATTCACCTTTCCACCAGTTGCGACCTTTCTCGTTTGTAAAATCCGGGAAGTGGCACCAGCCCGGCCAAACCTGTCCGGTGTAATTTTGTCCATCAGCATATTTAATGAACACATCGTTTTTCAATCCGCTTTCATATGCTTCATAGCCTTTCTCTACTTTAATGCCCGGATCTACAATCACCGTGGTTTTGAAACCCACCGATTGCAATTTATCGTTCATTGCTTTGGGGTCAGCAAAACGTTCTTTGTTCCATGTAAATAGCTTGTAGTTTTCCATGTAATGAATGTCAAGCGTAATGCCGTCCGCTGGTATTTTCTTTTCACGTAAGGTTTGTGCAATTCTTAAAACCTCAGTATCGGGATAATAGCTATATCTGTTTTGCTGATATCCAAGACTCCACAACGGCGGCAACTGCATGCGGCCAGTAAGCGAAGTGTAGGATGAAATAATATCCGCTACGTTTTTATTATAAATAAAATAGTAGTTGAGTTCGCCGCCTTTTGCACTGAAAGATGAAAACCGATCATTGCTCGCGCCGAAATTGAAATCAGTTTCATAGGTATTATCGAGGAAAATACCATAATTCAACCCGTGATGAATACCAATGTAAAACGGAATGGTTGAGTACAACGGGTCCTGGTTCGCCGCATAGCCGAAAAAATCTGAGTTCCAGTTGGTGTAGCCAAAACCTCTTCTGTCAAGATTGCCGGTTTTCTCGCCCAGCCCAACAAATCTTTCACCTTCCTGCATTTTCTTGTAGGCCGTCACCTCGGTACCGATCCATGAAGCAGTAAGCCCCTTTTCGTCTTCATTGATCAGCTCTCCTGCGGGGGTGTAAAACGCCACAGAAAAAGGATTTTTTCCTATAACCGCTTTTAAAGAATCGGTCGAGATTAATATTTCGTTGCTGTTTTGCGTAATGGTAGTTTTTGTTTCAACTGGTTTTGCAATGACCGCGTAAGAAAAATCGTCGGCCAGTTTCAGGTTATTCAATCTTACTCTAATGATCGACGGACTATAAACCGCCACGTTTGCTTCACCGTTTTCCAGGGTTAGTTTTACCTCCTGTCCTTTTATGGAAGCCGATTTAATTTTACCTGCCCGCATCACTGAATTCTGGGCAAAAGAGCAGATGCTGACCGCAAATGCAGACATTAAAAAAAATGTTCGTTTGTACATTACCTTCCAATAGCTCCGTGCAAATACATTACTTCCCATAAGGTCAGATAAATTACTTTTTAGATGAATGTGAAAATTGAGCGAATTGCGTTGTTGTGGAAAATGAAAAACCGGAATGGGATCCGTTCACTGTGGCCAGGTCACAGATGACCTGTTTTGTAAAATGACAGCAAAATAGTTCTGGTTCGCAGATAATTATTTTCATACAACAAGCAATTTCAAACCGGTGATAACCGAGAGCCGGTTTCTAATTCTCGATCAAAGAAAGGGCGGTTGGCAAATGGGAACAATTAATACAGGTGTTGTATAGAAAATATAGGTATTTTTTGGGCTGTTCAGAATTTCAATAATTTGATATTCAACAAATTGAACACACATTCAAAATTATTTAATATCAACGCTTTTCGGGTTAATTTTGAGCTTTAAACGGTGCTGATTGACATGATTTTCGCCTCAAACTCTTCATTTGGAACGAGGGACTTGTTCCTGATTTTTGTCTTGTAAGCGTAAATGGTGTTGACGGAGTATTGAAGTATCTGTGCAATTTTTTCGTTGTCATGAATACCCATTCTTATGAGGGCAAAAATTCTAAGGTCAGTATTGAGTAATTCGTTGTCGCGGAGAACTATTTTATCCTCGTCTTTAAACATCGAGTTGTAAACGTTCACAAAGTTTGGGAAGAGCTTCAGGAAAACTTTGTCGAAGTCTTTCAGCAAATCCTCACGCTCTTTTTTCGGATTAATATTTCCGACAATATATTTTACCTCGTCGTGTTTCTTTTCTGCAATTTTTTGTTCAAGGGATTTTTTCAGACGCTCCAGTTTGGAGAAAAAGTCGGAGTCCATATTAAAAAAGTATCCAATGTACTCCTCTTTGATCTTGTTTGCTTCTTCCAGTTTTGTGTTCGCTTCCTCCAATTTGGCGTTTATTTCCTGCTGCATGCGGTGCGCTTCAGTAATTACCTTTTGGGCCTGCTTCAATTTTTTCATTTGCTTAAGGATGATCACCACTGAGGTAGCCAGCAAAATCACAAACAGGGTTACGATGCCGGCGTATTGTAATAAAATACGGCGCTGCGTTTCTACATTATTGATCTTTTCGGCGTCAATTAGTGAAACGATGGTGCTCATTTGTACTTTTCTTTGCCTTGCTCCGTAAAAATCTGCGTTGGTCACCGCACTTTCTATAAACAGGGACGCCATCTTTACATCGCCTTTTTTATACAACAGCTGAGCAAGATTGAAAACAGCAACAGTTTCTTTGGTCGACGATTTTATGTCTGCGATGGCAGCTTTTATCAAAAGATCGATGGCCTTGTCTGGCTGACCATTCTCAAAATATATCCCGCTCAATGTGGAGGCCGTTACCGCATATTGATGAAAAGGCAGATTGGTGGCCAATAACTGCTCAAAGCTTGTAGTGCCCGCCGCGATATTGCCGGATTTATAGTTTCTCAAACCTGTGTAGTAGTTATATTCAAAAGATTCGTGGGAATAATATTGTAAAGCTGAATCGATGTAACGGTTGCCTTTGATATCGTAGTCCGGCGAATAATGAGGATCGGCGATATAACCGGCAATGTCATAATAATAACGCCCCATGAGCGTGTAGTACTCCGCTTTTATTGTTGGGCTTTTTGACTGAATGCTTACGGTATTTAAAGTATCTAAAGTTTCCTTGAACATTCCGGACGACAATAGTATAAATGCCATCTTCAATTTTGCAGCAGTGATCTTTTCCTGGTCATGCAGATCTGCAGCTAAGAACTGCAGTTTTTTAGCATATGCAAAAGCAGAATCATATTTAAATATGCGATACTGATTATACAGTTGAAGGTTGATGGCAAACCGAACTTCATTGTTGGAAGCCGTGTCCAGTTGTTTTTTTAACCCATTTATTTCTGTGACTTTGGCAGAATCATAAGTAGCGCTGGACGCAATAACAGATTTCAATTCATTCAAAAGAACCGGCGTACTATCGGCAGCATAGCAAAACCTGTTTGCCACAAACATCAAAAACACAATCGGTAGATATCTCATATTAGCAGTTCGGGTGAGTTTTCTGGTTGCTAAGAAACAACATATTTTGATATGTAACGCGACTGGCGTCGCCCGAATCTTTATCACTGAGTCACTAAGGGCACTAAGTTTCACTAAGAAATTTTAAATAAGTAACTTTAAGTAAGGTAGCGGCGTTATTCTATCGTTCTATATTAACATCAGAATTGCAAGAAGCAACTTTTGTGTGCTCTCTGGAAAATCGTCTATTAGATAACTTAGTGAAGCTTTGTGTCCTTAGTGCCTTAGTGGTAAAATAGCAATGGTATAATCTTTGCCTCAATAACACAAACAATACAACCAAATGCAAACCAAAGTGACCTATATCCTGCTGGCATGCCTACTTACCGTACTCTCCGTTACCACGCGTGCGCAGGGAGTTCAGTTTGGCATCAAAGCCGGAGCCAATATTACCAAAGTAAAAGGGCAATCCTTTAAAGACGAATTTAACTATGGTTATTCGGCAGGGCTTTTCGGCGTTATCAATTTCTCAGAAAAATGGGGTATTCAGCCTGAGCTACTCTTCAATCAATATGGCGCCAAAGTTGCCGATCAACCGAGCGACGTTTACGATCCCAACAATTTTAAGGATGTTAAGCTTAATTACCTCTCTGTACCTGTCTTGCTCAACTACAACGTTATAAAACCACTCACTCTGCAAGGCGGTTTGCAAGCGGGTATTTTGATGAACAAGAACGAGCATCTTACTCAAACCATCGAGAATGCTTTTAAAGGTGGAGATTTGAGTCTACTATTGGGCGTCCAACTTAATATTGCAACTTTCAAAGTAACCGGCAGATGGTACACTGGTTTGAACAATATCAACAATACTTCAAAGCCTGAGGACTGGAAAAATACAGGTTTCCAGGTGAGTTTGGGCTGGCGTTTTTTGTAAATAAAAATCAAAAGTAAAAAAGCAAAAAAGCTGTTTCCAGGTTTGGAAATAGCTTTTTTTTGCGAACAAAGAGGGCATGTCTTTGTTTTTGAATTTTTCCTTTTTACTTTTTACTTTGTTTCCAATTACCTGACGTTTTTACTCATTTTTCTTCGTGGCATCATAGTTGACAATTTAGGAGTGATCCAAAAATTAGTTTTTTCAAGAAAGGCGGTGTTATTTTGTCACCCTTTTCACAAAAAGTAAACAGCTAATCCGTATTTGGATCAACCCGGCTGATTATGCACCCATAACAGCTGATTATTAATGAATTAATATATAAATGAAAGGTTCGAATTTTTTATTTAAGCCAGAAGATGATATGGATTTCATGCCCATTATTCCTTTAAACGAGAATGAAGGGGATGACGGAGTGGAATTGACGATACCCGATGAAGTACCTCTTTTGCCGCTACGCAATACAGTTCTTTTCCCCGGGGTTGTTTTGCCCATTACCGTTGGAAGGGACAAAAGCATAAAAGCAGTTAATGATGCTTATAAAGCTGACAAATTAATTGGTGTTATCGCTCAAAAAGATAGTAGTGTTGAAGACCCAACGATTACCGATCTTGAAGACATTGGCACGATCGCCAAGATCGTAAAGCTGATCAAAATGCCGGATGGTGGCACCACGGTGATCATCCAGGGTAAGAAGCGCTTTAAAACTGTCGCGATTACAACTGAAGATCCTTACTTTAAGGCTACGATCGAGTTGCTGGAAGAAGAGCCTGCGCCAACGGATCAAAACTTTGAAGCTTATGTTGCCAATATCAAAGAGCTGGCTACGCAAATCATACAATTATCGCCCAACCTTCCGTCGGAAGCGGCGATCATTTTAAAAAATATTGAGAATCCGTCTTTCCTCATTCACTTTGTTTCGAGCAATATGAATACGGAGCTGGCAGAAAAACAAAAGCTGCTGGAGATTAACCATATTCATTCCCGCGCGGACCTGCTGATGCAAATCCTGCAAAAGGAACTGCAATTTGCGGAGTTGAAGAATAAAGTAACCAACAAAACCCGCAACGAGCTGGATAAGCAGCAGCGTGAATATTTTCTTCAACAACAATTGAAGAGTATCAAGGATGAACTTGGTGGTGATACCAATGAAAGGGAAGTAAAGGAAATGCAGAAAAAGGCCGAAGCAAAAAAATGGCCGGAAGCTGCAAAGGAAATGTTCAAGAAAGGCATTGAGAAGCTGGAAAGAATGCATCCCACCACGCCGGATTATTCCGTAGTGTACAACCATCTTGATCTAATGCTCGATCTTCCTTGGGAAGAATATACTGAAGACTCTTACGATCTTAAGAAGGCCAAAAAAATCTTGGACGAAGATCATTTTGGCATGGCGAAAATCAAGGAGCGCATTCTTGAATATCTTGCCGTGTTGAAATTAAAAGGCGATATGAAAAGCCCGATCTTATGTTTCGCAGGCCCTCCCGGTATTGGTAAAACTTCACTTGGTAAAAGTATTGCGAATGCGATCAACAGAAAATATGTGCGCCTGAGCCTTGGTGGTTTGCATGATGAAAGTGAAATACGCGGTCACCGCAAAACCTATATTGGTGCTATGCCTGGTCGTATTTTACAATCGATAAGAAAAATAAAATCATCCAACCCGGTGATCATCCTGGATGAGATTGATAAGATAGGAAATGATTTTCGTGGAGACCCTTCTTCTGCTTTGCTGGAAGTACTGGACCCCGAACAAAACAATTCATTCTACGACAACTACCTTGAGCTTGAATACGACTTGAGCAAGGTATTGTTTATTGCTACTGCAAATAATATCGCGAACATTCAACCTGCTTTGCGTGACCGTTTGGAAATAATTGACCTGAGCGGTTATGCGGTGGAAGAAAAAGTGGAGATCGCAAAACGACATCTTTTGCCAAAGCAAAAAGAAGCGCACGGATTGAAAAACGTGAACCTGAAAATGAGCGATAAAGTGCTGCAACAAGTCGTGGAAGATTATACGAGAGAAAGCGGCGTTCGCGAATTAGACAGGCAGCTTGCAGGCATCATGCGTTCCAAAGCAAAAGATTTTGCGATAGAAGGCAAAGTTGATTCCACGGTAACCGGTGGCGATATTGAAAAAATATTGGGTAAACCACGCTACAGTAATGAGATATACAAAACCGCAAATATGCCGGGCGTTGCCGTTGGTTTGGCATGGACTTACGTGGGAGGTGACATTTTATTTATAGAAACAAGCCTTAGTGATGGCAAAGGCGAATTGAAACTTACCGGCAATCTGGGCAACGTAATGAAGGAAAGTGCATCAACCGCATTAACCTATTTACAATCCAACGCAAAAAAAACTGGCATCAGTAGCGATCTTTTTTCGAAGAAAAGTGTTCATATACATGTACCCGAAGGCGCCGTTCCAAAAGATGGCCCAAGCGCGGGAATTACGATGATGACGGCACTTGCATCCGCTTTTACTGGCAGAAAGGTAAAGCCTTACCTGGCTATGACGGGCGAGATTACTTTAAGGGGCCAGGTGTTACCGGTGGGTGGTATAAAAGAGAAAGTGCTTGCAGCAAAAAGAGCAGGTTTGAAGGAGATTATTATGTGCTGGCAAAATGAAAAGGACGTACAGGAAATAGAATCCGGCTTCATCAAGGGCGTAAAGTTTCATTATGTGAAAACAATGCAGCAAGTTCTTGATATAGCCTTGGCATAAAAATTTTAAATAAATATTTACAAAAACAACTTTTTAACTGAACCATTTCTTTTAATCGTTGTTAAAATATTGTAGAATTTTTTCATGTTGGTTGTTTTAAGGGTTAAAGAGATCCCCCGTTTTTACGGGGGATTTTTGTTGGGACCATGTGACGCCGTAGGGTCGAATCGCATTCGCCCTGCATCTCCCCGATATTCGATTAAATACAACGAGCCGAGTTCCATTTTCACACAGCGTGATATTTCGAGGGCGAATGCGATTCGCCCCTACAAATTCCTTATTTTCGGGTCGATTTTTGCTATCAAAATACCATTCTACTTTAAGCAACTAACATGAAAAACTCCGTTCGCATTTTCTGGAAACTGGTACTCTGGGGCGTAGGCATCCTTTTACTCATATTTCTCCTCATAAATTTTGGCGTTTTTGGCAAGCTGCCTTCACTGGCGCAGCTGGAAAATCCAACCATTATGCAGGCATCTGAAGTGTATGCTTCCGATGGAACGCTGATGGGCAAATTCTATCGCGAAAAAGGAAACCGTAGCAGTGTTAAATATCGCGACATTTCCTCGCACGTAATCGATGCACTGGTTGCTACAGAAGACGAGCGCTTCTATTCTCACTCCGGCATCGATGGTAAATCAATTATGCGTGCCGTGTTCACAGGCGGTTTGCAGGGTGGCGGTAGTACCATTACCCAGCAGCTGGCAAAAAACCTGCTGGAGCAAGGTTCCAAAAACATGGTAAGACGTGTGATCGAAAAGGTGAAGGAATGGATCATCGCCGTGAAGCTGGAAAGAAATTTTACCAAAGAAGAAATTCTTACTTTATACCTCAACACTGTTCCGTTTGGCGATAATACTTACGGTATCCGCAACGCGTCGCTAACCTTCTTTCAGAAAGAACCGGATCGTTTAACGGTTGACGAAGCAGCTATCCTGGTGGGTATGTTGAAAGGAAACACATTGTACAACCCTCGGAGAAATCCAAAAGAAGCAAGAGACAGACGCAACACCGTAATGGACCAGATGGTAAAGAACGGGAAGCTGACAAGCGAAGATGCTACAAAGCTGAAAGCTATCCCGATCGATATGGGCCGTTACAAAAAAATGGATGAAACAACTGGTCTTGCCCCATATTTCCGCGATGTGCTGCGTGACGATCTTAAAAAATGGTGCAAGGAACATAAAAATCCTGCAACAGGCGAACCTTACGATCTTTTCGAAGATGGTTTGCGCATTTATACAACCATCAATCCGCGCATGCAATTGTATGCAGAAGAAGCGGTGGCCAAACAAATGCCGGCTCTGCAAAAAGTATTGAACACGCAATCGTCACTTAAGACAGGAAAGGTTTGGAAGGACCACGAAAACATTTTGAATGCAGCCATGAAAAACAGCGATCGCTGGAAAAATGGCAAAGAGGACGACATGTCTGATGAAGAGCTGAAGGCTTCTTTTTATAAAAAAGTGCCGATGAAAGTGTTTGCGTGGAACAGCACCAGGCAAAAAGATACAGTGATGTCACCAATGGACTCCATCAGGTATTGCAGGCAAATGCTGCAAACTTCATTTATGGTGATGGACCCTGTTACGGGTGAAGTGAAAGCGTGGGTGGGCGGTATCGACTTCAAGACTTACAAATACGATCACGTAAACATCAACACTAAACGCCAGGTGGGTTCTACCATTAAACCGCTCTTGTATTGCGATGCAATTGAAGAAATTGGTTTTACCCCAGAAACGCCTTGCGAAAACAGTGCACAGAATTTCCCTGGCTACGGCATGGTTCCGGCAAGGGGTATATGCAAAGGAGGAACAGTTACAATGGCAAACGCGCTTGCTTATTCTATGAACTGTGCCAGTGCCTATATTATGAAGCAGGTAACGCCGAAACGTTTTGTTGAGTTTTTGAAAAACGTAAACATTCAGACAAAGGTTGATCCATACCCTTCCATTGCGCTGGGTTCCTGCGACCTTTCTATGTTTGAAATGATGTGGTCCTATTCAATGTTTCCTAACAGAGGCTTTAGTACAAAACCGATTTATATTACCCGCATAGAAGATAAAAATGGTAACGTGCTTGAAAGTTTTCAGACAACTGTTAAACAGGTTATCAGCGAAAACGGGGCGTATACAATGTGCCGAATGATGCAGGGAACAGTAGACGTGGGTACGGCCGCCGGCTTGCGTGCAAGATTGGGCGCTGCCGAAATGGGCGGCAAAACAGGTACTACAAATGATAACAGTGATGCATGGTTTATGGGCTACGTTCCTCAGCTGGTTGCAGGCACATGGGTTGGTTGCGATGACAGATTTATTCGCCTCGAAGGTGCCCTTGGTTATGGTGGCGCAGCGAGCAAACCAATCTGGGAATACTTTTTCCAAAAAGTATATGCTGACAAAACTTTGGGTATCGACAGACAAGCGAAATTCATTCAGCCGGAATCTATTCGTGATGGCTTGATGATGTCTTACCAAAACTTTGATCCTACTCCACCACCAGGTGCTGAAGGTGATGACCAGGGAAACGGTAATGCAAATGAATACCTGCGTCTTGATACTGCAAATGTGCATGTACCGGTAGATTCAAGACTAGACCCTGATGAACAAAAAGTGCTGAACGAAGCGAAAGGCCAAAACAAAAAGAACAATCAGCAAAAACCTGTTGCTGAGCCACCACAGGAAGAGAAAAAGAAGGAAGGATTTTTTAAGAGACTGTTCGGTGGCAAGAAGAACAAGGACAACGATTATTAATTGAAAATGGAAAGTTGAAAATTGAAAATGATTTTTGACGCTACAGATAAAAAGAAAGTCGCATCATGCTGATGCGACTTTCTTTTTTATAATAGGCGAATACAATTCGCCCCTACCATTTTCAACTTTCAATTTTCCATTAGCTAAAGCGCCATCAAACTACAACCGCGCACATCACTGTTATCCAGTCTTCCGAGCACTCTGAAATCTCCGTTGGGAAATAGTTTACCGACATCTTCAGTGGCAATAAACGAGCAGGAGTAAATATTGGCAAGGTCAATTACGTTGATCACTCCATTGATTGCTCTAGCAGAAGGTTGACGAACACTTAAAGGATCATCTTCTTCGCGCAATACAATTTTCATCCATGGTGGCGTGCTGAAAATACCATCGCCGTTTGAATATGCCTGGGACAGCAATTCCGTCATGCCGTATTCAGAATGAATTTTATTTACACCCAACCGCTCCATCAAAAACTCATGCACTTCGTCGCGTGTCCATTCTTCCCGCCGGCCCTTCATTCCTCCTGTTTCCATCACGATTGTGTTATTTAATTGCATGGAATATTTTTCTGCGAAATCCAGCAGTGCAAATGTGACACCTATCAGCAATGTCTTTTTTCCTTTTGCTTCCAGCTCTTGTAATACAGTGTGCAGCTTTTCATGATCATACAAATAAAATCCGCTTTGCGGGTCGCCGCTTTGTTTGATCAATTCATCCACCATCACGACGAGGGATGAAGTTTGTCTTTCAAGATAAGAAGGCAGTAATCCTATAATGCACCAATCGGCAGGATTGCCATAAAAAAGTTCAAATGCTTTTGTAAAACTCTGCTTATAGAGGTCCAAACTTTTGACCAAATGTTTGCTGTTTACAGAGCCGGTTGTGCCGCTGCTTTCGAACAAATGCTCTGGTTCAAAATTTGTAGTAACAACTTGATGGGTTTTGAAAAAACTTATTGGCAAAAAGGGAATTTTGGCAACCGAGTCAACATTTTCCTCGTTAATATTCAAGGCGTTGACAAATTTCCTGTAAATTGAATTGTTGTAATATTGGAACCGGAAAACCTGCAGGCAGAGATCTTCAAAAGCAAGGTTTGTATTGTTAAAAATCTGGTTAATCAATTCCGTTATGTTAGGAAATAATGCCTGCATCCTTTAAATTTGTTAATTACAGATAAATTATATGAAGCTAAACATAACAGCTATTGCAATAATCGGATCGCTAACAGTGTTATTTGCCTGTAGCAAAGATAGCTATAAGACTAAGCCGTCATTAAAAGTTACTTCTGTAAGTAGAAACTATGTTACCCCAGCTGATAACCTTGTTGTAAACGTGCAGGCCACCGATAAACAAGGTGATTATCCCGGCGGTATATTCAAGTATAAAATAGTTCGCCTAAATCAACGCCCGCTCGAGATTGGATTGCCCGACTATACAGAAATTGCGGACACTTTAAATGATAATAATGGATTTCATTTTGACAGAGATTTTCAAAAGGCAGATTTTCAAAGAACCTTCAATTATCAAGGCGATCTGCATAGAAGCTCAGTAGAAAATGACACAATCCAGATCTATTTCTTTTTAATAGACAGAGGGCAAAATGTAAGCGACACTGTATACACAAATACAATTGTGATCGAAAAGAGCTAGTCTTTCTCATTCAATGATTCTTGTCCGACGAACCATTAAATTTCGAACTCCTTATTTCGATTTGTAAAAAACACGAACCGGGCGATCGTGTTATCCAACATCAGGTTTTAATTACATTGACATAAATCATGTACTGTTAGCTACTTTAAGTTGCTTCCGAATATTTCTGATATTCTCCTTTCCCCTTATCTTTGACCGCTAAAACGCATTCATGGCAGCAAAGAAAGAAAAAAGCAGCTCTTTTTTAACCGATAAATCAATGTCGTTTTTAAAAGAATATATCAACAATGCCTCTCCGGTAGGATTTGAAGCTAGCGGCCAAAGAATCTGGCTTAATTATTTAAAACCATTTGTAGATACCACATTTGTAGACCCTTATGGCACAGCTGTGGGTGTAATCAATCCCGACGCTCCTTTTAAAGTAGTAATCGAAGCACACGCAGATGAGATAAGCTGGTTTGTAAATTATATCACTCCCGAAGGCCTTTTGTACCTGAAACGCAATGGTGGCGTTGACCATCAGGTAGCTCCAGCACAAAGGGTGTTTATCCACGGCAAAAAGGGCAATGTTCCAGCCGTTTTCGGGTGGCCGGCCATTCACACTCGTCTTTCCAATAATGAAAATAAAGAGCCCCAACCAAAGGTTGAAAACCTTTTCCTTGACTGCGGTGCCAGAAACAGAAAAGAAGTAGAAGAGCTCGGCATTCATATTGGAGCGGTAGTTACTTACCAGGAAGGCTTCGCGGAATTGGCGCATGATTATTATATCGGTCGCGCATTCGACAACCGCGTTGGAGGTTTTATGATCGCAGAAGTAGCAAGATTATTAAAAGAAAATAAAAAGAAGCTTCCTTACGGACTTTACATCGTAAATGCTGTTCAGGAAGAAATCGGTTTGCGTGGCGCTGAAATGATCGCAAGAAGAATTAAACCAAACATTGCCATTATTACAGATGTTACCCATGACACGACAACGCCAATGGTGAATAAGATCATCGAAGGCGATATAGCGTGTGGTAAAGGCCCTTCACTGGCTTTTGGACCTGCTGTTCATAATAAACTACTGCAGGTGGTGCAGGACGTGGCGGAGAAATCTGCTATTCCTGTTCAGCTGAGAGCAGTCAGCAGAAGCACCGGCACAGACACCGATTCATTTGCATATGCAAACGATGGTTGCCCATCTGTACTGATTTCAATTCCTTTGCGCTACATGCACACAACTGTGGAAATGCTGCACAAAAGCGATATTGAAAATACGATCAAATTGATGTATGAAACTGTATTGACATTGACACCCAAAACAAATTTGAATTATTTGTAAAAAAATCACAATGACTATTAGAAACGACTGGACCAAAGAAGAAATCTCCGAAATATACAATACTCCCCTGCTGGAGCTTATTTACAAGGCAGCTACTATTCACCGTGAGCATCAGGATACTGCGGAGGTACAGGTTTGTACTTTGCTGTCAATCAAAACCGGCGGCTGTCCTGAGGATTGCGCTTATTGTCCACAGGCTGCGCGTTACAACACAGGTGTAGATGTACAGGCTTTAATGAAAAAAGAAGAAGTACTGGCATATGCAGAGCGTGCTAAAAACGCAGGTTCTACACGCTTTTGTATGGGTGCTGCATGGCGCGAAGTACGCGATAACCGTGACTTTGACCGCGTGATTGATATGGTAAAAGGTGTGAATGAACTTGGCATGGAAGTTTGCTGTACACTTGGTATGCTTAGTGAGGACCAGGCGAAGAAATTGCATGACGCGGGTTTGTATTCTTACAACCACAACGTAGATACATCTTCAGAACACTACGCAGACATCATTTCTACCCGTACCTATAACGACCGTTTGAATACACTTGACAACGTGCGTAAAGCAGGTATCAGCGTTTGCAGCGGAGGTATCATAGGTTTAGGTGAAAAACATGAAGATCGCATTGGCATGTTGCACACCTTGGCTACACTTCCTGCACATCCTGGCAGCGTTCCTATTAATGCACTTGTTCGTGTAAAAGGAACGCCTTTGCAGGATAATCCTAAAATTGAGATCTGGGATATGGTACGTATGATCGCCACTGCAAGAATCATTATGCCTCGCAGCATGGTGCGCCTGAGTGCAGGCAGAACAGAAATGTCATTATCTGAACAAGCGCTGTGTTTCATGGCGGGAGCAAACTCCATCTTCACCGGTGAGAAATTGCTTACCACTCCAAATCCTGGCTTCGATGAGGATATGGCAATGTTCCAGTTGTTTGGATTAAAGCCAAGAGAGGCTTTTAAAGAAGAAAAAGAATTAGTTTAAATATAGAAAGCGCTTCATCTGAGGCGCTTTTTTTATGAATACTTACAGATCATAACGCTCCATGTTAATGAGCTAAATGCAGCAGATTTTCAAGCAACCGGCCGTTGTGTTGGTACGTATTTAATAGTTATAAAAGAAAAGCCTATGAAATCAAAATTAATATCAGCAGGATTTCTACTGGTTTTGTGGAGCGCATTTATACTTATATCCTGCAGCAAAAACAGCGGCTACGGCTCCAGTAGCAACAGCAATAACAACAACCAGAGCAATACCGTTTCTATAGAGAACATGTTGTATAACCCTGGCAGCTTAACTGTAAAAGCGGGCACAACTGTTTCCTGGACCAACAATGACAACGTAGATCACACTGTAACAGCAAATGATGGAAGCTTCGATAGTGGTGCTATAAAAATGGGAAGTAAATACTCTCATACATTTTCTACTACCGGCACTTTCGCTTATCACTGCACTTTTCATGCAAACATGAAAGCCTCCGTTGTGGTCAACTAGTTTAGGCCAAACAGCAAACGTTTAATACAAAACATAGCAAGACGCTTTGAAGCTATTGCGTTTAAGACTTAAGTGTAAAAAATAATTCGCGGAATACCTTGCTTTTCCCGCTTAGGAAATGAATAGATTTACTGTAAAAAATAAGAGAAAGTTCTTACAATAAAGAAATGACTATTAAAATTGCAGGGCGCTTTTCTTTTTATCTATAAAGTATACTCAAAAAAAATAGTGTGCAGCTTTCGCCACACACTACCTTTTCTTAAGCATTAAAAAAACCTATTTTAATCTAACCGCAACACCGATAAGGATGTGCGAAGAATGCCATGAGTAACGGTCGTCAACATTGTTGATGTCTGACAACCCAAAGTTGTAACGGCCATAGATGCTTACGCTTTGTACGTTGAACTGAGCGCCTACGTTTCCGCTGAACTCGCCTTTTGTAAAAGCATCTTTATCATCTCTCAACAGATCTTCATTGTCGAACAACATATAGTTGTACTGAGGACCTGCCAGCACCGAAAACATCTTGGTGACATTGTATTTCAACAGCACCGGAACATTCAAGGAGGTAAGTTTAATCGCAGTGTTTCCTGAAGCTTTTCCAGAATTTACATAATACACCATAAAATCATCTGATCTTTTAGTGTTTGACTGGCTCACCAATAGCTCAGGCTGTAAGCTCCAGTTTTTGCTGAAATCCCAGCTTCCAAATAAGCCGCCTTCTGCCCCTGTTCCAAATTTTGTGTCCATTCCATTTCCTCTAATGCTGGTGAAATTAAGACCCGCCTTTACTCCCCAATGGAACGAAGACTCTGGAATAGGCTGTGCAGTTGCAGCAGGTTGTGTACCAGATTGTGCACTGGCCAGAGTAACAAATAATAGTGCTACGATTGTAAGTTTAACTTTCATGCGTACAGGTTTTAGGTAACGATCGGTAAAATCAATAATCAATTAAAAAACGAATTTTCTCGTATAACGCCCCAAAACTATTTCTTACGTCAGATATAGAAAAAATGGCGTCGACCAATAACGAATAAATAACGACAAAATTATTTGGAAGAGGTGAATTATAAATGTAGCGTGGTAGAAAGAGTTGCGTTAAATGGAAATTGAAAGTTGAAAATTGAAAATGATGGCGACAAAACCTAAGATCATTTTCAATTTTCAACTTTCAATTTTCAACTAGAATTGCGAAGGCAACGACTGTTGCAAGAACGTCTTATACTCCTGGACATTCTTCTTGTTTTTCAACAATTCAAGGTTATCATCTGAAAGAAGTATGAATGAATATTTACTTGCGCTGAGCCATGGAATAATTTCTGCTGGAGCCGCTTTCTTGGCTTTTTGCAAGTAATCAAGTGCTTCGTTTATACTTGCAAATCCTTTGAATAGCAAAAGCTTGTTATTTTCATCAATGATAACGTTGTTTAGCTCAATCGCCTTTCCGCTGTAGTAATCTCTGTTATAACGAGCGAAGGCATTTCTTGCTTCTGTTACATACACTGGGTCAACTTTCTCCATTACAAGTGCCACAAACTGCGGCTTACGTGGATCTATTGAATAGGCCGATTTCACTTCGTTTAGCGGAATGACATTCAGTTTGGAAGAATCTATCTTTTGCCCTGATTGTAAACCTGGTGCCGCGATAATAGGATTTCCTTTTGCAATGGCTGATGAATCCACCGGCTCCTTGGTGACATTTTGCTTTGCCAGTTCCTTTTGCTGGTTCTCGTATTGATACAACAAAGTTGAATCAATCGTGCGCGAACCCGTTACCATACCCGGAGCAACCACACCCGGTTTAGCAGCATTTAAACGACCTGTAGAATCTGCTCTGCCACCGATCAGTTTACCTGAAAGATCTTTTTCATACAGGTACAGTAATCCCGGATCAATGGAGGCCAGCGCTTGTTGATTCGGATTGATATTGGTTTTATCAAGTCTGCCTTTATTGTTTAGCAACTTCACATCATTTGGTTTTCCCTTCGCCTCTTTTATCTCAAAATCTTCCGGTTCAGGCTGCTTCTTTTTGGGCTCCGCATCAGCAATGGCGGCTGTTGTATCTTCTACCGGTCTTTCTATTTTCAGATTGGTCAGGTACTCTTCAATTTCTCTTCTTCTGCTTAATACACTTAAAAGATTTTGCGTTTTTTCACGCATAGTGCTGTTAGGATACAATTGTAAAATACTGTTCAACACTACTCTTGCTGTGCTGTCATCGCGCTCGTGCACATAATGCACGCCTTCGATGTATAGCAACTGCGGCGTCCAGTATTTATTGCCGTACTTGCTGTCTGCAATCTTCTTATCAGCCGCGGCTTCCGTAAAATTACCTTCTATGAATTTGTTGTAAATATCATCGTACAATGCGGTCGCATCTCTTTTCAGTAAACTGTCAGCAGAGATACCGCCGTTTTTAATTCTTGCAGCCAGCTTTCCATTTGGATACTTGCTGTCCAATTGTCGCTTTATCGCCATCTGCTTGTCAGTTATTCCCAATCTTTCATAGCAATAGTAAAGATTGAAAAGAGCATCCTGCTCATGTACAGTTTGCGGAAAATGTTGCAGCAGCGATTCATATTTTTCAATGGCGGAAGCATAATCTTCAAGATAATCCTGCAAGCCAACACCTAGCTCAAATGTGGCATGCTCGATTGAATCATTGGATATTTTTAATTTCTCTGGAGTAGTTGGTAATTTATCTAAGAGGCTTTCAAAACTAAAAGCATTTGTAGCTGCATTCTTTTTAGCAGCATCATCCGCACCCTGGCCGCCGTTGTTCATTTGCGCCAATGCGCCGGCAATTGAAGCCGACCGTCGCCAGTTGTCTACATTGGGTCTTGTTCCCCAGGTAGATTTAAACTCAGCGGCTCCTTTTGTTTTTTGCGTTGCATTATAAAAGTACCAGTCGCCTTTCGAGTTGGTATTAAAAAGATCCGTTACTGCGGCATTGTTGCTTCCCGGCGTATTCACACTTCCGGAAGTATAGTCTTCATCTTTAAGGCCCTGCTGCCTTCTGAGAGTTCTTTGCACTTTTCTTATTACTTCATCCCTCTCTTTTTGTGGCAATGAAGCAATGTATTGCAAGCTGTCCTGGCGATGAATAATATCCATTTGCTTAACTACAACATGCAGTGCTTCTCTTCGATCTTTCAATTGAGCTTCAATGCCAAGCGCGGGATCGAGGGACGAAACATTTACGCTGTCGTAGTAGCGGCTTGCTTCGCCGTATTGTTTCTGTTTAAATGAAATGTCGCCCAGTGCAAGAAACGACTTAGCCTTCTGCGCGGGATTATCTATGCTGGAGTGTACGCTTTTTAAAAGTAATTGTTTGGCATTGTCGGGATCATTTTGCATTTGCGCCACTTCCGATGCGGTGTAATAAACAATGTCGCGGTACATCAGGTATTTTTCACGCTTTGCCATTTTCAACAGTTCCTGCATTGCTTGTGCCAGCGGATTATGAAGTGAATCGTTTGCGAGCCTTGCATTGTTTAACCGTGCATACACTTCCTGTACCGGATTAATCGTATGCTTAATTGATGCTGTATAATATTGCGATGCGAGCGTCTTGTTGTTTGTCATTGTGTACATCTGCCCCAGCAAATATTCCCATCTTGATCTTTCTTCGTTGTTGTCTGCATTGTCAAGCGATTTTGCTAAGTAAAATGCACTGCTGTCATAGGTTTCCTGGCGATAAAAGTTCCAGGCCTGCATTTCATTCAGATCAGTTGCCAATCTTTTAGGAAATAAAGAATCTCTTTTTAGCGTCAATATCAAACTACTGGCTTCCACATATTCGTTGCTGGCAATATAAGTTCTGATCTGCCATACCAAAGCATCATTACGGCTTGGCGGTCGTGCCCACAATCGGTGCGCGAATTGCTTATTTTCTTTTGTAGAAATGGAAAATGCACTTCCGCCTTCTTCAGCATTTGCATTACTTCCGATGTATTTATCGTATCCGCCTTCCTCTTTTGGAGCAAATGAAAAATTCACGAACTGAAAAGTAACGTGCGCAGAATCCAGCTGGTTGCGGAAATAATATGCCTGACCAATCAACAAGTACAAATTGTCTATATAGCTGTTACGAAGGTCGTGTAACAATATGCCCGCAGTTGATTTGTAGATTACGCTATCAAGGTCCTGTTTAAAAGTTGCGGTTCTATCTAGCCTGTAATTATAGAAAGGCAGCAGTCTGCTGTAATCATCTTTGTGCATTTCTTTTGCACGGGTAAGTACCTGGTCAAGCTTGGTGGCTGCGTTGAAATAATAGTTATAGTGAGTAACTGTATTCTGAATGAATTTTCTGGGAAGCTTAAACTTTGTTGTTTCTGTTTTTTCTGCCCCTAATGTGCGGTTCTCGAATTTTTTGGGCTTTTTGATATCTGGGTCAAGATGGGGTTGGGCAAAAGCGTTTGCTAAAGCCAACAAAAAAGTAGTTACAAACAGGAATCTTTTCAACGATACAAACATCTTCTTGGATAAAGATTTAATAACTTATTTAAGGAAAAATTATTTCAAATTTACTTCAAAAAATTAAGCCAAAATTTTCCCCGAAGAGCAGTAAAAGGGAAGGAAAAATCCGACTCGTCAGCCTAATATTATTATTTGCAATTATACATTTCTTTACGAGCTACTGCAAGTTCATCATTAACATGGCTTAGGCCAAGTATTTCTACGATGTTTTTTTGAATATCTACCAAAAAGCATGAAAAATGTCTTTTTTAAAAAAGCGTCTGACAGATTTCGATTGCAGGTTTCAGCATTTTTTTCTTTTTTAGCATTGTTATTGCTATGCAATTCGGATTTTAACGGATCAAATTAATTTTTGAAATGGTTAGCTGTTAAAATGAACCGAAACACTACCTTAGAGCATTGAATTTCAACTATGGCGAAAATAGAAGGTGCTTCTACACTAAAAAGGCTGAGAAACCGTTATAGACTGGTGATAATGAACGATGACTCTTATGAAGAAGTCGTTACATTCAAGCTGTCAAGGTTAAGTGTATATGTTTTTTTAAGTACCGTTTTTGTTTTGCTTACAGGGCTAACAGTGGGTTTGATAGTGTTTACACCGCTTAAATTGTACATACCCGGTTATGGATCAGGATCAGGCACAAGAGAGTTGAGAGAGTTGAAAATGAGAACAGATTCTCTTGAAAGGGCCACAAAATATAAGGACCAATATCTGGAAAACGTAAAAAAGGTTTTGGGTGGGGATGCTACGGTAAAACTGGATACCAGTTTATTAAACGTTCCTGAGCCCGAAAAATCCACTGAATAAAATCTGATACTATGTTTAAAAACAAATCCAACAGCGACTTCTCTCCGGCAGAAGTTGCATCGCCTAACAGTACAAGTCTTGTAGGTGCAGGTACCACTATTAAAGGCGACCTCACCAGTAGCTCCAATATGCGCATCGATGGTACCATTATCGGTAACATCAACAGTACAGCCAAAGTTATTATAGGGCCAAACGGAAAAGTTGAAGGCGACATTATTGCTCAACAGGCAGATGTTGTAGGTAGAATTACGGGGAACGTAACCGTAAAAGAACTGCTTCAACTGAAAGACAACAGCATTGTGAATGGCAACATTGCTGCGGGTAAATTACAGGTTGAGCCTAACGCTTCTTTCAACGGTAATTGCCACATGATCCCGGCAGGAACTGTTCAATTGACTGAAGTTGAAGAAGTAGAAGGAGAAGCTGATGCAGTTTTGACTTCAGGTAAAAAAGAAAGATTGGCGATGGTGAAATAATACGCAAGTATTTCTCCGCAAAAAATATTCACATAAAAGATGAACGAACGATCCCTAGGCCAGTATTGGTTTGGGGATTAACTTTGCCGTACACTTGATTGAAGTTAATTGAAGTTAAAAAAAACAAAGCTGCGGCAGCAAATGGAAAATAAAAGCATACTAAAAGCAATTCAGCCAATAATTTTCGTGTTCGTTATCATCACTATTTTAATTTTTGCCTGCAAAGCATTCTTGCAGACAAATGGGTTCAATGTCACGGTTCTTGCCTGTGGCAATCTTCTACTTTTTTTAGTCTCGGCCTGTTCGTTCATATTATATCAACGCGGACTGGCGCACGCTTCCACACAGGGCTTCCTGCGAAATGTTTACAGTGGAATGTTTCTAAAACTTATGGTCTGCATGATCGCAGCCTTTGGATATGTTTTTGCAGCGAGGCAAAATGTAAATAAGCCTGCGCTTTTTGCTTGCATGGGAATGTATTTAATTTATACCTTTTTTGAAATGCGCAGTGTATTACAATTAAGCAAGCAGCAGAAAAAAAATGCCTAAATCAGAACAACCTCTTCATAGTTTACAAGCATTCGTTCCTCAAGGTTCATTGGAGCCTGTGCTTCATTATATTCATCAGTTTAAGGTTCACCTCACTATTACGCGTGAGCGAAAATCTGTACTGGGTGATTATCGCCATGCAGTGCCGGGAAAAAACCATCGCATCAGCGTAAACGGCAACCTCAATCAATATGCTTTTCTCATTACGCTAATTCACGAGTTGGCGCACCTTGTGACCTTTCTGCAATTTGGCAACAAAGTGCAATCACATGGCAAGGAATGGAAAGAATTATATAAACAATTGCTCTCGCAATTTCTGCATAAAGATATTTTCCCTGCAGATGTAGAAAAGACTTTAGTAAAGTCGCTAAACAATCTTCCTGCCAGCAGTTGCGCAGATGAAAACCTGATGCGTGTTTTGAAAAAATACGATCCGGTAAAAGAAGGAATGAAACTGGTAGAGCAGGTGCAGGAAGGAGAAAACTTCACTATCGAAGGTGGCCGCGAATTCAAGAAAGGCAAACAACTCCGCAAACGCTTTCAGTGCATAGAAATAAAAACCGGCAAAGTGTATTTGTTTAGTCCGGTGTATGAGGTTTATGCGTAATTAATTGAAAATTGAAAGTTGAAAATTGAAAATGACTGCAAGGTTTAGGCGAATGCGATTCGCCCCTACAGAAATCTATTTTCAACTTTCAATTCTCTCTCATTTTCAACTTTCAACTTTCAATTTTCAATTCCTTAATCATCCACACATCGCAACCAAAATGTCCTGAATTACCCAACGGTGCGTCGAGGTATTTAAAGCCAAATTTTTCGTAGACTTTTACTGCTTTGTGCAGTTCTGGCAATGTTTCCAGGTACATTTTTGAATAGCCTTCTTCTATTGCCTGTGCGATGCATTTATCAATAAGAAATTTGCCTAGTCCCCTTCCACGAGCTTTGGACGATAAATACATTTTTACAAGTTCGCAAGTGTCTGAAGGCAATCCTTCTGTTGTATAAATTCCTACTCCGCCAACTATTTCATTATTTATAAGCGCCACAAAATATACGCTCCGTGGTTGCTGAAATAGTTCAAACAAATTATCAGTTGTCGGATCGAAGTATGCAGTTCCAGGTTTGTCGGCGCCAAACTCAGTCAATGCGTTTCGCAGAATTACTGCTAATGCCTTATTATCTTCCGGTCTTATTTTTCTTATCTCAATTTCTTCGTTCATGTGGCAAAGGTAAAACGGTAAATACAATTTGCCCCTACGGTCCGGATATACCTGCCAACCGCGTTTATTCACCATTCGTTTTTTTACGATGCCTGCAAAAATTCCTTTTTTCCGAAAAAACAGGATTTATCTAACTACATGATTATCAAAGAAAGTGGGGTGTGCAGTTTCTAACATCTGGTATAGTATTTCTACACATTTGTGTTTTGCCCAAATCGCATTTTTTAACAACCACAAAATAGACTTTCATTTATCGGCTATCATTAGGTCACCCCTCAAAATCAATAGGAACCAGCATTTCAAAATCGACGTAATCTTTTGTTAACACCTATGAAAACCGAAATAACGTTGTTGAATAAACGATATTAAAATCGTGTTGTTTTATTTTTTTATAAAACCGCCTCACACCTATTTGATGCTAAAAAGTTATTCTCTAAACTTGCCGTCATAAATCCTACTTCAATGAAGCCAATAACTGCTCTGATGACTTGCCTGATGGTGTCTACCATTGGCTATTCGCAGTCATCGCCAACACCAAGAAAGGGAAACTTTTCTGAGACAATGACCGCGGTTTTGAAAGACTTTACATTTAATTACAAAAACATTGCTGGTGATCTTGTCTTATCACAGGGCGAGATTGACAACTACGCTTCTAATATCGAATTGGAAGGTTCAGAAAGTTGCATGATTACGCGATACCACTCGGCACTGGACACTACTGCAAGCTGGCAGGCCGTTATGGGGCACTATGACGAATATCCTCAGGCAGCTAAAGCTTATAGTACTTTTTACCGCAACCTCAACAATGTAAACATACGATTGATTGATGGTTCCATTCTCTACCTGAAAGGAAATTATGAAGCGCCAAAAGAGGAACTGGCATTCGTAACGAGCGCATTGCATTTACAAACAGGCGATGACCGCTACAAACATTTAAAAGTGGAGCTTGAATTGTTGTATGAAATGAATGGCTGGGTGATCAACATTAACGTGGTTACAAAAGAGGACGACAGCAAGGTACGTCCCGACTGGATGGGAAAAAACGACTAAATATAAAGGATGTTAATTTCGTTTTTCTAGGATGTGGTGCGGAGTTTCTACTCCGCACTTTTTTAATTTGAAAATTTGAAAATATGGGAATTTGAAAATGAGGAAAGCCGATTAATTGACTCGTTGAAAATTTGATGAACAGAAAAAGTGTTTGCTATAATTTGAATTTCGCGCAGAAAGCATTCTTAATTCCTAATTCTTAATTCTTAATTCCTCAAAAAAGCAAACGCTCCCTCCCACCCAGGTTTTATTCTTATTATACCGTGTGCCGATCATTTTTCCTTTGCTTAGGCGGGCGAGATTCAGTACTGCTTTGGGTCTTGGCCAATCATTGTTCCAGAGATACATGATGCGGATCTCCGCTTTTGCAGGATCGTTTTCATCAGGTGTTTTTATGATGTCCGCATATTGAACTTTGCGTTGCAAAATCCAGTTTTGCGGGTCGTTTATTTTTTCGATTTCTTCTGTCGTCACATCAATTACCACGCCTTGTCCTGCGAATGAAAACAAAGGTTTCAGTACATAGTTTTCAAGGTCGGCAGGCAACTGTTTTATTTCATTAAGGAAGAATGTTTTTGGTACATATTCGTGTCTCAAAAAAGGCAGCGTGTATTTACTAATGCGATAAAACCAATTGGGATGAGGAATCCACTCAACATCGAAGTCTTGCGTAATATCGACAAGATTTTCAAATTCGTGCCGCCTTGCTTTTAATTCGTCCGTAATAACGCGATTGTAAATTCTTTTGATCAGTGTCTTTTTGCCATCGCGCATGTAAAACAACTGGCGACCTTCTTGTATCAATTCAGAAATGCAAACAGGTTTGATGCCCGTGTATTTTTCAGTACAATAAAAATCTATTCGTGTTTTTTGTTCGTGAGGTTTTATCTCCAGCAACACAACATTCTCAACCGGCACATCATCTGAAAGTAGCTGCTTAAAATCGTTGATAAAACTTTCCCTCGTATAGCCATTGAAATATTGGGTGAAATTTTCCGGCACGTACAAATGTTTACGCATGATCTCCGGGAACCAGGCATGAAAAGCGTACATTGATGGGAATCCCTGCATTTCAATAAGCATGGGCTCTATTTCGCCTTCTTTATTTTTGCAAATACCAAAATCAAACACCAACATTTGGCAGGGAGATGTTTCATTGGCAAACCGCTCACCTTCAGGAATTGATTTTTCCGTAAGCTCTTTAAATGCTGGATCAACTATAAAATCAACGATACTTTCACAAGCTTCCAGCATCTTATTCTTAAATGCCTCGTCCACAAATACCGGTGTTTCCGCCAAGCGAAATTCTATAGCACCAGGATGTGCATTGTCAAGCTCTTTCAGAAAATCACTGTATGCCTGCTCGGTGAATTGTTTGTTGTATTCATTGCGTATTTCTGGGATCATGGAGTAAGTTTTGAGCAAAAGAGAGAACGCAGATTTTCAAGATTTTGATGATGGTCAAGATTTTTTGATTTGAGAAAGAACTTCATCAAATTTCAAATCATAAGAATCATGACAATCAGCGTTCTTTCTCAATCGCGTTTTTCAAAAAATTCGGCAGCATCGTCTCATACGTCCACAATATCTTTTCGGGATTGCTTAATGCTTCCACGATCGACTGCCATTTTTCAAAGCTATATCTTTCAATGATATTTTGTTTCTTAACGGGATTTTCAAGATGCACGAGCATTCCTTTTGCATCGGCTTCGGGGTGAAACTGAACGCCTACCATGTAGTCATTAAAACGTACACTCATGATGGCCCTCTCCAGCGGCACATGCGGACGTTCTTTCTCGATGCACAATATCTTTGCTCCTTGCTTTCTTATTTGTTCCAAATCAGGTTGTATTACCTGGTAATCGCGACTATCCACTACATAAAACGGATCGGGCAACCCGTCAAATAGCCTCTCATTTTTTCCATCTGGTAAAAGATGAACAGGAAATACACCAAACGCAGTTGACTTTCTTTTTGCAATCTGCGCAATTCTAAAATGTCTGCATGCCAATTGAAAGGAATGACAAATGAAAAGCACGTGCTTCTTTCGCGTGCCTTCTTCAGCGTTCCAACGCTGCAATCGCTCTATGAAACGGAAATAATTTACTTCCCACTCCACATCCTCACTCTCCAGCGGAGAACCCGGACCGCCGCTGCTTATATAAATATCGTAGGACAGATCAGGAACATTATTGCTAAGGCGCACTTCAAATTCATCATGCACAATCGGCAAATTATTATCCGTTTTAAACTGATCAATAATCTGCTTTATGCATCGCATGCCTTCATTCGCATGCCCTTCGTAGAGATCGAGTATCGCGATTTTAATCACCTTAATTACTTTTTTAACTATGAAGTATCATGCATGAAATGTTTGCTGCATCCATACTTCATCGTTCATAGTTCATACTTCATAATTTAATCCACCATAAACACCGCATTACAAAACAACAACTTTCCATTCTCCCAAAAACTTCTGAACAAAGGATTGTCCGCGAGGTACACCACTTTTCCCCTACCCATTTCCTGCACACCAAATAGTAATCCGTCTTTCAGTTTTTCTTTTGTTTTGCTACCGGTAAAGCCGGCAATGTAATTATCTTTTCGCAATACACCCACGTTCCAACCCTCTTTCATAAACTCGTAAATATTTTCATCCTGTTTCAATGTGTAGTAGTAATCAGGATAGCCAAATGCAAGCGGGTGCGTATTGTCAAGTTCCACTTTAAATATAGATCCCGGAATGCTGTTCACCAACACATCACGTTCGCGGTTTTCGTAGCGATGCAACAATGAATAATCTCCTTTTATCGCATCGTCCTTTTTATCATCGTCAGATACTTTCGCCTTAATGCCCCAATCTGCTTTTGACATCTGCATCACAGTGCCATCTATGGCAATTATTTTCCCTCCTCTTTTCACCCAGTTTTTCAATTCATCGTTGGCATTCTTATCATTGAAAAAATCATAATCACCATCAGGAATGATCAATACATCAAAACTGTTCAAACCTACTCTTTGCAAATCGCTAACGTTGATAAGCGACACCGGATAATTCAATTGCTGATCAAACAAATGCCAGATCTCGCCCATATTTAATGAACTTACTTCTTTGCCCGCAAGCAGCGCCAGGCGTGGAGATTTGATCACATGCACTTTATCTGAACCGAAATCAAACCCTTTATCGACGAGACCCGAACTTACAGCATAAACCTTTACTTTCGCCTGCTCTGCCGCAGATTTAATAATTTGTTCCAATGGTTGCGACAGTGTGTTATTACCCGCCTTTGTCAGGATCAAACTTCCTTTATCAAAACCTTCGTTGCCTATTTTAAATGATCGTTCTGCATAGCGCACTTTCAATCCTTTTTGTAACACCGCAGCAAGAAACTTTGCACTGCTCAGGCCATTCCATTGTACCACGTACCCGTAAGTTGTTGCCGGTAAAGCATAACTAACAGTAGAATCAACGCTGGTTTTATCAATAGTTGCGGTAATGAAATTTTTAACACCATAGGTTTCCAGTCCGTAAGCAAATGGCAGCGACCATGCCGTTATATCATATGTTGCCGAGTCGCTGAGCTTTGACACCCTCTCAAATAAAACCTTTAAAAGATTTGATTTTGGCTGATTGGCATTGATCACAATATCTCCGGACGCTGCTTTAAAATTTTCCTGTTTACCGGTCAGGTAGTTTAGTCCGTTTATCTGTGCTCCATTTACCTGCGGGTATGACCAAACTATTTTGTTGCAATCCAGTAGCTTTTTCAACCGATCAAGTCTATCGCCGTCATCTGTTTTAACCACATAACTCTTGAATTCTCCATACGGTGTGGTTACAGCATTTTTATAGTAGCTGTGAAATTCTTTCACCAGCTTGTCTGCATTTTGCGAAGCGATCTCAATGGTTGAAATGCCTGTAGTGAAATGGTGCATTACACGATCAAGCAATGTAAGTGTGTCCCCTGCATCGGTTACAACAGTCAGGCCGCCGCGGCTGTTGCCGCCCTGCTCGTAAGTCATACCGATTGCGCCATTGTATAGTGGATAAGTATCGCCATAGCTTGGATAAAATAAATCAAACTGTTCTTTTGTAAAATACAGCCATCCGTTTTCATCAAAATATTTTGCGTTGTTGCGACCTATGGTTGTTTGAAAATTTCTTTGCCATTCCGTAATCACTTCGTGAAAAGGCTCCGCAGCAGGTGCGAAATAATATGGATTGTTGTAAGATTGTTCATGAAAGTCCACATGAATTTGCGGCAGCCATTCATTATACTTTGCCATTCTTTGCTGGCTCTCAATTTGCGTTTGCCATGCCCAGTCGCGGTTAAGATCAAAATTGTAATGATTGCTTCTGCCACCGGGCCACGGCTCACTATGTTCGCGTGATGCGGGATTCGGGTTTGCTTTTTTTCCTACCACCTGGTTGAACCAGTTAACATAGCGATCACGACCATCAGGATTCATACATGGATCAATCACCACCACAGTATTTTGTAAATAGCTTTTTGTTCTGGCATTCGATGGATTAAGCAATTCGTAAATAGTAAGCATGGAAGCCTCTGATGATGAAGGCTCATTCCCATGCACGTTGTAACTCATCCAGATAATAGCAGGCGTCTTTTCAGAAGCGCTTGATTTATCTGCACCAAAGCCTGCCAGCTTCAAATTGTTCTGACGGATATTTTCAAGGTTCGCAATATTTTCTTTTGTAGAAACAAAAGCCAGTAGCAATGGCCGTCCTTCATTGGTTTCGCCATATTGCTCCAGCTTCATCATATCTGGCAATTGCTTTGCGAGATAGTTGAAGTAGTTCACAATTTTATAATGAGGCGTGTACCTGCTTCCGACCTTGTAACCAAGAAATTGTTCAGGGCTTTGCAATTGGGCAAAAGAGGTTACTGCAATTAAGCAAGTAAGAAGACAGCTAAAGAATCTTTTCATCGAAAATTATTTTTGGGGCGTTGAACGGAATTAGCATTTTCCACCACTAAGTTTCACTAAAAAACCGCAAAGGGCACAAAGAATATACACTCTAGCGAAAAGCAAATTCATAATGCGCAAAGGAAACGAAGGCATCCAGATGTCTTCGTTTCCTTTGCGCAACCCTTTGTGATCTTTGCGGTTAAACCACGCTTTCACCCGAATATACTTAAATTGCAGATAGAGAACATTTTGACATGAAAAAACATTTAATTGTTTTGCTGCTTGCTTTTTCACAGTTTTCTTATAGCCAGCAAACCATCCGGCCTTTTGATTATAACATTCAGAAAAACTTCACGGGGAAAAATGGAGCAGTGGTGAGTGCGCATCCCCTCGCAAGCCAGGCGGGACTGAGCATTTTGAAAAAAGGCGGCAACGCTGTTGATGCAGCCATTGCCACACAGCTTGCATTAGCGGTGGTGTACCCGGGCGCCGGTAATATTGGTGGTGGCGGGTTCATGGTGGCGCATTTAAACACTGGAAAAAATGTTACCATCGATTTTCGGGAAATGGCTCCCGGCAAGGCTTCCCGCGATATGTATTTGAATGCAAAAGGAGAAAGCCAGTTAACGCTCAGTCAGAATGGTCACCTTGCAAGCGGGGTTCCCGGTACGATCGCAGGCATCTTTTCTGCTCTTAAATATGCAAGACTTCCATTCAAGACGTTGATACAACCCGCGATTGATCTGGCTGAGAAAGGATTTGTGATTACGCAAGCCGAAGCAAGAGGGTTAAATCATTTCAAAAACGATTTTCTAAAATACAGTTCCGCAACTTCTGCGTTTGTAAAAAATACAGAATGGCAGAAAGGCGACACACTTATTCAAACGGAACTTGCCAATACATTAAAACGCATTCGTGACAAGGGTGCAAAAGGTTTTTATGAAGGTGCTACGGCAAAAATGATTGTGGAAGAAATGCAAAACGGAAAAGGCATTATTTCTTACGACGACCTTAAAAATTATAAAGCCAAAGAAAGAGAGCCAGTCGTTTTCAAATACAAAGATTACACGATCGTCACCATGCCATTGCCGTCCAGTGGCGGCGTGCTGCTGCCCATGATGATGAAAATGATTGAGCACCAACCGCTGCGTGAGTATGGCTTCCATTCTGTAAAAGCGGTGCATTTAATGACAGAAGTTGACAGGCTCGCTTACGCCGACCGCGCAAAATTTTTAGGCGATGTTGACTTTTACAAAGTGCCTGTAAAAACGCTTACAAGTGACTTGTATATTGCAGAGCGCATGAAATTGTATGACCCTGAAAAAGCAGGCGTTAGCACGAAAATTGGTCCCGGAGAAATTACACACGAGAGCGACGAAACCACGCACTTGAGTGTGTATGACAAAGATGGAAATGCAGTGGCAATCACGACAACATTAAACGGTGGCTACGGCAGTCGCACGGTGGTAGCCGGAGCAGGATTTTTACTAAATAACGAAATGGATGATTTCAGTGCAAAGCCCGGTGTTCCGAACATGTATGGTGCTGTCGGCGGCGAGGCTAATGCGATTGCTCCACACAAAAGAATGTTAAGTTCTATGACGCCAACGATTGTTTTGAAAAACAATCAACCGTATTTGGTTGTTGGTACGCCCGGCGGCACAACCATTACAACGTCGGTGTTTCAATCGCTTGTGAATGTGCTGGAATTTAACCTTAGCCTCGATGATGCGGTGAACCAACCAAAATTCCATCATCAATGGTTGCCAGATGAATTGGTGGTGGAAGAAAATTTTCCTGGTGAACTCCTGGAACAATTGTCAGCAATGGGTTACACCATCAAAAAAGTTGGCGGCATTGGCAGAACCGAAGCGATAAAAATTGATAACGGAATTATAGAAGCTGTAGGCGATCATCGCGGAGATGACAGCGCAGCGGGGTATTAATGATTGAATGAACTGAATAGACTGAATAAACTGAGTGGTTGAACTTTGTAGTGCAAAAATTGAAATTAAACATTCAGTTTATTCAGTTCATTCAGTTCATTTTTCTACTTAAACTTACATTATGTCAAACTCTCTCCTCATTCAAAATGCCATCAAGCATTTCACGACTTACAAAGGACTGGCGGATAAAACATTTGCGCAGCTTAGCGAAGAGCAAATGCATTATCAGCCGAATGATGCGTGCAATAACATTGCTATTCTTATTCAACACATGAGTGGAAATATGCTTAGTCGCTGGACAAACTTTTTAACAGAAGATGGCGAAAAGCCCTGGCGCAACCGCGATACAGAGTTTAATGATCAGCAATTGAACAAACAGCAATTGCTTGATTTGTGGGAAAAAGGATGGAAAGTTTTGTTTGATTCTTTACAAAGTTTAAACGAAGAAGATCTTTCCAAAGACATTTTCATTCGTACCGAACCTCAATCTGTTACCGATGCCATAGTAAGACAAATCGCCCATTATTGTGGTCATGTGGGGCAAATTGTAATGTTGGGAAAAATCATGAAAGCCGATGGCTGGCAACCGCTTTCGATCCCTAAAGGGCAATCAGACTCATTCAACAAGATGATGCAGGATAAATTCGGAAATTAAGAATTAAGAATTAGGAATTAAGAATTCTTCTGTGTTGTTCCAAGCGTATCAGTCAGCAACACAATGTCCAGAGAGGTCATAACATCATGAATTCTTAATTCTTAATTCCTAATTCTTAATTCGTATTTGTTTTCTACCCAAATTTTCAAATTTTCAAATTGCCATATTCTCAAATTTTGCCGCTATATTAGTTTCTCAAACAACAACAACCAACGATCAGCTATGCAAAAAGACTCACCTAAAAAACAAGGCGATAATTCGCGCAGAAAATTTATCCGTAACTCCGCTACTTCCCTTGCAGGAATGTATATCGTACCAAGACACGTTTTGGGCGGCAAAGGCTTCATCGCTCCGAGCGACAGGCTTATTATTGCCGGTATTGGCGTAGGCGGTAAAGGTGAAAGCGATATTGATATGTTTAACAAAAGCGGCAAAGCAGAAATTGCTATCCTCTGCGATGTGGATGAACGTCGTGCTGCAAACAGCCGCAAGCGTTTTCCTAATGCAAAGTTCTATAAGGACTATAGAGAAATGTTGGCAAAAGAAGGTAAATCGATTGACGCCGTTTCTGTTTCTACGCCCGACCACATGCACGCAGTACAGGCAATGGCTGCAATGCAGATGGGCAAACACGTGTACGTACAAAAGCCGCTGACGCATGATATTTACGAAGCTCGTATGCTGACCCAAGCAGCCCACAAATACAAAGTGGTTACACAAATGGGTAACCAGGGCGCCAGCAACGATGGTGTAAGACAATTGACCGAATGGTACCGCAACGGTATCATTGGCGACATCACTGAAATTTTTTGCTGGACCGACAGACCCGTTTGGCCGCAAGGCATACAATGGCCGGCTGCAAAAGCAGAAGTGCCGAAAGAAGTCGATTGGGATCTTTGGCTGGGCACTGCTCCGCAAAAAGATTATGTTGAAAACCTTCTCCCTTTCAACTGGCGCGGCTGGTGGGATTACGGCACTGGTGCATTGGGAGATATGGGTTGCCATATCATAGCGCCAGCATTTTCCGTTATGGATCTCGGGTACCCAACAGAGGCTGAGTGTAGCGTTGGCTCCGTTTATGTGGGTGAATTCAAGCGCGGCTATTTCCCTGATAGCTGTCCTCCTTCTTCGCATGTAACGTTGAAGTTTGCAGCAAAAAATGGCAAACCAGGTGTAAAGCTTCATTGGATGGATGGTGGCATTCAGCCTGAAAGACCAGCGGAACTTGGCCCTAATGAACTAATGGGTGATGGCGGCAACGGAGTAATATTTGTGGGCACAAAAGGCAAAATGATGTGCTCTACTTATAGCCTTAATCCGCAGTTGCTGCCCACTTCAAAGACAGCGATCACACAGGTCCCACAAACTATCAAGCGTGTGCCAGGCGGCGCCGATGGTCACTACGCCGCGTGGGTAGAAGCAGCAATGAAAGGCTACCATAGCAAAGAAGCAAAAGAATTAAGTTCCAATTTTGACATTGCAGGGCCACTTACAGAAAGTATTTTGATGGGCAATCTCGCCATCCGCAGCTATGACATTCGCAAAGAAAAAGAAGGCGGCGGATTCACCTACCCAGGTCGCTACATCAAACTTTTGTGGGATGGCGCAAACATGCGCATAACCAACTTTGAAGATGCGAACCAGTTTGTGAAGAGACAATATAGAGCTGGCTGGAGCCTTGGAGTGTAGTGACTGAATAACTGATTAGTGTCCCCAATACTTACCACTAAGGCACTAAGGACACAAAGCCTCACTAAGAACAATCCTTAGTGAGGCTTAGTGTCCTTAGTGCCTTAGTGTTGAATCTAAATGTTGCACATCAACCAAATCTAAATGCAAAACCCTCTTCAAAAATTTGACACAGATCAAATTCTTCTTCCTCTTATTCTACTTAATGTTTCTAACGTAATGCCCAGGTAAGAAGCGATATGTTTTAGCGGACAGCGCAAAGTAATTTCAGGATATGTTTCGAGAAGATATTGATAACGTTCAAACGCATCTTTTTTGCGAAGATTAAAAAGTCTGTCCTCGCTTTGTTTGTAGTAATGTTGCGTGAGCATTAATCCTACAAACGTGAAAGAATGAAACTTTTCATACAATTGTATCAGATCTTCGTAGGAGATATAATACAAAACACAATCCTCAACTGCCTCTATTGATTCATGGCTTGCCTGCTGATCAAAAAAACTTTTTACGGAAATAATAAAATCATGCTCTTTCATGAACCAGGTGGTAATCTCATTGTCTCCTTCGCTGTAAAAACTCCTCAGAAAACCTTTCTCAACAAAATAAATGTATTTGCAGACTTGCTTTTGCCTGAGTAAAAGCTCCTTTTTATCCAGCTCCGTTCGTTCCAAACGTTGGGCTATTTCATTTAACACCTCCGCTTCCAGTGGATGGAGGTTTAAAAGAATATTTTTCAGAGATTCCGGAAGCATGGTACAAGGCAGTTTTTTTGCGCTAACAATATTAAAGAAAATTAATGCTGAACGCCAAATGCCTAACGCAAGCTTTCGTGTTGTGCATTAAGCATTTGGCATTCGGCGTTTGGCTCTTTTCTCAATGTTCATTTTCAACCAGTTCTATTTTTTAGTAAATTCGCAGCACTTTTACGGCTGCCCAGTCAAATAAAAGAACATTTTCCGCTCCAATTGACTATGACCGCCGTGCTAAAGCATTCATTGTCATAATTCTAAACATAATACACATGGCTTTCGATTTAGACCTGATCAAGAAACTTTACGCCGGTTTTGGCGCTAAGGTGGAGACTGCCCGCAAAGTTGTTGGACGTCCGTTAACGCTTACTGAAAAAATATTGTATGCCCACCTCTGGCAAGGCGCTACTACCCAGCCTTTTGAAAGGGGAAAAAGCTATGTTGATTTTGCTCCGGATCGCGTTGCTATGCAGGATGCTACTGCGCAAATGGCGCTCTTGCAGTTTATGCAGGCTGGTCGCGATAAAGTGGCCGTTCCTTCTACTGTGCACTGCGATCACCTGATCGTGGCTAAAGAGAACAGCAAAGTTGACCTTGACAGAGCCGTTCACGAAAGCAGTGAGGTTTATGATTTCCTTGCTTCTGTTTCTAATAAGTATGGCATCGGCTTCTGGAAACCAGGTGCCGGTATCATTCACCAGGTAGTGTTGGAAAATTACGCCTTCCCTGGCGGTATGATGATTGGTACAGATAGCCACACTGTAAATGCAGGTGGTTTGGGTATGATCGCAATTGGCGTTGGTGGTGCTGATGCCTGCGACGTTATGGCCGGCCTTCCATGGGAGTTGAAATTCCCTAAACTGATCGGTGTGAAACTGACTGGTAAATTAAACGGCTGGACCGCTCCTAAAGATGTTATTTTAAAAGTTGCCGGTATTCTTACTGTAAAAGGTGGAACCGGCGCTGTTGTTGAATATTTCGGCGAAGGCGCTACAAGCATGAGCTGTACCGGTAAAGGAACTATCTGTAACATGGGTGCGGAAATTGGTGCTACCACTTCTACATTCGGTTACGATGATAGCATGAGTCGCTACCTGAAATCAACGGGCCGTGAAGAGATCGCGACTGCTGCAGATGCAATCAAAGAACACCTGACTGCAGATCCTGAAGTATACGCAAATCCTGAAAAATATTTCGACCAGGTTATCGAAATCAACCTGAGCGAGTTGGAGCCACATTTGAACGGACCTTTCACTCCGGATTTAGCTACTCCTATTTCTAAAATGAAAGAAGAAGCTGCTAAAAATGGCTGGCCTACAAAAATCGAAGTGGGTTTGATCGGTTCTTGTACCAACTCTTCTTACGAAGATATCAGTCGTGCAGTGAGCCTGGCAAAACAAGTAAAAGAAAAAGGTCTTAAAACAAAAGCAGAATTCACCATTACTCCGGGTAGTGAGCAAGTTCGTTTCACTATCGAAAGAGATGGCTTCCTTGATATTTTTGATCAGATCGGTGCAAAAGTTTTCGCAAATGCTTGCGGACCTTGCATTGGTATGTGGGATAGAATGGGTGCCGACAAACAAGAAAAAAATACCATCGTTCACAGTTTCAACAGAAACTTTGCTAAACGTGCAGATGGCAACCCTAACACTTACGCATTTGTTGCTTCTCCTGAATTGGTGACAGCATTGGCAATCGCAGGTGATCTTTCTTTCAACCCGCTTACAGATACTTTGATAAACGAAAAAGGTGAGAAAGTAAAACTGGATGCACCTACAGGAAATGAATTGCCTCCAAAAGGTTTCGCTGTGGATGATCCGGGTTACCAGGCTCCTGCTGCTGACGGTAGCGGTGTTCAGGTGGCTGTTTCTCCAACCTCTAACCGTTTGCAATTGCTCGATCCATTTGCTCCATGGGAAGGCACTGACCTTAAAGGTTTGAAACTCCTTATCAAAGCAAAAGGAAAATGTACAACTGACCACATCTCTATGGCTGGTCCATGGTTGAAATTCCGAGGTCACCTTGATAACATTTCCAACAACATGTTGATCGGTGCGGTTAACTTCTTCAACGAAAAAACTGACCTTGTTAAGAACCAATTAACCGGCGACTACGGTGCGGTTCCTGCAACGCAACGTGCTTACAAAGCAGCAAACGTTGGTTCAGTAGTTGTGGGTGATGAAAACTACGGTGAAGGTTCTTCACGTGAGCATGCGGCTATGGAGCCTCGTCACTTAGGCGTTCGTGCAGTATTGGTAAAATCTTTTGCTCGTATCCACGAAACCAACCTGAAAAAACAAGGTATGTTGGGCTTGACTTTTGCAGATAAATCTGACTACGATAAAATTCAGGAAGACGATACTATCGATATTAATGGCCTGACTCATTTTGCTCCTGGCAAACCATTGGAACTGGTATTGCACCACAAAGATGGCAGCAGCGAAATTATCATGGCAAATCACACATACAACGATCAGCAGATCGAATGGTTCAAAGCCGGTGGTGCGTTGAACATCATTCGCAAGCAGTTCGTGAAATAAGTAGTGCCTGCCCGACTGGTCATTCAGGCGGGAGTTGTGGGTTTTAAATTATAAGTTGGCAGCGAGAGTTGCCAACTTTTTTTATGGCACACACCCGCCCGGCTGAAGCCGTTCGGACGAGGATGACGCTGATTAGACAGATGACCACGGATTTATTGTTGAGACGCCATTGAGTCTATTGCGTTCGATTTTAGATGATAAAAAGTCAACAACTCCTCCGCGTCGCTGCTTCGCCGCGCTCGCCGCGCGAAACCAAAAAACCTTCGCTCCTTTGTCCTCTCTTTGCGTCTTTGCGTGAAATATTTCTCCGAAGAAAACGTTTATACTTTCGTCGTGCGCTAATCCTATTTCCCAATGAAACCACAACTTCATTAGTATGAACTATTTAAACCTGCAAGTAGAAGCCCTTGAAAAAGAAGTGACTGAAATTCAAGAGAATCTATTCAGTATGAAAGGAACCTCTGGAAAAGATGTCGAATACAGAGAGCTGAAAAACAAATGGTATGAAAAGCAGCAGCAATTGCGTGATTTAACAAGCACAGGCAAGGTTCTCGACCCTGCAGCTAATGGGTTCATTTATCAGGAAAAAGAAAATAGTACCGAAACCGCAGTCGCTCTTTCAACTGAGTACTACGAAAACAGCAACGAATCCCATCAAAACAATTATCAGGAAACAATAACGGAGAATTCTCAAATAAGCGAACTACTACATACGATATCGGAAAAAGAGAAGGAGGCGAAAAAATTACACGATAGAATTGCAGAACTGGAATCACTTCATGGGATACTGAACGAAAAAAACACTCTCCTGCTCCAGGAACTGGAAACCCTAAAAGCAGAGAATAGCCTGCTTAAGGAACAATCGGCCGATTTGCAGTTAATGCAAAATAATACAGCCGAACAAGCAACAACGATCTGCGACCATAACCACGTAAATGAAGCGCCACACACGGCAGAAACCGACCTGGAAATAAAAAAATTACAAGACAAGATTTTAGAATTGGAAAGTCTATCTCCTGTCTTAGTTGAGAAAAATTTGCTGATTGAGTTCTTACAAAATCAATTAGACAAACAGGTTAAAAATAACTTTCAGCTCGAAAAGGAGCATTCGCAACTTAAAGCAGAAATCCTTGAGGCAAATGAAGTTTTTCTCGAAAGGCAAACATTAGCGGACCAAATGCAGGAAGAGCTGCAAAAGAAAGAACAATACAATATCTATATCACTTCTCAGTATGAAAACGCAAAGCAAGTAAGCGAGAAATACAAGCAGCAGTTAGATGAAACAATCGAAAAGCTATCGTCTCTGCAAGCCCATTTGCGTAGCACAATTGAAATTCCTGTCGGCCACGAAAACAATTAAAAACAGATCTGGCCGGCATTTTTTGGCATAACGGATTTGAGTTTAAAATCAGGTTTGCTTATTTACTTGTCGCAATAATAACCCTTAGTGTTTGCACTTATAATCGCCTACATGAATATACTTACCTGATGGACATTCACCTGAAGCACGCTTCCACAAAGGCTTTCGGAGAATTTAAAAAACGTGTCCATCTCTGTTATGTAACTAATAAACAGTAACAACTACCCGTTCTTACACAATAAAAATTATCGTTGGGAAAAACCGAAAGCTTGTTATTTTTTTTCTATCATTGCTGTCAATTTTTTTTCAAATCTAAACCCATAAAAAAAGATGTCTCAGACAAACCCAACCCAACCAACCTCAACCGCGTACAAAACATTTGGTATCATTAGTCTTATTCTTGGTATTCTCGCTTTTGTTTTCTCTTTCATTCCATGTTTAGGAATGTATGCAATGTTTCCAGGCATCCTTGGCCTTGTATTGGGCCTTGTTGGTTTTCTGCAAGCCAGAAAAGCAAACGCTGGAAAAGGTATGGTTATTACAGGTATCATTCTTTCTCTTCTTGGAACATGTGTTGCTGTATGGCAATTCCAGGCAATCGGAAGAGCCGTTCATGAAACTTCCAAATCACTTGATTCATTGAACAAAACAATGGACTCTTCTATGCACGTGATGGATTCAAGTATTCACGCAGCGGATTCTTCAATGAAAGCATTAGAGAAAGCATCAAACTAATTCTGTTAAGAAGAATCTATTTTGACTAAAAAAAGTTACTTCTATTTCAATTGCATTCTGGCCGGCATAATCATTTCAATATTTGTTTATGCCGGCCTATTTGCTTACAACAGTCATGCTGTGCATTGTGTTTATAAGCAAACCTTAGGCATTGATTGCCCCACCTGCGGCCTTACGAGATCATTTCATAATATCCTCTCCGGAAACTTTAAACAGGCTGCCGAACTTAATTCCAACTCATTCACTTTATTCGCGTTTTTTCTACTGCAATTGATCGCCAGGATCGTGCTCATTTTTATTGGCTCGACCAAAGCAGCAACGAATAAGATCATTAAGTGGGACATCATTTTCTCTGCTACACTTTTTGTGGTTTGCTTTTGGCCATTGATAATATTTGTTTTCAGGCAGTGAGAGAGCACACTGATGACACTGATTTTACTGATTTACACTGATTTTTTTCTATAGCGCTATGTATCCGCTGCGTCGATGCCACGTTGCGCTCGCCGCATGAAAACCTATTTACGCCCTTTGCTTCTTTGCGGCTTTGCGTGAAACCCCTTTACACATTACTGAAATTTCTATTTGACACAACTATAATTTTGTCAAATATTTGCACCATTAGTAATTAGACCGTAGTAAATACCTTAGACAATCATTAGTAAAAAAAGCCCCTTATGCTAAAAGCCCTTTCAGGCATAGCCTTGTGTCTGTGCATAAACGTGTCCGTTTTTTCGCAATCTCAAACAGCAGATGGAGAAGGATCTCAACAGGCAGCCAATCTTAAAAAGCTGGATAAAAAAGCAAAGTATGGTGCCTACCTCATCAACAAACAATTTGAATTTGGCACCGGCAAAGGCATCAACAGCCAACCTGTAGTTACTGCCCAGGAAACGGGCAACATCGAAATGGCCAGCATTGAAGAAAAAGCCATTGTCGGCTACATGCTGCCTTTTAATACATTCGTGAAACTGAAAGATTACGACTTCCAGATATATTACAAGAACGCTTTTAAAACACAAAAATATCCTCCGGAAAAAATATCACTCACTGACGAGAGCATTTTCCAAGACGACTCATATGGCATGGTGTACGGCTTCAAAGCTGAAGAATCGGGCCAGCGATGCCGCTTTAAATACAATTATCAATACGTAGATGCCAAGTATTTAACACGTTTATTTTTCCATGAATCCTTTCCGGTAAAACAACAAACCATTACATTCAAAGTTCCCTCCTGGCTTGAGCTGGAGATATTGGAAAAAAATTTCGACGGCTATAAAATCAAGAAAGACGTAAAGAAGGATAAAGACTACACCATTTATACTTATACGGCGGAAAACATGCCAGGTGTTAAGTCAGAAAACATGTCGCTTGCGAAACCATATTATCTCCCCCACCTCATTGTTACTGTAAGAAGCTTTACTGTGAACAAGCAAAAAATAAACGGCTTCAAAACGGTTGACGATATGTACGCATGGTACAACCTTCTTTACAAAAAATCTGAAAACAAGACAGATGTTTTAAAGGCCCAGGTAAGCAAGCTTACTGCAGGCAAAACAACCGATGAAGATAAGGTACGTGCCATCTATTACTGGGTACAGGATAACATTCGCTACATTGCCTTTGAAGAAGGTTATGCAGGCTTTGTTCCGGAAACTGTGCAAGATGTTTACAGCAACAAATATGGTGATTGTAAAGCCATGGCTAACCTGCTCACCGAAATGTTGAAGCTCGCTGGCTTTGATGCGCATTTTGCATGGATAGGCACCAGAGAAATTCCTTACGACATTACAGACGTACAATCAATGTGTGTAAGTAACCACGCTATTTCTGTGCTTTACCTCAAGGGCAAACCATATTTTATTGACGGTACGGAAAAGTATGCAGCACTGGGCACTAACGCCAGCCGCATTCAGGGCAAAAAAGTGTTGGTTCAAAACGGCGACTCGTACAAACTGGAAACCGTGCCGCAGGAAAACATGGAAAACGATAAAATCAACACGGTGTCCAACCTCGCCATTGACGGCGACAAACTTACCGGACACATGACTGTTACATTTGATGGTGAATCGCGCCACTTGTTCCATTACATTTACAACAGCATGCCTGTTGATAAACGCAAAGATTTCGTAAGTAGCCTGCTACAGATTTCCGGTGAAAACACCGAGACCTCAAACATCAAAACATCTGATTTTACAAACCGGGAAATTCCTATCACCATTGAAGGCGACATTGAAGTGACTGATCAGATCACAGAAATTGATAAAAACATTTACACGACCATAGATTTTTTCCCACGTAGCATTATGGGCTTTACTCCGGGAGAAAACAGAAAATCTCCAATTGACCTGGGCAACGCATTTATTGCAACCGATAAAATAACATTGAAATTACCAGCCAACGCAAAGCCCGGCTCAATGCCCAAAAAATTCACTGCCAACTTCAACAAAAACCAGGTGGATGCAGAGTATGCTTTTAATAACGGACAAATCACGTTGCAAAAGAAAACAGTGATGGCTTCGCCAGTTATATTGCCGGTGGATTTTGATGCGTGGAAGAAATTTGTAAGCTCCATTAAAGAGTTTAACCGTAGCAGTATTTCCATCATTGAATAAACACCTTAACTCCTTTAGACAACAAACGGAAGATGGTGATGCTACACAATGCATCGTCTAACCGGGATAAAAATAAACAGATGAAAAAAAATATTTTGATCATAACCTGCGCCTGTCTTGCCTTACAAAGCATGGCACAGCGCCACATTAATAAAAGCGAACTAAACATTATTCAAAAAAACCTTAAGAACGATCCTTTACTTGTAGATGACAACGACTTTAACGTAAATGCATCTGCAAAATGGTCGAGCGAAGGCGCGGTGATATTATCGCAAAAAACCAGTTTCAATTTTGATAAGAAAGGGGTGAGCGCAGGCACCATTATCGGACGTAATTTGATGGGTATCTTGTTTGCGCTGCCTACAATGGGTTATTCTATCTATGGTGCCAATGCAGGCAATGGCGCCACTACAATGATCGTTGAAGAAACAGAAAGAAGAAAACTCTTGCTAAATGATAAGTATTCGCTTGAACAATATTCTGTTCTTTATTTCAGGCTGTATGCAGAAAAAGACGCATTTGCTGCACGCGTAATTAAAAAGGATGGCTCGACAAAAAACGTTGACATCGAAGATGCCGTTGCTGTAGATAACCTAAGCGGGGTTCCTGATATCTTTAGAAGTTACACTGATAGAAGATTTACTGCCGCTTATCGCCCCAGCTACTACAAAATAGCAGTGCCCGATCTAGAAGAAGGCGATGTGATAGAATACGAATTCAGAAATATTAATTCAAAATCATTCAGTAACAACCCGTCTTACAAAGAGTTTTACCCTGTCTATTATGTTTGTAACAGGTCTATGCCTGTTGTAAAACAAATTATTGAAGTAAATGTAGAAGACGACAAATACCACCTTGCTTATAAGAACTTAAAAAACACTCCGGCATTTACAGATGCTACAGATAAGCATGGCAATAAAGTGTATCGCTGGGAAGATGATAACAGGGACAAGTATGGCAACATCAAGTTTGTAAATAGATACACAGAGTTGCCTGTGATGAAATTCCAGGTAAAGTACGCTAAAAACAACAGCAAGGATTTAGTGTGGTTCAAAAGCGAGGACGATATTAAAAAAGACATGCAGCCGGAAGAGTTTGTTGAAAAAACAAAGATCATCTGGTTCGAGCCGAATAAAATGCAGGGAGCTGCATTCGGCGAAGATGCTAAAGGCAACATCAACGCTATGGAAAATGCCATTTATAAAGAATTAAAAAAACATGGCATAAACAGCGACGACGATGATAACTATGTACGCAAAGCATACTATACCATCCGCGCTAAAACGGTTTATAACAATTGGGACGATTATACTTTTGCAAAAATTTTCTCAGCGCTTTTAAATGAAAGAAAAATTCCTCACGAAGTAATTGTTACCACCAACAACCAGTTAACTGATCTGTCAAAAGTTGCCTTTACTTCAGAGCTGGGCTGGCTGATCAAATACAACAAAAAATATTATTGCAATCCGGATGAACATCTGAATCCTGAAGAGATGCCATCCATTTACAATGGCAATCTTTCTGTAAGATTCAATCCAAACAATACAAAGGAAAAAGAAACCGTTGAGCCGCTTCCTATTTCTGATACACTTAGCAATACAATGATCGTTCAGGTTATGAGTAGCATGCCAGATGTTACTCAATCAGTTCTAAGCATAGAAAAAACAACGGAAGCCAAAGGTCTCTTAAAGAGCGCTTATATTGATGACGCGCTCGCACTAACTCCTTTTATGGAAAGCGATTACAGAAACTATGATGGCAACGGCATGTGGGAAGGTTTAAACTCTACGCAAGAGGACAAAGCCACCACTGACTTTAATCACCAGAAAAAAGAGTGGAAAGAAGACAAACCTCTTATGATGGAAGAAAGTGCCAATAGTCTTTACAACGATCAGGTGGAAAAATACACCAGCTTCCGCGTAGTAGAAGATGGCCGCAGCTACAAGAAAAATCAACTTAAGTATGTAGAGAATTTCTCGCTGAATGAGATGACGTCAAAAGTAGGAGAAGACATTATCATAAAAATTCCTTTCCTGATGGGCGAGCAAACAAAAATTAAGAAAGAGGACCGTACCCGCACATTGCCTATCAACATAAGGTACCAGGGCAACTTTACTTATAACATCGCCTTTACCATTCCTGCAGGATACACTATTAAAGGATGGGAAGCCTTAAACAAAAGAACTGATAATGAGTTTGCCAGCTTTACCGGCAAAGCGAAAATCGTTGGCGACCAATTGTTGATACAGGCTAAGCAGGTATTGAAAAACGTAAACGTAAAAGCCGAAAACTGGCCGGCGGTCGTTTCCGTTTTAGATGCAACCTATAAATTTTCGCAGAGCAAATTATTGCTGAAGAAGATCTAAAAAAGCAAAAAAGTAGACCGCAGATTTTCATGATTGTCATGATTTGTTATGATTTTTTAATTATTCATAACAGATCTTAAGAATCATAAAAATCTGCGTTCTTTTTTTATTGCACACGCCCGCCCGGCTGAAGCCGTTCGGACGGGGATGACACTGAATAGACGGATTTACACGGATTCTTGTTGGTGTTCAATCAACCTCTCGTAGATGATAAAGCTTTACAGTCGATGACAGCCCTTTGCGTCGCCGCTCCGTTGCGTTCGCTGCGAGAAACGCCCCACTTCAAGTCATAGCTTCGATATCGATAATTCCAGCCAGATTTAGATGCCAAACATCACATACCTACCTTACTAAAATCATCTTTTGATTTGCCTGTATACTTTTCATTTGCGATTTCTTAATCTAATAACACGAGGCATAATCATTTATTTAGCAAAAACAGTTCTCCTGCAAGCATTGAGCATGGTTAAATGTAACCCCGCTCAGGCTACACTTGTTATTAATTATTTGTAGATCGTTCCCATGAAAAAAATTTTAGGATACTTCTTAACGCCTGTTTTTTATTTTGTATTTGCATTGTTGCTTTGTGTATTTCACGTAGCACAAGTAGTTGCATTGAAAATATTTGGAAAAGAAGCGCACAAAAAAACGGTGGATGTAATGAACTTTTGTCTGTTGTACAGCCTTTGGGTTTTAGGAACACGCATACAAATAAAATACAAGTTTAAGCCGCCCGTAGATAAGCCAATCATCTTTGTAGCCAATCACCAAAGCTTGTATGATATTGTTGGCATTATCTGGTTCCTGCGCAACAATTATCCAAAATTTGTTTCAAAAATGGAGCTTGGCAAGGGCATTCCAAGCATTTCTTATAATCTTCGCCATAGCGGAGCCGCAATGATTAACAGGAGCGATCCAAGGCAAGCAATTACTGAAATAGCAAAACTTGGAACACTAATAGAAGAAAATAATTATAGCGCTGTAATATTTCCCGAAGGAACAAGATCAAAAGACGGAACAATGAAAAGCTTTGCTGCTGCGGGAATTAGCGCATTATTGAAAAAAACGCCACATGCATTGGTAGTTCCTATAGCGATCAATAATAATTGGAAGCTAACCCGTTGGGGCTTCCCCATGTCGGTCGGCGAACGCATAAGCTGGACCATTCTCCCCGAAATTCAAACAAAGGGCAAAGACATTGCAACCATTGTTTCAAAGGCAGAGAGTGCGATAAAAGCAACGCTTGATAATATGTCGCAGGCTTAATAAATCAGTTTGTTTTTACAGTTGGACCAGTGCATGTCGAATCATAAATAAAAACACTTTCATTTGTGCTAACAAACCAGCTATTCAGTTAAATTTATACAAACAACTGAAATGCTTACAGCCATTCATCCCAAACTACCGATGCGCAGTAAAGCTGCAACGAAAGATTACTACGTGAACAAGCTCGGTTTTAAGCAACTCGGAAGCGTTGACTGGGATGGTTATCTAATGATTGGAAAAGACAATATTGAAATTCATTTCTTCGAGTTCAAAGAACTTGACCCCAAAGAAAATTATGGGCAGGTTTATATCCGGGTAAATAATATTGAAGCGTTTTATCAATCTCTATTGGAAGCAAAAATAGATATACATCCTAACGGCCCACTGCAAACAAAACCCTGGGGACAAAAGGAATTTTCATTGCTAGATCCTGACAATAATTTGTTGACTTTTGGAGAAGGTGTATGAGTGGCCACTTGTAGAAGATAAAAAATGACCAATATTTTTCTAAATCAACAACTGCACATTTAAAACCCTAATTTTCGGCCCTAAAATGAAAGAAACATTCGAACAAAGAAAAATATTTGCCGCTGTCGTATTTTGTCTATCTCTTGTTTGGGTTGCATATTCAATATTTTTTTCAAGCGGCATTCCTGCATTGTCAGACGGCACATTTGTCACTACGCAGGAACCGGTCTTCAGCAAGCCCACTACGAAAGGAAGTTATTATTCCATCAACTTTCAATTTATAAAGCCTTTCGGCAAGGAGTATTTGCTAGCAGGAACAGCTTTGAAATATGCGGATTACAAAAGTGTGCTCAACGATATCAAAGCCTTTGATACGATACGTATAAAAACAAGCAAAAATGAAATTTATCAAGTAACTGCTAAAGGGAAAAATTATGTAAATCTGGCCGCTGTGTTAAATGAAAAAATGCAAGTTTCTCGTTTTTTTATTTTTTTCAGAGTAATAATCTGCATCGCCATTTTTCCCATCTTCTTTTTTAAGAAACGGCCAACATTCTGGCACAGCGGATTTGAATTTGAATTCAGATTCTCTTATTTATTTTTTGCAATAATGGCTATAGGAATCGGCACCTACATATATATCAACGGAGGTTCTTTTTTGACTGGCTTTCAGCCGGCATTATAAAAAATAAAGAAAAGTAAATGAATCAATCTGTCAACCGATTTAAAATCACTGTTGATAGGCGATGAACCCACTCCCGTAGGGTCGACACGCAACCTATCCGGGAAATACACCTCTTTAACGTTTGCGTTGAAGCGGAGTCTTGCTAAACCTGACAGGTTTAGTGCAGCACCAAACGTGAATAACATCATTTCGCAGTTGAAACCAACAACTCACGAATGTCCACTTTTAAATATTTTGAAATGGCGTAGAGTGTTTCTATTGAGGGCTGAACTTCGTTTGTACACCAACGCGAAACAGTTGCTTCTGTTTTTTCTAAATGAGCAGCTAAATCCTTACTGGTCTTTTCCTTCTCGACCAGCACAACTTTTATTCTGTTCAATTTTAGTTTTGACACAAGACTTTTTTTGATTCGGGTAAATATCGCAAAATTCTAATAACCTGAAAATCACACTAAAACAGTAACAACTTATATTACTATGAACATTTATTTTGTTTAAACAGTTATTAATTATATTTTCATGTTTATTAAACATATCACAAAACATAAAAAATATATTTTTTAGACAAAAACTTATATTTTATTTACTTCATCTCTAAACCTTATCAAAATGGTACAAATAACATCCAAAGGACTCCTTATTGAAATCGAAACTCCGGACCAACATGAATACCTGAATTTGCTAAGCGGCAGTTTGCTTCAGCTTTTGCAGGACAATAGCGAGAACTATCACAGAGATTACGATCCACGGTGGGTGATCTTTGATTTGCTGCAACATTTATTGCCAACCAATGCGCAGCTGGAAAAAGGATTAAAGAAATAAGTGCCGATCATTGAGCGGCCTTGCGTCAGCTACCAGCGCAGCAATCCTTATCAGGCCTTAATTTGATTACGTAGTAACACTATTGCAAATCTCCGTTTTGAATTTTACTTTCGACCTCGATAACTCCATTCAGTTGACCACCTGATCCAGTAGCATCAACCTATCACAACCCTTAATTAAATAAACCGCCATGAAAAAAATAGCGATTGTAACACTTGTACTCTTTGCTTCAGTCAGCGCTTTTTCCCAAACCAAAACCATTGCAAGCACTGATTCCGGTTCACTGAAAAAGCAGGACTCGCTTCATTTTGCCGTTTTCTACTTCTATAGGGCCTTTATTCCCAAAATGGTCGCACCTATTAAAAAAGTCCCAATCTACGTGGATGACAGTTTGGTCTATAATTTAAAGGCAAACACACTAGTAGCGATAAAGATCTTTAAAGAAGGAAAGCATAACGTTTGTGTAGATAAGGACGGAGAAACGACCATCGTGAGCAAGATAAAATTTGGTAACGAATATTTTTATAAATGCGGCATCGTACCGGGTCTGTGGGGCGGCAAACCCACCATCGAAACAGTTACCGTTAAAGTAGGAAAAGAAGAAACCGGATTGCTTAAGGATGAGTAAAACTGTGACGCTGTAATGATTTGTTATTGTTACAACGATCACAATTCTCCGCGAAAAAATATTATTTTGTTCAGGTGACTAATGAGTAGCAGGTTTTGTCAACAAATATCAAGCTGTTACAATGCTTCCTAAAAAATTAAACCTTCTGATATGGGTGACGTTCTTTGCGTTTCCCGTTTTCTCACAAACTGCTGCAAAAGTTGTAGCCCTAACAAAGACAAACGTTTTTACCAAACCATTATCGAAAGGTGAATCGGACCTTTACTCTATTCACCTTCAAAAAAATGAGTATGCGCGGATTGTTGCTTTGCAGCGAAACGTAGATATCTCATTAACGGTGCGAGATCCGGCACATACAATAATTGATGTGGCCGATATTCCAACCGGCGATGATGGTAATGAATATGTAGACATCACTGCCAATCAAACCGGCGACTATTTTATTTCGGTGAAAGCGCTAAATAATGCAGCAGGCACTTATTCTATAAAGATTGAAGAACTTTTATCTGCTGATCAAAACAAAAAGCGATTACAATTACAAAAGGCATGTACAGATTCTTCGGCGAAATATTTTTCTCAACGGAGTTTATTGGACCACATTAAAATACTTTCCAGCGACTCGTTTCAGGGCAGGCGGCCGGGCACCATTGGCGAGAAATATTCAATAGACTATTTGCAAAATCAATACATTAAATTGGGTTTAGAACCGGGCAACGGAGGCAGCTACTTTCAGGATGTTGTATTGCCCGCAAAGTTTGCCACTACTTATGTTTCGCCAATGATTGTTAGTTCTGGAAATCAATCCATGACGTTTCAGGAGAAAGAAGATTTTGTTTTGTTCCCGCATTTTTTTGATTCAATTGTTACGGTAAAAAATGCTCCGGTTGTGTTTGCCGGATATGGAATTGTGTCTGCGAAATACAACAGAGATGATTACAAAAATGTAGATGTAAATAATAAGATAGTGTTGTTGCTGAGAAACCCACCTCAAACATTTGATGACTCGCTGGGCACTTTTCTATACAAAAACCGCGAAGCCGCAAAACGCGGTGCATTGGGCTGTTTGTATGTGTTTGATAGCGCACAATTGGGTTATGCATTTAAAACAGAGTATGACGCATCCAAGCAAGGAAATTTTATTCCTGATTCGATAGACGCAACCAAAGCAAAACAAAAACGCGATATTAAACTGGACGGTGATTTGACATTGGATGCTGTAAGAAAAATATTTGCCTTTGCAGGAATAGATACTGCGTTGCTTGCCACAGTAGATGCTACGGATTTTCAGCCCGCGCTACTTCCCGTAACCATTACAGTAGATGAACGAGCGGCAGTAATTCCGGCTGTCATATCAAAGAATGTAATTGCGAAAATCACGGGATCGCTTCATCCCGATGAATACATAATTTACAGTGGTCACTGGGATCATTTAGGAATATCAATCCCCGATCCAAGCGGAGATTCTATTTGTAACGGCGCGTGGGACAATGCCACCGGCGCCAGCGCTGTTTTGGAACTGGCAAGGGCATTTAAGAATCGTTCCCAAAAACCTGAGCGAACAATTGTTTTTATCAATTTTACAAACGAAGAATTCGGACTTAGGGGTTCGCTCTATTATGCTGCGCATCCAGTTTTTCCGCTGGCATCTACATTAGCGAATATCAATTTGGATGGCCTGAATATTCTCGGCAGAGCAAATAACTTTTGTGTATATGGTACTCAATTGTCAACGCTTGAAGATTTCATTAAAGGTGAAGCAGCAAAACAGGGCAAATATTTTACGTACGACTCCAGCATCACTTTTTCTATACGTAACACTTTCTATTTTTCAGACAACTACAACTTTGCGTTAGCGGGCATTCCGTCAGTCTTTTCTTATGGAGGCAGCAGGCCGCTCAATATGACTTCCACAAAACTCAGGGAGCTCTCTTTCAAAATTGGCAATGCCTACCACCATCCTTCTGATCAATATGACGAGCGCTTTTGGAACCTTGATGGCGCCATCGAAGATCTTTTTGTTTTATATCGTACAGGCGAACAACTTGCTGCCAGCAAAACATGGCCGCAATGGAAACCCGGGGCACCCTTTGAAAGAAAGAAAAAATAGCAAACCCGTAACAAATAATTTTTTAGTTTTTATAGACTGAAAATGCTGCTCAATATGAAAGAAAATAAAACATCAATCAATAAAGATATCCAAGCTTACAACGATGCACTTGCAGAAGAAGACAAAGAAATAGGCAACATCCTGTCATACGAAATAAGCCTTCATTTGCCGGAGGCAGAAAATAAGATATGGCATCGTCATCCTGTTTGGTTCCTGGAAGGCAATCCCATCGTGGGCTACAGTAAATTAAAGGATAGCGTTCGATTATTATTTTGGAGCGGACAATCATTCGATGAGGAAGCTTTGCAAAAAGAAGGAACATTTAAAGCTGCAGAGGCAAGGTACACAACCGCCAATCAAATAAACAAACCGGACCTGAAACGCTGGCTCAAAAAAGCAAGAGACATTCAATGGGATTATAAGAACATCGTGAAGCGAAAGGGCGTGTTGGAACGATTGAAATAAATTTGTTCCGCGACGCTGTTGAATGTGCAAGAAGGCTTCGACAAGCTCAGTCCCGCTAGTGCAAGCGGGACTGAGCTTGTCGAAGCCTTGTTAAACAGGAACAATGGTCAGCCCAATACATGACTAGCAGGACTATTTAAAATTTATTTCCATGCCGGACAAAAACGAAAAAGAAAGAAGAAAGCAAATCTTAAATGACCTGAATGCCAAGGCAAAAGAGGAGTTTGAGAGCAGCTTGCCCATGAGTCGGGAAAATTTCAAGCTATTGTTCGACTACCTCGACATTGAACTTTCTGAAAAAGATTGTGATGACACGCAAACTTTAACACGTGCGTTTCTTCAGGAAAAAGAAATCAACAATGTCGCTCAAGTTTTGCATTGGCTTTCGGAGCATGGCGGATATTGCGATTGCGAAGTATTGTTAAACGTGGAAGAAAGGTTTGAATAAAAATACACCAGTGCCCCTACTCCTCCTCGCCTTTCACAAATTCCAAAATATCTCCGGGCTGGCAATTCAACGCTTTACATATCGCTTCCAATGTGCTGAAACGAACCGCTTTTGCTTTGCCTGTTTTTAATATGGAAAGATTGGCCAAGGTCAGATCCACTTTTTCCGACAGCTCGTTTAACGACATTTTTCGCTTAGCCATCATTACGTCTAAATTCACTACAATTGGCATACTTATACAGTTAGTTCGTTTTCGGTTTGGATTTCTACTCCTTTCTTAAATATCTGCGCAATAACAAACACTACGCCCGCCATAAATAGATACCCGCCTGGTTCAAAGTCCCGCTGCAGGCCAGATACCACCTTCATCATATAACCTAAATGAGTACTATAAAACAGAGCCACAACGCCAATCGCCAATATAAAATAACTGACCCTTTCCAGCACGTTTGCTATATCCATCGTAAATGGGTTGACCATTTTGATTTTACTTAGCACCTTAATTACCAGGTAAGCTGTGTAAGCTTCCAAAATAAGAATGCCCACTCTCAGAAAAACATTCAAACTGTATTGCGTCATGCTGTATTGTCTCAAACTGTATAGATCGAGGCCCTGATAAAGATTTTTGGCGGCTTCTGGGTTGATGCAGGTTACTGCGAAAGACACCAATATTGCGCCGGCTTTAATCATCAATCCAATAAATGCCACCCAGGCAAGAATATTCATGACAGTCAGAATATTTTCGGTTCTTGTTTTCACAATAATAAATTTTAAGGTTAACAATCTTTCACAAATATAAATAAATATTTATCGAATATCAATAATTTTTTATCTAAAATTAATAACTACAAAAGCTTTATTTTGAAGAAATAGTTATGGATAAAACCTTTATCTTTATCAACACTAAAAATGAAAGCATATGGCGTTACCCGTAAACAATAAAGGCAAAGGAAAAGCAGTTGGCAAAAATCAGCCCGCAACAGGTGGTTCAAAATTCATTGCAAAGCCTACTTCAAAAGTTACCGGCGGCGGCGGAAAGAAAATGGTGAAAACAGGCGGTAGCAGAGGAAGCTGATAATACTTTATTTAGAGAATATGTAAATGGTCCGAGTGTAAATTCTCGGACCATTTTTATTTTTTATCAGTTTAATGTCCTGTTAATGATTCAGTTATCAAAATAATTTATTGATTTTTATTTAACTATTCATTAAAATTATTTACACTATCTTTGCAGCTCATTTGAGCTTTCTTTTAGTCAAGAAATTATCATTCATCTTCTCCGGGTACTTCTTTTCTGATTTTTTCCTCAGATAATTTTTAGCTTATTGCATAAGCTCTAATTCGCATTATCAGCAGCCATTAGTCTGTATTAAATTATATATGCTCGATCTGTCATAATGTGAGCAATTAAACGTTGATCGTGGTACATTTTTTACACACGGTCATATTATTAGAAATTAAAAAGTTATAATGACATTTGAACAATTAGGTATTATAGAACCTATTCTGAAAGCACTTCAAGATGAAGGCTACACTCACCCCACCCCAATACAACTTCAAGCTATTCCATCAGTATTAGAAAGAAGAGATCTTTTAGGCTGTGCGCAAACAGGCACCGGTAAAACCGCTGCATTTGCCATTCCTACTTTACAAATATTGCACGGTCTGCACGCTGATCACAAAGCGCACAGAAATATCCGCTCACTTATCCTGACTCCTACAAGAGAGTTAGCTATACAGATAAATGAAAGTTTTGCATCATACGGTCGCAACACAGGCGTTAGGCACCAGGTTATTTTCGGCGGCGTTTCGCAGCACAACCAGGTAAATGCACTGCGCAATGGCACAGATGTTCTGATCGCCACACCGGGAAGGTTGCTGGATCTTATGAACCAGGGCTATGTATCGCTTCAGCATATTCAAATATTCGTGTTGGATGAAGCGGACCGCATGCTTGACATGGGATTTATACACGATGTAAAAAAGGTAATAAAAGAACTGCCTGAAAAGAAACAAACCTTATTTTTCTCTGCAACGATGCCTCCGCAAATTGCGCAGCTTGCCAATTCGCTTTTGCATTTTCCGGTAAAAGTAGAAGTAGCTCCTGTTTCATCAACAGCAGAAAAAATAGAACAGTCAGTGTTTTTTGTTAACAAGAAAGATAAACTGCAATTGCTTGTCCATTTGCTTCAGGCAAAAGCAATTGATCGTACCATTGTTTTTTCCAGAACAAAGCACGGCGCCGATAAAATTGCAAAAGGGCTTAAAAACATGAATATTGCTGCCGATGCTATTCATGGTGACAAATCACAAAATGCACGTCAAAATGCGCTGACCAATTTTAAAAATGGCAAGCTGCAGGTGTTAGTCGCTACTGATATTGCCGCAAGGGGTATTGACGTAGATGCACTTTCGCATGTGATCAATTTTGATTTACCCAATGTACCGGAAACGTATGTTCATAGAATTGGGCGTACGGGCAGAGCGGGTACAAGTGGTATAGCTTTTTCATTTTGCGATAGCGAAGAAAGGCCATACCTGAACGATATTAATAAATTGATCGGGCTAAAAGTTCCGGCGGAAAATCATCCGTTTGAAGCTTTTGAAATCAAGCAGTCCGCAACACCGGTTGTAGCAAAAAAGCCTGCACACAGTAAGCCCGGCAAAAGTTTCAGGAGAAAAGAAAACACACGTAAGGCTCTTTCATAATTCAGTAACAATTTAAACACCTTCTATATGCACACAGAAGAAATTGAAAAGTTCATCGATTCTAAGACATCGGCTGAAACCAAAGTAAAAATTGACTTTAAAAAGAGGGAGGCAGTATATGGCCTTTTTGTAAAGGACAAAGATTACGATGATCTTAAATCGAAGAATTTATGGAGAATTGTACCAAAGTCACAATTCGAAGAATACAGCAGGTCAAATAATATCGGGCTTGCCAAGATATTCAACGGAGTAGATTTTTCAAGACTTACCGTATACAAAGAAAAAGAAGTTGTGTAAAATACAGCTGACGACATCTTATAACAATAAAGGCATCCTAAAGATGCCTTTATTTATTGGAGTATGTTATACTTATTGATAGGTTACATTAAACGATCCGGCAGTTATTTGTCTAACTTCGCCGGTGGTTATCATTTCACCTTTGAAGTCAAATGTTCCTTTGATCACTTTTGTTGAAGTATTGTGTTCTGTTATTACGATGGAACCAGATGTTGATCCAAATGATTTCATGGCATTGACGTTTGTTCCTTCGTTATACAACCCAATATATGTAAGTCCGAAGAAATCCAGTTTGTACGTGCCTTTAGTAATGCTCAGCGGCAATTGAAATCCAACTGATTTTGAACCGTTTGAGGCTGTTCCTGTAATCATGATATTACCGTTTGCAATAACGCCCATTACGGTTTCCGCCTGCCATGCCGTACCATCGATAGTGGCTTTCAAAGAAGAAGCGTTGCTGGAAGGATTATTAGTTGTGATGGATGTTACATAACTCAACTCGAATGTTCCTTCCGTAATGGTATAGCTTGTTCCATCCACGAAGTTGAAAACTTTCGCTTCAAAGGTTCCGGTGATAATTTTTTTATCGGTATCAATCTTAGTGATGACGAGCTTTCCGTTTGCATTTGCAGGATCATCAGAAGCATTTGATGTAAACGAACTCGTAGCCGTTTTATAGTCTGGCAAATAAGCAAGTGCCCCATCGCCCGCAGCTTGCGACAAGTCGTAGGTGCCTACAGTGTCTCCGATAGTTGAGATGATGACTGACTGACCATTACTGCTTATTCCCGTAATATTTATTACGCCGTCAACAATGCTGGCAATCTGGTTGTTCGTAGCAGCCTGCCATGCGCCGCCATTAATTTTTGCTTTAAAAGTTCCGGTAGATGAGGTAGTGTTACCGCCACCGCCATTACCATTTCCATTGTAGTTTGGCTCGTAGCTTACTTCTTTTTGGCATGAGGTCAATGAGATAAGGGTTATTGCAGTCACTAAGAATGCAACGAGGGATTTAATTGGTTTCATAAATTTTCTAATCTGTTACGAATATAGATAAACGTGTAAAAAAAGTTAAGTATTCTTGATAAAATACCATGCGATCAACAAAAATTAAGTAGTTACCACCTTGTTTATAAAACTGAAGTTCCTCATATATGAAAAAAAGCACCGTTTGGTGCTTTTTCGTTTATACATAAAAGTTGATAATTTATAGTCTCGAATACTTACCACTAAGACACTAAGGACACTAAGTTTCACTAAGAAAATCCAATAGGCAATCGAGAGTGTTAACTCCTAATTCCTAACGCTAACCTATTTTCTCCTTCGCCCATCTCAGTGCAATTTCCAGCTGCTGCTTCATCGTAAGATTTGTATTATCCAGAACAATAGCATCCTCTGCCTGCCTCAGCGGACTTACTTCGCGGTGAGAATCTATGTAGTCTCGCATTTCGAGGTTATTCTTAACCTCTTCAATGGTAACATTTGGATTTTTTTCGAAGAGTTCCTTAAATCTTCTTTCCACGCGTATTGCATTGTCTGCCGTCATGAAGATCTTTAATGCAGCTTTAGGGAAAACAGCAGTACCAATGTCTCTTCCATCCATCACAATGCCTTTCTTCTCTCCCATTTTTTGTTGCTGTTTCACGGCAAATTGACGCACTTCCCTTACGGCAGCTACTTCACTTACTTTCTCAGCAACAACCAGATCGCGAATTACGTATTCAACGTTTTCATCGTTCAGATACATTTCCGATTGGTTACTGTGCTCGTTATAACGAAAATCAAGTGTTATCTCTTTTAACGCGTCTTCCACAGCTTTGTGTTTTGTCCAGTCCACATGGTTGCGAAGGAAATACAAAGTAATGGCTCTATACATAGCACCGCTGTCTACGTACACATAGTTCAGTTCTTTCGCTAACTGCTTAGCCACAGTGCTTTTCCCGCAGCTGCTCCAACCGTCTATCGTTATAATTATTTTCTTATGCATCAGGTTTAGTCGAAAAGTAAAAAGTCAAAATTAAAAAAGGTTTCACGCAAAGGCGCAAAGGAAAAACAAAGTTCGCAAAGACTTGTTTTGTTTCACGCGGCGACCGCAACGAAGCAGCGACACAACGGATATTGATAGCTCATCATTCATTAAGGTAAATGAAAGTCTAATCGAACACCAACAAAAAAATCCCTGCCCGACTAAGTCTGCAGGCGGGCGTGTTTATCCGTCCAATCCGTGTCATCCGTGTGCCAATCCTCATCAGTGATCATCAGTCCAATCAGTGTCATCTGCGTGCTCCCTCCCCGCAAAAATAAAAAAAGGAGTACAACATACGCTGTACTCCTTGACTATTAATTTATTTCTTTTTTATGCCTGAGATTTCTCAGAAGAAATTTTTGATTCTTTCAAACTGAATTTGATCTTGCTGTTCTCTTTATCTACATCCGCAACTAGAATATCGCCGTTCTTCACTTGCATATTCAGTATTTCTTCTGCTAAAGGATCTTCCAGGTATTTCTGAATCGCTCTGTGTAATGGTCTTGCACCAAACTGCACATCGTAGCCTTTTTCTGCCAGGAAGCTTTTCGCTTCTTCTGTCAGTTCAAGTGTGAAACCAAGATTAGTCAGGCGTTTCAACACACCCTTCATCAGTATATCAATAATGGTGAAGATATTTTCTTTTGACAAAGAATTGAATATGATCACATCATCAATACGGTTAAGGAACTCAGGAGAGAAAGTACGTTTCAACGCTTTCTCAATCACCGCTCTGCTGTTCTCTTCAGAGTTAGCAGTTCTTGCAGCAGTCGCAAAACCTACACCTTCACCGAAATCTTTCAATTGGCGAACACCAATGTTAGATGTCATAATGATCAGTGAGTTTTTGAAATCTACTTTGCGGCCAAGTCCGTCAGTAAGCTGACCATCATCCAGCACCTGCAACAAAATGTTGTAGATATCCGGGTGTGCTTTTTCAATCTCGTCAAGTAGAATTACAGAGTAAGGTTTACGTCTTACTTTTTCAGTAAGCTGACCACCTTCTTCATAACCTACATAGCCCGGAGGCGCACCCACTAAACGGCTCACGGTGAATTTTTCCATGTATTCACTCATGTCTATTCTTATCAGTGCATCTTCGCTATCGAAGAGATATCTTGCCAATGATCTTGCCAACTCAGTTTTACCAACCCCCGTAGGACCAAGGAAGATAAAGCTACCAACAGGTTTCTTAGGATCTTTCAATCCCACACGGTTACGTTGAATGGCTTTCACCACTTTTTGAATGGCTTCGTCCTGACCAACTACCATGTCGCGCATGTCGTTACTCATGTTGCGCAGCTTTTCTGTTTCTGCCTGCACCATGCGTTTTACAGGAATACCTGTCATCATGCTCACTACTTCAGCAATAGCATCTTCGTCTATCGGGTAGCGTTTATGTTTGCTTTCTTCTTCCCAATTTACTTTGGCCTTTTCAAGGTCTTCCTGTAAGCGTTTTTCGGTATCGCGTAAGGAAGCGGCTTCTTCAAACTTCTGGCTCTTAACAACTTTATTTTTTTCGTTCTTCACATCTTCGATCTTCTTTTCAAGATCTACGATTTCCTGAGGAACGTTGATATTTTTCAAGTGCACTCTTGCACCCACTTCATCCAGCACGTCGATTGCTTTGTCCGGCAACAAACGATCGGTCATGTAGCGGTCACTTAGTTTAACACAAGCTTCAATTGCTTCCGGAGAATAAGAAACATTGTGATAATCTTCGTATTTGCTTTGAATGTTTGTTAATATCTGAATAGTTTCTTCTACACTTGGTGGTTCTACAATTACCTTTTGGAAACGACGGTCAAGTGCACCATCTTTTTCAATGTACATTCTATACTCATCCAAAGTAGAAGCGCCTATGCATTGCAGTTCGCCACGTGCCAATGCCGGTTTGAAAATATTTGAAGCATCCAATGAACCGCTGGCACCACCGGCACCTACGATCGTGTGGATCTCATCGATGAACAGGATCACGTCGCGGTTCTTTTCCAACTCGTTCATGATCGCTTTCATTCTTTCTTCAAACTGTCCACGGTATTTTGTACCTGCTACCAAGGCAGCAAGGTCAAGCGAAATAACTCTTTTGTCAAACAACACACGGGATACATTGCGCTGAACGATTCGAAGAGCGAGCCCTTCAACGATAGCTGTTTTACCAACTCCCGGTTCACCGATCAGTATCGGGTTGTTTTTCTTTCTGCGAGAAAGGATCTGTGAAACTCTCTCGATTTCTTCCTCACGACCAACAATAGGGTCGAGGGAGCCTGTTTCTGCAAGTCGTGTAATATCACGTCCGAAGTTATCTAATACAGGTGTTTTGCTTTTTGTGTTTCCTGTGGTCTTAGATTTTTGCTGAGCAAATTTTTTCTCCTCGTCAAAATCGTCTTCGTTCTCATCAGAAAATTCACTCCTTACTTCATTGCTTCTTACCACGCCAAGTTCATTTCTAAAAATGTCGTAATCCACATCAAATTGATTTAAGATTTGCGTAGCAATGTTTTCTTTGTTCTTTAAGATTGAAAGCATCAGGTGCTCTGTTTCTACAGTTGGGCTCTTCAAAGCCTTTGCTTCCAAAACAGTTACTCTTATAACTTTCTCTGCCTGCTTGGTAAGTGGTAGGCTATTAATATTTGCGATATTCTTGCCTGTCTTATCCTTAACTGCCATTTCCACTTCCTTTCGCAGTTCGTAGAGATCAACATTAAAGCTCTTCAGAATTTTTATGGCCGTATTCTCCCCTTCTCTTATCAGTCCAAGCAACAAGTGCTCGGTGCCGATAAAATCATTCCCCAGCCGTAAAGCCTCTTCCCTGCTAAACGAAATAATCTCTTTTACCTGGGCTGAAAAATTATTATCCATTTTATTTAATTGTGTGTGATACAATATTAACAAATATATTTGACTTACTGTTGCAACATAATAACGTAGTGAACTGAGTATTATTAACATTTACGAGAGAATGTGCAAAAAATATTTCAACTAACTAACGTTAACATTACAATATATAAAAGATCGAATTATGATGGTCAAAATTGATACCAAGGAAAAATTCCATGTCATAACATTACTTGACGAGAATATTGCTGCTAATATGACAGCAGAACTGGCTGAAAGATTGCTTCCGTACCTGCAAAATGTCGTTAAAAATGTCGTACTAATTATGGAAAAGGTAACGAAAATTGACGAAGCTGCCGCAGATGAGCTACTAAATATTCAGCAACAATATTATGACAATGGTGCTTCTTTTGTTATCTGCCATTTACAACCCGATGTAGAACAATTCCTGCTTGATACAGATAAACTAGAAATGATGAACGTAACACCGACAGAAAGTGAAGCCTGGGACATAGTACAGATGGAGGAAATAGAAAGAGAATTGGGGGAAGACGAACTGTAGAGACGGATGATTATCCGTCTCGGTTGCGGAATATATTTGCATCTATTGCGAAACGATGAAATACAGAGACGGATTATCATCCGTCTCTACGAAAAACCAAAACTGCCTTATGACCGAAACAACAACTACAACTGAAACAACCACCAAAACGGGCTTCATTCCATCACTTCGCCTACTGGACGCCACGATGATCGTGGCAGGTTCCATGATAGGCTCAGGAATTTTTATCGTAACGGCCGATATTGCCCGTAATGTGGGAAGTGCCTGGTGGATCATTATGGTATGGCTTATTACAGGCTTTATGACGATTGTGGCCGCGGTGAGCTACGGCGAGCTGAGCGGCATGTTCCCTAAAGCGGGTGGCCAGTACACTTACCTGCGCGAATCTTACAATCCTTTAACAGGTTTTCTTTACGGCTGGAGCTTTTTTGCAGTCATTCAAACAGGTACAATTGCGGCAGTAGGCGTAGCTTTTGCCAAATATGCGGGTTATTTCTGGCCAGCTTTAAATATGACAAGCCAGAATATTCTTTTCTCCGTCGGGTCCGTTAGCATTTACCCGGCACAAATAATTGCTATTGCCATTATTCTCCTTCTTACATGGATCAATTCCAGGGGCGTTGAAAATGGCAAACTCATACAAACAACTTTTACCGTTTCCAAACTGATCGCTATGTTCGGGCTTTTGGCCTTCGGTTTTCTTTTGGCGAAACATAGTTTCTGGCATGAAAACTTCGCGGGAGGTTGGAAAGCAGCTCAAGATCTTGGGGAAAAAAATGCCCAAGGTGTGCTGGTGCCAACAGGCTGGAAATCAATTGGAGGGGTGGCACTCATCGGTGCGATCGCCGCTGCCATGACCGGCTCACTTTTCAGTAGTGTGGCATGGGAAGGTGTTACGTTTATTGCAGGGGAAATCAAAAACCCAAAACGCAATATCGGTCTGAGCCTTGCACTTGGAACCTTCATCGTTACACTCATTTATATTGGCATGAACCTGATGTATTTGAATGTTCTTCCACTTAATGAAATCGCATTTCCGCAGGAAGACCGTATTGCTGTGGCTGCTGCCAGCAAATTATTCAGCACAGCAGGCCCTATTGTAATTGCCATTCTTATTATGGTTTCTACTTTTGGTTGCAATAATGGTTTGATCCTCGCCGGTGCAAGGGTTTATTATACCATGGCAAATGACGGCGTATTTTTCAAAAAAGCGGGCCAATTAAATCGCTTTCACGTACCACAATGGGCGCTCTGGGCGCAAGCCATTATGGCATCTGTACTTTGCCTTAGTGGTCGTTATGGTGATCTATTGGATATGGTGAGTTTCGTAGTAGTTATTTTCTATGTTCTTACTATTATTGGCATCTTCATTTTAAGAAAAAAAATGCCGAATGCAGAAAGGCCTTATAAGGCATTTGGGTATCCTGTTTTGCCGATCATCTACATCATTTTAGGTCTTACATTTTGCGGGTTTCTTTTGTACATGAAACCGCTGTATGCTGTGCTGGGATTGGTGATCGCATTGATAGGCATTCCGGTTTATTATGTAGCTATTTCGAATAAGAATAAATAATTTCTCTCTCAATATTTTTAAAGACGCTCTGAGTTTTCAGGGCGTTTTTTTATTGCCTCCTGTTAACCGTTACCCGTAGAGACGCATTGAATGCGTCTCTGTTAATACTGCGTGTTTGTCGAAAAGGAACAGTTTTTTGGCGCAGCCGTTTTTTTAACCACGGAGTTAACGGAGTTTTTTTCACAGAGGAAAGGAGGTCTTGCTCATTGCAAGTAGCCAATCGCCAAGGAAAGGAGTTAAGATTAGAGGAGGGCGTTACAAATACTCATTCTCCGTATTTTGCGGCTTCTCATTTATTTCAATGGACCATCTCCTTTCCTCTGTGAAAAAAACTCCTTTCCTCTGTGGTAAAAAACAGGCGCCAGCGCCTACATTTGCGTTTCAAACCGATAAAGAACAATGGATTTCGATAAACTCTTTCAGCAATTCAAAGATGTGAAGGTGGGCGTTATTGGCGATGTGATGTTGGATACTTACTGGTGGGGACACGTGGAGCGCATTTCTCCGGAAGCGCCCGTGCCCGTAGTGAGCCTCGACAAAAGAGAATTACGCATTGGAGGCGCCGGAAACGTAGCGCTGAACCTCGTTTCCATGGATGCGCAGGTTTCCATTTTTTCTGTTATCGGCAAAGATGCAGATGGAGAATTGTTGAGTGATCTTTTTTCGCAAAATAAGATCAATACTTCTTATTTACTGAAAGATCCAAGTCGCAAAACAACCAATAAAACCCGCATCATGAGCCGCAACCAGCAAATGATGCGATTGGATTCTGAAACTACGGAAGATATTCCTGCAACGACTGCCGATGCTTTGCTCAATAACTTGCAGCAATACATCGTGCATGAAAAACCGTCTGTTATCATACTCGAGGATTACAACAAAGGCGTGCTGACAGAAAAGCTGATCACGGAAGTTGTTGCGCTTTGCCATCAGCACAATGTGATCACCGCTGTAGATCCTAAAAAGAAAAATTTCTTCGCCTATAAAAATGTGCACATTTTCAAACCAAATCTCAAAGAGGTAAAGGAGGGTTTGAATATCTCCATTGACAAAGTGAATCTTGAGTCAATGCAGAAAGTGCATGCGGCACTTTGCGAAAAACTTAACCACGAGATTTCATTTATTACGCTTTCAGAAAAAGGTGTCTTTTATCAAAACAGCGAGAAAGGCGCCATTATTCCCTCTCACATAAGAAATATCGCAGACGTTTCCGGTGCAGGAGATACTGTAATTGCCGTCGCATCTTTATTGTATGCCGTTACAAAGGACCAGCACTTGATGGCCGAAGTTGCCAATATTGCCGGAGGTCTCGTGTGCGAAGAGGTAGGCACGCAGGCGATTGACAGGGGAAGACTGTTGACGGAATGCAAACTTTTGTTGAGTTAGCAGAGCCGCAAATTAACTATTAAGTATGAGGTATGAAGTATGAACTGTTTCTGTGCTGCGTGCCAAAACACACTACACCTCATACTTTATAGTTCATACTTCATACTTCATACCTCATACTTAATCTACGCTTAGAAAACTTCAAACAATTTCGCTCTTCCACTATTCCCCATTTAATGTTTTTTCAAAAATATTCGACGCAGTGCGATTAAATATTTTTTAATTTCACAGGTATATTTAACCAAATTTTTATATCTCATCTAAAATATGTCGAAATACTCATTGGTTATTCATGGTGGAGCCGGTACGATAGTGAAGGAAGACATGACCCCCGAACTGGAATTAGCTTACACAGAAGGATTAAGTGAGGCGCTTGACGCCGGTTTTGCAGTATTAAAAGAAGGTGGCTCTGCGGTAAATGCCATTAAGGCAGCAATCGTTCTGCTGGAAGACAACCTGCTTTTTAATGCAGGACGCGGTTCTGTATTTACTAAAAAAGGTATTCAGGAAATGGACGCTGCGATTATGGATGGCAGTAACCTCGCAGCCGGTGCCGTTACTGGTGTAAGAAACGTTCGTAACCCCATAGAACTCGCTACGGAAGTGATGCGCAACAGCAATCACGTTTTCCTGAGTGGAAAGGGGACGACTGAATTTGCCATCAAACAAGGCGTTAAACTGGAAGCTGACGACTACTTCTTCTCTCAGTTCCGCTATGACCAATGGAAAGCCATTCGCGATTCAGACACTTACTCTCTCGATCATACGCACCAACGCCTGGAAGAATTGATGAAGGACAGAAAATTTGGCACTGTAGGCGCCGTTGCGTGCGATATGCATGGCAACATTGCGGGTGCCACCAGCACAGGCGGTATGACCAACAAAAAATACGGTCGCATTGGTGACAGTCCGGTAATTGGTGCGGGCACTTATGCCAACAATAAAACCTGCGCCATTTCATGCACGGGTCACGGTGAAATGTTCATCCGTTCCGTTGCCGCTTACGATGTAAGCGCATTAATGGAATACAAAGGCCTGAGCCTCCAGGAAGCCATGGACGAAGTGGTAAATAAAAAACTGGTGAGCATGCACGGTGAAGGCGGTATGATTGGTGTAGACGCCAAAGGAAATACCGCTATGGTATTGAACAGCGCTGGCATGTACCGCGGCGTGAGGGATAGCGATGGGGTTTACGAGGTGAAGATGTACAGGTAGCAATGACTGAATGACTGAATGACTGAATGACTGAATAACTGGGTGTTTGATTAAGCAAGTGGCTTTACACTTTCAAACACCAAGTTATTCAGTTTTTATTTATCCTTTCGCGTTGCTACACGTTATTGCGAGGCCCTGATAAAAAAGACTGACAATATCATTAACAAATATTCAAATTGCGGCGAGTGGGCCGAAGCAATCTCCCGCAGGCTGTCGGCAAAGATTGCTTCGGCCGTTAGTTTTCTTTCAATTTTTTATTAATCTGCGCCATCATTCCTTCTCCGCTGGCCCCGCAATGACGATGCACCTTTGCTCACTTATTCATTCCCCACCCTCACCACTACTTTTTTATACCCCAGGGTTCTCAAAAAATTCTCCATAATTGCTACGCCTTGTGTGTTGGCTTTCTTAAGTACTTCTTGCTCGAGGGCACGTTGAACGAGTTTATTTTTGATGCGGCTTTTTACTTGTGTTATTTCATCAGGGAGCCAATCCCCTGTTTCAGAGAAAGTGCTTACATCCGACGGGTTTACAATCACATCCAATATCTGCGCTTGCGGTAATTGTAAAGACACAGAATCTTTTTCTACAAACACATCTGTCTCAGTAATCTTTTGTAAGTCCGTACCAGCAATTACTTTTCCCTTTGCTACCAACACCACTTTTGCAAAACCGGTAGGTGCGGTGCCGGGCACGGTATACTGCAATATTTTCGATAGCACATTTTGTTGCGCATATTTTGTTGAATCCATCACTACTTCATCATATACGGTTATGGTAAAAAGCTGACTTATTTGTTTTATGTCTTTTATTAATATCGGAGTATTGTCGATAACAACGGGCTTTGGCGCAAACACGTCGTGAAAGGAAGGAATGACATCCAGTTTTCTTAAAACAAAAACAATTACTATCAACAGCAATATGGAGATAATAATATTTCTAATGCTTTTAATCATGTTGAATATTTATTTCCGGTCTTTTCCCGTAGGAAATGTTTACAGATTCGAAGCCGAGCTTTTTTAAAAAATTGGTAACAAACAACGTTGTATTCTTTTCAGTTGTTTCCATTACACCCAATTCTTTCACACTATTTCTTATTTGATTTTCGGCCTGAGTAAGCAATGCGTCTCTTTCAGCATTATCAAAGTCGTCTCTCAAAATGGAAACTTCTTTGTACTCCACTTTTATTTTTTCCGGAGGAATACTTAGCGACAGCATTTGCGGCGGGGGTAGATAGATCGTGATATTTTTCCCTTCTATCACCACGTCATTTTCACTAAGCTTGGTCAGATCAATGCCCGCTTTAATATTTGCCTGGCAGGAAATTAATATTTTACGATCGCCCATTTTGTACCATGTTTGATCGTCACTTGCTTTCACAATTTTGGTCACAACATATTCAGTCGTTGCAAGGTTACCCATTTGCCTCAATGCAAGCACCTCTTGTCGCTGATCTGGCGGCTTATGGCACGAAATGACGGCCAGTATTGGAAAAGCTATAGCGCTGTAAAAAAATTTCATCATATTTGCGGAGTACAATTAAGAATTAGGAATTAAGAATTAAGAATTGGTAAGTGCAACTTCGTAACGAATACACAAACTCCATATTAATTATTAATAAACCAGATGCACATTGTAATAAAGCATAAACGTAATTATTTTTTTAATGATTAGCGAGATTGCTTTTGTTGATGAAGATCGCATAATTAATTCTTAATTCTTAATTCCTAATTCTTAATTAAATGGAGAAATACGCCGTTATAGTCGCCGGAGGTTCCGGCTTGCGAATGGGAACAACCGTACCTAAACAATTCCTTGAAATCAATGAAAGACCTGTTATCTGGTATACATTGAACACCTTCCTGGAATCGTTTGACGACCTCGAGATCATTCTTGTTTTGCCGCAACATTATATGGAGACTGGCAAAACCATTATTGCTGATACAATTGACCCAAACCGCATACGTATTACAACCGGAGGCGCCACAAGGTTTCATTCTGTAAAAAATGGCCTTGACCTGATACAAAAACACTCGATCATTTTTGTGCATGACGGCGTAAGATGCCTTCTCACCACGGATCTTATCCAACGTTGTTTTCGTGGCGCTATGGACAGAGGGAACGCCATTCCTGCTGTTGTGCCTTTCGATAGTTTGCGCATTGAAACTTTTAACGGCAACGAGATCGTTGACAGAAATAAAGTGCGTGTTATTCAAACGCCTCAAACTTTTTACTCGGATATTATTAAAACTGCGTTTGAGCAGGACTATCATGAAGCCTTTACTGATGAAGCAAACGTTGTTGAAAAACTCGGCATCAAGATACATCTGGTCGAAGGCGAAGAAACAAATATCAAGATCACACGTCCACTGGATTTGTTGATTGCTGAGAAGGTGTTGGAAGAACGTGCTTTAGGGTTAAGTTAGAATTCAAAATTAAAAAGTCAAAAGTCGATGTCGCTTCGTTAAGAAAGATTTTCCAATCATGGCCTCTTTTTGACGAGGCTTCGACAAGCTCAGTCCCGCTGGCACTAGCGGGACTGAGCTTGTCGAAGCCTTCTTGCTAACCAAAAGACATTGTATTTCGTATACACTATTCAAAAAGTTATCTTTAAAAGATGGTTTCGTTATCTGACAAACACAATTTCTTCAGGCTGATCAACGATTTTGAGTATGTTCCCTATACTCAAACGGAGGGCTGGTACAAATACAATTCTTTTTCAAAACCTGAAGACGTTGTTTTTATTGTCGACAATGCAGAAGAACCATCCATTGCTTGTTTTGGCTATGTAAAAAAGTTTCCCGGCCTTCGCCTGTTAATGATCGAAGGCGAGTGTCTCAAAAAGAATACTGTTTCGCGGGAAATAATTCAATCATTTTTCGAAGACATCACAAAGCTTGGCTATGACTTTGTTGAGATCAGTTCCATCGCTATTTACAACCCGGAATATGAGATAGGCATCAGAAGCGCGGGGTATTTGAAACCCGTAGGCACATTTTCGGTGCATCTTTCAAAGGTTATTGATCTGCAAACAGAAATCGCGTTCAGTGGCAACTGGCGAAGAAATCTGAAAAAATCAGAGAAGCATCACCTACAATTTGAAGTGATTGAGAATGCTTCACACAATGACATTACAACTTTTCTTGAACTCTATGCCAAACTCCTGGCTGATAAAAATATTCATCACAACATTGCACCGGATCAATTGAAATATCTTTTGGCAGATCCTCATTTCAAGCTGGCTGTAGCGAAAGATGATAATGACAAAACGGATGCTGTTTTTATTTTCTTTACTGATGGCACAAATGCAGTTTCGTTATTTACTGCCAAATCTGAGGAAGCGAAAGACAATGGGTCGATGTTCTTTATTTATGCCAAACTGCTGGAATACTTACAGCAAACTGCGCATAGGTATTTTGATGTGGGCCGGTTAATGCCTTCCATGACAAAAGAACTGAACGGCGTTTTTGATTTTAAGGACGGCATGAAAGGCGACTATGTGATTTACAACGACGAATGGTCCTGGTATAAAAAAAGCCGTTACCGAACAATAATATATTTTGTGAAGAAATTTTTAATGAAAAAACGCGAAGCCTGATAAACACTATGTCAATAAAGGTTTGTATGATGTCTACCAGGCACTATATGCTGGATGGAAGAATTTATAACAGGGAAGCAAAAACATTGCTGACTAATGGCTACGAGGTTCTCCACATCGGTTATGGCAACGAGGACAAACATTACTTTACTGAAGATGGCTTTGAAATCATACAACTAAAAAAGTTAAAAAAAGGCAGTTCATTAAAAACCACTTTCCAATCTTTCAAACAGTCTTTTCTTACAGATATTTTTGATGCCGCAGCAAAGGTTAAAGCAGATGTTTATCATTTGCATGATATCGAGTTGTGCAGAATAGCAAGCAAGCTTCAACAACTTCCACACAAGCCAAAGGTCATCTATGATGCGCATGAACCGTATCTTGAAAACTTCCTGGATTTCCGGAAATATCATTCATTGCCGCAAATTCTCTTTAATGACATTCCAGCATTGCTGGCAGAAAAAAGGTTTTTAAAAAAAGCGGACCTGCTGATTGCCACGGAAAATAATGTGGGTGCACGCTTCGCGAAAACAAATCCTCATACTGCTGTTATTCATAATTATTCATACTATAATCAAAGCCTTATTAAGCCCGTTGCAAAAAAATACGACCTTGTTTACAGCGGCAGTATTAATGAGGAAAGAGGAATTGAATTTATAGTGGATGCAGTAAACGAATGCAAGAAAAGAGGCGTAGATGTTTCCTGCGTTATTGTTGGAAACTTCGAGACCAGGAACCATGAAGAAAGTGTGAAAAAGAAGATCGCTGGGTATAACCTGGGCCCGCAATTTTATTTCCCCGGCCATGTTGCTTTTGATGATGTGGATACTTTTTACAACGAAAGTAAAATTGGCGTTTGTTTACTTCCCCTGAACAGAACTTTTAAGATTACGCTTCATGTAAAGTTGTTTGAGTACCTGCATTTCGGCTTACCTATAATTGTTTCCAATTTTGGGCATATGAAGGACATTGCGGAAGATGACAATGTAGGTTTTGCCGTCGACCCCTACGACGCTTCGCAGGTGGCTGACAAAATATTGTATTTGCTGGAAGCGGACCGTTACCAATCGTATTCGTCAAGATGCATTGAGGTGGCGGAATCGAAATATGTTTGGAACATTGAGGCGAAGAAGCTTCTTGCGGTTTATAAGAGCTTGATGAAGAATTGAAAGTTGAAAACTAATCGGGAGCCGATGCCCGCACAAATAAGCATATATTTTACTTTGATACAATTACTAAATGAAGGACGCAAATAGATTTATTGGAAAAGATTTTCTCTGGTATTTTATTGGAAACATTTGTCCGATCATTATCGGCATTATTAAGTTTCCGATATACACGAGAATTTTTTCTCCGGCAGAGTTCGGCGCCTATTCATTGATAATGCTGGTGTTTACTTATGTGTCCGTCGTTTGTTATTCGTGGATCAATGGATGTGCGTGGCGATATTATTTTGCGTACAAAAGGAATGGGAAAACGAAACAACTGTTTACCAATCTGTCGCTGTTGTTTTCTATTTTTACGCTGATTATTTTAATAGCAACGTTGATCTGTTACTTTTCATCGGATAATGTATTGATAAAGCGCCTTGTTATTTATTGCTTTCTGCAATATGTCACTTCGGAACTGTTGGCGCTATTTCTTGTGGTGCCGAGATTGGAAGGAAGAAGTTTTTTCTACAATTTTATTCAATCTGTTAAAGCCATTGGAAGTTTTGGATTGCTGTTGTGGCTTACGTTTTACAATGGAAACGGCATTGAAGCATTTTTAACGAGCAACGTCATTTTAAATGCAGCCCTATTGCTGCTCATCATTCCACAATCTATCTTCAAATTACAACTCTCCTTTAAGTGGGTAAATAAGAATGATCTCGCTGTGCTTTTTGCTTACGGCAGGGTTGGTTTACTCATTAATATTTGCAGCATTTTGCTTGTTTCAAGCGACAGATTTCTAATAGAACATTATGCCACACTAAACGAAGTAGGTATTTACAACCAGAATTATAACATTGCGCAGATAACTATTTCTACATTGATCGCTACCTACTGGACGTCTTTGAATCCGGCAATTTTATCCGCGCTGGATGCAAAGTCAGACTCGCTAAAAACCAAGGTCCCCAATTATTTCAATACCTATTTCTTTTGCACCCTGCCTATTGCACTGTATGCCATTCTTTATGCCAAAGAGATTGCGGAAATTATGCTGGGAGCTGATTTCAGAGCGGGGTATTCAATCATCGGGTGGGTTGCATTTAGTGAATTTATCATCGGTTTGTATTTTGTTCCTTCCACAAAATTGAAGCTGGACAATAACCTGAAAACTCTTTCTGTTTATTACTTCGGCGCCTTGGTCCTGAATGTTCTGCTGAATATCTTTTTTATTCAATATTTTGGCTATAAATCTTCAGCTATTGTAACCGCTATAGTTTATTTGCTGTTGCTGCTTTGCATTTACCGGCACGATGTGTTCAGTTGCTTCCCGCAGCTGTTTCGATCGGAGAAATTAAAGCAGTGTGCGGGCATTGTTTTATTGCAAATTGCCATTCATTTGATATCGGCGAGATTTGACTTACCAGGTTGTTATTACATCATTGAAGGAGTCATTTTTGCATTGATGTATGTATTTTTTGCGGTTAAAAATAAATGGATATCATTCAATATGGAACAGCTTCAAACCCACAAAAGCATTTAAGAAATGGCATCTTTAAAACGAAATACATCTGCCATCTACCGCTACAGTAAACATGCGGTAAAAATGCTCATCGCTTTTCCAAAGCCGAAAGCTCTTTTTTCCATTCTTTCTAATTTTCCCGTTTGGTTAAAATACATCGATCCGAAACGCAATGCTGTAGATGATCAACAACCTTGGCTCGCTTTTTCCGCCATTCGATTTCTACAAAAAATTGTGACCAAAAACATGACGGTGTATGAGTGGGGCTCTGGCGGTTCCACATTATTTTGGAGCAAACATGTAGCGAAAGTTATTTCCGTAGAACATGACCCCAATTGGTTTTACAAACTCAAAGAGAAGCTTGCTTCCAAAACAAATATTACTTACAAATTAATAGAGCCTTCAACTGATAATTCATACAATGCTTCTCTTGTGGCTGACCCCAACGCTTCTTTTTCGAAAGATCCGGATTTCGCCGGCTATAATTTCACGAACTACGTTTCAGATATAGATCAATACCCGGATGAATCATTTGATATCGTTGTGGTCGATGGAAGAGCAAGGCCGGCCTGTGTTTTCCGTGCGATCAAAAAAATAAAAAAGGGCGGCTATTTACTGCTGGATAATTCAGAACGCGAGCATTATCAACAGGCTATTAAATTGTTGGAAGGTTGGCAGAGATATGATTTCTATGGGCCGGCACCTTATGCAAATGATTTTAGCGTAACGTCATTTTTCCGGTTTTAATAATGACAATGGCCAGGGCAACCCGTTGTATTTTACATGTAGATACCTGCGTTCTACCGCTCCAAATTGCCGGTTAAAAAAAGCGATGCTTTCTATATCTGAGCCTTCAAAACGAAATGTCTTTCCGCAGCCGGCATTGTTTCTGATTATATAATCAATGATGACATAAAATGCACCCAGTTCTTTTCCGCTTGCACTGCTTCCTCCTAAAATAGAATAGATGTAGTTGTTGTCCATCAACGCGCCGTAAGCCGCCAGCATTTTACCGGCAGAAGAAGAAACGGCAAATGCCTGCAGTTGCCCTAAGCCATGTGCATGTCTCAGCGCAACCGTCAACCTATTATATTGTTCCTCATCTATTTTCCGTGAAAGATTCTTGTAATTGCTTTTGTAAAAATTCACAAGTTCATCAACCGTTATAGCTGTTATCAGAAAGTCTTCCTTTTCGATCCTTCGCAAATTCTTCTTCAGTGTACGATGGTATTTGTCAGCAATTGAAACATAATCCTGATCGAGCGGCACCATGAAATTTGTCCTCTGTTTCAGCGAACAATCATCTTTGTGCAACACATCAATTAAAGAATTTGCTTCGTTCAGATCGATCTCCCAAAACTTAAAATTTGAGGGAATATGATTAAGAAAGCGTTCAACAATAACTTTATCGACCTGACCCATAACACCTAAAGAAGGGGTAAAGTACGGTTGATAAAGGTACTGGACGCGCCATTTCTTTTTCCAGGGCAAAGGCATTATTGCTTTGTAATCTCCTAATATCAATGCGTCCCAATTCCCGGCCATTTTTTCGAGCCACCATGATCTTGCATATACCAGTCCATTAGCAGCCTTGTCAATACAGGCATCCCATTTGTCAACATCAATTTCTTTTTGCGGTATGTAACGTATTATTTCACTCATAGATGGCTAAAGTGGCGACTTGGTGCCGAATATTTTTCGCAACGTAAGATTCTGAATGTCTATACTAAATGAGATGCGTTTGCCAAATGTATTCGTTGCCGGATCTGTTTGCAATTCGTTTTTAAAGTCTTTACTGTATACAAGCGGCGCATAAATATTAATGACATTTTTCAACAACGACAATTGCAGACCACCAACGTATAAGATTCTGCTGCCTGTATAACTCACGTCATCTTTTGACCATGCATCGGCAGTTGTACCCAAATCGAAAAATAACTTTATCGGTATCCATTTTGGAATAATCTGATATGGCAGGGAAGTGTTCAAATTAATCGCCGCAACCCAGTTGTCAGAGCGGTTTGGCAACGATGAGAATTGATCGGTGTGCAGGATTTTCAGATCTCCGTCGCGCATCATTATTTGCTGACTTGCAATTCCATTGTTTTCGTTTCTGCCAAAGAAATAGTTGCTGTATGTGTAATCCTCATTTCCTTTTACAGCTGTAAGTTTTGGCATGTAGCGATAGTTTTCAAATAGTTTGGTTGTTGTGCGACTGCCAATGTAACCAAACTTCGCAGCAAACAAACGGACATTTGCTCCGCCACCTTTTGCATAATTTAAAAAATAGTTGCCGGTGATGGTCGCCTTCCAGAATGATGCACCTTGCTGCAATTGCAATTTTGCATCATAAGGATAGATTACACGGTTGTTATCTATTCCAAAAGTCAATTGATTTAAGTATCTCGTAGTGTAGGTGCTTGAAGAGGGATAGTAATTGGAGTCCGTTATTTTCTGCACATATTGAAAGTTGTTTTCTCCGATAAAATAAGTCTTCCATTCGATCCATTTATGAATGGAATTCAATAGCGACTTGTTTGCAAAATCGATTCTTAAAGTTGGAGCCAGTTTGTAAAATCCGGCAAACACTTTGGTATCGTTGCTATCCACTCCATCATTAGTAGAGAATTTTGAGCCGCTTAATGCCAGCTCGATATGTTTTATTTTTTGCGATGGCTGATACCAGTTGTATCCAACACGGCCAATGCCTGTAAACGTTTTACTCACTGTTCCATACATTGGTGCGAGTACAAATTGCAAGCGCGGTAACGGCAGCTGGTAGTTGTGTATTAATGCACCTACCATGAAATGATCGTAGTCGTTAAAGCCGACCGCCGGTGCAAGCGAAATGCATTTTTTCTTATCAGTAATACGCAAACTCAACAGCCATCCCGGGGCCAATGTCTTCCTGGTTTTATTGTCAATCGGACCTTTTTGATCCAACTTTGCCCAGAGATCATCAATGGATTGGCCGCTTGTTTTCTCCACTACATTTTTAAAATCTTCCGGCTGCGGATGTTTGAATTGCCATTGCCTGTAATACTCATGCATACAAGAGTCGAACATGGCAGTGCCTAACTTTTGCTCCAGCGCCTTCATCCATTCTCCCGTTTTGTAATAAGTAATCAAACCATAATTAAGTTCCGTAAACTGATCAGCAGGAATATTAATCGGTTGATCCTGCTTAATGCCTTCGACACTTGCCAGCTCCAAAGCACTAAGATCATCAGGCCTGCCGGTTCTCCGATCGTAGTAAGTATTGAACCCTTCATCCATCCACGCATACGTACGCTCGTTGGTTGCCAAAATCCCCTGCAACCAGTTATGTCCTACTTCGTGGAATATAGTTTCCTCAACCGTGAGTGCATCATCAGCAGGCGCAATCATTGTGATGGTTGGATATTCCATGCCGCCGTACGACTTTGTGACCACATCTTCTTGCACGGCACTTACAACATTAAACGGATACTCACCAAGCCATTGCGAGTGTTTCACTATCGCTTCTTTTATAAACCGTATGCTATTCGTCCAATTGTTGGCTTGTGACTTCAAATAAAACGCCCAAACATTTATCACTCTGCCTGATTGCAGTTGCAGTGTGTCATTTCTTACAATGAAATTTTTGTTAGCAAACAAAGCAAAGTCAATTACGTTGTGCTGAATGTAGTGCAGCGTTTTGGTTTCTGTTGTTTTTTGAGTTGCTAGTTGTTGGTTGTTAGTTGTTGGCCGTTTAGCGTTCGTCGGCTTTTTCTTTGCCGGTGCAGGCTTTTTGCCTTTTGCATTTTGACTTTTTACTTTTTCCTTTTGACTTTCCAACGGTTGTTTTGCTTTTTCTTTTAGCCAAGCTAACTCATCTTCATTTTGCAGATCGCCGGTTGCAGCTACTACAAAATCTTTAGGCAATGTGATCGTTACATCATAGTTACCAAATTCGCTGTAAAATTCGCCTTGGTCAAGATAAGGCATTTCATGCCAGCCCTTCCTGTCGTACACGGCAGGCTTTGGAAACCATTGCGTGAGTTGATACGAATGTTCCAAATGACCGCCACGCGAAAAGTTATATGGTAACTGCACATGAAAAGGCGTTGTAATGGTTATCGTTTTTCCGGGAGCCAGTGGTATTGGCAGGAGCACCTTTACAACGTCTATGTATTGCGGATGATCTTCCGTTTCTGCTGTCAGTCCATCTATTTTAAAATCAAGCCTGTTTATATAGCCACGTTGTGTTTTGTTGGAAAAATAAAAATCCGTTCTTCCGTTTCTCAGCATTTGCTCACTGAAGGCAGTTTTATCATTCTTATAAGCATTGGGCCAAATGTGGAACCAAATGAATTTTAAAGTATCGGGAGAACTATTGGTATAGGTGATTGTTTCAAAAGCATCGAGGGTTTGATCGATATCATTGAGTGTCACTTTGATTTCGAAATTTGCCTGCTGCTGCCAATAGCTGCTTTGCGAATACGATCGCAAACTACCAAGGCACAAAAAAGTCAAAAAGAAAAATGTAAGGTTAAGGCGCATTTTCAAAAATAGGAAAAATGGTTGGTAGGGGCGAATTGCATTCGCCCTTTGAAACATTCACCGTGCCGGTAATATGCGGAGGCGCTGATTTTTCTACAAAACCGTTCAACGTGCATCAGGGCGAATGCAATTCGCCCCTACTTCCCTTTTCCTGTAAAAATAATCCTCAGCGTATAGACCATGATCTTAAAGTCGAGCGAGAGCGAAATATTCTCGATGTACACCAGATCGTATTGCATACGGGTAATCATTTCATCTATATTTTCTGCATAGCCAAATTGAACCATGCCCCATGAGGTAAGACCCGGTTTTACTTTTAGCAGGTATTTGAAATAAGGTGTTTTATGAAGGATCTGGTCAATATAAAACTGGCGCTCGGGACGCGGGCCGACCAAGCTCATTTCTCCTATTAAAATATTCCACAGTTGGGGCAGTTCGTCGAGGCGCCATTTGCGCATGGTTTTGCCCCATTTGGTGATGCGTGGATCATTTTCCGATGAAAGAGCCGGACCATTTTCTTCGGCATCCACTCTCATCGACCTGAATTTATAAATGATAAATGGTTTGCTTTTATAACCGATTCTTTCCTGTCTGTATATAAGCGGCCCTTTAGAAGTAAGCTTTACACGAATGGCAACAAACAGCAACAATGGCGATAATACTACAAGACTAACAAATGATGCTGCAATATCAATCAAGCGCTTTACGTTTTGTTGCCAACCGGTAAGAAGGCCGGTGTTTATTTCTGCCAGCAACGGCGTGTACACGTTATTTGTTTTCACAGACCCGGAAACAATGTCAAGTGTTTTGGGAATGATCTTTACTTCCACATCTTTCTCGCTGAGCTTTTCCAGTAACGCTTCTATGTCTTCGTGGTGCGACTTGTCCATTGCCAGCACTACCACTTTAATGTCGTATTTACGGAGCACTTCGTCTAATGAACTTAATGCACCCAAATAAGGAAGCTCGTCTGAAAAACCATTTTTATGAGCGCTTAAAAAACCGGCATAATAATATCCTGTCAGGTGAAGCAGGCCTTTCGTTTGCGTGTAAATTTCGTATGATGTGGCGTGATCTCCTACGAGCAAAGCATTGAATCTTATGTCTCCATTTTTCAATTGTCGCTTTGTAATGGAAAGCAATATCCATCTGCCTAAAAAAGTGATAAAGAATTGCAGAAAAAGAAAGGAGAAAAAAGCAATGTAATAAAACGTCAGCGTGCGTCTTACATCATTCACCCTCAAAATAAAGAATACGCAAACACACCCGATAAGCGAGCAAATGAAGGTTAAATTAAATTCATTGAGTCGCGATTTTTTGTACAACGATTCATAGCAGCCAACAATAAAATAAATGATCACCCATGCAAGCGGCATTAAAAATAAGCCAATGGCAAAAGGTGGATTTATCCTGACCTGTTCTGAAAATGAAAATGGAATTTTAAGGAGTTCACACCGGATGGCATAAAATAAAATCCATGTTAGCAATGCTGCTAAAGCATCGCTAACAATGTACCATGCATAAGGAATCTTTTTATTGGATAGCATTCAAAGCTTATGCGTTAATAGTAGTGTTTTTTATCTTGTTGAGTATTTGATGCGCTATTTCCATTGCTCTGTACCCATCAACTGCGGATACAATCGGCGGGGTATTGTTAACAATGGCATCACGGAACTTCTCAAGTTCCATTTTTATAGCGTTTACTTCAGGGACTAATGGGTTGGCAACAGCAATTGTTTTTTTGCCGTGGTTTGTTTCTATATCAAATTCAAAAACATTAGCATCTTCTGCTGTTTTTAATTTGATTACTTCTGTTTTCTTGTTTAAAAAATCGATGCCGATGTATGCATCTTTCTGGAAGAGTCGCATTTTGCGCATTCTCTTCATGGAGATTCTGCTGGAAGTAAGATTTGCAACGCAACCGTTGTTAAATTCTATACGAACGTTGGCAATGTCTGGCGTATCCGACATAACCGCTACTCCACTCGCAGAGATAGATTTTACTTCGCTTTTAACAAGCGTAAGGATAATGTCGATATCGTGAATCATTAAATCCAGGACCACACTTACTTCTGTACCTCTGGGATTGAACTGTGCAAGGCGATGCACTTCAATGAACATGGGGTTCAGCTCCAGACCCTGTGTTGCGAGAAATGCCGGATTGAAGCGTTCTACGTGCCCCACCTGCATTTTTATGTTGGATTCGCGGGCAAGATTTACCAGCGTTTTTGCTTCTTCTATTGTGTTTGCCAAAGGTTTTTCTACGAAAACGTGCTTGCCTTTTCGAATGGCTTTCTGGCAAAGGTCAAAGTGGAAAGTTGTCGGCGCTACAATATCTACTGCGTCACAGGCGTCAATCAGTTTTTCAGGATCGAGAAAACGGGCAAGCTGATATTTATCAGACACTTCCTGGGCCATTGAATCATTTGGATCGTAAAAACCTACCAGTTCAACATCTTTTATTTCCTTCCAGTTGTTCAAGTGAAATTTACCCAAATGGCCCACTCCGAATACACCTATTTTAAGCATCTATTGAATTTTGCTCAAATATATGAAGGAAGAATTAGGAATCAGGCATTAGGAGTTAGGAATTAGGACTGGCAGCCGGTAGCCAGTTACCAGTAGCCGGTATTTACGTGTAGTAGTTTGAATAATTTATTAGCAGCTCGATTGTGGCACTTTTTACTTCGGGTTGTATATAATTCAATCACAAACGCCGACCTCAAGAACCGGCTACTGGTAACTGGCCACTGGCAACCACCTTGCAACTAAAAAGGGCCCGACTGCAAGCGCAGTCAAGCCCAGTGAAACAAAAACCATAATAACAACAACATTTTTCAAAACCACAGAGTTAAGGAGTTTTTTTTCACAGAGTGATGGAGAATTCTCGCGAAGTTGCCAACCTCACCAATCCCAAAGCAAAAAGAGATTGAACATCTTCATTTCCTCTGTGAAAAAAATCTCCCTTCCTCTGTGGTTTTGTTTTTTGAGATGCGAAGCATCTACTTCTTCTTATAATGCACTGTTGGCAACGCCCTTAATCTTTCTGCTGCAAATTCCGGTGAAATATCGCGTTGAGGGTTTGCCAGCATTTCGTAACCCACCATGAATTTCTTAACGGTTGCAGAACGCAACAATGGTGGATAAAAATGCATATGCCAATGCCATTCAGGATGTTCGCCATCATTTACCGGCGCTTCGTGCATACCTGCAGAATACGGGAAAGATGTTTCGAACAAATTATCGTAACGGATGGTAAGATTTTGCAGAATCTCAGCAAATGCTTGTTTTTCTTCTGCTGTAAACTGAACTACTGACTGCACATGACGTTTGCTGATGATCATTGTTTCGTATGGCCAAACTGCCCAGAATGGAACGAGTGCCACGAAGTGTTCATTTTCTGCAATGATTCTTTCCTGTTTTTTCAGTTCCAGTTTTAAGTAGTCCGCCAATAAGCTGCGGCCGTGCTCTTCAAAATATTTTTTCTGCTGGTGCAATTCTTTGGAAACTTCCAGCGGAACATTTTGCGAAGCCCAGATCTGACCATGCGGATGTGGATTGCTGCAACCCATGATCTCTCCTTTGTTCTCAAATATCTGGATGTACCTGATGATTGGGTTTGCACTAAGCTCTTTCACTTGCTCTGCCCACAGATTGATCACTTTAGTAATCGCACTTACTTCCATTTCAGGCAACGTGAGGTCGTGGCGCGGGGAGAAACAAATTACTTTGCAAATTCCTTTTTGAGAAGTTGCTATGAGTAAACCTTCTTCATTCAACTCTCCATCTGGCGTGTCTTTCAACAATGCAGAGAAATCATTTACGAAAACGTAAGGCTCTGTGTATTGCGGATTGCTGTCGCCGTCTGCCCTTTTATTGCCGGGACACAAATAACATGTCGGATCATATTCCGGTCTTTGTGCACCGCCGGCAGCTTCTGTTTTACCCTGCCATGGCCTTTTGCTGCGATGTGGTGATACCAGCACCCACTCGCCTGTTAGGAGGTTTACGCGGGTGTGAGGGTGTTCTTTATAGTCGAAATTCATTTTAGACAATTAAGAATTAAAAATTAAGAATTAAGAATTACTAGGTGAGGCAACTGAACTTTGCCCTATACTGCTTTTGATGCGGCATAGAAAGAATTTTTAATTCTTAATTCCTAATTCTTAATTACTACAGTTGTTCCTTCACCTATTTCTGCCACATACGCTTTCATCACCAAACCCGTAGCTTTTTCATAAGCTTCGCCAACGTGGGTTATAAGATCGTCGATGGCTTCTTCTTTAACAATGTTGATGGTGCAACCACCAAAGCCGCCGCCCATCATTCTTGCGCCTAATACGTTCGGATTATCTTTTACATACTCAACAAGAAAATCAAGTTCGCTGCAGCTTACTTCATATTTTTTGCTAAGCCCTTCGTGTGTTTCAAACATTTTTTTACCGAAGGAAACAAGATCATTCTTCTTCAAATCTTCGCAACCTGTAATGAGGCGATTGATTTCTTTTACCACAAACAAACAACGGTCGTACACCACGCTGTCAACAGGCTTAATGCACTCTTCCACCATTTCGACTGTAGCATCACGCAATGATTTTACGTGAGGATATTTTTTGTTAATCAACGCAGCGCCCTCTTCACACTCTTCACGACGTTTGTTGTACGCAGAAGAAGCAAGAGAGTGTTTTACCTGTGTATCCAGCAATACAATGCGGTAACCATCTATTTCAAAAGGAATGTATTCGTACTCAAGTGTGCGGCAATCAATTTTTATCAAATGGTTTGTTTTACCAAACACGCTTGCAAACTGATCCATGATGCCGCATTTCACGCCCACAAATTCGTTCTCTGCTTTTTGCGCCATTTTCACCAGATCAATTCTTTCTATGTTGAAACCGAACAACGCGCTCAAAGCTGCGCCGGTTGCACATTCGATAGCAGCAGATGAGGAAAGGCCAGCGCCCATAGGAATGTTGCCGGTAATGAATGCATCAAAGCCTTTTACTTCGTAGCCATTTTTCTGCAATTGCTCTACCACTCCCAAAATATAGTTTGGCCATGATTTCTGATATTTTTTCAACTCACTAACGGTGGTTGAATAAGTATCATTAAAATCAAGGGAACTTAAATGGATAACATCATCTTGTCTTGGAGTAACGGCCATGTAAGTTGTCTTGCTGATAGCTGCGGGCAAAACAAGACCATCGTTGTAATCAACGTGTTCACCGATAAGGTTTACACGTCCTGGAGAAAACACTACCACCGATTCCTCTGTAATGTATTTCTGTAAATTTTCGGGGATCTTATGGCCAAGATCGTTTAAAGCGTTAACCGCTTTGGCATTCTCTGCATTCATTCTGTTATGTTGAAATATTTAATTTTTTGGGCGAATGCGATTCGCCCGTACGTTCGAAAACGAATAATGCGTAAACGTTTGCACAAATGTATAAATATTTTGAATTCTGTCAACTGATTTTTTCAAAAATTTAGCGTTGAGATGAGGCTCTTGGCTGCAGCAATGGCTCGAGGATCACTTTTTTATTGTCCACATTACGCACTATCTTCTTGTTGATCATGTCCATGATCAGGTTGAAAGCTTCCTTGCCCATCATCACAGTTTGTTGATCCACACTGGTTAATGCAGGTGTAATGTGTTCATCGAACTCTTCGTTGGCAAAACCTACGACGCCGAATTGCTCAGGAATTCTGATCTTGTTTTCCTTCAATTCTTTGATCACTCCCAGCGCCGTGAAATCTTCTACGGCGAAAATAGCATCGGGCGGTTCCGGCAAGGCAAGGAAATGTTTTACCGCCTCTTTACCGGATTCTATGGAAACGTTGCCTGCAAATACCAAATCTTTCTCGAATGGCAGCTTATGTGCCTTTAATGCGGCTTTATAACCACGTAAGCGCTCTGCAAAAATTTTCAAATGCTGCTGGCCCGAAACGTGGGCAATCCTTTTATAGCCCTGGTTGATAAGATGCTCTGTTGCGAGATAACCGCCTTTAAAGTCATCTACTACAACGTATGGAATGGAAGTGTCGTCATGCGTACGGTCGAAAAACACGATGGGCACGCCTTTATCGCGAGCTTCCAAATAATGGGAAATATCTCTTGTATCTTTTGCAATGGATGCGAGTATACCATCTACCCTTGCGCTCAGGAAAGCCTGAATGCCTTTCTTCTCATATTCTGTGTCTTCATTAGATTGGTAAATAAGCACGTTGTAGCCTCTCTCATTGGCCATGGTTTCAATACCATGCACAACGGAGCCAAAGAAGTTGATCTTGGCACTTGGTATGATGACACCGATAACATTTGTTTTACCGGAACGCAATGAAGATGCGACACGATTACGGGTGTAATTCAATCTGTCGGCCACCTCTGCAACGGCCTGCCTTGTTGCTTCACTAATACGCGGATGATTGTTCAACGCACGTGATACGGTTGCCGCAGTTACGTTCAATTCCTTTGCTATATCCTGGATAGTAGTATTTCTTGATGTGGATTTACTCATATTATAAGGCAAGTGGTTAGTAACGGGGCTAAGGTAGGAAATAACAATTAATTGAAAATTGAAAGTTGAAAGTTGAAAATGAGTTGAGAGTGGAGGGTTAACTGTCTAGCATTTTCAATTTTCAACTTTCAATTTTCAATTAAAACCGGCCATCCGTTCTTATACGCAATCTTCTTCAAACACATGACTCTTCCATAATAATGGTTGCCTTCGGGACCAGGCTTTACTTCTGCTTTTTTGATGGCATGATAGGCGATCCATGCCTGGCCGCTGTTGTCGCGGAAAATGGAATTGTGGCCGGGAGCCAGCCACACATCATCTTTTTCAAGGATCACACTTTTGTTGGTGCCGTTGTTTGTACCCAGCGTTTCGAAAGGACCGAATGCATTCTTTGACCTTGCGACAAGTACTGCATAATTGGCTTTATTGCCGCAGCAATTATCTCCTGAGTAATAGAGATAATAGTAGCCGTTTGCATAATCAACCCAACTGCCTTCTATGAGGTGCGTGTATTCTTTTTCTTTGCCGGGCCAAACCATTGGCTGCGCTGCAGAGCCTGGCTTGAAATGTTGCCAGTCATTTTCCATCTCCTGCACTTTGATGGGTTCAAAGGCTGAACCCCAATAAAGCAGCTTCTTTCCGGACTTTGGGTCGATCAGTGCTTTAGGATCGATGTTGATGAATGACTGGCCGCAAATAAGAGGAGAATCTTTGTCAACAAAAGGCCCTTCGGGCTTATCAGCAAATGCTACACCAAGACATTTATCGGTTGTTGTATCATCTGATTTACCGGAATAAAACATTACGTACTTATTGATCGATTGATCGTAGATGACATCAGGCGCCCAAAAGTCTTGCGTGGTGCTTGCCCATGAAGGCTTTTGCGGCAGTGCATCTCCTTCTATTTTCCAATGCTGCAGATCAGTTGAAGAAGCAATCCTTATGTTCAATGTCTTTCCTTCATAAGACCCGTTGGTGGCGTAGGCAAAATATTTTCCATTCACATTGATCACTGTTGGATCAGGAAAATCCATGTCCAGCACAGGATTGGTTATTGTAGCGGCTTCCTTTTGTGCTTTACATGAAAAGATGAGAAATGATAAAATGGCAATCGTTAGAATCTTATTTTTCATAACCTTTTATTCTGAAGGTTTTTGCAATTCCGTTCCTTCTTTCGCAGGTATACCGAAGCTTGGCGTACCATCTGCGTTCCATGTAAACTTTTGGGCACGTGGTGTACGGAAGCCGCCACAACCCTGACCTGGCTTAGAATTGGCGTGATACAAAATCCAGTCTTCTTTACCATCAGGTGATTTGAAAAAAGAATTATGACCCGGCGCGTACACACCATTTTCAGGAGACTGTTTGAATACTGGTTTGTCCGATTTTTTCCATGCAGTTGCATCAAGCAAATTATCTGTTCCTGTAAATGTCAAGAGGCCGAGCGCATAGAAATCGGTCCAACAGCCGCTTGCAGAATAAACAATGAATAACTTGCCGTTGTGTTGTAATGCCTGCGGACCTTCGTTTACATTTACATGCTCGTTGTTGCCGAGGTCGCCGTTTGTTTCCCAATCCAGTTGAGGTGAAGATATTTTTACACGATCGCCATCAACTGTCCACGGATCTTTCATCTTCGCAATGAAAATATTTTGCTGCCCGTTCACATCTCCTTCCCAGCCCGACCATATCATGTACAATTGATTTTTGTATTCAAACACATCTCCATCGATCGCCCATTTATTTGTGGCGTCACCCACTTTACCTTTGAAAACCCATTCACCTTGCATCGGATCTTGTGATGCATTTTCCAACACATACATTCTGTGATTGTCATTCTTGCCATCATCTGCCGCAAAATATGCGTACCATTTTCCGCGAAGAAACATCACTTCAGGCGCCCACAATTCTTTTGAATAAGATGTATTTGCCGGCGGCGTGTAAATTGTTTTCTTTTCTGCTGTTTTTAAATCAGCAAGGTCCTTTGTCTTCCACAAGTCAACGCGGTTGCCGGTTGTATGGGTGTAGTAGTAAAATCCGTCTTTGTAAAAACTATAGGGGTCTGCTCCTTGTGGTAATAACGGATTGGTAAAAGTTTTTGCTGATGTGGCGGCTTGTTTCTGCTGTTTCTGTGCGGTGCAGTTTTGCAAAGTGCATGAAATAGCCGCGGCTGTCAGTATTGAAAATATCTTGTTCATGGTGATTTTTTGGGAGGGAAGGAACGCAGACTTTCATGATTGTCATGATTTGTTATGATTTTCTATTAATGAACATTCTGTTATAAAATCTTCATTAATCATCACAATCATAAAAATCTGCGTTCTCCCTACGGTAATAGCAAATAATGAAATGTCTTAGTGTCTACTACAATTTTATCGGTACCATCTCCTCCGTCTACAAATGAGGCTTTAATAACTGCGGTTTTTCTTGGAACAACCGTTGTATTTGAATTATGTGTATGAAAAACATATTCAAGGTTGCCGTCTTTGTCTGTAAAGAAATCCCCGTGGCCCGTTCCGTTGATGCCCAGCTCTTTTCTGCTGATGATTGGGTTATTGCTGTATTTTACCCATGGGCCAAGCGGATTGTCTGCCACTGCATAACCAACAGCATAATCGATGTTTCTGAAATCATTGGCTGAATAGATCATGTAATATTTTCCTTTATGCTTCAATACAGTTACACCTTCTGTTACTGTCCATTCAACGTTTTGCGTGTTTTCCCAAGGCTGTGTATTTACAGCACCGCTTATACATTCCTTCAATGTGCTTTCATTGATGGCTGACAGATCATCGTTCATTTCTGCAACGAAAATTCTATTGCCGTTCGTCAGACGCACGTGATACAGATATTTTTTTCCATTGTCGTCAGTGAATACAAACGGATCGATTTGCTTTACAGGTGCATCGAGTTGCTTGATGGTGGTTTGTTTGAAAGGACCGTTTGGATTATCAGCTGTTGCAATGGCAATGTTTTCATTGGCTGTGTATGCCATGTACCATTTGCTATTGTAGGGAAATATTTGTGGTGCCCAAAAACCAGTTGTGCCGAAAGCATCGCCTTTTGCGAGTGCTGTAAATTCTTTCCAGCTGTCGCCGTCTGTTGATGAGTAAGCGATGAAACCATTGCCGCTGTTGTGGTCGTTGGTTCCGAAGAGATAGTAAGTGTTTCCGGTGTACACCATTGTCGGATCTGCGAGATTGATCGCGAGTCGCTCTCTTTGGCCAGGTTGCGGCGTGTCTGACTTTTTACTTTGAGCGCAAGAACTTAAGCTCGCACCGAAAGCAAAGGCAACAAATAATGATTTATAATTCATGATTTTATTTTGACAACGTTTATAATGCTGACTCTCGAATATTTACCACTAAGGCACTAAGGACACTAAGCCTCACTTAGAGAACCCTTAGTGCAACTTAGTGTCCTTAGTGCCTTAGTGGTAAATGAGAGTTTTACACATTTTGACTTTTAATTTTTACTTCACCACCGGAAATGCCGATATCCTCAACCTCGCTCCGCCCATTGGCACCAACGTCAAGTCTGTAGCCGGAGCACTTGTTGTCACAGGGCTTTGCGGCAACACTGCACAAAGTCCGTATTGATCAATACCCCATGATGATATTGCTTTTCCTTTTGCTTTCAATTCAATCGGTGCATTGGTGTTGGTAAACGGATTATTATCTGCGGGCCAACTTTTCTTCACTACAGTAAATGATTTTTGCAGATTGTTTTTATCTAAAAGCAAACCATAGTTCCATGCAGACGCCGGATGAATTTCAAATGATGGCCATTTCGCAGGATCGGCAGTTGCCTGCCATTTCGAATCGCCTATCGCTGTTTCCTTGCTATCTTTTTGAATGTATTGCTCATCAATTTTTAATGAGTAAGTAAGCGGACCATAGTTTACACTTACACTGTTTTTATTCTTGTCCCACGTGCGCAATGCGAGTTTCATCGGCAATGTCAATTCCACTACATCGCCCTGTTTCCAGGTGTTTGAAAGATTCACATAACCGGAGGTCTTCACCAGCGTATTGATCTTTTTATTGTTCACTTTTACCACCGCGCCTTCTGCCCATTCGGGGATACGCAAGTACAATGGAAACGCATTTGGCGAAGCCGTGTTGATTGTCATCTGAATTTTTTCATCGAAAGGATAGTGAGTGGAAGTAACGATTGTCACTTCTTTTCCATTACCCACTTTTGCCGTAACTGAACCTTCCGAATAAAGTTGTGCAGCAAGGCCATTGTCTTGCGTTGCCATCCAACTGTTTTGTGCATAATACACCCAACCTGCAGAATGATTGTGCTGGCAACAGCGACTACTGAAAGGATTCATCATAAGGAATGGGCCGTTGTTGTCAATACCGGGTGAATGATTTTTGCTGTCGCTCAACACCATGTTTGGCGCGGTTAAATAGCGAAGTGATTTATAATCCGGCATAAAAGCAGCGGAAAAAGTATTGAACGCCACGTCCTCGCAATTCTGCGCCCAGAAAGGATCTCCGGTTTGCGCGAGCAACATTTGATCAGAGGTCATTTGCTCTACCAGCCCGCATGTTTCTACGGCCTGCCTCGGATCGTCATAGCCTTTGCGTGAATTCTCATCACCTCCCCACATACCACCGGGAACTTGTCCGTAGATGCTTCTTATCAAACGGTAGTCGTTGTAAGTTGCGTCCATGTCAGATGGTAAATGACTTTGTTGCGCATACGTAGCAGGCTCGCGGAAACATTGTGCGATGTTTACATTGTGCCAGTTGGGTAGGTTGTTTGGCTGTCTCCAATCGGAAGTATTTTTATCAATTTTTGTTGCGAGGGCAAGCAAGAATTTATCGCCGGTAATATTGTACAACCAGTACACGCTGGTAAGGTTGTCGCCGCCACGGCTTTTCTCCCAGTAGTCTTCGAGAAACTTATCATCCGGAATACTCAGCTCCCATTTAAAATATTTTGTCATGAAGCTGATCACGCGTGGGTCTTGTGAATACTCATAATAAGATTGCAAGCACCATAGCATAGGCATGTTTGTCCAGAGATCTCTTTTGCCTTCGCCCTTTTCTACCATTGGGCCAAAGTCGCCATTATCGCGTTGATTGTTTAGCACTGCATCGATCCAGAATTTTGCTTCGCTGATCATGTGTTGATCATTGAGCATGTAGCCAATGTTTGCATAGCCTTTCAACCAGTAAGGCAATTCTTCCCAACCATATTCGCCTTTGCCTTCTTTGTTGAGCCATGCGTTGTTTGTCTTAGATAACCAAATACTGATCTCTCCGAGATTTCCGGTGAGGCCATCGCGCTGCAGCTCCAGTGCTTTTTTTAACCAGCCTCCGGGATGAACTGCAGTTACAGGCAGTTTGATAAATTTTTCCTGCGTGAGCGGTTCTTTATTACTGGTGTAAAAACTGTTTCTGGATTGTGGAAGTTTCGTAACAAATGAGCTTTTCATTGTTTGCGCATTGGCTACAAACATTGAAAAGCTTACTACAAAAGATGTTATCGTTTTAAGTGTGTTGTTCATTGTGATACAATGGTTGATATTGTTCAGTCAGTTTGTTGATACAAGATTTTTTTAACCACAGAGTTCACGGAGTTTTTTTCACAGAGGAAAGGAGAAGAGGCTTCGAAATAAATAGTAAATCGCGGATTTTCAAGAACGGAGGATCACCGTTCTTTGAATCTTGTGAAGATTATCATTTTTTGCGGATTTCACCTTCCTCCTTTCCTCTGTGCTCTCGTGAGTTACACAAAACTCTTCGAAGTAACTTCTCTGTGCACTCTGTGGTTAAAAAAATGCTGCACTATTCAGCAAGTGCCGGATTATACAATTTCTCATTTACTTCTTTCAACTTAGCTTCTGGCATTTTCATTACTTTTCTGTCGTAGGTCATGAAGCCGTTTGTTTCTACTTCTACGTCTGTTGTTTGTGTGTACACAGCGGCTGAAAGCCCTTGTTTTATTAAGCCTTGCAGCTTTTCTGTGTAAGACGCATACATCTTAAACATCTCATCTGCATTCTTGAAACTGCGATAACCCCAGTTGTTTTTCTCCTGCCATGTGTGCCCTTCCAGAGGCAAACCCAATCCACCAAACTCACCTAACACTACCGCTTGTTTTGAACCGAAAATATCAGGTCTTGGCATCGCGGGTTCAGGATAATTGTGCAGATCCATAATGTGTCCAACACGATAAAAGTTCCCGCCGCTTGCGCTGTTCACCAATCTTGAAGGATCTTTTTGCATTGTCCAGTTGGTAATGTCTACAGTTTTAAATTGTCCCCATGCTTCGTTGAACGGCGTCCATACTATGATGGAAGGAAAATTGTACAATGCATCTATGATCTGGTTCCACTCTGTGCGATAGTATTGTTCAGATTCAGATGAGCGGTCCTTATCTGTTGCGCGACCCAGCACACCGGGACGTGGTTCCCAATGGTTACCCAAATCGCCGCTTGGCATATCCTGCCATACGAGCATGCCCATTTGATCGCAATAGTAATACCATCTTGCAGGTTCTACTTTTATGTGTTTGCGGATCATGTTGAAGCCCATGTCTTTCGTTTTCACGATGTCATATTTCAAGGCTTCATCTGTTGGTGCAGTGTACAAGCCGTCGGGCCACCAGCCTTGATCCAATGGACCATATTGAAATACAAATTTGTCATTCAGCATCATGCGTTGAATGCCATTTTTATCAGCAGCCAAAGAAATTTTTCGCATCGCGAAATAGCTTTTCACTTCGTCTACTACTTTGCCTTTGCGCAACACAGTGTACGTAAGATCGTATAAATGCGGATCTGTTGTTGACCACAAATGCGGATTAGCAATTGCTAAAGATGCTTCACTATTAGGAGCAACTGTTTGCTCAGCTACTTTGTTACTGCCATCAAATGCTGCAACACGCACTTCATCGCCGGGTTGCGCGTTGGTTACGTTTGCAGAAACTGTTACTGTTTTTGCATCTACATTTGGCGTTTGACGGGAAGAAGCGATGTAAGTTTTTGCAACGCCTTCGATCCATACTGTTTGCCAGATGCCTGTAACAGGTGTGTACCAAATGCCTTCCGGATTTTTCACTTGCTTGCCGCGTGGCTGAGGACCTTCGTCTGTTGGATCCCAAACGCGAATAGCCAGCTCTTGCTTGCTTCCTTTTTTCAGGGCCGATGTAAGATCAACAGTGAACGGTTCGAAGCCGCCTTGGTGCGTTGAAATTTTTTGTCCGTTCAGGAAAATATCAGCCTGCCAATCAACGGCACCAAAATGAAGCAGTACGTTTTTATTCTTAAAAGAAGATGGAATGTCGATTGTGCGTTTGTACCACAATACCGAATCTTTGCCAACAGTTTTTGCAACACCTGAAAGAGATGATTCGACTGCAAATGGCACCAGTATATTACCGTCTAACGAAGTGGGCAATGTTTCCTGCGATTTTGGCGTGATGGCATATTGCCACAAACCGTTTAACGAGGCCCATGTGCCGCGAACCATTTGTGGTCTTGGGTATTCCGGCAATGTATTATTGGGATCAACTTTTGAGGCCCATTCTGTTGTAATTTTTCCTGTCACTGGCTTCCACCCTGTGTTTTGCGCATTTGCCTGCGCCATAGCCAATAACATCAGGGAAAAAGCAACTGCTTGTTTTTTCATATAGCTCTTTTTAAGGTGAGATGATTTCGCAACCGACATTGTCGACTGCGCGAACTTACCAAACTTGTTTAAGGGGGTCTGGTAAAATAGTCTCAGTTTTTAATCAAAAAATCTCAATTATGCCCTTGTGGTACTAGTCGTGGTTGTTAAAAAGAAACAAAAATGGCAAGGCACTACGACCTTGCCATTGATTTGAGCATTCCGACTAGTTGCCTAACGCTTAACGCATTTGGCACGCCGCGTTAAGCATTAGGCGTTAAGCATTAAGGATCAATGCAATTCTATTTTCTGCACCGGTGAGCACAACAATGTGTTGATGCCTTCTATCTTTACACCTACCGCGGCGTACACATAGTTTTGCGAAGCGGTGGCTGCATCATATTCCTGCACAAACTCAACTTTTCTTGTAAGCTTGATATTGTTGATGTCTGCAATGGAACCGCCGGATGTTTTTGTGTTTACACTTACACCGTCTCTTATCAATTGTGTTTTGTTGAGGTAGAGTGCCACAAACTCGATGTTCTTTTTATTGGCATCTTTAATAATTGTGTCCAACCCGAATGAAGCGGTAACAATGCTGTCTGCACCTATAGAGATGCTAACATTTTTCAGCATGTAATACGGCAACACCTCTATGTCCAGTTTTGCGCTGCCATTTACATTTACAGGAATTGTGTCAGAATGCGTTTTGTCGTTTATCAAATTCATAAACGGCCCGCGATATTTCGGAATGATCAGCTTGTAGCTTTCGTTAAAAAGTAATCCCGAGTAAGAACCAACGGGTGCAACGTTTATGGAAATAGGTGCGCTCTTTCCCCAGCCGGTGTCCCACATTTCAAAGCTTAGATCGCCATTGCTAAAATTCAATGGTTTGCCCTGGTAAGTAATACTGCCGGACAATTGAGAAGAAGGTGCAGAATAATTATCTTTTTCACATGCTGCCAATGCAAACAGCATTGCAATGGGAACGATGTATTTATAGAGTTTCATTTATTATTTTTTTGGTGATAAAACAATCCATGTCTTTTACACGAAGGCTTCAACAACCCTTCGACAAGCTCAGGGTGACAGCGACAAGCTGTATTCGACTGCATTACTGGTTAGGATTCTTTACAATCTTAGGGTTGTTGCTAAGTATAGTGTTGTTTATCTGTGAATAATAATTTCCCATTCGCCATCTGTGTGGTGTGGTTACTTTGCCTGGCTTTACAACCTTGTACACCCATTTACCATCGTTTGGCGTACCCGGATCGTAAATTTTGTATGGCCACATGCCGTAGATCATGGTGTTTGCTTTATCAGCTTTGCCAAGATTGGATTGCAGGTCCGCGTCGCTGATGTTATTGCCGTTCCAAACAGAGTGTGCCAGTCTCCATCTTTTGTTGTCGAACATTTCGTGGCCCTCAAAAGCAAGCTCCACTCTCCTTTCATGCACCACTCTGTCGAAAGTGATCTGAGCGGGCGTTAACGGAGTTGTAAGCCCTGCTCTTGTGCGCACCTGGTTGATGTAACCTGCGGCAACATCTGTTTGTCCCAATTCGAAAGCAGCTTCAGCAGCATTCAGCAATACTTCTGCGTAACGGAAGCGCACCCACCAAACATCACTCTGTGTACCAATTTGACCAGAGCCTGTTGTTGGGTCCATGAATTTGCGCACATAAAAACCTGTCTGTGCGCTAAACTCCAACCCGTCGATTGGGCCAGAGCCGCCGACTACCTGCACTTTGGGACCGCCCGGTACAGGAATACTGTCAATCTTGCCAAAGTTGCCACCGGTGATGATGTTGTAAGTGCCATTCTTTTTATACATAATGCCCGCCATGATGCCGACGTCTTGTCCTTTGAATTTGCTGCCTGGCAAAATGAACGTACCACCTAAACGTGCATCGCGACCTGCAAAAATTTCAAGCGGGTTACTGTAATATTTCATGTCGCTTCCTTCGGTGGTGGTAAATGGCGCGTATGTGTTGTCAAGTAGTTCAAATTGCAATGCAAGATTGAGTGACGGATTTACACGACCACCTTGTTGCTCTTCTGCTGTTGCGCGTGGTTGGTTGTTTAGTGTCCAGCCTTCTACCTTGCCGCTTTTTAATTTGAAGTCTTGCGCGAAGATCACCTCAGGGTTGTTTCCTTTATCATAAAAAAGTGATGCAAAGTTTTCTTCAAGATCAGGTTTCTTTTTGTACAAGGAATACAAACCACCGTTGATGATTTCCTGTGAGGCTTTCAATGCTATCTGATAGTAACTGTTCGCCATGCTTGCAGGAATACCTACCTCACCACCAGGCGTTGAAACTGTTGGTGTGTTAGCACCATACTTTGCAATGGAACCTGCATACAGAGCCGCTCGCGATTGCATTGCCAATGCTGCAGATTTTGTAACTCTTGATTGCGATGCACCGGGACCATCTGGTAAAAACATTTTGATGGTATCCATTTCTTTGATGATGAAATCATACATCTCAGATTCCTTTGCGCGTGCGTGTTGCAGATAAGTTGGATCGCCACTGAAGTCGTATGTCATTGGATCAAGAATAAGCGGAACGCCACCCATTCTTTTTGTCATTTCAAAATAATCAGCGGCTCTTAAGAAGCGAGCCTCTGCAAGGTATCTTGCCTGGGCATCTCCTTTCAACACTTTTGTAGCCTGGCAATTCTGAATAAACAAATTCAGGTTGCGGATGTAATCATAGTTCCAGAGGTTCCACCAATCATAAGGATAATCGAGCTGGTTCGTGCGCCAGAACTGATCTGCCTGTGAAGGAAATGCTTCGTCAAAGTTTGTGAACTCTGCCCAGTTGGTGATCGTTTGCTGATCTGGATATTGATTGTAGAGATCAGCAAGTACGGAGAATATTAAATCCGGTTTGCTCCACACCTGATCGCTTGTTACGATGCTTGTAGGATCGGTTTGCAGAAAATCGCTGTCTTTTTTGCAAGCGTTCAAAAACAGAAGTGATGCTGCTGCTATATAAAGATGTTTTTTCATTTTCTTTTTCATTAGTTCAATTAAAAGGATAGCTCAAACCCAACATTAAAGTATTTGCTTTGCGGATAAGTAAGACCGTTGTCATCAGCAATTTCTGCGTCAATGCCATACTGGTGCGTGTTATCAAGAGAAAACAGGTTGGCTGTGTTGATGTAGAAACGGGCTTTTTGCACTTTCACTCTGCTTATTATTCTTTGAGGCAAAGAGTAACCAAGTTCCAATGTTCTGCAACGCAGATAGTGCACGTTCACCAACCAGAATGTTGAGTTTTTATTATAGTCGCTATGACCTCCGTCGTTAAAGCGTAATGAAGGATATTTACCGGCGATCCATTTGCTGTTCAAATCATATGGATCTTCGCGGTGCCATCTGTCATCAAAGAAAATTTGTTGCAGGTTGCCATTGTTTTGATATGGCCATCTCATTTCCCAGTTGCGGTTGAATGAGTAACCTGAACCACCGGAGAAGTCTGCATGAAAATCAAATCCTTTGTAGTTCAGCGCAATGTTCAACCCCATGTTCATGATCGGGTTCCTACCAGTGCCCCAGCCGATTGGCCTCATGTCGGCGCCATCGATCTTTCCATCGTTGTTGATGTCTTTGTATATAAGATCACCAGGCAACAAGGTTTTATTGTTTGAACCATCTATGTCAACTTTATAACTATTGATTTGATCCTGTGATGTAAACTGACCAATGGATTCAAAACCCCAGAACAAATTCTGCCATCTGTCAACTGAAGCAGTATTGTACTTATCCATCGAGTTGAAATAAGTCGGCTTGTACTTCGTCAAATCTCTTGCACGTGCATAGGAGAAGTTACCTCCAATCATCACACCTACGTCTTTGATTCTTCCGTTGTACATCAAAGAGAATTCACCACCTACAACGGCATCACTGTTCAGGTTTTCCTGTGGCAAGGTATAGCCCAATTCGCTCGGCATTAGAATGTCATACTTCGGCGCCAATAAGCCTGAGCGCTCACGATGGAAGTAGTCTGCTGTACCGGTCAGCTTGTTGTTAAACAATCCGAAATCAAGACCAATGTCAAGCGTTTTACATTTATACCATGACACGTTGGTAGTAGGTACTCCTTTATAAGCAGAACCAATTACTGATTGTCCGTCGAGAATAACTGTAGAACTATTATAGTTGTAAGCATTGAGATAATCGTAAGGACCAATAGGCAAATACTTTGGATCGTCGTTACCGAGCAAGCCATAAGAACCACGCAATTTCAGTTCACTTACGAGCAGTGGATCAACCAGCCTTTTGAAGAAATCTTCTTTGCCAATGCGCCATCCTGCAGTTACAGCAGGGAAGGTTCCCCATCTGTGTTCCGGAGGGAAAATGTAAGAAGCATCACGTCTGCCGAAAACATCGAGGTAGTATTTGTTCGCATACGAATAGCTCAATTTTCCTACGTAACCGATGCGCGCCTGTGTGTTGTCTGCATCGTTGTAAGTATCCATTGTATTAAAGTAGATCAGAGGTAGATCGTTTGTTGTAGGCACGGCATGCACCCATGTATTAAGATCTCTTCTTTTGATTCTTTCATTAATAAATGATGCTGAAATGGTATGCTGACCGAATGTGCGGTTATAGTTTACCTGTATCTGCGTAGTTGGAGATAAAATGGTTTCCTGTGTACGCTCTCTCCATGGGTTGGTAGAGCCGCCTGTTCTGTTGTAAGTACTGTCAACCGGGTTGAATGTAAACACATCGTATGTATACTCGTGACCATTTAATAATTGGTTAGCATAGTAGTAAGAGAACAATCCTCTTACAGACAAACCCGGCAATGGCGTTTGCCATTCTGCTGTCAGGTTTGTTTGCAACACTCTCCAATCCTGGCGCCAGTACCCTGATAATTTTTTATTCAGGTATGCCCAGTTTTCGTTGTTGTGCCCGATGTCGTTAACGTAGGCAGGGTTGTCATTTGCATAAGGGCGTTCCATTGGCGTGTTCCGCAATAACGCAAAACGTGCTTCCCAGTAGTCATCACCACCCGGAACACCAGGATTGTCGCGGGTTTCTATACGACCATTGATCTGTGCTCCTATTTTAAATCTGTCGGTGATCTTCGCATCGATGTTGCTTTGAAAATTGGTGCGTTCAAATGTGAATTCTCTACCCAACACTGAGTATTGTTTCAAATGGGTAAGAGATGCGTAGTAATTTATTTTGTCTGAACCGCCGGTAAAGTTGAGGTTGAGATTATAAAGCGGTGCATTTTTCTTTACGATGAAATCGTACCAGTTGAAACTTTGGTAACCTTTCTCTGTACCTGCTTTATATTTTGCCAGATCATCGGGAGTGATGGTTGTTTTACCTGTTTGGTTCATGTCAGATTCTACCTTGCCTACGTTCCAGTCGTATGCATTTACCGTTTTAGGAAAACGTGACCAGTTCTGCCAACCGGTGTAACCCGCGAAGGTTACGGTGTTGCGGCTTCCCATCTTTCCTCTTTTGGTGGTAACCAACACCACACCATTTCCCGACTGCACACCATAAATAGCGGCAGACGCATCTTTCAATACGGTGATGGATTCTATGTCGTTTGGTGCAATGTTGTTGAACTGTCCTTCGTCTTGTTGTATGCCGTCAATTACAAACAGCGGTGTTCCCATGTTGCGGATTTGCACAGATGCACTTGCACCCGGGCGGCTGTCCGACATTCTGAAAGTAACGCCTGGAATTTTACCGGCAAGCGCAGCACTTACAGTAGAACCGTTGTGTACATTTTCGATGTCTTTTGCAGTAACGGTAGAGATAGCAGCTGTCAGCGCTTCTTTCTTTTTGGTGCCATAACCAACAACAACCACATCGGTCATTGACTTATCATCAGCTTTAAGCTGAACATCAACGGTACTGCGGCCGTTCAAAGGCACTTCCTGGGCAGTATAGCCGATAATGCTGACCACCAGCACGGCATCGCTGTTCGCCACTTTTATAGAAAATGATCCGTTTTCTTTGGTGGTGGTACCATTGTTGGTGCCTTTTTCAAGCACGCTTACATTGGCCAACGGCTCATTTTTGTCGTTTACTACTCTGCCGGCAACGGTATGTGCATACAGGTCCTTATTTGTTGCCGACGTTGATTTTTCCGCAATTACGATCATATTCTGGCTGAGCACTTTGTAAGACAACTTTGTGTTGCTCAACAATTTTTCCATGACCACTTCAAGCGGTTCGCCCTGTACGTTGATGGACACTTCCTGCCTTTCGGGCAGCATGTCATCATTGTAAATAAAGCGGAAAGAAGTTTGCTTCTGAATGCTCTTAAAAGCCTTCTTCAGCGTAGCTTTCTGAAGATCCAATGTTATCTTTTCCTGTGCACTTGCATTGATTGCAAATGTTTGCAGGGAAAATAAGCAGATCACCATAAATGTTAATTTCATAAGCAGCAAGCATTTGAGAACTAACATGGCAGTGCTATTAGACACTCCACATCCATTTTTTTTCATAACTTAGTTTTGATTTGTTAAAGGATGAAATTTTACTCTGAGAGGAGTTCTTTTTCTGATTTTAATTTCACGGAGAATGCTGGAACATTCTCCGTTTTTATTTGTGTACCTGATTAGCGCATATAGTTTGGTTTTAATTTTACAATCGTTGTTTTAGTAAATCGTTTTTCATGTATGGGCAAAAAGATCCCGCACCGCCTTTAAGGCAGTTTTTTGGTAGTAAAATAATTTAACGGACAATGGCCGCAAGCCCGGCCTTTAATAAATAAACACTACATCATTCTTGATAGTGTAATTGAATCTACCGCTTAGTCGTAATGCTTCCATTACTTCGGTCAGGGACTTATGTTCAAATATTGCTGTAAAACGTTTCGTCTTTAATTGTTCATTTTGTATCACTACATCCACATTGTACCATCGCTCAATTTTTGATATAACCACTTCTAAATTCTCACTTTCAAATGCTAGTTTATTATTGATCCAAAGCGCTTCTATGCTGGTGGTGTCGTTACGTTGAAAATGAAGACTGTCAAGCTCAAACTCAGGCACATGCATGCTATCCGTTCGTATTTGTTTTTTGCTTGCATCTTTGATGTCTGAAGAGGAATCCATAACCATGTTCTCATTGCTCACCTTCAGTTTTTCGTTTGGTTTCAGCACAATTTGCTTTCCTTCTTTATTATGTAGCGTAACCCGTATAGAACCTCTGATAAGGGATGTTTCTGTTGTTCTTTCATTGGGGTAAGAGCGCACATTAAATGCGGTGCCCAATACATTGATGTCAATTGTTTTTGTGTGAATGATGAATGGTCTTTTCTCATCTTTTACCACATCAAAAAATGCTTCGCCTGTCAATTGTATCTCTCTCACGTTGCCATCAAAATTGCCGGCATACAATATTTTACTATCCGCATTCAACCATACCAAAGTGCCGTCCGGCAATACGATCCGTGACTTCGAACCTTTCTTTGTGGTCACTTCGTTTTTGGTAGCCAGGGCTTCGTCTTTCTTTGTTCTGATTTTTCGAATGACACCAATAGATGCTATCGCAATTATCAATGATGCAGCTGCGGCCCAAAAGATCTTTGCACCCAAACGTCTGCGCACAGGCTCTTCAACGATCTCAGGGACGTCTGTTTTTTTTGACTCAAATTCACCGTTCAGTTGCATCTTCACAAAATGTGTTGCATAGGCTTGCTGTGCCTCCAGCAAGGCATCATCATCTTGTTTCACCTTATCGGCAAAGAGCGATTGATAAATATGCTGATATTCTTTATTGGCATTCAAAGCGTCTTCAAGCTCGGCTTTTTCCGAAGGATTTATTTCGCCGGTCAGGTTTCGCGACACCAGGTAAAGAAGTCTTTTTTCATCCATTTTTTGGTACTTGATTAGTTAGACAGAATTATAACTTGAGTTCCCCAATAGGACCCTAACTTTTTTTTAAGAAATTGTGGGAGAAAGAAATAGTTGATTACAAATAGATTTGGTTCTATTTGACCTGTAAATAGCCTTTTACAGATGCGGTAAGTTTTTCCATGGCAATGCTCAAATGCCTGTCAACCGTATTCTCGGAAATCTCCATAATGGCCGCCACTTGTTTGTAAGTAAAACCTTCTTCGCGAACAAGTTTGTAAGCCATTTGGCATTTGGGCGGTAATGAATTTATGGCGGCAGTGATTTTTCTGCGCAGCTCTGCCTGAAGAATAGCGTCTTCAAGATTGTATAAGGTAACATCAAGCTCTACGGGAATATTGTCGATGTCCCAGCTTGTGTACTTGCTATGTTTGGAAAGATAGTTGATCGAAGTGTTGCGTGTTGCAGTGAAAAGGTAAACGTCGAGTTTGATAACGTCTCCCAGCTTTTCTTTCATTGTCCAGATATTCAGCATAACATCTGAAACAATTTCTTCTGCCGCCTCTTTGGATTTAACGAAGGTGAAAGCAAATCCAGTAAGCCTTTTGTAGAATTTGAGGAACAATAACTTATACGCCGTTTCATTGCGATTATAAGCTACTTCCCTTTGCAGATAGTTTATGTCATTCGTTAAGGCAGTCTCCATCGTCTGGTGCAATCGTTTGCTCTAAAGTAGAAAAAATAATCTTGAAGAGGCAAGTTTTTTCCGAAATTTTTTAACGGTTAGCATGTATGCAACAGCGAATGAGGCGAATGACTGAATAACTGAGTAACTGAATAACTGATTGTTTCACTAATTAAATCATTGAATAATTGATGTAGTTTTTTCTTTGAGATACTGACAAAAAAAGCAACAACACAGCACCGTCATTGCGAGGCCCGCAGAGCATGAATTATGAGCTGCTTGCTGGAAGAAGAACAGAAAACAAGCGCATGCAACACTTAATTCCTCTTGCATTCACAAAGTGCGGTGGCTCGCAATGACGTGAAGCTGCGGAATATTAGAACGACAAATCATTTGTGTTGCAGGGCAAATGCAATTGCCCCCACATCATTTTCAACTTTCAATTTTCAACTTTCAATTATCAATACACCCAGCTTATCCAAGCTTTTCCATCCTTTGCGCTTACCATGTCATAGGCTTGCTTACCGGTTTGCACGAGATAGAAGCCGGAAGGATCAGTGAATTTCGCAGCGGTGTTATCATAGATACTTTGCTGACTCGGAGGAATGGTGCCAACGAATCCGAGCTCCGTAAATATCACTCTGCCATCTGACGTAAATGTTGGCGGCGTTGCTGTAGCAAGGCCGTACGATATAGAGAGTGAAGAATTATTGACCACTACCACAAATCCTGTGAGATCATAATTGCTGCCAAACTTTGGCCAGAAAATGAGATAATAAAAATTAGGAATGGTTGTTATGCCATACGCATCCTGCTGTCCTTCTATTGTAAAGCCTGTAAATGAATACCAGTAGCTATCCTGCGAAAGTACCGCCTGGTACCATCTTTGCGGCGCCTCGGTATCAACAAGTATAGGTTGTCCGGAACCCTGGATCTGTCCGGCGACTCCTGCTGCCGTTATATGAATGATGCTGTTGGCTGCATCGTAGTTGATGCTGGAAAAATCAGTTATCGTAATACCATTTGCAGTGAATGGTTGTGCCAGCACCACTTTTCCATTTGCATAAAAATAGCCGGTTGTAAAAGTTTTCACCACGCCTCCTTCTACCCATGAAAAAGTAATGGTTCTTGTGGAGAGGTTGACGGATATATCAAACTGATTGCTTCCCAGCACGAGCCGTTTAAAATAAGTGGTGAGGTTTGCGATGTTTTCAAAGTCCATGGCGTTTCCAAAAGAACCCGCAAAGTCTTGTGATTCCTGCTGTGTAGCAGGCACCATAAAGGCTTTGCTTCCGTTGTAGCGACCAGTGAGTTTTACACTGTCTTTTGTAACGGTATCTACTGCAAATTCAAAATCGCTCAGTAAGCCTTTACCCATTGTACCACCGTTCACGTTGCTGTTAGGATCTGAAAGTATATGCAGATAAGAATAGGTATCGAAGATCAATGATGGTTGCTGCAAGCCTTTCATTCTGTAGCTGCTTTCAAATGACTGATCGATTGTTGAAGGATAAATATCCGCGTACATAGTGACGCGATTGTCGTTTGTAAATTTCCAATAAAAGGTATACCCACCGCTCTTCCCACTGTCAGGAAAAACGACGGCGCGCCAGCCGTATTGTGCATTTACAAAGGTTGACTGATAGCTGTCCAAGAGCTCCTGCATCCTATCGTTTGGCGATTTGTCGAATGGATGCGAATCGTCTTTCTTACACGCAGCAAACGCTATCATCAAAAACAATCCGATGTATAATAGTGATTTGTTCATTTTTTTAAGTTTTGAGTTCTGAGCTGAGTTCTGAGTTCTAAGTTTTGAGTTCTGAGTTTGGGTTCTAAGTTTTTTTGACTTTTGACTTTTCCTACTCACAACTCATCACTCATCACTCATCATTCTAATATTCCTACATAATATACTTGCGGACTCTCCTGCGGTACAAACGCTCCGAGATTCGCGTTGGAATCCCTGTTGAATCCCCAGTCCAGTGTAAAATGATATTGTGAAAAATAATCGAGCAACCCTTGCACATCATCTTTTATCAATGTGCCATTGCTGTCTGCGGTTAGGTAGGTGAGCGTCATCACACCGTTTGCATCCGTTGAGAAACTGTATGTAAAGCTTGCCTGGTAACCGCCGAAAAACATTTGTACGCGTATCCGGTTGCTGGCAATGAATGTTACTTTCATTGAATCCAGCGTCACTCCAAACGAACCATCCAAACTGGTTGATGCTGCATCGAAGATGGTTTTAAAATCCGGCGAACTACCCGTGATTGCAGCGCTCCAAACTGCTGATGTATATATTTTTCCAAAACCAAAAACAGACGCAAGCGTTGGTCTTCCTGTCACACTCGTCAAAGCTCTTTGCACGTCGGTTTGCAGTGCGTAGAAATCTATGTTCCAAACACTTTTATAGTAGCTTACTACATATTGCTCTTTGCTTCTTAAAGCTGATTGCGCACTGTCTGACTGACTGTTTACCATCATTTCAAACCACATTCTTCCGTTGGATAACATCAGTGAAATCATTTCCACGAAATCCTCATCGGGGGCTGATTTTGCATAAGCAGAAATAAAACCTTCACTGTTTGCCTGGTCATCTGATTCATTGATCCAGTTGGCGGTGTACTTGCCAACAGATATCAGTTTGAATTCTGGCGGATAGATTTGATTCTGGTTCAGTATGTGCCCAAATTCATGCTCTACCACATGCACCATTTGTTGTACAGAATTAACATTGGTGTTATCAAAATCATTTACGTCGTACAGTACCACTCTTCTTCCGCCTTCAGCGGTACCAAGTGTGATGGAGCCATCCGGATTGAAGGATGGGCTTCCCACCATTACGATAAGCTTAGGAGAATATTTTTTGAAAAATGTTGCTCCTGCTTCTGCGATATAAGTGTTGATCCAAATTTGTCTTAATGCATCCAGCACAGGCTGCACCTGCGATTCAATAGGTGGCACGAGTGTTTTATTAAGATCAAGTTCGGATTGATCCCATTTATATTTCACTTCAATATTGTAAGGATGGGTAATGCTGTCATACAACCAGTTATCCAGTTTGCTGGGCACCCAGGAATCTCCTCCCAGCCCTGGAATATTGGTGTTGAGGTTCTCATCTTTTTTGCAAGATGCAATGGTTCCAAGCATTGCAACAAGCGTTATTATTTTGAGTAGTTTCATTTGCAAAAGTTGTGTGTTATGAGTACTGAGTTATGAGTTGTTGGTTGTTGGTTGTTAGTTGTTAGTTGTTAGACTTTCCAATCGATCTTTCCTTCCTAATTCCTACCTCGGGTTTAGCGCAATGCCTGAAAGTGTTGCAGATTCAGGTATTTGAAAAACACGATACGGATCAGTCGGGCTCAATGTTTTTGTGGAGCCATCGTAAAACAAATGCTCTACGGGAATTTTATATCGCTGCAAATCAAACCATCGCAAACCTTCCATCACATATTCTGCTCTTCTGAAATCGAGCGTTGCAAGCAGCAATCCTGTTTGCAGATCGGAAGTACCATAAAAATTAGAAAGCTTGGTTGCTGTAATGTTATGCTGCGAAGGACTGTAGCTCAATATGCGCTTGCTCACGAAAGTGTTTAAGTCTGCAGTAGCAGCGGCTGTATTGTTTTTATAAATATAGGCTTCGGCTCTGCTTAGCAGCACTTCCTCTGTAGTAAGCTCCGGCTGCATGATGTAGGGAATGCCCGTGTTTGCATTGATCGAGGTGGTAACAAAATACTCGTTGAACTTAGGTACAAAATAATCCTGTGCACCATAGTAAAATACTGAGTACGCCCATCTGCCGCCGGTTACATTGGCGCCTAAAATATCACGTTGTTTCGCGTAGCTTAATCCATATCTGAACGTTGCATAATTGCGTGCATAGTTCGAAGGCATTTCTGTGAGCAGCAGATTCGCAGGCTCTGTGGCTTTAGTATAAGTAGCGAGTAAAGTATAAAAAGACAGCGTCTGGTAAGTGGTGTTCCATGGACGCATGTTGTCAGCAAAATTATTATTCGGAAATGCAGCGCTGGCATGTTCAATCACTTTGTCATAGTCTTTTTTAAACAAATAAAACCGCGCCGCAAATGCATGTGCCGCCGCTAAATTGAAGTGATATCGCGGCACCGTATATGCCTGATCTTTTAGCAGTGGCAGACCTTCAGTCAAATCTTTTTCCACCATGTCGTACACATACTGCACTGTTTTGCGATCGTAATTTTTAAACACTACTTTTTCCGGCTCTGTTACGTAAGGAATGCCGGGATCCGTGCCTGCTGTTGTTGCATCATAAAACTTGGAGAAGAAGTTCACGAGCATGAAATGAGAGAAAGCTCTTGTTACCAACGCTTCCCCTTTTTGTGTGCGATAGTTTTGCGAATCCGGTGCGGCCATACACGTCGCCAGTGCCTGGTTAGACGCTGCAATGGCTGTGTAACAAGCGTTCCAGTAAAACTCCGGCGAGTCCTGTTGTTGGTCTTGCACATCCTGGAAGAAGAAAGGATTCAGGTTAATGTTAAGTACAACGCCTGCACCCTTATCTTCCACATTATCAGAAATGGATTCTGCGAAAGTTATGTAACTCGCCTGCGGATAAGCAGTACCTAAAAGCTGCGCGACTTTTTCCGGCGAATCCAATTGCGTTCTGTTGTCCGGCACTTGTTCCAGATACTTCTTACAGCTGCTAATGGCAACTGCAAAAAGTAGGAAGATGTATATGGAGTATTTCATGTAATGAGTTTTGAGTTGTGAGTACTTTTCTAATTCCCAATTCCTAAATTCCTACTTTCAACGAAAGCGTAAACTGCTTCTGCACCGGCTGCGCCACACCACCTGCATTGAAGAACTCAGGATCTTGTCCTTTCAATTTTGAATCGGAATAAATGAGCCATGGGTTAATAGCTTGTGCTGTTACAGATAAATTGCTCAGCTTCGCTTTTTGCAACGTCGCTGCCGGCAATTGATAAGTGAGTGAAACGGTTTTTAATCTTACAAAAGAACCATCTGCAACACGTTGTGTAGAATAGTTGTAGTTGTTGTAAGGATAAGCACCTCCAAGTAAATACTGCTGATAAACATCTGCAATAGAAGGCACCGTCGTTTGTCCCTGGTCACCAGGAATTTCCCATCTGTCATAAAATTCTTTAGGCATCGCATCCAGATCGGAGTAGCGTTGCTTGAAAGCAGGATAAAGCCTGATCCTGTTGCCTTGTTGATAAGTAACAAATATGTTTACTGAAAATGCTTTGTAGCGAACCGTGTTTGAAAAACCACCCGTAATCGCAGGATCTACAGGACCTTCATATACCAGGTGCTGCGTGTTGTCGCTTTGCAAATAAACAGCCGGACTAATGTCTCCGTTTTCATTCACAAATTGCGGCACGCCTGTATTTTTCTGCAAGCCCTTGAAATCGAGTGAAAACAAGCCATTCACGGGATAGCCTTGTTTGTTGCCTCCTTCTGCTTTTACAAGATCAAATATGATCGGATCGTTCTTGGCATTGGTGATCTCGTTCTTATTAAAACCAAAAGTCAGATTGGTTCTCCATCCCCAATCGCTTTGCCGTATGATGTCACCACCTACCATAAACTCAACACCATGCGATTTCATGTCGGCATAGTTTGCAGCTTTGTATGCTTCCCCACCAATGCCGGATGTTTTGATAATGCTGATCAAATCAAAACTTCTTCTTCTGTAAAGGTCAACAGTTACGTTCAATCTTCTGTCGAACATTGTCGCATCTACGCCGATGTTTCCGGTATACAATTTTTCCCAAGTGAGATCTTCGTTTTCCAGACTCTCCTGCAGAATTACAGATTCAACTTCTGAAAGATAAGGTCTGCGCGTCTGCATATTCTTCAACACGATGGACGAGTTGGTCGCAGGTCCCATACTCGCCGTTAACCCATAGCTGGCGCGCAGTGTAAGAAAGTCTACAAAATTTACATTCTTCATAAACGATTCCTGGTCTATGTTCCATGAACCACTCACACTCCATGTGGGTAGCCAGCGTGCAGTTTTTGATTCACCCAATTGATTGGAACCATCGTAGCGTGCTGTACCGGTTAAATTATATTTTCTGTTGTAAGAATATCCTGCCGTACCGTAAAAGGCTGCAAACCTGTCATAGGTTTTTGTCATGCCATAATACGGAAAACTATTTTCAAGCGCCTGCTTGATTATCCTGTAGTCAATGAACGGAACGCCACCTTGATCATACTGATAACCATAACCAATGTTGGATGCGTTTTGTCGGTTCGCATATTTTATCTGTTGTCCAACTAACACGTTTAGGCTATGTACATTATTAAATGTTTTGTTGTAGTTAACGCTGTTTCTGACTTCGTAGTTGGCAAGCTGATCTTCTGTGCGATTGTAAAAGCCGCCGTAAGGCAAGACTACGATGGGTTCTGCATCGGGATTATCGGGATCGCGGTAAAGGAATTTATTGTTCTGCCGAATGGTAGATGTTCCCGCTGCTCGGTAAGCGCCTGCCATGTTGGAGTTTTCATGCACTTGCTGTTCCTGTGTTGATTTTACAAAACGCAAAGCACCTACAAATTGATAGGTGAAGTTTTTCGCGAACTTGTAAGACAACTCGCCTTGCAACCTAATGTCGAGTACAGTAAGATCAATATAGTTATTGCTCAACTCGTTGACGATGTTAAACGGCGCATAATTCATTTTAAAATATTCCAGCTGGCCGGTTGAATCATACGGCGTAATGGTACGGCTTGTGTTGATGGCGTAACTGAATGGATTGATGTCAAAGTCTCTGTCATAACTTCCTTCCACAGCGTTTGCAGCACGTTGTAATGTGCCTGGAGCTCTTTGCTGGCGCAGTGAACCAACAGTTGAAAAACCAGCCGTTAATTTGTTGTTGAAATTGTATGTATTCTTAAAATTGAGTGTATAGCGTTTAACATTGTCTGCAACGGTCCAGCCGTTGTCGTAATAAAAGTTAGTAGAAAAATATGTTTGCGATCTATCGGTACCGGAAGAAATGCTAAGGTTATGTTCCTGTATAAATGAATTCTTAAACAACACATCGAACCAGTCGGTGTTTACTCCCACATATCGTTGAAGAAATGCAGCTCTGCCTGCCACAGTATTTTCAACACCAAATCGACCGCTGGTTTCATCGTAAGTATTTATTTCATCGTACATTTTTCCATATACTCCTGTGTTGGGACCATCGGAGATCGTTGAGTTCAGCATGCCTTTTTTATACAACTCTGTGTACACCGCCATTTGATCAGCAGAATTCATGATGTTGTAGGAATTGTAAGTTGGTTTCAACTGCGTGCTGAAATTTCCCACATATGAAACAATTGGTCTTCCTATGCGTCCTTTTTTCGTGGTGATCACAATTACACCGTTCATCGCTCTTGCACCGTACAATGCTGCAGCGGCGGCATCTTTCAGGATATCGAAACTTTCAATATCGTTTACGTTCAATCCAGCTACGGAGGAGCCAAGTAATGTAACCGCATCGCCACTTGATAATTGGTCGTTGGAAATATTTACCAGATCTTCCAGCACCACTCCGTCCACCACCCAGAGAGGTTTATTGTCACCGTTTATGGAAGTGGCACCACGTACACGCACTTTGGGCGCCGTACCAAAAGTACTGGACACGTTTTGTACAGATACACCGGCAGCACGACCTTCAAGCATGCGGCTCACATCCGTCATACCATCGATCTTTACATCTTCTGCCTTAAGACCAACCGCGGCACCGGAGAATTTTCGTTTATCAATATTCTGGTATCCCGTTACTACAACTTCCGAAAGTGTTCTTTCGGTACCTGCAACAAGCATTACATTCAATGCGGACTGATTGTGGTAGGTAATAACTTTTGGCGTGCGGCCCACATAAGAAAACTGAATGTTATCGCCATCTTTGGCGTAGATAACAAAATTTCCTGCGGCGTCAGTTTCCACGCCTTTCTTGGTTTGTAAAATGGTGACGGAAACATTCGCGAGTGGTGCGCCATTTTCTTCAGATGTAACTTTTCCAGTTACACGTTTCGGAATTGTATCGTTTAGCAAACCGGGAACGTTTAAGTGCGGGGTGATTGTTTCAGACGGCTTTTTGTTTTCGTCCGCACGTGCGCTTTGGGTGAGCACAAACAGGTACGTGCAAACACAAAAACATCTGCCCATTGAGAAGTATCTCATAAGCATCTATTTCTAAAATGGTGACTAATTAGAATTGCTTAACACGCGGAGGACAACAAAGTTCTATGAAACAGCACTTTTTTTGTGTAGTAAAATCTCTACAGATCAAGGGATTGCATTTACGCAAGAAGGCTTCGACAGGCTTAGCCTGACACCGCATTTAGGCGTTAGGCCAGGCCTGTCGAAGCCTCGCAAAGAAAAGGCTGATTCAGCTATCCATTCCGGAGTCGAGCCTATACCATTTTCAAATTTTCAAATCCACAAATTTTCAAACTACTTCAGCCACACAATCTGCGAGAAAGCTCCATTTGCAGCAATGTCCCATGCTTCGATCCTTGCCCATTTTCTACCTTTTAGCTTGAGGTTTAGCAGAAATGTTTTGTTGCCGAAGGAAGTGGTTTCAAGCTGATCGATTTTTTCGCGATATACGTTTTTCCCGTCTCCGGAAACGACTTCGATGAAGTTGAGCGGAAAGGTCCAGCTAAAGTTTGCTTTTATAGTTGCTTTACCATCTGCATTTAGTGTCGCCGTATCGCCGCTGCCTTTGCCGTTTATTGTGAAAGATGGCATCAATACTTCTCCTGTAGTCACAAAGAATTTTCCGTTTCTCATCACGTCCAGTATCGGTTGCCAGCTTTGGTTGTAAGCGGGCATTTTATCCATTTGCAGGTAGTTGATGTTTAGATGGCCGTACAGCTCATGTTCGGGTTCTATGGTGAAAAGATCCGCTTCACCAATGATGCTTTTTTTCAATCCCCAGTTGGCCATATCGTCCAGCAGATCCAATGCACGCTTACCTAAACGTGGCTGTGAAAGATCGGCCGGCAATGCTTTCCAAGAAGCACCAAAAAATTGCGGTGAGGTAAAGAATGCTTCATTTTTGTACGCATCCGGAAACCCTGTTGAGCCTTTCGTTCTTGCGTGTGCGGTCCATGCAAGGCCGTTCTCCGCTTTCAAAAGATTCAACATGTCCTGCTTATCTCCAATTCTGTATACTTTTCCGTAAGTTGAATCCTGTGTTACAAATGGCGCACCCGCTTTCCTGGACATGATCCAGTAAACAGGTTTAGGAAAAAAATCCAGCCAGTGCCCGCCGAAAAAATTATTCGGTTCTTCTCCGGGTAACAGCAGGAAATTATTTTGTGATAAGCGCTTGCACATATCAAACAAAGTCTTCAATTCCATCAACCTCACATCATCCGGACCTGTAGGATGCCCTACACCGTGGAACTCTGCGAGATGCACAATGTTGATACCAGTGCGTTTAAATACGTTTACAAAAGAAGGAGTGTCCGGCAATGTGATATTTTTCTTTTGTGCCTCCAGCATTTTTGTTACATGCTCGATGTGGTAGTGGCTCGTCATCGTCTTGTATCCCTTCAATGGCGCATAGCTATCACTGTGGGTAAACTGTTTTACGTTGGTCAAAGCTTCTTTAGTGTTATTTGCAAGCAGGCAAAAGAAATTTAATCGTTGCCTTGTGTATGGCGGTGCATTGAACCAGGGCACGAATCTATGATCACCATACAAATCCTGGCGAATGCCGATTCCATAACCTTTAATCATTTTCCGGTAATCAGTTCCGTACCAAACAAACTTCAGGTTAAAGCATTCATCCAGCGGGTAAAAATACTGATGCGGAGCCGGAAACAAAGCAAGACTTCCTTCTGCATTTTCGCCAATGATCGTTCTGTATTTAACTGCCAGATTGTTGCTTGTGTCCGTTGCCTTCATTGATGCGTTCTCCAATTGATCGTCGACGCTCGCCCACGCAATTTTCTTCCACGCATTGTTTGCACCAACAAGACCCGCGTCATAAATAATAGCGGTAGAATCAACGCCTGTCGACATTACAGCGGCAATATTTATCAGCGGACTTCCGTTGTAAAATGTTATTTCAAGGTCGCCGGAAAAAGAAGAGGCCGTTGCTTTACTCACGATAACTTTTGTTCGGGAGCCTTCCGAAATAACTTTTGCCGATGTTTTATCCATTTGCACGTTAATGGCTTCGAAAGGTTTTGAAGGTACTTTATCGAAGAAAATGTTCCAGCCGTTTTGAGATACCAAATCTCTTTTACCAATAGTTAAAACAAAGGCAGGATCAAGGTTATTCGCTATCGTATAGCATTTACCGTTTTTACACAACTGCAAGCTCGCAAATAAAGGATGACCATCCTGCAGATCTATTTTTACCCGTCCCTTTCCGCTGTTTCCAGCCGGCCAGGAAATGTTGATTATTTTATCCCGGGCTTCAACCTCTGCGCCATTTTTTTTGTTGTAACTGGCAAGATCGATTTTGTCCTGGCTAAATAATGCACCCGGCAGAACGGTAAGCATAAATCCAAGTAAGGTGCTGACAAGCTTGTTTGGTTTAATCATGTTGGTTGTCGTTTGTGAAAGTAGATATCACGCTATTGCAAATTGAGTACTAGTGGTGTAGGTAAAATAAGTAGGATATGGTTAAATGTAAACATTTAATAATTGTTGATTGTATATCATAATTCAAAATAAGGCAACGCATTTTATCGATGACACATTAGTGTTATGTTCTATTAGTCAAATAATTATATCCGCACTCGTGAAATGTTGTTGCAACCATACTCTTTAAATTAACAACTTATAGTTTACCTGATCAGCGGGTTATAATCCGCATGATCAACGATAAACTTTTCCTATCAACTAAAATTCATTGTATGACAAAAAAACTGGTTGCCGAATTTATTGGCACATTCTGGCTGGTACTGGGCGGATGCGGAAGCGCTGTACTTGCTGCTACTTTCCCTGACGTGGGTATTGGATTCGTTGGCGTTGCAATTGCTTTTGGCCTTACGGTACTAACCATCGCCTATTCTCTTGGCCATATCTCCGGCGCACACCTCAATCCTGCTGTATCCATAGGCTTGTGGGCAGGTGGACGTTTTGGCGCGGGCGAACTTGTTCCTTACATCATTTCGCAGGTATTGGGCGCCATTTCTGCTGCAGGTGTGTTGTACATTATTGCCAGCGGTCACGACGGGTTTTCTACAGCCGGCGGTTTTGCGGCTAACGGCTACGGTGATACGCCGGGTTCCCCAGGCCACTATTCTGTTGCAGCTGCATTTACTTGCGAAGTTGTAATGACTTGTTTGTTCCTCATTATCATTTTAGGTGCAACGGACGAAAGAGCGCCAAAAGGCTTTGCTGGCATTGCCATTGGTTTGGGATTAACACTTATCCATCTTATCAGTATTCCGGTTACCAATACTTCTGTTAACCCTGCACGAAGCACCAGTCAGGCAATTTTCGCAGGCAGTTGGGCAATCGGGCAATTGTGGTTGTTTTGGGTGGCACCGATCATTGGCGCCCTGATCGCCGGTTTCCTGTATCGTGCCGTATTTGAAAATGGAAAAGAGTCTGATTTCCCGCGGAAATAGATTTGAGTGATAAATGATGAGTTTTGAGTGATGAGTATATGGCTGAAAGTTTGAGTGCCAGATGATTATAGGTTAAAAAATCAAAAGCAACTCCAGTCTCCCCCATCCAACTCATAACTCAACACTCATAACTCATAACTTCTCATAACTTCCTCCTAATTTTACAAAAGAAGCAACCTTCAAATTGGTTGTTTCTTTTTTTTATGGCAGAAGATTTAACGATAATAAAAGGTTCAAAAACTGAACAATACGAAACGCTTATTCCGCAGATAAAAGCTTTATTGGAAGGCGAAGAAGATTTGATCGCCAACCTTGCCAACATCACCGGCGCATTGAAGGAACAATTCAACTGGCTATGGGTTGGTTTTTATTTGGTTAAAAAAGGAGAGCTGGTACTTGGACCATTTCAGGGTCCTGTTGCGTGTACACGCATTGCAAAGGGTCGCGGTGTATGCGGCACAAGCTGGGCAGAAGCAAGAACATTGATTGTTCCGGACGTGGAAAAATTTCCCGGCCATATAGCTTGCAGCAGTTTATCCAAATCAGAAATAGTGGTGCCGGTATTTAAAAATGATGAAGTTGTTGGCGTATTGGATGTTGATAGTGCAGAGCTGAATGAATTTGATGAAACAGATCAGAAATATCTTGAAGAGATTGTAAAGTTTTTAATAATTGAATAACTGAATCATCGAATTGTTGAATTATTGAGTGCAAAGCATCACGCAACAAGACCGCATCGTCATTGCGCGCCACTGCATTTCATTAAAGCGAGAGTAATTAAGGGTTGCATACACCTAACGAAAGCGTGGCGAAGCAATCTCCATGCGCGTTCAGAGATTGCTTCGGCCACTTGTTTTCTGTTCGTCTTTCAATAGTAACTTACAATTCATTCTCCGCAGGCCTCGCAATGACGTGCCCTCTTGCACAACGGGTCGTCCGGGCAAAAAGGACAAATGCGATTCGCCCCAACATTTTCAACTTTCAATTTTCAATTTTCAATTAGAATATACCTCTTTCTCTTGTCGCTTCCTCCATTTTACAGTAAAACATTCTCCCGTCTTTCTTCTTACATATTTATTGAGTTTCTTTCAGAAAATATAATTTATGAAAGTCCTACTACTCGCCATTTTCACTCTCTATATCACCAGTAGTTTATATGCTCAAACATCTGATGCTGAAGCCGAAGCAATGGCCAATTTATTGGGCGTACAAAAGAAAGAAGCCATCAGCAAAATGGTTTCTGTGGCACCAAAAGATTCTGCTGCTTTCTGGAAAATCTATGATGAGTATGCAAAGAAAAATGTCTCCACAGGTAAAGCAAGAATCAAGCTATACGAACAAACAGTACAGTCATATGGCGGTATGAGTGCAGGCACTGCCGACTCTCTTGCAAACAAATATTTTGCTAACAGAATGGATCAGGAAAAGACATTGGAAGAGTACTACTTGAAGATAAAAAAAGCCACAAATGCTGTAACCGCCTTTGAATTCTACCAGTCAGAAGTATATCTCCTCACGCAAATAAGGGCGCAAATTATGCAGCAAATACCAACGTATGGGCAAGTGCAGTTGGCGACTAAGAAGCCGTAGTTAATTAATTGAAAATTGAAAGTTGAAAATTGAAAATGGGCTGATAGTTCTTTGACTTCCCAGGGTTGAAGTAAGGGTTACTATTGTTTATCTGACTCTCTATACCTGCTAAACAGAAATGGCTGATGCACCGGCTCCAGCCATTTCTTATTATGTACGTGGCTTCTAGTTTGAGCAAGAAGTATACATTTCCAGAATACCTTGAATATCTGTGTTCAGTGATTTGGAATTGGCAACCATTTCAGCTGCTTTGGGGCAGTCTGATAAATATTCGCCTATGTTCTTTTTAGCATTGAACATCGATGTGCGAACCCCTTTTTCATCGTTTGTCTTGCGTATCATAAAGCTTGATCCGCTTTGGTCTTCCACAGGAATTAAAACGCGGAACAAAGATATTTTTGGAGAAACATATACTTCCTGCATCAATGAATATGATTTGGTAGGAAGACTGAGCGAGTTACCAGAGATTATACTGGTTACCTTTTGCACTACATAGTTTTTGCCATCAGCTCCCTTAAGCGATTGCACTTTAGAAAGCGTTGTCTTAACGTTAGTACCATCATTTGCTTTTATATATACATCAAGATCTGGAGCATCCAGGTCTGCTATATTGCCGCCGCTTGCAACAATAGGCGATATTTTTGGAAAACGTATAACACCGGTATAGGCGCCGCTTCTTTTCTTGTCGTCTATTGTAATGGTGCCAGTTACACTTTCAAATGCCAATTTGCTAATCACTTCGTCTACAGTTATTTTTTTACCAGCATCAACTACGGCTAATTTTTCCGGGTTAGGCGTTATACTGGTAATAAGTTTTTCCAGCTCAACGGAGTTTTTGTATTTACTCTCTGTTGTTTTTATTGCACCTAAAAAATTACTCACAGGCTTATCAATTGGTCTGTATAATTCCAGTGTAGTTTTAGCTTTATCAATATTTCCACTTAATATGTAGTAAAGCGCCATATTTTGATAAGCCATTCTTTTAACATCGTCTGCCTCTTCGCCGCTTGCATTGTTTAAAAACTGCTCCCACGAGGGCATATATCCTTCTGCTACAGCACAAAAGCCAGCCACATCGTCGCGTCTTAAAATAGGCAACAGTGTTTTCATTTGGTCCTCTGTTACTTTATATTCGGGGTGCTTTTTATCGGCTTCTATAAAAGCGATTGATTGTCCTACTTCTGCTTTGTACCCTGTAAGCTTATTTTGAAATGGCACTATTGAAGTATTGATTGCATTTTGAATTACCATTCTTGTTACTTCATCCAGCTCCACATCTTTGCCATACTCAGCCTTTGTTGCGGCTTTTGTAAGTCCTTTTGTGTAAAGTGTATTACCATTGGCAGTCGTAATGATTGTAGTAAGTGAAACTTCAGCGTTCATTACTCCACCAGATTTTATGTATGAATTTTGTCCTGCGTATTGATCGAAAAATACAACAATGTGAAAGTCGGCGCTTTTATCAGGCGTTTCAAGCTGCTGCATACCGATAAAATCGATCATATATTTATTGGTTTCAACTTTTGAATTAGCGGCTTTCGAATTATCTGTATCAAATAAAGAAGACCTGGTTAATAGCTTAAAATCAAATGTCTTGAAAACTTTTTTGTCTATTTCCAAAGAAGGAGCAAAGCTCATCGGGAAGCCTGCTGTTTTATATACCAGTTTTTGGGCCGTGGTACGAAGCGGGTTAAGGGCAATACAAGTAATCGCTGCTGCGATGCAAAAGGGTTTGAGATTCATGATAAAGTTTTTAGTTTATAATTTGCGTTATTGGATGTATAATGTCTGCGCTGTTGGCAAGTTCATCGTGCAGTAGATACAGTGAATAGTATTTGTTATAGCTTTCCTCCATCAGATCTTTCTTTCTGATCATGTAGTTTTGAAACGTTGTAAAAAGTTCTTTCGATTGCTGCGTTTCGCCATTTAATAACTTACAAATAGCACCATTGTAATACATCAAAGCTTGTAGATTTCTGTCTTCTTTTGGATTTTGAGTAAGATAGTTTTGATAAAACGCTACAACTTTCAACAGCTCTTCTTTAGGTCCTTGTTGCCCGGCTTTATCACCGAACTTATCTAAAGCAACTTTTTGTCGTTCGATCATGGAAGCTAGTTCAGGATAATTCCCTGCGACTTTTCTATCGATGCTGTACATAACAATAAAGGCGTTTGGAACTTTGTATTCGCCGTAAGCTACATTGAGCAAATCATTGAGTCTTGCGAGAGCAATATACCAGGCAATCCGTTCCATTTTCACTCTAATTTTCGCATCGAGACTGTCAGCCATTCTATAAGTGGTTTTAGTATCCACAAACGGCACTACAGCATTCATCTCCCGGAAGTCTTGTGCAGGCAATAGATATGTACTGTGATAATCATCTACAAAACGTTGCTCATCGGTATTCACAACAATAGTTTTAACGATCTTATTTTCCTTATTAACTACTTCCACTTTCAATGGAAATGAATATTTATAAGGCAGAACATAACCACTGCTGCGTTGTACGGCGGTTTGCCTTTCTATTCCGGAGATGCCTGGAGCGATGATGTTGAAAGTAAGATCTGCCTCTTCGTTTTTCTTCACCACTTTGGCATTCGTTCTCACATAAAGGTTACCGATAAAAATAAATTCATTTCTAGAAAGATAAGTGAGCACATCCGGATATTTGATCTTGTAGGTTTTTCCGGTTTCCATTGTCTGGATGGCGGCATTTAAAATGACCTTAGTGGTTGGATACTCTACATTGCAGTTCACGAGTTGTGCATTACCGCTAGTAAAAAGCACACAGGCAAGTAGAGCTTGCAATAGTTTTTTCATAAGATTCGGTTTAACAAAAAATCACGTCGCAACATTATCAAAAAAACAGAACCGCATCGATTTGTATAAAGCATTATTTATTGTGCAAAAGGACAAATTTCATCAGATTTCTATTTTCTTAACATATCGCTTTTAAACTTTTTCTTTCCGCAGACTTCTTAAATACATATTGGTTAAAAACAAAAAATTAAAAATATGAAGAAGTTATTCGCTATTGCCGCATTATCAATTGGTTTTGCAGTAGCCGCATCAGCACAGGACAGTACTGCCACAACCCATAAAAGAGACAAGGCAAAATCTGAATTGAACCTTACCAAAGAACAGCAGTCGCAGATGAAGAGCATGCATGCTGAGTACAAACAAAAATACGCGACGCTCAAAGCCGACAGCAGCCTGACCGCAGATCAACGCAAACAGCAATACAAAGCTTTGCATCAGGAGCAACAAACTAAAATGAAATCGATACTCACGCCTGAGCAGCAATCAAAGCTTAAGGAGATGAAAACGCAAAAGGTTTCCAGGGCTAAGCAACACATTAAAGAGCTGAATCTAACGCAAGATCAACAGGCGCAGTGGAAAGGCATCAACAAGGAATATAAAGACAAAATGATGGCGCTTAAGAACGATAAAACATTAAACGATCAGCAACGCAAAGATCAATTCAAGTCGCTTAATAAGGAGAAAATGGACAAAGTGAAAGGCATTTTGAATGATGATCAAAAAGCAAAGTTGGCAGAGTTTAGAAAAGACCGTCATCAGCATTTCAGACATCACAGAAGCGAGGTTTCTGACGCAAACGGTTCATCCGTGAATAGTTAGTCGTGCATCGTCAAACATGAATCACATTTCACAATAAAACGTTTTTCATTTCAGGGTAGTGTTAAAATCAAAGGCTCCGCAATTGCGGAGCCTTTATCTTGAAAGCTATTTCTAATAAAACAAGTATCGCACATTATGAAGTGCTACACCCACTTTTCTAATTCCTAACTTCTAATTCCTGGTTTCTGGTTTCTTCTAGTGCATTGTGAAACCTTCAAGGAACTTGGTGTTGAAGTCACCAGCTCTGAACCTTTCATCTTTCATCAACTGAAGATGGAACGGAATGGTGGTTTTTACACCTTCGATCACATACTCGCTCAATGCACGGTGCATAGTGTCGATAGCTTCGTCACGCGTACGTGCAACTGCTATGATCTTTGCAATCATGGAATCGTAGTATGGAGGAATGGTATAACCAGTGTAAACGTGGCTGTCGATACGGATACCGTGACCACCTGGTTGGTGCAATACAGTGATCTTTCCTGGTGAAGGACGGAAATCATTGTATGGATCTTCTGCGTTGATACGACATTCGATCGCATGCATTTCTGGTTCATAGTTTCTACCGCTGATTGGTTCACCAGCAGCAATTTTGATTTGTTCTTTGATCAAATCAAAGTTCACCACTTCTTCTGTTACGCAATGCTCTACCTGGATACGGGTATTCATTTCCATGAAGAAGAAGTTGCGATGCTTATCTACAAGGAACTCGATTGTTCCAACACTTTCGTAATTGATAGCAGAAGCGGCTTTGATGGCAGCTTCTCCCATTTTTTGTCTCAATTCAGGCGTCATAAACGGAGAAGGTGATTCTTCTACCAGTTTTTGGTGACGACGTTGAATAGAGCAATCTCTTTCGCTCAAATGGCAAACTTTACCATACTGGTCGCCTGCAATCTGGATCTCGATATGGCGCGGTTCTTCTACGAACTTCTCCATATAGATCCCGTCATTTTTGAACGATGCAAGAGCTTCTGCTTTCGCAGTGTTGTAAGCACGTTCCATTTCTTCTTCGTGCCAAACCACACGCATACCTTTACCACCGCCACCAGCAGTTGCTTTGAGGATGACTGGATAACCTACGGTGTTTTTCGCCAGGTCAAATGCCTGTTCAAGACTCTCCAAAAGACCATCACTTCCCGGAATAACTGGAACGCCAGCTTTGATCATTGTTTCTTTAGCGGTGATTTTATCACCCATTGCATTGATCATTGCAGGAGTTGGCCCGATGAACTTAATATTGTGTTCACCACATATTTCCGAAAACTTCGCATTTTCTGCCAAAAATCCGTAACCCGGATGGATGGCGTCAGCGTTGGTAATTTCGGCCGCAGCCATGATATGAGGAATATTCAGGTAAGAATCGCTGCTTTGAGGACGGCCGATACAAACTGCTTCGTCAGCAAATTTTACGTGTAAGCTGTCCTTGTCAGCCGTAGAATAAACCGCTACCGTTTTGATGCCCATCTCACGACAGGTACGGATTACACGCAGCGCAATTTCTCCACGGTTGGCTATTAATATTTTTTTGAACATTTAAGTTAGTTGAATTTAAGTTGTGAGTTGTGAGTAATGAGTTGTAAGTAGGTAGCTAAGAATAAAGGCAGGGTCGCCTTAACTCAAAACTCATTACTTATAACTCAAAACCTGTTCCTCGTTAAGGTTCCACTAAGAATAAAGGTTGATCATACTCAACAGGAGTACTGTCTTCAACCAATACTTTTACGATTTTACCTTTTACTTCACTTTCAATTTCGTTGAAAAGTTTCATCGCTTCGATGATACAAACTACTTTTCCAGGAGCGATTTCATCTCCCACTTCTACGAAAATTGGTTTGTCCGGAGCAGATCTGCGATAGAAAGTTCCGATCATCGGACTTTTTATGGTAATGAGGTTGCTTGCGGTAGTTTCTGCGGAAGGTTTTGCTTTATCTGCGGCAGGAGCAGCGGCAGCAGGTGCAGCGGCAGGCAATGCAGCAACAGGAGCAGCGGCGATCATTTGAGGGGCTGCAGCAACAACTTGCTGAATGTTGTCTTGTTTCTGCTTGATAGTAACTTTAAAGCCTTTCTCTTCAATCGTCAACTCACCGATATTGGACCGGTTGATTATTCTAATCAACTCTTGTATTTGTTTGAAATCCATGATGAAGAATTTTCCAGTTTAAAAAATGGGCTGCTAAGATAAGGAAATGTATTAACTACAATACAACAGAATAGTTTTTGAAATTAATAAAAATCCTTACAAAAAGTAAAAACCCGAAAAATCGGGTTTTTACTTCCTTTTGGTATGTTAGTTTATTCCTTTACTCGTTCTACGTATTCGCCGGTTTTTGTATTGACGCGGATCAATTCGCCTTCGTTTACAAATAACGGTACGTTTACGGTTGCACCTGTTTCTACAGTTGCTGGTTTCAATGTGCGGGTAGCGGTATCGCCTTTTACGCCCGGTTCGCTGTAAGTAACCTTTAAAACAATTTTATCAGGTAGTTCCACGCTCATCGGCTGCTCGGTTTCTGTGTTGAACATTACCGCTACTTCCTGGCCGTCTTTCAGGAACTGAGGAGCATCTACCATAGTATCTGCTACAGCAATTTGCTCAAAAGTTTCATTGTCCATGAAGTTATAGCCGCTATCGTCCTTGTATAAAAATTGGAAAGCTTTTTTCTCAACACGCACAGGATAGATGGTATCACCACTGTTCCATGTTTTTTCGATGGAACGGTTGTTATCCACTCCTTTTAATTTGGCCCAAACTTTAGCTGCAGCTCTTGCAGTTTTGTTTTCGCCAAACTCCACCACGGAATAAAGGCTTCCGTCTAATTTAATAATCAGGCCACGACTGATGTCTGATGTACTTGCCATAAATAAATAATAATAGAATTATACAAGATTGTTGACCCAAAATGGGTTCAGAGCGGCAAATCTAAGGCAATTTATCCAATGAATGGATAATTGAAAATCGAAAGTTGAAAATTGAAAATGAGAGGGAGAACGCAGATTTTCATGATTTTCACAATGGCTATGATTTTTGAGATTTAGATGAGGTTTAGTGTGTCGAATATCAAATCCCAAATAAATAATCCTTGAAAATCTTGACGATCATGAAAATCTGCGTTCGTTTTCCTGATCATTTTCAATTTTCAACTTTCAATTTTCAATTATCCTTATTATTGTACCACAATAACACCCACCATGAAAAAAATATCCTTTTTGTTGTTGATGGTCGTTTTTATGGGAAAACTGTTCGCTCAATCCGATTCCCTTCCGGCTTACAAACGATTTCCGAATATTCCGCCTTTCACGCTGGTAGGCATTGACAGCGCCAAAGTAACCCGTGACGACATTCCAAAACATAAGAAAGTAATGCTGATGTACTTTAGCCCGGAGTGTGAGCATTGCCAGCATCAGACGCAGGATATTTTAGCGGCCATAAATGGTTTTAAGGATATCGAAATAGTAATGATGACCTACCAACCCTACGAGGAAATGGTCGATTTCTACAAAAAATTCGAACTGGCAAAGTATCCAAACATTAAAATTGGCAGGGACACTAAGTTCTTTTTCCCTCCTTTTTACAGAATGCAAAGCCTACCCTATCTCGCGCTGTATGATAAAAAAGGTAACCTGATCACAACCTTCGAAGGCAATCGCAAGGCAGATAAGCTGTTAAAAGCTTTTGATAATAAATTGGACTAAATCATGATAAACCAATCAATTATTTACTAAGTTTAAGGGATAGTAGAGACAAGGCACTGCCTTGTCTTTCCTGATTATTGATCGTTGCATGGATAAGACAAGGCAGTGCCTTGTCTCTACAGTAAAATTATTTTTTTCACCGCAAATTCTTTTACATGAAAGTTACAGTTGTTGGGGCTGGTGCAGTAGGCGCTACATGCGCTGATAATATTGCAAGAGCCTCTGTTTGCCAGGACTTAGTTTTATTAGACATTAAAGAAGGGCTTGCAGAAGGCAAGGCGCAGGACATGATGCAGACCGCCGCTTTGCTCGGATTTGACACACGCATTACCGGCAGTACAAATGATTACTCCAAAACCGCTAACAGCGATGTGGTGGTGATCACTTCGGGATTGCCAAGGAAACCGGGAATGACACGGGAAGAATTGATTGGGGTGAATGCAGGAATTGTTCGCGGTGTAGCCGAAAACATTCTGAAATACTCGCCAAACACCATTATCATTGTCATCAGCAACCCGATGGATACAATGACCTTCCTCGCTTTGCAGTCAACGGGGTTGCCTAAAAACAGGATCATCGGTATGGGCGGCGCGCTGGATAGTGCTCGTTTCCGTTATCAGCTCAGCCAGCATTTAGGTGCCAGCCCGGCAGATCTGAATGCAATGGTAGTAGGCGGACACGGCGACACCACTATGATTCCATTGATCCGCTTTGCGACCTGGAACAGCATTCCTGTTACCAACTTCTTAAGCTCTGAACAACAAAAACAAATTATTGCCGACACAATGGTGGGCGGTGCTACGCTTACAAAATTGATCGGAACTTCTGCATGGTACGCACCTGGTGCAGCCGGAGCAGCGCTTGTAAAAAGCATTCTTAACGATGAAAAGAAATTATTCTCCTGCTGTGTTAGCCTTGACGGAGAATATGACCAGAAAGATATTTGCTTAGGCGTACCCGTTATAATCGGCAGGTCTGGTTGGGAAAAGATCCTTGACTTTGATCTCAATGCCGAAGAACAGGAGCTTTTCAAAAAAAGCGCGGACGCAGTACGAAGCATGAACGACGTTTTGAAAACTTTGTAGAATACCTCACCCAATCTCTCTACCGAGGAGAGGGTAGACAAAAAGGCGGCAAATTCTGATTTACCGCCTTTTTTTATTATATTTATCTCAGTTTTATTATTCTAAACATCTGTGAATAAATAATCTGTTCCTCAAAACCTTTCCAATTATCCCGCAAAACTTAGTGTATAGTACCTGGGCATAAACATTTTAACCGCTTGTTTATGAAATGGTTGTTGTGCATAACGTTCATGGGCATTTGCTTAGATATTTTTCCGCAAAAGAGCGAGTTGTTTAAAAAACACAACCCTGCGCTTAATTTATACCTGAGCCCATTTTTTAATCGCGATATCAACCCGGACAGCAATTCCCTCATAAATCCTGCTACCAACTGGAACATTAATCCAGTGGAGACTATCGAATGTAACCCCTCTAAGAATGAAAAGATTAATCCACTGCTGAACCTGCTTTATAACCCGCAACAAAACGAGGTGCTGAATCCGTTGTATATCAAAAACCTTTGGCCAGACGATCTTTCATGGGACGGACAATACATTTTTGATGAGCACAACGAATTGAAAGGATACGTATCGCGGGCATCACAGGAAGTTATCTTGTGCTTCAACAGCAATATGGAATGGGATGGATATTTTGTAAAAGCTTCAGAAAAGCTTTTCAATCATTTTAGCATCACCGGCCTGTGGACAGGAAAATTTCTGTGTACAGACAACAATGGTGGGTATAATCTTTTTAACAGGGACTGCAAGTGGACGCACCAGTACATCAAATAGATACTAAATGAACAAATTGATTGATCAAAGGTTAAAGATCATGGATCGATCCGCACATGATTTTTTGGCCTGACAAAATCGACCCTTTATGATTAAAATTTTATCCATTAAAATACTAATAGCCTTTCTTTTTCCTGCAATTTGCTTTTCTCAGAGTATTCCACCCAAACACAATCCCAAGGTGGACCCTAACCTCAGCCCGATTACTAACAAGTATATAAATCCAGAAAAAAACGCCGCAATCAATCCTAAAGTAAATTGGAACATTAATCCAGAGCGCAACCCAACCATCAATCCGGATTCGAACACCACCATCAATCCTATTCTCATTAATGATTTGAATCCTAATAAGAACAGGATGCTTAACCCTATGTATCACAATGAGCTTCACCCGCAAAACCCGGTTTGGGAGGGTCTATACGTTTTTGACACAGATGATGAGTTGATTGGTTACATATCTTCCGCGAGTCAGAACGTGATCTTGTATTTTGACACAAACTACAAATGGCTGGGGTATCTTGTAAAAAGTGGAAAAGGGACCTATAATTTCTACAATTTAAACGATCAATGGACGGGCCAGTTCGGCTGCTATGACGGCATAACGGGTTTCAACTTTTTTGAAAAGAACGGAGAATGGAAGGGTGTGCATGTGAAATGACTGAATAACTGAATAAACTGAATAACTGAAGTTGAAAGTCAATTATTCACTTGAACCCTCAATCATTCAATTAAATTAATCAATGATTCAACCGTGCAGTCCTTCAGTTTATTCAGTTATTCAGTCTATTCAGTTATTCAAATACCCCTTCACCTCATCAATAATCTTATAAACATCCTGCTGTTCCATGCATTTGAAATGGCCGCGTGGACATTTTTTTGTACCGTATTTGCTGCATGGCTGGCAGGGCAAGTTGGGTACAAGCACGTTTACATACGGCGATTTCTTTTGACTAGCCATGTAGTTTGTTCCATAGTATGGCTCTACGTCCAGCTTTGGAGAAGTTCCACCCCAAACAGCGATCGTTGGCTTTTTGTAGGCGCTGGCAATGTATTGAAATCCGGTGTCATGTGATATTACGAGCTTTGCACATCGCACAATATCTGCAGATTCATTGAGATTGAATTTGCCACAGGCGTTGTAAATTTTCACATTGTCTTCTTCAGCAATCGCTTCACCCTCTTTCACATCTTCTTTTCCACCAACCAGTATAATGGGGTGATTGATCTGTGCGCACAAGGCTCTCAACTTGTGAACGGGCAATTTTTTTGTGTAGTAAGAGGCTCCGATCACGATGGCTATATAACCTGCGTGGTGAGATGCAGGCAAATCCCTGCTGATATCGATATGATCTTTTTGTGGAATAAAATAATCAAGACCGAGGCCGTCGTCTTTTACGCCAAACGCAGCAACGGTATCCAAACTTCGCTGAGTAATGTGCCTTTTGGGCATTTTATCGATGTGAAGTTTTGTCAATAAAAACTTCTGCCAGTCCAACTTATCGATGGTATATGCCTTTTTACCTAATGCTCTTTTTATTCTTCCGGAACGGAAATTTTTGTGCAGGTCAATTACGTAATCATAATCTTCTTTTTTCAATTCTTCGATTACTTCACGAAGGTCCTTATCGAAATAAAAGAATTTGTCTACATAAGGATTGGCTTCTATTACCGCTTTGAAAGATTTTTTGGTAAGAAAATGTACCTCCGCGGTAGCAACCTGTTTTTTCAGGCAGCGCAAAACCGGAGATGCCAAAACAATATCACCAATAGAAGAAAAGCGGATCACGAGGAATTTCATTGGCCGAAGTTAATTGAAAATTGAAAGTTGAAAATTGAAAATGAGGACTAATTGAAAATTGAAAGTTGAAATGAAGTCTTAGAAGTACTTACGACACCTAATTTCGAATCACTCCATTTTCAATTTTCAACTTTCAATTTTCAATTAACTTAACTCTCCACATAGTTGAGATCCTTGCCAAACGTCTCTTCCAGTTTTGTCCAGCCCCAAAGTGCCGCGGCAAAGACGATTATTCCTACAAAAATATTGGCGTACTTAGAATTGAAGTTCATGGAGTATTTGAAGAATTCGTACATCAGGTTGATCAGCACTACTGCACCTCTTACGAAGTTAGGCGCTGTATTGGTAACTGTTGAGCGGATATTTGTGCCAAAACTTTCCGCCGCCGTGCTCATAAAAACGGCCCAGTAACCACCCGTAAAACCTAATATGAAAATGCCGGTATAGAAAAAGTAATGACTTAGCGGAGCCAATAAAAAGAACAACACGATAAAAGTGATGGAGCCTATCATGAACCCTAGAATGGCTTTCTTTCTGCTCTTTAAATATTGGGAAATGAGGCCGCATGCAAAGTCTCCTAAGGTCAACCCGAGATATGTAAGCATGATCGCATTGATCGGAACTGTTTTTCTTTCAGCGTCTGAAAACTGCAGCCCGAGCGCATCAGCGAGCTCAGGAGAATATTTCGCATATAGCTGAACGATATACCAGATAGGAATGGCGATCAAAATGACAGCGATGTATTTTTGCCAACGCTCTTTTTTTTGAAAGATCAAACGAATGCTTCCTTTCTTTACATCAGATTTTTTTACAGCTTCATACATGCCAGATTCAAAAACACCAATGCGAAGGAGCAACAAGAAAACGCCCATGCCGCCGCCAATGAAATAGCAGGTTCGCCAATCGCCTACCCATTTTACTACAAACCCACCGATTACAGCGCCCAATATGCCTGTGCCCGCAACCAATGCAGTGCCGAGACCGCGCTTTTCTTTGTCCAACACTTCGTTCACCATGGTTACACCAGCACCCAATTCGCCTGCAAGACCAAAGCCTGCAGCAAAGCGAAGGATCGCATACACATGTACATCGTGCACGAAACCGTTACAAATATTAGCAATTGAATAAGTAAGAATGGAACCAAACAGCACCGACAACCTTCCCTTCCTGTCGCCCATGATGCCCCAGAAAATTCCACCGATAAGCATGCCGATCATTTGCCAGTTATCTAGCATCAAGCCGTAACGTTCAATATCAACTTTAGAAGTTATTCCGATATCCTTCAAACTTGTTGTGCGGATCATACCGAACAGCAATAAATCAAAAATATCTACGAAATAACCGAGTGCAGCTACGATAACAACAATGTTGAAAAGGCCCTTGGTTTTGGATGTCGGGTTGGCAAGATTGTTCATGGGGGAAGTGTAAGTTGATAGTTGTTCGTTGACAGTTGTTAGCGTTTAGTTGCGAATAGTCGTCATTAAAGTCTAACAACCAACAACTATCAACTAACAACTATGATCTTATGGCGTTTCAGCTGTTTTTTTTAGAACCGAAAAATATTTTCCACAGTACCGGCGCAGTCGTAACGACTATAATGGCGATCACTATCATTTCAAGATGATCTTTTAATTCAAAACCAAATTGTTTGCGCACCCAAATTTGCAGGAAATGACCAGCGAAGATCATACTGATTACCCAGGCCACACAACCAATAATATTGTTTACCATAAATTTTCTTCTGTCCATTTGTACAATGCCCGCAATGATTGGAGCAAAGGTTCTTATGACAGGAAGAAAACGTGCGAAGATGATAGCGCCGCCACCATGTTTTTCGTAGAAATCATGTGCGTCGTTCAGGTATTTTTTCTTGAATAAAAATCTGTCTTTCCAAGTGTACATGGTTGGACCAATTTTTCGTCCAAACCAGTAGCCCAGCATGTTTCCGAGGATACCTGCAAGAGAAATCAATGCTACAAGCAGGAACAGATCAAACCACTCAGAATGTACTCCGCCCAGGCCAAATGCTTTTAAAAATTCATGGGCAAGGTTGGCGCTGTAAATACCTGCAACAAACAACAAGCTGTCTCCCGGCAGGAAGAAACCGGCAAACAATCCCGTTTCTGCAAATACAATGAAAAGCAATAACCAAAAGCCACCATTGATTATGTAAAACATCGGGTTCAGCAGATCTTTCCATGAAAATATCTTATGCAGCTGAACCATTTTTTTATCGGTTAAGGCATCTGCCGTTAATACAACATTTTCATGGTCCTGACTGGTAACAGTAATAGGTGTTGAAGGATCAACGCTTACAACTGCGAAGCCTGCTTTATCAGGAGTATACTCGCTTGTTTTACCACCATTTTCTATGACCACTATTTTTAGTGGCGTTTCATACTGGTTGAGGAATTGAAGGGTGACTTCTTTTTGCGCGAAAGAAAAATTCATCGTCATAATCAAGAGCCCCAATAAGAAAGAAATCCTTTTAGTCATAATTACTTTTTTAATATTCAAATCCTGTTCTGAGAAAAATTAAGAATTAGGAATTACGAATTAAGAATTCTTTCCGTATGTGCTACCTAATTATATCCAAGTGTCCCGATTATGTTAACCAAAATTGCGTCAGGCGTAATTCTTAATTCCTAATTCTTAATTCTTAATTAACGGCTGTTGTTTCTTCTTCTCCCAATTCACCTTCCCATTTGCTAACAACGGTTGTTGCCAAAGCATTGCCCAACACGTTTGTAGCAGTTCTGAACATATCGCAGAAGTGATCAATTGGTAAGATCAATGCGATACCTTCAGGTGGAATTTTAAACATGGCACATGTTGCTGTTACCACTACCAATGACGCCCTCGGCACGCCTGCAATCCCTTTACTGGTAAGCATTAACACGATCAGCATCGTTAATTGAGTGGGTAGATCAAGTGGAACTTTGTACACTTGCGCTATGGTTAAGCTTGCAAAGGTCATGTACATCATGCTTCCATCAAGATTGAAACTATAACCCAGTGGTAAAATAAATGACACGATTTTATCCTTGCAACCGAAGCGTTCAAGTTCTTCTGTAAGTTTCGGGAAAACCGCTTCGCTACTGGTGGTACTGAAAGCGATCAACAGCGGCTGTGCAATTCTTTTCACCAGTGCCGGCAAACGATTTTTCAAAATCGCATAGCCCACCAGTAGCAGCAACAACCAAAGGGTTGCAATACCTATGAGGAAGTAAAATAGATAATATCCGTAGAACTTAAACACCTCCAATCCTTTTACCGCAATTACCGCTGATATTGCGCCAAACACGCCCAGCGGAGCAAAGCCCATTACATAACCTACCATTTTAAGGATCACGTGTGCAACACCGTCCAAAGCCTTTATTACGGGCTTTGCATAGTCACCAACAGCTGTTGCTGCAATTCCAAAAAACACACTGAACACTACCAACTGTAATACTTCGTTGCTAGCCATTGATTCTACCACGCTTTTGGGAATAACGTGTTCAATGAACATCGATAATGAAAAAGATGATTTTGTCTTACCGATCAAATCGCTTGCTTCAGCTGCATCGCCGCTGCTCAGGTTGATGACATGACCAGGCTGGAAAACATTTACATACACCAATCCAATCAACAAACTCACCAGTGATGCCGTTACAAACCAAAGCAACGCTTTACCACCTACGCGACCCACCGTTTTTAAATCACCCAGTTTTGCTATACCCACTACCAGTGTACAAAACACCAACGGCGCGATGATCATTTGCACAAGGCGCAGGAAAATAACGGTCAGTAATTTTATGCTGGTTGCAAAATTATCCAGTCTTGTAAAGGCCACCCCGTGTTTCGGCTGCTCCACTATTTTTTCAATCTTTGTCTCCGGATGCTCTTTAATGTAGGTTGGAACATATTTGCCATCTATATCAACGATCGTTCTCCACGCACTTGTTGCAGCAGTCGTATCGTTTCTAAAACTGTCTTCATCTTTATATACAATGATCGGCTGCCTTACAGTTTCACCTGATATTTTAAGGGTGATGGTGTCTTTTCCGGCAAAGCCTTCTTTAGGCTTGTACTGCAGTTTTTTGCCGCCGCCCATTTCGTGGACAAAATATCCGACGATTACGCCCAATACCATCGCAATGATGATCCATAACGTGAGTTTATTCCCTTTTGACATAATGTTTTAGCGACGGTTAAAGGTTAATGAGCACCGAAAGTTCAAAAAAAAATCGACTTGGCAAAAATTTAAACCTTTAATAGGCTAAATAACCCCACCCGACACGGCGTTTTTACTCATTTTACAAATTCCATATATCAAAAACATGGCACCAAAAGAAGCTATGTTAATTAATTGCAGTATTTTACCTGCCTAAATTAAACTTGTTTAAAAAACCTAATTAACAGCTAATATGAGTTTGTTTGTAAAGAAGCCGCTTGGTCAGTTACTTGCACAAGCAGAAGATAACGAAAAGGGGCTGAAGCGAACCCTCGGAGCCGGCAACCTGATCGCTTTGGGAATTGGTGCCATTATTGGAGCGGGATTGTTTGTAAGAACTGCTGCCGCTGCCGCAGAAGCCTCCGGTCCGGCAGTTACATTGTCATTTGTGATCGCAGCCATTGGTTGCGCATTTGCTGGTTTGTGCTATGCAGAATTTGCCAGCATGATCCCTATCGCCGGTAGTGCCTACGCTTACTCTTATGTAACAATGGGCGAACTTGTTGCCTGGATCATTGGCTGGGCACTTATCATGGAGTATGCCCTCGGTGCCGCCACGGTTTCTATTGCATGGAGCGAATATTTAAACAACTTGCTGGGAGGAAGTATACCCTACGAATGGTGCCACTCTCCTTTTGAATCATTACACAAAGTAACCGGAGACGCCGTTGCACAATTTACCGCTGCTATGCCTGAACTTACAAAAGGCATTAAAAACGGAGTACTGTTGCTAAGTGAGGATCAAATGAAATTGCTGCCTGCCAGCCTTGCGCCAATGGTACAATCTACACACGGTCTTGTGAATGCTCCTGCCCTCATCATTCTTTTACTTCTTACTTTATTGCTTATAAAAGGAACACAGGAATCAGCTTTTGTAAACGCTATCATCGTGTTTGTAAAAGTGGCCATCGTTCTTATATTTATTGCTATTGGCTGGAAATTTATCAACCCTGCGAACCACACTCCTTATTTGATCCCTGCCAATACGCCGGGTCATGAAGGTTTCTTCAAACATGGCTGGGGCGGTTTGTTAGGCGGTGCTGCAATTGTGTTCTTTGCCTTCATCGGTTTCGATGCTGTAAGTACAGCAGCGCAGGAAGCAAAGAATCCAAAAAGAGATATGCCGATCGGTATTCTCGGTTCATTGGTGGTTTGTACAATTCTTTATATTCTTTTCGGACACGTTCTTACAGGTGTTGCTAACTGGCAGGAATTTAAAACTGCAGGTAAAGAGGCTTCTGTAGCATATGCTATTCAAACTTACATGAAAGGTTATGGCTGGCTGGGCACAAGCGTAACAGTGGCGATCCTTGCAGGTTTCTCGTCTGTAATTCTGGTGATGTTGCTGGGCCAAAGCCGCGTATTCTACACCATGAGTAACGATGGTTTGATTCCTAAAGTATTTGGAGATCTTCACCCGAAATACAAGACTCCTTATAAAGCCAACCTCATTCTTTTCGTGTTCGTGGGTCTTTTCGCTGCATTCGTTCCGGGAAGTGTAGCGGGTGATTTAACATCGTTCGGTACATTGTTCGCATTCGTTCTGGTGAGTGCAGGTGTTTGGATATTGAGAAGAAAAGAACCCAATATTGAGCGTCCTTTCAGAGCGCCATTGGTTCCACTTGTTCCAATTTTAGGTGTGATCATTTGCGGCGGTATGATCGTTGCGTTGGACTCACAAACCCTGAAAGTAGCTTTCCTCTGGATGGCTGTTGGTTTGGTTGTGTATTTCCTTTACAGTAGAAGACACAGCAAACTTCGAAATCCGAGTGAAATACTTACGAAAGCAAAAGACTTTGAAAAAATAGACAAATAAATGAAAGGCGCCGGAAGGCGCTTTTTTAATGACTGAATAACTGATTAACCGAATAACTGAATCGTAACCTACAATCGGCGATTTCGATATTCAAACACTCAGTTATTCAATTATTCAGTTATTCAGTTATTGCTTGGCAACATGCGCGCCATCTCCTAATTTTGCCGAACCTAAAATATTCACGTGTTTGCCTGCCAATTGAGGCTCACACACTTAAACGTTCAAATTCGAAATTATATATCATGGGAAGGATTTTTGAAGTTCGTAAATCAACCATGTTTGCCCGCTGGGATCGCATGGCTAAACAGTTTACACGTATTGGAAAAGAAATCGTAATCGCTGTTAAAGCCGGTGGCCCTGATCCTGATACCAACCCCGCTTTGCGTCGTTGCTACCTGAATGCCAAGGCAGTAAACATGCCCAAGGACCGCGTAGAAGCTGCCATTAAAAGAGCTTCCGGTAAAGACATGACCAACTATGACGAGATTCTGTATGAAGGTTATGCTCCTCACGGTGTCGCTGTTCTTATTGAAACTGCTACAGACAATCACGTTCGTACAGTTGCTAACCTAAAATCTATTTTCAACAAAGGCGACGGTGCATTGGGAAACAGCGGCAGCGTTAGCTTCCAGTTTAAAAAAATGGGTGTTTTCAAGTTGAACCCTACTGGTTTAAGTGCTGACGAACTGGAGTTGGAACTGATTGATGCTGGTCTTGATGAAATGGGGGAAGGCACCGGTGAAAATGGTGAAGAAGTACTGGTGTTGCGTTGTGCATTTACCGATTTTGGTAATCTGCAAAAAGGGCTGGAAGATAAAGGCATTACGCCTATCAGCTCAGAGCTTGAATGGATTCCAACTTCAACAGTTGAGTTAAACGAAGAACAAGCACAGGATGTATTAAAACTGGTTGATAAACTGGAGCAGGACGACGACGTTCAGAAAGTATTCCACAACCTGAAATAGACCAATTTGAAAATTTGAAGATTTGAAAATTTGAAAATGCTTCAGGTGTTACCTTTTGAGGTTTTTATTTGCTCCCGAATATTTGGTGAGTTAACTTGGAAAAAGACACGTTACACACAAAGAATTTTCAAATTTTCAAATTCTCAAATTTTCAAATTATTACACTTTGCAAAATAAACCTGTAATACTGTTCGATGGCGTTTGCAATCTCTGCAACGGCTCTGTGCAGTTTGTTATTAAACGCGACAGGCAAAACAGGTTTCAGTTTGCTTCTTTACAATCTGATTTCGGTCAGCGTATTCTTTCTCAACACAATCTATCTCCCGACGACTTTGGTTCTTTTCTTCTTTTGGAAAACGATGAGCTGTTCACAAAATCAACCGGCGCTTTAAAAGTCTTATCACAACTCCATAACTGGCGCTGGTCCACAATTTTCCTTTTCATTCCAAAATTCATCAGGGACGCAGTTTACAGTCTCATTGCACGGAACCGTTACCGTTGGTTCGGCAAACGCGAGGCTTGCTGGCTACCAACACCAGAGCTTAAGGCAAAGTTTCTTCAATAAGTTTAATGCCAAACGCCTAACGCGCAACGCCAGGCTACCCGGTGTCATACATTTAGCCCCCGAGCTTTTTTTACACAAAATCCAACCATTTAATCATCGCATTTGTTGTTTGTTACTATTGCTATCTGAGTGATTGGCCATCAAGGTCGATCACACTAATGTGTCCTACCTATTGAAACAGCCAATTAAGATCCTCTTAGCAAATCGTTTGTTTTAATTCCCTGTTAATCATATTAAATACATCACCATGGCAAGAAAATTAATCATTCCCATTACGCTTATTTGTATAGTGCTGTTTACCTCCTGCGCTGCAAAGAAAAAACTCGCTGCGGCTGAAGCAGAAATCACGCAACTGAAAGCAGATAAGGCGGACCTTACTTCAAAAACTGAAGCATTACAAAAACAATTGGATGAGTTTGATGCCCAAAGAAAGGCGAATATGGCTGCGTTTGAAAAATACAGGGCAGAATGTGAAGACGCTAAACAAAAGCTGCAGGTAGTAAGAGCTTTGGTAGCTGAACAATATGCGACTTTACAGGAAGTAGACAAAAAGATCGCAGATGCTCTTTCTAATTTCAACGACAAGGGTGTGGACGTGTATTATAAAGATGGCCTGGTATACGTAAGCATGGCCGAAGGTTTATTGTACAAAAGCGGCAGCGCCACACTAGGACCAGATGCTAAAGCAGCGTTGGGCAACCTTGCTTCAGTACTCAACGAATACCCGAAATTAAAAGTATATGTGGTGGGCAACACAGATGACAAACCTTTCAAAAAAGGTGGCGACAACATGACGCTTAGCACGGACAGAGCAAATGGCGTTGTAAAAATTCTCCGCGACGAGTACAAAGTTGATCCAACCCGTTTAACATCTGCAGGCAGAGGTAAATATTCTCCGGTTGCAGACAACAGCACAGCTGATGGTCGAGCTAAAAACAGGAGAACTGAAATCATTATAAACCCAGACCTGATAAAGATTTGGCAAAGTGTGCAGGACAGCCAGTAATGTACGATGTGTGGTGTACGGCGTAGGAAAGTCCCGTTAGTTTTTTACTACTCTCGAAGCTTTACCACTAAGACACTAAGGACACTAAGTTCCACTAAGAGAGAACTAATTTTAAAACAACCCTTAGTGGGGCTTAGTGTCCTTAGTGTCTTAGTGGTGAGAGTTCGGGACGCCGTACTTGCTACATTGCCAAACCCGCTTTTCAAAAAATCATAATGAAAACTGCTTTTCTATTCACTCTGCTTTGCCTTTTATACAGCATTTGTCGCAGCCAGGAACTGGAGCCACGGGCATATGCGGCACTTCCCAAAAACTTGAACTCGCTTGCCTTCGTATATGGATTAACGAAAGGAAATGTTTTGACCGACCCCTCCCTTCCAATCAAAGACATGAAGGCCAATGTAAACAGCCTCACTCTTGGCTACGTACATACATTTGGCCTTGCAAATAAACTGGCACGTGTACAAATAACGTTGCCTTATATGATATTGTCTGGCAAGCTTAAATTAAACGGCGTTGATACAAGTGTCACCAGGAGCGGCTTTAGCGATGCAAGGCTTCGTTTGGGAATTAATCTTACCGGTTCTCCTCCCCTTGATAAAAAAGATTTTGTACGCTACACGCAAAAAACAATCGTGGGAGTAAGTCTTGTTACAAGCATTCCTATCGGCTATTACGAGCAGGATAAAAGAATCAATCCGGGAAGCCATCGATGGGGCTTTAAGCCGGAAATTGGTATCTCAAAAAGGTTCAAGCGCGTATATGCGGAACTGTACAGTGGTGTCTGGTTTTATACAGCCAATACCAAATTCCTGGTAACAAAAACGCAAATCCAAAAACCTGTATTCAATGTACAGGGACATGCCTCTTACTATTTCAAAAAACAAATGTGGATCAGCATAAATGCCAACTGGTTTGATGGTGGCCAAACATATGTTGATGACAAACCGCAAGGCAGTTTATTGGACAATTGGCGCATCGGGGCCACATGGTCATTTCCCATTGCAAAGGGACATTCTTTGAAACTTCAGTTTCATATAGGAGCATTCACCGAAAGCGGCTACGACTACAATGCTGCATCTCTAGCGTATCAATGGGTGTTTTGATAAACCCATTATTTTCAACTTTTCCCACCTTAATGACATAGCAGTAGCAGGTTGTTCATGCAAAAGGGCGAATGCGATTCGCCCCTACATAATTTTCAACTTTCAACTTTCAATTTATTCCACTCTCCCCTTCTCTTCTTCTGCTCCTGTTGAATAATTTCTCTTCGCTTTTAATTTCTCTTTACCAAAGCTTCGGGTGTACGTGAGCTTTATGGTAGGCTGAGCAAAATATAGTTTGATACCCGCTACAAGGTTTTGATCCGGCATGTCTATCGTTCCATAAAAACGGGAGGTATTCAAAATATTGGTTCCGTTCAATGTAAATGCACCGCCTCTGCCCGGCAACTTTTTCTTTAAACCGAGATCCAGTGAGCCCCGTCCGTGTATGGTGTAAATACCTCCCAAATACTTTGACTGATAATAGCCGGATATTTCAAAAGCAAAGTCTTTAGGCAAGGTAAACCGCTCACTGACATTAATGTTGAAATTCGTTTGTTCCACGGAAATCGGCTCGCCCTTGTAGGTCGCATTCACCTGCTCCCACAAACCTGTTACATTTAATTGCATAACCCACCATTTGGTAACGTTAAACGGCGCCGACAAAACAACTGAAACAGTTTTCTCATTATTGAGGTTCTGAGCAGATAGTATCAACTTATTCGTTGCAGAGTCAGACCGTGGCTGGAAACTTGCAATCGAATTGTCTTCTTTGGAATAGGAAACAGAAATCAGGTAGCTTTTAAATGTATATCCCGCTTTGAAATTATCGGAAATAGCCGGTTGCAGCGCCGGATTGCCGGTGATCAATGTATTAGCATTTGCATAGTAAGTAAACGGCGCCAGGTTATTAAAAGTGGGGCGTGTTATGCGGCGGCTATAAGAAAAATCGATCGTGTTGTTGTCGTTGATCTTATGTGTGATAAAAACACTCGGGAAAAAATTACCATAGTGCCTGTCAACGATATCCTTTTGTTCGACCGTTCCCAAATTTGAATTGGTATATTCATAACGCAGTCCCAGCTTGGCTTCTGTGCGTTTTCCTAATGTTGTATTTAAATTTGCGTAAGCCGCGTTGTAGCTTTCTTTAAGCGTATATGTGGCAGACAAAGAATCATCTTTTATCCATTCATCCTGAATAAGGCGTTCAAAACTTATGTCGTTATCGAATTGTGAAATGGTTTGTTTTAAGCCTGCATCAAGACTTATATGTCTGCCTAATTTTTTGGAATAATCAACTGCGAAAACCCATGTGGAGATGGGAGTCTTTTTACCGCTTCTGAAATATTCCTCATACACGTAATTACTATTGCCATCATAATAAACGCTATGATAATTCACCGGTTGATTATTATTGTAATGCATGTAATCAATGTTAAAAACAAGCTTGTCTGTTTCATTGAAGTTGTGCTGCAGATTAATGTTGCCCGTTAAACTCGACCAGTGATTGATCTCATTGTTATAGTGATGTATGGTGGTATCCAATTTGTCATTTCTTGTAATAGTACTGAGGTTGTGTTCCGTTTGCGCATACTTATTGTCAAAGCCCGTAAACAATACGCCCAGCACTGTTTTTTTAGATAACTCAATGTCAATGCCGGCACGAAAATTCAAATTTGGAATTGTCTCTGTTCTATCGGTGGTAAAGGTTGTTTTAGTAATGTTGCCGTCGTTTGAAATCGTATTGTAAGCATCTATCGGCAACGGTTTGCGAATGCGCGAATAAGAAATATCGCCATACAGGTTTATCTTTCCCTTTCTATGGTTTACGTTGGCGGCAACTTGTGTTATCGGCCCGTTGCCATACCCAACAGTTCCGGAAACGGAGCCGTTGGTTCCAACGTTGTTATTTTCCTTCAATACGATATTTATATAGCCTGCATTGCCTTCCGCATCAAGATATGCAGGTGGCGTAGTGATCAATTCTATTCTTTCGATATTGCCCGACGGCATCGACTCCAACATTTGCATAACTGCGGAAACAGGCGCCCGGCTTATCTTTCCATTGATCATTAAAACCACTCCGTTTTTGCCATTCATGGCAATACCGTTATTCTGATGATCCACGATAACACCCGGAGATCGCTCTAACACTTCTAATGCGGTATTGCCGGCAGATGTAATGCTGCTTGCAACATTAATCACGAGCCTGTCTACTTTTTGTTCCAACAAAGGCTTTTTAATGGAAACGGTAACTTCTTTCAATGTAGCAGCCTGCTGAATGAGAATGATTGGCGGAAGCGAAATTTTAAAATTGGTTTTGTTAAGAACAAATGACCGGCTGTATGCCTCCCGGTGATTTACAAAATTGGAAACGATGAGATAATTGCCTTCTCCAACATTGTCGAAAGAGTAAGCTCCTTTGTCATCACACATGATTGCTTTCACCAATGAAGAATCTTTTGACTTCAGCAACAAAACATTTGCATGGCCCAACGGCTTATTAATCGAGTCAACTACGGTCCCACTAATAGTTTGACAAAAGGATTGGGATGACACAAAAAAATTAGCAGCAACAAATAAAAGTGTTGCCATTAGCTTCGGCAGTATGGTTATTTCTCTCATTTTGGGGTCAATGGAAATTTTTAGAGAACATCACCTACCTATATCGCAAAAATTCAAAAAATGGAAACTTGTACCGGGTTTTATATTCTAAATACCCATTAAAATAATCAGAATAACGAAGGAATACAAGCGGAGAAGTGTACTATTTGATGGACGGTTTGACGCTTAATCCCGAATGCCAAACGCAGCAATACGTGCCCTCACGTTGCCCAACAGTAAGCAGGTGAGAATGATTCGTGTCGTCACCAACCACGACGACGCGGTTTGGTGCGCTCACTTGATATTAATACAGACGTTGCGGTTTCCCAGACCTGAACCCGGCTACGCGACAAGCCCACCGACATAAAAAAAACTGCAAGGCTTCACCCTGCAGTTTTAAAAACTTTATAATCGGAAAACACTAATTCCTAATTTCTAATTCCTGGTTATTCCCTCGTCATTTCCATCACCACATCTACAATCTCTTCTACATTAGGCTTGCTGAAATAGTCGCCATCGCTTGCATATGCGGGGCGGTGTGCTTTTGCAGTCACCGTACGAGGAGCGACATCGAGCCATTTATAACCACCTTGTTTTTCCATTACGATGTTGAACATATAAGCCGCAGCTCCGCCCGGAACATCTTCATCGATAAACACAATGCGGTTTGTTTTCTTTAAAGATTCGATAATGGAACCATTAACGTCAAATGGCAAAAGCGTTTGTACGTCAACAATCTCGCAATGTATGTTGTGAGCCGCAAGAATATCCGCAGCTTCCTGTATGATGCGCAAAGTTGAACCGTATGACACGATGGTAATATCGGTGCCTTCTCTTATAATTTCAGGAACGCCAAGTGGAACTCTGTACTCAAGTAAGTTGTTTGGTAATTTCTCTTTCAGGCGATATCCGTTAAGACTTTCGATTACAATGGCAGGATCGCTGCTTTGCAAAAGCGTGTTGTACATACCTGCCGCCTGCACCATGTTGCGCGGCACACATACGTGAATGCCTCTTAGTGAATTCACCAGCATTCCCATTGGCGAACCACTGTGCCAAATACCTTCCAGTCTGTGGCCTCTTGTACGCACGATCAAGGGAGCACTTTGTTTACCAGCTGTTCTGTAGTGCATAGAGGCAAGGTCGTCGCTCAAAGGCTGCAGTCCATACAATACGTAATCCAGGTATTGGATTTCCGCGATTGGTCTTAAACCTCTCATCGCCATTCCTATACCCTGGCCAATAATCGTAAGTTCACGAATGCCCGTATCGAAAATTCTTTTGTCACCATATTTTGCCTGCAAGCCTGCAAAGCCCTGGTTCACGTCACCAATATTGCCAAGATCTTCGCCAAAAGCAAGAACCTTTGGATTGTTTGCAAATAAGGCGTCGAAGTATTTATTCAACACTTCATACCCGTTCAGCACCTGGCTGTGGTCATCAAATCCCGCTTTTACTTCCTTTACACGCAAAGCACTTTTGGCATTTTCATTTAACAAATAAGTGTTGTATAAAGACTTATTTAAAGCCAAAAGCTCATTATAATAATCCTGTAATGATTGATTCTTCTTTTTATCTGTGGAAAGCAACAATGCATTGTGAATAGATTTCATCACATCCTTACGTCCCGGCTCACGATGCGCAGAAAGCACGCTGGAAATGGTATTGATCGCATTTGCGTGATCCGGCAAAGATGCTGCAAACTCTTTCAGCAACGTAACTGCTTTGCTGACCTGCTGCTTGATCGGCGCGATGTAATTTTCCCACGCGTTGATCTTGCTTTGCTTTACAAATTCTTTTGCTTTCAGTTCTATTTCAGAAAGTTCTTCTTCACTTACCAAAGCGTTCTCAATGATCCATTCCTTCATCTTTTTCAGGCAATCCCATTCTTTTTCCCAAGCCAGTCTCTCGTTTGATTTATAGCGCTCATGGCTACCGGAAGTAGAGTGGCCCTGTGGTTGTGTTACTTCTTCTACATGGAAAACTGCGGGGATATGTGTGTCCCTTATTTTTTGAATACCAGCTTCAAAGACTTCGCACATTCCTGCGTAATCCCACGCCTTTACTTTATAGATGTCAATACCATTGGAGCCGTTCTTTTTCTGAAAACCTTTTAATGCTTCGGAAATGGAGCCTTTCGTAGTTTGATATTTTGTAGGAACAGAAATGCCGTAACCATCGTCCCAAACGAAGATGGCCAAAGGCACCTGCTGAACACCTGCAGCATTTACAGTTTCCCAGAAATGTCCTTCACTGGTAGATGCGTCGCCGATGGTACAAAAGCAAACCTCGTTGCCTTTATTAGACAAATTAGTAAACTGTTGAAGCTGATCTATCTCACGGAAAGATTTTGATGCCAATGCAAGACCCAGCGCTTTTGGCATTTGGCCAGCTGTAGGAGCCATTCCGGCCGCAAGGTTGCGACGGTTTATAAGATCTAATATTTCCCCGTTATCGTCTACAAATGGAGTAGCAAAGTGTGAATTCATCTGACGACCGCCGCTGTGAGGATCGTTGGTTCTGTCAGGATCGGCATAAAGCTGCGCGAAAAACTCCTGCACAGTCGCTCCGCCGGTAGCAAAAGCGATCGTTTGGTCGCGGTAATACCCGGAATAAAAGTCGCCGGGTTTGAAAAATCTTGATAGTGCAACCTGCGGAACTTCTTTTCCGTCTCCGAAAATACCAAACTTGGCTTTGCCGGTCAGAACTTCTTTACGACCGAGTAAACTGGCTTCCCTGCTTTCACAAGCTACCTTATAATCATTTAATACCTGTTCGCGGAATGAATCGAACGAAAGTTGCTGCATATCGGCAATAGAATCGCTATGTATCAAATTTTCCATGCGACAAATGTAAAGTGAATTTGGCAAACAGAAACTAACAACTGTTAATATAATCCTGCGAATGTAATCTGATTGTTAATAACCTGTTTTTAAGAATACAAAAAGTTCTGGTTTGGCATCACAATTTATAGATTTGTAGTTCGTTAAACTTAGTTGTAATTTTCCAGTCTTATCACCCTTTATGCGAATGAAAAAAGCCTTATTAATGGTTTGTTTATCGGTGGGAATCTCTTCCCTTGGATTTTCACAAACCAATGAAAAACAACAGGAGACGTTGATGCTGCCTGAAAAAGTCTACGACTTTGGAAAAATCTCCCAGGGCAGACCCGTTACCCATGAATTTTATTTTACAAACAACAGTTCTGATACTTTGCACCTGGACAACGTGCAGGCATCTTGCGGTTGCACCACTCCTGTCTGGAAAAAAGATCCGGTGCTACCTAATAATACAAGCAAAATAACTGTAGGCTATAACGCAGCTGCGGAAGGCCCCTTCGAAAAAACCGTAACCATTTTTTACAACGGCAATAAAACTTCTGCCATAAAAATTAAAGGCGAAGTGACCAAAGCGCCTGTGGGTTCGGCTCCAGCGAACAATTCCATTCAATTACTAAAACAATAAAAAAACAATAAGCATGAAAAAAATCGCTCTTTTATCTGTTTTCTCTTTAATGCTAAGTGTATTTGCATTCGCTCAAACAGCATCTACTACTCCAACCAAAAAAGCTGACGAATTAGTAAAATTTGCTGAAACAAGACACGACTTTGGTAAGATCAAACAAGGTGTTCCCGTTACTTACGATTTCGCTTTCAAAAACATCGGTTCTGCTCCTGTTGTAATCGAATCAGCAACTGCAAGCTGCGGTTGTACTACACCGGTAAAACCTGAAAAACCAGTTGCAAAAGGTAAAAGTGATGTAGTGAAAGCAGGTTTCAACGCTGCTGCTGCTGGTCCTTTCGAAAAAACAATTTTCGTAAAAGTTGCTGGTGCTGATCAGCCGCTGGAATTGAAAATTGCAGGTCAGGTGTTGAGCGCCGATGACTACGCAAAATTTGAAGCTGAAAAAGCAAAAGGCAAATAATTAGCCTGAGTCAATTTTATAGAATATTTATCCCGGTAAGACTTCTTACCGGGATTTTTTTTGAAGACATTTGAAGACTCAATTAAACAAGTATGAAAAAACACTTCTCATTTATCGCTTGTTTTCTAATTTCTACACCCCTTTTGACTGCCCAAACCAATACCCTCACTATTTCTAGAAAAACTTGGGATAGGACAGATCAACTGCAGCGAACAGGTCCGATACACAACCACGTTTTCATAATAACCAAGGATTCGGTAAGCAATGACATTTACGTAAACGATAGTCTTGTATCAAGGAACGTTATTAAGAACGAACAAGGCTCCTTCAACAGAGATATCCTGAAATACGATGTATTTTTTTGGGAAGACTTCGATTATCAATCAAGAATTGAAACCAAACACTGCGACACGCTTACATTTGGTATAGTCATACGATATTCAAAAGACCTTGTAACCAAAGAATTTTATATAACCCATGGATGCACTCTTCTAAAATACTATCCGCTTTTCAACCAGCTATTCGATTTATTTGAAGAAGATAAAAAAACCGTAGGACACCAATGAGAATATATATTAAAACTCCGATAATTGGCTAAAATTTTTAAACTTTCAATTTTCAATTATTATGCAATTCCTTGTTACCGCCAACGACCACACTGATGAAGATGCATTAAACCGCCGGCTCGCCGTTCGCCCGAAACATTTGGAACGCGTACGAGAAGAAAAAGCCAAAGGACATTTTGTGATAGGTGGAGCAAAACTGAATGATGAAGGTAAAATGATTGGCTCGATGCTGGTGATCGATTTACCGGATATGGAAGCCGCGCAGAATTGGATAAAGGTAGATCCTTATGTGAAGGATGGGGTTTGGGAAACGTATGAAGTAGTGCCGTTTAAAGTTGCGGAAGTGTGAGAGTTTTTTGCCGGAGGCAAAAAAATGCCGCAGCTTGAACTGCGGCGGAGGTATGTTTTGCTTCTCTACAAATTATACGTAATAACATAATCATCGGTGCTTGGACCGTCTGAATGTACTTTCGTTGGATAGGAACCAATATGCTCATTCACTGTAAACTTCAAATTGTACGTTTGCTGAACGCCGTTGTCATCGTTGTAAACAATGTTTTCCGTGGCAGGCATATTTATACTTATGCTTCCGCCATCTCCGCCGCTAATCGCACTAAAGAGCAGGTTACCCTTGATTAGAAATGGATTTTTGTAATGCATATCGTAAGTATAGGTGCGCACTTCATTTCTGTAACTATGTACTTCTTTTACTACGTTCCCATCTGTATTGTAAGTATAAGTTACCAGATCCTCATGTCCTCCAAGATTCATGGCTGCACCCACAATAAGGCTATCCTGTAAAACATAGGTGGTCGTATTAACTTCACCGCCGCCGTTAACCAGATCTGCCCAAGTATCTTCGACGCTTACAGAGTTGTTGCCGTATGATATCTTGTAAGTATCAGATTGAAACAGCACACCGAGATAACTTGCTTTGTCAATGTAACCGGTCAAATTCCCTTTATCATCGTAAGTGAAGGCGTTTAATGTATCACCCCAGTTGGCTGCAAACTTTATAAGCTTTCCGTTTGAAAACGTGTAATCAGCAATTGCATTCTGCGTTTCTCCGGTCGTACTATTTTTTTCCGTGTTTGAAATGCGCTTTGGAAGCGTGTCAGTACCCGCAGTTTGATCAGGTGAGTTTTGTGAAATATCTTTTTGACATGATGTAATGGCAATTGCCATCAGGGCACAGCTTAGCAGACAGGATAACTTTTTCATATTCTTCGGTTCAATAGAAGGTGATGTACTAATGTAGCTATTTCTTTTTTATAAAGAAATAGCTAAAAACAAAAAAGCCGCGGCAATGCCGCGGCTTACAATATGTTGAATAAAATAAGTTATTCAAATTTCAGATCCAGACCCAAACCTCTCAACTCATGAACCAATACGTTGAATGATTCAGGAACACCTGCTCTTGGAATGTTGTCACCTTTAACGATGGCCTCATAAGTTTTTGCACGACCTATGATATCATCAGATTTAATAGTTAACAACTCCTGAAGGATGTTAGATGCACCGTATGCTTCAAGTGCCCAAACCTCCATCTCACCAAAACGCTGACCACCGAACTGAGCTTTACCACCCAGAGGCTGTTGCGTGATCAAGCTGTATGGTCCGATAGAACGTGCGTGCATTTTATCATCAACCATGTGGTGCAGTTTAATCATGTAAATGATACCCACAGTAGCTTTCTGGTGCATGCGTTCGCCAGTTTCACCATCATACAGATAAGTGTGACCCATCATTGGAATACCTGCTTTCTCGCAATATTCGGAGATTTCGTCGGTTGTAGCACCGTCGAAAATTGGTGTAGCGAATTTTACATTCAATTTCTCACCGCACCATCCAAGTACTGTTTCGTAGATCTGTCCAAGGTTCATACGGCTAGGTACGCCCAATGGGTTCAATACGATGTCAACAGGAGTACCATCTTCCAGGTAAGGCATATCTTCTGCACGTACAATCTTAGCAACGATACCTTTGTTACCGTGACGACCGGCCATTTTATCACCCACTTTCAACTTACGTTTTACAGCAAGGTAAACTTTAGCCAATTTCAATACACCGGCAGGTAATTCATCACCGATTGATACGTTGAATTTCTCTCTCTTATAACGTCCAAGTTCTTCGTTGTACTTGATGTTATAGTTGTGCAACAAGATGTTGATCTGGTTGTCGATATCAGCATCGCCTGTCCAACCCAGCGGGTTGATGTTCAGGTAATCAAGGCTTGCTAGGTTCTTAGCAGTGAACTTCGCGCCTTTACCGATTTGTACTTCACCGAAGTTATTGCTAACACCAGTTGAAGCTTTATCTTTCAACAACACTTGTAATTTGCTCAACAACACTTCCAACAGATCAGTTACATTCTTTTCGTGAACTTTCTCGATTTTCTCGATAGTTGCTTTTTCACGAACTTTTGTATTCTTATCTTTTTTAGCACGTTGGAAAAGTTTCTTGTCGATAACCACACCTTCTACTCCGTTTGGAGCTTTCAGTGAAGCATCTTTTGCGTCACCGGCTTTATCACCGAAGATCGCACGCAACAGTTTCTCTTCAGGGGTAGGATCGCTTTCTCCTTTTGGAGTGATCTTACCAATAAGGATGTCTCCTTCTTTTACCTGAGCACCGATGCGGATGATACCGTTTTCGTCAAGATCTTTTGTTGCTTCTTCAGATACGTTAGGGATATCCGGAGTCAATTCCTCTTCACCCAATTTAGTATCACGTACTTCCAGTTCGTATTCAGAAATGTGAATAGAAGTGAACCAGTCATCGCGTGCTACTTTTTCGCTGATAACGATCGCATCCTCGAAGTTGTAACCTTTCCAAGGCATGAATGCCACTTTCAGGTTACGTCCCAGGGCCAATTCACCATCTTTCACAGCGTAACCTTCAGTTAAGAAGTCGCCTTCTTTTACTTCCTGGTCTTTTTTAACAGCAGGACGTAAAGTGATAGAAGTTTCCTGGTTGGTTTTAATAAACTTGGTTAGTTTATATATTTTAAGATCTTCTTCAAAGCTTACCAATTTCTGAGCTTCGTTTCTGTCGTAACGAACATGGATTTCGTTAGAATCAACGAATTCAACAACACCGTTTCCTTCAGACATAATCTGCGTACGTGCGTCACGTGCAGCTTTACCTTCCAGACCTGTACCTACGATAGGCACTTGTGCGTTGATCAATGGAACCGCCTGACGTTGCATGTTTGATCCCATCAATGCACGGTTGGCATCATCATGCTCAAGGAAAGGAATCAGGGAAGCACTCAAACCAACAATCTGGTTAGGAGCAACGTCCATGTATTCTACTTCGTTTCTTTCCAAAATAGGGAAGTCACCTGTTTCACGGCTAATGATCTTGTCTTCGGAAAATTCTCCTTTTTCTGTAAGCGGAGTATTTGCCTGCGCGATCTTAGCGAAATCTTCTTCTTCTGCGCTCAGGTAAGTCAATTCTTTCAAATCAACTTTACCGTCGTTCACTTTACGATATGGAGTTTCGATGAAGCCCATTTCGTTGATCTTCGCGTGTACGCATAAAGTAGAGATCAAACCGATGTTTGGTCCTTCCGGAGTTTCAATTGTACAAAGACGACCGTAGTGAGAGTAGTGTACGTCACGAACCTCAAAGCCCGCACGCTCACGACTCAAACCTCCTGGCCCTAACGCTGAGATACGACGTTTGTGTGTGATCTCAGACAGTGGGTTGGTTTGGTCAAGGAATTGTGACAACTGAGATGTACCGAAGAATGAATTGATCACAGAAGAAAGTGTTCTTGCATTGATCAAATCAACCGGAGTGAATACCTCGTTATCACGAACGTTCATTCTTTCACGGATGGTACGAGCCATACGTGCAAGACCAACGCCGAACTGAGCATATAATTGTTCGCCTACTGTACGTACGCGACGGTTGCTCAGGTGATCGATATCGTCAATATCTGCTTTCGCGTTTGTAAGGCGAACCAGGTATTTAATAATTTCGATGATATCTTCTTTCGTTAATACTTTTTTCTCAAGAGGATAGTTCAAATTCAACTTGCGGTTGATTTTGTAACGGCCCACTTCTCCAAGATCATAACGTTTATCACTGAAGAACAATTTGTCAATGATACCACGTGCTGTTTCGTTATCCGGAGCATCTGCACCGCGCAATTGACGGTAGATGTGTTGAACCGCTTCCAACTCAGAGTTAGAAGTATCTTTATTCAAAGTATTGTAGATGATCGCATAGTCGCCACCAACGTCTTCTCTTTGCAGGAACACGCTTTTAACGCCCATATCAACCACCATTTCAGCTGCTTCTTCGTCAAGGATAGTGTCACGCTCAAGCACAACTTCGTTACGCTCGATAGAAACCACCTCACCGGTATCTTCATCCACGAAATCTTCTACCCATGTTCTCAATACACGAGCAGCTAATTTTTTACCAATATATTTTTCAAGTTGTTTTTTCTCGCCTTTTACTTCATCAGCCATTCCGAACAACTCAAGAATGTCCTTATCAGTTTCGAAACCGATAGAACGCAACAAGGTTGTTACAGGGAATTTTTTCTTACGGTCGATGTAAGCATACATCACGTTGTTGATGTCTGTAGCAAACTCCATCCATGCACCTTTGAAAGGAATTACCCTTGCAGAGTAAATCTTAGTACCGTTCGGGTGAACAGACTGTCCAAAGAATACACCAGGAGAACGGTGTAATTGGGAAACCACAACACGCTCAGCACCATTGATAACAAAAGTACCACGCGGCGTCATGTAAGGAATGTTTCCAAGGAACACATCCTGAACGATGGTTTGGAAATCTACGTGCTCTTCATCATTACAGCTCAGACGAAGCTTAGCTTTTAATGGAACAGCGTACGTTAAACCACGTTCCATACACTCTTCGATAGTGTAGCGCGGCGGATCAATAAAGTAATCCAGGAATTCCAGCACGAAGATGTTGCGGGTATCGGTGATCGGGAAGTTTTCCCTGAACACTCGGAATAAACCCTCAATGTTTCTTTTGTCTGGAGTCGTTTCTAACTGGAAGAAGTCTTTAAATGATTGAATCTGTACTTCGAGTAGGTCAGGAGTTTCTGCAATATTTTTAATTTTTGCAAAATTGACCCTGTTGTTCACTTTTGTTGAAGACATATGTATAATTAAACCGGTTTTAAAGATTTTAAATCGTCTATAGACAAAATACCAAAGGAGAACATAGAATGTTCTCTTTCACACTACAAATCAATAAGTTATATAAAAAATATGGCCGTTATATAACATCAATTAGCTAATTTTCCCGTAAAAACAGGAGAGCAAAGGTAAGAAATAACATCAAATAAAAATAAAAGTTATTAAAGAAGACAGAAAACTGACAGAAATTATTTATATATGTGGCAGGCACACCCTTCGACAAGCACAGGGTGACACTACGCTCAATCCTCAGGCTAAGTTTATCGAAGCCCTCACAAATCCGATTAATAACAGCAAAGCCTTTAACTAGGCCAGGTTGGCAATCTCAATTTCGTTTCTTAGTAACGCAGCGGCTTTCTCGGGATCTTTTGCGCTACAAATGGAAGACATTACGGCAATGCAATTCACTCCTGCTTTTACAACCTCCCTTACATTCGCCAAATTTATATTACCAATTGCAGCGAGTGGCTTGTTAGTTTGTGAACGAATCCAGCGGATTCCTTCTATTCCCCACTCCATCAGCGAGCCGGTCTTAGTAAAAACAGGGCAGATACCAAGGTAATCGGCTTTTTTTGCTTCTTCGCTATTTATCTGTTCCTCGTACTCGACTGAATAGCCGACGCAATTGCAATCGGGCCAAACTTGTTTTATTATGCCTGGAGAATTGTCGCTTTTGCCAACGTGAACACCATAAGCGTTTAACCCCTTGGCGATATCCCACCTGTCGTTCACGATCAATGGAACATTGTATTTGTTTAACAAATGTTGCAGAGCGATGGTGGTCATGGCGAAATCTGTTTCATCCATCGTATTGTCACGGAACTGAACGAGATCAACGCCGCCGCGAACTGCAGACTCTACAACCTGTAAAATGTTTTTTCCCTTACAAGCTAACTCATTCACAACCAGGTATAATCTGTATGGAAACACCATAAAGTAATCGTTTAGTGATAAGTTTTATTAATGGTAAGGGAAAGGATTTTTGGTTTCTGGCACAGATACGCTTAGCTATTGGGCCCGGCTGCATATCTGCGCCGACGTAAAGTGTGCAGTGCGTATAAAGCATCAAATAACATACAGCTTTTGAGTTATGCACACATAGAAATGTGAAAAGCATGCAAAATCTGACGCGAGTTTTGTTAACAAAGAAAGCCGGAAATTGTTTGGAAGCCCAAGAATTTATTTTTTAAAGGCTATTTTATAAAAATGGCATAAGGCACAGCTTCGGTGCTGTCACCGTTATTGAGGTGTTGAGCCACCCCGTTTTTCCAAAGAGTGGCAACAGCTTTGGAATTAATAATTTCATCGCCTGCTACATACACATCATTACCGGACAGACAAACGTAGAATGCGTATGAAAAACTTGCATTGCTAAGACGTTGTGGTGCTCCGTTTTTCCAAAGAAACGCATATCGACCATCGCATCCTACCACATACACATCATTACCTGACGCAGCAACTGAGGACGCATACGCATACTCATTACCATTGGTAAGTCGTTGAGCTGCCCCATTTTTCCATAACGTGGCAACCGACATTGTATTAATTTCTTCTTGTCCGGCAACATAGACATCATTACCGGATACAAAAACGCAGGCTGCATCTCCATTGTTTGTTCCATTTGAAAGACGTTGTGCTACGCCATTTTTCCATAACATAGCGTCTTTGATGGATTTATCTATATTACCGGCGGCATAGACATCACTACCTGATAAAATAACCGAGTTGGCACTTCCATCACCTCCCCATGTCGCGGCACTGTAAAGGCTAACCGCCGAAGTGTTTGTCCACAGCATAGCATTGGTGGGTCCTACTGACTCATATCCTGCAACATAAAAATTGTCGCCTGATACAACAATGCTGTTGGCGCCAGAGTAAAAATGATCACCATACTGTGATTGAAACCATTGAACTACCCCATTTTTCCAAAGTGTGGCAATAGGATAGCGGTTGTACGGATCGCCAGCATCAGGCGCGGTTCCTACCACGTACACGTTATTACCCGACACATATACCGAGCTAGCAATGGCATCCCTTGTTCCATCAGTAAGGTGCGTTGGCACTCCGTTTTTCCAAAGAGTCGCCACTTTTATTGAGTTAATGACTTCATAGCCAGCTACATAGATATCTGCAGCCTGCTTGCTGCTGTCAATATTAATATCGTTAGGTGTAGTTTGATTGTTTTTTTGGCAGGAAAATAAAAAAAGGGCAAAAAGAAAACCAACCGACAGTTTAAGGAATAGATTTTGCATAATAGGGGCACAGGTTGAGATAGCAAATATCACCCAAATTTCGCATATAAAAAATCGTACTAGCAACCTGGATATTAATGAAACGCGAACCGTGGCACACTACCTTTTCCTTCTCTTCTCTACAATCCCTGCGACTATAAAAAACACCACACTGAAGCCAAGCAGTATTGAAAGCTTAGGCAAGATGCCATAAAAGCTCCCATTGCGCAAAAACAAATCATTTATTATATCTAGTGCCCAATGTAAAGGGGACACTTTTGCAAGCTGTTGTAGTGTGTAAGGCAAAATTTGAACGGGCACCCAGATACCGCCGATGGCGGATAATATGACAATAGAGATGGAACCAAAAGGCAACGCCTGATTCGCAGTTTGAAAAATGGTTCCAATCAGAACGCCATAAGAAGTTGCCGTGAGAGAAATTACAGCTGCCGTAATAAATAAGGAAACTGGTGCGTGGCCCATGTACAGTGCCGGCAAACCTAAGTGTGGCAATAAATAAACACCAGCCTGCAACATCAAATAGAATTGCAGGATACCTACCATAACGTAAAAAAATAATTTGCCGAACAAAATATCGAAGTAGGAGCCGGGGATAAGTTTCAATCTTGTCAAGCTGCCGTCTTCCCTTTCACCAATCATATTTCCGGCAATGGGAATGATGATAAAAAACAAACCAAATATCGCCCAGGCGGGAACGTTATGCTGCACTGAGTTGGTGGCGCCGTAAACGCTGGTGTTTACGGAAGACGCTTCTCTAATGCCCACTGCACGCAGCTTATCCTGGAGATCAATATTTACAGAGTCGCTTGCATCGCTTTGTTGCGACTTCATTGTTTTTGCCAACCTGGAAAGCGTTAATTCAGCCTCAGATTTTGTGGTAAACTTTTCAAGCGCGTTCATTATGGAAAGCTTGAAAGTTTGTTTGGCCGCAGGATCAAAATAGACCTGTATGTCGTTACCGGCCCGACTTTCTCTTTGTGGTAGTTTTCCGGGAGCGCCTATTTTTGAACCTATGTCATTGGCAATTTGGTTGGCGCTATTGATCACTTCCGCGGATAAGCCGTTAGGAATAACTATGCCGATCTGATATTTTCCTTTTTGCACCAAATCCTTTACAGCAGCGTCATCCAGCGTCTTATCATTTACTGACGTAACAAGATGAAATTGCTTTGTCTGGCTAAAGTCTTCCTGTAATTTTTTTGCGAGCTGGCCGTGATCATTGTCCACCCACAACACATCGAAAGTAATATTCTGGTATTCGCGAAATGGCGCATCCTGTATCAACGCCATGATTACGGTAAGCACAATCGGCATTAATAACAGCAATGATAAACCGGCTATATCTTTTAAGAAAAGTCGGCATTCATTGATGATCGTGGCAATAATTCTGGATACAGATGCAGCCTTTTTTTGCATGAAACAGGGAATGTTGAGTGTGTTGAGTTTTCTTAATCTCTGACTTTTGTTCCGGTCATTTTTAAAAACAGATCTTCTAAATTATTTGCATGATGCGATGAAATCAAGTCTTCTGTATTTCCATGAGCGACCAATTTTCCGTTGTCTATAATGGCAACTTCATCACACAACTCCTGCGCTTCTTCCAGTAAATGGGAAGTGTAAATGATTGAATGTCCCTGCGCATTGTACATTTTCAGAAAATCCATGATCATGTTGCGCGACTGCACATCTACGCCAGCGGTCGGTTCATCCAAAATCAACAACACAGGCTCATGCAGCAAGGCGGCAATGATATTTGCTCTCCTTTTCATTCCTCCGGAAAAATGTTTGATAGACTTTTTTGCGTTGTTATCAAGGCCAAAGATTTTCAAATAATGGTAGATCTTATCTTTTAACGCTGCGCCTTTAAGTCCATACAATTTTCCAACATACTGCAGATTTTCAAAAACCGACAACTGCGGATACAAAGCGATGGATTGCGGCACAACACCAATTTTCCTCTTAATGCTGTCAAGTTCACTCCTCACATTATCGCCTAACACAACTACATCTCCATTGTCTGGTGCTACCAACCCGCAAATGATTGAAATGGTAGTGGTTTTACCAGCACCGTTCGGCCCCAGCAAACCCGCGATGATGCCCCCAGAGAATTGAATGCTTAATCCCTGCAATGATGGCTCCAGCGCATGCTTGTATGTTTTATGGAGATTGTTTATTTGAAGCATGTTTGTTAATTGAAAGTTGAAAATGGAAAGTTGAAAATTAGCTTTAAAGGCAACCCTTCATTTTCAATTTTCAACTTTCAATTTTCAATTATTTTTTCCCTTTCGCTACTTTCTTAAGTTTCTCAAAAAAATCTTTTTCCTTTCCGGATATGTCTATGAGCATGTCGCCCAGTTCATCGTAGGAGTGTAATTCACCGCTGCGTGCTTTACAGGTTCGTGCTGCGGAGTATGCGAAATTGCGCCACTGGTCACCAATTGCCGTCATTTCTTCTGACAGGTGCAACAGTTCATCGTTACCAAATTTCTTACCTGCTTCCTGCAGAAATGCGGCATATAAAAATCTGAATCCTGCGCCGCCTGTTCCGATCTCTTCCTGCATGCGAATGATGTTTCCCACATACAATGCCGATCTTCTCGGATCAAGTTTGGCGGGGTATTGCTTTATTTTTTTACCCAAAAATTTAATGCCTTTTACTCCAAAGAAAGGCACGGGCGGCGTTAACATGAAAAAGCATGTTTGATTGATGCCGTTCCAAATTGGTTTTGTAAGATCAACTGTTTTAGGCGCCTGAACCGGATAATACATTCTTCCGTTGGGCTCCGGAAAGCCTTTTGCAAAGCGGGCTTTGGATAAATCCTCTGACGAAACCTTCGCGACATTTTCCATTACCGGATCACTGATCAGGTATTCGCTTCCTTCTTTGCCAAAGGCAATTAAATTATGCGCATTGAAATGAAAACGAAAAGCCGGAGGCAGATAATTCAAATAATAAACGCTGGCCATCATTCCCGCAGGTCTTTTGCTGGCCAAAACTTCATCCAGCGCCTGCATGGCTTTTTCAGGAGTTTTAAAATTCTCTACTTTTATTTTTACCCCAAGTTGATTGCTTACTCTTTTAAAAATGTAACCGGGCCAAATGCGAAAGGTTGTTCCTGGTACGCCATTTACCTTCACAAATGGCAGGTGCCCAAAAAACATTCCTGCACCGATGCCAAATATCATGGGTTCAGAAAGTTCTACTCCGTAATACCTTAAAAGATTTACTGTAACGCCGCTTTCACAGTGTGCATACTGGTGATGCTCGAAATTATCAATGATCATAAATAGTTGAGATATTATTACGCTGCAGGGAATTTAGTAAGTTCATCCACAGTTATGTTGAAAACGGAAGCGTACTGCTCCAATGTTTTGTTATCTAATTTTTTAAAGACAGAAGGTTTTAAATGCCGTTTCACCACCCATTTCCATTTGCCGACATAGCTTGCAAGGATGGGAATGTCCATGAGATTTTTCAGCATAAAATAGGCAATCGGGCTTACTTCGCCATTTTTCACTTTTTCCCTGGTTTCTGCGATATGTTCGTCAATGTCTTCCCAGGCTTGGGTAAGCGCATAGTTCTCAGCTTCCCAGCCATCCGATTGTGCAGATTCATAATTTCCGGAATCGTTAGTCACGTATAATACTTTCCTTAAGGTATTGTCTTCTCCCTTAATGATTTTTTTATCCTGTGGTAATTCTTCCTTTTTCATAATCCCGGGTTGTTTAATAGCCTCACAAACGTAAACAAAAAGTGCGATTATACGTTGAGACAACAGGAATTAGGAATTAGAAATTAGGAATTAGAAGTTCGAGTATCGCAGCCAACTAATTCCTAACTTCTAATTTCTAACTGCTGGCTAAACTAACGGTTAGTAGTTTCAACTATTAACTAATAATTTTTTAAACAACTTTAATTGTGTTTCCATATAACTTTGCAGCTTGTGTCTGCAGGAAAACTGTTAACACAGTATTAAAATATTCGTACACAGTAAAGTTCATAATTACTCAATCGTGGGCAAAATATCAAACAAGGCCTCGTTGGCCGGACTTCTAATCGCCTTAGGAATTATTTATGGTGACATTGGTACATCTCCTCTTTACGTAATGAGCGCAATCATTGCCGGAAGACCTATTTCAGAAGACCTTATCATCGGAAGCGTGTCCTGCATTATCTGGACACTCACGCTACAAACCACTGTTAAATATGTTATCCTCACCTTACAGGCAGATAACAAAGGTGAAGGTGGTATTTTCTCATTATATGCATTGGTAAGACGGCAACGGAAATGGCTGGTTGTTGCCGCGATGCTCGGCGGTGCTGCGTTGCTTGCCGACGGTATGATCACGCCTCCAATTACCGTTACATCTGCCATTGAGGAGCTTGGAAGGCAGGATTTCTTTAAACCTATTGTAGACAGAAATCCTAACATTATCATGTACATAGTGCTGGGCATTTTGTGTATGCTCTTCTTTGTACAGCAATTTGGAACTGCTTCTATCGGTAAGTTCTTTGGGCCGATCATGTTTGTATGGTTCTGTATGCTGGCGGTGCTGGGGCTTTCAAAGATCTCTTTTGATTTCGACATTTTCAAAGCACTGAACCCATACTACGCTATAAAATTATTGGTAACTTATCCAAAAGGATTCTGGTTGCTCGGTGCCGTTTTCCTTTGTACCACGGGTGCGGAAGCGTTGTATTCCGACCTTGGACACTGCGGAAAATGGAACATCCGTTATTCATGGATATTCGTAAAAACCGCTTTGATCTTAAACTACCTTGGGCAGGGTGCGTGGCTTTTGGCAACACATCACGGTTCCGTGTTTGCCACAGAGAAACTTTTAAAAGATTCCAAGTTCATGTTGGAGTTTCCAAATGCCCAGGAGTTGATTAATCCATTTTACGGCATCATGCCGCATTGGTTCATCATTGCGGGTATCGTAATTGCGACCGCTGCCGCGATTATTGCGAGCCAGGCGTTGATCAGTGGTTCATTTACCCTGATCAGTGAGGCAATGCGTCTGAATCTTTGGCCAAAACTCAAAATTGTTTACCCAACAGAAGAACGCGGACAATTGTATATTCCAGGCATTAACCTGTTGCTGTTTTTGGGTTGTACCGGCGTTGTGTTATACTTCCAGGAATCGAGCAACATGGAGGCAGCTTACGGTTTGGCGATTACCATGTGTATGATCGCGACATCTATCTTATTCGCAAACTATCTCGTTTCAAAGCGAACACCGCCATATCTTATTTACTTATATCTCGTGGTGTATTTGGGAATTGAATTCAGTTTCCTTTTTGCAAATCTTGAGAAATTCCCTCACGGTGGTTTCGTGTCTTTGATCATTGCTGGTGGTTTGTTTACCATCATGTATATCTGGTTCCGCAGCAGGAAAATCAAAAACCGCTATGTAGAGTTTGTTCGCATGGACCATTACATTCCACAAATACAGGAATTGAGTAACGACAGAACTGTTCCTAAACACGCGACACACCTGGTGTATATGACAAGTGCCAATAACCCCAAGGAAATTGAACACAAGATCATTTACTCTATTCTAAACAGAAAACCGAAACGTGCAGATATCTATTGGTTCATTCACGTAGATACTTTGGATGATCCTTATACCTGCGAATATTCTGTTGACCACATTATCCCAAATGATATCATCAGGGTAGAGTTCCGTTTAGGTTTTAGAATTGAACCGCGTATTAACCTGATGTTCCGTAAAGTAGTGGCAGATCTTGTTGCCAATAAAGAAGTGAACATTACGAGCCGTTATGAAAGTCTGGAAAGAAACAATGTAGTGGGCGATTTCCAATTCATTGTTATGGAAAAATATTTGAGCCAGGATAATGAGTTGCCAATCATGGAGCGCATTATTATGAAGTTGTATTTCTGGGTGAAAGAAATTAGTCTTTCTGAGGAAAGAGGCTTCGGTCTTGACTCCGCGAGCGTAACTGTTGAAAAATTCCCGTTGATCGTGTCACCTGTTACGAACATGCGATTGAAAAGAATTGAGGTTGACTGAACAATTGAAAATTGAAAATTAGTTTTTATGAAGTTGGACCTGTAGCGGTCCAACTTTTTTGTTTTGTGGCACAACGCAGTCAAGGCTTTGACAAGCTCAGCCTGACACTCCGTTCATGCTTTCAGGCTGAGCTTGTCGAAGCCTTGTTAAACACAGTGATTGCCTACTAATACTCCTGGATTTGAAACCGCTAAAATTTGCTATCTTGATACAACAACACACACTTATTGAACCATATTATTATTTATATAGCGGGAGGCATTGTTTTACTTTCTATTCTCGGATATTTTTTCCAGGAAAAATTCATTTTCAAACCAGAAAAACTAAGGAAAGACTTTGTCTTCAAATACGATGTTCCTTTTCGCGAATTGAATTTTAATATTGCTCCGGGCGTATTAATAAATGGTCTACATTTTTACAGGGAAAATCCCAAAGGGCTAATTCTCTACCTACATGGAAACAGCCGGAGCATAAAGGGCTGGGCCAAATGTGCAAAGGACTTTTACCGGTATGATTACGATGTGGTATTGATCGATTACAGGGGATTTGGGAAAAGCACGGGCAAGCGTAGTGAACCAGAAATGCTGAGCGATGTGCAATTTGTGTACTCGGCTTTGGCCAAACAATTTGCGGAACATCACATCATCGTTTACGGGAGAAGCATTGGCAGCGGCTTCGCTGCAAAGATCGCGTCTGATAATAAACCTCGCTATCTGATCCTCGATGCGCCATATTACAATTTTACAAGAGTGGTGAAGCGCTTCCTTCCTATTTTACCGGTGAGTATTGTGCTTCGGTATCACTTGCGGATTGACAAATGGATTCGCTATGTAAACTGCCACACATACATTTTACACGGCACAAAAGACAGGCTGATTCCCATTAGGCACAGCGAAAAACTACAGGAAATCAGTCCCAACAAAATCACGCTGATCCGCATTATAGGCGGTGGGCACAACAACCTGCCTTCGTTTGATGAGTACCATAATTTTATTCGGGATATTTTGAAATACTAGGTCAATTTGAAAATTTGAAAATGTGGGAATTTGAAAATTCATTTAACTGAGATGCCTGATTTCCATTTCCGGGTCTAAAACTTAATATCATTTTCAAATTTTCAAATCTTCAAATTTTCAAATTGCCCTTACTTTTGCAGCATGAGAGGACCAGTTTTCAAATGGATCAAGATTATCATTATAGTATATTGTGCTATTGGTATTGCTTTTTATTACTTACAGGATCAGATTCTTTTTCATCCTGAAAGAAAGGCTAAGAACGAGGCATACAATTTCGATATTCCGCACAGGGAAGTGAACATCGCTTATGACACAGCTTCCAATCTCAACATCATTCAGTTTACAACGAAGGATAGTATTGCAAAGGGCGTAGTACTGTATTTTCATGGCAACAAAAAAAACATAGGCTGGTATGCCAAATACGCTCCCAACTTTACTAAGAACGGCTATGAAGTCTGGATGATCGATTATCCGGGATTTGGAAAAAGCACAGGCCATATGACAGAACAGCGTTTATATGATTATGCATTGCAGTTGTACAAACTGGCACGTACAAAATATGGCAAAGACAGCATTATCATTTATGGTAAAAGCATGGGAACGGGTGTTGCGGCACAGTTAGCGTCTATCAGGGATTGCAAACGATTAATACTCGAAACGCCTTACTCCAGTATGCGCGGATTGGTGCAGACTTATTTTTTCATGTATCCACTGAAAAATATGTTGCATTATAATTTGCCTACTTACGAATATTTGCAAAAGGTAATTGATCCGGTAACTATTTTTCATGGCACGGACGATCGTGTAATTACGTATCGAAACGCTTCAAAATTAAAGCCCTTCTTAAAACCCGGAGATGAGTTTGTAACCATCAAAGGAGCAGCGCATAATAACCTGAATGATTATGCATTGTTTCATGAGAAGTTAGATTCTTTGCTGAGGCAATAATTGAATAAACTGAATAGACTGAATAAACTGACTGGTCTAAGTGAGACTTTCGTTGTTACACTTGATGCACTCTGTTTATTCAGTCTATTCAGTTTATTCAGTCATTACTCCCCATTCACTTCCACCACAAACGACTTTTTATTCTTCTTGATCTTATCCGGAACTGCAGAAATAATTTCGTTTTTCAAGGTGTCGATCAATCTTTTTTTCACAAAGTCACGGTGAACAACGAGGCTCACTTCGCGCATGGGTGAAGGGCTGCGGAAATGTCTTATTAGTTGTAATTGTTTTGGCGCCATGTCTGTTGTAGCCAGCTCGGGAAGAATCGTGATACCCTCATTCACTTCCACCATACGCCTTAACGTTTCAAGGCTTCCTGCTTCATATTTGAAACTGTGTTCCAGTTCGCTCCGCTTGCGCAAATCGCAAAGGTTTACGATCTGCGATCTAAAGCAGTGACCTTCTTCCATCAGCCAAAGTTTATCGACTGCAATGTCGTTTGGCTGAATAACCGTTTTTTTGAACAGGTCATTCTTTCTCGAAACGTAGGCAAGTAATTCTTCGTAAAACAAAGGATATTCTTTAATACCATTTTCGTGCAAAGGCGTAACGAGAATACCCACGTCTATGCGACCTTCTTTTAAACGGGAGATGATCACGTCTGTCATCATTTCGTTTACAACCAGTTTTATTTGCGGAAACTTTTTACTGAAACCTTTTACAAAAAGCGGCAAGAGGTATGGAGCTAAAGTCGGAATAATACCAATGCGCAATTCGCCGGTCAATATGCCTTTCTTTTGCTGAACAATCTCCTGTATTACATTTTTCTCAGCAATGATCTTCCTCGCTTGTGCAAGAATGTCTATGCCCGCTTCTGTAGGCACAACGGGCTGTTTGCTGCGGTCGAAAATCTTTACACCCAAATCCGTTTCTAATTTCTGGACCTGCATGCTTAGCGTGGGCTGAGTTACAAAACATGCATCTGCTGCGGCAGCAAAATGACGAAAATTATCTACCGCCACGATATATTCTAGTTGCGTGAAAGTCATGCGGCAAAGATAGAGTGTATCGATGAGGCTGAGAAATCAATAAATTTTGATTATGAAGCAAAAGATCAAAATTTAAAAGTCAAAAAGCGGAGGTCGCTATTTTTGACTTTTTAATTTTTTCCACCTCGTTGTGGGTGCAACAGGGCGAATGCGATTCGCCCCTACCATTTTCAATTTTCAATTTCCTTCAGCTTCACCCCACCGTCCTCTACCTTCAACTCATACTCCACTCCCACCTTCAGCGCATAGTTTTTAGTGTCATGACTTACAGGAAAATCAAAGCAGATGGGATATTTATAGTCTTTTACAATGTCTTGAATAATTTCGAAAACAGTTTTACCGAACGGTCTTGTAGTGTCTTTCATATCGGTAAAACCACCAATAACTAGTCCTGCAAGTTCATCGAGTTTACCGGCACGTTTCAGCTGAAGCATCATTCTGTCTATATTGTACGCATACTCGCCAATATCTTCAATAAAAAGAATTCTGTTTTTTGTTTTAGTTTCAGATTTTGAACCGATCAAATGTGCCAGCAATGCAAGGTTTCCTCCTACCAGTTCACCACTTGCTTTTCCTGTTTTGTTGAACTCATGAGCAGCACAAGTATACTGCATGGCTTTCCCTTCGAGTGTTTCTTTTAAGGAAAGAACGTATTCATTTTTATAGCCGTCATCATTGAAGGCAGCGGCCATCGGCGAATGTATGGATGCAATTTTGTAATTCGCGTAAATGTGAGAATGAAAGACTGTAATATCACTGAATCCAATGATCCATTTAGGATATTTCCCGAAGTGCTTAAAATCAATGTCATCAATTATCCTGCTTACGCCATATCCGCCTCTGCCACAGAGTATAGCTTTCACTTCCTTGTCATCGAGCATTTGCTGAAAGTCATTCAGGCGCTCTTCATCCGTGCCGGAAAAATAGCTGGTAGAATCTCCGCCAAGTGTCTTGCCTACTTTGACTTTGTAACCCCATTGCAGTAACGTGTTTATACAAACTTCTGCTTTGTCATAAGGCATGTACCCTGCGGGACAAACAATGCCTATTGTGTCTCCGGGCTGTAAATAAGGAGGGAGTGTGATCATAATAACTGAATAATTGAATAACTGAACTGTTGCCTATTTATTGCAAGTCCAAAATAAGAACATTTCAGCTATTCAGTTATTCAGTTACTCAGTCTATAAAAAAAAGATCCGTTGACCGCAAAGACTTCGCGATCAACGGATGCATGGAATTCCATAGTGGTCATTATCAAAGTAATCAGATTTTAGTAAAAGAAAACACCAACGTAGTGCTGCTTATCTTTACTGTTGCAGCTTAATTTCACCTACATCAGTAGGTTGGCCTTCCGCTACGTTCACATCATCTTTCGCAATATTCTTATAAGGAGGTTTCGCTTCAATAATGATGCGATATGTTCCTGGCTTTGCATTTGTAATTTCAAATGTTCCGCTTTGTACTGGCGCTCTCAATGTATCTGTGCTTGATAATGCCCATGCGCGCACCGCGCCTTCAGATGGACTAACTGTACCTTTGATGGTGCCGTTTTGTACTGTATAGAAAGAAAACAATCCAGCCACACCGATACCTAATAATCCCAATTTCAATTTTGTGAGTTGTTTCATAACAATCGAATTTTTGACAAATGATTAATTAAAGTTTTTACACTTTCTACGGCGGGATGCATACTACTTTTACTGAGGGAACCAACCTAAAACAATGACCGTGCCGAATGGTGCCAATAAATGCGAGAATTATATACACTTTAAGCATTAAAGACGATTTTAAGATTTCTTTAAATTTTCGGCTACTCATTTTCAGGGAGTTAGAGAGAGCACACAGATGGCATTGATTGGACCGATTTACACTGATCAATGACTGAATAACTGAGTAACTGAATAACTGAAATGTTGAATAATTGCAAGTCTGCACAAATAAGCGGCAGTAATTCGCGAAAAAAATCAGTGCAAATCAGCCTAATCAGTGTCATCTGCGTGCCGTTTTCTATCTTTGCCGGCTTAACAAGTACACATGGCGGCTTTAACATTTGATCTTCAAACGACAGACAGCGCTTCAAAAGCGAGGGCAGGAAAAATAACAACGGATCACGGTGAAATTCTTACGCCGATATTTATGCCCGTGGGAACAGTGGGTAGTGTGAAGGCTGTTACACAAAAGCAATTATATGACGATGTAAAAGCGCAGATCATTCTCGGCAATACTTATCATTTGTATTTACGTCCGACGCTTGATGTACTTGAAAGCGCCGGTGGCTTGCATAAATTCAATGGCTGGCACAAACCAATTCTTACGGATAGTGGTGGCTACCAGGTTTTTTCCCTGGCAAACAATAGAAAGATAAAAGAGGAAGGCGTTATTTTTCAAAGTCATATTGATGGATCGAAACACTTGTTTTCTCCAGAACGTGTGATGGATATCCAGCGCACTATTGGCGGTGATATTATTATGGCATTTGACGAATGCCCGCCTTACCCGAGTGATACCAAATATGCCAAAACATCCATGGAACTTACGCATCGCTGGCTCGATAGATGTTTTACACAGTTCAATAATACGCCTGATAAGTACGGCTACACGCAAAACCTTTTCCCAATTGTTCAAGGCAGCACTTACAAAGATCTTCGCAAGGCATCATCCGAATATATTGCGTCGAAAGGCGCTACGGGCAATGCTATCGGCGGCCTTAGTGTAGGTGAGCCTGAGGAAATGATGTATGAAATCTGTGCGCTTTGTTGCGACCATTTACCGGTCGATAAGCCTCGTTACCTAATGGGCGTGGGCACGCCATGGAACATTCTTGAAAATATCGCTTTGGGCGTAGATATGTTTGACTGCGTAATGCCTACACGCAATGGCCGCAACGCAATGCTCTTTACTTCTAAAGGTGTGATCAATATTGACAATAAAAAATGGGAAAAAGATTTTTCTCCTATTGACGATGGCATTGATTGCGAAACGAGCAATTACTATTCAAAAGCTTACTTGCGCCACCTCATTAAATCCAAAGAAATTTTGGGATTGACAATCGCAAGTGTTCATAATCTTGCTTTTTATCTGCATCTTGTAACGGAAGCACGCAAGCATATTTTGCAAGGTGATTTTGTGAGTTGGAAAAATGAGCAGGTGGAAGTATTGAAGACAAGATTGTAACGCTGGCTCACGACATAACTATTGAACCCAACATTATGAAAGTAAAAAGCTTACGATTGCTTCCCTGGTTGTCAATTGCAGTTTTACTTATCCCTCTTATTGTTTTATGTTTTCTAAATCATCCTTCGGCAGATGATTACGTCGGTGCAGGAGTTTGCCGGGATGGTTTGTTTTTCCAAAAATATCGCGATTTGTATCTCTACTGGCAGGGTAGATATTTCTCCCAGGCTTTGGGGATGTACGGCAGCTTTATAGAAATCAACTATAATCTTTATTGGCTGCATCCCATCGTACTTTTTATACTTACCCTTTCAGGTTTTTATTTTCTATTGTCGCAATTGTTACGATATTTTTTTAAAGCGTCCCTTTCAATTTTTTCAAAACTACTGATCACATTTTTGCTTTTCTTTCTCAATTTTTTTGTTCAACTGTCAATGTCCGAATGTGTATATTGGCTCAGTAGTGCATTGGGATATTATCTTGCTTTTACCCTGCTGCAATTTTGGTCAGGCATTTTTATTTCTTATATCTATAGCAATGGGAAAAGAAAACAGGATCTTTTTTTTCTGGCCGTCCTCTCATTTCTTATCTGCGGCTCCAATGAACTTATTGCCATTGCACTGGTTTTGTTTTGCATCGTGGCCTGTTTATTTTCTTACAAATTAAAAGAAAGCATGCAGCCAGCAGTAGCAATACTGTTGATCACTATGGTAGCCACTGCCTTAGAGATATTTTCGCCGGGCTCAATGTTGCGTTCTGCTGTTATCGGGAAAAAAGATCTCGTAAAAATAATTGTCAGTTTTTTTTATTGGGGAAGCCAGGTTTATATCACCATTCTTAAAGAACCATTGTTGTGGGCTTCTGCTGCAGCCGCGGTATTGCTTGGTGCGAAGTATACAGAAAGTGTACGTGCAAATATTAAAAAGAATGTCTGGCTGCATCTCTTTCTGATCTTTTTTTCGATCATCTGTATTGCCCCAGTATTGTATGGAAGCAACGGTTCAATACCGCTACGCATGTTGAACAATATTGTGTCAATGCAATTGTTACTTTTGCTCGCTGAATGTTTCTTACTGGGCTCATTGATTAGGAACACCGAAATAACAGCGATTCTGCAGGCGGCAAAATTCAAAGTCGCATATTTTTATTTGCTATCCTCCATTCTGCTGTTGTCATCTACATTCACCTTTAATCTATACGACAACCTTATCCAGGGATTTTTTTATGATAAAATGATGAGCCATAATGAGCTCCTGAAAAAAACAAATGACCCGTTGTACGAAGAGAAAGTAATTCGCAACTATTCAACTTTTGTTGAGGAAGAAATAAAGATGTACCCTACTTTAAACAAGGAGGTATTCATTCAAAAGGCAAAACAACTGCCCTCGTTTCTGTTCTTCCGTAATGATTTTGAGGATCAGCAAACAGAAAAGCTTTTTTTAAATAAATATTACAAATGAGTGATGAGTAGGATTAGTAACGATCACTCATCATTCATAATTCACTCCTACACTGAGCGCTTGTGCATATAATAAAGTAACAGGATAAATAAAGTTCCGCCTACGTACACGCTAAACTCCGACCAATCGTAGTTGGCAAAGAGTCCGTTGAATTTAACCAAAGTTCCCCATACATCAGGATTGCTGCTGATTTTGGTATAGGTGGCATCGGTAAACTTAATAAACGGCCAAAACTTTTCCGTTGACGGCTCGCCTATATAGTTAAACGGTTTTATCTGCGCATATGACAAGATAAGCGCGAGCATGTTAAACCCGATCCAAATAAATAACCATCTGAACCGTTGTGCAAAACTGGCAAGCTGTGCAGTAATAGTTTCAGGTTCTGGGAAACCATTTCCATTTTGAGCAAACTGACCATAGACTTCCGGGACCTGATCCAGCCTCTTCCATTCGGGTGAATTTTTGTACCAGATCATTGTGTCCGAAGTCAGCCTCTTTTTTTTCAACTCTTCAACGGAATAAGGCCCTTCAATGGTTTCGTTCTTAAGGTAATAAATGAGCATAGATTACACGGATTCTGTATCAATAAATCAGTCAACGATAAATATACTGCGAAAACCTGAAAGCTAAAAGCGTGTTAAGGAAAACATTCTCAGCAACTTATAATCCGGTAAAATTCGAGTTGGTCACATTTTTTTTAAAATCCTTACAACTTCGCGGGCATCGGTTACACTTTAAAACCACTACTTTTGCCACGTTTAATAAGCTACATGAAAATACTTGACTGGTATATACTTAAAAACTTCCTGGTAACATTTGTTTTTACAATTATGACAATAACGACAATCGCTGTTGTTATTGACGTGAGCGAAAAAACCGACGATTTCGTCAAGTCCGGTCTTTCATTTGGCGGCATTGTAACCAAATATTATTTTGGTTTTGTACCGTTCATTGTGTCAATGATTTTTCCGCTCATCGTTTTTATAGCTATTATTTTCTTCACGTCCAAAATGGCGGCACGAACGGAAACCGTAGCCATTCTCGCGAGTGGGGTTCCATACAATAGGATGTTGAGACCTTACTTCATGGGAGGAATTTTGTTAGCCGTGGTCCTTTGGTTGCTAATGGCTTTTGTGATCCCAAGAGCACAAGAAATTAGAAGCAATTTTCAGACCACTTATATCGACCGGAACAGCGGATACGTTCCCGGAGGCACAAATAATTCAAGCGACTTTTATTTCAGGGCAGATTCCAACACATTTGTTGGCCTCCGCTACTACGATACTGCCAGAAAAGCAGCCAATAGTTTTTTCCTGGAAAAAATCCGCAACAACTCCGTTTACTACAATCTTCGTGGCGACAATATTCACTGGGATACTACTTCAAAAAGATGGATCGCTGACAGAGTTCAGGAACGCACCATTGATGGATTACATGAAAAACTAACCAGCCACGACACGATGGTCCTTAAACTGAATGTGCTGCCCAAAGATCTGAGAAAAGATGAATATTTAAAAGATAAACTTACCACACCTGAACTGAGAGCGTTTATCCGCGCTGAAGAGCAGCGTGGTGGCGAAGGCCTTAATAATTATATAGTCGAGCTTAACCGCCGCAATGCAACGCCTGTTGCTATCTTAATCCTCACTGTAATAGGCGTGTCTGTTGCCGCAAGAAAAACACGCGGTGGCAGTGGTTTGAATCTTGCCATCGGTATTGTAATGGCTGCATCATTTGTGGTAATGGACAAATTCTCTACCGTATTCTCCACCAAAGGAAACCTGCACCCAATGCTGGCTGCGTGGATTCCGAACATTATTTACAGCTTTGCTGCGTTTTGGCTGTATAAGAGAGCGCCGAAGTAATTCAATTAAGAATCAGGAATTAAGAATGGCTGCAAGCGCGTCATTCATGATTTTATGTTTAAGTAATTAGGATGCAAGAAGGCTTCGACAAGCTCAGCCTGACAATATGCTTACGCTGTCAGGCTGAGCTTGTCGAAGCCTTGTTACAAATAAGCAAACATCGCCTGCAGTCAGCCACTCCGCAGCAATGAATTCTTAATTCCTAATTCTTAATTCCTAATTCAAAGCATATAGTGCAATTTCATTTAATATAAAAACGTTCACACTCGCTTACTGCTCAAAATACCCGCATTCTTATTGATTTAATTTGTTTCGCCAACGACCTTTAAGTAACTTTAGCCGCATTCTGAATTTTTAATAATTTTTGAAAATCACTTGTCAATGGAAGTACTCAAAGAAAGGTTCAAAAAGAAGGCCGACGAAGCCGCTGCTGAAATAAAAGGCATTTTGAAAGATCATAGCAACGATGTTATTGGTGAAGTTACACTTGCACAGGTTTATCAGGGTATGCGTGGTATAACTGGTCTGGTTTCAGAAACTTCTCTGCTGGATGCGCACGAAGGCATTCGCTTTAGAGGATATTCGATTCCGGAACTTCAGGAAAAACTACCAAAAGCAAAAGGCGGAAGCGAGCCTCTGCCAGAAGGTCTGTTCTATCTCATGCTAATCAATGAACTTCCATCAGAAGAAGATGTAAATACAATTACAGAATTGCTGCAGCGTCGCTCGCACGTACCAAACCACGTATTTGACGCCATTGACGCGCTGCCAATCGAAACACACCCTATGACAATGTTTGTTGTAGGTATTATGGCGCTGCAAACAGAGAGTCATTTTGCAAAAGATTACGCGAATGGTCTTAACAAAAAAGACTATTGGGACCCGGTGTTCGATGACACTATGGACCTTATCGCAAGATTGCCGCGTATTGCCGCTTATATCTACAGACGTAAATACAAAAACAACCAACATATCAATCCAAACGGCTTGCTTGACTGGGCGGGCAACTTTGCTCACATGCTCGGTTTTGACGACGAAGGATTTATGGAACTGATGCGCCTTTACCTGACCATTCACGCGGATCATGAAGGTGGTAACGTATCTGCCCACACCACTCACCTTGTTGGTTCTGCTTTGAGCGATCCTTACCTGTCTTTCGCTGCGGGCATGAACGGATTGGCGGGCCCTCTTCACGGTCTTGCTAACCAGGAAGTGATCAAATGGATCTTTGAATTGCGCGAAAAACTACAGACAGAGCAGCCTACCAAAGAGCAAATCGCTGAGTATGTAAAAACTACCTTGAGCGAAGGCAAAGTAGTTCCGGGTTATGGCCACGCGGTGTTGAGAAAAACAGATCCACGCTTTACTGCGCAAATGGAATTCGGTAAAAAACACATGCCGGATGATGCGTTGGTACAAACTGTTTGGAACATTTACGAAACAGTTCCTCCCATTCTGCAATCATTGGGAAAAATTAAGAACCCATGGCCAAATGTGGATGCGCATAGTGGTGCGTTACTTGTTCACTACGGTATGGTGGAATATGAATACTACACAGTACTGTTTGGCGTAAGTCGTGCGCTGGGTGTACTCGCAAGCCTTTGCTGGGACAGAGCGCTTGGCCAGCCGATTGAGCGTCCAAAATCAATCACTACCGATCTTGTGAAAAAATGGCTGAACAAGGAAGGCAATATCTGGGGCGATTAGAGAGAAAATTTAAAAATCAGAATTGTATAGTCCTAAAATAAGTTGACAGATTTTTAAATTGTCCCGGTTGCCTCAGGTGACCGGGATTTTTGTTTGATATACCTGTTCGGGTGTTTGCATGTGTAAGGCAAGATGCGGCCTTTT